>Ga0268266_10000012_pt1 | contig 734912 bp, 614 predicted proteins | sample KBSS13metaG_FD_190356 | JGI IMG/M metagenome (GOLD analysis project Ga0268266, IMG submission 190356) | Switchgrass rhizosphere microbial communities from Kellogg Biological Station, Michigan, USA - KBS S1-3 metaG (SPAdes) (version 2) | ecosystem: Host-associated > Plants > Roots >... | reverse complement strand
ACCTGGGCCCTCATGCTTGGCGGGTTGGTGCTCCTCGTCGTTTGCCAGCGCTTGCGGCGGTCCAAGAATAGCTAAGTTCCCTTCGAACCGATCTTGAAAAAGGAGGCCCCCTGCGGGCCTCCTTTTTTGTTGGCCTGATATGCTTCACATCAGGCCTATCAGATTCATCGAACTGTTGTCCTTCTGCCTTGACCCTCTCAATGCTCCATAGGAACATTCCCTCTTTCCTCAACTCCCTCCTCCATTAAATCATGAGCAACACTCCCGCACCTAAAATTGCAATTGTCGGCGTTGGACGTATGGGGGCTAATATGGCTCGCCGCCTTGTCGAAAAAGGCTTTCCTGTCACTGCGATTTACGATGTCCGCCGCGAAGCCGCCGCCGAACTGGCAAAGGAACTCAATTGCGCCGCGCCCGAAAAACTCGCCGAGGTCACCGCCAAGGCTGATTACATCTTTACGGTCGTCACTGATGACAAAGCCATGCGCGATATCTTCACCGCATCTGGTGACAATCTCCTCGTTGCCGCCAAGGGCCGGACCTTTGTCAACTTCGCCACCGTTTCGCCTCAGGTTCACCACGACGTCGAGACCGCTGCGACGAATGTCGGGGCCTCTACCATTGAGGCCTGTATGGCCTCCAGCATCACCCAAGCCCTTCAAGGTACCCTCTATCTCATCCTCGCTGGCGACAAAGCCGTCGTCGAGAAAGCGACCCCCATGCTTGAAGCCCTCAGCATCGCTCGCCGTTATGTCGGGGCCACCGGGCGCGCCGCGCAGGTCAAGGCTTTGGTCAACATGGTCATGAACATCAACACCGCAGGCCTCGCTGAAGGTCTCGCCCTTGGTGATGCCCTTGGCCTGGACCTCAACACTCTGCGCGAAATCTTCTCCCAAACCGGGGCCAACTCCCGCGTTTTGGAGACCGACGGTGCCGATATGCAGGCTCGCGAGCATGACTGTTACTTCTCCGCCGCCCATGCCGCCAAGGATTCCGGCATCGCTGTCGCCATTGCGAAAGAGACCAGTATTCCCGTACCGCTCGCCGAGGCCACTCTCGCCCAATACAAACTCATGGTCGAAAAAGGCCTCGGCGAACTCGACAAATCCGGCGTCGCCGAACTCACTTTCAAAGGCCGTGGTAAAAAATAGGCTCAGATAGGGATGCGAGTTCTCTCGCGTTCCGCAATTCCGTCATCCTGAGCGCAGCGGAGCCGAAAAATCAGACGCACCCTCACCAAGTCGGGAAATATCTGCTCACTCGTTCTCGAGTTTCGCTCGAGAACGCCCTTGCCCTTCGCGAAATTTCACTTCGCGCTAATACCTACTTGTCCCAGGCTTTCAAATTCTTCTTCCAAATCGTCTCCGTCTTCCCCCGCAGCCAGATCGCGTCTTTCCAGACATCGGCGAAGATACTCAACCCATACCCGCTCGCCGCTGGCCCAAATTCGGGACACACATAAAGCACTTCGCCGCCCTTTGCACCCTTCAGCCAGCACGCGATCAACGCATCCACAAATTCCAGGTACGGCTTGATTTCCGGCGTCTCGTTCCCTTTGCCATCGGTCGCTGGCACTTGCGCATGATGACCGTTGAAGGGACGAAAATGCATCTGCCGCGCCAACTGCACCAGGTCCGGACGCACCAGCAACCGGTTCGCGTAGGGCGGATAGATATGCTTCACCGCCGCAATGTGTGAGAAGTCCCAGCTCAGTCGGATCTTCTTCCCCGTCGCCTTTTGATACAATGCCGCGATCTCATAGACCTTCTCTGGCGTTTCCGTACACGTGTCCCGGTGCACTTCCAGGTCGACTTGCAGCCCCATCCTTTCCGCCAGCGGTGCCAGCTTCAACCAGACCTTCACCGCATCCCTTGGCAATGTATCGTGATCGCACATCTGTACATTGATCCGCGCTGGCTTCATCGCCGCCGCTGCTTCCAATTTTTGCCGGTAGGTCTTGATATTCGCATCAATGTAACAAACGTAATCAAACCCATATTTCTCGCAGAGAGGCACCACCTTCGAGTCCACCCCACCGCCCATCGTGGTAAAATCCGCCTTTTTCGCCTGCCGGAACTTCTCCTCCAATGACCATTCCCTTTTTTCGGTCGGTTGCTGCTGTAACGTCCACAAATTGGCGAATTGTTTAAGGACCGGCGGCGTCTTCGAGGAGGAAGTTTTCATGGGGTTCCTCAGAATGAATGAAAAACTCTCGCTGTCATCGCCAAACTACAGCGGCACCCTTTCTCGTTCCCAAGTTGTACTTGGGAATGCCCTTGTCCGCGCAGTCCCATGCCCTCTGATCCGATGTATTAGACCTCTAGGATCCATCAAAAAAACCTCAGTTTTTCCTGAAATGCTTAGAAAGCTTAGAAAGACTATCTTTTTAAGCGTTTTAGGATTTCTAGGCTTTCAAAGGGTAACGCGGGGGTTCTTTTTCGTGAGAAAAAGGAACCATGCAAACGACATTACTGGTTCTTTCCTACATCGCGAAGGGCGCGGGCTTTGTGGCCACACTGAACGCGATTCCGGGCGTGGCGCCTTCGACGGGCGTCGTCATTTTCTTCATCGCATCCCTCCTGAAGGACACGATCAACCGCATCGGCGACTTCCTCGACAACGGCAAGCCGGACTGGCGTTCCTGAACCCGGCTACCGGCCCTGCGCCCAATTGTCCGAGGCACTTCCTTGACCCTGATCCAACTCCCGATGCAACCGACCCTGTTCCCGACTGGAGATTGCCTGCAGAAACTGCGGCCGCCGTGCGGAGACTTCGCGCCACTGGAAATCCAGGACGTACTTTCCTCACGGACCCGTCCCCATGCGCGTCCGCGCGGCGGCCCTTTCCTTCGCAAACAGGTCCGGGGAGTCATTCCATGAACATGATTAATCTTCACGATACCTTCGTCTTCTCCTTCGCACCGCTGTTCGCCCAGGAGGTGCCTGCGCCCGATCCGGTGCAGCTTTCGTCCTGGCTGGTCGACGCGGCCGCGGTGGGCGCCATCCTTTTGGTCTTCCTGAGGGTGATCGACCACTTCAAGCGGCGACCGTCGCTGGAACAGGAACTCGAAAAGCTGCTGCGCCAGCTCCGGACGGAACTCAACCAGTTGCGTCACGAACAGGCCGAGCATCTTGCCGAGGTCCGCACCCGCGTCGAGGGCGCGCATCAGCGTGTCGATCTTCTGACCCATGATCTCAACAACAAACTGCAGCGTCTTCCGAGCGAGATCGTCGACCTGCTGCACAAGACCGGAGTCATCGCCCGTTAACCCATGAACACAGAACCTGAAATTCCCTACGCCGATCCCGCTGCGCTGTTGCAGGCGCGGGCCTTGAAGATCCTGAAGCCGTGCCTGGACTACTGGCTTGATGAACAAACGCTCTACCTGACCTTGAATTTATCGCGGCCGCATATTCCTCGGGCGCAATTGGAGGCGGCCTTACGGGAATTGCGGGACAAGGCCTACATCGATTTCAGGGTCGATCCGCTCTCACGGCTGACGGAATGGAGACTGACACCTTCGGGACGCGCGCTGGCGCAACCATTATGAACAAGGTGACCGGCAAGAAAGCGGAAAAGCAGGCGAGGAAGCCGAAGAGCGGCGCAGACGGAGCTGCGCCCTCCAAGGAAACCGAGTCGCCGAAGGAGCGGGGACTGGGTGAGGAACTGGATGTCCGCACGGCGGGAATGCGGTCCTGGCGGGAAGGCGAAGCCAGTCAGGAATTGGAAAGCGCCGAGGGGATGAATCCGCTCCTGAGTCTGGATGAAGCGGACCGCGCGAAATTGTACACGTGGTTGCGGGAGTGTCCGTACCAGGACGCGGTCAAGCAGGTGCTGGCGGAGCAGGGGATTGGCGAGGTGAGTTCGGCCCAACTCATGGAGTTTTTCCAGATTGAAGCGGAGCGCCACTGGGAGACGCGGATTTCGCGGGCAGCAATCGAGGCGAATGCGCTGGTGCAACTGGTGGAGAGGAGTCCGATCAAGTTTTCGAGTGGAATCCTGGCGGCACTAGGACAGGAGGCGTTCCGGCAGATCGCGAGCGGCCAGGTGGAGCCGGCGTCGATGGGGAGGATCGCAACGTTGTTCCTGAAGGCGCGGAGCGACGAGCGGGCGGACCAGATGGGGCAACTAAAGCGGGAGAAGCTGCGGCGCGACCTAGAGGGGCAGATCGGACACGCGCTGGAAAAGCTGGCGGAGGAAGTGGAGAAGCATCCGGCGGCGCGAGCGGCGTTTGAGGCCTTGCGGAAGGAGATCGAGGAGAGTGCCGGGAACGAGGAGGGAGGAGCATGAAGGGGAAATCTTTGACAGGAAGATTAGGGGAAGGGCTGAAGGCAACGGAGTTGCGCGGACAAGGGCGTTCCCAAATGGAGTTTGGGAACGAGGGGAAACTAAAAGAAAGCAATGTACCGAAGGGGGCAGGAAGCCATGGGTCCAAGGGGGCTGATAGGTCTGATGGCAGGAAATCTATCGTCGGACGGGTGGCGCGGAAATTGGAGAGGAGGAGGGTTGAGAAACAGGGGCCACGGATTGATTCGTTTGCGGATTTCCTGGCGAACCATGCGCGGGTGAAGAGCGGGGCCGGGTATGTGCCCTATCATTTTGCGGGACGCGAGATCTTGAGGCCGATTGTGGAACGGCTGGACTTGATCCTGGCGTCGGGAGAAACGGATGTCTCCCTCGCGCTTTGCGGCGGGGCTCAGTTTGGCAAGACGGTGTTGATGTTGAATCTGTTGGCGTATCTGGTGGCGGTGCGATACCGGAACGTGGGTTATTATTTGCCGGACGATGACCTCGTGTCGGGTTTGGTGGACGGGAAATTGCGTCCGGATGTGCTGGACCAGATTCCCTGGCTGGCGCGGTTGATCGCGGTGGGCAAGACGTTGAATGCGTCGGGCCGGGCGGTGAACCGGAAGGGGGCGTTCCTCTGCACGGACGGGAAGCGGACGGCGCTGGCCTTCATGCGGGGACTGGGGAAGATTCCGACGTCGTTCTCGATGGATGTGGTGATCCAGGACGAGAAGGACGACCTGTGCGAGGAGCACGCGCGGTTTTTGCCGGGACGGATGACGGCATCCGATTTGCGGTTGTCGCTGATCATCGGGACGCAGCGGTACCATGGGGCGGGGCAGAACCTGGCGTTCATGGAAGGGACGCAACATGTGGGGCTGCTGACATGTCCGGGGTACGGGGTGCGGCATAATCCGGAGACGTTGTGGCCGGGGATTTGCCGGTTGGTGATGGGGGACCGACCGTCAGGTGAATGGCCCAAGTTGACGGTGGAGGGGCATTTTGCTTTTGGCGAAAAACTACAGACTGCCTCCTGTTCGCTTCGCGAACCCGGACAACAAGTTGTCCGGGCCACCCGAGGAGAGGAAGACGCTGCCGTTCCGCGAGCGACGGCTACCATGCCGATGTCTTATGCGCCGGGGCAGCGGTTTGTGCTGGCTTGTCCGGGGTGTGGGACGGAGTTGGACCGGGAGCATCCGGTGTGGCATGCGCAGGCGCCGGAGCGGGAGGCACAGCGGAAGTGGAGTTACCGGATTTCGCAATTACTGATTCCGGACATTGACCTGGCGCAGATCGTGGCGGCATGGCAACTGGCGATCCGGGACCCGGCGCAGATGACGGTGTTTTGCACGGACCGACTGGCGCTGCCGAAATCGACGACGCAGACGTTGACGCCGCATGATCTGCAGGCGGCGCGGGGAAACTATTCCCTAGCGGTGACATCTTCCTTTGGAGCGGCGGTCCATGATCATCGATCGACGACTGAGGGCGATTTTGCCGGAGGTCATAGACCGCCGCTACAGACGGAAACTCTTCGCTTTGGCGGGCTCGATATGGGGGACCAGTGCTGGTTGGTGGCGCGGGAGGTAGAGGGGAAGGCGCCGGGGCAGGCACGGTTGTTGTGGATCGAGGCGATTGCGGCGGAGCGGGTACGGACGCGAGTGCCGGAGTTGTTCCGGCAACTGGGACTGAGCGTGCTTTGCGTGGATGCGGGGCCGTTGCGGGATTTGTCGCGGGACCTGGTGTTTTTGTTGAATGGGTTGGAGGAGGATGCGGTGCCTTCGTCGATGGATCCGGGGAGGAATATTTTTTTTAGAAATAGGTCCCAGGGGTCTGACAGGTCGGATGAGGCCGTGCTGCTGAACTGGAATGCGGATTCGGAAAAATGGAGAGGGTTGCGGTGCGCGCCGGTGGAATTTACGCAGCGGGAGGGACAGGGGCTGCGACACAAGGTGGCGCGGACGCAGGGTGGGCGGCTTTATCCGCTGATCGCGGCGCACCGGGATGAAACGATCCAGCGGGTGATCACAGAATTGTTGCCGCCGACGGAAACGCAGCCGCGGTTGCGGGAGCGGGTGGATGGGACGGCGGAGCTCCTTTCGCGCCCGAGATTTTTGCTGCCGACGCCAACGGAGGAGAGTCGGACGGTGCTGGAGCTTTATGAGCGGCATTTGCTGGCGGGGGCGCGGCAGGAGCGGAGCGCGGACGTGAGGACGCTGCGTTATCTCGATCACTGTGAGAACCATTTTCTTTTGGCGACGGCGTATGCGGCGCTGGCGGAGTCGTTGGTGTCGCGCTCGGAAAAGACCGTGGTGCCGGCGATCCGGGCGATGCCGTCGCTGCGTGGGGTGATGCGGCGGGAGAGGAGTGTCGTGGGATGAAACCCTTTTTAGACATGAGGAACATGAAGGACATGAAAACCCAGAGGAAGGCAGGCAATGGAGTTGCGCAGACAAGGGCGTTCCCAAATGGAGTTTGGGAACGAGGCGGACGGCTGAACTGATCCTTCGACAAGCTCAGGATGACGGAATTTAGAAAATGAAACCAAGCTCTTATCTGAAAAATTTGCAGGCATCGACGAACTGGCGGGCGCAGTACAATCCGCTGCGGGGGCTGACGATTGCGCAGCTGGTGACGATGCTGGAGGCGGGGGAGCGCGGTAATTATGCGCGACTCCAGTGGCTTTACCGTTTTGTGGAGAAGCGAAACCCAATGTTGCGGGCGGTGCTGCAACGGCGGCAGGCGTCGCTGACGCGGCTGGACTGGGACATTCGCTTTCGCGACGGCGGTACGCCCCGCACATTGGCGGCGCGGCAGGCGGCGGTGTTGCGGGAGGCATACGAGGCGGTGGGCAACTTGCGGGAAGCAGTGACGTTCCTGGCGCTGGCGGAGTTTCGTGGCTACGCACATCTCGAGCGTCATTTCGACAAGCGGGGGCGGACGGTGCGTCTGCAACCGGTGCCGCAATGGTTCTGGGCACGAACGGGACCGGAAGCGCCGTGGCAGTACAACGCGCAGGCGCGACCGGGACTGCCGATGCCGGGCGATCCGGTGCTCGATCCGGCGCGGTTCATTTTTCGCGAGAACGACTCGCCGATTGATGAGATTGCGGTGATCGCGCATGTGCGGCAGAGCCTGAGCCAGAAGGACTGGGACGGGTTTGTGGAGACGTACGGGTTACCGCCGCTCTTCTTGGAGTTGCCGCCGGACATTCCCGCGGAGCGCGAGGCGGAGTATCAGGCGCAGGCGGAGGCGATTATCGGTGATGCGCGGGGGACGATGCCGAACGGGACGAAGGTCCACACGGTGGATTCCGGGGCGCGGGGACAGAATCCATTTGCGGAACATCTGCGCTATCAGGACGAGATGATCGTGCTGGCGGCGACGGGCGGGAAGCTGACGGTACTGGCGGAGCCGGGATCGGGAACACTGGCGGGCTCGGCGCACCAGAAGGCGTTTGACGATATCACGGAATCGGAGGCGGCGCTCATCTCGGAAGTATTCCAAGAGCAGTTTGATCGTCCGCTGCTGTCGAAACATTTTCCGGGGCAACCGCAACTGGCCTACTTGAGACTGATTTTTATGAAGAGGATTTATTATATCGTCCTGCTCGCCCTGATTGTTCCGGCGCGCGGGGAGGAGGTGGCCACCACGACGGCCTCGGTCACGGTCGGAGGCCAGGCACTGAGCTATCACGTCGCGCCCAAACGGACGCCGGGTTACTACCGGCTGGCGTATGATGCGACGTCGAAGAAGGTGAAGGCGCTGGTGTTTTCGAGCGGGACGACGGAGACGGTCAACGGGCTTTATTGCGCGGAGACGTATGCGGAGATTCAGGCTTATGCGGCGGCGAACAACCTGACGGATTTGCCGAGGGACCCGAGGGTGCAGCCCTGACAGGAGGTAGCATGAAGAACAAAATTTTGGTCTGGGTGAGTGGCGGATTGATGCTGGCGCTGACGGCGTGCGGGACGACGGGAAGTGGAACGACGCCAGAGGCGGAGGCGAATGTGGAGGCGGCGCTGCCGATGGTGCGGATGGGGGCGGCGGTGGCGACGGGCGGGGTGCTTGATTTTGCGGTGCAGTCGAGCGTAGCGCGGTCGCGACTGGCGAACGAGATGTATGCGGCGGCGCAGGCGGTCTATTCGCTGAGCGATGGATCGGTGCCGACGCCGGGGCAATTCGAGGCGTGCATTGTGGCGTTTGGAGGCACGCAGACCGAGGCGAAGTACGCGAAATTTGCGACAGTGATCGGGGCCTTGTATGCGGCGTATTATCCGAAGTTGGTGACGGGGGAGGCAAAGACAGCGGCGGATTTCCTGAACGCGTTGGCGGGCGGAATTGAGGACGCGACGCGTGCCTATGTGACGACGCCGCTGGTGGCGGCAAGCATGGAGGAGCCGGTGAGCTTTTGAGATGATGAGTGAGATTGTATTTCTCGGGAGTGGGAGGATGAGCACGTTTGGCGGTCCGAATGATGAGGGCGTGGGACCGCACGAGGGATTGGCGCTGGTGGAGCCGGGAGATCTGGCGAGTTGGTGGTGGTCGTGTCTGTTCCTGCCGGAAGCGCCGACAGGGACGACGGGACTGGCGCGGCGGCTGGATCCGCGGGCGTTTTACCTGGCGATGCGATGGGACTATGGGCGCTGGCCGAAGGCGTTGTTGCGGAACACGGTGGTGAGGTTGACGAATCCGGCGAATGGGCGGCAGGTGCTGGCGCGGCCGGTGGATTTTGGGCCGGGGGATGGGAGCGTGATTGATGGGGAGATGACGAAGGACACGGGGCGGGTGGCGGATCTTTCGCCGGGAGCGGCGGCAGCGTTGGGGTTGCGGACGGACGGGGTGGTGCGGTGCGAGTTGGTGGGGTGAGAGGGAAATTGAAGTGCGAGGGGCCGAGGCGGTCGCTACAGTGAGATTGCGCCATGAGTATTACGACGACAGACACGCCGATCTTTTTGGTCGGAGCGACGGCCACGGGGAAGAGCGCGGTGGGGATGGAATTGGCGCGCCGATTGGGAGGGGCGATTTTATCGATGGATGCGATGCAGGTCTATCGCGGGGCGGATATTGGGACGGGGAAGCCGAGTGTTGAAGAGAGGGCGGAGGTGCCGCATGGGGGAATCGATTTGGTGGAGTTCGCTCCTGCGGAGGGCAGTAAGGAGCGGTTTGATGTGGCGCAGTATCTGAGGCAGGCGGCGGATTTTTTGGCGGAGCAGCGGGCGGCGGGGCGGCGGGTGATGATCGTGGGCGGGACGGGGCTTTATTTCCGGGCGTTGACGCGGGGGCTTTGTGAGGCGCCGCAGGGGACGGAGGCGTTGCGGGCGGAGTTGAATGCGTTGTCGACGGAGGCATTGCGGGAGCGGTTGGGGAGGGTGGACCCGGGGATGGTGGAGAGGATTGATGCGGCGAATCCGCGGCGGTTGGTGCGGGCGATTGAGGTGATGGAGGCGACGGGGAAATCGTTGCGGGAATGGCAGGAGGAGACGCCGGAGGCGGTGGTAAGGGAATTTACGGCGTACTGGATTGAGAGGGAGAAGGGGGAACTGGAGCAGCGGATTGAAAAGCGGGTGGAGACGATGTTTGCGCAGGGATGGGTCGAGGAGGTTCGGGGGTTGGTGGGGAGATACGGGGTGGAGGCGGTGAGGGGATTTGCGGGGATTGGGTATCGGGAGATCGGGGAGGTTCTAGGAGAGTCGAATGAGGGAATGGCACCGGATGTCCTGAAGAGGGTGAAAGGTGACATTTTTGTGGCGACGCGGCAGTATGCGAAGCGTCAGTTGACTTGGTTTGCGCGCGAGCCTAAGCTGCGAAGAGTGATGCTGACCGGTTCCCAGACCTTTTCCGAGGTGGTACCCTCCCTGCTTTGAAAGCTTCGCATCTGACCTCACCTCCGCCGGGGAACGAGCGCGCCCTTTTGGTGGGCCTGGAGCTGCCGGATGACAGCAAATGGGACCACGAGGAATCGCTGCAGGAACTGGGTGAACTGGTGAAGAGCGCGGGAGGCGAGGTGGTGGAGACGATGATCCAGCGGCGTCCGGCACCGACGGCGGCTTACTATATCGGGCCGGGGAAGGCCAATGAGCTCGCGGAGCTTTGCAAGAAACAGAACATCGGGACGGTCATCTTTAATGATGAACTGAGTCCGGCGCAGGGACGCAACCTGGAGAAAGTTTTTGAGCGGAAGATCCTGGACCGGACGCAGTTGATTCTCGATATTTTTGCGCAGCGGGCGAAGTCGAAGGACGGGAAGCTGCAGATTGAATTGGCGCAATTGCAGTATTTGTTGCCGCGACTGACGGGCATGTGGACGCACCTTTCACGGCAGAGCGGTGGGATCGGGACGCGGGGTCCGGGTGAAACGCAGCTCGAAGTGGACCGCCGGCGGGTGACGGAGAAGATTGCGCGGCTGGAGCGGGAGCTCGATGAAGTGCGGCAACAGCGGAGCACGCAGCGGGCGGGCCGATTGCGGCAGCATTGGCCGATTGTCTCTTTTGTCGGGTACACGAATGCGGGGAAGTCGACGCTGCTGAACCGGATGACCCACTCGGAGGTCTACGCAGCGGACCAGTTGTTCGCGACGCTCGACCCGACGACGCGGCAGTTTGTCCTGCCGAACAAGCAGAAGCTGCTGCTGACGGACACGGTCGGATTTTTGAAACAGCTGCCGCACCATCTCATTGAGTCGTTCAAGGCGACGCTGGAAGAGGTGGTGGAGGCAGACCTGTTGCTGCATGTGGTGGACTTGAGTCACCCGCTGTACGAGCAGCAGATGGAGGCGGTGCAGAAGGTGCTGGAGGAGTTGGGCGCCTGGGGGAAGCAGATGATCGTGGTGTTCAACAAGGCGGACCGGGTGGCGAATCCGGCGCTGATTGAGCTGGCGCTGCACAAGCATCCGGGGAGCGTGGCGATCTCGGCGCTGACGGGGGAAGGGTTCACGGAACTGTTCGACGAGATCGAGCACCAGGTGAAGTCGTGGCGGCTGAAGGTGAAGCTGGCGTTGCCGAATCACATGACGGCGCTGGTGGCGGAGATGCACCGGACGGGACGGGTGCTGGATATTTCGTACCAGGGGGACAAGATTTTACTGACCGCGCATGTACCGCCGCATTTGCAGGGGAAGATCAAGCCGTATGTGGTGGAGGAAGAGGGCGGCGAGCCGGTTTTGCCCAAGGTCCTGGAGGAGGATGGGGTGGAAGACAGCCGGGCACCGCGGCATCCGTTGGCGAAGAGGCCGAAACGGAAGGCGCGGGGGTAGGAAGGGGGAGGTTTCGCGCAACGGGGGAAGGGGAGGGAAGCAGGACCAAATTTCCAAATTGGCCAAATTGCTAAATTTAGGGGAAGGGAATTTTTTGACGGAATTAATGGAATTACGGAATTTAGACATGAGGAACGTGAAGGACATGAGGGTAGCAATGGAGTTGCGCCGACAATTGCGTTCCCAAATAAAGTTTGGGAACGAGGAGAAAATCACTAATGATGTTCTTTGAATATGTCCCTGCCACTGACTAATTTGCCGTCTATAATCCTATTGCCTCCCATAAGTGTGGAGTTGGGAGAAACAAGGCTTTCAATAGTTCTTCTGATACATGATTTAGGAATTTCTCGATAAATCAAAACGATCATGTCCTGAGTTGTTCTTATGGTCCATTCTGCAAAAGGAATTGACTCATCTAATAGCATAGTCCATGTGTCAGGCAAACCACCAACAGTTACTCTAGTTGCGTTTAGCAATTTGCGATTTCTGAGTTGGTCTACTATATCTGCAATTGCCTTGTCGTAGGTTCGAGTCGTGCTGATTTCGGAAGTTCTCAAATGTGCGATGCAATTTCGAATTTTAACCAAGAATTTAAAATCACCCCAAAGGTGGCGATCCTTAGGGAGGGGCTTTCCCGCCAACAGATAGTAGAGAAGTTCAAATTTGGCTTCGATGGAAGAAGTTCTCTCTAGTGGTTCCATTAGTTTTGCGACCATTGGCAAATTGACGTTACCCTCGGCAAGATCAGAATTTTGCGTTAAATAGATCATGTCATTCAAAAATGCCTCTAATGACATTGCCGAGAAGAGGGCGACCTTGGCGCCCATTCGAAAGCCACGTTTAGTCAATTCAAGTGAATCGTGGGCGCGGCGTGCTAAATCTACCATGCCAAATGAAATGCCGCTCATAAACTTAGCTATAGGGTAGTTTTGAATGTCCGTAAACCCGGTGTATTAACGTATTTGCTCTGACGAGATGGCGTGCTGGCCGCGGGAGCGGTTGTTGCACAAGGGCGCGGATGCGCAGAAGACGGCGGAGTTGCTGGCGATTCTTTTGTGCACGGGGGCGGTAAAGCCGGCACGCGAGATTGGTTGCGGGGGAATTTCGTTTGAGATTAGTATCGGGCGCCATGGGCAAACCTGTGACCATGCAGCAAATCGCGGACAAAGCCGGTGTCTCGCGCATGACGGTTTCACGGGCATTGCGAAATGCGCCTGAGATTGCCAAGGCCACTTGCGAGCATATCCAAGCGTTGGCAACTGATCTCGGGTATTGGCCGGATCCCCTGATTCAACGTTTGACTTCGCACTTGGCGCGAGGGCGACGTCGCAATGCGGGACAGACGATCGCGTGGATCAATTCCTACAAAGACCCGAGACCGTGGGAGGGGCAGATTCCGTTTGTTTCGATGTACGAGGGTGCGGCGGCGCGGGCGAAGGCGCTGGGGTTCAAGCTGGAGGAGTTCTGGCTGGGGGAGCCGGGGATGACGGGAAAGAAGCTGAGCCGGATTCTCTATCAACGGGGGATTGAATGCATGATCGTGGCGCCGATCCCGAAGGGGGGAGGTCACCTGACGATGGACTGGGAGAAGTTCAGCTCGGTGACGATTGGCTATACGATGATTTATCCGCGGTTGCATCGCGTGGGGAGTCATCACCTGCACGGGGCGCGGGAGGCGATCCGGCAGCTGTATCGGCGGGGCTATCGGCGGATCGGGATGTGCATGACGGATGAGGCGAATGTGCGGCTGGACCATGTGTGGCTGCAGGCGATGGCGTACCACCAGTTTCGCGTGCCGAGGAAGGACTGGGTGAAGCCGTTTATTCATACGGATTTCTCGGACAAAAAATTCCTGCGTTGGCTGAAAGCGGAGCGGCCCGATGCGATCCTGAGCCAGCATCCGTGGCTGCCGGAGGTGTTGGCGCGGGCGGGGTACCGGGTGCCAGAGGATGTGGCGGTGGGGATCTTCAGCCAGCACGAGGCGGAATCGAACATTGCGGGGATCAACCAGCGGAGCGATATCATCGGGGAGACGGCGAGCGACCTGGTGATCGGGCAGCATTACCGGAACGAGAAGGGGATTCCGGCGATCGCGCATACGGTGATGATCGAGGGGTATTGGATGGATGGGGGGACGGTGGCGCGGAAGAGGTCGAGGAGTTGAGGGGGGCGGCGGCCCTTGCATCCTGCGGAGGAAACCGGCCGGATTGGCGCTGAAACCGTTACAGTAACGATTCGGGGCGCTTGTGGAAAAGGAAGGGGAGCGATTAGAACGTGAGGAGCTTGAACAGCGATTCTCGCGAAACCCCCGAAAACCAACATGACGACAAAAACATTATCAGCTGGATGGAAAAAAACCGCCTCGGTTGTTCTGGCGATGGTCACCCTATCACTCCTCGCCAGTCCGGTGTGGGCGACGAAATATTACGTGGACACAGCGGGATCGGACAGCAATGACGGGCTGACCACCGCCACGCCATGGCAGTCGCTGGCCAAGGTGAACCTGAAGACTTTTGCGGCGGGCGATCAGGTACTGTTGCGGAGAGGATGCGCGTTTACGGGGTTCCTGCATCTGCTGGGGAATGGAACGAGCGCGGCGCCGTTGGTGGTCGATGCGTATGACCTGGGGGACAGCACGGCGGCGCCGATCATCAATGGCAACGGGGCGGCTTATGCGGTGGGGATCTGGAATAAAAATTATGTGACGATCCAAAACCTGGAAATCACGAATGACAACGGGACGGCGGGAAACCGGAACGGGATCTTAATCGATTATTCCCTGGCGGGAACTTTCACGGGCGTCAAAATTTTAAATAATAAAATCCATAATGTACGGGCGACGACCGATACCTCGTTCAATGCGCAAAGCAATGCGGCGATTTACATCATGGTGGAGGACAGTCCCGTCGGGGCCCACATCGATGGCCTGCAGATCCAGGGAAATGATCTCTACGATCTTCGGACGGGCGGGATTTTCCAAAAAACACCGGCCTACTATGCGAACAACCCGCAATACTGGGCCACGAATGAGGTCATCAGCGACAATACGGTGGACAAGACGGGAACGGACGGGATCGTGCTGAGCGGGGCGATGGCGCCGTTGTTTGAGAACAACGCGGTTTACGACGTGGGAATCAACAGTGACGGGTTCGCCTCCTTTGCGGGCATCTGGTCGGCTTACCATTGCCAGGATGCCACCTTCCAATTCAATGAAGTGGCGCAGACGCGCAACAAGGCCCCGACGACTTTCAGCTCGGATGCGCAGGCCTTTGACGCCGACCTGGGCGCGACGGGCACCAATACTTTCCAGAACAACTACACGCACGACAATGCGGGCGGGGTGTTGATCATGATGTGGGAGAACGTGGCGAAGACAGTGATCTATCGCTACAATATCAGTGTCAACGATGACCGGCAGACGAATGCGGGAACGCAGTTGCCGGTGAATTCCATTCCCGGCACGAATTCGGCCTACATCTATAACAATGTGTTCTATTCCACGCTGGCGTTGGGGTACAAGTTCACGGACCGGGCCGCGACTTACTATTACAACAACATCTTTGACGTGGCGGCGGCGACTTACCCAAGCCAGCCGACGTTTTCGAACAACTGTTACTTCGGGCATACGGCCGAGGTGAATGATCCCTACCGGGTCCTGCTCGATCCGCGATTTGTGGGCCCCCTGACGAGTGTGGGCGGGGATGGTTTTGGCACGACGACAACGGGTATCTTCAAGCTGCAGACGGATTCTCCCTGCATCAACGCAGGCAAGAGCGTGGCCAACAATGGGGGAGAGGATTTCTGGGGGAATCCTCTCTATGCAGGGACGTATGCGGACATTGGGGTGCATGAAGTCCCGGGAGGCACGAACCCGCCGCCGGCACTGGTGACCTTCGCCGATGACCAGGGCGCAGGGGTGAGCTACACGGGAGGCGCGGGCTGGACGCATACGACCGATACGCTGGCTTACGCGGGGACGAAGTCGTACTCCGGCACGATCGGGAACTCGGTGCAATACAGCTTCGCGGGGACGAATGTGAGTCTCTTCGGACGGAAGGGGCAGGCGCAGGGGAAATTGAGTGTCGTCCTAGACGGTGGGCCCGCGCAGGTGGTGGATTGCTATTGGCTGAACACGGCGGTGCCGACGGAACTTTTCCGGGCCTCGGGGCTGAGCGCCACGGGGACGCATACGATCACGGCGACGGTGGCGACGAAGAATGCCTCTTCGACGGCGAACACGGTTTCGATCGATTATTTCCAGGTGATGCCGTCGGACCCGGGAGCGATTCTCCAGACGATCCCGTATGATATCCCGGCGAATGGGACCTACAGCGGAACGTGGAGCTACACGCCCAATGATCTCACCAAGTTTTACGGAGGGACACGGGCCTATTCGCAAACGGTGGGAAGCGCGGTGAGCTTCACCTTCACGGGAAATGGGATCAGGCTTTATGGAACGAAAACGTCCTCGGCGGGAAAGGTTAGCATCAGCCTGGACGGAGGTCCCGCCACGCTGGTGAATTGTTTTCAACCGTGTCTCAACAACAACTATGAGTACATGGCGAAGCTCTATGAAGTCACGGGTCTAAACACCACCGGCACGCACACGATCGTGGCGACGGTGGCGACCAAGGATCCCGCGGCCATCAAGGATGCTGACGGCAATTCCGGCGGAATTTCCCTCGATCTTTTTGAGGTGCTGACCGGCCTTGATATGATGAAGGACAATGCGGACTCGACGGGGATCATCATCACCGCCGGGACGGGGGGATGGACCCCGTCCACCTATAGTACGGACTACTATGGCGCCAACTACCTGCATGATGGGAATACCGGAAAAGGGACGAAGAGCGTGCGGTTTACGCCGAATCTTCCGGATGCGGGAAGCTACCAGGTGTTTGTCCGGTGGTCGGCGGCGACGGGCCGTGCGAGCAATGTTCCGATTGATATTATTACGCCCAGCGGGACGACGACGAAGATCGTGGACCAACGCACGAACGGAGGAAAGTGGATGTCCCTGGGGATTTACACGTTCAATGCAGGGACGGGCGGGAGCGTGCTGATCCGGACGACGGGCACGGATGGTTATGTGATCGCGGATGCGGTGCGTTTTTACAAATTCTGAAGCGCGATCGAGACCAATGAAGGGAGCTGCAACATCAGGGTTTTATTTCCGCCTAGCGCTGGCTATCGCGGTGACCCTGCTTGCGGCTGCCTGCCAGAAGAAAGATGTCTCCGCGGTGCAAGTTTCACGGGTGGATCCGGTCGTGGCGACGATCGACGAGGAAACGGTCACGGCGGCAGAATATCGGTTGGTCATGGAACGGAAGACGGCGGAGGTTTTCGGCTATTTTAAAAAGCATGAGAACCTGGACGATCATCCGGGTTACTGGAGTGAGAGCTCCGGGCCGGAGGGGCCGCTGGCCCGCTTGCGGAAAGTGGTCCGGGAGGAATTGATCCAGATCAAGGTGATCCAAGGTGTGGCCAAGGAGAAGGGCTTGGTCCGGGAAACCTCCTTTGCCCAGTTCACGGCGGCATTCGCACGGGAAAATGCCCGGAGAAGTGCGGCCAAGAAGGCTGGCGAGGTTATTTATGGCCCGATCCAATATCGCCCAGCCGCCTATTATTACATCTGTCTGGGTGAGTTGGATTACAAACTAAAAGAAGCCCTGGCGAAGGAAGCGGAAGGTGGTGTGACGAAAAACGACATCGAGAAGTTTTACAAAGAAAACAAGGCGAGCTTGAACAAGCTTCCCTTGGATGAAGAGCTACAAAGGAGGATCCGTTCGGTCCTGGCCAAGCAACGGGCCGAAGAGGAACTGGCTGGGTTGCGAGCCTCGGCCCGGGTGGAAATGGAAGATCGCCTGATCAGGTCGATTGTTCCGCGGGTTGATCGCGAAGCAGGCCTGGGTGGAAAGGAAGTTAGTCAGCAAAATTGAGGCTGGGCCGCCCGAAGGGCACCGTCTTGCAGAAAATTCGTGCGAGGGCCGCAGGCCATTGCTAGAAAAAGGCCATGAGCTCGAGCATGCGCGAGTTGCCGCTGGCGGAACGGCCGCGGGAGCGGTTGTTGCACAAGGGGGCGGATGCGCTGAAGACGGCGGAGTTGCTGGCGATTCTTTTGCGCACGGGCACTGCTGACCGGCCCGTTTTGGAACTGGCGGAATTTTTATTGGCGCATTTTGGATCGCTGGAGGCGTTGAGCCGGGCGCCGGTGGGTGAACTGATGAAGATCAAGGGCGTGGGCGAAGCGAAGGCAATTGAGTTGAAGGCGGCGTTTGCGCTGGCCGCGCGGTTGGCGCGGAGCGAGGCGGAGTCGCGGCCGATCGATTCGGCGGAGGACGTGTCGCGGCTTTTGGGCGAGGAGATGCGGCTGCTGGATTATGAGAGCGTGCGGGTGATCTGCCTGAACACGAAGCACAAGGTGCTGGCGGTGGAGGAGGTGTCGCGGGGGACGCTGAATGAGAGTCTTTTTCATCCGCGCGAGGCGTTCCGGCCGGCGCTGGCGCGGCAGGCGCATGCGGTGATTTTGGTGCACAATCATCCTTCGGGGAATACGACGCCGTCGGATGCGGATTTGCAGGTGACGCGGCGGATGAAGCAGGCGGGAGAGCTGTTGCGGGTGGAGTTGTTGGACCATGTGATCCTGGGGGCGCCGCGGGCGGGGGAAGGCCGGGGGTATTTTAGTTTTAAGGATGAGGGGATGTTGTGAAGAAGGAGCCCGGCGTTGAAGGGTTTGTGGCGGGGGGAGCGGAGTTGGTCCGTGCTTCCGAAGGATACCGGAAGAAGATGAGGGAGATACGGCTGGAGGTGATTGGACGCTATTCACGGGAATATGCGTCGTCGTCGTGGTGGAGAAAATCGGTGGTGTTAATAAAGATAGAATGGGAAATCGCCCGGGAGCGGATGCGCATGGATCCCTCCCGCGCGCTTTATGCCAGCGAGCGGAAGCAGAAATAGAGAGGTCCGCGACAAATCCGGGGAGACGGAAATTTGAAGTGCGAGGGACGTCGCCCACCGCTACATTAGGAGAATGAGCACACGGATTCATCCCACGGCGGTGATCGATGCGTCGACGGATTTGGGGGCGGAGGTGCGGGTGGGGCCTTACGCGATCATCGAGGAGGGTTGCGTGATCGAGGATTATACCGAGGTGCGGGCGCATGCGGTGATCTGCAAGGGGACGCTGATTGGACCGAAGAACCAGATCGGGTATGGGGCGATCATCGGCGCGGAGCCGCAGGACTACGGGTACAAGGGCGGGCCGTCGCGGGTGGAGATCGGGTCGGGAAACAAGATCCGGGAGTATGTGACGATCCACCGGGCGTCGAAGCCGGAAGGGGCGACGTCGGTCGGGAATGACAATTTTATCATGGGCGGGGTGCACCTGGGGCACGATGTGCAGATCGGGAACAGTGTGATCCTGGCGAACAACACGTTGCTGAGCGGATATGTCGAGGTGGGGGATGGCGCCTTTTTGGGCGGGGCGACGATTGTGCACCAGTTCACGCGGATCGGCAGGCTGGCGATCACGCGGGGCGGGACGCGGCTGGGGAAGGATGTGCCGCCGTATTTCATGGCGGTGGCGACGAACCAGGTGAGCGGGGTGAACCGGATCGGGCTGCGGCGGGCGGGGTTTTCGCACGAGGCGCGGCGGGCGATCCAGGCGGCGTATGAATTGATTTACCGGTCGGACCTGAACGTGAGCCAGGCGCTGGCGGAGTTGAAGGCGAAGTTCCACTTTCCCGAGATCGCGGCGTTGATTGAATTTGTCAGTGAATCGAAACGGGGGATTTGCCGGGACCGCCGGGGGGGCGGGACGGATGAGGACGGAGAGTGATGGACTGAGATGGCGTTGACTCCTGAAATTGAGATGAAGGGGTTGAGGGCGTACGAGCAGGCGCTGGCGTTTGAGCGGCTGCGGACGTGGCGATTGCCGCTGGCGCATGCGATTTTTATTTTAATGCCGGTGGGGTGCGGCGTGCTGGCCCTGAAGACGGGGCATGAGACGATCGGGGTGCTGCAATTTTTCGCGGCGATCCTGTTTGCGCTGATGTCGGTGACCCAGTGGAAGCGGTTGAAGGGACGGTATGCGAAGAACCTGGCAGTGGTGGCGGAGATGGAGCGGGAGTATGGGGAACAACTGCCGTGGGTGCAGGTGAACAATCACTTTGCGGAGCTGGAGAAATTGCGGAGGGAGATGGGGGAGGGGAAGGGGGAGTAAAGGTTGTGCACAACGCTGTGGCGGACGGTACGCGGAGGTCGGAGAATTTTTAGACGGAATTAGGGAAGGCGGACGGAATTAACGGAATTTGTGGGGAAGATTTTACGCGGGGCACGGCGGAGGGGAGAAGGGGAGGGCAGGGCGACGGAGTCGCGCTGACAAGGACGTTCCCAGACGGAGTCTGGGAACGAGGGGAAGGGGGCTGGGAGGGAAGGCACGGCGGTCATAGACCGCCGCTACATCAAAATTTAATCGGTATCGATGTCCTGGGCCCAGGAGCGGTTGGCTTCGTACCAGGCGGCGAGTTTGCCGAGGCCTTCGCGGAAATTGATTTGCGGGGACCAGTCGAGGTGGGCGCGGGCCTTGGTGATGTCGGCCCAGGTGGCGGCCATGTCGGCGGGATGCCAGGGGCGGTAATCGATCTGGGCTTTCTTTCCGGTGAGCTCCTCGATGAGGGTGATCATTTCGCTGAGCTTGAGGGGTTCGTCGGAGCCGAGGTTGAAGATGTCGTAGCCGACGGGGCGGAGGGCGGAGAGGGTGCCGCGGGCGATGTCGTCGACGTAGGTGAAATCGCGGGACTGGGAGCCATCGCCGAAGACGGTGATGGGGCGGCCTTCGCGGATGCGCTGGGTGAAGCGGAGGGGGGTCATGTCGGGGCGACCGGCGGGACCGTAGACGGTGAAATAGCGGAGGACGCTGACGTCGAGGCCGTGCAGGAAATGGTAGGTGTAAGCCATCGCCTCGGCGGCTTTCTTGGTGGCGGCGTAGGGGGAGAGCTGGCGGTCGGTGTTCATGTCCTCGCGATAGGGCGTGGGGTGCTCCTTGCCGTAGAGGCTGGAGGTGGAGGCGAGGACGAATTTTTTGACGCCGAACTTGCGGCACATTTCGAGGACGTTGAGGGCGCCGCCGACGTTGGCCTCGACGTAGACGGCGGGGTTGTCGACGGAGGCGCGGACGCCGGCGCGGGCGGCGAGGTTGATGACGGCATCGAAGGCGGGGGCGCCTTTTTCCATGCGGGCGTGCTTTTCGAAAAGGCGCTTGAGGGCACCCTTGTTGGTGAGATCGAGGCGATGAAGCTCGAGAGCCTCGTTCTTTTCGAGTTCGGCCCAGCGCCAGTCCTTGAGGCGGAGGTCGTAGGCGTCGTTGAAGTTGTCGAGGCCGGTGACGGCGCAGCCGGCCTCGTGCAGGTGCGCGCAGACGCGGGAGGCGATGAAGCCGGCGGCGCCGGTGACAAGGATCTTTTTAGGGAGAGTGAAAGAGGAAGCAGGCATGGAAAGTCGGAGAAAGGATTAGGGTGCCCGAGGGGCGGGGGCAAATCGAGAATATTTGGTGATGAGAAGGCAGGGGAAGTTTTGGACAGGATTAACAAGATTAACGGGATTGCGGAGGCAAACGAAAATTAGGTAGTCTCGCAACTTGAGAGCTGTCTCTGAGCGGAGATGGTGGTAGGGTGGTGCAATGGAAGTGAGCAAGCATAAGAAGGCTCCCAAAATCGTTGTTATCTTATTCTATGTAGTAGGATTACTTTTCTTCTTAGCCGTCGCTTCTGGCAATGAGTCAGCTATCGGCGTAACGACGGTGATTATCACCATGATTTCAGTAGCTGCCTGTTTTAAGCACAGGTAAGTGAATTTCAAATTAGGACACTACCGATTGGCTCGCGCTTGTTTATGGGGCGGCGATGATCTAGCGTGTCCGTTTAGCTCATGAATACTTTCCTTGAGACGGCGCGGTTTTCGCGACCTTACCTGGCGCGATACTGGCCGCGTTTTGTCCTGGGGATTGCGCTGGGGATCCTGTTTGGGCTGTCGAACGGGCTTTTTGTGGGGAGCGTTTACACGCTGGTGCACCGGCTGGCGGAGCCGACGCGGGTGCAGGAAATCACCGACAAAGGGCGGGAGGCGGCCCGGGAGAAGAAAGAAGCGGAGGAGAACCCGACGCTGCATTCCCTGAAGGTGGAGGGGGCGACGCTGAAGGAGAGGTTCTACGTTTTCATCGATCCGTGGCTGCCGCTGAAGGGGAGGCCGTTGAACCTGAAGCAGTGTGTGGGCGGGCTGCTGCTGATTCCGCTGGCGATTATTTTGCGGGGAGTCCTGGGCTACGGGAGCAGTTACATGCTGGCGTGGAGCGGGCAGCGGATCACGCTGGACGTGAAGAGCGATGCGTTCCGGAAGGTGAGTTCGTTGTCACTCGATTTTTTCCAGAAGACGACGACGAACGAGTTGATCAGCCGGATCGAGACGGACGGGGGGACGCTGAATAATTTCCTTAAGCTGGGGTTGTCGGACCTGGTGAAGGAGCCGAGCACGATTTTCTGGCTGCTGGTGGCGATGCTGGTGATCGACTGGAAGCTGACAGTGATCGCGCTGATCTTCACGCCGCTGTGCCTGATCCCGACGCGGATCGTGACGAGGAAGATCAAGGAGCTGGGGCGGCAGGATTTTGCGGCGAACGTGGGGCAGGGGAGCATCACGATGGAATCGTTCCAGAATGTGCGCATCACGAAGGCGTACGGGCTGGAGGAGGTGCACGCGAAGAGCTTTCGCGAAGCGGGCCGGCGATCAGCGCATCTGAACATGAAGAGCACGCAGAGCCGGGAGATGCTGAATCCGATCGTGCAGACGATCTCGGCGATGGGGATCAGCGCGGTGCTGCTCTATGCGGTGTGGACGCATTGCGATTTCGACAAGATCATGGCGTTCGTCGCGGCGCTGCTGGCGTTCAGCGGGCCGGTGAAGAAGTTGAATCATATCGGTGTTTACCTGACGCAGCTGAGCGTGTCGCTGGAGCGGTTGATGGCGTTGTTCAAGATGGAGCCGTCGGTGCGGGAGGCGGAACATCCGGGGGCTCTGGGGGAATTCAAGCAGAGCCTGGATTTTCGGGAGGTGAGTTTTTCCTACGGCGACGGGCCCGTCCTGGACCGGGTGAGTTTCAACCTGGCGCGGGGGCAGAAGCTGGGGCTGGCGGGGGAGAGCGGATCGGGGAAGAGTTCGCTGCTGAATTTGTTGTTCCGGTTCTATGATCCGACGTCGGGGAAGATTGAGATCGACGGGGTGGCGATCACGGCGGTGAGCATCGCGGATTTACGGGCGCACCTGGCGTTGGTGAGCCAGGAGGTGCTGTTGTTCAACGCGACGGTGGCGGAGAATATTGCGTACGGGAAGATCGGGGCGACGCGGGAGGAAGTGATCGCGGCGGCGAAGGAGGCGTATGCGCACGAGTTTATCGAGGCGTTGCCGAAGGGGTACGACACGCCGCTGGGAGAACGGGGGCTGAGGCTTTCGGGCGGGCAACGGCAGCGGATCGCGATTGCGCGGGCGTTTGTGCGGAATGCGCCGATTTTGGTCTTGGATGAGGCGACGGCTTCGCTGGATTCGCAGGCGGAGGCGGAGGTGCAGAAGGCGATTGATCGCCTGGCGGAGCATCGGACGGTGATTTGCGTGGCGCACCGGCTGTCGACGTTGCGGTCGATGGACCAGATTTTGGTGCTGGAGAAGGGGCGGGTGGTCGAGCGGGGGAGCTTTGATCAGTTGCTGGGACAGCGGGGGATTTTCACGGCGATGGCGGCGCGGCAGAGCATTTTTCCGCAGGCGGCGTGAGGATCGTGAGTTTTACCCTTTACCTGCGGGGTTTTTTGCTTTTACCATTTTCCTATGAGTGACGAGTCGCTGCCCTATAGCCCGCTTTACATCAAAGCCTGGTCGATCCTGGCCATGGTGGTGGCAGTGGCGCTGTTTCTGGGGTTTGCGCTTTGCAATCACCTGCTCGATGCGGGTGGCGTGGTCTGGGCGATTATCCGGTGGATTTTTAGCCCGATTATTTAGTTCCGAGGGGAAGGCGAGTTTTCTTTTTTGGCTGGCGAGAGGCTGGCCTATCGAGGTGGAATTTTTTGACGCCACCGAAATTTTAACTTTTTTCCAAGGTAGGTCCTTCGACTGCGGCTCGGGTGAGTCTCAGGGGAAAAATAATCGTTGTGCTCGCCTCCGCTCAGGCTGACGGCTTTGAAGAGAGCGGCTTGCGGCTGTGTGCAGCACTTCGTCTTTGCTCAGGATGCCAGAGCTTTTAAAGGGGAAGTTTTGGTTTCGGCCATCTGGCGGCGGTAGGCGGCGGGGTTCATGGGCATGAGTTGGGTGAAGACGCGGTGAAATTGCGGGTAGCTGCCGAAGCCGGCGAGGAGAGCGGCTTCGATGAGGGTGTAGCGGGCGCCGGTGCGGTAGAGGCGGAGGAAGCGTTCGAGGCATTTGCGCTGGCGGAAGGCGGTGAGGCTGATGCCGGTCTGCTGCTTGAAGAGGCGGCTGAGGCGGGCGGGACTGAGGCCGGCGTCGCGGGCGAGGGCGTTGAGGCCGATGGCGCTGTCGGCGTTGGTGAGGAGGCGGGCGGCCTTGGCGACGGCGGGGTGGACGTCGGTGCGGGCGATGGATTCGTTGGAGAACTGGTAGGCCTGCCAGGAGGCGACAAGGGCGTAGTCGAGGGCCGCGTTGAGGAATTCGAGGTCGTCACCGACGGCGCCTTCATAGACATGGTTGAGGAGGTCGACGTGGCGGGAATCGATCTGGCGGCAGAAGATGTCGCCGGGATCGCCGGAGCGGAGGATGCGGCGGTCGCCGGAACCGGCGCGGCGTTTGACAAGGCCGGGCTTGAAGACGACGACCCACATGGAGAAATCGTGGGACCAATCGATGAGAACGTGTTCCTGTTTGGGGAAGAGCCAGATCATGGAACTGGCGAGGAGAGGGACGCGGCGGTTGCCGAAGAGGTAGGAGGCCTTGCCGGAGAGGACGAGGTTGACCTCGAGTTCCTCGTGATGATGGGGGGCGATGGGGCGAAGCTGGCGGTCGGCGAGGAAGGCGAAGCCCTCGGCACCGGGGCGGATCTGGAGCTTTTCCTTCATAACGACAAAAAATGATAACAAGTCGCGAAGGCGATGAGAAGACGGGAATGGGCGGTTGCGGCAGGATGAGCGTCAACAAACCAACCAACCATGAGCACCACAACCCTCGAAACCAAATCACTCGTCAGCGAACAAAAAAAACAGCAGTTCAAGGAGGACGGCTATTTCATCCTGGAGCGCGTCATCCCGGAAGAGCACCTGGAGATGCTGCGCCGGAATTGCACGGGGTTCATCGCGCAGGTGGACGCGGAGATGGAGGCGAAGGGGGTTGACCGTATTGGAATCAGCGCGAAGGGGAAGCGGTACTTTGCGCACGACTGCTACAAGAAGAAGCCGGAGATGGGCCAATTTGTTTTCAGCGACCTGATGGCGGATGTCTGCCGCGCGACGCTGGGGGATGAGGTCTATCTTTTCTGGGACCAGTACGTGGTGAAGGGGACGGACAAGGACAGCTCGTTTGCGTGGCACCAGGACTCGGGGTATGTGCACCTGGAATGTCCGATGTACCTGACGTGCTGGGTGACGCTGGACGATGTGACGCTGGAGAACGGGACGGTGTACTTGCTGCCGTACACGCAGGTGGGGATCAAGAGCGTGGTGCAGCATTTGAAGGACCCGCGGACGAACGACATGGTGGGCTATTTCGGGAAGGACCCGGGGATTCCGGTGGTGGTACCGGCGGGGAGCATTGCGTGTTTTTCGAGCTACGTATTTCACCGGAGCGGGCCGAATTTGACGGACAAGCTGCGCCGGATTTATTTGCCGCAGTATTCGCCGGAGATTATCCGGGACCTGAAGGGGAACCAGTGGGGGCAGTCGGTCCCGTTCCTGAAGAAGGGGGAAAACGTCTGGCGGGAGGGGGCGGAGTAGGAGGCAGTAAGCTGCAGAAACAAGAAGACAAAAAAAGCCGCCGCATGAACGCGGCGGCTTTTTTGTGCGGACACCAAGAGGTTAATGGAAACGGAAGCCGAGGAAGAGGCCGGGGACGCCGACGACCACACGGTTGCCGCAGGGACCCCCGTAATAGCCGACGCCGACGGGGGGGCCATAATAGACAGGGCGACGCGGGGGGGCGTAGTAATAGCCGGGCGGGGGGCCGGCATAGTAACCGGGGGGCGGGTAGTAGTACGCAGGCGGCGGCGGTCCGGCCACATAGCCGGGGGGCGGATAGTAGCCGGGGCCGGGTCCGTATCCGGGCGGAGGGCCGTAGGCATAGTTGGGTGCCTGGGCAGGGGATGAATTGGAGGCGCGAGCGGAGTTGTTGGTTGATTGAGGTTTCGGCTTGGTCTGCGTGACCGAGGTAGAAGTCGATGACTGAGTCTTTGTCTTAGTCTGCGTGGTCGAAGTGGAAGTCGTTGATGGAGATTTGAGCGGAGTGGGCGCTGGCGGGTTGTCCGGTGGAGGAGCCAAGGTGGGCGACTGGCTTTGGGGCTGAGCGGGTGAGGTGATCGGAGCGGGGGAAGAATTGGTGACGGGGCCGGTGGGGGTATCGGCGGTCTGGGCGCGGCTGGCAAGGGGAGAGGCCAAGAGGAGAGTGGCGCCGAGGAGGGGGAGAGCGATGCGTTTCATCAACGTTATAGACGCTGACCGGCAGGGGACGGTTCAAAAAAGATGGACGAAATATCCGACTAAATGGGTAAGTGTCGCGAAGTAAGGCTGGGGAAATTACGCGGGACGATGGAAATGCGGCAGCCTATCCCGGAGTTACTTGGACTCGGGGGCGTTGGTGCGGTCATGGCGGATGTCGACGGCCTGGTAGAGGTAGTAGACTTCCTCGGCGATGTTCTTGCAATGGTCGGCGATGCGTTCGATGCAGCGGGCGACGATCATGAGGCTGAGGGCGCGGGTGATGGTATGGGGATCCTCGAGCATGAAGCTGGTGAGTTCGCGGGCGAGCTGCTTGTTGATCTGGTCGACTTCCTTGTCGCGCTTGATGATTTCCTGGGCGAGCTCGGGCTTGCGCTCGACGAAGGCGGTGATGCCGTCGCGGAGCATGCCCTCGGCGATTTGCGCCATGCGGGGGATGTCGATGAGGGGCTTGAGGAGCGGCTCCGTGTTGAGGGTGCGGGAACGGCGGGCGATGGCGGTGGCCTGGTCGCCGATGCGCTCGAGGTTGCTGGAAATCTTGGAGGCGACGAGCATGAAGCGGCAGTCGGTGGCGACGGGCGCGTGAGTGGCCATGTGGTTGATGACGAGTTCGTCGATGCTGACTTCGAGCTCGTCGAGCTGCGAGTCCTCGGACTCGACGGAATCGGCGAGCTTTTCATCGCGTTCGACGAGCGCGCGCATGGCAAGGGAGAGGTTGCGGTCGGCGAGGCTGGCCATCATGAGGAGGGTCTCACGGATGTTGGCGATTTGCTCGGAGGCGGGGCCGTTGGAATGGGTCATGGCGGGGAGAGGATTTTGACGAAATTACCGGAGGGGGACGAAATGGACGGGAGGGGATCAACCGAAACGGCCGCTGATGTAGTCTTCGGTTTGTTTCTGGGTGGGGTTGGTGAAGATTTTTTCGGTGGCGTCGATCTCGATGAGCTTGCCCATGTAGAAGAAGGCGGTGACGTCGGAGCAACGACCGGCCTGCTGCATGTTGTGGGTGACGATGACGATGGTGTACTGCTGCTTGAGCTGGTGGATGAGTTCCTCGACCTTGACGGTGGCGATGGGGTCGAGCGCGGAGCAGGGCTCGTCCATGAGGATGATCTCAGGCTCGACGGCGATGGCGCGGGCGATGCAGAGGCGCTGTTGCTGGCCGCCGGAGAGGCCGAGGGCGCTGGTGTGGAGGCGGTCGCGGACTTCGTCCCAGAGGGCGGCGCCGCGGAGGCTGCGCTCAACGGTCTCGTCGAGGCGGGCCTTGTCGCTGACGCCCTGGAGGCGCAGGCCGTAGACGACGTTCTCGTAAATGGATTTCGGGAAGGGGTTGGACTTCTGGAAGACCATGCCGACGCGCTTGCGGAGCTCGATGACGTCGACGGAGGGGGCGTTGATGTCGACGCCGGAAATCTTGATGGAGCCGGCGCCGATGCGGGTGCCGTCGATCAGGTCGTTCATGCGATTGAGGCAGCGCAGGAGGGTGGACTTGCCGCAGCCGGACGGCCCGATGAAGGCGGTGACGAGCTTTTCCTTGATCTCGAAATTGATGCCATGGAGGGCCTTGCTCTGTCCGTAGTAGAAATCGACGTTGTCGATGTCGATCAGCGTGGGGGCGTTAAGCCGGGGCGATTTCTCGGGCGTGGAGGACGAAGCGACCGGTTGGGACACAGTCCGGGTAGTTTGAGCAGTGTGCGACGATTCGTCCATAAGAGTTGTGCTTGGAGTTTGGCTCATGGCCTGGGAGGAGTTATTTGGAGCGGTTGGCGACGAGATGGCTGACGATGTTGGTGACGAGGACGATGAGGATGAGGACGAAGGAGGCGGTCCAGGCCATGTTGATCATGTTGTCGTAGGGTTTGGTGGCGAAATCGTAGATGAGGACGGACATGCTGGCGGTGGGCTCGGTGAGGCTGCGAATCCAGAAGCTGGTGAAGAAGGCGGTGAAGATGACGGGGGCGGTTTCGCCGGCGGCACGGGCGACGGCGAGCATGACGCCGGTGATGACGGCGGCCCCGGCGGCGGGAAGGGTGACGTGGAGGACGGTCTGGGTGCGATTGGCGCCGAGGGCGAGGGAAGCTTCGCGGAGGAAGTGGGGAACGCGGAGCAGGGCTTCCTCCGTGGCGAGGATGACGATGGGGAGCATGAGGATGGCGAGGGCGAGGCCGCCGGCCAGGACGGAGAAGTTATGGGTGGAGGCGACCATGACGCCGAAGATGAAGACGCCGGCGAGAATCGAGGGGACGCCGCTGAGGATCTTGGCGGCGAAGCGGATGATGCGGGCGCTCTTGGAGCCGACGGAATATTCGGTAAGGAAAATGGCGGTGAGAATGCCGAAGGGGACGCTGACGAGAGCCCCGATGGTGACGAGGATGAGCGTGCCGACGAGGGCGTTGCCGAAGCCGCCGCCGTCCATGCCGGCCGCGGGGGGGAGTTCCCAGAGCATGGACCAGCGGAAATTGCCCGCGCCGCGATAGATGACCATGTAGAGGACCGAGGCGAGGGGGATGATGGCGCCGAGGGTGAGGAGCCACACGACACTGTCCATGAGGCGGCTGAAGACGGAACGCCAGCGAAGCTTGCGGCTGAGGTCCATGGCCCGGGGAGCGGTGGCGGAAAGGGAGGACATGATCAGAGGTGTTTTTTGGTGGCGCCGGAACGCTCGAGGATGACTTCAGCGACGGCGTTGATGCCGAGGGTGAGCGCCATCAAGATGAAGGAGAGATACATGAGCGCGGCGACCTGCAGGCCGGTGGCTTCGCCGAAACTGTTGGCGAGAAGGGAGGAGATGGTGTTGGCGGGGGCGAAGAGGGAGGCGCTGATCTGGTTGTTGCTGCCGATGAGCATGGCGAGGGCCATCGTCTCGCCCATGGCGCGGCCCAAGGCGAGGACGACGGCGCCGAAGATACCGCTGGCGGAAATGGGGAGGGTGATCTGGAAAATGACGTCCCAACGGGTCGCGCCGAGGGCGGAAGCGCCTTCCTTGAGGGCCTGAGGGGTGGTCTTCAGCGCAGCGCCGGAAAGAGCGGCGATGGTGGGGAGAATCATGATGGCGAGGACGAAAGAGGCCGGGAGGAAACCGGGACCGGTGGAGGGCGTGGAGAAGAGGGGAAACCAGCCGAAATTGTGATTGAGCCAGTTGCCGAAGGGGGTGGTGATGGGGATGATGACGTAGATGCCCCAGAGTCCGTAGATGACGCTGGGGATTGCGGCGAGAAGCTCGACGAGGAATTTGAAGAAGCTGCGGAGTTTGTGGTGGAGGTAGTCCTCCGTGAGGAAGAGAGCGACGGCGACGCCGAGCGGGGTGGCGATGAGGAGGGCGAGCGCGGAGCTGACCAGGGTGCCGTAGATCAGGGGGAGGGCACCGTAGACGTCGTTGACCGGGTCCCAGTCGGTACTGATGAGGAAGTGGAAGCCGAACTGGCGCATGGCCGGAAGGGCCTGGTAGCCCACTTCCAAGCCAATAAGAACCAGAAGGGCGACCGTGCCCCAGCCGGACAGGAACGTCAGGCCAGCGAAAAGGGAATCAAAACCCTTGGCACGTTTCGCTCTCTTCGTGGTCACCCACGGTGTCCCGGGGGACACCATGGGCGGAGAAGCCGTTTCGGTCTCGATCATTTATTTGATCGTAGCGACGGAGGCCTCGACCTTGGTCAGGACGCTGGCGGGCAGCGGGAGATAACCGAGCTCGGGGGCGAGCTTCTGGCCATCGGTGAGGCACCAGGTAGCAAGGGCCTTGATCGTATTGGCGACCTCGGGCTTGGTGTACTCGGTGTGGCAGAGCCACCAGGTAAAGGTGACGATCGGGTAGGAGGCATCACCGGCGGGATCCGTGACGAAGGCGCGGAGGTTGGCGGGCATTTCCACGGCGGCGAGGGCGGCGGAACCGGACTCGGGGGTGGGGGCGACGTACTTGCCGGCCTGATTCTGGAGGGTGGCCATGGGGAGCTTGATGCCCATCGCGTAGCCGAACTCGACGTAGCCGATGGTGCCGGGGGTCTGCTTGATCAGGGCCGCGACGCCGTCATTGCCCTTGCCGCCGACGCCGACGGGGAACTTGACGAGCTTGCCACCGCCGACCTTGGCCTTGAAGTCGGCGCTGATGGCGGCGAGATGGTTGGTGAAGTTGAAGGTGGTGCCGCTGCCGTCGGCGCGATAGGCGACGGTGATGGGCATGTCAGGGAGCTTCACGTCCGGATTGGCGGCGGCGATCTTGGGATCATTCCACTTGGTGATCTCGCCAAGGAAGATGGCGGGATAGACATCGCGGGGAAGTTTGATGGGCTCGGTGATGCCGGGGAGATTGTAGGAGAGGACGATGCTGCCGGCGGTCATGGGCAGGAGGACGACTCCGCCGGTCTTAACGGCGGCGATCTCAGCGTCGGACATGGCGGCGTCGCTCGCGCCGAAGTCAGTGAGGCCGTCGGTGAACTGCTTGATGCCGGCGCCGCTGCCGATGCCCTGGTAGTTGATGCGGACATCGGAGTGGGCCTTGTTGTACTCGGCGAACCAGCGGCCATAGATGGGCGCGGGGAAGGTGGCGCCCGAGGCGTTCAGGGTGGTGTCAGCGTTGACGAAGCAAACCGAGAAGGCTGCCGCGATGGTGAGAGCGAGGAGTTTTTTCATTTGGATATTCGAGTAATGGGAAAAAGGGTGGCAGTGAATTGTTACGGTTGTGTGACGAACGTGAAACATCTCAAAATTCTTTGCAGGGAAGGTGCTTTAGGAAGTGAAGTTATCGGCTCGTTCTTGAGCCTGATGAGGTTGCGACCTAGGTTAAGCTGTAATGAGCCTTACCCAGAAACAGGACGCGGCGCTTCTGGGGGCGCTTTTTGAAGCGCGGGGAGAGCTGGTTTCACGGCGGGAACTGGCGGAGGCGACGGGGATGGGACTTGGGGAATTGGAGAGGCGGCTGGCTCCGTATATGGAGGCGGGGTATCCGATTGTTTTTCATCCGCAGGGGGGGATTGGGTTGCAGGAGCCGCCGGATGTGTGGTGTGCGGAGGAGATTTTGGGACGATGTCCATTGCGGGAGGATTCCGGGATGAAATGGAATCCGCTTTTGCTAACGGAGACAGCCTCGACGAATGATGTGGCGAGGGAGCAGGGGCGGAAGGGAGCGCAGGCGGGTTTTGTTGTGGCGGCGTCGAGGCAGACGCGGGGGCGCGGGCGGTTGGGTCGGGCGTGGGAATCGCCGCCGAACCGGGGACTTTATGTATCGATTCTTTTGCGGCCGGATTTTGGCGTGGCGGAGACGGGGCGGTTGACGATCTTGAGCAGCGTGGCGGCGGTGGATGCGGTCGAGGCAGTGGCGGGTTTCCGTCCCCAGATCAAATGGCCGAATGATCTCCTCGTGAATGGCCGCAAGCTGGCGGGGCTGTTGATTGAAACGGAGCGGGCCGGGCAGCGTCTGGCCTTCGCGGTGGTGGGGATTGGGATCAACGTGGGGCACGAGGCGGACGATTTTTCGCCGGAGGTGCGGGGTCTGGCGACGTCGTTGCGGTTGGTGACGGGGGAGGGTTTTCGCCGGGCGGATATGTTCGTGGCATTGCTTAGGGCGGTGGAACGGCGGTTGAGCGCTCCATTTGTCGAGACGCGGGCGGCTTGGGAGGCGAGCAGCCTGACGTTGGGGCAGCGGGTGACGCTGACGACGAGCCGGGGGGTGAAGCACGGGCAGGCGGTGGGATTGGATGAGTCGGGGGCGCTGCTGCTGCGCGGGGAGGCGGGCGAGGTGGAGGTGGTGACGGCGGGGGACATGTCCGCGGTCTAGGACTTCAACTCGCTCAATTGAGCGGATGCAGAACGACCGCGTAGTCCTCGACGGAACATTGCAGATTCGTTTGCTGACTGATTTCTTTGAGAAGATCGTTGAGGGAAATGTTGTCCAGGATGATGCTGATTTCGCGATGGGTTTTGGCGGGAGCATCAGGGAGGCGCAGGACGAAGTTGATCCCTTCTTTATCCGGATCGAGTTCCTTGCTCTTTTTCGTGAGGAAATCGATGACAGTGGCGATGTCGGTTTTGTCGAAATTCACGCTAACGGTGATCGAGTTTAATTTGCGGAGAATCGCGGCGCGGTGAGCGGAGACCGGAGCTGGGGTGCCAGAGGTGGTCTGGGCATTGGTTTGATCCGGGAGCGTCCAGGCCAGCAGCAGGGAGAGGCTGACAACGGATAACCAAGGAGTGGTTTTTGGAAGAGAGAACATCGCGCGGGAAATTTCTTAAAGAAGAGATTGCCGGAGGAGGAGGTGCCAAGACAGCATAAAAAGTGATGGCGTTGTCGTGGGTTGGCAAGGGGGCTGCTTGATGGGTTGGCATGAACCGAAGTGGCCGACGCCCCGCACAACAAGCTCGAGCGGTTGCTCTCGAAGCGCGGGGATGGCAGGCCCTTTGGTTCCGATTTTTGGTCCGGCTGGTTCGGTCCTTCGATTGAGGAAGGGTGGGGTTGGTCGGACCTGACAAGTGTCAGAGGAGAAAAAGGAAATGGGGGCGGCCCGGTGGTGCGAAAGCATCCCGGGCCGTTTTTCTTTTTACGGGGAGGGGCCTAGAGGACGAGGAGGCGGGCGAGGATTTCGGTGAGGACGCCGAAGAAGAGGAGGGCGAGGAGGGGGCGCGTGGGTTGGACGCGAGAGGAGAAACCAGCCTGGCGTTGGGCGAGGAAGGCGAGGAGGGGCAGGACAAGAACAGCGAGGCTGAGGGCACCGAGTGCAGGCAGGGAGATTCTGCCATCGATGACAAAACCCGGGGCGCCGGGTGAGGCGGTCGTACTATCGACCTTGTGCCAGATGGTCTTGGCGTCGAAATAACCGGAGAAGGTGAGGAAGGTGGCGAGGATTGCGGCGGCGCGGGCGAGGGCGAGGAAGGGGAGAACTCCGACGTAACGCTGGACCAGGCTTTGGGTGGCGCCGGTGTTGGTCTTGACGCTTTGGACCAACGTGAAGCAGACATAGGCGAGACCGATGACGGCGCCGCCGAGGTAAATGGAGGCGAGGAGGAGGGTCTGGTCGAGGGCGGGAAGATTGGGCGGATAGGCCTTGGGGGTGACGGCGAGGGTGAGCATGACGCCGATACTGATGCCGAGGCCGGAGGCAAGGCTGAGCCACATTTTGCCGGCGAGAGCGTGGTCGCGGCGGAAGTTCCACCACGAGGCGAAGCAGAAGAAGGCGAGCATGCCGGGGTAGTGGACGATGGCGGAGGGCGAACTGAAAGCGACGATGATCCAGGCGCCAAAGGCCTTGACAGCTTCGCGGGCAAAGAAGGTGGAGGGAACGGTCTTGGTGGGGAGAAAGCCGAGGAAAATGGTGGCCGAGGCGGTGGCGACGGCGAGGACGAGGTTGAAGGGGTAGAGGTCCACGGCGTCTCTGGTATAGAGGGGAAGCCGGGGGAAGGGGAGTTTTTTAGATGGAATTACGGGAAGCAGGATTGGCATGGGGTGCGCTACAGGAGGGTTGCAAAATTCCGGGTAAACCCGAGACTTTGCTTTCCCCCATCCGATGGCCACCCAGATGAATGAAAATCCTGAGTTGAAGGACAATCCGTCGGAAGAGCATCCGCCGCATCGCGGGTCTTTTTTTCGGAGCATGCTTTTCGGCAAGCCGCGGGACATCAATGATCCTTCGCTGTTTCATTCGATCTCGCTGATCCCATTCCTGGCCTGGGTGGGGCTGGGAGTGGACGGGTTGAGCTCGTGCGCGTACGGTCCGGACGAATCGTTCCGGGCATTGTTCGGGCTGAAGATCCCGGGGACGGACCAGTTGATGAACCTGCCGGAACTGGCGGTACTGCTGGCAATCGCGACGACGATCACGGTGGCGGTGATCTCATGGTCGTACGCGGGGCTGATCGAGCACTTTCCCTACAGCGGCGGCGGGTACGGCGTGGCGACGAAATTGCTGGGGCCCTACTTCGGATTGATCTCAGGTTGCGCGCTGCTGGTCGATTATGTGCTCACGGTGACGACATCGGTGGCGTCGAGTATTGACCAGGTCTTCAATGTCATCCCGGTCGAGTATGGATCCCTGAAGCTGGGCGTGGAGCTGATGATGATCGGGGCGCTGGTGCTCCTGAACCTGCGGGGGATGAAGGAATCGATCAACGTGATCGTGCCGATCTTCCTGTTGTTCGTGGCGACGCACCTGGCGCTGATGTTCGGCGTGTTCTGGCAACACCCGGAGGGGATTGGTGGGCATCTGATGCAGATCCACACGCAGGTGCAAAGTGACGCGCACAGCCTGGGGCTCTGGGTGGTCCTGGTGATTTTCATGCAGGCTTATTCGCGCGGGGCCGGTACCTACACAGGTATCGAGGCGGTGTCGAATGGCGTGTCGGCGATGCGGGAGCCGCAGGTGACGAACGCGAAGTGGACGATGCTTTACATGGCGGTCTCGCTGGCGGTGACGGCGGGCGGCTTGATGATCTGCTACCTGATCGCCGGACTGCAGCCGGTGACGGGACGCACCATGAACGGGTTGCTGGTGGAGAACGTCGGCTTTGGGAACTGGTTCACGTGGCTGACCCTGGGTTCGGAGGCGGGACTGCTGCTCTTCGCAGCGCAGACCGGCTACATCGGCGGCCCGCGCGTCATGGCGAACATGGCGCTGGACGGCTGGGTGCCGCGGCGATTCAGCTCATTGTCGGACCGGTTGACGAGTCACTATGGGGTGCTGCTGGTGGGTGCAGCGGCGGTGGCAAGTCTGCTCTATACGGGCGGCTCGGTCGACATGCTGGTGACGATGTACGCGATCAACGTGTTTGTGACGTTCTCGCTCTCGCAACTCGGTATGACACGGTTCAGCTGGGTGCGGAGAAAACGGAAGGGACAGGGGCCCGTGCCGATCCTGCTGCACTCGTTTTCATTCATCCTTTGCTTTGGAATCCTGGTCGCGGTGGTGATCCTGAAATTCGAGCAGGGGGCCTGGATGACGATCTTCGTCACGGGCGTCCTGATTATCCTGTGCCTTCTCATCCAACATCATTACAAGCGGGTGCGGGCGAAGCTGGTGGAATTGAACGCGCAACTTGGCGACATGCAGACGCTGGCGGGAACAGCCCCGGCGGAGGCGCCGCCGATGAACCCGAAGAAGCAGACGGCGGTGTTGCTGGTGAATTCGTACGGGGGACTGGGCATCCACACGCTGCTGATTGCGTTGAAGACCTTCCCGGGGCAATTCTCACAGGTCTATTTCGCCTCGGTGGGCGTGCTCGATTCGGGGAATTTCAAGGGCACAGAGGAAGTCGTCCGGCTGAAAGCGGACCGGCAAAAGACGATCGACCAATATATCCTGCTGGCACAAACCCTTGGGTTGGCCGCAGACGGCGGTTACACGCTGGGGACCGACCCGGTGGACGAGGCGACGGATCTCTGCCTGAAGATCCGGGAGAAATACCCGAAGTCGGTTTTCTTTGCGGGGAAGCTGCTGTTCGAGGCGGAGAAATGGTACTTCCCGCTGCTGCACAATGAGACGGCGTTTGCGATTTCGCGGAGGCTGCAGTTGCAGGGCATTCCGACCGTGGTCATGCCAATCCGCATCTTGAAGTTCGAGGGGTAAGGAAGGTCAGGGGCCGTTGGGGTCGATGGGGTGTTCGGCGGCATTATAGGCCAGGCACACCCTCACGATACGATAAAGAGCGTAGAGAAGGAGGGGAGCCATGATCCACAGGAAGGGAAGGAGTTTCCGGGGGTGGAACGAGGAGACCTTGGCGTGGGCCTTTTCTTTGGCATGACGGGCGATGGCTTCGGCGGGCATTTCCATGGCCAGGTGAAACTCGGGGCGGTCCTGGAAGTGGAGCCAGGTATCTTCGCCCTCGCGCATGACGGGGGTCTCCCCGGAAATGAGCTTCTCGCGGAGGAGTCCGGCAAGTTCGACGAGCTCGAAGGGCCCTTCGACTTCATTAGTGGCCGGGTAACAGAAAAAGCGTTTGGAGGGGGCGGGTTTGGCTTCCATGCGTCCAATCGAGCAGTTGATAGACCAAGTGGCAACAAGAACGGATCGAGATGTGTTACTTTTGTGGGGACTCGAGCTGGGCGGTGTCGGTCTGGAGGGTGTCGTTCAAGTTGTTGAAAGTGGCCTGGGCCTTGGGATCGGCAAAAACGATCCGGTCATTTTGGGCATGCCAGCGGCCCCAGTTTTTATCCAGGAAATGGAGCTGGGCGAGGCGATCGTCGGAGAGTTTGACCTTGGACTGTTGGAGGGCGATGAAGGGGCCGAGATCGCGGCCCTGGCGGGTGCGGGCGATGAGGTCGTTGATATCATCATTGCCAACGCCGGCGGTGAAAAGGACGGTGCGAACGTGCACGTAAAAATCCTGGAGGAAGACGAGGACATCGGCCTGCTTGGCGCGCAGTGAGGAGATGGAGTCTATCTGGGAGGCAAGATCGTCGCGAGTGGTGAGCTGAGCAGGATGGTAGTCGCCTGCGGCCTGTTCCGCGGCCTGGGCGGTCTTGACTTTAGCGACCAGTTCCAGCCCGAGGGAAGTGAGCGCGCTCATCAAGGCGCCTTCCGGACTGTTGCTTTGATCCGCCTGGTTTTTCAGCGCATGCATCCGGCCTTCGATTTGATCGGGATCGACGGGAGTATTGTTGCGCTGCTCGGCCTTGAGCTGCTCCGTCATGCCTTGGACGGTCTTCTCCATGGCGCGATCGGAGAGGTGGAAATCGAGGAGGACCAGGGCGATCATTCCCCCAAGGATGACCACGCCAGCGGTATGGAGGATGAACCGGAACTGGCGCCAGATCGCAAACGAGACAAGGTAGGGGAGGAACAAGACCACGAAAACGCATCCGGCGAAGAGGCCGAGATCTTGAAGGAGGTTGTTGCCGAAGGAGGCGAGCGTGAGGGCAACGCCGAGCGTGATGGCATAGCGGAGGAGCCTCAGCGTGAGCGGGAGCCAGCGCGGAGGGAACGGCTTTTTTTCCGGGAGAGCTGGATCCATGGCCGTAGGCGGCGATTACGGCACCCAGCCCTGGAACTGGAGCCAGGCGTGGGCCTTGTCGAGCCAGCCGACAACGCGGTTTTCCACGCCGGGTGTGTAGCCGAAGCCGTGGCTGCCGGTGGGGTATTCGTGGAGGACGGAGGGGACGCCGGCTTTTTGCAGGGCGGCGAACATGAGGCGGCTGTTGTCGATGGGGACCGCCAAGTCGTCGAGGGAATGGATGAGCACCGTGGGTGATGTCTGGGGCGTGACCTGCGTTTCGTTGGAGAGGCTGGCGATGAGCGCGGCGTCGGGGCCGGGGCCGAGAAGGTTGGCCTTGCTGCCGCTGTGGGTGAAGCGGTCGTCCAAGGTAATGACGGGATAGACGAGGACGGCGAAATCGGGGCGGCAATTGAACTTGTCGATGGGATCAGGGGCCTGGGGATTGCCGGCATCAAAATGGGTGATGAGCGTGGAGCAAAGATGGCCGCCGGCGGAGAAGCCCATGATGCCGAGTTTGTCCGGATTGATGTTCCATTCCTTCGCGCCGCTGCGGACGAGGCGGACGGCGCGCTGGACATCGAGGAGCGGGACAGGATGGCGATAACCCTTGCTGGGGAGACGGTATTTCAGGACGAAGGAAGCGACGCCGCGTTCCTGGAACCAGCGGGCGTTGTGCGCGCCTTCGTAATCGCCGGCGAGGTGTTCGTACGCGCCGCCGGGGCAGACGATGAGGGCAGAAGTGGGGCCGCTCGATTTGGCCGGGAGGAAGACGGTGAGCGTGGGGATGTCGTCCGGGGTTTCGCCGCGGCTGTGCGGGGCGGGTCCGGTCCAGAGGGGAAGGACGGTCGGGGAGGACATGGGATCAGGAAGGGATGGGCAGGCCGCGGGCGGCGAGGTGGTCGAGGGCGGTGGCGACGAGCTGCTCGACGCTGGCGAGGCCGGAGTCGAGACGGAGGGCATCGGGTGCGCAGGTGAGCGGGGATTCCTTGCGCTGGGAATCGAGGGCGTCGCGTTGCTGGATGGCATCGGTCTCGCCCTGTTTTTGGCGGCGGAGCGCGCGGACCTCGGCGTCGGCATCGAGGAAGAACTTGAAGGGGGTCCTGGGGAAAACGACGGTGCCGATGTCGCGGCCTTCCATGACCAGGGAGGCTTCCTCGGCGAGGCGCTGTTGCTGCGCGACGAGGAGTTTCCGCACGGCGGCGACCTTGGCGACGAGGGAGACGCCCTCGTTGACCCTGGCTTCGCGGACGTGGGGGAGGGGATCGATGCCGGCGATGAGGAAGGCGAGCTCGCCGCCCTGGAGTTTGGTCTCGACGCGGGCGGTCTCGATTTCGCGGGCGACGGCCTCGGCGTCGGTGAGGGGGACACCTTTTTGCTGGAGGTGCCAGGTGACGCCGCGGTACATGGCGCCGGTGTTGATATAGGTGTAGCCGAGACGCTTGCCGAGCTCCTTGGCGAAGGTGCTTTTGCCGGAAGCGGCGGTGCCGTCGATGGCGATTACAGGATGGGGCGAGGACATGTCAGGCGGACTAGGAAAGCGTGCGGGGGCGCGGATGGGAACTTAAAAATGGAATTCCTTGTCAGGTCGAGACGGTCGGGGGAGCATGATTTGGCGGCTTTTTACCGGGAGAAATATGATGATGAGATTTTTTCTGATGGCGGTGATGGCGATGTCAGGCGGAGCGTTGTGGGCGGAGGAGGGGGGCGATCTGCTGGCGCGGGAGAATTCGGCGTTTGCGTTTGATCTTTATGGGAAGTTGAGTGGCGAAGAGGGGAACCTCTTTTTTTCGCCGTACAGTATTTCGACGGCGCTGGCGATGACGCAGGCGGGCGCGCGGGGCGAGACCGAAAAGCAAATGGCGAAGGTGCTCCATTTTTCCCAGCCGGAGAAGGAGTTGAATGCGGCTTTCGCACAATTACAGGGGCGGTTGAAGGCGGCCCAGGGCGACGACAAGGTGACGCTGGCGATTGCGAATTCGATCTGGCCGAGCATGCAGTACAAGATCCTGGATGGCTACAAGGCCATGCTCAAAAGTGATTTTGGGGTGACGGTGACGCCGTTGGATTATCATCAGCCGGAAGCGGCGCGGGCGACGATCAATCAATGGATCGAGAAAAAGACGCACGACAAAATCAAGGACCTCATCGGGCCGGGAGCGCTGACCCCGGAAACCAAGTTGACGCTGGTCAATGCGATCTACTTTTTTGGGAAGTGGCAATCGGCTTTTGATCCGAAGCGGACAACGGAAGCCGATTTTCAGGTGAGCACGGGTAAGACGGAAAGGGTGCCGATGATGGCGCGGACGGGTGAGTATGCCTATGCCGAGCAAAAATATTTTCAAGTTCTGCAAGTGCCGTATCAGGGGACGGAACTTTCAATGCTGATTGTGTTGCCGAAGAAAGGCGATGGACTGCACGTGGTTGAAGCGATGCTTTCCGGGAAAAATCTTTCCGAATGGAAGACCAAGCTGAACAAAACGGAAGTGGCGGTCCAACTGCCGAAATTCAAGATGACCTGGGGAGCGGCGGACCTGACGGGCCCGCTGAAAAAACTAGGGATGACCGACGCGTTCAATGCGAGCAAGGCTGATTTTTCCGGGATGGATGGCGATCCGCACGGCCTGTTCATTGGGATGGTGCTGCACAAGGCATTCATCGACGTGAGCGAATCAGGAACGGAGGCGGCAGCGGCGACGGCGGTCGTCATGATGACGGCGATGGCGCCGATGGGGCCGCCGCCGCCAGTATTCAGGGCGGACCACCCGTTCTTTTTCCTGATCCAGGAGAACAAGACGGGAAGTATTTTATTCATGGGACGCGTGGTTGATCCGAAGGCGGGCGGGAACTGATTTTTTTAAGGAGATTGCGCATGAGCAAGACCGATGGCATGGAAGATACGCGGCATTTGCTGCGAATCCTGCGGGAGGCGATGCAGGACCCGGCGCTGTCGGGGAGTTGTGTTCTCCTGGGCGAGATTTTCGCGGCAATGGCGGAGGAAGAGGCGGCGCAATCGTTGCTCGAGGAAATCCCGAACTGGAAGGTGCCGGGGCTGATGCTGTCGGCGGCGCTGCTTTTTCGCGCGGAAACGCAGTCCGACCATCCGCTGACGCCGTATCTGAAGGAGCCGTGTCCGCCGTTCAATGGGGCCTTTCGCGCAGCCTTCCGGCGGGCGCTGACAGAGGACAGGAGCGAGCTATCGGCCCTTTTGGCCCGGCACACGTACCAGTGCAATCCGCCCCGGCGGATGGCGGTTTCGCTGCTGATGGCGGCGACGGTGACGAAAGGCTGGCCGGCGGCATGGCATATCGATGTGGGCACTGCGTCCGGGATTGGATTGTTGCTGGGTGAGGTGCGGGTGGTGGCTGACGGCGTGCGGATCGGGCCGGACGACGCCTGCCTGGAATATCCGCTCGATTTGCGCGGCGCGCCGCTGGATGTGGCCGCGCTGTCGGGCCCGAAGATTGAGCGTTCAATCGGGATCGACCTGGATCCGCCGAATCTGCGCGATGCGGATTGCCGGGCCTGGATGCGGGCATGCCAGTTTCCGATTAAGCAGGAGCTCGCCTATTTTGAACAGGCGGTGGAATTGCTGCTGGCGCGAAGTCCGCGGATTGAGCGGGGTTCCGCGACCGACCTTTTGCCGTCACTGGCGCGCGAGATGCCGCCGGGGAAGCCGCTGATCGTCACGGACACCTACGTGGCGGTTTTCATGAGCGAAGAGGTGCGGGAGCAGATGCGGTGCGAGCTGGATGCGATTGCGCAGACGCGGCCGGTGGTTTGGATCTCGAATAATCCGCTTGTTCCGGCGGGCCGTGCGCCGGACCGGACGACGGCGGGGACAGCGATTCCGCCGGAACTGGTGGAGCGGAACCGGCGCGAGCTCTTCGGAGCAGTGTGTGTGACGACGTGGCCCGGGGGAAAACGGACGCCGCGACTGGTGGGATTCAACCATCCCGGCGGATGCTGGTTCGAGTGGAGACCGGATTTGGCGGGGAATAGCTAAGTCGGTCTCCATATCAAGAACTGGTTCCTGTTCGGGCGCGACCCCGGGCAACAAGCAGCCCAGGTGCCTGTGAAAACATTTCCCGACCACCCCTGCGTCGGCTGCCAATTATTAGTTGGGTAATTCCCAACAGGTGCAACGCCAGCTGAAAAAGCGCCGTCGCTGGGGGCCCGCGACGGCTACCGGAGGCGGATGGAGGGTCACAGACCGCCGTTACCCGCGAATTATTTCCGACCGAGGGGCTCGTCCATCTTGGGCTGGCCGGTCTTGCGGACGTCGCCTTCGAGTTCGGTCATACGAAGGAAGGAGAGGAGCGCGCTGCGCATTTCGACTCCGTCCGCCGAGGTCGCCTCGATGGGGATATGGAACTGGCCGTCCGGGAAGACGAAGTGGTAGGAGAAGGTGCCGTCCTTGGAGAGGGTGATGTCATTGCCGTCGATGCGGACCTTGGCGTCGGGGGTGGTGCCGCCATAGATGATGAGCTCGGCGTTGACGTGCATGTGGAAGCCGCGTTCCTTGCCGAAGGAGGCGCCGAAGGGGCTGCTGAGGCTGGTGACCCACGAGCCGGCGCTGGAGGCCCATTGCCCGGAGGAGACCATGGTCTCGAAGCGCTTCTTGAGGATCTCGGTGATCTCGAAGGAGCCGACCATGCGGCGACGGATTTCCTCGTCACCGAGGTATTCGAGGAGCTCGTCGCTTTCCTTCTCGGTGAGGTCGCGGGGAACGCGGGCCTGGAAGGGGAGATCGAAGTTGTGCTTCTGAAGGCGGGCGAGGGTCTCGGCGAGTTCTTCGCCAGGCTGGGCCTGGGCGGCGATCATCTCGTAGAGTTCGCGGAAGGGGATGTTGAAGGGGATGGTGACGAAGCGGGCATCGGTATTGGGAGAGAGGCTGTCGCGCGGGGTGCGGACTTCCGAGGAACGCGCAATGACCTCAAAGCCGCCATCGCCACGATAGTAGCCAAGCTGGGCGATGAAGCTGGTGTCGGGGCGGTTGACCTGGAGGTACCAGTTCTTATGGCTGTCCCAGACATGGATCTGCTGAACGCGGCCTTCGTTGGGGACGTAGACTTCGAGGAAGACCTTGCCGTCATGGGCGGCGCGGGCGGCTTCCTGGTACTGGATCTGGCTCAGGTCCCAGTAGGCGAAGAGGATGTGGGGATCGCGGGCGACGAGAAAAAGTTTCTTGGAGCCGTAGGAATCGGGCAGGTAGCCGAGGAATTCGTAGGCGGGAAGATCCTTGGGCGCGGGCTTCGGTGGCGTGGGTTGGGGCGCGGAAACGACAGGCGCGGGCGAAGAGGCGGAGGAGCCTACTTTCGGGGTGGTGGTGGCAGGGCCGACGCGAGGCGGCTTCCGACGGGGCGCGGGTTGGTTATTGGAGGGCATAAATTCAGTTTAGCAGCGGTGGTTTAGCACATTTTGAGCCAGTTCTGGGAAAGACCGGGCGAGGATTTTTTTCAGGATGGCATGAGCACCCTTTTTCTAATCTGTTCGAGCAGACGGGTTTCACCTTAAGACGGATTGGTGAGCACCCCTAGGATAGACTCCGGGATAAAGGGGCGGGCAAGGAAAAAAGTGTGACAAGTTGATGCCGAAAGAGTTGGATATAAGGTAGTTTGTATCACGGAATGAAAAAGAAGGGTTAGAGATTCAGGCAAAACGCAAGCTATAGAGCGAAACATTTGATGGAGGCGAAAGCGACTTTTGGGTGGGACATTGAGAAGAAAAAATGAGTGCCCGATGTTTACGAATTTTTGACGAGCCTAGTTTTTTACAGGTTGACCAAACATGACCTCCGGACAGGCAACGGGTTTTGTAGCAGGCACCGCGATATTTGGGGTCGTGATCATCTTGCTTTTCGTGGGGGAGAATTACCTGGAGAAAAGTCGGAGGCGGGATGCGGGAAAAGAACAGCCAGCCCCGGAGATGCAGGCCGTGGCAGCACCGTCATCCGATTCGCAGCGACCATCTCCGCCGGACACAACGATTACGACATTGGCGACGACAGGGAGTTCGCTGGTGGGAGGCAGCCAGGGGGACGCGTCCGGAGCCGAGGCAACAGTTTTCCTGCGGGAGGCCTTCCAAGCGCTGCAACAAAAAAGGTACGATGATGCCATGGCGAGGGTGGAAGAGGCACTGAAGGTGTCACCGGACAATACGAATGCCTATGAATTGCGGGGCAGCATTTTTGCAGCGACGAATCGCTGGAACGAGGCGACGAAGGACTATCAACGGGTATTGCAGATGAGCGGCAAGAATGTGCAAGTCGAGTTCGACTTGGCGGAGCTGGAATTCATGCAGAAGAAGTATGATGCGGCGCGTCCGGGATTTGCGGCGCTGGCGCAGGACCCGGATGCGGGCGACCTCGCGGCGTACAAGGTGTTTCTGTGTGACCTTTGGGGCGGGCATGACGCGCGAGCGGCGCAGGAACTGGAGGCGTTCAATAAAGTGGGAGCGAACCCGTCCTATTACTTCGCGAATGCGTCCTCACTGCTTTACAACCACAAGACGGAGGAGGCTCGGGGATGGCTGATGTCGGCGGGCAATATTTTTTCCCCGGCGAAGTTTCAGCTCTATGCGGCGAGCCTGGCCGGGCAGGGATACCTGCCATTGCCGGCGCCGGCGACAGCGGGGAATTAGCAGGTGGCCATGGTAGGTGAAGGAAGTCCACATTCCCGGAGGCGGTCGTTATGGAAAGGGAGCGTTGACTGTCAAGCGGCGAGGGGATTGTAAGCAGCGAAGTTCGCCGCAGGATTAACGGATATGTCTTGCCGATTGCTTATTTTCGGATTTCTCCTTGTTATCCATTGCCGACTGGAAGCGCAGGACGCTGCCGCTGCAACGACAAATGCGGCACCCATGGCGACTCCGCCGTTTCCAATGATTTTGCCGGCAGCGGCTCCGGTGGGTGCGGACGGGTTAATTGTGCAGAGCGACAACCAGCATGCGCCGTACATGGCGGTTTTCAAAGGAAGTGTGAAGGGGCTGCAGGATCCGTACGGGGCGAAGGGATGCGATGCGTATGCGGCGTGGTTGAACCGGAAAGTGGTGTGGGCAGAGGACAATCAGCCGGGCGACTGGGGCAACGTGGAAGGGCAGGGCTGGCAATTGCAGCCGTGGGGAGTATGGGTGAATGAATTGCCGGGAAGGCGTTTGATTTTGGGCGTGGCGATCATTCCGGGGCCATGGGATGGAAGCGGGCCGAAAACGGGGTTGGGCGCGGGCAAGCCGGTGTCGTTTGAGCTTGGGGCGACGGGCGCCTTTAACGAGCACTACAAGAAGCTGGCGGAAAATTTAGTAAAGAATCACCTGGGCAATTCGATCTTGCGGCTGGGGGTGGAATTCAACGGGGGCTGGTTTGCATGGCACGTGCTCTCGGAGGAGAAAGCGGCGGCTTTCGCGGGATACTGGAAGCAGATCGTGACGACGATGCGGGCGGTGCCGGGCGCGGAACACTTGCAGTTTTGCTGGAATCCGGGTGCGACCGTTTATTGCAAGTTCAAGTCGGACACGGCGTGGCCGGGGGATGACATGGTGGATTATATCGGGCTCGATTTCTATGACGATTCATACGCGAAGGACACCTATCCGTGGCCGAAGACGGCGACACCGGAGGAGATTGAGGCCATTCACAAAAGAGTGTGGGAGACGGTTTATCTTAAGGGCGGTTTTGGGCTGGAATACTGGAAGAAATTTGCAGAGAAGCATCACACGCCGCTCTGCTTTCCGGAGTGGGGCGAGGACAACAAGCCGGACCATCACGGAGGCGGGGACGATCCTTATTTCATCGAGCAGATGTACAAGTTTATCTACGACCCCAAGAACAACGTGGCGTGGCATTCGTATTTCGATTACCAGGCAGGCGACGGGCATCACCAGCTGGCGCCGAAGTTGGATGGGACGGTCATGACAGAATTCCCGAAATCGGCGGAGAAGTTCAAGGAGCTGTTTTCATTGCCAGCGGCGGAGGTTGCGCCTGCCGCGAAATAAGACGCCATGAGCCGAACGCATTCCGCACCGCGTTTTGTGGTGGGTGATTTTGGCGCGACGGGCGACGGGCGTGCGTTGCAGACGGTGGCGCTGCAAAGGGCGATTGATGCCTGCGCAGCGAAGGGGGGCGGGACGGTGGTGGTGACGCCGGGAACGTACCTCACGGGAGGGCTGGTCTTGCGGGACCGGGTGACGCTTTACCTGGAAAAGGGCTCGACGTTACTGGCGAGTGCGGACGTTGCGGACTATCCGTTGAAGGAAGGCGTGCCGACGGCGCTGATTTTTGCGGAGCGGGCGGGACGGATGGCAATCAAGGGGCCGGGATGCATCGACGGGAACGGGGAAAAGTTCTGGCACAAGCTGACGAAGCCGCACAAGTGGGCGGAGGACAAGAAGCCGAACGGGTGCTGGGTGCCGCACTTTGACTACGAGCCGAAAAAACGTCCCCGGGCATTGATCTTGTTTTCGGAGTGCTATGAAATTGCCTTTGAGGATTTTCTGATCCGGGATTCGTTTCATTGGACGTTGCTGCTGATGAGTTGTGATCACGCGGTGATACGGGGCGTCACAATGCGGACGGCGGTGCATGGGCCGAATACGGACGGGATCGATCTTGATTCGTGCCAGGATGTGCGGGTGGAGAATTGCGATATCCTGACGGGTGACGACGCGGTGGTCCTGAAGAGCAAGGGCATCTGGGGGTTGCTGCGGCCTTCGCGAAACATCACGGTGCGGGGATGTACGCTGAAGAGCCCGACGCATGGGTTCACCATCGGGACAGAGACGCGGGACGATTTTGAGGACATTACGTTCACGGATTCGACGATTGAGCGGGCGGATGGACATCGGTGTAATTCGGGAGTCGATCTCAGCATCATGGACGGGGGCGCGATCCGGCGGGTGAAGGTGGCGCGGATCAAGATGACCGATGTGACGGTGCCGATCCAGATCCGGATCGGGAATGCGGGGCGCGGGCAATGGCCGAAGCTGCCGGGGCGGATTGAGGACATTGAAATCAAGGACGTGACGGCGACCGGTGCGCTGGGTGTGAACCTGATCGCGGGATTGCCGGAGCATGCGGTGCACGATGTGGCGCTGCGCAATGTTCAGATCACGAAGGCGGCCCCGCCGAATCCGGCGAAAGTGGTGAAGGTGGTGCCGGAGATGTGGGAGGAATATCCACCGGGGTTTGCGTGGCTGTTCCTGCCGGCGCGTGGGTTATATTGCCGGCACGTGAAGCGGTTGACGCTGGAGAAGGTGACGGTGGAGACGAGTGGGTCTGATCCGCGACCGGAGTTTATCTTTGAGGATGTGGAGGGGTTGAAGGAGCCCGGGTAGGTTTAATCAGATGGATGGGTCTGGTAACGCAAGGCGGAATCGTGGCTTGCCATGGGGGGTTCTTGGGTCAAATTTATAGAGTCGTTTGGCCACGGGAAATTTATGACGATCAAGTTGATGCTGGATGGTCAGGCGGTGGAGACGGCGGCTGGGGAGCCGTTGATCGAACTGCTTTTGCGGCGGGACACGCAAGTCCCGCACGTTTGTTATCATCCGCAACTGGGTGAGTTGCAGACCTGCGACACGTGCATGGTGGAGGTGAACGGGGAACTTGTGCGGGCCTGCGCGACGCCGCTGGCCGAGGGGATGCGGATCGAGACGAAGTCGGCGTGGGCGGATGCGGCGCAGCGGGAGGCATTCGACCGGATGTTGAAGGACCACATGCTTTACTGCACGGTCTGCGACAACAACAACGGGAACTGCACGATCCACAACACGACGAAGATGCTCGGGGTGCAGCACCAGGAAATCCCGTTCCAGCCGAAGCCGTACGAAGTCGACACGACGAATCCGTTTTACCGGTACGACCCGAGCCAGTGTGTGTTATGCGCGCGGTGTGTGGAGGCGTGCCAGAACGTGCAGGTGAACGAGACGCTTTCGATCAATTGGGACGATCCGAATCCGCGGGTATTGTGGGACGGTGGCAAGACAATAGGCGAATCGAGTTGCGTTTCGTGCGGGCATTGCGTGACGGTGTGCCCGTGCAATGCACTGATGGAAAAATCGATGCTCGGCAAGGCGGGCTTCATGAGCGGGATGCCGAAGACGGCGCTCGACGGGATGATCGAAGTGATCAAAGGGATCGAGCCGGATATCGGTTATGGGGTGATTTTGGAAATCTCGGAAGCGGAGGCGGCGATGCGGGAAACGCGCATCCGCAAGACGAAGACCGTGTGCACCTATTGCGGGGTCGGATGCAGTTTCGATGTCTGGACGAAGGACCGGCATATTCTCAAAATTGCGCCGGAGAAGGGGCCGACGAATGGGATCTCCACGTGCATCAAGGGGAAATTTGGCTGGGATTTTGTGAACAGCCAGGAGCGGATCACTTCACCGCTGATTCGGGAGGGCGAGACGTTCCGCAGGGCGAGTTGGGACGAGGCGCTCGATTTGGTCGGGCGGCGGTTCGCGGAGATCAAGGCGAAGAACGGGCCGGATGCGCTGGCGTTTATTTCGTCCTCGAAGTGCACGAACGAGGAAAGCTATCTTATGCAGAAGCTGGCGCGGGCGGTGGTGGGGACGAACAACATGGACAATTGTTCGCGCTACTGCCAGGCGCCGGCGACGATGGGGCTTTTCCGCACGGTCGGATTTGGCGGTGATTCGGGTGCGATCAAGGACATCGAGAACGCGGGGCTTGTTTTGATCATTGGCAGCAACACGGCGGAGAGTCATCCGGTGCTGGCGACGCGGGTGAAACAGGCGCACAAGTTACGCGGACAGAAGCTGGTGGTGGCCGATTTGCGCAAGCACGAGATGGCGGCGCGGGCGGACCTCTTCATCCAGCCCAAGCCGGGGACCGATCTCATCTGGCTTTGTGCGGTGACGCGGTACATCTGGGACAACGGTCTGGCGAAGACCGATTTTCTCAAGCAGTGGGTGAATGGGATTTCCGAATATGAGAAGAGCCTTGATCCATTCACGCTGGAATATGCCTCGGAGAAAACGGGGCTGTCGATCGAGACGCTAAAGAAACTGGCACACATGATTGCGGAGGCGAGCGGGGTCTGCGTGTTGTGGGCGATGGGGGTGACGCAGCACAGCATGGGGTCGGACACGTCCACGGCGATTTCAAATTTGCTGCTGGTGACGGGGAATTATATGCGGACGGGGACGGGAGCGTATCCGTTGCGAGGGCATAACAACGTGCAGGGCGCGAGCGATCACGGGGCGATGCCGAATTTCCTGCCGGGCTATCAGTCGGTGGACGATTCCGAGGTGCGGGGGCGGTTTGAGGCAGCGTGGGGAGTGAAGCTGCCGTCAGTCAGGGGACTCGATAATCACCAGATGATCGACGCGATCCATGAGGGGAAACTCAAGGGAATGTATCTCTTTGGAGAGGAGATCAGCCTGGTCGACTCGAACGCGAACCATGTGCGGGGCGGGCTGGGGAAGCTGGAGTTTTTTGTCGCGCAGGACATTTTCTTTTCCGACACGTGCCGGTTTGCGGACGTGGTGTTGCCGGCGAGTCCGAGCCTGGAAAAAGAGGGGACTTTCACGAGCACAGAACGACGGATCCAGCGGCTCTATCAGGTGCTGGAACCACTGGAGGGGAGCCGGCCGGACTGGCGGATCATCCAGGACGTGGCGAACCGGCTCGGGGCGAAGTGGAGTTACACCCATCCATCGGAGATTTGCCGCGAGGTCGCGTCGCTGACGCCGATTTTTGCAGGGGTGAGCTATGAACGGCTGGAAGGTTACAAGTCGCTGCATTGGCCGGTGGCCGAGGACGGAACCGACCAGCCGCTGCTCTACACGAAGGGATTTGCGTTTCCCGACGGCAAGGCCAAGTTGCATCCCGTTCATCCATCGACGCCGACCGATCCGGTGAACGAAGAATACGACCTGCATTTGAACAACGGGCGGATGCTGGAGCATTTTCACGAGGGGAACATGACATACCAGAGCAAGGGCATTCGCGAGAAGGTGCCGGACAATTTTGTCGAGGTCTCGCCGGAACTGGCGATGGAGCGGGGCATCGAGAGCGGGACTTGGGTGCAGTTGATTTCGCGGTACGGGAAGGTGCGGGTGCGGGCGCTGGTGACGGACCGGGTGAAGGGGAAGGAGCTTTATATGCCGATGAACTCGACGGAGAGTCCGGTGAATTTACTGACGAGCAGTCACACCGATGCGGCGACGCATACACCGGCATACAAGGAGTCGTCGGTACGGATGAAGGTGCTGGAGGAAAAGGGGGAGAGTCCGCTGCCGCGGGTGAATTCGCGATTTGGGCATCCGACGCCACAGATGGATGTGGGCGTGGAACGGAAGTGGAAACGGGCGGATTATCACCGGCCGGGGAACGGCGTGAAAACGAGCTGAGGATTTTATGGCCCAACCCATTCCCTTTGTCCCGACGCCGCACGATCCGCGGGAGGCGCTCATTCGCAAACTGGAGAATGCGCCGCAGGAGCATGCGGAGGCGCTGCTGGCGACGTACGAAGTGTTGCAGGGGCTGCACGACCGGGGGGTGCTCGATTTGCTGCGGGGTGGACTGGGCTCGGGAGACAAGATCTTGCAGATGCTGGTGGAGGCTTCGAACAAGCCCGAGGCGATCCAGGGCCTGCGCAATTTCATCATCCTGACCAAGCTATTTGGCTCGCTCGAACCCAAGCTGCTGGAGCACCTGGCGGAGGCGGTGCCGAGGGCGCTGACGGAGGCGAAGGAGGAAAAGCCGCTGGGGATAGGGCAACTCTTGATGAAGGCATCCAACCGGGACAGCCGCCGCATCCTGAGCGTGATGATCCGGGTGATGGAGAGGCTGGGGAAGGGATTGAGGAAGTGAGCTCGCTATAAGCTGGCAGTGTAGGGAATCCTTCGCCTGACGGATTTGCCGTCGACCCATGTGCTGCCAATGAAGGTGGCGCGCGGAAACGCCTGAACGCCGGGAATGTGGTGATGGATCATGTTGATGACCATTTCGACGGCCGCTTCGCCGACGATTTCATTGTGCTGGTTCATGCCGGCGTCATCGGCATGGTCCCTGCGCCATTCCAGTTGGATCAAACCGACATCGCGTGGGATCGCCAGGTCCATTTCCTGGAGCCACCGGCGCACGACGTTATAGAGAGTCAGCACCACATCGGGTCTTTCGCGCTCGAACCATTGGTGGAAGAGTCGAGGCCGGTTGCGTGCTTCGGTGACCTGATAAAACGGTTTCGTTTGTTGAGATTTGGGCAGGCCTTGCTGGGCGATGTGAATGCCGGAAGTGAAACGCCCATCGACCAGAAGATCGATTTCCCGGTCCAACACGAGGGCGGGGCGTCGATAGCCAAGTTGCAAGGCGTTTTCGAAGGCTTTCATGGCGAGAATGTGCTGATCGGAACAGGCAAATGACAGCGCGGGTTCATGGGTGCGGGTGCCGGTGACGACAGTCGGAAACTGCTTCCAGATGGGGAGGAACCGTGGGGGCAGGCGATTTTCCTTCATCAGGCCCACGACGATGAGGCCGCGGATATTGCGGGTGCGGAGAATTCGCTCGAACCGTTTGGCGTCAAGTTGGGGATCGTGCAGCCAGAATTCATCAAGACTGTAGCCGAGTTCCGCAGCCCGCTTCCGACAACCCTGGACATAGACCGGCACCGTAGGATGATTGGTGAAGGCGGAAGGATCGAGGTTCGCATTGAGCAAGGCGAGCGGCGCCTGGAAAGTGAGGGAACGGGAGGTGCGCAACTGGGCCATGAGATGGGCGACGGTCGGATTCTTGCGGTAGCCGAGGGCGCGGGCGACGCGTTGAATGCGCTTTCGCGTTTTTTCCGGAATCTGGGGATCGTGGCGCAGGGCGAGGGAAACGGTGTTTTTGGAAAGCCCCACCCGCAACGCAATGTCGCGCATGGTGGGCTTGGAATCGCGCATTTCACATTACTGTCAAGTAAACGCGGGCTTTGCAATCGGAAACGGATGCGAATACTTGTCCCCATGTTTGCTGCTTTAGGTGTTGATTATGGAACGAACTCAGTCCGGGCGCTATTGGTTGATTGCGCAACGGGGGAGGAATTGGGGACGGCGGTGTTCGATTACCCGAGCGGGCATCAAGGCGTGTTGCTGGACAAGAACGACCACAATCTGGCGCGGCAGAATCCGGCTGATTATTTGATCGGGCTGGAAAAGAGCGTTAAAGGGGCGCTGGAAAAAGCGAAGCAGAAACCGGGTTTTGATCCGGCGAAGATTATTGGCATCGGCGTCGATACGACGGGGTCGAGTCCGATTCCGGTCGATGCGAAAAATGTGCCGCTGGCGCATGATCCGAAGTGGAGCAAGAACCTGGCGGCGCAATGCTGGCTATGGAAGGACCATACGAGTTACCAGGAAGCGGCGGAGATCACGCGGCTCGCGGCGAAGCACCGGCCCAACTACATCGCGAAATGCGGGAACGCTTATTCGTCGGAGTGGTTCTGGTCGAAAATCTGGCATTGCCTGAAGACCGCGCCGGACGTCTTTGATGCGGCATATAGCTGGGTGGAGTTCGCCGACTATATTCCATCGGTACTGGCGGGCGTGACGGACCCGAAGAAAGTGGTGCGCGGGATTTGCGCGGCCGGGCACAAGGGACTTTATTGCGACGAATGGAACGGGCTGCCGGACAAGGAATTTTTGACGTTGCTGGACCCGAAGATGGCGGCGTTGCGGGACCGGCTTTACGAGAAGGCGCATGATGCGACGACTGCCGCAGGTGCGTTGTGTGCGGAGTGGGCGAAGAAGCTCGGGTTGCCGGAGGGGATACCGATTGCGATCGGGGAATTCGATGTGCACTACGGAGCGATCGGAAGCGGGATCGAGGAAGGCGTGCTGGTCAAGGCGATCGGGACGTCGACGTGCGACTGCGCGGTGGTCTCAGCGGAGAAGAAAATTGCGGACATCCCCGGGATTTGCGGGATTGTGAAAGGTGCGATTTTGCCGGGATACTACGGCATTGAGGCCGGGCAATCGGCGGTGGGCGATATTTTTAAGTGGTTTGTCGAGGTTGTCTGCAAAGGCGATGCGAGCTTGCATGCGCAATTTTCGCGGGAGGCGGAAGCATTGCGGCCGGGGCAAAGCGGGCTGTTGGCGCTCGACTGGAACAACGGCAACCGGACCGTGCTGGTCGATCCGCGACTGACGGGGCTGTTGCTGGGACAAACGCTCTACACGACGGCGGCGGAGATTTATCGGGCGCTGATCGAGGCGACGGCGTTTGGCGCGCGGGCGATCATCGAGCGAATTGAGGAGCATGGTGTGCCGATTTCGCGGGTGGTTTGTTGCGGGGGGATCGCGGAGAAGAACGGGCTGCTGATGCAGATTTATGCCGATGTGACCGGACGGACGATGCAGGTCTCGGGTTCAAGCCAGGCGTGCGCCTTGGGAGCGGCGGTGGCGGCAGCCGTGTTGGCCGGGGAAGCGAAGGGCGGATACAAGAATTTTCCCGAGGCGCAGCGCAAGATGACGACGATCAAGGAGATTTCCTATCAGCCCGACCCGGCACGGCAAAAGGTCTACGAACAGCTCTATCAGCTTTATCTCCAACTCCACGACGCCTTCGGCGGGGTGTCATCGCAGGTCGATTTGAAGAATGTCATGAAAGACCTCATTCGTTTGAAAGAAGAACAAAATCGTCAGGCCTAATCCTTTTTCCAATCTATTATTATGCACCTACCTCTCGGTCAGTATTCACCCTCGATTAAACTCGGCCTCGTCTCGGCCTCACGTAATTGTTTTCCCCGCGCATTGTCGGAAGAGCGGACGGAACGGTTGCTGAAGGCGGCCAAGGAGGCAGGGATCGACCTCATCACGCCACAGGGCGAATGCCGGATCATTGAAACGAAGGAACATGCGCATGAGGCGGCCAGTCAGCTCAAGGCGGCGGGAGTGGATGCGGTGGTGTTTTTTCTGGGGAATTTCTCGCCGGAAATCGAGGACGCGGTTTTCCTGAAGGAGTACGGCGGCTTCGCGATGATCCTCGCGGCAGCGGAAGAGAACGCGGCGAGCCTGTTGCAGAAGCGGGGCGATGCGCTGTGCGGACTGCTCTCAGCGGTGCTGGCGGTGGAGAAGCGGGGGATTTTGTCTCGCGTGCACATTCCGGAAGCGCCGGTGGTGAGCGCGGCGGAGGGTGTGGTGGAGATCGCGCACTTCATCAAGGTGATGAAAGTGGTGAAGGGTTCGAAGAATGCGACACTGGGGCTCTTTGGGCCGCGTCCGCGCGATTTCGAGACATGCAATTATAATGTGGCGTCGATTGCCTCGATTGGAATGGAGGTCGAGGAACTGGGGCTGTTCGACCTGCAAAACGAGATCAAGAAGATCAAGGCCGAGGGCGGGGCAAAGGAAATCGCGAAGGAGATGAAGACAGCCGTGGCGGGGGTACCGAACGACGATGAGTTTGTCTCGCGGCTGTCGGACTACGAGAAGGCGATCCACAATTTCCGGGGCCGACTCAAACTTTCCGGCGCGGCAACGCAGTGCTGGTCGGAGCAGGAATTCAGCCTCAAGCATGTGCCGTGCTTCATCAACGGGCGCATGGCGAGCAAGGGTTTTCCGATTGCGTGCGAGAATGACGCGTATTCCCTGGTGGCGGAATTACTAGGGCAATACGCATCGGACCAGATGGTGACGATTCTGGATATCAATCACAGCGTGCCGAAGGACCTGCATGCGAAGCTCAAGGAGTATCCGATTGAAGACATGGTCGGGATGTTCCATTGCGGAAACACGGCCACGCAGTTGCTGAAGAACCCGGAGATGAAGCACCAGGTGATCATGAAGCGGTTGATGGAGCCCGAAACGGCGCCCGACATCACGCGCGGGACGATCGAGGGGCAGATTATCGGGTCGCCGATTACGGTGGTGCAGGTGCACGGCGTGGGCGACAAGATGCGGGCATATATCGCCGAAGGGGATTTTCTCGATCTCGATCCGCAGACGTTTGGGTGCACGGGTACGGCGTACCTTCCCGGGTTCCGGCGCTTTTACCGGCATGTGTTGTTGGGGCGATTCCATCACCATGCGGGCGTGGCATTCAATCATTGCGGTGCGGTGTTGTACGATGCGTTCAAGTTGCTCGGCATGGCGGAGATTTTCACGCCAAACCCGGCGGGGATTCCGTATCCGGGCGAGAATGTGTTCCGCAACAAACCGACGCCGAGGTAGACTGGAACGATGAGCTCCTACCGCGAATTGAAGCAGGAATGCTACGAGGCGAATCTATTGCTGCCGAAATTCGGGCTGGTCGATTTGACGTTTGGGAATGTCAGCGTCTTTGATCCGGAAAAGGCGGTTTTTGCGATCAAGCCAAGCGGGGTCGAGTACGCGAAGCTGACGCCGGAGGAGATGGTCGTTGTCGACCTTGGGGGCAAGCAGGTGGAGGGGAAGCTGCGGTCGTCCTCCGATACGGCGACGCACCGGAGGTTGTTCATGGCCTTTGCGGGCATCCGAGCGGTCGTGCACACGCATTCGCGGAATGCGGTAAGTTTTGCGCAGGCGGGCAAGGCCATTCCCTGCCTGGGGACGACGCATGCGGATTATTTTTATGGCGAGGTGCCGGTGACACGGCCGATGACGGATGCCGAGATCGAAGGCAACTACGAATGGGAGACAGGGAATGTGATCATCGAGCGGTTCAAGAATCTGGATCCGCTGGAGGTGCCGGGGGTGTTGGTCCATGGGCACGGGCCGTTTGCATGGGGTCCCGGCGGAATAAAGGCGGTGGAGAATGCGCTGGCGCTGGAGGTCGTGGCGGAGATGGCACTGAAGGCGCTGCAATTAAATCCGCAGGCGAAGCCGATTTCGCAATGTCTCTTGGATAAGCATTTTTTGCGGAAGCATGGGGCAGGGGCGTATTACGGGCAGAAGTAGTTGGAATGACACCGTCGCACGGAGTGCGACGGCTACCACCGAGATCTATTGCGGGATGAGGGGGGTGAGGTCGGTTTGGGCGACCCAGCCGGTGTGTCCGGTGCTGTTTTGCACGAGAGTGAAATCGTTGTAGTGGCCGGTGATGGCGACCATTTCCCCGGAACGGAGCTTGAACGCGGGGGCGGCCTTGGTGATGGGTGAGATGAGGGCGGGGGTTTCCTGCGCGACGATGACGGCTTCATGGCATTTTTGCCAGGTGGCGGTGGCGTTCAGCAGAGCGAGGGCGAGCAGGATGATTCCGGCGCAGGTGACGAGCCGGGAGCCGGTGCGGAACCGGGGGAGGGACTGTGCGGAGAGAATTCCGGCCCCGAGGAGAACGAGGCCCATCCAGCCGAGCAACGCCATGGTATTGGGGCTGGCCCAGGAGGTGGCGCGATCCAGCCAGATTGCCGGGGCGGTCGGAAGGCCTGCGTGTTCGCGGACCCAATTGAGATTGGCGGCGATGTCGGGATCGGTGGGAGCGAGGAGGCGGGCGCGTTCGAAGTTGAGGATGGCGGCGCCGGTCTTGCCGGCCTGGGCGTCGGCGTTCGCCTGGTTGAAAAGGACAGGCGCGGAATAAGCTGGACCGCCGGAGCTGACATGCAGCCCTGCGAGGGAGGCGCCGAGTACGAGCGTGCTGAGCGCGACCAGTCCGAGGAGAACGAAGAGCGGAAGGTGGGAGCGTGGAGGAGTATTCATACGGTTTTGGTTTCCTTGATGAGTTGGCGGACAGTCTGTTTCCAGGCCGAGAAGTCGGCGTCGATGGCGGCACCGCCGGAGTAGGCGAGTTCATCGGCGAGGACGAAGATCTGGCGGATGTTTTCGTTGGCACCGTGGAGGCGCGCGTCGATCTCAGCGAGGGTGATGGCGCCGGGTGTCATCTTCCATTTGGAGGCGAGGGTATGCTGGAGGGCCTGGCGCGCGGCGAAGAAGAAGGTTGCGGCGTCTTGCTGTGCAGCGGCGGAATCCATTTCCGCGAGGAAGCCATGGACCGCCTGCAGTTCCTGGCGGCCCTTTTGCCACGCGGGATCGTTGAGCTGGCGGTTGCTGCGGCGCAGCCAGAGGCCAGCCCCGATGAAGGAGAGTGCGAGAGCGGACTGCGCCACGAGGAAGCCGGGCTGGAAGTAGAGAGGACGCAGCGTGCTGATGGCGACGCCGGTCTCGGTCATGTCGGGACGAAGTCCGTTCGTGGCCGGTGTGGGAGTCGCGGCCTGCGTCGGTTGAGCCGGAGCGGTGGCGTTCGCTGAGGCGACGGTTCCGGAGCCGGGTTCGATTTCGACGACGATGGGCGGCGTTTCGAGCACCTCATACTTTTGCGTCTCGGGGTTGAAGAAGCTGAAGGAGAGGGAGGGCACCGTCTGATGTCCGGGACGCTGCGGGACGACCGCCTGCTCGAAGTCTTTTTCGCCGCGATAACCGACGCTGTCGGCGGGGACGAATTTTCCGGAAGCGCGGTAGGTCTTCCAGCCATCGGCGGAGCTGAGCATCGAACTGTCGACGCGGTCGAAAGCGCCAGCGCCGCTGATTTTCAGGCGAAGGGTGAGCGGATCACCAACGGCTCCCTTGGTGGGCGAAACTTCGCTGGTGGCGGTGAAATTGCCGACGGCACCGGAGAAGTTGGCGGGCTGGCCGTTGGTCGGCAGCGGGAGGACTTTGACGACGGAGGGTTCATTGGAGAGGGTCAGTTCCTTTTGCGTCACACCGCCGAAGAAGCCCTGGAAGAAGGGATCGTTGAACATGTCGCCCATGTTGCCGGGCATGCGCCCCTTGGTGCGGACCTGGACGGTGACGGGAGTCTGCACCGCGAGCGAAAACTCGCCGGGCTTCACGGCGGCAAGCACGCTGTGCCAGGTGACGATGGTATAGGGCTCGCCGTTGATCAACTCCTGGGTCTGCTCGGGCTTGGTGGTGAGCTTGTTCAGGGTAAAGGCGTCTGCGCTGAGGGTGGGCAGGCCGTTGAGAGTGGCGGCCATGCCGGAACGGAGACCGACCTGGATGTCGACCGGAACATTCTCGCCGACGTAGAGGTCGCGCTTGGGCATCTGCATGCGCAGGAACGCCGCGCCGTTGGCGGCCATGTGCGGCGCTTGTGCGCTGGGATTTGCTCCCGACACGGCAGGCGCGGGAAGGGCCGGCGCCGGGAGGGAGGAGCTGACGCTGGTCGCAGGCGAGGAAGGTACGCCGGAGGCGACAGCGGCTGGGGAGGAATTTCCGCCGCCAGCACCGGAACGCACGCGCAGGGTGAGTTTCGCGGCGTTGGGATCGGGAGACGGAATGGTGTAGGTGCCGGGGCCCTGCGCCGTGACTTCATACATGATTGACGAGGTCGAACTGGCGTTGCCATTGATGATCTCGATCTGGCTCGACTGGCTGATGGGCGTGAATTGGAGGCCCGGAACTGAGGGGGGCCGGATCGAACTGCTGCCGTTGCCCGAGGCACTGACAGTCAGCTCGGCGCTTTCGTCCGAGCCGATGTCGGTGCGATCGAGCTGCATGGTCACCGAGGCGCGCGCACCGATGGCAGTGACCGCGAGGGCCACCGCGGCGGCGAGGCCGCGGAACAAATGGGGGAGGGTGTTCTTCATATTACCAATCCTTGAGGGGTTGATCGTTCTGGTTGTTGTCTCCGCCGCGGGCGAGGGGCGTTCCGGGCAGGGGCTTCTGGTCATCCTTGAGCGAGTCGAGGAGTTGCTTCGCTTCCTGCTGGCTCATCTGGCCGGGAGTGCGCTGTTCCGGGGCCTGACCTTGTTGGCTCTGGCCATTCTGGGCCACCGAGGAACCATTTCCATTTTGCTCCTTGGGTTGCTGGCCATGCGAACCATTGTTGGCCTGTTGACCTTGCTGTTGATCGGGCTTGTTGCCCTGGCCCTGGTCGGGTTTGGGCTGATTTTGGGCGGTTGAGTTTTGGTCGGGTTGCTGGCCGGAACCCTTCTGCTGATCCGGCTTGTCCTGACCCTGGCCTTGGTTTTGGGCAGTCTGGTCTTTCTGGTCGCCCTTGTCCTTTTGGTCCTTAGACTGTTGGCCGGACGGCTTCTGCTGGTCCTTTCCGTCCTGGGCGACGTTCTTGTCGTCGGACCCTTTGCCGGACTGGTCCTTCGAGTCCTGGGGCTTTTGGTTCTTATCGTTGGAGCTTTGGCCTGATTGACCCTGCTGGTCTTTCTGGTCCTTGTTATCCTTTTGATCTTTGTTGTCCTGGCCAGACTGACCCTGTTGGTTTTGGTCTTTTTGATTCTGCTGATCTTTTTGATCCTTCTGGTCTTGTTTCTGATCCTGTTTCTGTTGATCCTGCTTTTGTTGTTGTTGCTTCTTCAACTCGTCAAGTTTGCGCTGGACGAAGTCGCGGTTGAACTTGGCGTCGGCATCGTCCTTGCGGAGTTGCAGCGCGGCGTCGTAGGACTTGATGGATTGCTCCCAGGTCTTGATTGTCTCGTCGGCCTTCTCTTTTTCGGTCTTCTGGCCGGCACGGTAGAGAGTGTTGCCGAGGTTGTAGTAAGCGTCCTGTTGCGCGGCGAGCTCCTTGGGATCGGCGGACTGCTGGGTGCCGAGCGCCTTTTGGAAAGCTTCGGCGGCCTGGGGATACTGGCCGGCCTTGTAGGCAGCGTCACCGGCATTGAACTGAAGGACGTTCTTGTCGGGCTGCTTCTGCGCGGCGGCCGCATATTCCTTCTGGGCCGCAGCGTAGTCGCCTTTCTTATAGGCGGTTTCGGCGGTGCTCAGGGAGGCATGGGCCTGCGAAAACGAAGCGAGGGTCAGGGCAATGAGTGCGGTGGCACCCTGGAGGACCATGCGCTTGCGGGGCATGGCCGGAACGGGCGGCACCAGATTGGTGGAGCGGCGCACCTTTTTGCGGGTGCCGATGAGCAGGCTGGCAACGAGGAGCGCGAGTGCGGCGGCCAGCGGCCACTGGTAGCGCTCGATGTAGATTTTCTGCTGGCGAGAGGCGAGGTCGTGCTTGGTCAGAGGCGCGATGTAGGATTGGTAGATCGAGTCGAGGCCCTGGCCCTGTGCACCGAGCGGGGCATAGGCGCCACCGGTCGCTTCAGCGATGGCCTTGAGGGCCGCTTCATCGAGGTGTGATTTCACATACTGGCCGGAGGCATCCTTCACGAAGCCGCCGCCGTTCTCGGGAGAGACAGGGATGAGGTCACCGTTGGAGGTGCCGACGCCGATCGTATAGATCTTCAAGCCGGTCTGGGCTGCGGACTTGGCGGCAGCGACGGCGTTGTCCTCGAGGTCCTCGCCATCGGTGATGAGAATGAGGATCTTATCGGAATTGGCGCGATTCTGGAACGCGGCCTGGGCCTCGCGGATGGCGCTGGCGATGTCGGTACCACCACGGGGGATCGTATTGGTATCAAGAGCGTCGAGCGATTCGTTGAAAGCGCCGTAGTCGAGCGTGATCGGAGACTGGAGGAAGGCGTTGCCAGCGAAGGCGACGAGACCGACGCCGTCACCATCGAGGTGACTGACGAAGTCCTGGATGCCGAGCTTGGCGCGGGTGAGGCGGTCGGGCTTCACGTCGGGGGTCAACATGCTCTTGGAGACGTCGACGGCGAAGAGAATCTCCACGCCCTTGCGTTTCACTTCCTCCCAACGGAACCCGGCCTGGGGACGGGCCAGGGCGATGAAGAGCAGGGCTACGCAGCCGATGAACAGCCCGCGCTGCAGGTTGCGGCGCGCAATGGAGAAGGAAGCGGTCAGTTGGGCGTGAAGGTGGCTGGAGGCGAAGGCCGTGAGTGAGGCGCGCTGGCGGGCGTCGTAGCGACGCCAGGTCCAGAGCAGCAGGGCGCAGGCGGCCAGTCCGGCGATCAACCAAGTGGGTTCAGCGAATTTCATAGGATAGTGGAGTTAAGGGTGGGGTCTAAAGAGTTAGGGCAGGCGGCGAAGGCGGGTTTGTTCGAGGTACACACCGAGACCGAGCAGGGCGAAGGCTGGGACGAGCGCCCAAGCGAAGACATCCTTCACTTTTTCGAATTTGTGGACCTTGGCGGTCGACTTCTCAAGGGTGTTGATCTCGGAGTAGATGTTCTGGAGGGAATCGGTGTCGGTGGCGCGATAGAAGCGGGCACCGGTCTTGCTCGCGATGTTCTGAAGCATGTCGGTGTCGACATCGACCTTGGCCATCACGATCTGGGTGTTGCCAGCGGCGTCCTTGACGGGCATGGGGGCCTCGCCCCGGGCGCCGGCGCCGATGGTGTAAACTTTCACACCGAGCGCCTTGGCGGCGTCGGCAGCGGCGATGGGGGAGATCTTGCCGGCGTTGTTCTCGCCATCGGTGAGGAGGACGATGATCTTCGACTTCGAGGGGAGATTGCGCAGACGATTGGTGCCGGAGGCGATGGCGGAGCCGATGGCCGTGCCGTCTTCCACGCCCATGCCTTCAGCGACTTTTACGCGATCAAGGTTCTGCTGGAGCCAGTCGTGGTCGAGGGTGGGAGGGCTCACCAGGTAGGGTGCGCCAGCGAAAGCGATGATGCCGATGCGGTCGTTGGGGCGGTCCTCAATGAACTTTGCGACAGCCGATTTGACCACATCGAGCCGGTTGACGGGATTGCCATTCATCTTGAAGTCGAGGGCTTGCATGGAGCCGGAGACGTCAACGGCGAGCATGATGTCGATGCCGCTGGCTTCGACTTCAGTGCGGCCATGAACGAGTTGAGGGCGGGCGAGACCAACGATCATCAACGCGGCGGCGGCGATGGGGAGAAACCGGGTCCAGCGACCGAACCGGCTGCGGGACTCGCGGGCCACGGTCTTGGCGGCGGTGATGTTGGAGTACTCAACGGCGGCCACGGCGCCCTTGCGACCGCGCCAGATGAGCACGAGCGGGAGGAGGGCCAGGAGGGCGAGCCATTCAGGTTGGAGGAAGCGGATCATATGCGTGAGGGGGTGAGGGTGGTGGATGAAGTAGTGGCGGGTTCAGGCGAAGGAGTGGTAGAGGGCGCAGGGGCCTTCGCCGTTTCCACGACGAAGGTGCGGGCGCTCTCGTGCATCGTTTTCATTTCTTCGACCGAGAGGACCCAGCGGGCGAATTTCGCGAGATCGCAATGGCCGAGGAAGTCGCCGAGCAGTTCCTGGTGGCGGGCCAGCAGGGCGTCGGAGGGCTCGACCAGGCCGTGGAGGAATTCCTCCGTGGTCTGATGCGAGGCCAGGACGTTGAAGCGGGCCTCGATGTAGGTGCGGACGATCTCGGAGACTTCGATGGAGAACTCGCGGGCGCTTTCGGGCTGCAGGAGGCGGAGCGCCTTTTCGAGTTGTTCCAGGGCGAGTTCGCTCGCGGTCTTCGGGGCGGACTTGACGCGGCGGTACCAGCGCCAGGCGGCATAGACGAGCGCGGCCAGGGCCGCAGCTCCTGCCGCCTCCACCAGCCAGAGTCCGGCGGTGGGGACCGCCTTCGGTCCGCGGATATCGCGGATGTCGTCGGTGGCATGGGCAGGAGCAGCGGCGGGAACGCCGACGACCGGGCTCGGGGGAGCGGTGGGCTTGGTCGACGGAGTGGTCTGCGCGTGCAGAAGAGTGGCTGAGCCGGCGATCAGGGCGGTGGCCAGGAGAGTGCGGATGAAAGAGGTACGGTTCATCTTAGTGTTTCCTTTCGCGGTTCTTGAAGAAACGTTGGAGGGCGGGAAGGTAAGGCGTGGCGGTGTCGAGTTCGAGGACGTCAACCGCCTCGGAGCGGATGCCGTGGCGAACCTGCTGGCGGCGCTTGGCGACCTCAGCTTCGAAGTTGGAACGAACCTCGGGATCCGTGGTGTCGAGTTCGATGACCTCGCCGGTCTCGGCGTCCTCGAGGGCGAGGACACCGACATCGGGCAACGATTTCTCGCGGGCGTCCTCGATATGGAGGGCGATCAGGTCGTGGCGGCGGTTGGTCTGGCGCATGGCGCGGCGGAGTTCCGCGAGCTCGGTGTCCTGGTCGCCGTTGGACTGGAAGTCTGAGACGAGGAAGACGATGGCGCGGCGGTGCAGGATGCTGTTGGCGAAGTCGAGGGCCTTGACCGTGTTGGTGCCGCGGCCCTTCTGCTCGAAAAACAGGATTTCGCGGACCACACGCATGACGTGGCGGCGGCCCTTTTTCGGCGGGATGTATTCCTCGATGCCGTCACTGTAGAGAATCAGGCCCACCTTGTCGTTGTTGCGGATGGCGGAGAACGCGAGGACGCTGGCCATTTCGGCGGCGAGCTCGCGCTTGCTTTGCGGAGCCGAGCCGAAATTGCCGGAGGCACTGACATCGACGACGAGCAGGATGGTCAACTCGCGTTCCTCCGTGAATTTCTTCACGAAGGGACGCCCGGCGCGAGCTGTGACATTCCAGTCGATGGTCCGCGTTTCGTCGCCGGTGACGTATTCGCGGACTTCATCGAAGTCCATGCCGCGGCCCTTGAAGACCGAGTGGTACTGGCCCGCCAGGGTATCGGTGACCTTGCGGCGGGTGCGGACCTCGAGCTGCCGCATTTTCTTCATAATGGCTTTGGATCGATCGGAATTCATGGGGTGTCCCTTCGTGTTGCTGTGGGTTATTGGTGGATTACGGAACGGTCAACGTGTCCAGGATCTTGCGGACCACGTCTTCGGTGGTGATGTTCTCGGCCTCGGCTTCGTAGCTGACCGCAATGCGGTGACGAAGGATGTCGGGGGCGATGTTCTTCACATCCTGCGGGGTCACGTAAGCGCGACCGGCCAAGAAGGCGGAGGCGCGTGCGGCCATGGTCAGGTTGATCGTCGCGCGGGGCGAAGCGCCGTATTCGAGGTAACCGTTGAGATCGACTTTGGCGGCCTTCGGATCGCGTGTCGCCTGGACGATATTGACGATGTATTCCTTGATCTTGTCGTCGATGTAGATCGTGTTCACCACGCGACGGGCCGCCAGGATTTCCTCGCCGGAAACGACGGAGGTGACACCCAGGGCGGGCTCGGTGGTGGCCATGGCTTCCAGGATCGCGCGTTCTTCCACGTGATTCGGATAGCCGACGATGACCTTCATCATGAACCGGTCGAGTTGGGCTTCGGGCAGCGGGTAGGTGCCTTCTTGCTCGAGCGGGTTCTGGGTCGCCAGGACGAGGAAGACCTCGGGCAGCGAGAAGGTTTCGTCACCGATGGTGACCTGCTTTTCCTGCATGGCCTCGAGCAAGGCGCTCTGGACCTTGGCGGGGGCGCGGTTGATTTCGTCAGCCAGGATCAAGTTGCTGAAGATCGGGCCATGCTTGACCTTGAAGTCGCCGCTTTGCGGATTGTAGATGGTCGTGCCGACGATATCGGCGGGCAACATGTCCGGCGTGAACTGCAGGCGCTTGAACTGGACGCCGACCGCCTGGGACAGGGTCTTTAGCGCAAGCGTCTTGGCCAGGCCGGGGACGCCTTCGAGCAGGACGTGGCCGTTGGTCACAAGCGCAACCAGAAGTCGATTGACCAGATGTTTTTGGCCGACGATGACGCGGCCCAGTTCCTGTTCGAGGGGTTGGACCCAGCCGGAGTTTTCCCGGACGGCTTCCTGGATTTCGCGGATGGCGGAATTCTGGCCAGTGGCCGGGGGAATGTTGCGGGGAGAAGTGGCATTGCGGGTGGGGGTTCGGGGTTGATACTTGATTTCGTCAAACTGGGGGGCACCGGCTTCAACAGCAGGTTCCGGCAGCGTGGCGACATTGCTTTCCGCGGTTTGCGGATTCCATACGTTTAGTTTCATAGAGGTCGTTGTCTTTCGATTTTGGTTTTTGGTTATGACCAGTCTCGCGTGGTGCTGCCGGTCTCTGTGTGTAATAGACACGAGGGAGGTGGAGGGTTTCTGTCGGGGAAATTACAAACCGTTAATCTGGTATAACTGCCTCGGAGAGAGATGATCCTGATGGCACGACAGAGGGGTTTTGACCCTTACGGAAAAGGGGAAAGGTACGATTGGAAAGCGGGAGGAATCTGTTCATACTCCGGGCATGCGAATTCTGGTGGTGGAAGATGACAGTAAGATTGCGTCGTTCGTGGCCAACGGGCTGAAGCAGAACGGCTATGCAGTCGATTGCGCGACCAATGGGGAAGAGGGGCTCGATCTCGCAGTGAGCGTGCCTTACGACGCGGCGGTGCTCGATCTGATGTTGCCGCGCGTGGATGGACTGACGTTGCTGACCACGTTGCGGAAAAAGAAAATCATGACGCCGGTGTTGATCCTCAGCGCGAAGGCAAGTGTCGATGATCGGATCAAGGGGCTTCAGGCGGGCGGGGATGATTATCTGACGAAGCCATTTGTTTTCTCGGAATTACTGGCGCGGGTGCAGGCGTTGATTCGGCGGGCGACGCATGCGACGGAGCCGATGACGCTGACAGTGGGTGACCTGAGTCTCGACCTGCAAACGCGGGTGGTGACGCGGGGTGGACAGAAAATCGATTTACAGGCGAAAGAATTTGCGTTGCTGGAGATGTTCCTGCGGCATCCCGGCCGTCCCATCACCAAGACAATGATCCTGGAAGGAATCTGGGACTACAGTTACGAGCCGCAGACCAATGTCGTCGATGTCCTCGTGAGCCGGTTGCGCTCGAAGATCGACAAGGACTTTCCGGTGAAACTCATCCAGACGATGCGAGGCTTCGGCTATGTCCTCAAGGCTGACTAAAATCACGCACAGCCTGGCGTTTCGGCTGGGTGCCTGGTACGTGGCGATCTTCACGTTCAGCGCGGTCGTGTTGTTTGTTTTCTTTTACCTGCTGCTCGTCGCAACGGCGGAAAGCAAGGACCGTGAAATGATCCAGGCGCGGTTGAATGAATGCGCGACCGTTTACAATTATGGTGGAATGTCAGCGCTGCAGGATTTGGTGAATCGGAGCGCGCAATCGGACAAGGCGAAGGCGTTCTTCATTCGCATGGCGAGCAGTCGCGGGGCGGTCCTGCTGCTCAATGCGCCGGAGGATTGGATTCACTTCGATGCTTCGGCACTGCGGGCGGGCAACCCTTCAAGTTTGGTTTGGTTGCGGATTCCCAAGAATGAAGACCGGGATTTTGTCATCGCTTCGGAGCAGCTTGCGAATGGAGCGGTGTTGCAGGTGGGCCGGAGCACGAACAGCCGTGCCGCCTTACTGGAACCCTTCCGGCGAAATTTCCTCATTATCATCGCACCGACGTTATTGTTGGGAATATTGGGTGGCATTTACCTGGCGCGACGGGCGATGCGGCCCGTGGATGAAATCGTGGCCACGGCGCGAACGATCATCGACACAGGCAATCTTTCGGCGCGCGTTCCGGCGAGCGTGGACCAGAGCGAGATGGAAGAGCTGGCGCGGCAATTCAACCGGATGCTCGACAAGAACCAGTCGCTGATCAAGGGGATGCGCGAGGCGCTCGACAATGTGGCGCACGATTTGCGGACGCCGCTGACGCGCCTGCGTGGCTCGGCGGAGGTGGCGATGCAGGCGGCGACGGAGCCGGTGGCGCGAGAAGCGTTGTCCGATTGCGTTGAAGAGTCGGATCGTGTGCTGACCATGTTGACGGCGCTGATGAGCATCACGGAAGCCGAGGCGGGGGTGATGCATCTAAACCTGGAAAAAATTTCGCTGACCGATGTGCTTAAAAAGACGATTGAGCTTTATGAACTGGTGGCCGAGGAAAAGAAGATCGCGGTTGCCACCGATTTCCGGGGGTCATGTGAAGCGGTGGTCGATCCAATCCGGATGCGGCAGGTCTTTGCCAACCTGCTCGACAATGCGCTCAAGTACACGCCGGAGGAGGGAAAACTCAAAATCAGTTGCGCAGAGGAATCGGATCGGATTGTGGTCAAGTTTGAGGATAGCGGAATGGGGATTCCAGTCGCGGAACAACCGAGAATCTGGGAGCGGCTTTATCGCGGAGACAAGAGCCGTTCACAGCGGGGGCTAGGGCTGGGACTTAGTCTCGTGAAGGCGATTGTCGAGGCGCACTATGGCAAGGTCGCGGTACGCAGTGAACCGGGCCAGGGTTCGGAATTCACGGTCTGGTTGCCCAAGGCGACAGCGCCATCGGCGGCCTGAACCAGCTCGGCGCGAATTTTCACATCGTTCCACAATTGGGCCTCGATTCGTTGCACGCCGACACGCGAGGTCAGCGTGGTCATGATCCGGCGCGGCGCGGCGGCAACGGGCGCTGAGGCATGGAGGGCAGACTTGGTCTGGCAGTGGATATCGAAACTGTGTTCGCCCGCCTGCATGGAGTAATCGTACGTGAGGAGATCAGGCCCGAAATAGGGGCCGAGGATGTCGTGGAATTTGCGGGAAACTTTTCCCTGGAATGGCGCGGGACTGACGTGGTCATCCCACGCGAGGCCGGGATCTGCGATGCAAGGGACGCGGGCGAGTCCGGCGGAAATGAGGGCGAGGAGGCTGTCGCCGGGGCCCTCGTAATCGACGGTGTAGAAAACGTTGCCGGACAGGAAAGCCGTCAGTTGCGCGTTGTAGCGGCGCGAACGCAGACGAAACCGGCCCATCTCATCGAAATCGAGCAGAAGCGTTTCTTCATGGGCGACCTGGTCGTCGAGGGCGACACGATAGCGGTATTCGCCCGGAAGCCAGTTGCAGAAGAGACTATGAAGTGCGGGGAGAGGAGTCGGTTGCGCGAGCCGAGCGCCCTCCGACGGGGAGCCGGAAATGCGGTAGGTTTGCGGGATGCCAGCTGCGCCAATCTCGACGTAATTGCGGAGGCAAAAGGGACGGGTCGGGCCGCCGGGATAGGCTGCATCCTGAATCTGAAGATGGAGATGAGGAACCGGGGAGCGCCCGGAATTGCCGCAACTGCCGACGGGCTCGCCGGAGACGATGCGCTGTCCGACATAGACGAGGGGCGAGTACTGAGCGAGATGGGCGAGGAGGACGTAATAACCCGCGTCATGGTAGATGACGACGTAGTTGCCCCAATTCTCCTCGGGATTGTTGGTGCCGGGAACATTGTCGTGAATATGGGTCCGGACGGCGGCGACGGTGCCGGAGCAGGGTGCGAGCACAAGTTTGTGGAAGGTGTGATAATCCTCAAGGTTTATGCCGTTGCCGACATGGCGGCGATCTTTGGGCATGATCTCGAAATCGAGGGCCCAGTTCCATGGGGCTCGATGGGTTAATGCTCCGTGGAAACCCTGGGTGATGACGCATTCATCCTTGAAGGGAAGATCGAGCGCAGGAAGCGCGAGATCGGGGAAACGGGAGGCATTGAGGACCACGAAGCGGCCTGCGGTCTCGGGCAACATGCCGGGCGCGGGAGAGGGATAGAGCCCGTGAGGAGCCTGGCGCTGCTTGAGCGCGTAAACGAGCACAAGGACGATGAGGTTGTAGGGAAGCGCGCTGACGGGAAGTCCGAAATAGCGGAGAGCCGTGGCCAGGGCGAGCGTGACGAGGGCGCAAAGGAACGCCGCTGTGAGTGCGAGGAGGAGGCTCATCCGGGAGGGGGCGAAGTAGGCCGTTCCGAGTGAAATGCCGCAGAGCAGGAAGTTGAAGCTGCACCAGATCAAGCCGTCGGGTCCGATGGGAACGCCGAGAAGATTCATCGTGCCCATGCCGACCCCGATGGAGGCGGAGGCGATGAGGGCAGCCAGCGGCGAAGTATTGAGGAGGGCAAGCAGGACCAGGAATCCGGCTAAAGGATAAGGTTCAAAGATCATCGCGCCAAAGACCTGAAAGAACGAGGTGACCTGATGGGGGAGAAAATCAAGATCGAGCCATGGATTGAATGACAAAACGGGCTGGGTCGGAGGGCCGCCAATGGCGAAGGCGAGGAAGTAGAGGACGTAGGCGAAGGTGATGGCGGGCAGACTCTGCGCGGAAAGGCCCCAATGCTGGCTGAAGGCGTGCTGCATGGTCACGCTGATGAAGAGGCCGCCGAGGACCGCCGCGCACCAGAGCGCAATAAAGACAGTGGTCGGGAAAAAATAAGTCTGATTCATCAAGCCGAGGGTCAGACAGACGAGAAGCGGATTGAAGAGCAGGTAACCATTGCGGATCTTGGCGCGATCAAAACCGAGCATCCAAGCGATGGTACCTGCGGCCCATGCACCCGCGAGACCGGACAGACCGATGCCGGGTGAGAGAAGGCTGATCGCGAGCAGGAACCAACCGAAGCGGACGTTCGGGGAGAAGAAGAGAATCGCGTAGGCGCGCGGGACTCCGCGGGAGAGATGCTCCCATGCGGAGCGGGCCGGGACGGCATCATGATCGGGAATGGAGATCATCGGCGGGATCCTCCGTTAAAAGCGGCGGCAAGTAGGGAAGGTTCCTGCACTTCGCCGCTGCGCGGATCAATGACATAGACGAAAGGCTCGCTTTTCAGCGGGTGCGGGGAGCTATCGGATTTTTTCGGTACTGGCTTGGCGGCGAGATGGAGAGGTGTTTTTTCCAGTTGCTGGACGTAGGAGAGATTTTCGCGGCGGCGGATGACATGGACTTTGTGATCAAGGCCGATCATCACCACTGCGGGACGGTAGGTGATGAACTGCATCGACTGGGTGATGTTGTAAGCGCCGACCGGATGGAGCACGACCTGATCGCCGGTGGTGAGACTCGGCAGCGGCGTTTCTTCGCGGATGACATCAATGTTCATACAGAGACACCCGTAGACCGTGGTGGGCGCGGGGAGATCGACGCAGGCCTTGGCGGGAAGGATCGAGTGTTGGTACCACGTGGTGGTGTAGAGGAGATTGACGCCGGCATCGATCACGAGCGCGGGACGATCAGTTTCATGGACTGAACCCTGGGCCGGGGCCGCCTTGCCATAGGCCGCGAGGACGCCGGGAAGAGAAGACGAAGTGGGGCGGCGCTTGACGGCGACTACGGTCGAAATGAGATAACCGGCTTCGTCGACGAGGGCGCGACCGGTCTCAAGATAAAGTTTGGGCAGGGGACGTCCGGCAGGCCAGGCCTGGGTGATGGTGTCGCAGATGGCTTCGGCGTAGCGATCGAAGCTGGGAGTTACCTGTTCGGGGGAGAGGTATTGATAGTGGAGGCGCGAGCGCGAGGCGAAGCCGCCGCCCATATTGAGATAACGGACGGGGCCAGCGCCGAGGCGCTCAGCTTCGAGCGCCAATTGGACGAGGACGGTGGCCGATTTGCGATAGGCTTCGGGATCGAGGATGAAGGTACCGATATGGGCATGGAAGCCCTGCAATTTCAGGCCCGGCATTTGCAGGACGCGGCGGACCACGCGCAGCGCTTCGCCATTGTCGGCATTGAAACCGAACTTCGACCAGACCGCGTGGGTGCCGGTATCGAGGTGGACGCGGAGGGCAATGGCGATTGGCTTGGTGCGTCCGGACTGCGCGGCGATTTCTCCGAGCAGGAGCAGTTCGTCGAGATTGTCGACCTGGATCATCGCTTCCTCGTCAGCGGCGCGCTCGAGGATTTCACGGCCCTTCCCCGGGCCGTTGAAAATGATGTCGTGTCCCGGGATACCATTTTGCCGCGCCTTGTCGTACTCGAATTCGGAAACGACTTCGGCAATCGCGCCTTCCTGATGAAAGACACGGCAAATGGCGTTGAGATAGTTGGTCTTGTAGGACCAGGCGAACTGGACATCGGGATAGCGGCGGGTGAAGGCGCGGTGCGCTTCGCGGTAACGGGCACGCAGGGTCGCCTCCGAAAAAACGAAGAGCGGGCTGCCGTGTTCCTCGACGAGACTGGAGACGGACACGCCGTCGATTTCGGAGCAACGAGGTGTCGAGCCGAGACGGAACGGGTTGCACGGCTCATGCCCCATGCGTTGGATGGAGGGAGCGAGGTAAGGCTGGAGTTTCATATGAGGGCCTTGGTTTTGGGTGCGGGAACAGAAACTTCATCCATCAGGCCAGCCAACGTGCCCGATTCGCTTTTCAGCAGGTCGGCGTAGCGGTTGATATCGCCGACCACTTCAATCTGGTGGCGGATGTAGAAGGAACCAGGCGCGCACGCGGGTAAAGGCGCGGGCAGATGATCGAGTCGAAGCAGATCGACGAGGAGTGCGGCGTAATTCGCGCCGAGCATGGCGGGAAAATCGATCCAGGCGGGGAAGCGGGGGTTGATCTCGACGAGAACGTACTCTCCGCTCGATTCCTCACGGATCAGTTCAATTTCGAAAGGTCCGGGCCATTGGAGCTCGCGGATGAGTTTGGCGCAGAGTTCGGACAGACGGGGATCGGTAACGGTGATGCCGGAGAGGCCCTTGCCTTTGTCGCTCAACTGGGTCTTGCGGAGGCAGCAGTGGCCCAGCCAGTTTCCGTGGCCATCGCCGACGCCGAGGACGTTGAATTCGGAGCCGGTGACAAAGCGTTGCAGGATGAGCGGGCTGCCCCACTCGGACAAAAGATGGGTCGCTGCGGAGGAAAGCTGCGCGGCATTGTGGACAATTTTGGCTTCGTAATAGGGGCCCTTCACGACAAGCGGGTAGCCGAGTTTCTCGCCGGCGTGATAAGCACCCTGAAGGTCGGAGGCGAGCTGGGTCTCCGGGATGCGGATGTCGCAGGCCGAGGCGAGCGTTGGGAGATGTTGCTTCGCCCGGCGCTTCAAGACATCAACTTTGGGGAGAAGAACCTTGATGCCGCGACTGGCCAATGGATCGACGAGATTGGCGAAGACTTCAATTTCGGCATCGAGTGTGGGGATGAAGAAATCGAAAGGCGTGCGTTGACGGATGGTGTCGATCCGGTCCAGAAGAGCGACTCCTCCGACCGTGGGGTAGGGCATGAGATGAACTTCATCCGGACCGTCTTCCACGTAAATGCCGCTTTCCATCACGTCGTAGCTCAGGCCGACGATGAAGGCATCCGGAAAACGGCGGTGCAGACTGCGGACGATGCCCGCACCGGGCTGGGGATTTTCTCCACGGTGAAGGCCACTGACCGCAATCCGAAGGGCGTTCACGAGGCGGTCCCCCGCAGCTTCATTTCCTCGAGCGAACCGAGAAAGACTTCCAGGTCACGGCGGGCGGTCGACTCATCCACATCGTATTCGTTGAGCAGAAACTCAAGAAGCGCGTCATCGTTGGCGCCATTTTGCAGGAGCCGCACGAGTTGCACGGCGGGCCCGACCAATCGATAGGTTTCGCCAGTGGCGGGATCGAAGGCGATGCCGCGGTCATTCAGGAGCAGGTTTTCGAGTGGAGTGGTCATAGGCGTGTGGAGTTTAATCAGTCGCTTTACCCAGGCAGAGATTGAGGCCTTTGCGGGCTGCGGTGTCGCTGGCATTGATGCCGAGGAGCAGTTGAAAATCAGTGGCGGCTTCCTTGACGCGCCCGAGAAAATAAAGGGACCAGGCCTCACCACTGAGCGCAGTCAGGTCGTCAGGGTAGTAGGTCAGCACGCGGCGATAGCTGGCCAGTGCGCTGGCATAATTTTTCGAGGCGTATTGTTGGGCCGCGGCGACCATTTGCGCCTGGTAGTTGAGCGGATCGACATGAAGCACATTTTCGGCGGCTTTTTCGGTGGCGGCGGCATCGCTTTGTGCGACGGCAACGTACATCAGCCCGAGCAGGGGATTGATCGAGGAGGGGCGCAAGCGCTCTGCCTCGTTGTAGTGGAGCGTGGCATTCTTGTAGTCCTTCTTCAGGTAAGCGAGCCAGGCGGTGCGGAGCGTGGCGAGGAAGGGATCACCGCCTGCCGTCTGGTAAGCGGCAGTCTGGCTGAGCGCGGTGTCATAGTCCTTATTCGTCTCGGCCCCGAGGGACGCCTGCCAGAATTGGGCCGGATCGGCACCGGGCGCGGCTTGGGCCATGACGACTCCGCTGGTCATGATGGAGAAGAGGAGGATCGCGGGGAGTTTTTTCATGGGGCCTTCGATTGGGGTTAGTTATGAACTTTGCCTGTTAAGCAAGAATGTGGGAGCAAGGGGAATATTGTTAAGGAAAGGTAAATTCCGGGGATAATTTGCCCTTTTATCCCATTTTAGGACTGACGTCACCCGGAGGTTCTGGACGGAACACCGACTGAGGGAGGTGAGGCCGACGAGAGCTGGGAGGGAATAAAGAAAAGACGACTCAGGCCAGCGGCTTGGCGAGGTGCCACTCATTGCCATCCGGGAGGGGATTGTGCTCCACGACGGAAAAGACGCTTTGCAGGAGATGCAGGCCGAGTCCGCCGGGTTTGATGTCTTCCAACTGACGGCCTTTCAGCTTTTCGGGATCGACGTGGGGACCGAAATCGCGCATGCGCAGATGCAGGTGGCCGTCGGTGATTTCAGCGGAGAGAACAATGGGTTTGTTGGTATCCCCGCCATAGGTATGACGGATGACATTGGTGACCGCCTCGTCGGCAGCGAGGACGATCTGGCCGCGGATGAGATCGGAAAATCCGGCGGTGAGGGCCCAGTCCTCAATGAACTGGCGGGCCTTTTTGCAATTGCTCGGGCAGGAGGTTATGTCCAGCGTCGCGGCGGGTTTGAGGAGAACGAGGGCGAGGCAGGCATCGTCGTGTTGATGGTCCTGGTCGACAAAGTTTTCCCATTCATGCCATGCGTTGGTAAGGGTCGCGGCGGCGTGGCCGGCGCCGAGGCTGCTTTTCAGGCGGTCGACGCCATATTCTTCGCCCTCGGGGTTGCGCCCCTCGTTGATTCCGTCACTGAACAGGATCCATCTTTCTCCCGGCTGGCAGGAGACTTCCGTGGTGACGAACTGATGACCCGGGAAAATACCGAGCGCCAGGGCGTGAGGCACCTTGACCGGTTCCCAAGCCTCATTGTGCCAGCGCCAGGGCTCGAACTGGCCCGCGCAAATGATTTCCATGGTTCCGCGGTTGGGATCGTAAAGCAGGAAGGTGGTGGCGGCGAAGCGGCCGGCGGCGAGTCGCTGGCAGAGCGCATCATTGAGAACATTGACATAGTCGGAGAGCCCGGACTGCGCCAGTTGCGACAACGCCTGCATCTCGGTGCTGATTTGCGCCGTGGTCAGGGCGGCGGGAATGCCCTTGCCGCTGACGTCGCCGACGGCCACGAGGAGACGGTCATCCGGCAACGAGATGGAAGCATAGAAATCGCCGCCGATGGTGCGGGCGGGACGGTACCGCACCCGCAGTTCGGCGCGGGGCAGGCAGAGCTCCTCCGGCGGCAGGTACGATTTCTGGATTTCCATGGCCAGGGTCATTTCGCGGGCCAGCTTAATCTCATGGTTGATCTTTTGCTCGCGGTCGAAGCGGACGAGGGCACCGGTGACGATGTTGGTCAGGCCCTCGAAAATATCCTGGTCGTGAGCGTCGAAAATGGCGCGATCAACGGGATTGAGCGCCTGGAGCACGCCGAAGCAGTCGTCCTTGTCGACCAGCGGCGCGCAGAGCATGGCGCGGGTGATAAAACCGGTCTTCTGGTCGGCGGTGCGGAGGAGGCGGGGGTCGTTTTGCGCGTCGTCGATGCGGAGGAACTTGCGCTGCTGGTAGACGGTGCCCGCGATGCCCTTGTCCCACGGAATGCGGAAATTATTGATCGCATCGTCCTTGCCCCGGGCGGAGTAGATGATCAGCTCGCGTTTGGCCCGGTCGGGCAGGTACATCGAGCAGGCCTCAGCCTGCATCATGATGCAGGAATATTTGAGGATGTTCTCGACCAGGTCGTCGAGGTTGGTCAGTGAGAAAAGATTCCGCGCAGCGAGCAACAACGCGCGGTACCGCTCCTGCATCGCCGAGTCATCCATGGTCTCCTTACTTTGGCGCAGTTAAGCGATTTGGCAAACGGTTCCGTATGAAGCGAGCTCAGGAACTTTACCGGTTCCCGCTGAGCATGGCGGCGAAGCCGGTTTCCTGGAACTGCACGATCTTCCGCAGGTCCTGCTCGAAGGTGGGATAGGAGGTCGCAATGCAGCCTGTCTCGGTGATGGTGGTCTCGCCCTTGGCAAAAAGGCCGAGAATAGCGCAGGCCATGGCGATGCGGTGATCGCCAAAGCTGCCGACCTTGGCGCTTTTGATTGGGGAACCGCCGTGGATGGTCATACCGTCGTCGTGCTCAGTCACTTCCACGCCGAAGGCACGGAGATTGTTGGCCATCGCGGCGATGCGGTCGGTCTCCTTGACGCGGAGTTCCTTGGCGTCGCGGATCTCGGTGTTGCCCTCGGCGAGCGCGCCGATCACGGCAATGATCGGAAGTTCGTCGATGACGTTGGCGATTTCGGCACCGGCGATCTTGGTGCCGCGCAGCTTGCGACCATAGACGCGGACGGTGCCGTACGGTTCGCAGGAGGAATCGGAAATGGTCTCGTGGATATGCGCGCCCATGCGGAGCAAGACACTAAGCAGACCGGTGCGGGTGCCATTGAGGCCGAGCTTCGTAATGGTCAGGTCCGACCCGGGCATCGCGGCCGCGCCGGCGATCCAGAAGGCGGCAGAGGAGAAGTCGCCCGGCACCATGAAATCGCGCCCGTGTAGGCGTGTGCCACCACGAACGCGCACAGTCTTGCCTTTGCCGTCGGCGTTCATATCGATGACAGGCGGTGCGTGGAAGTAGGCGAGGAGCCGCTCGGTGTGATCGCGCGAGAGGGTCTTCTCGGTCACGCTGGTGGTGCCGGTGGCGAAAAGTCCGGCCAGGATGATGCACGACTTCAACTGCGCGCTGGCGACGGGCAGGGTATAGTCAATCCCGGTGAGGGAAGCGCCCTCGATTTCCAGCGGGGCGGTGTGCTTGTCGCCCTTGCCCTTGATCTTGGCACCCATCTTGACGAGGGGATCGACGATCCGCTTCATGGGACGGCTGGAAAGGGAGGCATCGCCGATGAGGCGGCTGGCGAAGGGTTGTCCGGCCAGGATCCCGGCGATCAGGCGCATCGCGGTGCCGGAGTTGCCGCAATCGAGCGGCTCAAGCGGCGGACTCAGTTTGCCCGCCGTGCCGTGGACGATGAGGCGCGTCTTCGATTCAACCTCGATGACGCAACCCATCGCCTGCAATGCGCGCATGGTGCAGACGCAGTCCTCGCCCGGCAGGAAGCCGTCGATCACGGTGGTGCCATCGGCCAGCGCGGAAAATAGGACGGCCCGATGGGAAAGGCTCTTGTCGCCGGGAACCGAAATTTCGCCGCCGATCCGGCGGGCCTGGCGGACGGTGAGGGTGGTGGTGGGGGCGCGGCTCATGAGCGTTTGGATAAAGCAGAATCTTTTTCTGGAAGTTGAGAGCGGACACTTTGGGCATCTTTGAGGATTTTGAACAACTCAGATTTTCTCATGGGATCGTTACCGGAAAATACACCTTCAAAATTCTTCATTATGGTCGACCAGGAACTACAGTGAGATTTAAGGGCGTGCCGATTGGCCCAAAGGATTTCCGTCCAAAGCTCCGATGAGCCAGAAGCTATTCGAGTCGTATCTCTAAAGCCTCCTCCGGCAAAAGGAAGAAATTCTAAGTTAACTTTACCCGCCAAAACGGCTGCCACAAAATGGGGCATGTGACTGATTTCCGCCACAGCCAAGTCGTGATCCTCTGGCTTTAAAAGATATAAACGCGCACCAAGTAATTCCCAAAACTTAATTGCCCGTCGTTCGGCAGTTTTCTGTGTGTGCTTGGTCGGTGTTACAATGACAGCAGCTCCCACAAAAAGATCAGCGCGTGCGGCGGTAAAACCAGCTTGCTCGCTTCCAGCCATCGGATGGCTGCCGATCCAGAGGGCGCGATCTTCGAGTAGCGGCGCAAGATCGCGATCCACAGTGCCTTTGACGCTACCGACGTCGGTGACGAGCGCGGTCGGTTTGAGAGCATCACGGAATTCGTTCACCAGCGCAGGCATCGCCTCGATGGGCACGCAGAGGATGACCACATCGGCGTCGCGAACCGCCTCGCTCGGATTGCCGGTCAATTCGGCGTCGACCCCGGCGGTGCGGATGGCATCAAGCGCCCGTGCGGACCGTGCATAAATCACCAGCTTGTCGGCGAGGCCCCGCTCGGCCAGCGCCAGTGCAAGCGAACCGCCGATCAGACCGGGCCCTAAGATGGCGACAGTGCCGAAAGTCATTTGTCTGGGTCTTGTATTGCCATCGCCCCTTTTCCTTCCAAGGCATCCGGCAGCTCGGATAGGAAACGGGCATTCTGTTCCGGCGTGCCGATGCTGACGCGGATGTACTGGGGCAGATGGTAGCTCACCATGGAACGGACGATAATTCCCTTCTTCATGAGGCGCTTGAAGACCTCGCCGCCGTCGCCGACGTTCACCATGACGAAATTTGCTGAGGACGGGACATACTTCAGTCCCATCTTCGCAAAGGTCTCTTCGATCAGCTTGCGGCCTTCGTCGGTGATCGCCTTGGTCTTCTTCTGGTGCTCAACGTCGGCCAGTCCCGCCATGGCTCCCGCCTGGGCAATAAGGTTGGCGTTGAACGGTTGCCGGGCGCGTTGGAGCAGGTTGGCGATTTCCGCCGCCGCCAAACCGTAACCGATACGCAAACCCGCGAGGCCCTGGATCTTCGAGAAGGTCCGCATGAGCACGACGCGCGCGCCGTTCTTCACCTGGCCGACCGTGTCGGGCGGATTATCGAGAAACTCGTTGTAGGCCTCGTCGAGCACGGCGATGACGTGGGGTGGTAAATCGCGAATGAAGGTATCGAGCGCCTCGTTGGTCACGCGCGTGCCAGTCGGATTGTTCGGCGAGGCGAGGAAGATAAGGCGCGTCTGGGGCGTCACCGCTTTCAGCATCGCGGGCAGGTCGGGCGTAAAATCGACGTCGTCGACCACGATGGCATGGACGCCGAAAAGCTGCGCCATCAGCGTGTAGACGGCAAAGGCATGCCGGGCCGTGATGATCTCGTGGATGCCTGGCCGGGTGAAGGTATGGAAGAGCAACTCGATGATCTCGTTTGAGCCGTTACCAAGCACCACATTCTCGCGGCCCAGGCCGAAGGTATGGGCGATGGCGTTGCGCAGGTGGAACCCGCCTCCGTCCGGATAAAAATGGCAGCTTTCGATCGCCTTGTGCATCGCGGCCATGGCCAGCGGCGAGGGGCCAAGTGGGTTTTCATTGGAGGCGAGCTTGATGATCGAGGCGGGATCGAGACCGATCTCCCGCGCCACGTCATCCACCGGCTTGCCCGGCTCGTAGGGGACGAGGTCAAGCAGCTCGCGGTTGGCAATATCGTTAACAGAAATCACGCCCTCAATTTGTCGCAGACGGGCCGGGTTGTCGAGGGCGGGTGTGATTTCGACCTGGCCGGTGAAGACCGGCTTGATCTCAGTTTTTACTTTCTTTGGAGGGCTCGGCTCCGTCCGGACCGCGGGCGATGAAGAAAGCTTTTCTCTCGATATATTTAGAGCAGCTTTTTCCTCGCGAGGAGGGCGGGAAGCTCGTTCTTCTTGCTTGGGAGCAGGCGACGGCTCTTTTTTGGGCGCTGGTTTCGACGAAGGCTCCTCTTTGGCTTTTTCTTCTACCGGAATCGGTTTTTCGATGACTCGCTCCACTTTGCTTTCGGCAGGGATTGTTGCGGCAACAGGCTCGGGATGACTGGTCTTGGTGAGGACGATTGGCGCGGGAACCTCTACCGCTGGCTCCTTTCGCGCAGGCGCAATTACTTCGGAAATCGGCACTTCCGGCACGGCGACGGGCGCCGGTTCCGGGCGGAAAATGCGGATGATCTTGGTCACCCAGCGCAGGAGCGGATTCATGGGAAAGCGGGGAGCCCTGTCTTATACCAAAAAAGAGCAAAAGGGGGCAGTAATTTGTCAGAAAGGGGCTTGAACCTGCGATTTTCTCCCTATGAACTCATTAAACGATTGGTGCCGGATGGCTTCGCTGGTTTGCTGTCTCCTTCTTGGGTTGGAGGCCTATGGGTTTGGGCATGGGGTCATGGTCCAGGCGCGCTTCATGGGGGCCGATTCTGTGGCGATCGCGAAGCGGCACTCCAACGTCATTGTAAAAGAGAAGACCTTTGCGTCCGCCAAGGTGGCAATCAACTAAGCATCCCATGAATCCCCTTACGTTTAGTCACTGCACTCGTGTCGTCCTTTTCGCAATCATGGGCAGTATCTCCGGCCTGTTGCCGGGCCAGGTCAATCCTCCGCCCGCAGAAACCGTGGCAGCGAAACGGGCTGCGCTGGCGAACGCCGCCCTGGCAGAGGTGGGCATTACTACGGTCTACGATCCGTCCTATGTGCAGCTCGATTATCCGGGCGGCGATGTGCCCATGGACCGTGGTGTTTGCACCGATGTGGTGATCCGCGCCCTGCGCAAGCTCGACGTCGATTTGCAGGTGCTCGTCCATGAGGACAAAAAGAAATCTCCCGAGGCTTATCCCCGCGATTGGAGCAAAAGCCCGCTCGACGCCAACATCGATCACCGGCGGGTACCGAACCTCATGACTTACTTCAAGCGCGTGGGCAAGACGGAGCCCGTCACCAAGGCGGAATCTGATTATTTGCCCGGCGATATTGTCGTGTGGCGTTTGCCATCGGGGCTGCTCCATGTTGGGCTCGTCACCGACCGCCTCGCGCCCGGCACGCATCGTCCGCTGCTGGTGCACAACATCGGCGAGGGCGTGCAATGCCAGGACGTTCTTTTCGCCTTCACTCTTGTGGGACACTACCGCTGGTTTGTTTAATTGGCGGATGACGGGCAATTTTGGACGCTCTGAGCTTGTCGTGGGATCGACTTCCGATGGTAGAGTTGGAGAGAATGACTCCCTACGGCCAAGCCTTGCTCAATTATCATCGAACGGGCGTTGATTCAAAATTCGTCCTTCGACGTGACGATGGTTTCGAGGCAGCGATTGCCAACGCCTCGCTCTTCGACAGTAGCCATTTTTCGGAGCTGGAACAACGTGCCCTGGATTTCTGTCGTGGAAAAGTCCTCGATATCGGCGCTGGTGCGGGCAGGCATTCCTTGGAACTGCAGCGGCGGGGACTTGAGGTTACAGCCGTCGACATTCTCCCCGAAGCCGTTTTTGTCATGCGCGCGAGAGGCGTCCGGGAGGCCCTGCCGCACGATGTGATGACGATCGAAGGACGGAGCTTCGATACGTTGTTGATGCTGATGAATGGCATCGGCATGGTTGGGACGCCCTCGGAGCTCGACCGTTTTTTGGCCCACGCCGCGCATCTGGTGAACCCTGGTGGATGTCTGCTTTGTGATTCGATCGATGTCTCGAAAACCACCAATCCAATCCACATCCGGTATCGCGAAAAAAACGTTCGCAAGAATCGCTACCCGGGCCAGCAGTTTTTCACCGCTTCCTATGCTAACGAGACGAGCGCGCTTTTTCCGTGGTTACATCTCGATTTTGCCACCTTGGAGGCACATGCGCGCCGCAGCGGTTGGGTGGCGAAACACATCTGTTCTGAAGACGACGGCCACTACCTGGCTCAATTAACGAAAGGCGCCTGAGCGCCGGCCTTGATGCCTGACTGCTAAAACATTGCTCCCGGCGGCCTTCCATCCCTAGCGTTTCAGGTGTGATCGAAACGTGGCATGACTTGTTCCTGGCTCCTGGTGGAGCGCGGGGCGAAGTGTCGCCGCCAACTTTGGCCAAGGTACTGAACGTCGCATTGGCGCTGGTATTCCTGATCGGTGCGGTTTGGATCTGTCTGGCGCGGCTGGAATATAACTGGGTCTGGAGTTCCGTCTGGGACCATCGCTTCGAGCTGGTTTACGGCTGGCTCAATACCCTCGGCGTCACGGCGGCGGCGTTGGTGCTTAGCATCTGCCTCGGCTTTGCGCTGGCGCTCGGACAGCGATCCTACTTCCTGCCCCTGCGCTACTTCACCAAGACGCTCGTCGAAATCGTCCGCTGCATGCCGCTGCTCGTCCTCATTCTTTTGATCTGGTACGGCTTCGGCAATTTCTTCCCGATCCTGAGCGAGTACCGATACAGCACCGGGGTGCTGATCCTCGCCTTTTTCGAGGGCGCCTACATCAGCGAAATTTTTCGGGCCGGAATTGAAAGCGTGGGCAAGACGCAGATCGAATCAGCGCGCGCCATCGGTTTCACCCGCACGCAAATTTACCGGTACGTCATCGTCCCGCAGGCCTTTCGCCAAGTCCTGCCCCCGCTGGTGGGACAACTCGTATCGCTCATCAAGGACTCCTCGCTGCTCTCCTACATCGCCATCAAGGAATTCACCTTCAGCGCGCAGCAGGTCGCGAGCAACACCTACGGATCGCTCGAAACCTACGTTCCGCTGGCCATTGGCTATCTTGTCCTCACCATCCCTATCGCGCTCTGGTCGCGCTGGCTGGAGCACCGCTTCAAGTATGAAACTTAGCCTGCAAAACGTGGTGAAGCGGTTCGGAACGCACACGGTGATCGATCGGGTCAGCCTCGAACTCGACGACATCCACTGCCTGGCGCTCATCGGTCCGTCGGGCGGCGGCAAATCGACTCTGCTGCGCATCGTGGCCGGACTGGAGTACCCGAACAGCGGCCGTGTCGCGCTTAACGGCATGCCCATCGAATACCACGACGATGCGCTGCTGCGGCATCGCCGTTCCATCGGCACGGTCTTCCAGGCTTTCAATCTTTTTCCGCATCTGACCGCGTTACGAAACATCACACTGCCACTGGAGAAAGTGCACGGTCGCAGCCCGGCAGAGGCACTCGACTTGGCCGAGGGGACGCTCCGCCGCTTTCAGTTGCTCGATCATTCCCACAAGAAACCCGCCGAGCTTTCCGGCGGGCAGCGCCAGCGCGTCGCTATCGCGCGGGCCATCGCGATCAAGCCGCAGGTTGTGCTTCTTGATGAACCCACCTCCGCGCTCGATCCCGAGATGACCGCCGAGGTGCTCGAACTGATCGAGGAACTCAAGCAGGAGGGCCGTGATCTCGTCCTCGTCACGCACGAAATGGGTTTCGCCCGCCGTCTCGCCGACCGGGTTGCGCTTTTGGCTAACGGATGCATCGCCGAACTTGGTCCGTCGGAGCAGATTTTCGGCGCCTCACAGTCCGAGGTGACGAAGGGGTTCTTGCGGCGAGTTTTGAAGTATTGAATCGCCTTGCGCGCGTTTTTTTCTTAGACACGGCCCTATGTCGCATCAACTTCAAGACACGATCCAGACGCTTCTCAATAGCCTCGTCGCGGAAGGAAAAGAGCGTGGCGCTCAAGTTACCGTTTATCACGAGGGAAAATTGATTGTCGATGCCTGGGCTGGCATAGCTGATGTACGGACCGGAGCGCCGGTCGAGGCCGATACGCTCTTCCCCGTCTTCTCGACCACGAAGGGATTGCAGGCGACGGTGATGCACATTCTCGCCGATCGCGGAAAAATCCAGTACGACACGCCGATCGCCCACTACTGGCCGGAGTTTGCCGAGAATGGCAAAGAGGGAATCACGATTCGCCATGCCTTGGCGCATACCTCGGGCATTCCCTATATGCCGGTTGGCATTGGCCACAAGGAGCTGTGCGATTGGGACACGATGTGCCGGTTGGTCGCGCAATTGAAGCCAGCCTTTCCGCCAGGAGAGAAAGTCTTTTATCACCCTGTCACCTACGGATGGATTTTGGGCGAAGTCGCCCGGCGTGTTGATGGCCGCCCCTTTCAGTCCTTCGTCGATGCGGAGATTTCCGGGCCGCTGGGTATTGCGACCATGTTTGCAGGTATCCCGGCGGAACTTGAACCGCGCGTCGCCTACCTGGAGGAGATTTTTCCGCCAGTCGATCCTGCGGCTCCTCCGCCACCTCCGCCGAACCCGGCGGAAGAAGGGGTGTCCGCTTTCATGAGGCCGTTGCACGAATGGATGAATCGCACCGACGCGCGTCTTGCCTGCATTCCTGCCTCCAATGGCATCATGAATGCGCGGGCGATTGCGCGGCTTTACGCCTCGTTGATGCCCGGTGGCGTGGACGGCGTCGAAATCCTTCCGCCCGAGCGCGTCCGCATCGCCACGGAGTTGAACATACCCGGCGAGGGTTTTATCGAAGGCGTGACGCCGCGCAAGGCTTTGGGCTACGGCCTTGGTGATGGCGGCAGCATGACCGGATTTGGTCACGGGGGTTACGGAGGTTCGGCCGGCTATGGGAATGTGCCCTACCGCTTGGCAGTCGGGGTGACGCGCAATCTTTTTTCCAGCCACGATCTCGCGGGAGTAATCGCGAAAGAGATTCGTGGTGCGCTGGGAATTGTCTCGTAGATTGCCAGCCTGTTTCGGATTATAGTTCTGGCATGAGTGAAGTCGAGACCCCATCCGCGCAACCGCAGGCCGCGACTGAAACGCTCACGATCAACGAGATCTTTTACAGCATCCAGGGTGAGAGCACCTATGCGGGCCAGCCCTGTATTTTTGTGCGCCTCACGGGCTGCGATTTGCGCTGTACCTACTGCGATACTGAATATGCCTTTTACGAAGGGAAGCGGCGCACGCTGGGCGATATCATGGAGGAAGTCGCCAAACATCCGTGCCGCCTGGTGGAGATCACCGGTGGCGAGCCGCTTTTGCAGAAGCGGGTGCACAAGCTGATGTCGCGGCTTTGCGACGCAGGCTATACCGTGCTCATTGAGACGAGTGGCGCGCACGATATCTCTCCTGTCGATGTCCGCGTCCACCGGATCATGGACCTGAAATGTCCAGGCAGTGGCGAAAGCGAACGCAACCGGATGGAGAACCTCCCGCTCCTCGGTGTGCGGGACGAGGTCAAGTTTGTCATCGGTTCCGAGGAGGACTATCTCTGGGCGAAGGCGCAGGTGCTTGCGGGGATTCCCGGGTGGGCCGACCGCGTGAACGCGATCCTCTTTTCGCCCGTCTTTGGCAAGATGACGCCGCTCGATCTCGCGACGCGCGTGATGGCCGATGCCATTCCGCGCGTGCGGATGCAGCTCCAGATGCACAAGCTGATCTGGGAGCCGAATCAACGCGGCGTCTAGCGCGGCCTACTTGAAGTAGGCTTTGCTCTGAATGTTCTCCTCGGAGCCGACGCGATTCTTATACTTCTCGAGGTGATCCGTGTAGAGGTCCCCGACGCGATCGGCGGAATAGGTGAGGTAGAAGGAACGGCGGGAGACGTTCGCGACGTTGGTGCCGCTCCGGTGGGGGGCGAGCGAGTGGAAGATGAGGACATCGCCGGGTTGGGTCTCCATCTTTTGCCAGAGGGAGTTGTCGACCTCCGTCATCTCCTCGTCCCGGAAATTGGTGAGCATGCCGGCAGGGGTGCGGAGACGATCATGCAGGCCGGGCATCAGCTCGATGCAGCCGTTGGCTGCCGTGGCGCCGTCGATCTGGATGGAGACGGAGAGGATGTCGTCGGCGGGGCACATCTGCCACCACGCCTGGTCCTGGTGCGGAGTGTAGCCATGGGTGCCGGGCGCCTTGAAGATGAGCTTGTCCTTAAAGAGGAGCGCCTTGTCCCGGAAGATGGCCTCGACGACCTTGACGATGCGGGGGTCGCGGATGAGGGAGGCGAAGACGGGGGAGATGTCGACGACGGGGTCGATGCGCTCGGGCAGGTTGCCGGAGTTGAAGCGGAAGGGGGTGCGGATGTTGTCGGGGTGGACGACGTCGGAGGCGAGGAGGCGGTCGCACTCGGCGGACCAGCAGGTGATCTCGTGGGGGAAGAAGAGGCCGCGGAGGGCGAGGTAGCCGTCGGTCCAGTACTGGCGGACGTCGGGGTCGAGCTCGCGGGTGGCCGAGCCGAAGCGGGCGGAGTGGGTGACGGGGTTGGGTTGGGTGAGGGTGGCGGTGGTCATGGGTTTTGTTCTTTTCTTGCACCATATAAAAAGAAGCTACCTCTGGGAATGGACAGGCTTGCGGATGGATATATACTTTCTAGCAGATGAATGCGCCGATCCCGTCTCTACCCCCGGGCAGAAAGGCCGTGCCGATGCCGCCCAGGGGGGAACTGCCGCTGCCGCGGATGTTGTCCTTGTTGTTTGTGGAGAACCGGAAGCAGTTTACGCATCCGGTGGAGACGTTGCCGGACTGGATGTTGCTGGGACTGCAGGCGGGGGAGTTTTATTTCAAGCTGGGGGACGAGGAGGCGGAGGTGTGCCGGCCGGGAGAGTTTATTTTGTGCCCACCGGGGGTGCCGCTGGCGCGGGTGGCGCTGAAGTACCTGGATTTCTATTTTGTGCGGTTTGAGTGGGAGCCGCCGGAGCCGGAGGCGTGGGGGCGGAAGTGGACGCTGCGGGAGGTGGCGCGGCTGGACTCGACGCTGGCGCATTTGAAGGCGTTGCGGGACAAGCCGGACTATTGGCCGGGAGAGCCGTGGATCGCGCACCTGGTGGCGGACCTGCTTTACCAGGTGGCGGGCGAGGCGTCGAAGGCGTCGGCGAAAGCGCGATCGGCGCCGGACCGGCTGATGCTGCGGGCGGCGGCGAAATTGCGGGAGGACCTGAAGACGGAGTTCACGCTGGAGGACCTGGCGCGGGAGCTGGTGATCAGTCCGTTTTTGCTGTCGCGGCGGTTCCGGGCGGCGTTCGGGGTTTCGCCCAGCCTCTATCGGACGCGGTTGCGGGTGCAGCGGGCGCAGACGCTGCTCCTGGAGACGGACTGGACGACGGACCGGGTGGCGGAGGCGTGCGGGTTCGAGAATGCGTTTTATTTCAGCCGGGTGTTCACGCGCCAGGTAGGGCAGCCGCCGCGGGATTTCCGGCGGAGTCATGGAGTGTAGAGAAAACCAATTTTAGACGGAATTAACGGAATTTTTGGGATGAAATTTATGGAATGGAGCAGGGGAGGCTGGGGAATAGACAGGGGGGCATGAGGGTGGAAGGGATGGGCTGAACACCCCATGGAGGGAAGCGATCCCTCGGATTAAGGTGGAGGCATGCCTTACGCCAGTTTTTTAGCCGTTCGCAAGATGATCGAAAAGCGAACCCAACGTCTCAGCCTTTCGAAGGGCGATTTTGCGGTAGTGCCGATGATGGTCATGACGGCCATCTTCGTCGGTCTCTGCGCGTTCCTGATCTGGGTTTCCCATTAGGAGAGGACCGAAACGGGTAGGGGCTTGACGGCGAGGGGGTGGCGGGAGGAGGATGCGGGCAAGGAAAGCGATCGAACTTATGAAACAATTCTCTCTTGGGATGGTAGGGTTCGCGGTGTTGATGAGCGGTCCGGTGCAAGCAGCGCCGGCGGACCTGGTGGCGAAGGGCGAGGCGGTGGCGCATCAGCTCGCGCAACAGGGCGGACCGCAGGTGTTTTCCGTGGTGCCGGAGCCGTCGCAGTACGGGCTGTACCTCGCGCTGGCCGTGGCCGGAGCGCTGGTATGGCGGCGGGTTTTCCGCGCGGCGCGGAAGGCTTAGGCTGCTTTTAAGAGAAGACCGATTGGTCTTGGCTAAGGGGTGTATATTTATTGGGAATTGTCTCTACACGGCGTGTATCTTGGGATTCTCTATTGCTACGGTATCGATGTCTTCATTGTCGACTTTACGGTCTGCTATGGGTAGTTTCATTGCCTAAGTGAATAACCCTCCTGATACGGAGTTTGAAGTCTTAGATGCAGAGATAACATCTTGTATTATCTGTCAGCCCAAAGTTAAAGGCTTCTCGAAGCCTGGCCGCTTATATCGAGGACCGAAGGCTAACGTAATGATAATCGGCCAAGGTCCGGGCAAAACCGAATTGACCAGTCAGGTACCGTTCTCGGGACAATCGGGCAAAAGGTTAAATCAATGGCTAATACGCTCAGGAGCCGATCCACAAAATCCTCGAAAACAAGTCTACTGCACCTCCATCGTTAAATGCTACACACCTACCATTCGGCATTTACCGATAATGATCCACAATTGCCGTACATTCTTATTTAGGCAAATGATTTTGGTTAGGCCTTCACTGGTTATTACACTAGGTCAAAAAGCTTACGAGGAACTTAGGCTCGACAACGTCTCATATGAAGAAGCGTTGTGTACAACAATCCAAACTTCAAATTCCGTTTTTATTACCAGTACTGGATTTCACTATACAATTCTTGTCTGGCCACACCCAAGTGGATTGAATAGATGGCATAACAAGCAAAAAAATAAACTTCTAATGGAAAAAACATTCCCCCTAGTTCGAGAACATTTAATAAAAAATGAATAAAATATCAACAGCAGCAAAAATAATTCTTTTTGTTCAAATCTTGCTTATTTTCAGTCCATTCATACCTAACCTTATTGGGGATAGACCGTCGACTCGAGAAGAAATAACAATTTTATTAACGGTACTCGCCGTTCAATTTAGTTTGTTCACTGCTTTGTTAGGTTTTGCGCTTTCAAAACAAGAGAGCGATCAAGCCGAATTTGAAAATGAAATCAAACAGAGATTGCCTGCTGCTCATATCAAACAAATGAGGGATTCTGAGTTCTACGAGACCTTTCTATATCACGCTAAGCAGGCAAAAAGTTTTGTGTTCATTACATACCTTGGTCCGAATCCTCCGTTCAATCCTCATGAAACTGAGAAAGTTAAATACTATGAAGATATGATCGCTTTGATAAAGAGTAGACCGCTAGTTCACTTCAGACGAATAGTCAGATTAACACCTGCGACAAAACCTTGGATTTCAGATCTAGTTAATCAATTAGAGGGATGCGGAAATGCGCATATTCGATACATTCGCGATTCCGGTAGTACAGAAATGCCTTCAGGTTTAAGCGTTCAAATAATTGATGATGAACGAGTTTGGTTGGTGGCGTTAAAGGCTCACGATGGCCAGGGGGAGCCGCGAGATCTGTATATCGAGCATGGCATTGTGGCGCGCTCAATGCATATTTACTATGATCGCTTGTGGGACAAGTCGATAAAGTTGCTAGACGCTGGACAGAGAATTAACGAATAGCCCCAGTGACAACAATGGAATCGATAAAATCAAGGCCAATTCTGTTACTTTCGATACAAGAAATTCATTCGCAACGGATTTTCGACGGATTAAAAAAATTTGAACTCCGTAAAACTGTCCCCAAACAATCTTTCTCTCGAATCTACCTTTATCAAAGTGGTGGTGCTGGAATAGTCGGTTGTTTCGAGCCGGGTGAGGTTTTGCGAATGAGGTTGCAGCTTCTTTGGAGCAAGGTGGGAAAAAAAGCTACAACTAAGGAGCGATTTTTTAAATATTTTGGTAAGCGACAGGAAGGATGCGCGATTCCTATTAGGCATGCTACCCGATTTGCCACGCCCCTCTTTCCCTCCGTCATCAAACAACGAGTGCCTTCATTTGTTGTTCCGATGAGTTATTTAATAGTTTCACCGCAAACGGATTTATTCGATTTGTTGGAAAGTAAAAGAAAAGAGGAGCGCAATCCTCAAAAGGTAATATTGCGTCCGATCAGAGCATCGGAAATGTCTACTTATCGAATGTTAGTAACGCCGTTAATTTCTAGAAAATATGATGAAATCTCGGAACGATTCGCCGAAAACATTCTTGATATTCATAAAAAAGGAATTGACGTCAATGGAATTCTGACTACGAAAAAAAAGGTGCTCGGTGTGATTTCCCAAGATGGAAACTTGCTCGGCTTCACAACAGTGACATTTAAGATTGGTGGATCTATGAAAACAGGTCCTAGTATTCTCTTGTCGCAATATCGGGGCAAGGGCTTTGGACTAGCGCTCCGTACTTCGCTTGTAGTCTATGCAAAAAAACACAATATTCGAAAATTATATTGCACGTGTCCAGATAATGACAACGACTTAACACTCCATTTTATTCGGTCGGGATACAATGTTGAGGCGCATCTCGCTTCCCATTACGCCACCTCTCACGGAGAACTTGTGTTCGGGAGATTGCTTCGATCAAATATGAAGCAGCGAACTACACCGATATCGCGTTCCAAGAGGGTGTTGCTGACACAACCCCCCGTCGCATTTGATCGCAAAGTTATTGCTAAATCCTTAACTACAGGATTTGCCGCCAATTGGGTTGGCATCAGCATGAGAACGGCGCAAGCTTTGCTGGATAAGGCGCTTCTCGCTAGTGGACTCACATATGAGGAAAAGCCAGTCAGTATGATTGTTTGCAAAGATATTGAAGAATGCGCCGCTTTTGGCCTTCTTATCCATAAGCGCGGGGGGGCATCAAAGCTATTGCTTTGGACTACTAGTCATCACGTTGAATCGCTAAAAAATCTAATTAAAGAAATTATGGCGATTGCAAGAAAGGATCAGAGAAAAAAAGTTTATTGTCTTCACCCATGGAGTGATTTGTTCGTTATAGGCCACTTGAAAGCCTGTGGTTTTCAATGTGAGGGAATTTTGAGAGAGCCTTATAAGCAGGGAAAAGATTTGATGGTTCTTTCTAAAACAGTATCTCAAACACGAATTACGTCTAAGTCACACCGGCTGGAATAAGGAATCGGGATGATTATCGGCGTCCACATGGTGGCGACAATTGAACTGATCCTTCGACAAGTTGACTCGGTTCGCTCCCGCTCACCCTCGCCCTACGGGTCCGCTTGCAGCGGCTCGATCTTGCTCGCTCCCAGCTTGCAAGACCAGGATGACTGGGGAGGGGGGATTTGATTCAACCCTTACAGGGTTGGGGCTTTTGGGCGGGTACCTAGGGTAGGCGTGGCGCCAACCCTGGGCTGAATGATGCAACCCCGTTGGGGTTGGGGAGGCGTTCGGCGGTTCCTTCGGCGTTGCTCAGGACGGGCGACGACGCGCCGTTACAGGGAAGGCACCTTCGCCCTGAGGTCGGCGGTTACCTGCTGTACCGATGAGGAAATAACTTCCTGGAAATCAGACGAGGGAACTTCGACGGAGCCTTGTGGCGAGAAGCAGGAAGGTCAGGCCGCTGGCGAGGAAGGCCCAGGTCGAGGGCTCGGGGGCGGCGATGACTTGGAGGGTGGTGCCGTTGAGGGCGAGTTCGTAGGTATAACCGCCGATGGTCGAGCCGAGGGTGAACTGGGAGAGGTCGAGGTTATTGGTCGTGGTGCCGGTAAAATCGATGAGGGTGTAGGTGCCATTACCAAATCCACCCGAGTCGGCGAGGTTGAGGACGAGGTGGGCGCCGGGGGCAACTTCGAGCGCGCCACCTGCGACGGCGAGCAAATCGCTGGAGATCCCGAGCCGGAAAGTCAGCGAGGCTCCGTCGGCGAGGTCGAGGCCGCCGTTGAGGGTAAGGGTGCCGGGGGATGTGCCGCCGGGGGCGAGAGTGGCGCCGGTGTCGACGGTGACGGAGCCACTGAGGGTCCCGATGCCGCCGAGGGTGGCGCCACTTTGCACCGTGGTATGCGATTGCGGCGCGAGCGAACCGTTGACGAGAAGGGTTCCGGCCTCGACGGTGGTGGCTCCGTGGTACGTGCTGGTGCCCGACAAGGTAACGGTACCGGTGCCGACCTTGGAGAAGCCGCCGGTGAAAAGGCCGGGGTTCAATCCTCCTTCGTTCTGGATGGTGGCGCTGATGACGTCGTTGCCGTTGAGGCTTCCGACCGCCAGGGTGATTCCACTCAGGCTGTAGGTGCCGCTGCCGGAGAGCGAGCCGATGGTCTGAACCGGAGCGATCGAGGCGGTCACGTCGACGGCGCCGTTGACGGTGACCACGGTGGCGGTATCGGCGGTGGAATTGTCCTGGAGATAAAGAGCGCTGCCGGCATTGACGGTAATATGGGCGGTGCCGGCGTTGGAATTATCAAAGAAGCCGACGCCGCCCTGGACCGATTGCGCACCGTTGGAAATGATGGTGGCGGTGGCTGCGGTGGAAGTGTCTCCGAACCCGATGAAGCTGTTATCGTTTGAGATCACGGTCATCTGCCGGGCCGAAGAAGATCCTAAAAAGTTGAAGCCGGCGGTGTCGTTGGTGGTGACGGTTCCGGTGGGATTGATGCTGCCGGACAGGTTCATGCGGCCGTTGCCATTGACCGTGGTGTTGCCGGAATAGGTATTGGTGCCAGTGAGGGTGAGGAAGAGATTGTCGCCGACGATAAGGCTGGCGCCGGTTCCGCCGGCTGCGCCGCCGTCCTCGATGCTGCCGCTGACGGTGCCGCTCTGCAGGGAGGAGGCGGAGAGGGAGAGATTATGGGAACCGAGCAGAAAGCGTCCCGAACCGGAGAGGCCGCCGGCATTCGCCGTGGTGGAAAGTCCGCTGAAATCGACCACGCCATCGTTGGCAAAGGAGGTGCCCACGGCGGAGGCGGAATCCTGCAGATAGACCGCTGTGCCGGCCGAGACCTGGACCGAGCCGTTGCTCATGACGGCGTTGTTACTGAGGTAAATGGTGCCGGTGGTGGAGATGGCGGAGTTGCTGACCGTGGCGTTGTCGCGGAGATAAAACGTGCCGCTGTTGGTGATGGTGGCATTGCTCAAGCTGGAGAAGTCGTGGAGGTCGAGGGTGCCGTTATTGGTGATGGTGGCGTTGCTCGAGGAGGCGTTGTTCAGGGCCAGGAAAGTCGATCCGGTGGCGATGGAAATCGAGGAACTGACGAGGGAAGCGGTTCCGGTCAACAAGAGGTTGCCGTTGTCGAGTTTCAGGGCGCCGGTGAAACCGTTGCTGCCGGAGAGGGTCAGGGTGCCGGTGCCGGTTTTGATGAGGGAGCCACCCGCGCCATCGATGGAACCCGCGAAAGAGTCCGAAGTGTTCAGTGTGCCAACGGTCAGGGTGTGGGATCCCAGCTTGACCACACCGCTGCCCGCAAATGAGTTGGTGGAGAAGCTGCCGGAGGTGGTGGAGCTGAGGTCGAGGATGCCGTCATCGATGACCGTAAAGTTGGAGGAGCTGGAATCTTGATCGAAATCGATTTCGCCACCGGCATTGATGGTGAAGGTGGATCCGTCGGAAATGCTGTGGCTGAAGAAAGTCGCGAAACCTCCGTTTTGAATCGTGATGTTGGTGCCGTTTGCGGTGGAGTCATCCTCGAAAATGAGCTGGCAACCGGCGCCGACCGTGATGGTGGAAGAGGAGGCCGACGACGTATCGTTAAAATCGACCTCGCCGGGAATATTTAGGGGCGAGGCGTTGAGGGTGTAGGTGGCATTCCCGGCGGTGCTGCCGTTGAAAAAAATAAAAGTCCCGGCATTGCCGATGAAATTCAAAGGAGAGGTGGAATTATTTACCACGCCCAGGTCATAAAATTGGAGGTTGTTGCCGTGAATGCCCGTGTAATTGACCGTGATGGTGTAGGCGGGGGCACCGGGATCGATCTGGAGGGTTCCCACATCGAAGGAGGTATTGATATCGATGGAGGTGACGGTGGAGGCGCCGAACTCGGCGGTAGCGGTCTGGGAATTGGGAACGGTGTTGGGAGACCAGTTCAGACTGTTGTTCCATCCGGTATCGGAGGGGGAGGTGGACCAGGTCTGAGCGTGAATGTTGGGGATGCTGGCCAACGCAAGAAAGGCGCAGAAAATGAAGAAGGAAGTGGATCGCATGGTCTTGGGAAGGGATGCAATATTCCTGCCAAAAATAATATTTTATCAAGCGAAATGGAAAGGAGATAAATTATCTTTGAAAGTGGATCAAATGGGCGCGTTCTGGTCGGGAAGAAAGGGCTCGCGGGAATGGTTTTGGTGGGGGATAAGGGGGGATGAATTCTGGTGCTGTGGAGAGGTTGATGCGATTTTCGGATGCGGGGGAAGTGGAGGCGCTGAAGACGCGGGCGCAGGTGCAGCAACTGGTGCGGGACTTGTTTGAGCCGTTGATTCCTTGTTTTAGTCCGGGCCGGGCGCGGGTGACGGTGAGTCCGCATGGGGCGTGTTCGTCGATGGCGGAGGCGGGGCTGGAGGGATTTGCGCGTCCGTTGTGGGGGATTGTTCCGCTGGTGATGGGGGGCGGGGACTTTGCGCATTGGGACCTTTTTCGCGAGGGGCTGACGAACGGGACGGATCCGGGGCATCCGGAATTTTGGGGCTGGGACGAGAAGCGCGGGAAGCAGATGCACGTGGAGATGGCGCCGATCGGGTTTGCACTGGCGACGGTGCCGGACCATTTGTGGGAGCCGTTGTCGGCGAGCGCGAAGAAGAACGTGGCGGCGTGGCTGGGGCAGATTTATGAGGCGCCGATTTGCGAGAACAACTGGCAGTTTTTCCGGATCCTGACGCACCTGGGCCTGAAGCGCGTGGGGGCGGCACGGGAGGCGGGGCCGGTGGAGGATTCGTTCAAGAAGCTGGCGAGTTATTATATGGAGGGGGGCTGGTATCGCGATGGGGAGGGGCGGGCGTCGGATTATTATAATCCGTTTGCGATTCACTTTTACGGGCTGCTTTATACGCGGCTGGCCGGAGCGGAGGACCCGAAGCGGGCGGCGCGGTTCCGGGAGGAGACGACGCTGTTTGCGAAGGATTTCGCGGCATGGTTTGCGGACGACGGCGGGGCGTTGCCGTTTGGGCGGAGCCTGACGTACCGGTTTGCACAGGGATCATTCTGGGGCGCGCTGGCGCTGGCGGATGTGGAGGCGTTGCCGTGGGGGGTGATCAAGGGGCTGGCGATGCGGCATTTGCGGTGGTGGTTGAAGAAGCCGATTTTTAACGGGGGCGGTCACCTGACGGTGGGGTATGCGTATCCGAATTTGATCATGGCGGAGCCGTACAACTGCGGCGGGTCGCCGTACTGGGCGATGAAGTTTTTTGCGGCGCTGGCGGCGAAAGAGTCGCATCCGTTCTGGACCTCCGAGGAGGAGCCGTTGCCGACGATGCCGCGGGTGATGGTGCAGAAGCCGGCGGGGCTGGTGCTTTGCCGGGAGGAGGGCGAGGTGGTGGCGTTGGGGAGCGCGCAGGCGACGGCGTGGATGCGGGGGGCGACGTGGATGCGGCACGCGCCGGCGAAATACATGAAATTTGCGTACAGCACGCGGTTCGGGTTCAGCGTGCCGGCGGGAGATGCGGGGCTGGAATTTGGCGGGTACGACAGCATGCTGGCGCTGAGCGAGGAGGGGACGTACTGGCGCGCGCGGACGGAGAATGTGGAGTCGCGGATCGAGGGCGAGGTGATTTACGCGCGATGGCAGCCGTGGGCGGATGTGGAGATCGAGACGTGGCTGATCCCGGTTTCGCCCTGGCATGTACGGGTGCACCGGCTGAAGACGGGACGGGCGCTGCTTTCGGCAGAGGGCGGTTTCGCGGCGAGCGAGATGGATGAGGTGCTGGCGGCGGGACGGCGGCTTGAAACGGGGACGGGATTGGCGAAGAGCTACGCTCCGCCGAGTGGGAGCGGCATTCGCGATCTGTCGGGTGAACGCGCGGGCGAGGTGACGCTGACGTTGCCGAATACGAATTTGCTTTTTGCGAAGGCGGCGGTGCCGGTGTTGCGGGGGACGCATGCGCCGGGCGAGCACGAGATGGTTTGCGCGGTGCTGGGGTCGGGAGCGAGGACGTTTGAGGGGAACTGGGGGAAGCCGCCGAAATTGGAGAGGGAGGGGAGGGGGCTGATGATCCGGGATGGGGAGACGGGTGAGGTTGTTTTTACGGCACCGGGGAAGAGCTGATCCGGGTGGGGGCGGACGGTTGATTGGGTTGGCAGGAAAGGAAGTTGAATCCGAATACTACCGGGGGAATAGTGTTTCAGCAAAACTCTCAAAAGGACATTCATGCGCCCGAAGATCATCTCCCACATGGTTGCATCCATCGACGGTCGACTTCGTTACCAGCGATGGTCGAAGCCGGCCTCAGGAATCGATCCCGATACGCTCGACGGGCATTACGAGGAAACCGCCAATCGCTTCAAGGCTGACGCCTGGATGGTCGGGCGTCAGACGGCGCAAAATATGACCGATGAAGCCGTCCCAACGAAGCCCAAGACCATACCTGGCAATCTGCGTGGCACTCACGTGGCTGAGCGAAAGGGGCGCCCGCTGGCCGTCACCGTCGATCCCCACGGGAAGGTCCATTATGGCGGAGACAACATCGAGGGAGATCACGTCATTGCCATCCTGGGCGAGCAGGTCCCTGATGAGTACCTGGCGGAGCTTCGGGAAGATGGAGTTTCCTACGTTTTTGCCGGTAAGGACGGGCACGAGATGTCGGCTGCCTTGGAAATTCTCACGAAGACCTTCGGAATCAAAACTCTCCTCCTCGAGGGTGGCGGCAAGATCAACGGCAGCTTTCTCAAAGCAGGTTTGATCGATGAAATCAGCGTGCTGATTTATCCGGGGATCGATGGCCTTGCCGGTGTGCCCAGCATCTTCGAATATGTCGGCGCGCCAGATGAGAAGCCTGCCGACGGGCAATCCTTGAGGCACTTGGCCACCGAGACTCTGGATGGCGGTACAGTTTGGATACGGTACGCGGTCGAAAAACCGTGATTAATATGGGCCCGATCTCGCAGAGCGTAATGACCCTTTTGACTAATTAGCGCACGTTTAAGTCCTTTCGAGACAGCCGGGACAGACATAGCGAGGACCGAAGGGAGATTTTCGATCGTCATCGGCTCAAAAAAACCAAAGGCGACCTTTCATGTCAGAGGTCACATCTCTTTTGGGATATTCTTGGTTGTTCTAGATCAACTTCGCCTCCAGCATCGAGTATGAGTTTGGTGCCTCCAAAGAAGGAAAAGCTTCCTTTCGCTGAGGTCAAGGCCTCGTCGGCATTCATGGCGGAAGCTCAACTCCTACTTGTTCGAGAAATAATGGGTCGAAGCGGTGAGGTCATCGCTGAAAGCAACCATTTATTATTTTACCACGGACGGGACTGGAAGTATCAGCGAGAAGAACACCACGGATTTACCACACAGACGGGGCATTTGCAGCTCGTTCAGCAGAAGATCACGATAAGTATGGATCAGATTCTGGCCAACGAAATGGCGATCCTGCCACAGCTCATCCTCGGCTTCGGTGGGCAGATGGCGAGCAATATGACTGAAAGGATGGAGGGCGAGATGGCTACGGTTGCTGAAGAAGTCGGAAATACCACGGCGGTCCCCCAGGACAAATCAATGATTGATGCTTACTTGGAGATGTTCGAGAAGGGGCATTGGTCGATCGATTCAAAAGGAAGGTTATGCTGCCCCCGAATTCTGCCAGATGCGAAGAGCTGCCAAAGATTTGAAAGCGAAATGACGACTCGGCGTGAGGAGTTTGAAAAGCGATTCGAAGAAATTCGCTCAAGAAAAGAGTTACTTGCGAGGCAAGGAGAGGAAGAACGTCTCAATAAATTTGATGCCGAAGAATGAACTTTCTAATTTGCATCGGCTGTGACAAGTACGACTCTTTGCGCCCACTCGCCTGTGCCGAAGCCGACGCGAAGGCGGTGTTCGATATTCTGCATGGCGACATGTATCGTTTCGTTATTGCCGTACACTAACGAGGCAGAAGTTGCGGCTCATCTTCCTGAGCTTTGCTTGGGGCTCTTGGATCGGAATGGGCCGCTTCAGAGATCTATCGATGTATTTTCGAAGCAGGATGAACATTACCTCCTGAGCCAATATGCAGTTGCGGGTGATCTTTACTATCTGCCATTGCGCATCACACAAATTCTAGGCTGGCTCGGACTGGACGTCCTTGGGCGGCGTCTACTCGGTGATCGAACTACTTCCGAGCAGCCTATTCGAAAGCAGATTAGAGAACTCTTGGATCGATATGGCCAAGGTCTCTCCGCTGTTTCTGACGCGCAAGGTGCTCCTTTGCACACCTTCCTCTTGACCTGCCGACTGTGTGGATGGGATGACTTAGCAAGGGAGGTTTTGACTTCCCTTTACGCCAGCTTTAGGGCACGGAAAGGTAACGTGACCCGAGCGAATGTTCCGGTTGAACAGGCGGTCCGCTATGTGCTTTCGTTGACCGATACTCCTCTAACTCCTAAAGATTGGAGGCCTGCCAATCCGTCTCATTTGTTGCCCGTGCTACTTGTTTGGGGGAGTCGCTTCGGACTAGCGCCAGATTGGAATTTACGATCGCTGGATCACGTTTCAATGAACTTCTTCATCCCCAAAGATCCTCGCGATTTTTCGATGCAGGTGATCGAGCATGGGATGAATTACGTTCATCAAATTGGCGCTGGCATATGGAAGGTCAACGCCTATGCGAAGGAGTTCGATCAAGAACTATCATCGGCGAAGGAAAGCGCATTATTTATCACATCGCCTGCGGCACGGTTTCAATGTTTGCTGAGCGCGTTCCTGTTTCCTGATCGAATTCCCAATTTTATTGACGAAGGAGATTTTACAAGTGAAGGGGGCCATCAAGGGATTTCCACAGAGGACTAAGAAACCTTGCGGGCTCAAAAGCGACCTTTGTGGCAAAGGTCGCGTTTTTGAAAAACGCGATGCACCAATATCGGGTGCATGCTTTAAAAGTCGGGCCTAATTCAGGAGCCCAAGTTTTGTCGGCGATCAAGGCGAAGAGAGGCGGGGGCGGGAATTGAACCCACGCATTCGGCTTTTGCAGAGCCGTGCCTTACCACTTGGCTACCCCGCCGGAGCTGTCCGGATCAAAGCGGAAGAAAACGAAGTTCGTCGCGTGCGGTGCGATAGGCGACGTGGCGGGTGCCGGGCGTGGAACTGAGCGGGAAAAGGCGTTCGGTGGTGAGGCTGAAGGACCAACGCTGGCCAGCTTGATCGCGGCGGGGATCCTGGCGGGGGCGCCACTTTTCCCTGGGGCGACTGGGGCGGGTGTTTTTTTGCATGGAGGGCGCGGGACTGATGGACGCGGGCCAAGGATCGTTGAGGAGGGTGACGTTGGACGAGGGACGATGGAGGAAGGCGGGAGATTTTTTCATGATAGTTGTTGATTGAGGATGGAGCCGACAGGGGGAAGGGAGTTCCGGCACGAGCGGGAACTCGAGGAGGGGGCATCAACAACAGCAGAGAACCGAAAGAATCATGTCTATAGGAATACTTGACTATATGGAGAATGTCGAGATATATTTCAAAAAAAGTTCGAACTCCCTCTGAAAAATGATTCCTTCCAGCCCTCTCCTCACTAAAAAGCCGATTTCTCTCCAAGAGAAGCCTCCGGAAGTTTTGCCGTTATCTGGGCGGGTAGAGCCGCCGCAGGTACCGGTGGTTGTGCCGTTGCCCAGCGATGACTTTTCAGCGGATGAGGGGGAGTATTTTAATTTTGAGATATAGCCACGAGTGAGAGTGGGGCGGTCCTGGATTTTATGAGTGCGGATGGGGTGAAGACCCTATGGCGGCACTGGGGCGTGGAGGGGTATTTTTGGGATGAAATCCGTCCGGCATGCGCTGGAGGAGTCACGAATGAGTGAGACCCCCCATGGAAGCATCACGAACGGCGAATGAAACGGAGAGACTGAAGTCGCTTTACGATTTCGAGATTCTCGATACCGGTCCGGAACCATCGTTTGATGCCCTGACGGAGTTGGCGGCGCACATTTGCGAGACGCCGATGGCTTCGATTACGCTGATCGATGAGAACCGGCAGTGGTTCAAGTCGAAGGTGGGCCTGAGCGCGAGCGAGACGTCGCGGGACATCGCATTCTGCGCGCATACGATCCAGGAGAAGGACCTGCTGGTGGTGGAGGACGCCCTGGCGGATGAGCGGTTTGCGGCAAACCCCCTGGTGACGGGCGATCCGAAAATCCGCTTTTATGCGGGGGCACCCCTGGTGATGTCGAATGGCCACGTCCTGGGAACCTTATGCGTGATCGACCAGGTGCCACGCAAGCTGACGGCGTTGCAGACGGAAGCGCTGCGGGTGTTGAGCCGGCAGGTGATTGCGCAACTGGAGTTGCGGCGATCGCTGCGGGTGAAAAGCGAGGCGGAGCTGCGGCTACGCACATCGGAACTGAGTTATCGCCGGTTGTTTGAGGCGGCGAGGGACGGGATCCTGATCCTTGAGTTGACGACGGGACGGATCACAGATGTGAATCCGTTCCTGGAGGAGTTATTGAGTTTTTCCAAGGCCGAGATGCTGGGCAAGACGGTGGGCGAGCTGAGTCCGTTCCGGGACATTCTTTCGAACCAAGTGATGCTGGAGCGGCTGCAGAAGGACGGGTATGTCCGTTACGAGGACCTGCCGCTGAAGAGGAGCGACGGGCGGCACATGGCGGTGGAGTTCGTTTGCAATGTGTATCTCGTGGGCGACAAGCAGGTGATCCAGTGCAATGTGCGGGACATCACGGCGAGGAAAGACGCAGAGCAACAACTGGCCTTGCTGAGTGTGTGTGTGTCGAATTTGAACGATATCATCCTGATCACCGAGGCGGAGCCGGTGACGGAACCGGGGCCGCGGATCGTGTTTGTGAATGAGGCATTCGAGAAGTTGACGGGCTATGCGCCGGCGGAGGTGATGGGGAAGACACCGCGGATCCTGCAGGGAGCGAAGTCGGACAAGGGGGTGCTGGCGGAGATCCACGAGGCGCTGGCGAAGGGAGAATCGATCCAGAGGCAGGTGATCAATTACCGGAAGGACGGGACGGAATACTGGATGGACATTGATATAACGGCGGTGGTGAACGGAGCGGGGAAGTGCACGCATTTTGTGGCGATCGAGCGCGACATCACGGAGTCGAAGAAATTGAAGGAGTCGCTGAAGTTGTTCCGGGCGCTGATGGACCGCTCGCCCGATGCGATTGAAGTGATTGATCCGGCCACAGGCCGGTTCCTGGATGTGAACGAGACGGCGCACCGGCGACTGGGTTACAGCCGGGAGGAGATGCTTTCCCTGACCATTGCCGATATCGCCGCGACGGAAGAGGGGCCAGTCTCGATCCGGGAGGCGACAGAGGAGGTCCGGAAGACCGGCGTGCGGATCGTGGAAAGCCTGCACGTCCGGAAGGATGGCTCGACTTTTCCGGTGGAGATCAACGTCCAGCACATCGACCTGGGGCAGAGCTACATGGTTGCGGTGGTGCGGGACATCACGGAGCGGAAGGAAGCGGAGTCTGTGCGACAGTTGATGGAGACGCGCTACCGGACTCTTTTTGACTATGCGCCAGACGGTATCGTCATTGCTGATCCTGAGGGCAATTATGTGGAGGCGAATTCGAGCATCTGCCGAATGCTGGGGTATACGCGCGAGGAGATGATCGGACTGAATGCAAGGGACATTGTTTCTTCAGAGGAGACCGGGCAGGTGGAGGTGGCCATCGAGACGATCAAGAGCAAGTTGGAATATCACCGGGAGTGGGAGTTCAAACGCAAGGACGGATCGTTCTTTCGAGCGGATGTGATCGCGACGCTGATGCCGGACGGCAATTTGCTGGGGATGATCCGGGACATTACCGAGCGGAAGGAGGCGGAGGAACGAATTGCCGAGCAGGCGACTTTCCTGGACAAGGCGCAAGACGCGATCTTTGTGCGGGACCTTGAGGGAAAGATGCTGTTCTGGAACAAGGGAGCGGAGCGGATGTACGGCTGGACACGGCAGGAAGTCGTGGACCGGAACGTGGATGAAATACTTTATACGGAGCCGACGAAGCTGGCGGAAGCGTACCGGCTGACGGTCAGCCGGGGAGACTGGCACGGAGAACTGAAACATTTCACCAAGGGGAAAGAGGAACTGGTGATCGAGTCGAGATGGACCCTGATCCGGGACCATGCGGGGCGGCCGAAATCGGTGCTGGCGATCAACACGGACATCACGGAAAAGAAGAAGATCGAGGCGCAGTTCATGCGGGCACAGCGGATGGAGAGCATCGGGACGCTGGCGGGAGGGATCGCGCATGACTTGAACAACATCCTGGCGCCGATCCTGATGTCGATCGACATGCTGAAGTTGACGGCGACGGATGCGCAGGCGAAGAGCATCCTGGAGACGATCGAGGTGAGTGCGAAACGGGGGGCGGATGTCGTCCGGCAGGTGCTTTCATTTGCGCGGGGGCTCGAAGGACAACGGATTGAAATCCAGCCGAAGCATCTCTTCAAGGATGTGGAAAGCATCATCAAGGACACCTTTCCGAAGGACATCCGGCTGCACTTTTCCATCCCGGAGGAGACATGGATGATCCTGGGTGATCCGACGCAGGTGCACCAAATTCTCCTGAACCTCTGCGTGAACGCGAGGGATGCCATGCCCCATGGCGGGAAATTGAACCTGAGCGTGGAAAACAGCGTCATGGACGAACATTACGTGACGATGCATGCGGAGGCGAAAGTGGGGCGCTATGTGCTGATCACGGTAACCGATTCGGGGACAGGCATGGCACCGGCCTTGCTCGATAAAATTTTCGAGCCCTTCTTCACGACCAAGGACCTGAACAAGGGGACGGGGTTGGGGCTGTCGACGGTGATGGCCATCGTGAAGAGCCATGAGGGGATCATCAACGTCTACAGTGAGCCGGGCAAAGGAACGACTTTCAAAGTATATTTGCCAGCGATGGAGAATTCGCCCGAGGCGCGGAGGCAACAGGAGATCGAGGCCAGTCTGCCGCGAGGCAACGGTGAGACGATTTTGTTGGTGGATGATGAAGCATCGATCCTGACGATCACGAGCCAGACTTTACAGGCGTTTGGGTATCGGGTCCTGACGGCGAGTGACGGGGCAGAGGCGGTGGCGATGTATGCGCTGCATCGCGCGGAAATCGCAGTGGTGTTGACGGACATGATGATGCCGGTGATGGATGGTGCGGCGACGATCTATGCGCTGACGAAGATGAACCCGGGGATCAAGATCATTTCGGCGAGCGGCCTGAACCTGAATGGCAGTGAACCGCAGGTTTTCGGAATGGCGGTGAAGCACTTCCTCGCCAAGCCTTATACGGCAGGGACGTTGCTCAAGACGATGCGAGCGGTGCTGGAGGAAGGGGCCGGAGGCAGGGGAGTTACGCGCGATAGTATTCTCCAAAGGGAGCCGGAAACCAAGGCGGAGGCCAATGGGGTCAAGACCCCATAGCGGTGGAGCGCGGAATGGAGTTAGTTGAGGGCATGAAAAGCTCTCTTAAAAACCTTGTGCCCTTATGCCTCACGGTGGCGGTGCTGGTGTTGGGACCGTCGTCGGCCTTTGCCCAGGTGGGCATCTCCATTGTCATCGCGCCGCCGCCCTTGCCGGTTTACGTTCAACCGGCATGTCCCGAGGAAGGATATATGTGGACGCCGGGCTACTGGTCCTATGCGGACGAGGGTTACTACTGGGTGCCGGGTGTCTGGGTGCAACCGCCGGAGATCGGACTTTTTTGGACGCCGAGTTACTGGGGATGGGGTGGCGGCGGGTACACGTACTATTCGGGTTACTGGGGCACGAGCGTGGGCTTTTATGGCGGGATCAATTACGGATACGGTTACGGGGGCAACGGTTACCAGGGCGGCCGCTGGCAGGGAAATAATTTTGCCTACAACCGGGCGGTCAACAATGTGAACGGGGGTAATTATCGTCACACCTACTCGGACCGCTCGGCGGTCAACTCGAACGTGAACCGGGTGAGCTTCAATGGCGGGAACGGTGGGATCCAGTCCCAGCCGACGGCGCAACAGCAGAATTTTTCGCGAGCGAACCATATCCAGCCGACTGCGGTGCAGCAGGCCCAGGTGCAGGCAGCATCGCATGATCGCGGCCAGCGCGCGGATGCCAATGGAGGAAAGCCCGCCACCCTCGCGCGGAGCCGACCCGATGCGTCCGTCGTTGCGCCCCAGCAAGCGCAAATACAGCCACTGACCGGCCAGAATGGAGCGCCGGGCCAGCGGGCGGCAGCGGCGCAGAGCGGAGCGCAAGGTGTCCAGCCGACGCGGGCGGAAAGTCCGACTACGGCGGTGAACCCGAATGCGCATGAGGTGGCAGCACCGGGGGAAACGCCTAAGCCGGAAGCGAAGTCGCATGTGAAGGCAGCGGATGTGCAGAGGGCGGCGGCTCAGCAGCAGATCCAGAATCAACAGACGACGCAGGTCCAACCGCAGACGCAGCAGATTCAGAATCAGCAGCAGGCGCAGGAACACAAGGCGCAACGGCAGGCCCAATCGGAAGCGCAACAGGTGCAGCGCCAGACGCAGAGCCAGCCGCAAGTCCAACCGCAGGCCCAACAGGCGCAGCGCCAAGCACAGGCTCAGTCACAGGCTCCTGCGCAGACCCAACATACGAAACGGCAGGCGCAACAACAGGAGAAGCCTCAAGAGCAACAAGCGGAGAGGCAGCCGCAGACTCAGGGTCAGTCGCAAAATCAGCCTCAGGGCCAGTCGCAAGGTCAGGGTCAATCCCAGGGACAAGGCCAAGGGCAGGGTCAAAATCAGGGCCAAGGTCAGGACCATGGGGACAGGTCGCAACGGCATTAGGCAGTTGCATGGAGGGCCGTCACGGGGACGGCTCTCACGGGATCTTCCTCCCACCTGGACCTAGGGAGGAAGGGTCTTCCGGTCATTCTCATCCTCGCTCTCGAGGAGGGTAATGGCCTGTTCCTTGGTGGTGGCGTAAACGACGAGGCGGTCGTTACCGAAGGTCATGTGGCCAGCGGGATAGACGAGGCCTTTCCAAGAACTGCCGGCAACGAATGAAGCGGGGAGGCCGTAGACGGCGATTTCATCGCCCCGCGTGATGCCCGCGTCCTTTCCGATTATTTGGCTATAGTAATGGACGCCGGGGACGCCGGGGGCGAGCTGCCGGTTGAAGGAGGCGTGAATTTCCATGACGTGGCCGAGCTGGCCGAAGCTGCCGGTGGGAGGAGGCGTGAAGAGGGCGTCGTAGTTTTGGATCTGGAGGCTCTTGTGTGGGGCCGAGGGTATGGGCGCGGCGGTTGAACTTGGCGCGTCCTCCTTCACCAGTTTGTAGCGAATTAGGACGCCAAGGGGCTGGGCGTTGAGGCCGGTGATCTGGAGGAGGCCCGCCGTGCCGTCGCGGGTGACGAAGAGGTAGGGGTCGGTGCCGCGCAGGTCGGGCTCGGTTTTGGTGAGATCAAAGCCCGATGCGCCGCCGAAGACGCCGGTGGCGGTCAGGGTGGACTGGAATTTTTTCAGTTGCGCGAGCAGGAGAGCGAATTGGTCCGGGGTGATTTCGTCGAGGTTGATCGGGCGGTCGTTGCCTTGTGGAACCAATTGGGAACAGAAACGGAAATCGAGCGAGTTGAGGTTGTCGGGAGCCATGGTGGTATCACCCGTGTACAGATCGACGCCGGCCTTGCGCAGGGTGTCCGCGCCGTCGGAATTGAAGACGAAGGGCTGGCCGCGCGAGGGCTCCATGAAATTGCCGGAAGCGAGATTGAGTGCGCGATGATGGGTACCTTTGGTTTCGATGAGGCGTTCGATGATGGGGCCGAAGGAGGGACTTTGCGTGGAGGCGGTGGCCGGAGCTTCGATGTTGACGGTGACGGGGTCGGTTTCGAGGTCGCCTTGCCAGTCTTCTTCCTGGGGGGCCTTACCCTCGAAGATGTCGGGAAAGTGAAGGTGGTAGGTGATGGTGTAGCGGCCCGGCTTGATCTTGACGTAATTGCCGACGGGATGGGTGACCTTTTTCTCGTCCGCATCCTCGCTGAGGAACGCGAGACCGCTGCTGTGAAAGACCGTGGTTTCATGGGGAGAGATCAAGGCGCGCTGGATCGGTGTGATGCCGGAATACCAGATATGCTGGACGGGGATTCTATGGCCTTGTTCGTCCGTGACGATGACTGCGTCCGCGTTGTCCTGGCGCCAGCTTCCGCCGGAGAGGAAGATGTTTTTCATGGAGATGTTGCGGAGATGGAAGAGGACATCGATGGGTTGGCCCAATGTGAACGTGGGGCCGGCGGGTTTGAGTTCGAGGGCGGCTTGGAGGCCGTCGATATCGGGGCCGAAGGCGAGGGTGGGCGCGGCGGAAGTCATTTGGGCGACGGCGACGGCGGAGGGTTTGGCAAGAGCTTCGCGTTGCAAGAAGCCCTGCGTGTCGACGACGTGCTGCATGTGAACGGCGATGAACATGCCGGCGGGGATGGAGGCCAGAAGCAGAAGGGCGGAAAGGATAGCCGCGATTTTGCCGGGGTGGGAGCGCCAGCCGATGAGGCTGGAGATGCCACGCGAGCTTCGACCGGACGAGAGGGAAGGAGCGGTGGGTGAGGCGGGGCGGTCGGATTGAGTGGAGAATTCGTTGCGGTGGGTGAGGCAGTAGATGAGGAAGAAGAGGGCGCCGACGGTGCCGAAGGGAAAGAGGATGAGCAGCGGCCAGCTATAGATAGTGAGGAAGGTGAAGAACCAGCGTGCGCGATAGCGGTGCACGGCGAGGGCGATGCTGAGGAAAATGAGGCTGACAAAAAAGAGGACGGTGGCGGTTGTCGATGCGATGACGCTCTGGCTCAAGGCAGCACCGAAGGCATCGAGATTCGTGGGGCCCTGAGTGCCTAGAGCATGGAACTGATGGATCTGCCAGAATCCGGCCGCGATCATCAGGAGAATCGAGGCGGGTTGGAGGATGGCACCGGCGAGGGCGAGACGTTTTCCTCTTTGGGAAGCGAGGGAAGCAGGTGCGGAAGGAATGGACGGGGCGGGAATGGGTCTGGCGGTTGAGGAGCGGCGCGACCAGAGGATGAGCTCGAGCGCGGAGGCGATGACGAGGCCGAGGAAAATTCCAGCGAAGGCGGAGAGGAGGAGGTCGAGGCGGGTGTTGGGTTTGGAGGGGTAGGCGGGTGGTTCGGCGCGGGATACGATGCGGACGGAGGGCTCGAGGAGCTGCTCATCAGCGGAGACCTGCTTGAGGCGGAGATTAAGGGCATCGAGGAGATTTTCCTGTTCGGAGAGGTCTCTCTGGGCGGCACGGAGAGGATCGAGGCCGGAGAGGGGCGCGGTTGCCACTTGCTTTTTCAGATCGTCGAGTTTCGCTTGCAGGAGGGGGACGCGCGACTGGGCCATGTCGGCGTCGAGTTGCATGGCGCGACGAAGGGCGGCGATTTCAGCGGGATTGGGATGGGCGGGATCGGAGGTGATCTTGGGATCGCGGCCAAGGCCTTTCAGCGTGGCGACCAGTTGGTCGTCGGGCAGTGAGGCAACGGACTGGAGCAAGACGCGGCGGGCATCGGAGTCCTCCCTGGCGGCGAGGAGATCCTGTTGGGCGGTTTCGAGATCGGTTTTGAGCAGGATCCCGATGACATCGGCATGGGGGTATTTGGCCTTCAAGTTATCGACTTGCTTCTGGAAAAGGGTGACGCGGGACTTGGCCATGTCGGCATCGACCTGCAGCGCACGGCGGAGGCCGACGACAATCCCGGCAAGCTGCTTCTGTTTGGTCGTGAGTTCCGCCTGGAGCGAGACAACGCGAGGGTGTTGGGGACCGAAACCGTCGGCTTTCAGATTGGCGAGATCGGATTCGAGTTGCACGATCCCGGTCTGCAACTGGTCGACATCGGTTGGCTCGCGTCCCAAGGCCTTCAATGTGGAGATGAGTTGATCGTCGGGGAGATTGAGGAGGCTTTTGAGCAGGACCTGGCGGGCATTGGAATCGACCTGGGCGGAGCGCAAATTTTTTTCGCGCGCGGCAAGTTCGGCTTCGCCTGCGGTATCGTCGGGAGAAGTGAGGTCGACGCCTTTTTGTTGAAGCGACTGGCGCAGCGCCTCCATGGCGGCTTTCTTTTCGTCGACGACTTTTTGTTGCTGGGCGACCTGATCGCGGAGGGCATTCAGGCCGCGGTGGGTGCGCTGATCATCCTGAGTGGTGCGCAGGGTTTTGTACCGATCGACGACGGCGTTGGCGATCTGGGCGGCTTCGGCCGGGACTTCGTCAGAGACGGAGATCTCGATGATGTTGGTGCCGCGCCGGAGATCGAGTCTCAGCACGCTGTGCAGGTAGGAGAGGGCGTCGAGGGGAGGCAGGGCATCCGGTGGTGTTTTGTGGAGACGCTTCGCCCAGAGGTGATCGAGGTTGAGGTCTTTGATGATGGGAAGAAGGACATCGGAGGACTGGATGATTTGGAACTCGGCCTGGAAGGCGGTGGCATCGGGGGCGGAAGCGACGCGGTCGGAAACTCCACCTTGTGGGAGAATTTGAATTTGGGCCGAGGCGGTGTAGATCTTGGGGAGAACGGCGTAGGTGACGTAGGCGCCGCCGAGAAGTGTGAGGGTGAAGACGGCGAAGGCGACGAGGAACCAGCGGATGAGGGCGATGAGGAAGAGGGATGTTCCGCCGGAAGACAGGGGAGCGGTGTTGCCGGGAGGAGCGGACGAAACCGAAGGTGAGGCGACGATCGTCTCGACCTGCGTCTTCATGACGCTGGCTTGCTGGTAGCGGAGTTCGGGTTGTTTTTGGAGGGCGCGGAGGACGATTTCGTCGAGGCGGACGTCGATATGGACTTTGTGCGAGGGAGGCTCGAATTTGCCGGCGGGGAGTTCGCCGGTGAGCATCTGGTAGAAGACGACGCCGAGGGCGTAGATATCGGCTCGGTTGTCGACGTCGAGGGGATGGGAGAGTTGCTCGGGGGCCATGTACTGCGGGGTGCCGAGCACCTTGCCGATTTCGGTTTGGGAGGTTTCCTGCGGCGAAGTGGTGGCGGAGGGGACTTCGGCCATGTCGCCGGCAACGATCTTGGCGATGCCGAAGTCGGCGATTTTGACTTGGCCGGATTTGCTGAGGAGGATGTTCTCGGGCTTGATATCGCGATGGACGATGCCGCGGTCGTGCGCGAACTGGAGGGCGTCGCAAATCTGCGGGACGATGGCGAGGGCATCCTTCGACGAGATGGTGCCGGTCGAGAGCAACTGGCGGAGGTTGACGCCATCGACGAATTCCATGAGGAAGAAGAAGAGGTCGTCGGCCTGGCCGGATTCGTAAAGGGTGACGATGTTGGGATGATGCAGCTTGGCGAGCGCCCGGGCCTCGCGGACGAAGCGCTCGGCGAAGGCGGGGGCCTGGCTGACGGCGGGCGGGAGGATTTTTAAAGCGACGATGCGGTCGAGGTGGACCTGACGGGCCTTGTAGACGGCGCCCATGCCGCCGCGGCCGAGGAGTTCGATGATCTCCAATTGGGGGAAATGTTTGGCGAGTTCCTCCGGGGTGGGCGGGATGAAGGCGCTGAGTTTCTCGGCGCCGATGTCGCCGGTGACGGTGCCGAAGCCGGCCTGGAGGAGGCAAGCGGGGCAGAGGCCCTCGAAGGCGTTAAGGGAGACGGGTTGGCCGCACTTGGGGCAGGTGGATTCGTTGGGAACGGTATTCATCGCTAACCAAGCCAGAAGGGGCGGCGGGGAGATGTTACAGGTGCAGAGGTTTTTTTAGAGGACTAAATTGCCGAGATCGATAGCGTGGCGTCCTTGATCCCATGCGGGAGGTAGATCCTTCGACTGTAGCTCGGGAGAGTCTTGGGAGGAAAGCAACGGGTCCGCCTTCGTTCAGGATGACGGCTTTTTAGGAAGCGGTGAGGACCCGGCGGAGGTAGGTCATTTCGGCGTCGATTTCGGAGGGGGTGGAGACGGTCTCGGCGATTTCGTCGCGGAGGAGCTGGCGGTAGCGCTTGCGGAGGCGGTGGGCGGCGACGCGGACGGCCTCTTCATTCATACCGAGGCGCACGGCGAGGTCGGAGCCGGGGACGAGGTTTTCGCCGAGGGTGATGGTATGGCGGAGTTCGTGAAAAATACTGCCGCGAGCGGAGGACTCGTATTCCTGGCGGAGGTGCTGGAGGACGCGGTCGAGGAGGGTGAGAGCCCACTGGCGGTCGAAGGCGAGCTCGGGTGGGAGGGAGGGTTCCTGGTGGAAGCGGGACTCGGCGGCGTCGAGGTCGAGGGGCAGGGTCTGGCGGACGTCGCGCTTTTGGGCGGAGGCGCGGTCCCATTCGGTGTGGAGATAATTCTTCATCGCGGCGAGGAGGAAGGCGCGAAATTTGCCGCGGTCGGGGGAGACGTCGGCGAGGGAGTTGAGCTTGAGGAGGCGGGCGAAGAAGCCCTGGGTGAGGTCCTCGGCATCGTGGGGGCTGTGGCCCTGGCGGCGGGCGTAGGCGTAGAGCGGGTACCAGTAGGCCTGACACAAATCCTCGAGGGCGGCGCGGGCGCGAGTGGTGTCGGAATGGGCGGCCTGGAGGACGACGGTCCAGCGGGTGGTGACGAAGATGTCGTGGCTGGGCATGGGGTGGCTTCCCTGCTTATAGAAGAAAAAGAGGGGGAATGTTACCGGCTTTTTTGGCGGGAGAGATTTTGCGAAACGGGCGCTACGAGGGGAGTACGTCGAATGTGGATTTTTCGATGAAAAGTAGGATTACTTCTCGATGAGGCAAAGGTTCTGCATTTACTCAGGAAGTGGTTTGGCATTGGATGAAGCATGGAGTCAAATCCGCAAACGAAAAAATTCCAATGGATCGCTGGTGTATTAACGATGGTCTTCGTGTTGTGGTTTGTCGTGACGGTGAAGACCAGTCCTGCAGGACCAACGACCACGGAGGACCAGGACGACCTGGGGGTGCGGGCAGCGTATGTGGATCCAGGGCTGCATACGATGGTGCTGGTGGCGGGGCCGGGGTGGACGCGGCTATCGCTTGATCGTGTGCTGGAGGCCAACCGGCGAAACGTGAAACCGGTCAGAGGAAATTCGTTCCGTTACGGCGCATTGATCAACGGTGATCCTCCGGCGGAGGAGGTGAACGGGATGGAGAAGGTGGCAGTCCGGACGAACCAATACGCGAATTTCGGCTATGATCATTACCCCCCGGATGGACGGGCCCGAATGAATGCAGAAGATATAGCGCCGATTCCCGATGGGTACACGACGGCCTTATATCGAGGAGAAGCGGTCTATCGTGCGAACAACCGGCAACAGTTGAAATCGTATGTGCTGGTGACGCCCAGACCACAACCAGATGGGCATTGTGGTTTCCAATTTTTTTATGATCCGGATGATAGTTACAGCTTTTCGTTTCAGTTTCCGGATGAGCATGTTCTCGACTTGCCTAGCTTTCTGGCATTATGCGTTGCGGTGCCGTTGGCTTTCAGCGCTGTGGGGCGTGGGGAGACGATCGCGCTTTTTTTCCTAGCGTTTGCGCTGCACGGAATCTCACTGTTGGGGTATCAAGCGGTCGAGGGGTTCAAGCGTTCGTTCGGGAACTACGATTCGGGGCAAAGGTCGGATTTTATTTTCCTTTCGACAGTGGCGTTGGTGGTCCTTGTGGGGATCAAGTTGAGCAGGGACGCGAAGAATGATGGACGTAAGGGGACGTGAGGAAAAAATTAATTTGAGCGAGATTTACCACTGGCCCCAGCGGACTTTGGGGTCGTCGTGATTGTGGGCGGTCTTGAGTTTGTAGCCGTGGGCGGAGGCGGTGAGGCGGGCGGCGTTGGCGAGAATGGGGTTGCCGCAGTGGAGGTAGGTTGCGGCCATTTCCTGATCGCCCTTGGTCCGGAGGACTTCGATGAGCTTGGGGATGAGTTCGTCCCTGCCGAGGGAGACGAAGGTGTAGACGGCGTTGTCGATCCGCTTCTGGTCGCTGGTCTGGACATCATTCAACAGGACGCGCTTGGTTTTTTCCCAGTGGGTGTTGAGATCGGGGCCATCGGCGGCGGTGATCCAGATGTAGACGCACTCGTTCTCGGAGGTCGGGGACCAGCCGAGGGTCTTCAAGGCGGTGCCGAGCTGGTCCTTGGCGACCCAATCGGGGAGGTCGTTGACGAGGGCGCTGATGGAGCGGGGATCACCGAGTTTGCCGAGGGCGCCAGCGGCGGCGGCGCGGACGTGGGGATCCCAGTCCTGGAGGGCGGTGATGAGATGGTCGGTGGCGCGGACGTCGCCGAGTTTGCCGAGGGCCTCGGCGGCGGCAGCGCGGACTTGTGGGTCCTTGTTTTTTAAGCTGGAGATGAGCGGTTCGACGGCCCGTGCCTCGCGCAGGTAGCCGAGGGCCCTGGCGGCACCGGTGCGGACGCGGGCGTCCTTGTCCTGCAGGTCGGCGATGAGGATGTCGGTGGCGCGGGCGTCGCCGAGCCTGCCGAGGGATTCGGCGGCAGCGGCACGGACACCAGGATCCTTGTCCTGCAGGCTGACGGAGAGGGGCTCGACGGCGCGGACGTCACCAAGTTTGCCGAGGGCCCCGGCGGCGGCGGCCTGCACACCGAGGTCGGTGTCGTGGAGGCTGGCGAGCAACGGGGTAACAGCACGGACATCGCCCAATTTTCCGAGCGAGATGGCGGCGGCATTACGCTCCGCGGCATCGGTGGATTGGAGGCAGGTGATGAGGGGGCCGACGGCCTGGACATCGTTCAATTTGCCGAGGGCCTCGATGGCGAACCTGCGGACGATGGGATCCTTGTCCTGAAGACACTCGACCAAGGGGCCGCCGGCGCGGGGATCGCCGAGTTTGCCGAGATTCTCGACGGCAGTGGCGCGGGCGATGGCCTGGGGACTTTTCAAGGCGTCGAGGTCGGCCTGGAGATCGTCGGCGCGCAGGGCCGACGCGCACGCGAAGAGAAGCAAAACGCAGAACCAGCCGAAGAGGTTGGATTTCATAAGCGGAGCCATGCGGCGAATCCTCAAAGGAATAAACCGGGGCGGGATTTAAAAGTTGCGGAGGGGAGTAAAACGGGAGCCGACGCGGCTTAGTTTTCGTCGAGCGCAGTGCGCAGGATACTGAGCAAGGCGGTGGCGGTATAAGGTTTGACGAGAAGATGTTTCACGCCGGCGGCGGTGGCGGCATGGACGGTTGAATTCACACCGGTGGCCGCGATGATCTTGATCGTAGGATCCATACGCTTGAGGGAATGGATCGTGGCGGCGCCGTCCATGATGGGCATCATCATGTCGGTGAGAACGAGAGCGATTTCGTTTTGATGAGTGGCGTAAACAGCGACGGCCTGCGCACCGTCCGTGGCAGTCAAAACCTGGTAACCGAATTTACGGAGCGTCTGGCTGGTGATGGTGAGGATGGCGGGTTCATCATCGACAAGCAGGATGGTCTCGCCCTTTCCCGGCGGAAGGTTGAGTTGCGTGGTTTTTTGCCTTAACTCCCCGGCAGCAAGATCGCTCACAGGCAGGTAGAGCTTGAACGTGGTGCCTTTGCCGAGCTTACTTTCGACCTCGATCATACCCTGGTGACTGGCGATGATGGCCGCGGCGGTGGAAAGGCCCAGGCCGGTGCCCTTGCCGTTTTCCTTGGTGGTGAAAAAAGGCTCGAAAATGCGGTCGAGAATTTCCGGAGCAATACCGGAACCGACGTCGGTAACGGTGAGAAGTACATAACGACCCGGCCTGGCCTTGGGGCTCATCGCGGCGTACTGCGCATCGAGGGAACAATTTTCAACATTGACGGTAAGGGTGCCGCCATGTGGCATGGCGTCCCGGGCGTTGACGCAAAGGTTGAGGAGGATCTGATGAATCTGGGTGGGATCACCCAGGACGGTCCAAATATCCTTCGGGATGGAAAACTGCAAGCGGATGTCCTTGGGGAAGGTGTCCTTGATGATTTTCTCGAGGTCGCGCAGAAGATGCTTGAGCTGGACCTCGATACGTTCTCCGTCCATGCCGCGGGAGAAGGAAAGGACCTGGCGGACGATGTCGGCCCCGCGTTGGGCGCTGATCTCAATGGTCTCAAGAATTTTCCGTGCCTCCGGATTTTCGGACGTGGCCTTGAGAATATCGATGGACATCAAGATCGGGGCCAGGATGTTGTTGAGGTCGTGGGCAATGCCGCCAGCGAGGATGCCGATGCTTTCCATGCGCTGAGCCCGGAAGAACTGGGCTTCCAGTTTTTTCTTCGCGGTGATGTCGGTATTGATCACAAGAGCGGAAACGGGCCTGCCTTCATGGTCGCGAATGAGGGTCCGGCGGGACTGGACGACGATTTCGCGGCGGTCCTTGGTGAGCTGGGTGATTTCGCCGAACCATGTGCCGTTGCGGGTGACTTCAGTCTGGATCACCTCGGATTGTTTATACGAGCCGTAGAGTTTTTCGGTGACATCCCGGCCCATGATTTCCTCGCGTGTCCAGCCATACAACCGTTCAGCGCCGTGGTTCCAAAAGAGGACTTTTCGATCAAGATCGAGTTCCACGATGGCGTCCTGGGCGTTGTCGAGGAGCGCGGCCTGATGGGCGATCCGGGCGTCGGCGCGCTTTCGTCCGGTGATGTCACGGGCGATGCCCTGAAGGTAGACCTCGCCATCCAGCTCGAGTCGATTGAGAGTGATATCGGTGCAGACGTGAGTCCCGTCGGCGCGGAGATGGGTCCATTCGTAAGACTGGGGTTCCCCGGCAAGGACGCGCTGCATGAGTTCCAAGCCCTTCTCGTGCGAATCACGACCGTCGGGCTGGAAGGCGGGAGAAATGGAGGAGGGCAACTTGCCGATGATCTGTTCCCGGGTCATGCCCAGGAGTTTCAGGCCCGTGGCGTTGCAGTCGACGACGTGGCGATCATGGATCAGGAAAATCGAATCCTTGGCACCGTCAAAGATGCCGCGGAATTTGGCTTCACTGGCGCGCAACTCATTTTCCATTTTCTTGCGGCTGGTGATGTCATGCTTAACGGCAACGTAGTGGTTGATTTGGCCATCGCTCTCCTTCACCGGAGTAATGGTCATTTCCTCGTGATATAAAGTTCCATCCTTGCGGCGATTGATCATTTCGCCCTGCCACACTTTCCCGGAGGAAATGGAGCTCCAGAGATCGTGATAGAAATTTTCGTCGTGGTGCCCCGATTTGAGCAAGCGGGGATTCTGGCCGCGGGCCTCAGCGAGGGTGTAGCCGGTGTACTTGGTGAAGGCGGGATTGGCCCACTCGATGACCCCGGTGCGGTCCGTGATGACGATTGCATTGGCGGCCGCCTCGAGGGCGCTGCTTTGCAAGCGGAGATGGGCCTCCGTTTCCTTGGGGGCGGTGATGTTTTCGAAGAGAGCGGTAAAGTGCTCCTTTTCGGTGCTATAGATGGAAATGGAGAACCAACCCTTCAGTGGAGCGATAAAGGTCTCACATTTTTCCGGTATCCCGGTGAGGGCGACGCGACCGTAAAGGTCGAAGAGTTCGGGGTTGCTTTCGCGGACGCCGGGAATGACCTCGCTCGCTTTTTTTCCGATGACGTCCTGCAAGCCGGTTAATTTTTCAAACGACTTGTTTACTTCCAGGTAGATGAAGTCCTGCGGGCGGTTGTCCGCAAAAAGCATCCGGCAGCAGGCGTAGCCCTCGAGCATGTTTTCGAAGAGAGAGCGGCAATGCGAGTTGGTCTGCGCGAACATCCGCTCGGCCTGCTTCCGCCGGGAAATATCCCGGACCACCTTGGAGGCACCGACAATGACGCCAGCGGAGTCCTTGATAGGAGAAGCAGTTACTGAAACATCGATCAGCCGACCGTTCTTGGTCTGGCGCCTGGTCTCGAAGTGACTTACCCGCTGGCCACATTTGATCTGATCGAGAATGTCCGCTTCCTCAGCCAGCCAGTCAGGAGGAATGAGGCGGGTGATGGGTTGGCCGATGATCTCATCCGAGGTGTAGCCGAAAAGGGTTGCGGCGCCATGGTTCCAACTGGTGATGGTACCGTCCAGGTCCTCGCCGATGATCGCGTCGTCGGAAAAGTTGACGATGGCGGCGGTTTGGAGGGCAGCCAGCTCCGCCAATTTATTCGCGGTGACATCGAAATGCATGACCAGGGCGCCAAGAATGGGCTGTCCGCTCACGGGGGCGACGAGCAGGCGGAACCAGCGCTGCCCAGTCGGCGAATCGCAGGAATAGTCGATGGTGAAGTTGGGAGCTTCGCCGCTGAGGACGCCGCGAATGCCGATGGCGACGGCATGCGCTTCGCCGGAGCCCGCGCCGCACGCGCGTTCGCAAATATCGAGATAGTTGAGGCCAACGTTAAAATCGGAACCTTGGAGATGGTTCTTCACGGCGAACCTTCGCCAGGCTTCGTTGACGAGGAGGATCACCCCGACCGGGTCGAGGAGGGCGACATGGCCGGGGAGCGAATTGACGAGGTCCATGGTGGGCCACAGGTCCGCAAGGGGCCTTGGAGGAGCAGCGGCCGGTGCTTTCATTACCTCTTTAGGCTACAAGGAGAAGGCAAGGCCAGCTTAACACGCGTTGGCTAATAGTAGCGGGATCTTGGCTTGATGAACGGGGCGGTGAACACGCATAACGTCGTAAAAGCCGTCGAAGTATGTCCGGGTCTTGCGGCATGGTCCTTTCCGCGGGAGTGAAGAACGGAATCTGCTGCCTAGAGCAACAGGCGAGCAAGCAATCAGGTGGACTGGAGGTACCGGGCACCGAAAGTGCGATGGCGTCCGGGCAGGAGGCGTCCATCGGGAGAAACAAAGGGAGCGATGGAATGGCGAAGGGTGTTTCCGGGTTGCCAGGAGCCTTCCAGAGACCAACATCTCAGGGGATTTTGCAGGCCGAGTTCGCCGCTTTCGAGCAACAAGGAGACCATTTCCACGGCGTTACGACCGAACCGCGCGTTGTCGTGCAGCAGGCCGGAAAACCGGAGGCCGTTGAAGGTTTTTGCCAGGGCATTGACGGAGAAGAGCGAGATATCGGTGGGCACCTTGAGGCCCATTTCGGTCAACCATGTCATGATGGTCTCGCGGTCATGGATAAAGATGACATCGGGCCGATGACGCTCGATCCAGCGAACAAAGGCCTTTTGATTCCAAGGTTCGGAAGTGGTGAAGAGGGGGATTTTTTGGCGCTCCTTTTGCCGCAATTGGCTGAGGAGATAGGGCGCATGGTAAATTCCCCGATAATGGATATTCATGGGCTCGATGGCCATGCCGATGCGGCGAAAGCCGACTTTCTTGAGCAGGTGGAGGGCCTCGACGACATTGGCGAAAAGGCCGTCCTCGATGCGATGGAGTTCGCGCGGGTACCAAAGGGTGCGACCGATTTCGACCCCGGCGAATTTTTCCCAGGAAAAGGCAAGGCGGGGACGCTGGGTCCTGGGGAAGACAATAAGGCCGCGGACGCCCTGATGGTGGAGGGAATGACTGAGTCTGCGCTGCTCGGAGGGGCGACTGGAGACGACGTGGGACTGGAGCAGATAGCCCATGGTGCGGGCTTGCTGGAGGGCGCCGGCATGGATTTCCTTTTGGTAGTCGGGGCCAGTCTCGGTGGGCCACTCGAGGATGAAGCCGAGGGTCTCCCGGTAACATGAGCCGTGGGGTTGGCGGGCGAGACTGAGGGCCTTGGAGAAGAGGGGATTGGGTTGGTACTTGATGGCTGCGGCTGCCTGGCGAACTTTTTGACGGGTAGCAGGAGCGACACGTCCGACGCCACGGAGCGCGAGGGAAACGGTCGAAATACTCAGGCCGAGCTGACGCGCGAGGGTCCGGATGGAGGACATGCCGCATGGAAGCAAAACGGGGCGGAAACGGCAAATCGGATTTGCACAACTGTTCGACACCGCGACCATTGTACGGGTCGCGCAGGAAGGGCATCAATTCCCTCCATGAACGCAACGAAACAAGGCCTTAAATTGAGGGCGCTCCTCATCATGACCGGAGTGAGCGTGGCGTACGGGGACACCATCGCATTGGTCAATCGGGGTTTCGAGGATGAGCCGTCGGAAACGGGTGCCTGGTTTGATGTGGAGCCAACGCCGGGAAGCATGGACGTGCCGGGATGGTCGAATGTCGATACGGCGGCGATCGACACGAGTTCAGGCGTAGGAAACAGCAATCCCTCACTCGTGCATTCCGGAAGCTGGAGCGCTTTTTTTAATTCCGATGACCCGGGTGCCTATCAACTGACATCGTATGTCGTGCAGACCGGAGACCAGTTCACGTTGACGTGGTGGGCACAGTCGAATGGGTCCGGCGGCACCTTTCCGGACCGATCCTGAATCGCGCAAGAGACGGTCGCATCCTCCCATGAACTCTGCCGCGGTTTTCAGATCGCGAAGTCCGCTGGCGAAGGTTACAGGTTATGCGCCCAAAGACTTTCCGCATCTGACGGCGATCGCTTTTGAATTTGAGGAGGAAGACATGATTGTCCTGGGAACGGATGCTGATCCCGGCGGACTCATCTGGTTGCCGTCGATACCGAAGAATTCCGAACCCGTGGTTGTCGTGGGTTTGGAGCAGTCAGTGGGCCTGTACATGGGGCGGTTCAGTGGGATGAGCCGGCAGGAAAGTCCTCGCGAAATCCTGCAGATCGAATTTGTCGATCGGGAATGGCAAAGCGGTTTCACGATGCAGTTTCGGGCGACGTTCGGGGGAATTGAGATCTATCGCCTGGTCAAAATGGAACACCGCGCGTTTACGAGAAAGGAGCGGGCAGCACCTGCGCCGAGGCGGCGATCACGGAGGGCTCGCGCCACACGTGAGCGTAAGTGACGGTATATTCGGCCAGGTATTCAGGGAGCTCAAATGAGTCGATAAGGTATTGCGTGACGACCTTGCGACGGGCCGCCAGAACGGACTGGCCGGCGGTGGATTCCTCGGGGATCACCACGCCGCCGCGGCGCGATAGATAGTTGACGGGCTCCTGCCCATAAAAAAGACGAAAGGCCAGGGCGGAGGTGTCGTCCTCGGCGATCCAGGCGACGGTATAATTCAACTGTCCAGTCATCAGGATGCCGATCAGCCGTCCGGTGACGAGGTACGTGGCGAGTTTTTCGTTGTCCATGCGCGAGCTTAAGGAGAAGAGCTTCAGTCCGACATGGGGTGAAACCCTACGCTTGAAGGATGGACATGGGGCGGGCCTCAGGAACGACCGGCTTCGTTGATGGCGGCGATGGGGGCAGTGCCGTTGTCGAGGCCGAAGAAGCCGGAGTCAAGGCGGGGGGCGAGGTGGGGATTTTCCTGGGCGCGGCGGGTGAGGATGACGTCGTAGAGGCCGTCGAGGCGCTTGCGGATTTCGGGCGGAGCCATTTCGTCCGGGGTGAAGATGCGGAGATGGGGCGGTTGGTGGGGGACGAGTTCGGCGATGAAGGTGCGCTGGTTGGTGACGAAGTACCAGGTGCGGCGGGCGCGGAGGCCGAGGTGGATGGGGTAAAACCAGAAGCTGAAGCCGACGATGATGAAGGGGAGGCTGAGGAGGGGAATGATGCGCCAGACGCCCTCAAAGGCGGAGGTGGCCTCGCTGATGCCGCCGGAGCCGCGGTACCAGAAGGCGCCGAGAACGGACCAGGTGACGCCGTAGGCGATGTTGGGGAGTCCGCGCATGATGAAGACGAAGGGGCGGGGCTGGCCGTGCCAGAGGAGTTTCTCGCCGGGCTGGAGGAGGGGGGCGAGTTGGGGGGGCATGGTGGGAGGGAAAAATTTTGACGGAATTAACGGAATTTTTGAGAAAGGGAGGTGTCGATACCTTCAGTTACCCGTTTGAGTTTTAGGATTCGATTTTGGGTACACAACCTCCCACGCTTTACCGGGTTTCAAGACAGTGATTTGATATATTCCTACCTTGCTATGATCAATCAGCTCCCAGATCGAGACCTGAACGACAGTTTTGTCATCCAAGAAAAATCGACATTGCGCTTGGCCAGCTCCACCTTTTTCGTCGTCTGGATTACCGAGAATTTTCTTTATTTCAGCTTCACCGTTCTTTGATGTTATTTGCTTAAGGAGCGGCAGGACGACACTTGCCTTCCGGGAAGGCAGCTTTGGGACGTCCTCGGCTTCAAGGGATCCAGCGAGGATAAAAGCAACAAGAGCAGCAAAAAGGATTGCTCTCAGAGGCATACGATTAGTCAATCGCCATGCGCTTGTGGATGGCGAATTTATCGACGCGTTTGCGGAGGGTGGCGCGGGTGATGCCGAGGAGTTTGGCGGCCTGGACCTGGTTGCCGGAGGTCTCGGCGAGGGCGCGGACAATGAGTTCGCGTTCGGCGGCGTCGATGATCTTGAAGTGTTTGTCGTGGCGGGCGAATTCGAAAAGGGTCTCGACGGCCTTGGCGAGGGCGTCCTTGTCGGGTTCGGCGGCGGACTTCGCGGCGGTGGGGGACGAGGCGTCCGGAGAGGAGGGGACGAGGGTGGGAGTGGTTTCGCCGGAATTGGTGGTGCGCTGGCCGCGGCCGATTTCCTCGGGGAGATTGGCGAGGGTGATGGTGTTGCCGGTGGCGAGGACCATGGCGCGCTGGACGCAGTTTTCGAGTTCGCGGACGTTGCCGGGCCAGGTGTAGCGCTGGATGGCGGCGAGGGCGTCGGTGGCGATCTGGCTGGGGCCGGTCGGGTGCTTGAGACGGAACTTGTTGATGAAGTAGGCGACGAGGACGGGGAGATCGGTGGAGCGCTCGCGCAGCGGCGGGAGATTCACGCGGACGACGTTGAGGCGGTAGAAGAGGTCCTCGCGGAATTCCTTGCGCTGGACGGCCTGCCAGAGGTCCTTGTTGGTGGCGGCGATGATGCGGACATCGGTCTTGATGGACTGGTTGTTGCCGACGCGGGAGATTTCGCCTTCCTGCAGCACGCGCAGGATCTTGGTCTGCGTGGTCATGGGCATGTCGCCGATTTCGTCGAGGAAGAGAGTGCCGCCGTCGCATTGCTCGAACTTGCCGATGCGCTGCGCGAGCGCCCCGGTGAACGCGCCTTTCTCGTGGCCGAAGAGTTCGCTCTCGAGGAGGTTCTCGGGGATGGCGGCGCAATTGATGGCGATGAAGGGCTTGTTGAGGCGCGCGCCGTTCTGGTAGATGGCGCGGGCGATGAGTTCCTTGCCGGTGCCGCTCTCGCCGGTGATGAGAATGGTGGTGCTGGTGGGCGCGACCTGGCCGATGAGCTTGTAGACCTGCTGCATCGCGGAGGAATTGCCGACGATGGTCTGGCGGATTTCGTCGGCGTTGAGCTTGGTGGGGAAGGCGACGATCTGCTTCATCGCGCGCGCGGCGCCGAGGGCCTCGAAGAGGAGTTCCTTGAGCTGCGGGATGTCGAAGGGCTTGAGGACGTAGTCGTAGGCACCGAGCTTCATCGCCTCGATGGCGGTCTGCGACGTGCCGTAGGCGGTCATCATGATGACGACCTGCTTGGGATTGAGCAGGCGGAGTTCCTTCAGCGTATCGAGGCCGTTTTTCTGGCCCATGCGGATGTCCATGACGATGAGATCGGGCGTGGACTTGCGGGCCATGCGGAGACCTTCGTCGCCGGACTCGGCGCTCTCGATGTCGAGGGGCTCCTTCTCGAGGAGGCGGCGGAAGGAGTAGTGGACGTCCTTTTCGTCGTCGATGATGAGGACTTTCTGGCGCGCATCACCTGAGGCGGGAGGCTGAGGGGATTTGTCGGCGGAGGATGCCATGAGGAAGAAGTTAGAGGGGACGGCCGACGGCGGTGATGAACGGTGTTAGTTCTTTGACCAGCTTTTCGTAAAGAGAAAAATCGACCTGCTGCTGGCCATCGCTCCAGGCCTCGGCGGGGTTGGGATGGACCTCGATGAGGAGACCATCGGCGTTGAGGGCGACCGCGGCCTTGCAGAGCTCGAGGACGAGGTCGGCGCGACCGCAGCCCTGGCTGGGATCGAGGATGATGGGCAGGTGCGACTCCTTCTTGGCGATGGCGACGGCAGCGAGGTCGAGGGTGTTGCGGGTGTAGGTCTCGAAGGTGCGGATGCCGCGTTCGCAGAGGAGGACGTTGCCGTTGCCATTGGCGAGGGCGTACTCGGCGGCGAGGAGCCATTCCTCGATCTTCATGCTCATGCCGCGCTTGAGGAGGATGGTCTTGCCGCTGCGGGCGGCCTCGGTGATAAGGGAGAAATTCTGGCCGTTGCGCGCCCCGATCTGGAGGATGTCGGCGTAATTGGCGACGAGGTCGACGTCGCGCTCGGAGAGGACTTCGGTGACGATGCCGAGATCGTATTCCTTGGAGGCCATCGCGAGCATCTTGAGCCCTTCCTTGGCGAGGCCCTGGAATTCGTAGGGCGAGGTGCGGGGCTTGTAGGCGCCTCCGCGGAGGAAGGTCGCGCCCTGTGCCTTGACGGCCTTGGCGGTGGACATGAGCTGCTCCTCGCTTTCAACGGAGCAGGGACCGGCCATATAACAGAATTTTTTGCCCTGGCCGATTTCCTGGCCGTGGACCTTGACGATGGTGTCGCCGCCTTTCTTGGCTTCGCGGCTGACGAGCTTGTAACGCTTCTGGATGCGGTGGACATTCTCGACCTGAGGCCAGGAGGAGAGGGTCTCCAGGGACTGGTGGGTATTCTCGTCGCCGATCGCGGCAATGACGGTCTGGATCTTGCCGTAGATGGGGCGCGGTTCGTAGCCGAGCTTGGCCACCTCGGCGATGACTTTCTCGACTTCAACCGGATCAAGGTTGGGCTTTAGAACGACGATCATAATGGTGCCCGCAGCCGATGGCAGGGGAAGAGAATAAACCTAGGTTCTCGGGAGCGTGGAAGCAATGGGAAAGTCCGTGGCGGGCCAAGGCGGCTATTCCACAAAATGGAGGATGCCGGGGGAAATCGGGCCGTCGGGCTGCTGCTGCTTGGGGGCGAGCCGCCAATGGGCGGTTGGCGGAGGCGAATTGGGCTGCAACGCGCCGAGGGTAAAAGTGAGGGTCTGTTGCGCCTGCTGATCGGTGGGCGCATAGATGATGAACGAGACATTGGCCAGGGCCTTGACCTTGGTGTCGGCGGGTAATTTCACGATCCAGGCCCGGCAATTGAGGGCGGGTTTCTCGAGCTGGCGCAACCGTTGGAGGATGGGGCTGACCAACGAGGCGGCGGTGGAGCTTTTTTCGGCGACGGGCCGCTCGAGATCGAGGGCGGCGAGGAAATGGGTGCGGGCCTGGGCGTGGTTTTCCCGGTGGGCCTCAAGGCGGCCGAGACCGAAATGGGCCTCGGGAAAATGGCCGTGGGTGAGGGCATGCTGAAAAAAGTCGGTGGCCCGTTGATCGTGGCGCGCGGTTTCGCACAAGTGACCGAGCTGCACAAATTTCTCGGGGCCGCCGGTATTCTGGGCGATGACGTCCATCCATTGTTCGGCGATGGGAAAATTCCGCTGGGACAGGCAAAGCGTGGCCATGGCGACGGTCAGTTCCGCATCGACCATGGCTTCCTCGGCGAGGTGCTGGAGGTGCTCGTGGGCCTCGCGGAGGAAGCCGCCCTGAAGGAGCAAATCGACGAGGAGCTTGGTGTAGGTCCTGTCCGCGGGCTGGAGTTCGTGGGCCTTGCGCGCGCTGGAGATGGCGCTGAATAATTTGCCACGCCGATTTTGCGTGATGGCGAGGAGCGACAGGACGGTGGGCTCGGCCGGCTTGGCGCTGCGGGCCTGCTCCAGGAAAATCTCGGCATAGGCCCAGTCGCCAATGAGAGCCAGGGCCCAGCCCGCGCCCCAGGCGGTGGAGGCCCCCTTCATGGCAGTGTTTTGCCGGACGAAGCGCAGGGCGGCACCGACCTGCTGGCCTTGATTCAGGGCGGCCCCGGCAATGGCCAGGGCGAGATGGCCCGGGATCGATTTCTTTTCCTGCTCGAGACAGAACCGCGCGGCGATGTGGGCGCGGACATAATCGCAGGTGGCGAGGGCGTCGTAGCCCTGTTGCACGAAATAGGCGGCACGGCGTTTGCCTGCCTTGACCTGCCCGCCGCTGGCGCGCAGTTCCTTTTCGATGGAATCGACGCGCTCCTTGTCCACATTGATCTTCTCATTGGCTATCGCCTTGATCTGCGCATAGGCGGGTACAGGCAGGGCGATTTTTTCCCGGAAGCGGCTCATCACCACAAGGGTGACGCCGAGGGGGATGGCGGCGGCGCAGAGGGCGATGGCGAGCGCGGGCATCTCGCCACCCAGGGCGACGAGCAACCCCCCGGCGCCAACGATGACGAGGAGACCGCCGAATCCCGCGAGCGGACCGACGTTGCGGTTGGTGCGGGTCTTCTTGGCCAGGACATTCAGGCGCTTGCTGTCCTGCTGCTCCTGCGAGGCGAGTTCCTTTTGAATCATTTCCACGAGGTCGGCGGCCACTTTGTCCGGGGCGGAGAGGAGCTCGAGCGCGGGCGCCGAGGGCTCGCAGGTCTGGTCGGGGAACCGGGCGAGGGCGGCGAGACGGTCGTGGAGGGACGGATGGGTCGAATAGGGATTGAGCAGGCCAGCCTCGATCTCGGCTTCGGAGCGGGCATTGACGGCAGCCATTTCGCGGACGAGCCATTCGCCGAAGCTTTCGCCGGACTCGAGCTGGGCGATGCGATCGCGCAGGGGGATGCGGGAGGCGACCCGCTCCATGCCGTCGAGTTTGAGGAGGGAACTGCGAAGGGGGCCCGCGCCGCAGAGTTCTGCAGCGCCGTGATCGGCCTCGAATTCGTCCTGGCGCGAGCAGGCGGAAATCTGGCGGGCGGCCATGCGCGTGAGGGTGTCGGCGACGCGCAGGAAGTTCTCGATGAAGATGACCGATTTGCCGGCGCGATGGTCCTCGGCGACCTGGGCCGTCAGACCGTTGGCGAGCTTGATGGCGCGGCTAAGGCCCTTGCCGAGGAGCTGACGAAAGCCCCGTTGCACGAGCTTGGCGTGCATCATCTCGTGGGCGAGAACGCCCTCGATTTCGGCCTGGGTCAGGCCGGCCAGCAAATCGTAACCAACGCCCAAGATCGTTTTGCCGGAGCCTTTCCGGAACCCCTTCATCCGGACCCAGGCGGTGACGCCCATTTGCAACTGCACTTCCCGGGGCAGCCGTACCCCGGCTTTTTCGCAGACCGCGCCGAGGAGGGTGAAAAGAGCGGGGGCATCGGCGGGGCTGAGCGGCACCTGAAATTCCGTGGACTTATTCAGCCACAGGCTGCGGAAAAAAATGGCGGTCAGGGCGCCATGGCGATTGACGAGGGGCGTCATCAGCCGGGCGGCGCCGAAACGGGCCAGGGCGATCAAAATGATCAATTCGGCGAGCAGGACGAGAAGCAGCAGCAAAATGGAAAAGAAAACAAAGCCATAGAAGAGGAGGATAAGGGCACCCGCGCCGGCCTGGAGCAGGACGTTTGCCATGCCGCTGAGGGGCTTTTCCGCGGATTCGTCAGGTTTCATGACTGATCAAGAGATGAGGCGATAGCGCGTTTTGCGTGGAACATGCTCCGCATTGGAGGCGCGAAGTCAAGAAAGGGGATGCCGGGCGGGACGATCCTTTGGGGATTACAAGAGGACGACGCCAGAGCGTGGAGTGGGGGCGCGGTTCGTAGCCGAGCTTGGCCACCTCGGCGGTGACTTTCTCGGCTTCAACTGGATCAAGGTTGGACTTTAATACAACGATCATAAACGCCCAAAGCCATGCTTTGGGGAGAGAATAAACCTAAATTCTCCCCAGCGCGGAAGCGATGGGAAAGTCGATGATTGGGAAGGAGACTCAAGGATTTCGAGAAGATGCCTCTATTCATTTGGCTTGGCCCAGGAAAAAGAGGACATGTACGATTAATGATGCGGAGCTGACAACCGAAAGTATGCCTGTCCCTTTTTGCAATATGAAGGCAAGCCAGAGTAGGGAGTAACTATGAAAAGTTTGGAATTAGTCAGCAAAATTCGGAACGCAATTGGACGAGAGGCGAAACCGGATAGCTACGTGTTAGATATGATAGGTGACCATCTGGAATTGACGGACACCAACGGCCGCACGCCTATATTCCACGCCGTGATATCGGAGCGAAATGAGTTATTGGCTAAACTAATTGAAAAAGGGACATCGGTTCGCCACGCCGATTCTGAGGGAAGAACGCCTCTGCATTTCGCGATTCAAGAAAGAAATTTTGCGGCTGCGAAATTGTTGCTGGAGGCCGGTGCTTTGGTTGATGCAAAAGATCAACATGGAAATACTCCCCTGTGGAGCGCAGTCATGCAATTTCAAGGATTCGAGCAAATGATAAAATTGCTTCTATCATTTGGGGCGGTGCCGGATTCGAAAAACTTCTACGGTAAAAGCCCTAGAGATTTGGCTCTTTCGCAAAAGACAAATGAAGCAACTAAATGGCTTGATCGCTGAAAAAAGGGACAGGCATCTTTTCCCAGTTCATCTGATTGGAAATGATGCCCGTCTCTTTTTTAGGGAATCCGCACCAGTTGGATCTGGCTGTGGTTCGTCGTGCCGAGATTAACGAGAGTGGCGGCCTTGATGTAGTAGACCGGAGCCGGCCCGATCAAGGGGACACCCATGCGTTGGCGTAGGCTCTCCAGACGGGGCAGCACGAGGGAGTCGATGGCGACGGGGTCGCGACTGACATAGATGGCGCCCATGTCCTGGCAATATTGGGGATTAAAGCTGGGACCGCCCGCGCACTGCGCCACGAGGGCATCGAGAATATGGACCACGGTCTTGCGGCGAAAATAGTTGCGGAAGAGAATTTCACAGATGGACGGGGTGCCAAAAGTGGGCGGGCCGATAAAACGGCGGGTGTTATCGACGCTGCCGAGCGCGAGGGTGCTGAGACAGCCGTTGATGCCGACGGCGCTGTTGTCGGTGAGGACGGGAACATTAATCAACTTGGTGCAGGTTTCCGTGACGAATTTGGCGAAATAGGAGCGGTCGCAATCGGCATCGGCGTCGCCGGAAGGATTGGTAAAACGGTAGTCGCCATAGATCAGGCTGCCGGTGGTCCAGCCACGATAGTAGACATTGGGATCCCAATTATCGGGCACGACGGAGGCGATGGCGGACTTGCCCGGTGAAGCCGTTCGCAAAGGATAACCCGCCGAGGTCATCTGGTTGCCCAATTTGTCCCAGATGATGATATGCTCGGCGGGAACACCAGCGGCGGCAAGGCCGTCACAGATGGCCTGGACGATCGGCTGGTGGGTGGACATCACGCTGCCGCCGGCGGTGGCGATCTTGATGCCAACGATATCCTGCGGCGTGATGCCGAGGCGGGTCCAGGCGGTGCCGAGATCGGAGGCGCTGGTCAGCCTGAGCAGCGCATTGTTGACCATTTGGCGGGCTTGGGCGGCATCGACGTTGAAGTTGCGCACCGCCCCGGAGCGTTCTGCCAGAATGACGGGAGTCAGCGGGACGGGAAGGCTCGGGCGGTTGGGAATGGATCCTGTCTGCGCCTGTGCCGCAACGATGCCGAGGAGACAGAGGGCGGGAACAATCAAGTAAGGAGAACCGGGCTTCATGGAGCGAGATAGCATGGGAAGAGGCGTCGGTTTAGTCGAGGCCGTCTTAACCTATTGCGCGAAGGAGAGCCATCCCGATTGTTCGCCGGGGAATTTTCGAAAAGGTGCCTGGCCCGAATGCAGGCAACAGGAGTGCCAAGCGAATAAAGGGAAGTCTATTTTTCATTAGGACTTTGTTCCCCATCGGAAAGGCTTCGCACAGAATCCAAAGTGAAATCATGAAGGGAATTTGTCATCTCATTTTGCCGGCGTGAGATGTCAATAAGGGCCCCGATGTCGGCCCGATCTTTTTCCCGGGACGACCCCTTCTTGGTTTCGATTAGCGCCTCCGCTTTCAGAAAGGGAATTTTGGTGCCGGATTTTAAGGTGTGGTAATCAATCCAGGGTGAAAGGTCGCTGAAGCATTTGCCATTCAGACGAACAAAAAGATCGAGAATAAAGTCCTCTTGAATACGGATGGCTCCGGGTTCATCCGTGACATCGGCTGCAGTCAGGTCACCGCCATAACCTTCACCAAAGTCTTTCAGGCAATGGGCCAGGCGGGTGATATTGTCGGGGGAATTATCGACGAGAATATCGACATCGTCCGTCGTGCGAACGAAGCCGTTAAGGCAAACCGCCAGGCCGCCGACCAAGGCGAACTTAACTTGTTCTTGGACGAGGCGGTCCAATAATTCTTCGTACGAGGTGATCATCCTGGGGCCGCTTGATGCCGAGTCGGTCGAGTTCCGCGTTGAGGCGACGGACACGCTCAAAAATGGTCAGGTCTCTCGGCCTGCCTAAAGTCTTGCGGATCATTTCCGTCTGCATAAACACAACCTACCCCAAGAGGCGAGCCAAGTTAAGCCAATTCAATGAGGAGAACCGTCGCCCGGAAGTCGACCTACGCGGCGGAGCGGGCGAGGGCGGGGAGGTCGGTGGCGGCGAGGATGGAGCGGGCGTGGCGGGCGTAGTGGCCGCGGAGGTCCTGGGCGTAGGTTTCGAGGATACTCTTGCCGAGGCCTTTCACGTCACCGCTCAGATAGAGGCCGCGGGCGAGGTGGAGTTCCCTTAAGGAGAGGGTGCGGGCGTCGGTCTCGATGGTGTCGTCATTGGCTTGGGCTACGACCTTGGCGGTGGCGAGATGGGCGTGGCCTTGCATGCCGGGGAGCGCGAGCGCTTGCGCGAGGGCCTCGGAGATCTTGGGATCGCGGAGGAGTCCGGCCGCGATGGCGACGGCGCGGCAGTGAGAGAGTTCTGAACCGGAGGTGAGTGTCTTGATTTTCTCGAGGACGGGCTCGACGGCGAGCGGGCTTTCGGTGCGGGCGAGGGCGATGATCCACGCGTCGAGCGGGCTCATGCTTTTGCCGAACTGGCCCATGCCGCGGAAATTCCAGCCAGCGTCCCACGCGGTTTCCTTGACGGCTTGCGCGAGGACGGGGGCGGCTTTCGCTTCGCCCATGAGGCCGAGGACGACGGCGACGCTAAGGCGCTTGGCGGCGTCGGTCTCAGCTTCCATGCGCGCGATGAGGAGCGGGCGGACGGCCTCGGGATGCGCGAAGAGGATGGCGGCGTTGAAGACGAGTTCGGGTCCGGCCTGGACGGCTTCGCGGAGCGCGGTTTCGTTGAGAGGGAAGGAATCGAGGTGCGCGATGACTTCGGGGGCGAGGATCTTCTTGTCGATGAGATGGCGCTGGACTTCGCGGAGGTCGAGGGCGCGGAGCGATTTTTTCTGCGCGACGGACATGGCCGAGGCGAGGCCGGCGGCGTAGCCCTGGTTCTGCACGTCGGGCTGCATGCGGACGACGGGGATGGCGTCGCGATGCGCGCTGATACCGAGACCGGTGACGAGGACACCGTCGACGTTCTGCGGCAGGAGGCAGCGGAAGGGCACGTGCGCGAAGAGTTCCTTTTTGTTCGGCGGCACGACCATGAAGACGGGGTGGACGGTGAAGCCGTGGGTGTCGAAGTTGCTCGCGGCGGTGGTGATGGTATCGGGGAAGGTGCGGCCGGCGAGGAAGTCGAGGGGAGAGAGCTCGATTTCGCCGATGATCTGGCGGCGTTCGCGGGTATCGACGAGCGAAGAGACGTCGAACTCTTTGGGAAACTTGGCGCGCGCGTTGACGAAGGCGTGGGTCATGCCGGCGACATCGTTGTCGTCGATGAAGGTGTGATCCGAATTGCGATAATGGTAGCCCGGTTGGCGCGGAGAGAGGCCGCTGCCCTGGACGCCGACGTGGGAGCCATCGATGACGCGGCAGGGCGCGCCCGCGGCAGCGGCGATGTCGGAGTTGCCAGTGGCGTCGACGACGGTGCCGGTGCGGAGGAGTCCGGTGCCATATGGCGTGGAGACGAGGAGGCCGGTAACTTGCCGGTCCTTCTGGACGACACCGAAGGCGAAGCTGCGGAGCCAGGCTTCGCCGCCTGACTGGAGAAGCTCGCGGTGGTACCAGTTCATTTTGAGCTCGGTGTTCCATTCATGCTCTTTACCTGGAGCGCGCGGATCGAGTTTCTGGAGTTCCTGGGTGATCTCGGCGGTGAAGCCAACGCGGTTCCCGAAGTAGTAGCTGGCGATGAGGCCGAGCGTACCGACGCCGCCGAGGCCGTGGAGCATTTCGAGAACGATAGTACGCGCGCCCTGGCGGGAAGCGGAGATGCCGGCCGCCGCGCCGCCCGTGCCGCCGCCGGCAACAGCGACATCGCAGGAACCGAGATCGGGGAATGCGGGGAACTGGAGATCGAGCGCTTCGATCTTGTCGTCGCGCAGGAAGGAGGTGGCGAAGCCGAAGTGTTCGCTTTCGTTGGGGGCGACGGCGTTGGCGGAGGCGCCGGTTTTGAGGCGGAGCTTGCCGGCGGTTTGGTCAGCGCGATTGCGGCGGGAGAGGGCCCACGCGGTGGCCTTGGTTCCAGCTTTGCGACCGAGGGCGAGTTGGACGGACGGTTCTTCGAGGCGGGCAGCGCCGAGATCGGTGAGCGGAAGCGTGGCGTTGCAGGGGACGAGGCCGTGGGGGGCGATGTCGATCAGGTCGAGGGCCGCGAGGGGATCGGTAGTCCACTGGTTTTCCTTGGCGAGGACCTTGCGGGGACGAAGGGGGATAATGTCGGCGGAGACTTGGAATTGCGCGTCGACCAGTTGGGAACGGAGGCGGTGCTCGACACCGGCCCACGTGCGGGTGGCGTCGTTGGCGAGAGCGGGCGCGCCGAGGTCGAGGCGGTAGGCTTCCATATTGAGCGGACGGCCCTTGCCGTCGTAGAGATCGAGGGACGGCTTGAGATATTCAGAGCGTTCGTCCCAGGCCTTGGGGAGGGAGCGCGTGAGGGTGACGAGAGGAGCAGCGGCGGCGGCAGAGCGTAGACCGGGGAATTCGACGCCGGCCAATTGGAAGACGAGTCCGTGACGGCTGGCGTCGACGATGCTGCGGCAGCGGATGGCGTAGAGAGAGGAGCGGAACGCGAGGACGGCACCGGCTATGCCCTGGTCATCTTCTTCGAGAAGGGCGATGGGGCGGGCGTTGAACCAGAAGGGGATTTCCTGCTGGAGGAGGGCCCGCTCGAGGGCGTGTTTGATGGGGCCGGCTTGCGCAGGAGCGGAATTGCCCGCGGGGAACATGGCGGTGAAAAGGGGATCACTGCTGGCCGCGCCTTTCGGCCAGAGCTCGAGGGCCCCGGCGGATTCCTCGCCGAAATAGCTGCGGTCGCTGACGACAAAGACGGTCGAGCCCTGGGCCCTGGCCTCGAGGGCGGCGGAGACGGTGGAACTGCCGCTGCCGATGACGAGGACATCGACCTTGGCGAAGACGGGGACGCGAACGGTGCTTTTCGAAGCAGATGGGTTCATGGCCTCATGATTGTGGATTTTAGCAAAAAAGGTAACCGCTAAAACCTGTATTTTGTTGGCTTATTACGGTATATTTTGCTCATGAAGCCGGAAGATGTGACGTGGGCGAAGGCGCTTTGGCCCTGGAAGGACCTGCGCGGCATCCGGATGGAGACAATCATTCTCAATCATGGGCCGATTGATTCACGGGCGAATGACCGATCCGCGGCGCATCCCTTCTATACGTGGTGGTGGCTGGAGAAGGGGGCCGTAACGCTGACGGTGCAGGGGCATCACCGGGTGGTCCCGGCGCGGCATTGGGTGCTGATTCCGGTGGGTTTGGCGCGGTACCAGCACTTCAGTGCAGATGCGCAGTTGAGTTCGATCAATTTTTTGGCCCGGTGGCCGAATGGGTTGCCGCTGTTTCGACTGGCGGATTTGGTGGTGCAGAAGGCGACGCCGCAGAGCCCGTTGATCGAAGCGGCGCTGGCGGCGCACCGGGCGGGGGGGACGCCGTTTACGTCGAAGTTCGTCTCGCTCGACCAACGGAAATTGAGCCTGAGTGGCTACATGCGCCTGGCGACGGCGCTGGGCCGGTTTATTGAGTGTCTATTGAGCCAGTCTGCCTTGCAGGAGGCGGCCCGGTGCGCGCCGTCGACGGGGGATGCGCGGCTCGATCTGGTGGTCGATCATCTCTCGCGATTTTTGCGGGCGGGGCCATTGCCTTACGCGGAGTGGAAACGGGCGACGGGCCTGAGCCGTCCGCACCTCGACCGGCTGGCGCGGGCGAGCTTGGGCGTGAGCCTGCGGGAACATCGGGACCATCTACTGCTGACGGAAATCCACCGGCGGCTCTCGATTGACCGGTCGTCGATCAAGCTGCACGCGCTGGAATTGGGTTTTGTCGATTCGTCCCATTTTTGCCATTGGGTGAAACGGCAATCGGGGCTGACGCCGCAGATGCTGGCCTCGAGCCGGGCGTGAGGGAAGCGCTGGAGTATCGCAGTGAACGCATGCCGCGAAGGCCGACGAATCGGCTTAGTTCAACAGAACTTTTGTGGAATTTTCAGGGACAGGTACGGATGGGGAGGGCGCGGGCGGGTCCAGGCGTTTGACGTAGAGGTCGACTTGGGAGCGGAGGAAGGTGCGGGGCGTGCCGATGTAGGTGCCGGAGATGGGCGGGGCGTGCTCGGAGTGGCGGGAGACGGCGACGGCGAAATAGTGGGAATCGGCGAGGATGCCCCAACTGGGATCGAAGCCGATCCAGCCGGCGCCGGGGAGGTAGATTTCGGTCCAGCCGTGCATCGACATGCGGTCGGTGATTTCCGGCGAGTACATATAACCACTGACGAAACGGGCGGCGAGTCCGAGGGAACGACAGGCTTCCATGAAAAGGGTGGCGAAGTCGCGGCACGACCCGCTGTTCTTTTCGATGGTCTCGGCGGGCGACTGGACGCCTTTTTCCAGGCGGCGTTGGTAGCGGAAGGTGCGATAGATGTGGCTGTTGAGTTCCTGGAGAAAGGCGAGGGTATCGACGCGGTGGCCGGGGTACCAGAAGGGCTTGAGCCACGCGCGTACGCGATCACTGTCCCTCGCATAGATGATACGAATCTGGGAGCGCAGATTGACGAAGAGGTCGGGTTCGTAGGTGAATGGGTATTCGGCGGCGTCCGGATGGATGACGAAGTTGAAGGGATTCTCCTCCAGGACATTGAGGTGGAACTGGCCTTCGACAGTGAACTCGGAAGCAGGGGCGGAAAAATCGACGAGGCCGATGTTGTTCTCGTGGTGGTCGCGAATCCAGCGGAGGCGATGGGGAGAGGAAATCTTGAAGGAGCAGTTTTCGAGTTGGAAGCCGTGGCCTTCGCGGGGGCGCATCATGAGGCGATGCTGGCCGAGCGAGACGGGGGCGGCGTAGTGGTAGCTCGTGCGATGATGGATATGGATTTTCACGGGATCAGGAGTAACGGAGCTGGGGAGTGCCATCGAGGCGCTTGGAGAGATCGATGGGATCGCCAATGGAAACGGTTTTGGGATCGACCTGGTAGGACCAGACTTCGAAGGAGGTAAGCGCGGCCTGGCCGTAGACGGTTGAGAAGGAGCCATCGACGGCATCCAGACCGTGGGCAATTTTCACGCGACCGATGCGGGGGGTGTTGAAGCGGGCATCGAAGGTGCGCCATTGGTGCTCGAGATAGACCTCGAAGTAGGCATGGAAATCCATTGGAGTGCCGGGATCGAAGCAGCCGATGTCGGGGAGGTGGCCGGTGACATAGCGGGCCGGGAGATTGAGGCCTCGGCAAAGTGCGATGGCGACGTGCGCAAAATCGCGGCAGACGCCGTAGCCGCGGGCCATGACTTCGGAGGCGGAAAGATCGGGCCGACCGGAGCAGGTCACATAGCGGATGTTGCGCTGGACCCAGTTGCAGATGGCGATGACTTTATCGACGCCATTGTTCAGTCCGCCGAATTGGGTGGCGGCAAAGGAGAGAAGCTTGTCGGAATCGCAATAGCGGCTGGGGAGAGTGCAGCGGAGGACATCCGCGGCGATGTCGGTAACGGGTGTCGAATAAGTCTTGGGATTGAAATCGTCGGCGAGGGGAGAGACCTGGACGATGGCGTCGTGAACGATGGTGGTCAGTCCCGCGGAGAGGAGCCAACGGTGGACGGTGTTGCCCTGGCTGTCAGCAAATTGAACGGCACCTTCGTCGCAACGGAAGGTGAGTTTTTCCTGGAGCATGACCTGGTTGTTTTCCAGGCGGGGCCGGACGACGAGAAAGATGGGGGTGGGTTGGGTGGTTTCGTAAACGAGGCGGCAGCCGACGCGGACAGTCATTTCGGAAGGAGGCGAGCTGGGTTGGTAAGGAGCGGCCGTTAAACCGCCGAGCGGGAGGTTTCGGCGGGGAAGTCGTCGGGTCATAGAGAAGGGGAGATCTTGAGGCTAAAGCTCAAGGTGGAATCTGGGAATGGGGTGTTGACCCCATGACTGGGAGTCCGGGCTCAGAGAAAACGCCACGGAGCGGTTACAGGTGCAGATAGCCGAGGCGCTCGCGGACGAATTCCTGGTCCTCGACGTTGAGTTGGTCGTGGTTGAGCTTGAGCCAGGCCTTGGCTTCGGCGCGGCGGTCCTGGCGCTCGACGGGGCCGGGGGCTTCGTCGATGTGTCGAACGAGCATTTCGAGTTCGTTCGAGCGTTCGGAGGTCTCGTCGAGAAGTGCGCGGATGGGATCACCCCATGAGGCAGGTGGGATGACAAGGGCGTTAAGGGCGCGTTCGTGCAATTCGAAATTGAGGTTGGCGACGCCGTAGGCGCGGAGGCGGGAGACGATGGCGATGTTGAAGGTGGCGAAGATGCCGAGGAGCAGAAGCGGGGCGGTATGCTCGGTGATGAGCACGATCCGATAGAACGAGAAAATGATGCCGAAGACGAAAAGCTCAAGGGCCCAGCCGATGACGACGGTGTTGGCAGTCATCAGGAGCATCCAGCCCACCAGACAGCAGCGTTCGAAGAACGCGCGAAACCATTGACGAAGAGACGGGGGATACAACACGGTGAGCCTTTTGACGTGTGTAAGCTAAGCGCGACTTAGCGGGGCCGCAAGGGCTGGAGGAGAATTAATCGAAGAGAGTTGCCTGAAGGCCGCCGTCCGGGGGAGGGTTGCTTATGACGGCATTAGCACTGCTACGATGTAGTGGCACGAGCTAAAATCGCCGAATTATCGCCGTTTTGGGTGGCAATGTGGCACGGGGCTTGTTAATTGGTGGAGTATGGCTGTCACTTCCCCTGGACTTAAAGGTATCGTCGCCGCAACCACTCGTCTGAGTGATGTCCTGGGGGAAGAAGGCATCCTCATTTACGCGGGATACGACATCAACGAACTCGCGGGAAAAGTGAGCTATGAGGAAGTGGTCTATCTCCTCTGGCACGAGGCGTTGCCGAACAAGGAGCAGCTGGCGAAGTTGAAGGCGGACCTTCGCGCGGCGCGGACGCTGCCACAGGGCGTGATCGATTTTCTGAAGCAGGCGCCGAAGGACGCGAACGTCATGGACGTTTTGCGCACGGGTGTCTCGATGCTCGGGCTCTATGATATCGCGCCGGTGGGACCGCAAACGCCGGACGTTTTGCTGCCGCGGGCGATTTCGCTGACGGCGAAAGTGGGCGTGATCATCGCTTACTTCCACCGGGCGCGGCAGGAGAAGTCGTTGCCGCCGATCCGGACGGACCTCGACGAGGCGGCACATTTTCTTTACCTGATCAACGGCGAGGAAGCCGGACCGGAAGCGATTGCCACGCTCGACATGGCTTATGTCCTGCATGCGGACCACGGATTCAATGCGTCGACTTTCTCGGCACTGGTCACGACCTCGACGCTTTCGGATATTTACTCGGCGGTGACCACCGCCATCGGGACGCTCAAGGGGCCGCTGCACGGCGGCGCGAACGAGGCGGTCATCCACATGCTGGAGGAGATCGGGACGCCAGACAAAGTTGATGCCTGGGTGCACGACAAGCTGGCGAAAAAGGAAAAGATCATGGGCATGGGGCACGCCGTCTACAAGGTGCTCGATCCCCGCGCGCCACACCTCAAGAAGATGGCGATCAAACTCACCCAGGAGCTGGGTGAGACGAAGTGGGTCGAGATGAGCGACCGGATTGCCGAGATCGTCAAGACGGAGAAGAAACTCAACGCGAACGTCGATTTCTATTCGGCCACGGTTTATTACAGCCTTGGTATCCCGACGGACCTGTTTACGCCGATCTTCGCCATCGCGCGGACGTCCGGTTGGACCGGACATATCATCGAACAGCTTAAGGACAATAAGATATTTAGGCCGAGCAGTGAGTACGTGGGTTTCCCGGTGGGGAAAAAAGTTGTGCCCATTGATCAGAGGTAGAGTCCTGTCGGCAACGGGGCCGCCATGCAGGATGGCCCCCTTTTTGCTCCGTAATGTAACGGAGTAATTTCAAATGAGGCTTGTTCCTCCCTTGAGGGGGGATAAGATCGACCAAAACCCGTCGTTACGTCCCAACCCCGATTTTCTCCAAAAACCATGAACTCGACCACCGCCGAATATCTCGAAGGAGCAGTTCACCATAATCACCCGTTAAGCCCGAAGGGCATCTCGGAGCGGATGTTCACTTTTTGGTTCAACAGCTTCGTTTACAACCAGATTTGGGAGGATCCGCGGGTCGACCTGAAGGCCCTGGCGCTGACGCCGGAGAGCCGGATGCTGACGATTTCCTCCGGCGGCTGTAACGTGCTGAACTATCTGATCCACAAGCCGGCGCATATCCAGGCGGTGGACCTGAACCGGAGCCATCTTTGCGTGTTGAAGCTGAAGTTGGCGGCGATTGAGCACCTGCCAAGCTACGAGGACTTTTTCCTTTTCTTCGGCTGCGCGGACGACCAGCTGAACCACTACAATTATTTCAAGTACCTGGCCGAGCACCTCGATGCGGACAGCCGGGCGTTCTGGGAAAAGGGGAGTTTCCTGCGGAAGATCACCTACGGCCCGCGGATCAAGTATTTCACCAAGAATTTCTACGATTACGCGAAGATGGGGTATTTCATCCGGTTCCTGCATACGATCTCGCGGGTGGGCCGGGCGAACCCGGTTCGTCTACTGTCGGCCCGGAGCCGGAAGGAGCAGGAAGAGGTTTTTGAGCAGGAGATCGCACCGTTTTTCGACAACTGGTTTGTCCGTGCGACCGGCAATATGCCGGTGATGCTCTATTCGCTGGGGATTCCGCCGCAGCAATTCAGCGCGATGGAGACGGAACTGCCGGGCGGACTGGTGGGGATGTATCGCGAGCGGGTGAAGCGCCTGGCGTGTGACTTCCCGATCGATGACAATTATTTTGGCTGGCAGGCGTTCAGCCGCAGCTACGACCGCGCGGCGCGCCGTGCGATGCCGGAGTACCTGAAAGAGGAGAATTTCCAGACGCTGAAGGACAACCTGCACCGCGTCTCGGTGGCGAACACGACGTTGATCCAATACATGAGGTCACAGCCGGACGATTCGCTGGACCGGTTTGTGTTCCTGGATTCGCAGGACTGGATGCGTCCGGACCAGATTGCGGAAATGTGGCAGGAAATTGCGCGCGTGGGACGTCCCGGCACGCGAATCATCTTCCGCACGGCGGCGACGACCTCGCCGGTGGAAACCGCCTTGCCGCCGAGCCTGAAGGCGAAGTTCGACTACAAGGAAGCGCTCTCGAAGGCGCTGTTGCAGGAAGATCGCTCGGCGATTTACGGCGGATTCCATCTCTACGTGATGGAATAGAGTTATCCGGATGACGTGAAGGGGTTCGTCGAGGCCATGAAAACCCCTTATATCTTTATCCCGTCGGAATTGGCTGCGGGTGAGACTGAATTCCTGCGGCAACATGGCTTTACCAAATGGATGTCGGCTGACCTTCTCCAGATGGCGACCGACTTCCTGAAGAAACTGGGCCTCATGCCCGTTTACGCGGAATATTCGTCCGATAAAAAACACCGCTATCTGTTGTGGCAGGCCCCGGCGAATTTTGCCTGTGAGGTCCGTTCCGGGCGGACCGTGGAGCAGTTTATCGGCTACGACAATGGGAACATCGACCGGGGCTGGAAGCTGCTGTCGCTCCAGATCAACCCGGATGGTTTTTACTCGGCGGTCTGGGTCCCGGACGAGCACGTCAAGGCGGCGCAGCGGTTCCTGAACGGTTACGGCATCACGCCGGCGAGCCGGATGTTGAAGACTTGAATTGGGCAGCGGTTTAGCTTCCCTAAGGGGCGGGCTTGTTGTTTAGTACGCGCCTCCCATGGCGACGACCGAAGAAATGGACGCGATGTACCGGTGGACCCGGTATGTCTACGATATCACCCGCAAATACTACCTGCTGGGCCGGGACCGGCTGCTGACCGACATGGATCTCAAGGCGGGGGACCGGGTGCTGGAGATCGGGTGCGGGACGGCGCGCAACCTGATCAAGCTGGCGAAGGCGCGGCCTGATGTTCATTGCTACGGGCTGGATGTCTCGACGGAGATGCTCGCGACGGCGGCGGCGAAGGTGAAGAGCGCGGGACTGGAATCGCGGATCACGCTGCGACATTGCTTCGCGGAGGAGCTCGATCATGCGAACACGTTTGGCCTCGAGGCGCCGTTTGATGCGGCATTCTTTTCGTACTCGCTCTCAATGATTCCGCCGTGGGCCAAGGCGATCAAGGCGGCGCTGGCGAACATCCGGCAGGGCTCGGCGTTTTATGTGGTCGATTTTTGGGACCAGGGCGACTGGCCTGCGTGGTTCCGGAAACTGCTCAAATACTGGCTCGATTTATTTCATGTCCACTACCGGCCGGAGTTGATCGATCACCTGCGGGAGCTGGATGCGAAGGGTGTGGGGAAGTTGACGTTGCAGTCGGTCGCGGGGCGGTACGCGTATCTGGCGACTTTTCGGAAGATGTAGGAACGGGAAGCGTAACGGAATTAAAGACAGGGTTTGGCCGCAAAAGAACGCAAAGAAATTAAAGGAGAACAGGAGTGAGTTCCGCGAGGTTTGTACGGAACTATTTTCTATTGTGAGTCTGGCCAGGAGATTCTGCAGCGTTTCGCCCAAATTTTTGGAAACGTAACTTGGAAATCTTCAATTGTTCGTTTTTTTCCCGCAGGTTTTGGTGGCCTGATTGATTTGCGATAAGGAAGATCGTTGCCAGTGATTTTTTGATAGGCCCCGCTGGGTATGTAGAGAAAATCCTCAAAAAAAATGCATTCAACGCCGGGTGCTTTCGCGTAGTCGGCCAGATTATCAACCGTGTCCAACATCTCATGATAAGGGGTCTTGCCCATCGAGATCATCCAAGCTCGAAAATCATCAAATGCATCGTCGGAGACACCCCCTTCAAGAACGAGTGCGGCCATCCAATGATCGTACGTATAGGGAAGAAAGCGGTACTCACTAAAGATTCGGCTGTAATCTTCTACTTCTCTTGCTGGAAGTAAAATAAGAGCTTCCATTAACAAGGTAGTCTGTCGCTCCTGATTTCCATTGAGGAGCTGTGAATCAAATTCGCTCCGAGAATATTCTATCAATTCCCAGAATTTGTCGGTGGTCATGGGAAGGATTTAATGCTCAATCTCACCGGGCTTAAACCGATGCATGGCAAGGAGCAGGGCTGCGAGGATGACGTAGACGAGGGCGAAGTCGAAGCCGGAGGGGATTCCGCTGCTAAAGGTGAAGCGTTGGAAATAGGCGGGGGCGTAGCCATCGGGGGTGAAGACAAAACCGTGGATAATACCGGTGGCAGAGAAGGCGGAGGCGATGAGGCACCAGATCGCGGCGGCGCGCCATTGGCGGTCAATGACCTTGGCCATGATGGCACTGAAGAAGATCGAGATGAACATGAACCCTTGGGCGAGACACAGTATGCCGTTAAGGAAAATCTCGGGGCTGAACTTGGCGGCGGCTTCCTGGAGGGTGTAGCCGGGCGCGGCTTTCTGCAGGGTCGTTGAGATGAGAAGGATGACCCAGGAGGCGAGCGAGGGAATGAAGCCGATGGCCACGGCGGGGGCATGGGCCTTGGGGACTTCCTGGAAGGCCTGGGCGGTAATGATAAGGCCGATCCAGAGGAGGATGCCGAGGATGGCCTCAAGCGGGATGAAGTAGAGGACGAACGGCAGGGCGCCGGTCAGGCAGATAAGGGTGATGGCTATGGCGTTGATGACCGAGTAGCCGACGCGCGCGCCCATGGCTTTCCAGCCGGGATGGCCGATATAAATCGTAGGAGCGAAGGGATTGCCGAACAGGACGCCGATGACCGCGCTGCTGCCGTTGACGAGGAGAGAGGAGCGGGTGGCGAATTTGTCGCCGGCGGCCTCGGCGCTTTCGAGGTTCTGGATCGAGCCGATGACGTTGAGGACGGCCATGGGGATAAAGATGTCGGCATACTTCCAGACATGGGGATCGGTGAGGAGGGAGAAGACTTCGCCGATGATGGGGACGGGGGGATAGAAGTTGGGATGTTCGGTGGGCCAGACCGGCATCGGCATGAAGTGGAATCCACGCAGGAGCCATGCGGCGGCGGTGCCGAAGATGACCGCGATGAGACCCGTGGGAAGGCCGAAGGGCCAGCGGACGCGGCCCGCGTAGCCGATGAGCACAAGGAGGGCGGGGAAGAGCGCGACGAGGGGCGAGTTGAAGATCTGGAAGATGAAGCCCATCGAAATGAAGGTGATGGCGACACCGGCGAGGGTGGAGAGGAGAGCGGCGCGGGGGGTGTTGCGGCGGACCCAGTCGCCAAAGAACGCGGTGATGATTTCGATCACCCCACCGAGAAAGCCGGCGGCAAGGGAAACTTTCCACGCCAGCTCAGGATCTTTCGTTTCGTGATAGACGGGGGCGAGAATCAGGAAGATGAAGGCGAAGAGGCTGACGGTATTGACGCCGAAGGGGAGCGCGGTGACCGGCTTGCCGGTAAGGCGCGAGAGGCGGCGGGCCTGCCAGGCATAGAAGAGGTTGCCCGCGACGAGGGAGACGGCGATGCCGGGGAGGATGCGACCCACGACGAGCGAGGTGGGAAGCCCGGCCATGATCGGGCACAGGCCGACGATGGCCATGAGCTGGACGAGGTTGTCGACGAAAAGGCCGAAGAAGCCGTCGATGTCATTGGGGACAAACCAGCCGTTGAGGTAGGTCCGGGGCGTGGATTTCGAGTCGGCGGCCATAAAGGATTCCGCCTTGCTTAGCGTTCGAGGGGGCCGTGGTCGAGCCGGGAATTAGGGGAAGGCCCGCGGTCAGGAAATGTTCCAGAGCGAGGGGCTCGTCAATTCGAGGCTGTTCCCGGCGGGATCGTGGAAGTAGAGGGAACGGCCTCCCTTGGGCCAGCGGAAATCGTTGACTGCCACGTCGTGCCCCTCGAGCCACTGCTTCCAGGGATCGAGTTCTGGCTCGGACACGGCCCACGCGACGTGGCCCCGCCCGCGGCAGCCGTGCGGATCGACCTCTTTTTCGGTCTGATCCGGATTGAACACCAGGAACATCCCGGTTCCTGATCGGAAAAAAACGTGGCGCCCGGCGAGACGAGAGTGTACCTCCAGGCCCAGCACGCGGGTGTAGAAGGCCTCGGCGGCTTCCAAGTCAACCGCGTAGAGGGCGGTTTCGAGGACGTTGCCGACCTTCATCAGGCTTTCTTGTGGATGAGGAAGTCGACTTTGGCCTTGAGGCGAAGGTCTTCCGCGGCGGCGAGGATCTTTTCCTCCTGTTTCCACGAGCAGTCGCCGGGGAAATGCTTTTCGAAGAAGCGGACAAGCTCGAGGTCCCGTTTGCGCTGGCGGGAAATGAAGTAGGAGGCGACGGCGATGGCGCCGAAGGCGAGGCCGATCAGAACTGAATAGAGCACCACTTCCTCATGCGAAGCATGTGGGTCCCGGAGTTCCCTGAAGAACGAGGGGCCGAGAATGGGGATGCAAACACCCACGATCATGGCGGGCGACCTGGAGCCGGATTTGACACGGGCATAGGCGGCCTCTGCGATCGCTTTATCGGCGGTGGAGAGGACCATGCAGGGAAGGTAATGAAGTTCGGATGGGGAGTAAAGCTTGCCCGGGGCACGCGAAATTTGAGGTCGAAGACTTGTCCTCTCCGGCGCTTTTTCGCTAGGCTTGCGGGACATGGCATTATCCCCGCAGGACCAGAAGTATTATGAAGAGAAGCTGAGCTTACGCTCGTTCTCCTATGTTTTCGGCGTGATGCTGATCATCGGGTCCATTTCCTGTCCGTTGCTGCTTTATTTGCAGGATTACTCGGCGGGCCTGGCGGGCAAGTGGACGGGGCAGATTGTTTTTCAAATGTCGCTCGTTGGCTTTGTGCTGGGGGCGGTCTCCGGCACGCTGATGTACCTGACGTTCCGGATCCTGCTGGAGATGGGCTGGCTGCCGTCCCGAAACTAGGACTCAGGAGAGATCGCCCGGACGCGCGAAGAGCTGGCGGACCGTGGGGCGGTTCATGACCATGAAGGTGAAGACGCCCAGGGCGGTGCCCCATGGAATGGAGAGGCAATAGAAAGCTGCGATCACCTGGATGAGCACCGGATGCTGGCGGCGCTTGAGGCAGATGCCGGCATAAAATTCGAGGGCGGCGAAAATGAGCGTGAGGATAATGAGCGTCCCGAACACCACCGCTAAAAGGTAGAAGACAAAAACCGGAGGCTCCTGGGCGTGCGCGGAGGCTTTTTGGGCTGCAAAGGAGGCACCGACGCCCGCGATCGTGAAAAAGCCGGCAATAACGAGAAACCAGAGAAAACGCAGGGCGGTCAGAAAACTGGAGATGTAGAATCCGACCTCGAGCAGGTAGAGGTGGTTGGCATCGAGTGCGGCCTGGATCGCGGGATGAACAGGAGCGGGCGGCGCAGGTAGGACGCTGTCGCCGGGGAGAGGAAGTGGGCTGCTGATCGGGCCGGACATCTCAGATGGGAACGTGCGCTTTTCCGGTGGGCAATCAAGCAATATCGACGACCTTGCGCGGGCGGAAACCCCAGCGGATGAGCGGAACCGAAGCGAGGAGGAGACCGCTCAAGACGAGAAAACTGGTTTCGACGGAGAAGTGACGGATGAGCGTGCCGGTCGCGACGTCGCCGCCGATGGTTCCGATGGAATAGGCGATGTTGAAGATGGCATAGACGGACGCATAGGCGCCGGTGGCGGTACGGTCGACGGTATCGGCGAGCGCGGCCAGGGTCGGGTTGACGGCAAACGCGTAGGCGATGCTGATGACGGAGAGCATGACGCCCGCGCAGATGAGGTTGGGGCAAACCGCCAGCAGCGGCATGCCGAGCGCGATCATGATGACGCCGAGGCCGATGGTGGGCCAGAGTCCCTTGAGTTCCTCCATCTCGTCGACGAGCCAGGTGACGAGGGCGTAGGCGACGCTGGAGAGGGTAAAGATCAGGCCGATCTCGGCGGCGGTGGCGTGAAAATCGTGGACGAGGGCGTTGGGGAGGAAAGGCTCGATGGCGCCACTCCAGGCCCAACCGACCATGGCGACGACTGTAGCGGCGACGAGGACTTCGCGGTTGCGGAGCAGGAGGAAGAGCGGGTTCTTGACGATCTGCAGGCGGGGAATGTGTTGCAGGAGGATGAGACGGAAGGCGAGATCGAGAATGGTGAGGAAACAAGCCAGGTAGTAGGGCAGGGTGGTGCTGGTCTCGAAGAGGATTCCACCCGCCATGGGGCCGAGGACGAGACCGAAGGTGGTGACGGACATCATGAAACCGAAGCTGCGGACGCGTTGGTCGGGGTAGCCTTCGGCGATCAAGGCGAGGCCGACGGTCCACGTAATGGCTGCGGAGGCGCCCTGGAAAAAACGGGCGATGAGGAGGACTTCGAAACTCGGTGCGACGGCAAAAAGAATGGTGGCGATGATCTGGGCGAGGGCGCCGCTGACGAGGCACCGCTTGTACCCGACGCGGCCCGCGACCCAACTGAAGAAGGGCGTCAGGATGAGGACGCTGAGGGCATAGCCGCCATAGAGGAATTCCTCGTGGCCCTCGTCGAGCACATGGCCCTTGGAGAGCGGCGTAAGCGGCACGAGCATGTCGTAGAGGAAGCCGTCGGTGAAAAGCGCGAAGCCGACGGTGATGAGCGGCGCCAGGTAGCCCAGACCCTTGAGGTGTTGGGGAAGGGGTTCGGACGTGGCGGCCATGGGGTAGAAATTGGGGCGTTTCGATTGGGTTTCAATCAAAATACAGGGCGCGATTGCACGTGTTGGTGTCTTCGGGACGACAACTTGAGGGCACAAAGTGGGACCCTCAAGTTAGCAGGCGTGCATAATCCTGTGGAACCCGTTGGGACAAATGCCCGTGATTACCTTGCTTCCGGTGAAAGATTCAGGAGCCCTGGCTCTGAAACAGATCGGCGACGGTCTTGAGGAAAGTGGAGAGGTTGACCGGCTTCTGCAGGTAGGCGGTGATGCCAAGCTCATGGCATCTCTTCATGTCATGAGGATCATTGTAGCCGGTCATGACGACGACCGGTACATCCTGGAGACGGGGCTCCCGCCTCATTCTTTCCAAGAGATCAACGCCGCTGAGTCCGGGCAGGTGCAAGTCGAGAAAAAGGGCGATGGGAGGCGTGGGGGCCTTTAAAAGAAAATCCAAGGCTTCCTTGCCATTATCGATGAACAACACGTGCTCATTAATCTCGGCCCTGGCGAGTTGATTGGTCAGCAGGAAGATGTCGTCCCGGTCGTCTTCAACGACGAGGATTTGGTTTCGGGGGATGGATTTCATCGAAAACAGATGCAGGAGACGCAAACTGCATGCCCGATTGTTCTGCAATATCATAACAAGATGAGTATCAACTAGGTGCGGCTTTTAGAAGATTGCGGTTTCGCCGGAAAATCAGGCTTTCTGCGGCAAGACGTCGTCAAAATCTTGCATTTTTGGGTCAAAATCGGGTTTGTAATCCTCGAAGTCGTGGTTGCCTCACAAGCGGAAGGAGAATGTATGAGTAAGCTTCAGATATTCAAATGCTTAGGGGACGGTTGTGAGGTAAAAATAGGTAGCTGACCAGCCGAGGGACTTCGGAGTGTCTGGGCCTCTATCAGGGACGATGATTTTCACATAGGGATCGGTGACTTGGGGATAGAGTGAAAGATAGCGAAGCAGAATCATGGTCTTGCTCCCTTTGTCCGAAGCGATCAGGACGACGGTGTAGCCGCGCAAAGGTGAATTTGGTTGGTCATCTTTTTGGTTTCCACGATCCGGTAATTGTGGAACTGGCCGGTACCGTCCGATTTTTTCAGGTCGTCCGCAAGTGCCGCGACGAGTTTTTCGGGAGGAGCGTCTGCCGGCAGGTCGAAATGGGGCCAGAAGCCGTTGAGGCGTTCCGCGTTGAAGGTTTTGACCCAGGCGTCGATTTCGTCGGGGGCGGCCTGAGTTGGATTCAGGCCTACGAAGAAAAGAATGAGAGTCAGCAGCAAGGGCACGAAGACATTCTAACGCTAACGGCGAAAGAAGCCGAATGATCTTTCGACAGGTTCAGGATGACGGACAGGAGAAAAACATCCGCCGCTGGGGGCAGCGGCGGTTACCTGCGGACGGACGCCTAGCTGAGTTCCTCTTCGGTCAGCGCGTTGACGAGCTTGAATTCCTCGAAGTGGAACTTGGCGTTGACGCGGAAGCTGAGACGGCCCTGGAATTTGCGCTCGAGGTCGATGAGGATTTCCTCATCTTCCTTCTTGAGGCGGTCGAGGACGTCGGCGTTGAGGACGACGCGGACTTCGCGGACGCCTGGATGCAGCCGCATGACGCGGGTGAGGGCGCGCTGGATCTCGACGCTCATCGTCTCGGGACTCTTGATGATGCCCTTGCCTTTGCACGACGGGCATTCCATGTAGACGGCGCGACTGATGCTTTCCTGCACGCGCTGGCGGGTCATTTCCATGAGGCCGAGCTGCGAGATGGGCAGGATGTGGGTGCGGGCCTTGTCGCGCTTGACGTGGTCCTTGAAGGCGTTGAAGACCTGCTTCTGGTCGCGCTGCTGGCGCATGTCGATGAAGTCGAGGACGATGAGGCCGCCGATGTTGCGGAGGCGGAGCTGCCGGGCGATTTCCTCCGCGGCCTCGAGGTTGGTGGTGAGGATGGTCTTGTCCTGGTCCTTGCTGCCCTTGTTGCGGCCGGTGTTGACGTCGATGGCGACGAGAGCCTCGGTCTCGTCGATGACGAGATAACCGCCGCACGGCAGCCAGACCTGGCGACGGAGGGCCGCGTCGATCTGCTTGTCGACGTTGAAGCGTTCGAAGATCGGCACCGCTTCGGTGTAGTGCTTGATCTTGCGCTGGGAACGTTTCGAGATGATGCCGACGAGGTCCTTCATCCGGTTCACGGCGTCAATGTCATCGACGATGATGCGGTCCACCTCATCGGTGAGGAAGTCGCGCACGGTGCGCTCGATCAGGTCGGGCTCGGCGAGGAGGAGCTTGGGGGACTTGGCGGTCTCGAGGTCGTCGGAGATGCTGCGCCATTGTTCGAGCAGGACATGGAGATCGCGGACGAAGAAGCGGGCTTTCTGGCCTTCGCCGACGGTGCGGATGATGACGGCCATGCCGTCGGGAAGGTCGAGTTCGGTCAGGATGCGGCGCAGACGTTGGCGTTCCTTGGGATCCTCAATCTTGCGGGAGATGCCGCATTGGTCGGAGAAGGGCATGAGGACGAGGTAACGGCCCGCGAGGCTGATGTTGGTGGTGATGCGGGGGCCCTTGGTGCCGATGGGGCCTTTGGTCACCTGGACAATAATATCGGAGCCGGGAGGATAAAGGCGGGGAATGTCGTTGGCGGTGACGCGCTTCTGGGGCTTCTTCTTGCCGGTGCGCTCGATGACTTCGATGCCCGCATCCAAGCCGGGAATGGCATCCCAGTAGTGGAGGAAGGCGTTTTTATCGAGGCCGATGTCGACGAACATGGCCTTGAGGCCGGGTTCAAGGTTCTTGACCTTGCCCTTGTAAACGCTGCCGGAAATCTGCCGGTCGCTTTCGCGCTCGATGGAGAATTCCTCCAAGCGGCCGCCCTCGAGGACGGCGACGCGGCGCTCAAGGCGCTCGCAGGAGATGACGATTTCTTTTTCTTCGCCCTTTTTCTTAAGACCGAGAAAACCGCGTATTTTGTCTAAAATCATAGATCCTTCTTTCCCCTGTTTGGGCAGGAGAAGTGAGGTTGCGCGGAAGGAAGAGGAACGTCTTCATATCCGCTCGAAGTTTTTGCGGTGCACCCAAACACTTTGCACCAGGCCCATGGCGGCGAGACATGCGATGAGGAACGTGCCGCCGTAACTGACGAACGGCAACGGAATTCCGGTAATCGGCACGACCTGGATGGTCATGCCGATGTTCACGAAAATGTGCGTGAACAGCATGGCCATCACTCCCACCGCCACCAAGGCCCCAGTTTTGTCCCGCGCGTGCGCCGCCACCCATAGACACCATAGCAAAACGGTCCCTTCGCAAATGATGAGCACGGCTCCGCCGCGAAACCCAAATAACTCTCCGACCACGGAGAAAATCAAATCGTTATAACTCGTATTTTTTGGGAGGTAACCCATGCCGGTCTGGGTGTCCTCCATCCAACTCTTGACGTCTGCTTTACCGGAAAGGGCCGCGGTCATGGACTTGGCGGTGTCCCAGTCGAGGGGGACTTTGCCTTCCATGCCGCCGGAGCCGATGGTGATCATCGACTGGTTGATCTGCCAGGCCGCGCCCTGCTTATCGAGCGAGGGATCGACCCAGGACTTGATGCGGTCGACTTGGAAGGAGTGGACGCCCCCGACCTGCGTGGTATGGCCGCTCTTGGCCGAGATCCAAAAGTAGCCCGCGAGGCCGAGGAACCCGATCAGGACGATGAGCAGCAGGTGACGCAGACGTGCGCCCGCGGCGAAGACCATGAAGAAAAAGACCGGGACAAAGACACCGGCGGAGCCGAGGGCGGGCTGCTTCTTGATGAGCAGGAAGGGGATGACCATGAAGAGCAGCGCCCAGAGGACGGTGGTGATGTTGTGGATCTGGTTTTCGCGGACGCGCAAAAACCAGGCTAGACCGAGGACGAAGGAAATCTTGGCGAATTCGGCCGGCTCGAAGCTGAAGCCACCCAGGCGGATCCAGCTTTGCGCGCCGTGAGAGGCCTTGAACATGAAAACGCTGACGAGCATCCCGACGGCGAGAAGGTAAAGGATGGGGGAAATGCGCACCAGCCAATGATACGGGGTGAAGGCGAGAGTGAGGTAGAGGCCGCAGCCAACGAGGAGATAGCCGAGCTGCTTGCTGGGGGCGTCCTTGAGGGCCTCGTTGGTGTAGGTGGCGCTGATGATGACGAAAATCGATGCGAGACAGAGCGCCAGAAGGGCGAGAATGATCGGGAGGGACCAACCCAACTGACCGATTTTACGGAACAACGTGCGCATGATTACATCGGAAGCAAAAAGCAAGCCTATCTTGTTCCGCGCAAACCTTCAACCTACTTAGTGAACGGTTTTTTTGAGGCCTGGAGGAGCCGGATCACTCCACAAAGCGCTGCAGGATCGTGAGTAACTCCTTTAATTTGCGCTGGCTCTCTTTCGCGCTGCCGGCCCCCTCGATGCAGTGATGGAGGTGATCGTGAATGACTATTTCGGCAAATGACTTGAGGGCCTTGCGTGCGGAAACCACCTGGGTCAACACGTCCGGGCAGTCCCGGTCTTCCCCGATCATGCGTTCAATTGCGGTAATCTGTCCCGCAATCTTCCTTAGGCGGAGCTGAAGCGCCTTCTTTTCGTGTTCAGGATGCCGGTGGGTCTCGGATGCCATCGGGAAGTCATACTCGCGATCTGGACGCCCCGGAAGTTAATAATTGCCTCCATGGGGTATGGGGGCATACTCCACCAATGATTTCCTTCAATGACCTTGTCCAGCAGGGGGCGGCGCACGCCTGGCTCTTTTTCCCGAGCGCCATTCTCTTGGGGGCCTTGCATGGTCTCGAGCCGGGCCATTCGAAGACGATGATGGCGGCTTTCATTGTGGCCATTCGCGGCACCGTGGCCCAAGCGGTGCTTCTGGGACTTTCGGCGGCCATCTCACATTCCCTGTTGGTGTGGGTGATCGCTGCGGCAGGAATCTATTACGGCAACCAGATCGATCCGGAAAAGACGGAGCCATGGTTCCAGTTGGTTTCAGCCATTATCATTGCGGGGATGGCCCTTTGGATGCTCTGGAGGACCCGTCGCGATATAAACGCCGCCCACCATCACCATGCCCATGGACATGGGCATGGGCACGATGAAACGCGGATGATTGATACCGGTCACGGGGAAGTGAAGCTCGAGATCTTCGAGGAGGGGATTCCTCCCGTTTTTCGTCTCACCTTTTATCATCACGGAAAAGTGACCCGGCAGGACCCGGCCCAGGTATCGATCGAGACCGTGCGGGCGGATGGTTCCAGTCAGGTCTTTTCATTTGTCCGCAATGGGGAATTCCTGCAATCGACCTCGGACATTCCTGAACCTCATGAATTCAAGGTCAAGTTGGTCCTGAAACATGGGGATCATGCCCATGATTACGATGAGCAGTTTGCCGAAGATGGACACCATCATACACACGACGAGATCGAGGCAACCGGAGCCGATTTTCAGGACGCCCATGAACGGGCGCATGCCTCGGACATTGAAAAGCGTTTTGCGGGTCGGCCCGTCACGACGGGCCAGATCATTCTTTTCGGGATTACCGGCGGTCTCATGCCCTGTCCGGCGGCGGTAACGGTGCTTTTGATCTGTCTGCAAATCAAGCAAATCACGCTGGGCTTTCTCCTGGTCCTGGCTTTCAGCTTCGGTTTGGCCGTGACTATGGTGACGGTCGGGGCCGTCGCGGCCTGGAGCGTCCATCATGCCGAAAAGAGATTCTCCGGCTTTGGCGATTTTATGCGCAAGGCGCCTTATTTTTCAGTGGTGATCCTGATGCTCCTTTCCGGCTACATCGGTTTTCAGGCCTTGCACGGGCTCCATCTCTTGCCGTAATGCGAGGTACGGGCCTTACGCGACAAAGCAAGGAGGCGGGCTATTTTTTCCCCGCCCGGTAATCGTCATTCATTCCCTTTCCTTGAAGAATGAGCGGCCGGTATTTTTCAATCCTTGCTTCCCGGGTCTTGGCTTGTTTGGGGGCGGAAAAATGGATGAGATAGCCTCTTTGCCGTCCCGGCGTTAAGGCTTGCCACGCCGTTTTCAAGGCGGGTTCTTTGGCCAGTTTCTTTTGCAGTTCTTCCGGGATGACGTAGTCCTCCGTCTTCTTGTAGACCACTTCCAGGCCGGCTTTTTCCGCGGCGATGGCTTCCTGAAGATAGGCTTTCAAGGTGGGTTTCAGCGCAACGATTTCCCGGACACTGGTGAACTTGATCCAGCGCCCCGACTGGGTATTCGGCCCGGGCTTGATCAGGATGCGCTTGGGGTCCTTTAACAGTGCGCCTTTCAAGATTCCCAGCGCACAGGATTCCTTCAAGGCATAGAGAATGATGACGTTTTTTTCCTGGAACGTGTAACAAGGCTTGCCCCACTTGAATGCCTCGGTCAGGCCGCAGTCGAGGACGATCTTTCTCAACTCTTCCAGTTCTTCCCGCCACTTTTTGGTTTTTTGTAAACGGGCATCGATCTTGGGATTCAGTTTAGGTTTTGTCATGGGCTTTCTCGCGTCGGGCGCACGGCGGGAAGTGTTTTTTCCATCCGGACATGAGGGATGCCGACCTCCACAAATTCCGCGCCTGCTTTTTGGTAGGACATTTTCTCGTAAAAGCCAACCGCCGACATCCGGGCGTGCAGGCAGAGTCGGGTAAAGCCGCGTTTCCCCAAGTCGTCCTCGAGGCGACCAAGCAGGGCCTTGCCACAGCCTTTGCCCTGGCCATCAGGACTGACGGCCATCTGGCGGATTTTGGCTTCGCTCGACGATAGCGGGACGGCGACAACGCAGGCAAGGAGGCGCCCAGTATCATCGAAAAGGCCAAAATGGAACTGCGTTTTTTCGGGGCTAAGGTCTTCGTCATAGAGATTCAGGCCCAACGGTAGACGCAAGACCGCGTTTCGCAGCGCACACTCCTGCTGGAAATCCTCGGAGCCGAACGCAATCTCGCGAAAGATCATGTTGGAAGCGTAACCGCTAGCCAGACAACCACGCAAGGGTCTGCCCGGGATGGGGCTTTCACCCCATGGTGAGAGATTGTGGAGAGGAGTTAAAGTAGGGCATGTCTGATCCAAGAAACGTTGCCCACGATAAGAAAGTCATTCACGAAAAGCAGAAACAAGGCGAGGACCTGGAGCAAGGTGCCGCCCATGTTCCCCGGCCAGGGAAAAAAACGGCACGGGAGGGTGCCCATGGCGCTCATCAAGAGACGGAGGCCGAGGAGGGTGGGGAGAAGGTGGCCGAGTCGGCTGAGTAGTCTTTAGCAATAGGCGGAGGGCCGTCAGGTTGCGTCGACGAGGAGGAAGTCCACGCCAAAAAGAGGACAAGGACATTAACGCTGCTCCGGCCTAGGAGCTGAGACATGCCTTCAGTTTTCCCTCCAAAAATATCCGCTCGGATTTTAGTTCCACCAATGACAGGGCTTGGCGAAAATATTCCGCCGCGGTCGCGGGATGTTCCAGGCGCGATTCAAATTCCCCCAGCACTGCATAATAAAGATAGTAATCCTTGAGTTTTTCCGCGTCCGGGATCGCTGCCGCGGCTTTGAGCCCTGCCGCCGGACCGCACACGTTCGCCACCGCCACTGCGCGATTCAGCGCGACCACCGGTGAAGTATCGAATGCCACCAGCCGGTCATAGTACGAAAGAATCTGCGCCCAATCGGTCGAGGCATAATCCCGGGCGGCGCAGTGGCAGGCGGCGATCCCGGCCTGCACGTGGTACTCGGTAATCTCGTTGCCCGTGACTGCGTGGGCGAGGTGGAGGATCCCACGCGAGATCATCGGGCGGTCCCACTGGGCGCGGTTCTGGTCTTGCAGAAGCAGCAAATTGCCTTCGCCGTCGACCCGCGCGGGCAGGCGAGCGCTGTTCAGGAGCATAAGCGCCAGCAGGGCGTGCGTTCGCGGCTGTCTCGTCAACGGGTGTTCCACCAGGAGTTGCGTCAGGTAAATGGCCTCGTGGCAGATGTCCTCGCGCACCAGCCGGTTGCCACTGGAAGCCTTGTAGCCCTCGTTGAAAAGCAGGTAAAGCGCCTGTAGTACACTCTCGAGCCGGCGGGTCAGGTCTTCGCCAGCGGGGATTTCAAAGGGGATGTTTTCCTCGCGGATTTTCTGCTTCGCCCGGGTCAGTTGCTTGGCGGTGGCTGCCTCGGTGATCAGAAACGCGCGACTGATTTCGGCCACGCTGAATCCACAAAGCGTCTTGAGCGTGAGCGCCACCCGCGTCTCCGCGGGCACGAGCGGATGACAGCAGATAAACATCATGCGCAACCGGTCGTCCTCGATTTCCTCCGGGGCGAAGACCGGCGCATCCGCCCCGGGGCGATGGCCCTTCATCTGGTGGATGATGGCGTCCTCCTTGTCGCGAAAGACCTTCTCGCGCCTGACCACATCGAGCGCAAGGTTGCGCGAGGCGCGCATGATCCACGCCGACGGATTGTGCGGCACGCCATAGAACGGCCACGTCTGCAGGGCCCGGGACAGGGCTTCCTGCACCACGTCCTCGGCCAGGGTCAGGTGCTCGACGCCAAAGATGCGCGTGAGCGTCGCCACCATTTTGCCCGACTCGTGGCGGAAAAGATGCTCCACCACCTGCGAAACTTCGCCGGATGGTGGAGCCTCGTTGGTCATGGGAAACGTCTAGACAGCCGCGCCTGCGAGTTGCCTCTCGCCGAGGACTTCGCGCGCGTGTGCCATCATCGGGCATTCCTCCGCGACTGGGCGCACCTCGACCGAGCCGCCGTAGGCGAGAGGAGGACATCCCTGGGCGATCTTGACCGCTTCGTCCAGGCTGTCAGCCACGATCAACGTATAGCCGCCGATCGTTTCCTTGGACTCCGCGAACGGTCCGTCAGACACCATGCGACCGCCCTTGCCGGAAATGGTCCGGCCCTCAGCCACCAGCGGTTGGCCGCCCTTCACAATGCCCTTTTCCGTCAGGCCGTCGAACCACGCCTTGATCGTGCCCATACATTGCTGGAGTTCCTCGGGCGAGAGTTCCTTGTACCAATTGCCGCTGCCACGAAACAGCAGCAGATATTCCTGTTTTTCGATATTCATGTTTTCCTTTGGTGAAGTTGTTACCGTCAATTATACGACGAATGGCCCCGTGGCTTCAGGACATTTTTTTTTTTGGCGTCTTTGGCCGGTCCAGGACAAAGGGACAGATAAGCAGCGACTACCCTTGGGGGCGGCTTAGCGATGCCGGCTGTTGTTGGAGCCGCGGGCGGAGGAGGGGAGGGGCGGCAGCATGGGAGCCGAGGGCGCGGTGGAGGGACCGTCGGGATTGTCGGCGGCGGCGGCGGCATCGGGATCAGAGTGGGCCATGACCGGGGTGGCGCCGTTGAAGTTGCCTTCGGCGGCTTTGAGGAACTGCGGGGTCTCGGGCGCCTCGCCTTTGTCCATGGCGAAGAGACGACGCATGATTTCCTGGGCGATGGGCGCCGTGGTGGTGCCGCCCCAGACGCCGCCCTCGACGACGACGCACACGACATACCTGGGGGCTTCGAAGGGGCCGTAACAGTAGAACCAGCACTTAAGATCGCGGCGAATGTCCCCGTTGAGGCGGATCCAGGCCTGGGCGGTCCCGGTCTTGCCCGCAATGGCGTAGCCGGGAACCTGGGCCCGAGTGGCGGTGCCCTGCTCGACGACCTGGCGCATGCCTTCCTGCACCGCTTTCAGGTCGGAGGATTTCACGCCGAGAGTATTGTAGACCTGGCCCTCGGGAATCTGGGCCACGACATCACCCTTGTAGTTCTCGACGCGGGAGTAGAGACGGGGCTGATAGACGGTGCCGCCGTTGGCGACAGAGCAGAGGAAGGTGGCCATCTGGAGGGGGGTGACGAGGACGAAACCCTGTCCGATGGAAGTATTGGCCGTCTGCGCGCGACTCCAGTGGTCGGGGGCGTGGTTGCGCTTGAGCCTCGCGGCAATCTCGGGTTCTTTCATCCACTCGGGGCCGGGCATGATGCCGGCATCCTCATCGGCGTCGCCGAGCAGACCCCACTTGTGGCCGAAGCCGACGAGCTTGCCCATCGCGACGATGGACTCAATGCCGGCCCGGATGCCGTACTGGTAGAAGAAGACGTCGCTCGAGACGCAGATGGCGTGGACGAGGCTCATCGTGCCGGCATCGGAGCTGTCGGAGTTATGGAAGAGGTGATCGTCGATGTAGATGGCGCCGGGGCAGTCGAAGTCGGTATTGACGGTGACGTTGCCCGATTTCAGGCCCGCGAGGGCGACCATGATCTTATACGTGGAGCCGGGCGCATAGGTATGGACCGCGCGGTTGAAGAGGGGATTCGTGGGGTCCTGATTGAGGGCGTCCCAGTCCTTGGAGGTGATCTTAGGGATGAACTTGTTGGGGTCGTAGCTGGGAGTCGAGACCATGGCCAGGACATCGCCGTTGCGGGGATTCATGACGACGACGGCACCACGACCGACATCAGCATTGCGCATGGCGGTCTCCGCGATGTACTGGACGCGGGAGTCAATCGTCAGAAAGAGGGTGTTGCCCATGGTCGGGTCGGTCCGGAGGGCGTCGAGCTTCTTGTCCTGGATGACGTAACCCTGGGAGGAGACACGTTGGAAGGAGCTGCCCGGCTGGCCCTGGAGCTGGGCGTCCATGATCGCCTCGATGCCGTGGCGGCCGATGGTCTCATAGGGAGTGTTGTCGCTGGCGAGGTGCTCATTGCGGTTCACCGGCGCGCCGACATAGCCGAGAATGTGGGAGGCGAAGGCGCCGTAGGTGTACTTGCGGGCAGGATTCTGCGAAATGCGGATACCCGCGACGCCCATGTTGCGCTCCTCGAAGTTGGCGACCGTGTTGAAATCGAGGTCGGTCATGTAATGATAGGGGAGATCGCGATCCGTGCGGTAGTGCTCTCGGATGTCCTTCTCATTAAGGGGAGCGGAGAGGCCGAGGGTGTCCTTGATGGGGGCAATGCTCTCCTTGACGATCTGGACGATGTCGATTTCCGCCCGCTTTTTGCCGTCCTTGCTGTCGGGAAGGGGGATCATCGGCATGCGACCGCGGTGGCTCTGGGCGTAGTCGCGACGGAGATCGTCGAGATAGAAGTCGATGTCGAAACTGGGGCGGTTCTCGGCGAGCATGACACCGTTGCGGTCGCAGATGGCGCCGCGGGCGGGGGCGATGCGGGTGCGGACGGTGGTCTGGGCCTCGGCATGCTGGCGGGCGGAATCGGAATTGACGATCTGGACGGTCCAGAGGCGGGTCAACAGGATGCCCATGGCGACCAGGACCGCAAGGGCGAGGACAGCGAGGCGCCAACCGGGCAGGCGGGAGACTTCTTCGTCAAACATAGCGTTGGGACCGGAAACGGTCGTTGATTTCGTAAGCGGGTTTCCAGCCAGTCAGACGGGGAAGCAGGCCGGCGAGGAGGAAAAAGAGCGGGAAAAGGAGTAAATTAAGGAAGGAGGCAAAGGTGATCTTGCTGACGGCGGCCAGGGGCCAATACCAGCGGCCCGCTTCCACCAGCGTGCAAAGGTAATCGAGGAGCAGGTAGCCGAAGGTGCCGACCAGGACGAAGGCGAGGCGGAAGACCCAGTGATGGGACTCGGGCTTATGGGTCTGGGTAAGGATCAGGGAGGAGATCAGGCAGAGGATGAGGGAGGAAACGCCGAGACGATGGTGATAAGAGGTGAGATCGAGGAGGAGTCCCAGCAGCCCCGCAACGATGAGGGCGCGGATATCGCCAAGCTCAAGGCTGGCATAGATAACAATGAGAGGAATGAGGGCCGAGCCAAAACCGATGAAGTTGAGGATGGGGAAATGGATGGGAAGGACCATCTGGGCCAGAAGGGCCAGGAGACCGAGGAAAAGGAGGTAAATGACGATGAAGACTTGCACGGCGGGTGGGGGGAAGCCGAACTTAGCGGGAATCGGCTTTCTTTTCCATGGATATCATCGTGGGCGAGGGCTGAAAAAAGACCGGGCGGCCACTCGGAAAGAGCGCCGCCCGGTCAGGGGGAGGAGAATGAATGAACTAACGGAAGGATGGACACGAGGGGGACTAAAACGTTCAAAAAAGAAATTGCCGCCCGGGTTTGCCCGGGGCTGAAAAGCGACAAAAAAGGGGGTATTTCACCTCTGAAAAGAGGGGTCTGAAAGAACGTTCAAAAAAAATCAAAAAAAAGTTTGACGATTCAGTGGCGATCCTTATTGTCTGTCAAACGAGTGCAGAAGCCAGCCGTTACGCAAGTACGGTAAAGGCGGCTGGCCTCACTAACCGATAAGGTTGGTTGTTTCGGGAGAGAAACAGCTAGCCGAATCACTAAACCAAGGAGATAGCGAATGAAATCCATACTGAAAGCATTTAGTGCGGTCGCACTCTCGGCCACTATCGTGCATGCCGGGACCGATCAGAAGGACCTCAAGAAGGTCATCGAAGATCAGGGCATTAATTATGTCGAAACCGCCCAAAAGGGCATCACGCTCAGCGGCTACGTTGACACGAGCTACACCACCCAGTTCGCTGGTTCTGGCCAGTACGCTCCTGCGGCTCCGTTTGCGACCAACCCCGCTGGCGGCCCTGTCAATACGCAGGGAACCATCGTGAATGGTACCAACGCTGGCGCGAACATCCACCAGTTTGACACCAGCAACAGCACGTTCAACGTGAATGCCGTCAAGATCGCCTTGGAAAAGGCTCTTCCGGACAAGAACGAATGGGCCGCTGGCTTCCGCATCGACACCATCTATGGTTCTGATGCCAAGTACCTGAATGACACTGCATTCAACGGCGCGATCAACACCTCCGGTTTTGCTCTCGAGCAGGCCTTGGTCAAGTTCCGCATCCCGGTCGGCAACGGCTTGGATATCTACATGGGCAAATTCGTTACCTTCCTCGGTTATGAAGTGATCGAATCTCCCGCGAACTTGAACTTCAGCCGTGGTTTGCTGTTCACCAACGCGATCCCGCTGACTCATACCGGCATCTATGCCGACTATAAGTTCAACGATTCCGTTGAAGTCAAGCTCGGCATCGTCGACGGCTGGAACAACAGCACGACGCCCTCTGTTGGCGTTGCTCCTGGTTCGACTGGCATCAATGATGACGGTGGTTTCGGCAAGGGCATCACTGGTCAGATCGTGTTGACCGCCCCCGGCAAGAACGCCACGCTGTCCAATTCCTTCATCGTTTCCACCCAGGGTAGCCCTGGCGTCGGCGGTGTGGGTGTGGATAATGGTCCCTTGGTTGTTTATGACATCTGGGGCAGCTGGCAGCCCACCTTCGTCAAGGACAACGCGCTGACCCTCGGGTTCAACGTTGACCTCGGCTACAATGGTGCTTCCGGATATCCCGGCGCTCCCGCCACTGCGGCTGGTGCTGGTCCGTTCGGCTTCCCGGTTCCCTTCGCCGCCAACGGTTCTGTCTCTGACAGCAACACGTGGTACGGTGTCGCGGCTTATGCCTCGTACAAGGTCACCAAGGTTGTCACCCTGTCTGCTCGTGGTGAATATCTCCACGAAGATGCCGCTTGGAACCCCAAGTTCGGTGCGACGGGCGTCAACAACGACGACTGGTCTGAAACCCTCACGGCTTCATTCAACATCTGGGACAATCTCTTGACCCGCGTTGAATATCGCTTCGACCACTACACCAGCGGCACCCAGATCGGTGTTTCCGGTGCGATCGACAAGGGCGCATTCTCGAACGAGAACGAAGTCTCGCTCAATGCCGTCTACTCGTTCTAATTTGATCGAATAGATTCTACGAAAACCCCGGGCGCCGAAAGGTTCCCGGGGTTTTCTTTTGTCCGGATGGATCGGTTGAAGTAATCAGCGAAGAGTTTGGAAAACACGGAGAGAAAGCCTGGATGGCGAGTTGTCTCTTCGAATAAGGCAGAGACGGGGTATCGGATCGCGCTGCGAAGCCTTTATTCGTGGCGTCTGATTAACTCCAGGACAAACTGCACCGAGAACGGACCTGCGCGATTTAGGACAGACATATGCGCAGAAAGGGAGCACATCCCGTTCGGCGAAAAGAACTTTTCAGAGAAGAGCCAGAATGGGGACTTGTGTCTGGCATGGACCCTGCTTAGATATGTGACTCCGTATTCGTACGCGAGTTGAACCCACATTAGACAGAACCCTTTAAGGAGAATTTCCCATGTCCCTGCGTAAGCTCGAGGCCATCATCAAACCTTTCAAGCTGGAAGAAGTCAAAGAAGCCCTGACCGAATTGGGCATCGAAGGCCTGACCGTTAGCGAAGTCAAAGGCTTCGGCCGTCAAAAAGGCCATACCGAAATTTATCGCGGCAGCGAGTACACCGTCGACTTCCTTCCGAAGGTTAAGATCGAAGTGGTGCTCCGCGAAGATCTCGTCCAGCGCGCCATCGAAACGGTCCAGAAGGCCGCCAAGACCGGCAAGATCGGCGATGGCAAAATCTTCATCCTGCCGATCGAGGAAGCGGTCCGTATCCGCACCGAAGAGCGCGGCGAAAAAGCCGTCTAGTTTTCAGGCATCGCCGCGTGATCGCTGCGATGCCTTTTCTCTGCTCTGCCATCGGCCTGCTGCTGTGGGCCCTGCTTGTGCGCAACTTTTCGCAACACGCGTGGTTTTTCTACGTGTGACCCGAAATGGCCGCCCGCCTTTGCGCGAAAGGCAATGAAGAAGCTTATCCTGGCGGTTTTCATTTTACTCCAGATCAGCACAGGTAGCTGGGGAGAGGAGAATCCACTTATGCATCTCAAACCGCAACATCCCCGGCTGCTGGTCACCGACACCACCTGGAAGGAGTTGCAGTCCCGGCGGGCGAAAAGTCCGACCCTTGATCTGCTGTTGCAGAAACTGGAGACCGATGGCCGGACCCTGCTGAGCGCCCCGCCCTTGGAACGCCGACTCACCGGTCGACGACTCCTGGAGATTTCCCGTGAAGGGGTGAAACGCATTCTCCTGTGGAGCTTCGATTACCGTCTGACGGGCGACAAGGCCTACAAGGACCGTGCGGAGCAGGAGATGCTGACACTGGCGGCTTTCACGGATTGGAATCCCGATCATTTCCTTGATGTCGGCGAAATGACGGCGGCGATGGCGATCGGCTACGACTGGCTTTACGACGATCTTTCGCCCAGTTCGCGCACCGTGATCCGGCAGGCGATCGTGGAGAAGGGCTTGAAGGCGGGCCTTGATCCGCAGCTCTCACAGAACTGGTGGTATCACCGCGACAACAATTGGAATGCCGTCTGCCTTGCGGGAATGACCCTGGGTGCCCTCGCGGTGGCAGAGGATCAACCGAAGTTGGCGGAACAGATTTTGGAGCAGGTGCGGACATATAATCCGAACGGACTGAGCCCCTATGCGCCGGATGGCGTTTATCCCGAGGGGCCCATGTACTGGGGTTATGGAACTACCTACGAAGTGGTCCTGCTGGCTGCGTTGGAATCGGCGCTGGGCACAGACTGGGGATTGGGAAAAAGTCCGGGCTTTATGAGCACGGCATCATATCCCATGGAAGTGACGGGGCCGACGGGACTGGCTTTCGATTATTCGGATGCGACAGAAAAACTGGGTGTGGAATCGTCGCTCTTTTGGTTTGCCCGCAAATTGCAGCAACCGGATATTCTTTATTTCCAGCATCCGAAACTGGACAAGCTTCTCGCCAACAAGACGCCCGTCAAACCGGACAGCTCGAGTGATCGATTGTTACCCTTGCTGGCCGTTTGGGCGGGTGACCTCGAGAATTATCCCACGCCGACCGGACCGGGGAACTGGTTCCGGGAGGGAATCAACCCGGTGGTGGTCTTCCGGAGTTCATGGGCGGATCCCGATGCACTTTTCCTGGCGCTGAAAGGTGGAACGGCCTCGGCCAGTCATGCCCATATGGACGCCGGCTCGTTTGTTCTGGACGTTGACGGTGTGCGGTGGGCGAAGGACCTGGGCATGCAGGATTACGAATCGCTGGAATCGAAGAGCGTGGGCCTGTGGAACAGCGCCCAGGATGGGGGACGCTGGAGCGTTTTTCGCCTGAATAATTTCAGCCATAGCACCCTGACGATCAATGGACAATTGCATCAGGTGAATGGGCGGGCGGACATTATCCGCTATTCCGGTGATTCCGCCACGCCGCACGCGGTGGTCGACCTGACGCCAGTGTTCGCCGGGCAGGCGGAGAAAGTTGTGCGTGGATTCAAGATGCTGCCGAACCGGCGGGTGCTGATTCAGGACGAGCTGACGGGGCTCAAGCCGAACGATCTCGTGCGGTGGGCGTTGGTGACTCCTGCGGACGTCAAGGTGGACGGAAGGCAGGCGACACTGACTCAGAAGGGCAAAACGCTGCGGCTCGATCTGGCCAGTCCGGTTGAGGGAAAATTCGAAGTGATCTCCGGCGATCCTCCGCCGAATGGTTACGATGCGCCGAATCCCGGGACCTCAATCCTGATCGTCAATCTCCGGGCACCAGCGTCAGGCAAGCTGATGATCCAGGTCTTGCTGCAACCGGGCGAGGCGTTGTTGTCCGGCAAGTCACTCCCGGTGACGACATGCGAAAGTTGGTCCGCGCCATTGGCGACCAAAACTCCTTGATGCCGGGACGGGGGATCGGATATTGTTACAGGCCCTCATCTATGGGTCGTTAGCTCAATGGTAGAGCAGGCGCCTTTTAAGCACTTGGTTGCAGGTTCGAGTCCCGCACGACCCACTTTTTTCTGAACTCGTCGGTTCGAGGGAAAAACTTCAGCAGCAGTCTAGGCGACTGTTGTCGCACGAAGTCCACGGAGATCGCGAAGGGGGAAACCATTTCTGTTCTTTGCGCCCTTCGCGCGAAGGCGCTTTCATGCCAAAAGAAAGCGGCGGTGAGACCGAAGTCCCACCGCCGCCATCAACCGTTCGGAGATTTACGAATGTCTGCTTAGAACTTCCAGCCGAGATCGACCTGGACCCGCTGCGAGGCGGCTTGGTCGACCATGTACTGGGTGGTGCCGGCGAGGGGCTTGGAACCGGGGGTCAGACCGCTACCGCCGCCAAGGGCGTTGTAGAGGTTGTTCTTGTAGTTCCAGCTGTTGTAGTAGGTCACCGTGGCCGTCAGATAGTCGGTGAAGTTATAGACTCCCTGGACCTTGACGCCCTGGACGTTCTGGTAGGAATTGGCAAAGTCGGTCCCGTTGGTATTGGGATCGAGCGCACCGAGACCAACCTGGCGGAATTCACCGAGGAGCGACCAGTCGCCCTTCTTCTTGTTTTCACCAATCTGTTCGCCAATGGCCCAGGCAACACCGTCAGCCAGGTTCTGATTCTGGGCGCGGATGGCGGCCTGTTTGGCTGCGCCGAAGGCGGGGGCGGCCCCACTCGGCACGGAAGGCATGAAGCCATAGCCGGCTGCACCACCGCCGGGAGCGAAGGCGCCTCCAGGTCCCAGATAGACGTTCTGGATGCGCTGGTTGGCCGTGACGTTCCAGTTGAAGTCCCAGTAAGTGCGGAGCTTTTGGCCGAGAACCTTGTAGTCGATTTCGCCGGGCGCGGAGACGACATTGAGGTCGTCGAACGCATTCGGGCTATAGAAGACAGGGTCGACTCCGCTGTTCGGCGTGCCGAGCGTGAAGCTGGGCACCGCCGGGCCGGTGCCGGCGCCGTTTTCACCGTAAGGCACGTCGCTCGCGTAATTGACGTTGCCGCCACCCGTGTACCAGGTGAAGCCGGGAACGACTTTGGCTGTGACATTGTCGTTGATCTTCCACGTGATCGGGATTTGGGTGGTTAGCGTGATCACGTCGCTGCCGACGTTTCCGCTGCCGAGAGTCTTGCCAACGCTCTCATTGGTGTTGATGTAGATGTACTGGCCCATGGTCAAGCCGATCGTCAGCGAGCTATCCGAGGCCGCAGGCGCGATCGCCTTCATGTCCTTGGGGTCACGTACGGTCGAGCCACCACCGAGCGGGATGGTCCAGCTGAAGGATTCCGCGCCGCCTTCCGGAGTCAGGTCATCCGCCCAGACCATGTCGGTCGTGCGGTAGAGCGGGTTGGTAAACTTACCGGCCACGAGAGTTGCCCATTCCGTCGGCTTGTATTGCACGAAGACCTTGCTGACGTTGATGCTCGCATCGGCGTACGAACCGCCGAAGCTCTGGTTGCCGGTATCGCCTGCTGTTCCGGAGCGGAGTTCGAGTCCCGCCGAGAGTTCGGGCGAGTAAGTGTACAAGGCACCGAAGCGGAGGCGGTAGCGCTCGCGATCATTGACACCGATCTGGTTTTGCAGGTTGAACTGCTGGCTGATCGTTTCATAACGTAGACGGCCATCCCCGTAAAATTGCAGTTTCTTGACGTAGTCGCCAACCGCGAGTTTGCTGGCCGCCGTCTTGGAATAGTCCTTGGTTTCGTCGGCACGGATGTCTTCGGCTTCCTTGGCGCTCAAGACACCTTTTTTAACGAGGGCGTCGAGCAGGGCGCTGTCGGACTGGGCCCGGACGGCGACGAGGCCGAGGGCGAGCACACCGACAAGTACGGTCATGCGTTTCAACATGTTTTTCATTCGATTCTCCTGGGGGGTTCTGGTTGGTTCATTCTTCGCGGACCCCCTTCTCTCACTTTGGCACGGATGCCGGAGTGAGATCAAGGAGTCAGCGCTACTTGGATTAAAAAATGGCGGGCTTTTATTACGATTTGACGACTTTTGTGAAACGTTAGGGAAACGATATTAGGGGTTTCGTGCTAGCGGCTAATTTCCATATAAAGTCTATTGAATAACTATTGATTAGCCGACCATATGCTTTTAAATTTTCATGTCAAAACTTTTTCTCAAAAAAAGCTGAGAAAATGACAGGATCACATCTCGCTTAAGAGGCTTACTGTCAGGTGCTAGCATTCTTAATCTAGAGAAGATCAAACAGAAGCTGTCAGTTGGGCCGTTGAAATTACCAATTTCCAGCCCGCTAAATGACCCTTGGGCTGGGCATGCTCTTACTAGGAATTCAGATGGCTGCGGCGCAATCGGCAAACGCCGATTTTAAAGCCTGAAGCGGATCACCCTTGGGTAAAAACTCGTGGGAAACGAAACCGTGATAGCCTGTCTCAGCGATGGCACGATAGATGGCGGGATAATGGAGTTCCTGAGAGTCGTCGGGCTGGCCGCGCCCCGGAACGCCTGCCGTATGATAATGCGCAAAGTGGGAGTGATGCTGGCGGATCGTGCGGATGACATCACCTTCCATGATTTGCATGTGATAGATGTCATAGAGTAACTGGAAGGCGGGCGAATTGACTCGCTGGCAAAGTTCCACGCCCCAGTCGGAATGATCGCCTTGATAGTGCGCATGATCGACTTTGCTATTGAGGAGTTCGAGAGCGAGGACGACGCCGGCATCGGCGGCAATCGGCGCGATCCGGCTGAGCGTCTCGGCGCAGATGATTGAGCCTGTCGCGTCGTCGAGATCAGGTGCACGGTTGCCTGCAAAGCAGAGGACCACGGGAATTTTCCACTGCGCCGCCTTGGTGATGCTGGCCCGGAGTTCCTTCTCGATCCGGGCGGCGTTCTCGCGGCGGTTGAGGCCGTTCTCGATGGAGGCGTGGCCACCGATGGCGGCGATGGTCAGACCATGTTTTTGTGCGAGAGGCCAGAGGGCTTCGTCGATCAGGTCGACACCCTGATAGCCAAGCTGGACTGCTCCTGCGAGCAGGGCCTCAGGTTCCACTCCCCGGTTGGCGAAGCACCACCAGGAGAAAGACTGTCGCAGCGCGGGCATCTTATTTCTTGAGGATGCCGGCCCAGTCGAAGATCAGGCCCATGGTGTTGGCGCGGTCCCGATTGGCGGTGAGATAGGCCTCGGCGCAGTCATCGGGAGCGAAAACATGCGAGGTGAGTCCCTTGAGGTTGAAGCGGCCGCTGGCGGCGAGACTGAAGAAGAGTTGCAGGATGGTGGCGTCGTGCCACTCGGCGGTGTTGTGGCAATCGTGCGCGCCGACGATGGTGATGCCGCGGGTGATGACGTCGAGGGTGAGGGACTGGCTGGCGGGGCTGCCGGTGTCGCCGAGGACCACGACCTTGCCGCGGTCCGCCGCGAGGCCGAGGGCGGCGGAAAAGACGGCGGAATTGCCGGTCGAGTCGACGATGACCTTGGGGAGTTTGCCATTTCCGGCCTTGAGGATTTCCTCGCGGGCCTCGGTGATTGGGGCGGTGATCACGGCGGTGGCGCCCCCGGCCTGCGCGAGAGGCAGGCGATTCTTGGCGGGATCGACGACGATGATGGGCATCGTCCCGGCGGCATTGGCCCAGCGGATCGACATCTGGCCAATGGGACCGGCGCCGATGATCATCACGCTGTCACCGAGGCGATAGTCGGCCGCGCGTGCCCCCATGAAGCAGATCTTGGCGAGGGAGAACCAGACAGCATGCTCGAAGGGAATGGCCTCGGGAATGAGATAACAGGCCGCCTCGTTTTCCACGGCATGGGAGCGGTGACCCTGGCGGAAAGCAACGCGGTCGCCGACCTTGAGCTTGGTCACACCCTCGCCGACAGTTTCGATGATGCCGACAGAGGTGTAGCCGGGATAGAACGGATACTTGACCCAGTTGTCCCAATGGGTGCCCGGATCGAAGAGGCGGTTGTAACAGATGTTCTCCGTACCGGTGCTCATGAGTGAAAGCTGGGTGCGGATGAGGACCTGGTCTTTGCCGGGCTTGCCGGGATCGAAGGCTTCGATGAGGACTTGTTGCTTGGCGGGGAAAACAAGGCGGCGGGGCTGGGCGGTGGTCATGTCACCAGCCAAGGGAACGAGAGCATGGTTTCCCATTCAAATATTTGGCGATCTTTTATGATTTTTGGCTGTCGACTGGGAGAATGCGATGGAAAATAGCTTGCTTGGCAGGACTCCGGAGGCGAGCTTCTTATAAATAACGGTGATTAAAAATCTGGCAGCATGGGCGCAGTTTGTCGCGCGGCGGGTGAACGGGCCGCCGCTGGTTTTCCTGAGCGGCATGCGTCATGTCGTCGGCCACGGTGTCTGTTGCGTGAAGCATTCGCACCATGCCATTGAGATCGTCTACCACCCGAGGGGCAGAGGGATCACGCGGCTGGGAATGGAGAATCGGGCGGTGAAGTTTGACCAGGGCGATGTCGTGGTTTACGCGCCGGACGAAATCCATGATCAGGTGATGGAACGAGAAGGGGAGGACCTATGCGTTGCGATCGCCCTGCCGCGCGGCAGGCACAAGGTGCCGGCGGCTTGCTTCAGTGTGCCCAAGGTGGAGGATGCCCCCATTATCGAGGACATTCGGCTGTTGTCGCGCGGTGGAGTGGGACTCGACCCGACCGAGCAGGCGATCTTCAACCTGCGGGCGACCTCGACCTTGTACGCCCTGGTGCACCTGGCCTGCGCGCGAGCCGGGGAAGACCGGGATGGCACGCAGGACCACGTTCTGAAAGCGGAGCACTATATCCGCGATCATTTCGCGACGATCAAGGCGCTGCCGGAGGTCGCGGAGGCAATCGGCATCAGCTATGACCATTTGCGGCATGTCTTCAAGGCGGAACGGAAGCGGAGCCTCGTGCGTTACCTTAATGAGGTTCGCATGGAACGGGCGAAGACGCTGCTGATTCACTCGCGCCTGCCCCTCAAGCAGGTGGCGGCGATGTGCGGGTTTGCGGATGAATATTATTTTTCCGCGTCCTTTCACCGCTCGGCGCAGATGCCGCCGGGACGGTACCGGGCGATGTTGAGTTAGCGGCGTAGGCGATCTTAGTGGAAAATAAATTCCATTTTCATCGAAGTGATTTTTAGTCCAACGTTTGGCGGTACCTCTTCACTCCAATGGTGACAGCGATGATGGCGAAGAGGGCAATCGGCCAGATTTCCGGGGCGATTTCCCAGAGGCCGTTGCCCTTGAGGAGAATTCCGCGGGCAATGCGGAGGAAATGGGTCAGGGGCAGGATCTCGCCGACCGCCTGCGCCCAGAGAGGCATGCCGCGAAAGGGAAAGAGGTAACCGGATAGCAGGATCGAGGGCAGGAAAACGAAGAAGGCCATCTGCATCGCCTGGAGTTGGTTCTGCGCGATGGTGGAGAACATGATGCCCATGGCGAGATTGGCCGCGATGAAGACAAACGCCGTGATGAGCAGGAGCGTCACGCTGCCAAGGATGGGCACGCCGAACATGAAGTGAGCCATCAGGAGGATGAGGCCGAGCTGCAGGTAGCCGACGACGATGTAGGGCACGATTTTTCCGACGAGCACTTCCAGGGGGCGTGTCGGCATGGAGAGCAGGTTTTCCATCGTGCCGCGTTCGCGTTCGCGGGTGATGGCGAGGCCGGTGATCATGACCATGGTCATCGTGAGGATCACACCCATGAGTCCTGGCACGATATTGTACTGCGTGTTGATTTCCGGATTGTAGAGCGAATGGACCTGGAAATCGTAAGCGCCAGAGTTGCCGTTGAGAAAGGCGAGGGATCCCTTCAGATCATTTTGCAGCGCGGTGGTGAGAAGCGCATTGAGCGAGCCGAGGGCATAGCCGGTCGCGCTCGGATCAGTTGCGTCGGCCTCGACGAGGATCGCGGGCTTGTCGCCGCGCAGCAGGTCGCGGGAAAAATTCGGCGGGATGCTGACGACGAACTGGACATCGCCGCGGGCGAGGGCTGCGCGTCCTTCGGCGTCGGTCTTCAGGATCTTCTTAAAATCGAAATAGGTGGTGTTCTTGAGAGCATAGAGGATCGTGCGAGCCTGTGGACCGTTGTCGCTCATGATGATGTCCGTGGCGAGATGGCGCGGATTCACATTGATGGCGAAGCCGAAGAGGATGAGCTGGAGTAGCGGAATGCCCATCATCATCGCGAAGGTAAGCCGGTCGCGGCGCATCTGAATGAATTCCTTCAGGACGATGCCCTTGAAACGCTCGATCGAAAATTGAGGTAGCAGGTTCATTTGTTGGCAAAGTTGTCCTGGGATTTTTCCATGAGGTGAATGAAGACATCCTCCAGCCCGGAGGGAATCTTCTCCCATTGATAAGGATCTTTGCGGAAGGGAGCGATGGCCTTTTCGAGCGCGGCCCCATCATCGCCACTGACGTGCAGCATCGCGCCGAAGGCGACGGCCTGCTCCACGCCCGGCTTTTCCCGGAGCTCCGCCGCGAGCTTGATCAGGTCGGGCCCGTGGACCGACCAAGTAGTGAGGCCAACACCAGCGATTACCTCGGAGACCGTGCCGTGAGCGAGCAGGTTGCCGTAGGAGATGTAGGCGATGCGGTTGCAACGCTCGGCTTCGTCCATGTAGTGGGTGGTGATGAGAAAGGTCAGGCCCTGCGTGGCCAGGATCTGGATCTGTTCCCAAAAATCGCGCCGGGCCTTGGGGTCGACGCCGGCGGTCGGCTCGTCGAGCAGCAGCAACTTCGGCTTGTGGATCAGGCAGGCGGCAAGGGCCATCCGCTGTTTCCAGCCACCAGAGAGTTGCCCTGCGAGTTGCTTTTCGCGTCCAGCGAGGCCGAGTTGATCAATGCTTTTCTCCACGGCCTCCTTCCGGTTTTTCATGCTGTACATGCGCGCCACGAAATCGAGGTTCTCCGCGATGGTCAGGTCTTCATAAAAACTGAAGCGCTGCGTCATGTAGCCGACCTGAGTCTTGATCCACTCGCTGTCCTTGATCACGTCATGGCCCAGGCAGGTGCCGCTGCCGGCATCGGCGCGGAGCAGTCCGCAGAGCATGCGGATGAAGGTTGTCTTGCCGCTGCCGTTGGGCCCCAGAAAACCGTAAATTTCGCCGGTGCGCACGCGAAGATCGATGTTGTTGACGACCGTGCGTTCATCGAACTTCTTCGTCATCCCTTTTACGTCGATGGCGAACTCGTCGGCCATAAGCTATTTCCCAAATTCGACATCGACCGGCTGACCGGGATGAAGCTTGACCGCGGTCTCGGGCGGAAAATCGACCTCGACCATGAAGACCAGCTTGCCGCGGCTCTCGTTGCTGTAGATCACGGGCGGCGTGTATTCGGCATGCGGAAAAATGTAGCGGAGCGTTCCCTTGAACGGTTCACTGAGGCCGTCGACGTAAACCAGCGCCGGGTCACCCGGATGAACGAGACCAATCTGGTCCTCGGGCACGAAAGCGCGCACTTCGATGTTCTGTGGTGGCAACAATTGCACCACGGGGTGCCCCGCCTCGACCCACTCGCCCTGCCGGTAAAGCGTATCGAAAACAAGCCCGGCCTGCGGCGCAACCTGGGCTTTTTGATTGTAGTTCCATTCCGCCTGGGCGTACCGCTTGTTGTCCTGGTCAAATTGCGATTGCGCGAGCTGCAGGTCACGGATCGAGGCGGAACCGGGCGTGAGACTCAGCTTTTTCTGCCGGTCCAGGTCCTGCTGGGAAAAAGTCAGCGCCGCCTGCGCGTGCTCGAGTTCGGCTTTTTCCACTGTGCGATCAAGCTCGAAAAGCGGTTCGCCCACTTTGACCTGGTCGCCCCTCTTCACATCAAGGATTTGTAGTGGCCCGGACAATTGCGAGGAAACGTAGACGTACTCACCCTCGACGTAACCTTGGACGCGCACCTGGCCGGAACGACCACAGGCGGTCAGCAGGCAGGCGATCAGCATGAGTGCGCCGAGACGGAGGTGAGGTACAAAAGGAATCATCGCGTCGCTGGGTTCCTCATGAAACCTAGCATGGAAGCATGGTCGCTGCATTCTTCTCAAGAGCCCAGCACGGATTCAGCGCCTTTGCTTTCGAGGCGAATCAACACGATCTCGGATTGGGTCCCCACGCGCAGCGGCGGCCCCCATGAACCCGTGCCGTAACTCGTATAAACCTGAAGCTTGCCGATCCGTTGCAGACCGTGGGCAAACCGACCGTAGATCCTCCCGACCAGGAGATTCCAGGGCCAGATCTGTCCTCCATGCGTATGGCCGGAAAGCTGGAGGGAAATGCCCTCTTCCTCGGCCACGGTGAGATTCTCCGGACGATGTGCGAGCAGGATGCTGGGTTGGCCCGGATCGAGATGAGCTTGCCGCAGGACATGGCGCAAGGCCGCCGGATCGCCGGCTTCCGAGTCATGGACGCCCACGATTTGCAGGCCGTCGATCGACACTTTTTCATTGTTCAGGACGCGAAGGCCGGTGTCCTTGACGGCATCGAGATAAATCGAGCGGTCGGCGAATTCGTCATGATTGCCGGTGATATAGAAAATTCCGAGCGGTGCCGAGTACTCGCGCCACGGTGCGACCAGGCGTTTGAGTCCCACCGTCGTGCCGTCGAACATATCGCCGCTGATCAGCACCGCGTCCGGTTGGAGGGCACGGAGCCGGGAGAGCACGCGTCGAAGGAAACTAGGACCGGAAAGATGACCGAGGTGCAGGTCGGTGACCAGAGCCACGGTGCGTCCCTCCCATTTCGGTGGCAAGTTGGGCAATTGGACGGTGGCCCGGTTCACACGAATCCACGCGGCATTGATCAGTCCGTACACAACGACCGCTAACGCCAGACCAAATAAGCTCGCCGCCAAAGTGAAGCGCGAGACGGGCCAACCAAACATCCAATCGGGGAGGGCCAGGATCCAGCAGAAGACCGCCGCAAAGAACGCGAAGTTCAAGGCCCCCAGCCACACAGCGGATATCGCGTAGACCGTTTGCAGAAGCAGGTTCGAATAACGAAAGCCCAGGATCGTGGCCAGGATGAAAGCAACCGGCATCGTACCCGGAAGCAGCAACCACGCGGCGTGACCATGCACATCGAAAAAGAAGCTTCCGGTCGCACAGACAAACCCGCTCACGATCAGGAGAAAAATGGAGACGAGACTTGCGAACACGACCATCCGGCGCACCGGAATGGCAGGGATGGTACGATCGGATTCCAGGGAACTGGCAGGAAAGGCCTCGGACGGCTCGAGATCAGAAACGGGTGCGGACATGCCGATAACTTACATACATCCGGCACCGGGGCCAGTCCGGTCAGATTTGCTGCGACGGAAGGGCATTAGGAATGAGTTGGGTGACCGTCTTGAGGAAGGTGTCGAGGGTGACTGGCTTGGTCAGATAGGCGGTGACACCCAATTTACCGCATTCCTCAATGTCCTTGGAATGAAGTGAGCCGGTCATGACGATCACCGGAATCTCCTGCAACCTGGGCTCCTTTTTCATCCGTCGCAGGACATCGATTCCGGAGAGGCCAGGCAGATTCAGGTCCAGGAAGACGGCCAAGGGGAGCGGTGACGCAGCCAGAAGAAATTCGAGCGCCTCCTTGCCATTCGCGACGACCGTAATGCATTCGTCAATCTTGGCCCTTCCGAGCTGGTGGGTAAGCAGGTAACTGTCGAGGAGGCTGTCTTCGACCACCAGCAGCTTCGTTAGATTGCCCGTTTGCATGTGAGGGTCTCGCCGCATCACACAACTGCGTCGACCTCTTTAGCTTGGCCTGCGGCGGCGGCGAGTCAAGCCGATGAGGAAGCCCAACGTCAACGCCGCGCCAATGCAGAGGAGTGGATTTTCCGCCACATACTCCCGGCTGTAGCCGACGAGGTCATTGAGTTTTCCCTTCATCTGGTCCAGTTCTTCCCCGCCCTCTTCCCGGACATGGCCGGCGAGATCGCGAAAGTGGTCCTTGGCCTTGGAGGCGTGAACGACCGCCGTGCTGCCGAGATCATTCACCGCGTCGATGGCGGTTTGCTTCAGACGAGCGACATCCTGCAGAGTCGCGGGAAATGGGGGAGAATTTCGATTGGACATAATCCTTTATCATGCACTCGTCGTGCCACTTTTTGAGATGAGACCCAACGTGTTGATGGGCAGTCAGATTCATTTTCCTTCATATGCAAACCTGCCGGTTGCGATGTCAAATAGCCGTCATTTGCATGGCGGGCATGAAGAGGCCTTGCAATTTTACGAAGGCCTTCGGCAGAGGAAAATAATTCCGCAACTTAATGTTGATAGCGGCTCGACCTGACATGCGTCCCGCTCGACGCTGCCGTTGTCGTGTGGCGCGTGCTGGAAACATGGGTTGTACTCGCGACGCGCGGGCCACTGCTGCCATGGTAGGAAGTATGCGACACATTTGAAGCGTAGGAGCGATGAGGCGCATTCGCGTAGTGATGGTATCCATGATAGTAACCACCGTTGTAATAGGAAACCGTCACCGGCTGAGGCCCATAGTAGTAACCGGGATCATAATAGTAGCCGGGGCCCGCATAGACCGGATAATCGCTGACATATCCGGAGGGCGCACAGCCCACCAGTAACAGCGGCAGCACGAGGAGAAGAGGGAGACAAGGTTTCATAGGTTTGCTCGGTTGGGATTGAGGAACAAATTGTTTTTCATTTGGCCGGGGAAGGCGGAGGCGATGAGGGGGAATTCACATTTACCTGGGGCGCGTTGGTATTCACGGATGGGCTGGAAGTTGTCGCCATTGGCGTAGCAGTGGCTGTTGGCGTGGAATTATTTGCTCGCGGAGCATCCGGACGCGCCGTTGGCACGGAGAGAACGGGTTGAGGAGTATTTGTATTCACCGTTGGCGTTGAAACATTCGCTTGGGGCATGCTCGTGTTGGCAACAGGCATGCTCGGGGCAGCGGTCGTGGTCGGCGTCATGTTGGTGGGAGCGCTGGGGACAGCCGGCGTGGTGGTCGCCGGGGTCGGCGAAGGTGCTGGGGCGGAAAAAGCGCGAATGACATTGAGAATCAGCATGAAGGCGATCGCGAGAAGAACTATGCGGTTTATATTCATGGGAAAAATCTCCAGAAAACAAAGTGCACAGGTCATGCCAGAACACGCCTACATCGTAAGCACTTCGCCCCGAACAGGATTCGTTTTACCGCTCAGGCCGTCCGTTTGCAGATTACACCCGTTTTGACGACCAGTTCATGCGGTCTGCAAGAGTGTTACCGTGAAGCCTTGTGGCGTGTCGGCGACTTCTGAACACGCCGCGAGCCGACTTTTCGGGAACGGGCAGCGCGTTGTCCGGATTCCTTCCGGGCGGCTTTCTTTGCGCTCTTGCTGGCCTTGCGTCCGCCGCCCGATTTCTCCCCGCCGCCGCTTTGCTTGTTCACGGTCTGCCACGCCCGCTTTTCGGCGACCTTTTTTGAGGTGCCGCGCTTTTCGTAACTTTCCTCGATATGCTCCGCCTGGCGTTTCTGCTTGTCGGTATATTTGGCCTTGGATCCTCTGGGCATAATCCCTCTTTCTGCAAAAGACATGCCGCTCTCTTTTCGTTTTCGCTAAGTCGTTCGGATACGCGAAATTGGGGATCGAGGGGGCCCCAGCTTCGCAATCTTGGCATGCTTAAAATCGTGCAGTTGGCGTTGTGACGTGCCGCGAAGTAACGCAACACGCAATTTCAACACCCGGAATTGGTTCCTGCCCCCGAAGCCCGCCAAATAGCCATGCAACGTGCGAGTCGGCATGGGCACAGGATCGCAGAAAGCGGCAGGGAGAAGAGGGCAACTAAGGACGGGAGTTGCACAAGCCGCTGCACAGGAGCGAGTTAATTTGAGTGAAGATTTGTGGCATGAACTAAGCCACCAAAAACTGCACACAACCTTCACCGTCTAAATTTATGGAAAATCACAAACCATCCGAAACCCGCGAGACCCTGCGCAAGGATGTCAACCGACTCAAAGACAACGTCACTCAAGTCATCCAAGACATCCGCAACCATGCGATTGCCCACGTCGATGAAACTAAACAGCGTGTGAACAATGTGGTGACCGCCACCCGGGAAAACGTCATGGCCCATCCCATGTCCCTCGTTGGGGCCGGGTTCGCCTTGGGCCTTCTTATCGGACTGAGATTCCGGCGTTAGTCCATCCGGTGGCCCGTGGCAAGGGGTGCGCGCCATCGCAAAAAAAGGGAATTTCATGACGATCTCCAACATTCACGACGTTAAAGAATGGTTCGAGGTAATGCAGACCACGGAGCACAGCCAGACTGCTGTTATGGTTCTTGATGCCGGTGGTCATAGCTCGGAAGAGATGAATACCCACGAAAAGAGCGACCAGGTCTTGCTCGTCGTGGAAGGGGAACTTCACGCCGAGGTTGGCGGCAAGAAGCGAACCATGCGAAGCGGCGATGTCTGCATCGTGCCAGCCGGGACGCCGCACCGTTTTGAGAACAAAGCGCGGAGCCGCGCCGTGACCTTCAATGTCTACTCGCCGCCGGAATATTCTCCTGGCGAAAAGGGGTAAAACCATAATGCGTTATCTTTCCCACATCTCCTGCCTCGTCCTTCTGGCCATGCTCCCGGGAGCCAGTCTCCTGCAGGCGGGAACCATTCACGCGACCACTCCGGCTCAGGTCATTCAGCCGGGAAAACTCAACGGCGCTTACTATTTGCTCGAGCATGTAAGTGAAGAGGAATCCCAGGTGGAAATGCTTTTCCTCGTCAAGGACGCCCCGGAGGAAATCAGCGGCTTCGGCAAGCAAATGTCGAAGACCGCCCGCGAGACCACTGCGGCCCTGGGATGTCTGCACGACAAGTATTCTTCGGTCCATCTTGATCAAAATCCGTTACCGCCGATCGAGCGGGATGTGCGGGCCTCCATTCATGCGGACAAGGAGCAACAACTCGTCGACGACACCAGTGGACCTGAATTTATCCGGGCCTTCCTCGTCACCCAAATCGAAGCCGCTACTTACGCCTCAAACCTGGCCAGCGTCCTCGCCGAGCAGGAAACGAATCCGCAACGGATCAAGGTTCTCCGCCAGATCGCCACGCAGTGGCGGACCCGGAGAGAGGAGGCGTTTCGCCTGTTGCGACACTACTAGGGCGGGTCGGTCGCCCGGAGGCCAAAGTTATGATCACCAAAATCGGAGCCGCCACCATCTCCTTCCTGGAGGAATTGAGCAGCCTTTACTGGCTGGCCCGCGAGACGAGTGCGGAGTTGCTCGACCGGCTGGCGGCTCAGCGGTCGCCCTTTCGGCTCACCGATTTTTTCTTCCAGACCAATCGCGTCGGCGTCGGGTCTGTTCCCATGGTGATGATGCTCTCGGTTTTCGTGGGACTGACTATGGCCCTGCTGACCGGCTACCAGCTCCAGAAATATGGACTCGTCACGCTGGTGCCTTCGGTCGTCGCCATCGCCTTTACGCGCGAGATGGGCCCCCTCTTCACCGGAATCGTGTTGGCCTCCCGCATCGGCGCGGCCTTTACCGCGGAACTCGGAGCGATGATCGCCGGCGGCGAAGTCAACGCCCTCGAGGCGATGGGCATCGGGCCGTTGCGTTACCTGATCACGCCGCGCTGGCTCGCCATTTTTGTCATGACGCCATGCCTCTCGGTGGTCGCGACGGTTTCCGGCATCTGCGGAGGCGCTTTTATTTCCAACCTGCTGCTCCAACTCGGTTATGGACACTTTTTCGACCAGGTCATGTCGAACCTGCTGGTGAAAGACATCGTGGCCGGTGTCTTCAAGAGCTTTGTCTTTGGCGCGCTCATCGGCCTCATCGCCTGTTACAAGGGGCTGGCGGTCAAGGGCGGCGCGGTCGGTGTCGGTATTGCGACCACGTCGAGCGTCGTGACGGCGGTCAGTTGCGTCATCGCCTTCGATTCCCTCATCAACATCTTCCTCGTCATCTTTTTCCCATGAGCGCGAAACCCTTACTCGAGATGCACGGCATCAAGCTCAAGTTCGGTGACAAGACCGTCCTCGATGGGGTCGACCTGACTGTGCAGGCCAGGGAAATCCTTGTCATCATGGGTCTGAGCGGCGGCGGCAAAAGCACCTTGCTGGGAGTCTTGCTGCGGCTCCTTGAGCCCACAGCGGGAAAAGTGATTTTCAAGGACCAAGAGTTGACGAAACTGCCCAGGCGCGAGCTCAATAAGACGCGCACCCACATCGGCATGGTCTTCCAGAACGCGGCCCTGGTCAGCTCCATGACAGTGGGCGACAACCTCGCCCTCCCCTTGCGCGAATTGTCGGACAAGAAGCCCGACGAAATCGACAAGGCGGTGGACGAGAAACTCGATCTGATCGAGTTGAAGGACGCCCGGAAAAAGCTTCCCGACGAGCTCAGCGGCGGCATGAAAAAACGGGTGGGCCTGGCTCGCGCGCTTATGCTTGAGCCTGAATTGGTCCTCTTCGACGAGCCCTCCGCGGGCCTCGATCCGATCGCCACCGAGCATATCGACAACCTGATCCTCGAGCTCAAGGACAAGCACGGCGTGACCTCCATCGTCGTCACGCATGAAATGGAAAGCGCTTTTGCGATCGCCACCCGCATGGCCTTTCTCGACCAGGGCAAAATCATCTTCGAAGGGACGCCCGACGGATTCAAGAAGTGCGAACAGGACGTCATCAAAAAATTCCTGGCACCCTATCTCGCCCACGAAAAAACGGAGAAAAATCATGAACATCCACAAAAATGAAGTCACCACGGGCATCCTCGTGCTCGTCAGCGGTGCCATCCTCGTCGGCGTCCTCGCCGTGCTCGGCGCGCCGGGCCTGATCAAGCCGCTCAACACCTTCAAGATCTACTACGACAACGCGGGCGGTATCCGGCCCGGTGCGCCGGTCCTGTTGGGCGGACGCGAAATCGGAAAAGTCACCCGGATGGAATCCCCCATCCCGCTCGACAAGCGTCCCGCCGGTCATCCCGATTACGAAGTGGCCATTGATGTCCGGGTGGATCGCAAGGCCGAGGTCTATCGCGATGTGACGGTGAACCTGACCCAGCAGACGCTCATGGGCCAGCAGGTGATCGATTTCGTCCACGGGAATCCCGAAAGCGGTTTGGCCCCTAATCATACGGAATTTGCCGGTGCGCGGGTGCCTGACCTTTCCGAGTCGGTCTCCAACCAGGTAAAGCAACTGACTGGTCCCGGCTCGGACTTGGCGGAGACGTTGCGCAATGCCCACATCTTCATGGACACGCTCAACCATTCCAAGGTCAAGGAAACCATCTCCAATGCCGAGCAGATGACCGATACCCTGAAGCGTGAACCGTGGCGTTTGATCTGGCCGAGCACGAAAGATTATGGAAACGGCGATGACGCCGACAAGGAGAAGGAACCGCCCCGCAAAAAGCCCCCTGTGGGGGCGACACCGCCGAAAGCTGCTCCCTTGCCGAATCAGGTGCCTCCGCCTCGCGGAGGCGTCACTAGTTCACATGATGTCCGGTGAGCAGACCGTAGACCACCATCCCCGCGCCAATCAGGGGCAGGGGGGCGAACGCCATCCGGATGCGGGGCCCGTTAAAATATTGCGTCAGCACCGCACCGATCTGCGCTCCCACCGCCGCGCCTGTCTGCATGATCAGGGCGATCAGTACGTCGACATTGCCGTTCATCGCGTGGCGGAATGAACCATAGCTCGCCGAAACCACCACTTCAAAAAGATCGGTCCCGATGGCGATGTGGGTTGGAATGCCCAGCAGGTAAACCATGAACGGCATCCGGATGTAGCCCGCTCCGCCACCGAGGAATCCACTGAAGGCACCCCCGACAAAGGAGACAATAAGGATGGCCAGGACGGAAATCGATTTGATCTCCGAATGCGGCAGGGCCAGCTTCGGCCCCCAGTTCAAGGACTGGGTCCACTTCGAAATAAACTTGAAGGCCCGGCGGTCCTTCTCCTGCGAGGTTTGCTCGCTCAACGGTTTGCGGCTGCCCTTGAGCTTCAGCGCCTGCCAGCTCTCCAAAAAAATAAAGAAGGACATCGCGGTCAGTACGCAAATGGTCGCCACACCGACCACGAGGTCGACCTTCGTCGCCCGCTTCAGCGCCTCAATCGCCTGCACGCCTGCCTCCGATCCGGCGATCGTGCCCACGACCATGATGCAGGCGAGCTTCATGTCGATGTTGCCGAGAGCATTGTGTTTCCGCGCCGCCACGATCGACTTGCCCACAATGTGCAACAGGTCGGTTCCCACGACAAAATTCATCCGCAGTCCGATGAGAAACAGCGCGGGCCCCGCCAGGAAACTGCCGCCGACGCCAAAAAAGCCGCCGAGAATCCCGATGACGAATCCGAGTCCAATGAGGTACACCGGATTGACGGTGGTGTCGGAGATGGGAAAATACATGGTTATTTTCCCTTGAGGCGCAGGAGCCGGAAAAGGAAGCTGCTGACGATTTCCAGCCCCACCGCCTGCCCGATCATCAAGGCCAGTGCCGTGATCGCAAACCAACGGCGGTGATGCTCATACATGTCCAGCAGATCGCCCGTAAAGTAGTGCAGGACGAGGCCAAAGTACGCGAAGACAAGTAACGCATAGATGAGCAACTCAAGGGTAAACGTCGTCCAGTTGGTACGTGGCGCAGGAGATGCCATGGTGCACCTTCGCCTAGTCAAAGCTGTGAGGCAAAAACAATCTCGACCACTGCGCTGACGGAAAAAAATCTCGTGGGCGAGGGCATTTTCAAAGGACTACAATTGCTATAATGCTAGAGCCGTGACCTGTCCGGAACCGATCCACAAGTCGGCTCTGTTTCGAGCAGGAGTTGCCGGGCCGGATAATCGAACAATTTTAAGAATCTCCGGTTGTTAATTTTAGCCATTTAATGTTGAAATCAGCATCTCGCTGGATTGGGCGCAACGCGCCCTACACGAATCGAACCAACGCAACGATATAGCACGCCCTTTTTGCCATGTTACCCCAGCATCATTTACTCGGCCTGATTCCCAATCGCGTGAACATGGCCATCGGCCGTCTGCGCGATTCGATCTGGAGCGAATCGATTCCCCTGAAAGTCGAGGCGACCGAGGCTGGGCCCACGCAGGTGACTTTGGCGGAAGCGAAGCGTCTGCGCCGTCATCCGGTCAAGCCTGACACCGGTTGGGGAAAACTTTTCGACCAGCGCTGGTGCCGTGTCGTCCTGCCGTCTTTCTCCGGCCCCTGTTTCCTCAACTGGCGCGACCAGGGCGAGGCGACGGTCTACTTCAACGGCAAGCCTTACTTTGGCATGGACGTCGCGCACCGCTATTGCCGCGTGCCCGCCGGGACGAAGGAACTTTGGATCGAGGCGAACTGCATCCAGAGCGCCATCTGGCATCCCGAGGCCCATGGTTTGACCAGGAATGGAAGTCTTTTTGAAGGTGCCTTTCTCTGCCGCCGGAACGAGGAAGCCTGGCAGGCCTATCACGATCTGAAGTGCCTCTTCGATCTCGCGATGGACCTGCGCACCCGCGAGAACCCGCAACTGTCCTCGCACCTGAACGCGTTTGGCCAGCAGTCCCCGGTCGACAAGGCCTCGCCGTTCTATCGCCAATTGCTGCGAAGCCTGGATCGCGCGGTCGATGCCCACGATCGTGCCGGCATCCCCGCCATGCGCAAGGAACTCGCCGCAGCCTATCGCGCCTTCCGCAGCGATGGTGCATTCATGAAGTGCATCCTGACCGGTCACGCCCACATCGACCTGGTCTGGATCTGGCCGGAGCGGATGAGCGAACTCAAGGCGGTTCACTCCTTCGCCACGGCCAACCGGCTGATGGACGAGTACCCGGAATTCAAGTTCGCCTACAGCCAGCCCGCGAGCTACGAGGCGGTGCGGAAACGTTCACCGGGACTCTATGGTGACGTCCTCAAGCGCATCCGCTCCGGGCGCTGGCAGGCTACGGGTGCGATGTACGTCGAGTCCGATACGCTCCTCGCCTGCGGTGAGGCCTTGGGCCGCAGTTTCACACTCGGCCAAAAAGGCTTCAAGGAAATCAACGGACGTCCCTCGCGTTTGAACTGGCTGCCCGATGTCTTCGGCTACTCCGCCTGCCTGCCCCAATTGATGAAGCTGACCGGCGTCGATTATTTCTTCACCACGAAGATGACCTGGAACGCGGTCGTCCGCTTCCCGCACAGCAGTTTTGTCTGGAAGGGCAACGATGGCTCCGAGGTGGTCGCGCACGTCATGCAGGACGGCGGCTATGTCACCCAGATGCGCTTGCAGGACATCCAGGCGCCGATGCTCGGTCATCAGCAGGCCGATGTTCATCACGAATATCTTTTGCCCACCGGTTTTGGCGATGGCGGCGGCGGGCCCACGGACGAGATGTGCGAACGCGCAAGGCGTCTTGGCTCCCTGCCAGGCATGCCCGAGATTTCCTGGGGCCAGCCCGAAGCCTTCTTCGAGCGCCTCGACAAAATCCGCGACCAGTTGCCGACCCACCAGGGTGAGTGCTACCTCGAGTTCCATCGCGGGACCTTCACGACGCACGGCAATCTCAAGGCCACCTTCCGCAGGCTGGAACGTGCGCTCCAACTCGCGGAAGCCGCCGCCGCAGCCACCGGCAAACGTTGGGACATGGAGCACGCCTGGAAGCGGCTCGTCTTCGCCCAGTTCCATGATTACATCCCGGGCAGTTCCGTGTGGGACGTCTATCAGGAAGGACTGCCCGAGCTTGAGAAACAGGCCGCTGAACAGACGGCCCGTGCCCAAACCGCGCTCTCCAGCTCCAACGGAAAGTGGTGCGTCTTCAATCCTCACGCCTCGCCGATCCGGTGCCGTATGCGCCATCCGCAAAAGAAAAAGGACGTCCTCGTCGACCTCCCGCCATTTTCCGGCTCCGAGATCGAAAAGGTGACGGTGAAGCATTTGCCCGCGCCGGTGAAGATCGCCGGGCGAAAAGTCTCCAACGCCCTGGTCGAATTTGAAATCAACGCCGACGGCTGGATCAAGTCCCTGAAACTGGAAGGCCAGCCGGTGCCTCTGCGCGGACCGTTCGGCCAACTGGTGATCTATCCCGACCGGCCCGCGAATTTTGACTCATGGGACATCGATCGCCAGGCCTTGTCCCTCGCGAATGTCTGCAGGGAACGCGCCGAAATCCGGGCATGGAAGCAGGGCGATCTTTGCCAGGGCCTTCAGGTCACGCGGAAGATCGGAAAGAAAAGCACCGCCACGGTCACCTTCGCCCTGGAGGCGGGCAGCCCGCTCGTCCACGTCACCGTGGACGTCGACTGGCAGGAGCCCGAGCATCTCCTCAAGCTCCATTTCCCCACCGCTTTCTCCGCCACGAATGCCCGCTTCGGCGCCCCCTTCGGCAGTGTCCTGCGCCCGCAAATCACGGCCGACCTCGCTTCGGAAGCAAAGTGGGAGGTTCCCTTCAGCCGCTACCTGGCCGTCTTCGACGAAGGTGAAATGGAAGGCTTCTTCCTCGCCACCGAAGCCAAGTACGGTGCCACCGTGCGCGAGGGCAACATCGGCCTCAGTCTCGTGCGTAGTCCGCGCGTGACCGGCTTCGAGTCCCACGCGGGCGCCTGGCCGGTGCATCTCAGCCGCCTGAAGGACAAGCCCGCTTGCGCTGATCTCGGTCGTCATCTTATTCGCCTCGCCGTGGGCCGCTACGCCAACGACCTCCCGCGCGAGCGCCAACCTGCCGCGGTGGCCGAGACGCTCTTCACTTCTCCCATGGTCTATCAGGGCCGCCCGGTTGCCCCCGTGCTCGAATCGATCTCCGGCGGCCCGACCCTCGTCCCCGCGTGGATTGTCCCGGCGGATGGAAAATCCTGGCTTCTGCGTCTGCACGAAGTCGCCGGACGTCGCGGCGCCGTCAAGCTGCGCGCGGCCAAGGGCTGGAAGCTCGAAAAGACCGGCTACGAGGGCGCGCCCTCGCTCGGCACGATTTCCTCCCGCGGCCTCGATTACACGCCCTATCAGATCGTGACCGTTCGTTTCAGCCGCCAAAAATAAACTCAGTTCTTCCCAGTCGATATCGGTGCGAGCCCTTGATGCCTAGCTATACGTCCCCAGCGCCTGGTGGATTCCCTCCACCGCCATGCCGCCTTCGCCTACGGCGGCGCCGCAGCGCTTTACGGAGCCCGACCGCACGTCGCCCGCCGCAAAAACCCCCGGCTGGCTGGTTTCCATCATCACCGGCTTGCGGGCATGGCCCTTCCACGCCGGCGCATCCGCGACGCTCGCCCCCGTCTTCACAAAACCTTTTTCATCGCGCTCAATTTCCGGCGGCAACCACTGCGTACACGGTTTCGCGCCGATCATGGAAAAAACGGCAATCGCCGGCACGACGCGCTTTTCTCCCGTCTGCACATTTTCGAGTTCCACTTCCTCCAGGCGCTTTCCTCCGCTCATTTTGCGGATCTCCGTATTGCGCAGGATTTCGATGTTCGCCTTGGTCTCGACTCGCCTGGAGAGGTAGCTCGACATGCTCTTCGCGAGATCGTTGCCCCGGATGACGAGCAGCACTTTCTCCGCGCTTTCCGAAAGGAACATCGCGGCCTGCCCCGCCGAGTTTCCGCCCCCCGCCACAATCACCGTCGCCTCGCGGCACAGTTTGCTCTCCATTGCGGTGGCGGCATAGTAGACGCCCAGCCCCTCGAAATTCTCGCGGCCCTCCGCCTCAATCCGGCGGTATTCCGCGCCGGTCGCGATCAGCACGCACTTCGCCCGCAACGTCGCGGGACACCCTTCGATCTGCAGCTCTTTTCCGTATTCTCCGTCGGTGAAGCTGAGCGACAGCGCTTGCGAGGGCGTCGTGAATTTCGCTCCAAAACGGTAGGCCTGCAGTTGCGCCCGGTTCGTCAGGTCGCCGCCGCTGATGCCCGTGGGAAAGCCAAAGAAATTCTCGATCAGCGAGGACGAGCCCGCCTGTCCCCCGGGTGCATAACTCTCCAGCACCACCGTCTTCAGCCCCTCGGAAGCCGCATTCACGGCGGCGGAAAGACCCGCCGGCCCCGCGCCCACGATCGCGAGGTCGCAGAAGACTTCCGTCTCACCCGCCTGCACGAGGGACCGCTTCAGTCCCGCCACATGGGCCACTTCGCGGAGGGAAGGTCGCTTGAGCGGAAGCCCGTTGGTTTGGATGAGTACCGGCAAATCGCGCGACCCGAGGTTCAGTCGGGAGCAAAGCGCCCGCCCTTCCTCGCTTTCAAAATTGATCACCCGGTGCAGGATCCGGTTTTTGTCGAGAAAGTCGTCGATCTGGTGTCCGTCCCGCGAGCCGGTCGCGGTAATGATGCGGAACCCGGCGAACTCCCGGTCGCGCATCAGCCGTTTGCGCCGCATGATCAGCGCGCTGACGATAATTTCGCCCAGGCCCGGCAATTCGGAGAGCGCCCGCCGCAGGTCGTCCGCGCCGACGGTGAGGATCTCCGATTCCTCCGCCTTGCCGCGAACACTGACCAGTGCAGCGTTGCCCGTCAGCAGCGTGATGTCGCCGACAAAATCGCGCGGACCCGGCGCAGCCAGGATTTGCTCCACCCCGTCGCGCGTTTCATACGCCTCGAGTTCGCCACGGATGACCACCGTCAGCCCCAGGTCGCGGTGCCCGGCCTTGAAGAGGAACTCGCCCCGCTTCAATTTGCGCCGTTGTCCCAGCGGTTCCAATTGCGCGATTTGCCGGTCATCCAGCTTGGGAAAGGCGACGGCCTCCGTGTCCCGATAAAATTGCTCGTCCTGGTCGATCTCGTTCATCATGGTCTCCTTCGCGTGCTGGAGAGAAATCTAGCAGCATTTCTTTGGAGCGAAAGCCATGAAGTCATCATCGCGCAGGAAACCAGCCCGAATCTGTGCTAGACTGGTTCCGGAAAAAAATCATGGCCGCCAAATTTCAGGAACTGACGCAGACCGATGCCGTCCACCAGGCGCAGGAGCACTATTACGGCAAGGCCCAGAGGCAGATTGGCGCGCCGGAACGCGATACGCTGACCGAAGACGAGATCAGTTTCATCCAGGCCCGCGACAGCTTCTATATGGCCACGGTCAACGAGAAGGGCTGGCCCTACATCCAGCATCGCGGCGGTCCGGCCGGGTTCCTGAAAGTCCTCAGCCCTACCTCGCTTGCCTTCGCTGACTACAAGGGCAACCGGCAAATGCTCTCCACTGGCAATCTTTCCGTGACCGATCGCGTCGCGCTTTTTCTCATGGATTATCCCCGGCGCGAGCGCCTGAAAATTCTCGGTCACGCCCGCGTGGAAGACGCCCGTGAACATCCGGACCTCGTCGTCCAATTCGCCCATCCTGAGGAGCAGGCTACTGTGGAACGCCTCTTTTTCATCGATGTCGTCGCCTTCGACTGGAATTGCCCCCAGCACATCACGCCCCGTTATACCGCCGGGGAAATCGAGGCCGTCATGGCTCCCCTCCAGCAGCGCATTGCCGAACTCGAGGCCCGGCTCAAGTCCCGCCTTTAAGCCAGTCTCTGTCTCCATCGTTTTATTCGACGCTACATCGTTACATCCATAAGCCCCCTGAAGCTTACTTCGCTCGTGCATATCCATGGCAAAATGGTATGGATAATGGTGATGATTTAAACGCTCATGGACCCGCCATTGCCAACCGATGAGGCGCGGAAAAATGCAGAAGTTCTCCTGCAAAGGGAGAGACTTTTCTCCGATACCATCATCGCCAGCGTCCCGGGCATCCTCTATCTCTACGATCAAAATCGGCGTTTCCTGCGGTGGAACCGTTCCTTTGAAACGGTCTCCGGTTACTCCGGCGAGGAAGTGGCGCGAATGAATCCCCTCGATTTCTTCGCCGGGCACGAGAAAGAGCTTCTGCACGACAAGATCGAGGAAGTCTTCTCCGTTGGCGAAGCTTCGATTGAGGCCGACTTCGTCACCAAGGATGGCCGCAGCATCCCCTTTTTCTTCACCGGCCGGAAAGTCCTCTTCGACGGTGCCACCTGCCTTGTCGGCCTTGGCATCGACGTCTCTGAGCGCAGGCAGGCGAACCTCGCGTTGCACGAAAGCGAACGCAAGTACCGCGAACTCGTCGAGCACGCCAACAGCATCATCCTGCGCTGGACCCGCGACGGTCGCATCACTTTCCTCAACGAATACGGCCTGAAGTTCTTCGACTACACCCCCGCCCAGATCATCGGCCAGCACGTCGTCGGCACCATCGTCCCCGAAATCGAAAGCACCAGCCGCGATCTCCGCCCCTTGATGGAGGACATCCTCAAGAACCCCGGGGCCTTCGAAAAAAACACCAACGAGAACATGCGCCGCAACGGCGAGCGCGTCTGGATCGCCTGGACCAACAAGACCGTCATGGACGCCGATGGGCAGGTCAAGGAGGTCCTCAGCATCGGCACCGACATCACCGAACGCCGCCGGGCCGAGGCCCGGATCGCCGAGCAGGCCGCCTTCCTCGACAAGGCGCGCGATGCCATCGTCGCCCGCACCCTCGAGGGTAACGTCCTTTTCTGGAACCAGGGCGCCGAAAATGTCTACGGCTGGAAAAGCGAGGAGGCCCTCGGCCGGCATATCGCCGATCTTGTTTACACCGAACACGGTGCCCATGACGAAATCACCCGGCGCGTCCTCGCCAATGGTGAATGGTCCGGCGAACTCCGGCATCTCACCCGCAATGGCCGCGAAATCACCGTCGAGTCGCGCCTCACCCTCATCCGCGACGAGAGCGGAAAGCCCAAGTCGGTCCTCGGCATCAACACCGACATCACCGAACGCAAAATCATCGAGGCCCAGTTCCTCCGCGCGCAACGCATGGAAAGTATCGGCACTCTCGCGGGCGGCATTGCGCATGATCTCAACAACATCCTCACACCGATCCTGATGTCCATCGACGCCCTCAAGGCGAAGACCTTCGACCCCCAGGCCGTCAAGATGCTCGAGTCCATCGGTGTCAGCGCCAAGCGTGGCGCCGATATCGTCCGGCAGGTCCTTACCTTTGCCCGCGGCATCCAGGGCGAACGCATCGAAATCCAGCCCAAGCATCTCCTCCAGGACCTCGAACTCATCATCCAGGACATCTTCCCCAAGGACATTCGCCTGCGCGTCACGCTTCCCGAGGAAAAATGGACCATCCAGGGCGATCCCACCCAGATGCACCAGGTCCTTCTCAACCTCTGTCTCAACGCCCGCGACGCCATGCCCGACGGCGGCGAACTCCACCTCGGCGTCGACCATTGCACCATCGACCGGCAGGAACTCGCCCTGAAACATCAGGTCAAGCCGGGGCGCTACGTCCGCTTCAACGTCACCGATCAGGGCACCGGCATGCCCCAGGAAATCATCGACAAGATCTTCGAACCCTTCTTCACCACCAAGGACATCAACAAGGGCACCGGCCTCGGCCTCTCCACCGTCCAGGCCATCGTGAAAAGCCATGGCGGTCTCATCAATGTCTACAGTGAATTCGGTGCGGGCACCACATTCCACGTCTATCTCCCCGCCACCGAAGCTTCCACCGAACCCAACCGGGAGTCGTCCGATGAGATCAATCTCCCCCGCGGCAACGGCGAACTCATTCTCCTCGTCGACGATGAAGCGCCCATCCTCGCCGTTACCAGCCAGATCCTGCAGGCCTACGGTTACCGTGTCCTCACCGCCTGCGACGGTGCCGAGGCCCTCACCATCTACGCGCAGAACCAGTCCGAGATCGACGTCCTGCTCACCGACATGCGCATGCCCATCATGGACGGCAGCGCGATGATCCGTGCCCTCTTGCCGCGCGATCCTCCACTCAAAGTCATCGCCGCCAGCGGCCTCGATCTCACCGATCCCAAGGCCAAGCTCGCCGACACCGGCGTCAAACATTTCCTCGTCAAGCCTTACACGCCCGGGATCTTGCTGAAACTTCTACGAACGGTTTTGGACGAGAAATAAGCTGGGTCGAAAAGGCCTTGTGGCCCCACTCACGCCGAATATACTCCGGCCTCCTTTTCGCCCTCTCAATACTCTTCCCCGGAAAAATCTTCTCCATGGCCTTCGACCTTCAGCGCGGCACCAACATCTCTTCCTGGCTCAGCCAAAGCAAGGCCCGGGGCGCGGAACGCCGCAATTTTTTCCTTCGGAGCGACGTGCAACGCATTGCCGATTGGGGCTTCGACCATCTTCGTCTCCCTATCGACGAAAGCCAGATGTGGGATGAGCAGGGCCGGCCCGAACCCGAGGCCTTTGAACTCATGGAGTCCGCCATCAACTGGTCCCTCGAGGCCGGCCTCAAGGTCATTGTCGATCTCCACATCATCCGGTGTCATGGTTTCTTTCAGAGCACTGAGCCCGAGCTCTTCACCAACCCCGAAAAAGCGGAAGTCTTCGCCGACCTGTGGCGGCAACTCTCCGCCCGCCTGAAACACCACCCCCTCGATAAAGTCGCCTACGAGCTCCTCAACGAGCCCATCGCGAAAGTCTCCGCCGATTGGAACCGGGTCGCCAGAGTCGCCCATCAGGTCATTCGCGAACTGGAACCGGAACGCATCATCGTCCTCGGCTCCAACAAATGGAATTCGGTCTTCACCTACGATGAGCTCGATGTCCCCGACGACCGCAACTTGCTCCTGACCTTCCATTTTTACCAGCCAATGCTCCTCACCCATCACCAGGCCTGGTGGACGCCCGAGGGAAAAATCTACTCCGGTCCCGTGCAATATCCCGGCACTCCCATTGCTCCCGCGAACCTCCCCCAGCTCGACCTCTCGAAAGCGGGCCGCCTCACTCCCGCTGAGATTGCTGCCCTGAATCTTCCCTACGACCGCGCCGCCATGGTCCGCGATATGGCCCGGCCCTTGGCGATCGCGCGCAGCAAAAATCTGCCCATCTATTGCGGCGAATTCGGCGTGATCAAGCTCGCTCCCCACGAATACCGCCTCGCTTGGTACCGCGACATCGCCTCCGTCTTCCACGAGCTCGGCATCGCCTGGGCCAACTGGGATTACAAGGCCAAGAACGCCGAGTTCGGTCTCATCGACGCGGCGGGCAAAAGCATGGGCATTGCCGAAGTTCTCCTTGCCGCCGACCCGCAGCGCTAGGACAATTTAAACGTAATCCCGCCTCAGCAACTCCGCCGCCGTCTCATCCAGCTGTTCCCGCCGCCGGATTTCCTCGAACCGGTCCACCAAGTCCTCGGGCCGGAATCGCCGCTTCTCCGCGCCGCGGAAATCATGAAAAATCTGCCCCTTGTTCATCATGATGATCCGGTCGCCGAGGTTCACCGCCTGCTGCATCGAGTGCGTCACCATCAGCGTTGTCAACCGGTCGCGCTGGATCACCTCGCTCGTCAGCGCGATCACCTGCTCCGCGCTTTTCGGATCGAGTGCCGCCGTATGCTCGTCGAGCAACAGCAGCGACGGCTTGAGCCACGACGCCATCAGCAGCGTCAGTGCTTGCCGTTGCCCGCCCGAGAGCGAACCAATCGCATTATCCAGCCGGTTCTCCAGCCCCATCTTCAGGCTCGCGATCCGGTCCCGCAACGGACTCATCAACTTCTTCGACAGCGCCCAGCCGAGCCCCCGCGGTTTTCCCCGGTGCGTGGCCAGCGCGAAATTCTCCGCGATCGACATGTTCGGTGCGGTGCCGCTGAACGGATTCTGGAAAACGCGTCCGATCAGCTTCGCCCGCCGATGCTCCGGCCAGCGCGTTACGTTCACGCCGTCCAGCTCGATGCTCCCTTCATCGACAAAAAACGATCCCGCCACCGCATTGAGCAGCGTCGATTTCCCCGACCCGTTCATTCCCAGCACCACGACAAACGAGCCGTCCTCAATCGTCAGGTCCACGCCCTGCAGCGCCCGGACCTCGTTGACCGTGCCCGGGTTGAATGTCTTGCGGAGTCCTTTGAGTTTCAGCATGGCGGTCAGGCGGTGACGGTTTTCTTGCGGTTCAACGTGGAAATAAATCCCGGCAGCACCAGCGCCGCAAAGACAAAAAACGCGGTGATCAGTTTGAGATCGTTGGGATTCAGCCCCCAACGCAGTGCAATCGCGACCAGCAGCCGGAAAAGTACCGAGCCCATGATTGCCCCCATGATCGTCAGCCCCAGCGTGCGCGATCCGGTCAGTGCCTCCCCGATGATCACACTCGCCAGGCCCCACACGATCATCCCGATCCCCATCTGCGCGTCCGCGAAACCCTGGTACTGCGCCAGCAGCGATCCCGACAGCGCGACCAGCCCGTTCGAGAGCGCCAGCCCCATGATAATGTACCCGTCCACATTGCCGCCGAGCGCGCGGATCATCTGCGCATTGTCACCCGTCGCCCGCATCGCCGTCCCGATGTTTGTGCGAAAAAACAGATAGAGCGCGAAACCCACCGCTGCCGCCGCCGCGCCTGCGAAGACGAGTAGTGCCGCATCCGCGGAAGCCACCGTCCAGCCAAAGACATTCACTGTCGGTGCCCCGAGCAGCTTCGTGCCGACTTCTTCCGCATGACTGTTCAGCGTCGCGGCCTGCATCAACGGGATATTGCTCCGTCCCATCACATGCAGGTTCACCGAATAAAGCGCCGTCATCACCAGGATGCCCGCCAGCAGCGCGTTGATCTTGAACTTGGTATGAATAATCCCCGTCGTCGCACCTGCTAACGCTCCCCCGACCGCGCCCGCTGCCGTCGCCAAAAACGGATTCACGTTATGGATCAGCAGCACCGCGCTGATCGATGCGCCGAGCGTGATCGACCCGTCCGTCGTGATGTCCGGGATCTCAAAAATCCGAAACGAAATGAAGACCCCCATCGCCAGCAGCGACAGAATCAGCCCAATCGTCAATGCGCCGAGAAGAAGTGTCATGGTAAGGGAGTAATCATGGTGTTCACGTCAGCACCGGCGCGATCCACAGCGCCCCGCGCAAAAATTCGCTCTCCCCCGCGCCGCTGAATTCGCGCGAGTCATTCAACAGATGCAGCACGCCCTGGGCGGCGCGTCCGTCGAAGAGCGCAGTGAGGGTTGTCTTGTAATCGATGGCCCCCTTCTGCAACGGTCGGTACGAAAAACAAGCCGCATGAAAATGTCCCAGCAGTCCCGGGGCGAGTGGACGCAACATCGGCTGTGGCGCCGCACTCTCCCGCGCCACCACGCCCACGACCAACGAAGTCGAATCCCGGAACGCCCGCTCGCTCGTAAACGAAAGCCAGTCCCGGATCTGCGGAAAACCAAAATTGTTCGCGGTCGCATTGGCGGGCGACTTCTGCAAGCTCGCTCCCACCAGTCCCGCTGTCTCCGTCACGCCCACCACGAGCGCCGCCGGCGTCCCCGCGATCTCCAGCGCCGTCGCCGCGAGTTCGGTCAGCCCCACCGTGCGCGCCTCGTCCTTGGCCTGGAACCGCGCCAACGTGGAAAAATCTCCGCGCCCTAGGAGGCCCAGCAACAAATGCCCCTCCGGCACCAGCGTCCCTTCGCTCACCGAAAAATCGGGCCGCGCCGAATCATCCGCCGGTTGAAAGACCGATACTCCGCCCGCCGCCAGAAATTCCCCGAAACGCGGCGCACACTCCGCCACCTTCGCGCCCAGCGCGCCGACCCCGATCGCCACCGTCCCCTGGTCGAAGCGAATCGCCTCGCGCGCCGTCGCCGCATCAAACCCGCCATGCAGCAACGTGTCACTCCCCAGCGTCTCCACCCGCACGCCCTTGCCTGCCAGCGAAAACAGTTCATATCCCGCCCGCGCCGAAGTCAGCGTGCGTCCAGGACTCGGCTCGTCCACCGGGCCGCTTGTCGCGGAATCGCCCTGCAAGAGCGCCTCCATTCCCGCCATCCCCAGCACCGTGCGCACCATCGTCGACGGATTCACAATCCCGAACGAACCCTTGATCGCCAGCAGTTGCTTGTAAACCGTCAGCACCACGCGCAGTCCCGCCGAGCTGATATAATCCACTCGCTCCATGTCGAGCCGGATCCGATGCTCGCCCTCGCGCACCGCCTGCACCAGCGCCGCCTCCACGGTGTCGCACCAACTCGTGTCGAGCCGTCCCTTCAGCCGGATCACCAGCCCGTCTCCCGATTTTTCGCGCGTGATTTCCATGGCTATTTGCTCACTTTCGTCGCCTGTTTCAGCAGCCCGTCCGGAATCTCCATCCCCACTGCTGCGGCGTTCGCGGGACTCACCGTCAGGTTGCACTTCGGCGGCAGCGTGAACGGAATGTCCTTCGTCGGCTCGCCCGCGATCACCCGCTCGATCAGGTGCACCGTCGTCACACCCGCGTCGTGATAGTCCCGGCCCAGCGATACCGCCGCGCCCATCGGCACCGTTGTGCTGTTCAGGCTGAAAAGAGGCTTCTTCGTCTGGCGCGCCGCCTTCGTCAACGCCGTGAATCCCGCCGAGGAAAGATTGTCCGAGATTTGCACGATCGCGTCGATCGGCCGCGCCGCCAGTGACATCGCCGCATCCGGAAATTCCGCCGGCGAATTCGCCGCCACCGCGTCCAGCGTGAACCCCCTCTTCTTGCACAGCGTGTCGAGCGCGTCTTTCAGGTCCACCGAGTTCGTCTCCGCCGGGCAAAAAAGCGTCCCGATGTGCTTGATGTGCGGATAATATTTCTCCAGCAAATCGATCATGTCGCCGTAGGGACTCAGCACCGCCACGCCCGTCACATTCGGCAGGTGGTCCGTGTAACTCTTCCCCGCGCCCGCCGCCATCGGATTCGCCACCAGGCTGAAAACAATCGGCGTATTGCGCACCCGGTGCAGCGCCGTCTGCAACGTCGGCGTCGACAGCGGCACGATCAGGTCCGAACCGTTCGTCATCGCCGCGTCCAGCATCCCGCCCAGCGCCGACATGTCCCCCTGCGCGCTCTGCGTCTTGAGCTCATAATCGGTCCCTTCCTTCAACGCGCTGTGCTGCCAGCCCTCCGCCATCCCCGCCAGCGTCTCCTCCGAGGGTGCCGTCTCATTGTAATTCACGATCGCAATCTTCCATTTCTTGTGCGCCGCCTTGGGCCGCACCGGCGCCGCAATGCTCTTGCTCTCGTGCCCCGTCTCGTCGATCACCAGTTGCGCCTTCTCCTTGATCTCGTCCGGCACCGACCACGCTCCGCCCGAAAGCCGCCCCAGCGCCTGCAAATTCACCGTCAAAATCTCCGGCATCACATTTTCAATCGGCACGCTTGCCGGATCGCGCCCGTTGAGCAGGTCGCCCGCCAGCACTCCGGCCAGCCGTCCCACCTCGCGATAGTCCGCGCCCAGGTCGAAGAGAGCCCCCCGTTTCACGTTCGGCGGAATCACCGTGAATACCGGGATCCCCGCCTTGTTCCCCGCCGCGATGACCGAGTCAATCGCCGTCATCACCGTCACATCGCCGCCCACCCAGAGCGCCTCCGCCCCGCGCGCCGTCAGCGAAGCCGCCGCCTCGCCCACCCCCGCCGAGTTGTCCACCGTCACCTCCAGTAACTTGATTCCCAGCTCCCCGCAGACCTTCCGCGCCAGCTTCACCTGTGCCTCGGAATTCGCCTCGCCCGAGTTCCACACTACGCCCACTGTCTTCAAGTTCGGATTCAACGCGCGCGCCAGGTCGAACGCCTGCTTGATCGGCTGCATCGTCCCGTAGCCCGCCAGCCACGCCGGATGCTCCAGCGGATTCTCCGCGCTCACGCCCACCCCCGCCGCCACCGGGTCTGTCACCAGGGCAAACACATGCTTCTTCTGCGTCGTCCGGTTCGCATTCGCCACCGCCTGCAGCGACGGCGTGCTGATCGTCAGCAACAAATCATAACTCCCATTCGCCATCTCGCGCCCGATCGTCTGCGCCGTCGGCATGTCCCCCTCGGCATTGAACGTCTTCACGCGCAGGTTCTTCCCCGTCACCCACCCGCGCTCCTCCAGCCCCGCCAGCATCCCCTCGCGTCCCTGGTCCAGGATCGACTGCGACGCCTGCTGCAACACCGCCACCGAGACCACTCGCCCCGTCGTCGACGACAACTTCGCCCGCGACCCTAGATCGGAAAAAAGCAGCAAAGCCGAAGCCGCCGCAATCAGTCCCAGTCCCAGCCCCAAACGTCGTAAAATTTCAAGCATGCCGAGCCGCCACACTGCACGCCTCCCGCCAAGCGATCAAGAGCTTTGCCCGCCGTGCCTCCGAGGTAGCCGTCGCACTCCGTGCGGCGGTCCCTGCCTTCGGCCCCCGCTGCTGTAGCGGCGGTCTATGACCGCCGAGTGCCTCCAAATCCTGAAAGGATGCCATCATTCAGCCCAGGGTTGCGAGGCCTGAGCTACCCTGGGTAACAATCCTCCCTGACCCAACCCTGAAAGCGGTTGAAAAACAGTGCACCTTAAGAATACAGAAAAAATCCAAGCAAAAGTATGCTTAAAGATGTATGTCGCTTTTTTGCTTCACAATTTACCCGGTAAATTTGTCTTTATAAGAGAGCTTTTGAAAACTACTTTGAGCTTTATGACGATAAAACCAGCAAATGACAGCTTCGAATTAAATGAAGACGTCATTCTTCAGATTCAAGATTTTTTATCGCGATTCTCCTTAGTCGAAGATTCCAATGGTCTGGATTTGCTAGTTTTCAAAGATTTTAAAAATGGAGCTCTATTTATCGAGTGTCATCTTCTTGCAAATCAATTGATTCAACTGTCGACGACGGATGCGTCCCTCGATCCTGAAAATCAACCTGAATATCGCGCAAACAGAGATGTTTTAACAGACGACCCAGCGTTTTTGCAAATGAAGGATGATGCAAAAAATGGGCGAGTATTTAGCAATATTGTTGCCGAGTTCGATGTATCATATTCAGAAGAAAAGCCTTTGAAAATTATTGGTGGACAGCATCGAACCAAAGCGATTTCGGAGGCGCTCGCAACAAGTGTTGATCGAGCGCACGGTATAAAGGTCTATTTTGCACTTACGCTTGAACAACGATTAGACGTTCAGTTAATATCCAATACAAATATAGAAATATCTCTCGACCTTCTCGATCGTATGCTCGAAACGCAGCGTGGTCCAGAATTACGGTCATGGTGTCAGGCAGTAGGACTTCTTCCAGAAAAGAGTGATTTTTCAGACCGAAGGGCGAAAGATAAGCCTATTAGCGTGAGATTGGCTAGATCCTTCATTGTTAATTTTTTTAAAGGAAAATCCATCAGCGCTGAAAGTTTTGATGATAGCGATACGACGCCCTATCTATGTTCGACGGGAGGAGGTGTTGACCAAGAATATGTGAATACATGTTTGGCTCATCCCGGACTATGGGACGATGAAGCTTTAAAAAGAGCGGGAAAGGAATATGCAAGGCTGATCCAGTCGCACAATGATTTGATTTCAAAGAAAAAGGAATTGGCCAAAATTTCTGACTACTCCCAGAAAACGGTCAGCCTTTCTGTTATCTCGGCATGGGCATACATCGCCGGACATTTGCAATCAAACGCTATTCGTCTCCAGAGACATTTTGATCTCGCAGGGCAGAAGCCCGATCCATTAAACGTAGCAGCACTAGCAAAAGGTCGTCATAAAACCGATCCGGAAAATTACAGAGGTCTCGGAGTTCGAGCGGATACGAAGGAAAGAGGGAGAATGGTTGAGTTATTCTTCGTTCAAGCAGAAAAAGGTGAGGGAATAAACCACGGAATCGTAGATGTCGCAATCAAAAGATATCACGCAAAGGTCTCGCTATTGGATGCTAAGAAAGCGGAAGCTAAATTGAAATGAGCGGTTCCGAGATAGATCAAGTTTTTTCGGATAACTTCGAAGACGCAAAATCGTTTCTGGAGATAGCTCGAAAATGCCATAAAAGAGGCGAAGAGCGTTTTTCGGCTGCCTTTGCTAAGGCTTCGTTACTGGCAGCTTTCTCTTCCTTTGAGGCTTTTCTTCATTCAATTTCTAGTGATTTTATTGATTCAAATAACAAACAGCTTTCCGTACATGATAGGGGATTTCTAATGGAACTAGAAGTTTCATTAAATTCGGAGGGGGCCTTTTACATCACCAAAAAAAGTAAATTTGGAAGAGTAGAAGATAGGATTCTTTTTTTATACAGGCGTCTTTCAGGTAAAAGATTTGATACCACTAAAAAGTTTTGGTCAGTATTTCGGGATAGTTCAATTCTAAGGAACCAAGTGGCTCATCCCAAATCCAATACAGTCGTATCTATTTCGATTCTTGAAAATGCGTTATCGGCAATCCTCGAAACAATGAACTACATCTCCCAGGGAATTTTTAAAAAACCACTGCCTTTGGCCTCCTATGGACTTACGGCTAAGATTGATCTGAGTACAGCTTTTGTTGATTAAAACCAAGAGATACGAGCAGCCCCGCGCAACGCGATCAAGAGGATTGAAATGAAGTTGGTGGAAGAGAGAGAAGACCTCTCCTTTATTGCTAAACTCACCAATGTCTGATTAATTGACCCTCCAATGAATGCGGGCCCCACCATTCGTGAATTGGCGGCTCTGGCCGGGGTCTCCCGCAGCACCATTTCGCTCGCGTTACGGAATCATCCCAGCATCCCGCCCGCCACCCGGGACCGCATTCACGAGCTCGCCCGCCGCAGCGGCTACCGGATTGATCCACTCGTCGCCACCCTCATGGCCCAGTTGCGTCTCTCCCGCAAAAAGCGTCCGATCGAAACCCTGGCCTACCTGACCAACTGGGATTCCGAGTGGGGCTGGAAAAAGCACCCCAATGAGCCCGATTTCTACGCCGGAGCCTGTCGCCGGGCTGCGGAACTGGGCTACGAAGTCGAACATTTTTGGGCCCTTGAACCGGGCCTGACACAGTCGCGCCTCAGCCGCATCCTCTACGCCCGAGGCATTCGCGGAGTCATCATCGCTCCGCTGCTCCGCGCCCGCGGCCACCTGTCCCTCGACTGGAAACATTTCGCCGCCGCCACCATCAGCACCACGGTCTACAAGCCGGACATCCACCGCTGCAGCCATCTCCATTACAACGGCATGGTCACAGCGTTGCGCAGCCTCAAGCATCGCGGTTATCGCCGGATCGGTCTGGCCGCCCTCTCCGCCCATGACAAGCGGGTCAACCACGGATGGCAGGCGGCTTTTCTCTTTCAAAACCACAATACTCCCGCCTCCCGCCGGATTCCCCCCTATCTGGCAGCCGATTGGAAAAAAGACGGCTTCCGGAAATGGCTGGAAAAATATTCGCCCGACGTCGTCCTCAGCAATGCGGAGAATCCCTATTTCCTCCTGCGCGACTTGGGCTATCGCATCCCGCAGGACATCGCGTACGCCAATCTCGATGTGCAACCCGGCACGCCCTATTCCGGCATCGACCAGCTCGCCAGCGAAGTGGGCGCCGGCGCGGTCGACCTGGTCGCCATTCAACTGCAAAACAACGAACTGGGTCTGCCCCGGCATCCGCGCGCCGTTCATATTCAGGGCCAGTGGGTCGACGGCGAAACCACCACCCTGCTCAAGACGGCCAGCCCCTCCATCGTTTCCGCGACAACGCGCCGTTCTCTATCAAGCGTCAGGAAAAAAGCCCGGATCAAGACGGCCTCCTTGAAGAAATAATTCTTCCCCAAGCCTCCCCTCCTCATTTTCCAGAGGAGAAAACGCCTTTCCGCCCTTCGGATTGAGCCCAATCCCCGCCCGGTTACTAGACTGTCTAGTGACAAAGAGTTTTTTCAAATCTCCGAAATGGCAATAGTCGCGACAACGACAACTTGAGCCCATCCGCCAGAAGTTTCCAGGCTCCGCAATCCAAAACTCAACTACACCTCCCATGAAATTACTCACACCTAACTTGGTCTTGGCCCCTCGGTTGATGTTAACGCTGGCCCGGGTAGCCGTTGCCAGCCTGGTCATCGTCAGCGCCACATCTCTTCTCCGCGCGACCACCGTTCCTCCGACCGACAACACCGCCCCGCCCTATCTCGGCAGTTATGGCGCAGGGCTGAGCTATGGCGGCATGACCCACCAGGACGCCATGGTCAAGTGGCTTTACCGCTCGCAGATGTTTGTCCACACCGGTTGTGGCTATCAAAATTGGTATGCGATTGAAGGAGAGTCAGGCGAACTCAGCGCCATGTCGAAATGGCTCGCAAACAACCCCGGCGGCACCATCAACTACATGTTGTGCATGCTGCCCGGTTACCAGTACACGCCCATGGCCGGGACCTCCATGGCGGCCGGCGCCAATGGTGATTACGACGCCCATTTCAAGACCTTGGCCACAGCGCTGGTGAACCGGGGGTTGGCGAACAACATCATCATCCGGATCGGACACGAGTTCAACGGCAACTGGTATCCCTGGGGCGTGCACAACACGACGGACGCCGCCACCTACAAGACCTACTTCCAGAAAATCGTCACCGCGATGCGATCCATTCCCGGCACGCAAAACTTGAAGTTTGAGTGGTGCGGCATGGATTTCGTTATTCCGTACACCGGCTTTACGATCAACGACGCCTACCCAGGCGACGCCTATGTCGATTACATCGGCGCGGATATTTATGACGCCTGCTATGCGACCAACACTTATCCCTATGGCCCGGGATACACTGATGCGCAACGGCAACAGAACGCTTGGTATTACCTCGGCCAGTCAACGCCAGTCGGCCTCAAATCATGGTGCGCTTTTGCGGCGGCCCACAGCAAGCCCTTCACCATTCCCGAATGGGGCATCACCAGCCTGACGAATGGTCACGGCGGTAACGACAATCCCTATTTCATCCAGCAGATGTACAACTTCATCCAGGACCCCGCGAACAATGTCTATTACCACAACTATTTCGACGTCAATGTCTCTGATGGCCATCATCAACTGACCCAGCTTCCGAACGGATCCGCGACGGAATTTCCCAACGCCGCCGCCCTGTTCAAAAAACTGTTCGGCATTGCGCCGCTGCCCTTGGATGCCGACATCGGCACCGTCGGTTTGGCCGGAAGTGGCGGCGTTGTCTCCGTGGCGGGTGCGGGCACCGGCTTTGTCGCGGGCGGAACATCGGACAGCTTTCACTTCACCTCCGAGGCCATCACGGGTGATTACGACTTGTCCGTGAAAATCCCCACCATGACCGGCACCGCGACGGCGCAAAGCGGCCTCATGCTTCGTCAGGGAACCACCGCGAATGCTCCCTACGGCGCGCTTTTTGTCTCCAACGGCAACTGCATCTTCCAAAGCCGCGTGAGCACCGGCGGCATCGCGGTACAGGAGGCATCGGTTGGGCCGGTCACTCTGCCCATCTGGCTGAAATTGGTCCGGCAGGGAAATGGTGTGGTCGGCTATAAATCCCAGGACGGACTGAACTGGAGCTTCGTGGGGGCACAGACGATCCCGATGACCGCCGCCGCCAACCTGGGCGTTGCCGTCTCCAGCGGCAACACCACGGCATTGAACACGACCGCCATCGACCAAGTGGACAAGGAAGAAATCGAAACCACCCTTACCGGATCCATCACCTCGGCCGTGGTCTTGGATAACGTCGCCGCCGCCGGCGTGACCCAGTTGGGCACATGGACCTCCACTACCACTTCGCCCGATTTTCAAGGCACCGATTATCTCAGCGATGGCAACCTCAACAAGGGCACCTGTTCCGTCGCCTTTGCCCCAACGCTGCCCACGGCGGGACGCTACGGCGTCTACGCCCGCTGGCCCACCTCTTACAAACGCGCCAATAATACGCCCCTCACCGTCGCGACACCGACCGGCACCACGTCGCTGCAGGTGAATCAGGAACTGGGCTCCTACCTGTGGAACTACCTCGGGACCTACACCTTCGCCGCCGGGGCGACCGGAAGCACCACGGTCAGCAATACCGGGACCACCGCCGAAGTCGTCGCAGACGCCGTGATGTACGTGCCCCTTCCCCCAACAGTCCTTCCCTTGTACACCCTGTTCAAGGATCCCTTCAACAACATGGCCTTTACCGCCCAGTACGGCACCATCGCGGGTTCCGTGGTTGGCACTGACGCCGGGAACGCGCCCTACGAAGGGGCCTCCCAGTACAAGCTCGCCTACACCTCAGGCTCGGTTGGATACAAGTTTGCGTTCAATACACAAAATCTGACCTCGGCCACGCATCTCCGCATCGCGCAATTCGGCCCGCTGGTCAACACCACCCACACCATCGGTCTGCGCCTCGGCGCTGCCGACGGAACCATGGGCGCCTACTACACCCTGACCCGGAAAACCACCAATCAACTGATCGATATCCCCATGTCCGCCCTCTCAGCCGGAATGACGCTCAGCCAGGTCAACGGGATCTTCCTCTATCCCTCTGCTCCCACCTCAGGCCAAAGCGACACCGTCTACTTCGACAATATTGTCTTCGTGAAAAAATATTAGAGCCGGTATGTAAAGCAGGCGGAGTGTCTGGGAAAAATGACGATCCCCCTATCGTTCATTTATCTATACGGCATATCACTTTAAATACTCCTTGCATTAAGAGAAAATAGCAGTAGTTAAATTTTACTGCACATTTGAGACGTCCCTACAAATGCGATGCCCTTGTCCGGGCTGCATCGGGACGGTCGTGAATGACTAGTGTGGGGCGCGGCCAAACTGCCCGCCCGGTCGCAAAAATGCGTGAAGGTTTCCTTTCACGCTTCAACAAGCTTCGAGGTCTTTGACCTCTATGCTGCAAACAATCAGTAATTCTATGGCAAAACCTCCCCAAACAATTCTGCGCAAGACAGCAGTAAAACCTCAGTTTCTGGCCCTTGATGAAGTCGCCAAGCCGGCCGCAGGCACGGTCTGCAAGCCACTCTATTTGAGCATCATGATCAACCCCGATCCGAAAAACAACAAGTTCAAGATCCTTCTGGAACTGACTCGCCGGTGCGTAACCCCGGACGGCGCTGCAGCCGGTACTTCCACGGAGCCCCAATGGTCCGTCGCCTTTACTCTTTCCGAGTATGACAAAACCTCCAAAACGTGGAGTGATGTTGTCGCTGTTACCTACGGGGCGGAGAAGCCTGCGGAGGCCGCCGCCGCGCAGAAGATAGCCGCCCATGGCCTTACTGTTGGCCAGGCCGATGCCGTTAAAAAGCAAGTATTCCCGGCGCTCAAGGGCACAGACCCGGCGGCCCCCACTCCCGGCCAGCTCCAGACGGTTGATGATTCGATCGCCACCGTCCTGGCCACCAAGACCTGAAAAATGATGAAGCCGGTCGCACCCGTTTTATTGGGACTTCTCTTTCTCTCGTCCGTCCGGGCCGATTCCGTCCCTCAGGAACAGGCCTATGGGAAGAAGATACAGAAGGTGACCGTCGTCGGCGCAGCCAGGGGCATTCAGGATCTTCCCCTCAAGGCCGGCGATGTCTTGAGCGAGAAGAATCTCTCGGCTGCTTTTGCTGCGGTCCGCCAACAGGCGCATGACAATTCGAAAAACAATGACGGCTTTTTTCTCGCCACAACGGGCGGCTATCGAATTTCCTGCGATAAAGACATCCCGTCACAAATCGACGTGACTTTCTATCTCTATTCCGTCGGTCTTAAGAATACACTATCTCCGTCCGCCATTGTGCCGATGCCCCAAATCGGCGGCATTTTTGACCCACCTTCCGAACTGGATTACCTCAATCCCAAGGTCTCGCTTGCGCGCGATAAGACCTATGGGCTCTCTCAGGACACCTCGATCAGTTCGTTTTGGGATCCCGCCCATCATAAATTTCTCCGAGAGGCGCAGGGCGGCGCCTTGCATATGGCCCTCGAAGGTCGCAATAGTTTCGAACACGGCTACTATGACGCCAAAGCGGATGTTGATTGGATAACGCCATCCACGCCGGCGGGTGATTGGACCGACGACCTCCTCCTCAATGGCGGCTTTGCAAGCCTCAAGGACCCGCTCGGCTCGGGTTACACCCAAAGCACCGGTGGAAAATTCAGCAGCTCTGGCCAGATCGATTTGTCCGCCCCCAAGGCATATCGAAACCAGCAGGTGCCCTTTGCGTTGGATTCGTTGAATTTTGGGGTCACGTTCGCTGGGAAAAGCGTTCGTACCGTCCAGTCAAAAACGACCGACACAAATGACTTTGCCGGAAATTTTGTCGGCCAGCTCTCTTTTCTCCTCGAAGATCATTCCGGGGAATTGACGACTTGGATTCACCCCGCGATGACTACCCAAAGCGATGCCTTCTACGGGGAGGGGGTGGCGCGCTTTCATTATGCGGGGGCTGTTCATACCGGACCTGCACAATATATCCGTTTCGATTCAGCGCTCACGGGTGGAGGAACGGTCGGCGCCGCCCCCAACTACGCTCTGTTCTATGCGGGCAATACCTTGACCAATGCCGATGTTTCCTCGGCTGATCTCCCGACACCGATCATTCGCAGCCTCGGTTCCAATAGCGCCGGGGTTTATTCTCCCGCTGGCGCGGCTTCCGGCGCCAGTTCGTTTGCCAATCTGAACTCCGTCGTGGCCTTCCCCATCCACTGGCTGAGTGCTCCGCTCATTCCCCAGGAACAGGTCAGCGACGGGTCCCTTCCTGAAGGAGTTTACAACACCATCATCAACAGCACCGACCAGCCATACGATACTCCGCGCTATGAAAACGGCGTGAATTTTCTTTGCTACGACGCCGATCTCTATTCATTAAAGCCCGTTCTCTTGCTGGACGCAGCCTGGCTTGGCGCGCCCAGCGGTTTTAGTGACCGTACGGTGGCCTCCATGGGCGGCGGTCTTGAGGCCACGATCGTCGTCGTTAACTTCGACGTCATTTACGCCCATACCGTTTACGATTCATCCCATCAAAACAAGAACGGCAATCTCATTTTCCAGCTCAGTTACCAAAAGATCTTCTGACGCCAGTGATTTGCCCTTGTGGCTGCCGCTACGGCAACCCTGCTCCGCCCGTCGAAGCATACCCTTGCCCTGTCGCCTAACTCGGAGCCTCCGCCGCGAGCTGCACATAAATCGAGGCCAGCTTCGCTCGCCACACTGGCCCCCAGCCTGCTGAGAATCTCCCGACGATTGAATTGAGTCGGATGACTCATCAGGACCGGGGCTCCATGTAGAGAAAGACTCTGGGTTATTTGTTATGCTCAACGGCCTTGCCAGCCGCCGCGCCGGCTCCGCCGCCGATCACTGCGCCCGCTGCCGCACCAACCGCCGCGCCCACCGGTCCCCCAGCCACCAGTCCGGCCGCCGCGCCCACAATCGCGCCTGCGCCTGTGCCAGCGGTCATGCCGGTCACATCATCGCGGACATTGCGCGAGCCATCCGGATTGTATTCCGCGCCATACCGGTCGAAAATCTCAATGACGGGAGTCGGGTCCGTCACATTGTGGACCGCGATGAACGTCTTCCCGGCGCGGATCGCCTTGTCATAGTACCGGGCCTGCGCTTCGGACAGCCCGCGTTCGTGGAGTTCGTCCACATCGACGGCCACCTTACGGGTTTTCTCCGGTTGAAGAATCACCTGAAGGTCCTGGGCAGGCACTCCCAGTTCACGAAACGCAACGGTCGCCTCGTCCGCCTTTTTTCGGTCGGAAAAGACACCGGCAATGATTTGAAGATCGGCAGTTTTATTAATGGTCTGGGGCATAAGAATCCTTTTTGTTTGGAGTGAGGCCGGAATCGACCTCTTCACAACAATTGATTAGCCGCCCGCGTGCCACGGATCGATTGCTCGACCTAAGCTGCTAGCGATGAGTTGATTGCACATAATGCCCCATCACCTGGTCGGGACGCTCACCCGCTTTATGAGGTATCCATCCTTTCATCAATCGCAATTTGCGCCTTGAACAAAAAGCATTCGGAACGTTTGCTGAAGCCACGCCATGCTCCCGCTCAAGCAACTCGCCAGCAAAGTCCCCGAAGTCACCCTGCTCTTCTGGGTCCTCAAGATCGTCGCCACCACCCTCGGCGAGACCGGCGGTGACGCTGTCTCCATGACCATGGACCTCGGTTACGCCCTCGCCAGCGTCATCTTCATCGGCATCTTTCTCATCGCCGTATTCGCGCAGATCATGGCCAAAAAATTCCATCCGGTTCTCTATTGGGTGGTCATTGTCGCCACCACGACCGCAGGAACCACTATGGCCGATTTCGCTGACCGCTCCCTCGGCATCGGTTACACTGGCGGTTCCTCGATCCTGCTGGTTCTCCTGCTGCTCTCTCTCGGCATTTGGTACTGGTCCGAAGGCACCATCGCGGTCGAGACCGTCACCAAGCCCCGCGTCGAATTGTACTACTGGATCACCATCATGTTCTCCCAGACGCTCGGCACCGCGCTCGGTGATTGGACCGCCGATACCCAGGGCATCGGCTTCGGCGGAAGCACCCTCATTTTCGGGGCCGGTCTGGCGTTCCTTGTCCTCCTCTATTTCACCACCAAGGTCTCCCACGTCTTCCTGTTCTGGTGCGCCTTCGTTCTCACCCGCCCCTTGGGCGCGACCCTCGGCGATCTCCTCGACAAACCCCACGACGAAGGTGGACTCGAAGTCAGCCGCCTCGCCGCCTCCGCCATTCTCGCGGCCTTCATGATCGCCTGCATCTTCATCTTCCCGCAAAAAGCCGGCCTCCATCCCGGTGAAAAACCAACGTCCTAGTTCGCAAAATAAAATCTCTCCTATGAAATCCCATCACCTCCTCTCTCTCATCTGTTGGGTTCTTATCGCCCTTCCTTTGGCCGCTGCCGATTCCCTCACTCCCCAGCCGCCCGTGGAATTGACCGGCCTTCAGGGCAAGTTCGATTTCATCAAGATTGACCCGGCGCAAAACCGGCTCCTTGCCTGTCACGCCGGCAACGGCTCCCTCGACGTCATCGATCTCGCCACTTCCAAGCTCATCAAGAGCGTCCCCACCGGCGCCGCGCAGGGCGTGGCCATTGACCTCAAAGGCGGACGCTACTTCGCCAGCATCAGCAAGCCGCCCAAAATGGTCGTCATCGACTCGGCCAAACTTGAAGTCACCGGTGAAGTCCCTCTTTCCGCTCCCGCCGATGTCATGGCTTATAGTTCGATTTTGGATCGCGCCTTCGTCTGCAACGACGAAAAGCCTGAACTCTGGATCATCGATCCCGCCTCCAAAAAAATCGTCACCACCCTCACGCTTCCCGGCAGCGGCATGGAGGACCTCGGCCTTGACGCTCAGGATTCCCACCTCTTCCAATGCCTCAAGGACTCCAACGAACTCGCGAAGATCGATCCCAGGGAAGGCAAGTTCCTCACCAAATGGCCGACCGCTCCCGCCGAAAAACCGCACGGCCTCGCCATTGTTCCGGGCACCGACACCGCCCTCGTCGTCGGCGGCAACGGCAAGCTCGTCCTGATGAACCTCGGTTCTGGCCAGGTCCTCGCCGCCTGCGACGTCTCCCCCAAGGTCGACGAGATCGCCTACGATCCCAGCTTGAAACGCGTCTACTGCGCCAGCGGTCTCGGCACCATTTCGGTCGTCGAAGTCGGCCAGGACAAACTCACCCCCTTGCCGCCCGTCTCCAGTTCGCCCGGCGCCCACAGCATCGCCGTCGATCCCCAGACCCACACCGTTTGGATCGCCTACGCTAAGGACAACAAGCCCTATGTCCAGGCCTTCACGGCGCAGTAATTTTCAGACTCAAGGGTCTTCGTTTCAATTCGTTGGTCATGTGTTTGACCGCGAAATCGACGAAAGTACTTACGCGCACCGGCAGCATGCGTTGCCGGGCGTAGACAACATGGATCGGTAAGTCCTTCGCTTTCCACCGGGGCAGAACGCGGACCAGCCGTCCTGCAAGAAGGTCGTCCTCGATCATCCAATCCGGGAGAATGGAGATGCCCAGGCCTTCGCGCACGGCAGCATGGATACTGGTGACTCCCTCCGAGATCAACACGGGTGAGATGCGGAGAGTTTCCTCCACGCCCTGGCGATCGAAGAGAGTGATCTCCTTTGCGCTCCAGAACTGCGTGCCGGCCAGGGCGATCCACGGGTACGATTTGAGATCGGCAAGTTTCTTCGCCGCGGGATGTTTCTTGATCAGTGCGGGCGAAGCCGCCAGGTGGAGCGTAATCATCCCGGCGGGCCGCGCGATGACACTTTCGTCCGTAATTTTGCCGGGCAGAATCCCGACATCGCAGCCTTCCTGGATCATATGCAGCGGACGATTGGCCAGCGCGAGTGTCGCGGTGACTTTGGGGTGTTCCTGCAGAAAGCGGCTGACAATCCGTGTCACGATCGACTGCCCGCAATCGATGGTCGCAAATAAACGCAAGGGCCCGCTGAGCTGGTTTTGGTCGTCGCGGAGGCGGCGGTCCGCTTCCTCGGCATGGGCCAGGATGGCTTGGGCGTCGTTGAACATCCGCTGGCCTGTGTCCGTGAGGCACATGCCGTGGGTGTCGCGCCGCAACAAGGTGACCCCGCTCTGCTCCTCCAGCGTCCGCAGATGTCGGCTCAAACTTGGCTGCGAGATCTTCAGTCGGCGTGCGCCGGCGGAAATGCTGCCGCACTCCACGATGCTGACAAAAGCGCGGAGCAGGAAGAGATTCTCGAACGCGGTCATACCAATCCTGAATAACTGTTATAGGCAGGGAACGGCTACACGAAAAGGCAAAGTGACCTAGCATGAGGTCATATGAAAAACTCATCAAACGATAAAAGTATGGATGGGAACATGAAGATCGTCGTCATTGGCGGCACTGGCCTCATCGGAACCAAGCTGGTCAAAAATCTCCGCCAACGGGGGTATGAAGTCGTGGCGGCATCACCGTCCCAGGGCATCAACGCTGTCACCGGCGAGGGGCTGGCCGGAGCGCTGGCCGGCGCACAGGTCGTGGTCGACGTGGCGAATTCTCCCTCATGGGAGGACAAAGCGGTGTTGGAATTCTTTGAAAAATCCAGCAGCAACCTTCTCGCCGCCGAAGCCGCTGCCGGCGTGAAGCATCACGTTGCCCTGTCGGTCGTTGGTACCGACCGTCTGCTCGCCAGCGGCTACTTCCGCGCGAAAATGGCCCAGGAAAAGCTGATCAAGGCATCGCCGGTTCCCTATACGATTGTCCGTGCCACCCAGTTCTCTGAGTTCGTGGGCGGAATAGCGCAATCGGCCACCGAGGGAGAGACCGTCCGGGTCCCCTCGGCTCTCATGCAGCCGATCGTGTCGGATGACGTTGCCGCCGCGCTGGCCGATGTTGCCCTCGCGAAACCGTTGAACGGCATGCTGGAATTGGCCGGTCCCGAACCTATCCGGCAGGACGAACTCGTTCGGCAGTTTCTCAAGGTCAATCTCGACTCACGGAAGGTCGTCACCGATGAGAACGCCCTCTACTTCGGGATCAAATTGAACGACCAAAGTCTCACCCCGGGCGACCACCCGCGTCTGGGCACCACCCGTTTTGGCGACTGGCTTACACGTTCGACCGCGAAAAAGTAAAAGCATGGGCAGGCGTCCTTTCGAAGACGCCTGCCCTTTTGGCTCAACCTGCTCCACTCACCGCCCCGTCATCTTTTCCAGCTTCTCCGGGTACCGCGCACCCTCACGGTGATCGCCGTCGTCGCAGTCTCGATCTCGCGTCGTGATCCACGGTTTGTCACTGGCTTCACTCCAAATCACGAATCTTTCCCCTCACTCCTCCATTCTCTCCAGCACCAAATTCCTCAAATGCACCGTCCGCTCCCCTTTCTGAAAAACCCGAAACTCCCAATGTTTTTCACTCTCCCCCGGCGTCACCTCAAAGGGCAATGCCATCTGGCTGCGCAACCCATCGCCCTCTCCCGTAAACCCGGCTGATTCCACCAGGACTTTCCCGTCCCGGCAAATATCGACGTGGCATCCCCCGGCCTCCGTCCCTGGTTCCCTTTCCAGGTTGAACGTAATCCGATAATGCCCCGCCGGCAGACGAAGGTTCGGCCCGAAAATCACCCCGTCCCCCTCATGATTCGGCCCCAGCGTCATCCCCTCCGCATTCCTCGTCACCGGCCCACTCGAGGACATCATCGCACAGAACGCCGGGACCGGCTCGGCCAGGCTCGTCAGCACCGGCAGACTCTCTTTCAGGCGCCGTGTCGCTACAAAGAGTCGCGTACCGCTGATCTGATACATGTGATAAGTCGGGGTCAGCACCGGCCACAGGTTTTCCTGGTCCCACGAAGGCCCAAAGATCAGCACGCTGTCCACAAAGTCCGCGGGAGAAACATGAAATTGCGGCTGCGCTTCCTCCCAACTGAACCGCTCCGGCGCGATGCCGACGACCGGTGCCGTGGCCACGAGCTTGCCGAGTTCCTTGCGTAGCGCCGGTAGCTCCGCATAAAAATGTTCCGTCTGCGCGATCTGCGCGGACGAAGGTGTCTCCCCAAGATTCCTTATCATTTCCTCCCAGACAAAGAAAGGCAGCAACACGATCGAAACGACGAGCGCGGTATCAATGATGCCGACTCGGAGGGTCTCCGGTCGCCGCCACCATTTGTTTTCCATCGTCGATTTTTCCTCCAGACCGGGCCCCGGCAGGCACGCAAACAGAAAAGCCATGAAGAGCGGAAAGACATGGTACGACTCCAGCCGGTGCGCCCCATCCTGACACGCCGTGAGGTTGAACATCAGCCACGGCCCATACGCCAGGCTGGCCGCGACAAAAATTACATCGCGGCGAACGATCCCCGCCACCAGCAGGATCAACAACGGCCCCCACAAATACGCCTTCTCGGTCAGGAAGAAAATCAACTGCTGCTGGAGAAACGCCCCGGTCAGATGTCCGTAAAAGGGATGTCCCGCATATACCCCCTCGAGCGCCGGTCTTTTCACCACAAACAGGTTGGGCATCCACATCGAACCCAGCGACAAAATCACCCCCACGATCCCCACCACCGCATACCGCTTCCACGTCTCCGCATCGATCCGCCCAAAAAACCGCGGAAAGAGCGCCCCTAGTATAAGCGCCAAAAGAAACGGTGCCGCCAGGTGAAATCCGCAATCCTCCCGGGCCGCCGCCGCAAAGATGACCCCGGTCCATAGCATCCACGAGCGCCGCATCAGCAGCCCCAGGACCACCAGCGCCGCCCCCGGAAACCAAAAGCACTCCAGGTGGGGATAACGCAGGTTCTCCGTCACCACCGCGCTGAACAGCAACAGCCCCGCGCTGGCCAGGGCCCCAAGTTTTGCGCCCCAGCCGTTCCCCAGCAAAAACCGGAAAATAAAATACGCGATGACCGCCGTCAGCGCATGAAACAGTCCATAGACCCACGCAAACCAGACCGCCATCGGGCAGGGGAAGAGATAACTCGCCAAGGACAGGACCGGTGCGTGCAGGAAACTATGGGTCTGGAGAAAATTCACCTCATCCGGCAAAACCGCCGTCAGCGGCGCTTGTGGAATCAACCCGTTTCTCCAGATCAGCCGTGCGAGGAACCCCGAATCCCAAATGTACGCTCCCTTGACGTAAAAATGGACCAGGATGAGATTCTTATAAAACGTGTGCACCGCCCCGCTCAAAAGCGCGAGAAGCGCCACATCCGTCACCCCCACATTCCATCGGGCCACCGCTTTCGGTTCTGCTTGGGAAGATGAAGGGGCAGGGGAGGCCATGATTCACGGATAGGACAGCAGAAAGACGGCGTCGAACCCATCCCGAAAACCAACCGCTTTCAACATCAGCTCTTCCCGCATCTTGCACGGTATGGCAGACTTCCTGCTGTCACGTGACGAGTTTGTGTCGAGTCCACTATGGACTCGACGCGGCTCCCTTTGTCGGCCATTTGTTCCAACGCCCCTTCATTTACCCAACCCGCCATGACCACCAACCCCAAGTTCACCAGCTTTTTCGAAAAATCCGCCCAGTCGATGAAGGATTCCATTCTCCACCATCTCAAGTTCAGCCTCGCCCATGACGTCCACTCCGCCACCAAGCGCGACTGGTGGCTCGCCACCTCCAAGGCCGTCCAGGAACGCATCATCGAGCGCATGATCGCCACGCAGGCCGTCCACAACCAGCAGGACGTCCGCCGCGTCTATTATCTCTCCCTCGAGTTCCTCATGGGCCGCCTCTTCTCCAACAGCCTCTACAACGCCGGCGTTTACCAGGAGACCGAGCAGGCCCTGAAGGAACTCGGCCACGACATGGCGGAAATCCGCGGCGAGGAATACGACATGGGTCTCGGCAACGGCGGCCTCGGTCGTCTCGCCGCCTGCTTCCTCGATTCCCTCGCCACCCTCGACTACCCCGCCGTCGGCTACGGCATTCGCTATGAGTTCGGCCTCTTCCGCCAGGAATTCAGCAATGGCCACCAGATTGAACTCCCCGACGACTGGATGCGTTACGGCACCCCTTGGGAAATCGTCCGCCCCGAATACACCCAGACCGTCGAGCTCTACGGCCATGTCGAAAACGTTTTCGACGACAAGGGCAACTACATCCCCCGCTGGGTTGATACTAAGAAAATCGTCGGCGTCCCCTACGACATCCCCGTCCCCGGCTACGGCACCAACACCGTCAATTTCCTCCGCCTCTGGGAGTCCCGTCCCTCGGAAAAAATTGATCTCGAGGCCTTCAACCGCGGCGGCTACAGCGAGGCCCTCGCCGAAAAGACCCGCAGCGAAACCGTCTCCAAGGTCCTTTATCCCAACGACAAGACCGAGGCCGGCAAGGAACTCCGCCTCATCCAGCAATACTTCTTCGTCTCCTGCTCCCTCCGCGACATCATCCGCCGCTTCCTCCGCACCCAGCCCAACTTGTCCGAGATCCCCGGTAAGGTCGCCATCCAGCTCAACGACACCCACCCTTCCATCGCCGTCGTCGAGCTCCTCCGCATCCTCCACGACGAATACGCCTTCCCTTGGGAAAAAGCCTGGGACATCGTCACCCGCACCTTCGCCTACACCAACCACACCCTGCTCCCCGAGGCCCTCGAGAAATGGAGCGTCCCCCTCTTCCAAAAAGTCCTCCCCCGCCACCTCCAGCTCATTTTCGAGATCAACAAGCGCCTCCTCGACAGCGTCGAGATCGAATACCCCGGTGACGTCCACAAGAAGGAAGTCATGTCCCTCGTCGAGGAAGGCGGCGTCCAGATGATCCGCATGGCCAACCTCGCCGTCGTCGGCAGCCACTCCGTCAACGGCGTCGCCGCCCTCCACACCGAGCTCCTCAAGAAACACCTCTTCGCCGATTTCAACGCCTTCTATCCCGGCAAGTTCAACAACAAGACCAACGGCATCACCCCCCGCCGCTGGCTCCAGGCCTCCAACCCCCGCCTCGCCGAGCTCATTACCTCGAAAATCGGCGACGGCTGGGTCAAGAACCAGGACCAACTCCGCGGTCTCGAGAAGTTCGCCGACGATCACGAGTTCCAGGACGCCTTCATGGCCATCAAGCACGCCAACAAGGTCGACCTCGCCCGGATCATCCAGAAGGAATGCGGCGTCACCGTCAGCCCCGACGCCCTCTTCGACGTCCAGATCAAGCGCCTCCACGAGTACAAGCGCCAGCACCTCAACCTGCTCCACATCCTCGCCCTCTACCGCCGCATCCTCCAGAACCCCGACAAGCCCGTCCAGCCCCGCGTCTTCCTCTTCGCAGCGAAAGCGGCCCCCGGCTACGACCTCGCCAAGTGCATCATCAAGGCGATCAATTCCGTCGGCAACAAGATCAACAACGACCCCCGCATCGGCGACAAACTCAAGGTCGTCTTCCTCCCCAATTACCGCGTCTCCCTCGCCCAGCGCATCATCCCCGCCGCCGACATCTCCGAGCAAATCTCCACCGCCGGCAAGGAAGCCTCCGGCACCGGCAACATGAAACTCGCCCTCAACGGCGCGCTCACCATCGGCACCCTCGACGGTGCCAACGTCGAAATCATGGAGGAGGTCGGCCCCGACAACATCTTCATCTTCGGCCTCACCGTCGAGCAGGTGGAGGCCCTCTGGACCCGCGGCTACAGCCCCCACACCTACTACCAGGCCGACGACGAGCTCCGCGCCATCATCGACTGGATCGGCTCCAACTTCTTCACCCCCGACGAACCCGGCGCCCTCGGCTCCCTCAAGCGCAGCCTCCTCGAGGGCGGCGACCCCTACCTCTGCCTCCCCGACTTCCGCTCCTACAGCGATGCCCAGGAAAAAGTCGACGCAGCCTACGCCGACAAGCGCCACTGGGCCAAAATGGCCATCCTCAACACCGCCCGCATGGACAAATTCTCCAGCGACCGCACCATCCACGAATACGCCCGCGACATCTGGCACCTCCCCGCCGTCCCCGTTTAACTAAATGTAGCGGCGGTCGATGACCGTCGCACTTGTTGCCTTTCCTCCGCCACAGTCATTTCTCCGCCACGCCCCCGTGCGCCAGCCGCAACCGGTCTTGAAACCCCTGGCCCGGATGCCGGTCCCACCGCCGCGGCCGTGAAAGCCTCCGCTTCGGCAGCCGCCCCCACCAACGCGGCAGGACAGCGGGCTCCATGGACGGATGCCCCCACAAAAGGGCCCGCACCTTCAACTTAATTGCCGCGACCTTTCCGTCGCACCCATCCGCCAGGTCATTCCGCTCATCAAACGAATCATCAAGCATATGCCATCCAGGGTTGAGGTTCACTAAACGTCCACGTCCATTTTTCGGACCGGCAACACCAGCGGATCCCGCCGGTTCTTGGCCGCATTCTTCCCCGGAAACTTCTTCGCAATATAGTTACGCGACGCATTCAGCCAATGCCGCGCCCAGGCAAACTCCGTCGCCAGGATCGCCAGCCCCGCCGGAATCACCACGATCGCCGGCCCCGGCAGCACAATCATCGCCACGCCGATCAGCAGCACCGTCCCTCCCAGCGCCGCAATCAGGATCTGCCTCAGAAGCTTCATACCCCAAGGCTAGCCCCGCTCCACCAATCCGCATCTTACGACTTTTTAATCTCTCCTCCTCCTCGCTTTCCCGCCGCCGCGGGATGCCCTGGCCGCCTTCGCTCAGGGCATCCGCAGTTCTCACCTAGTACTGGCCAATGCTCCAGACCGTGGCGGCATACGTCGAGTCCCACCCGACCGTCCCCAGCTCGAAGTCACTGTTGACCAGAAGATTCGCCCCTCCCGCCAGGCCAAGGAACACATCGTCGACATACATCGTCGCCGCCACGTTCGAGTAATCATCCAGCCGCAAGGTGACCTGCGTGTTCGATCCCGAGTTGAACGTCGTACTATAATACGTCCACGTCGACGTCGGCGTGACTATCAGCGTCGTCGAGATCTGCGTCCCCGTATTGCCTTGGTAAATCCGCAGCGTCGTCCGGCCTGCACCCTTCGCCCAGAACCCCGCCTGGTACGTCGTATTCGGCGTCACCCACGTGGTCTGCGTGATCCGGTCGAACGTCGGCGTCCCGGCAAACACCCCGCGCAGGCCCTGATAGCCGTCGTTTTGGTTGCCGCTGCTGGGTCCCCCGCAATTGTTCGCCGTCCACACCGTCCCCGCGTTGGAAAAGTCCCAGCTCGTCGTCCCGTTCTCGAATCCCGCATTCACCAGCACATTCGCTCCGCCGGGAGGTCCCATGAAGAAATCATCCACCGAAATCGCCGCCGCCTGCGACGACTCGTCATCCACCTTCAACGTCAGTTGCGTATTCGCGCCCGTGTTGAACGTCGCGGGCAGGCTATAGTAAGTCCACGCCGGCGTCGGACTCACAATCACAATCGCCACCTGCGTATTGCTCGAATTATAAAGCCGCAGCGTCACCTTCCCGCCGCCCCTCGCCCAGAAGCCCGCCTGGTAATCCGTATTCGCCGCGACCGTCGCCGTTTGCCGGATATTCTTGAAGCCCGCCGTCCCGGAGAAAATACCCTCCGCCGCCCAGCTTCCCGAGTGCGCCACGCACGGCGTCCCCACCGCGCTCGTGCAGACCTCCAGGCTGTTCGGCCCCTCCACCGTCCCGTTCACCGCCGACACCACGTAATAGTACGTCGTCCCGACCACCGCCGTCGTATCGGCATAACAGGCGCCCGGATTCGCAATCCCCGTCGTCGCAATCGTCGTATAGGGACCGCCCTTCGTCGTCGAACGCTTCACATTGTAATAGGGCGCGTTGTCCGTCAGGCCCCAGCCCAACATCCAGCCCCCGCCCGTAGCCGGCCCTACCGTCACCTGCACGGGAGCCAGCGGCGCCGGCGGTCCCAGTTGGTAGACCTTGATGTTTTGAATATCCATCTCCGTTGTCGTCGTCTGCAGCGATCCATACCCGCCCGCCGGCGTATTGCCTGCCCACGTCCCCGTCTGCACGATCATCGAAAGCAGCAGGTACTGGCTCACCTGCGAGACCGGCGACAACGGCGGCAACGGATCCGCATCCGTCGCATCGTTCGTCTGCGTCCATTTCACCACGTTGTCGACATAGAAAGTCTGCGACGTCGGCGTCCACGCCACCCCATACGTATGAAACCCCGTGTTCAGTCCCGCGCCGATCAGCCCCGACGGCCCCGTGCTTTTTTCGTGGATATCATAACCGTCCCAATGCAGCGCAATATCGATCTGGTCCGCCACACTCAGCCCCGTGCTCGTCACCGCGCGATGCTCCGCAATGTCCGTTTCAATCCCGTCCGTGTGCGGAAGATAAAGTCCATTCGTCCCACCCACATGATTTCCGAAAGTCCAAAGCGCCGACCACGTTCCCGGGCTGTCCGCCCACCGGATCGTCGCTTCAACATAACCATACTTTGGCTGGTACTTGTACCGCGTCCCGATGATATCCGCGTACTGCACATTGTTTTGCGTGTAGGCCTTCAACGCCAGGTACCCGTTTCCCAGTACCGCCGCCGCCGGCGTATTTACGTCCCCGTTGAAAGTCCCCTGCCACATATGCGTCCAGTGCGTCAGGTCCAACGCCGTGTCCGTCGCAAAATTGTCCTGCCACACCAACACATAACCCCCCGGTGGCGGAGTCGCCCGCGCCACGGGTGCTAGCCCAATAACAAAGGTAATAATAATTGCAATAACAACGACAGAACGCCAAACCGACCTGGGTGATTGACTCCGGATGACTGTGTTCATGGATTCCTTTAGAGCTGAGTTATTTGAAGTGGTGACCATTCATGCGGCGCAATTACTCACATCGCCGCTCAGTTGTCACAATGAGAACAATTGCCATAATCGCAACAACCCGGCCAATCTACTTGTAGAGTATGGTCGCTTTTTAGTGCCCAAGCGACGTGAGGCGGCCTGCAATCCGCGTTCATCCCGTGCGGCGAAACGAACAGGAAGCACTCTCCTGGAGGGGCCGGCTCTGTCCTGGCCGCAGGCTTCCTGTCGCGGTGCGTCTATCGAAGAACCAAATACGCTTCTGAAAAAAAAATATATATAACCAACTATAGAAACCCGAAGTCCATCCCTCAATCCACTAGGACCTCCCCGCCTTCACCCCTTCTTCGTAAACGTAAAATAATCCAGGTTCATCCCCGCATCCTTTTCAATCTTCACCGTCATCACATACGTTCCCGCTGGCAACGTGATCTCCCCTAGATGGTCCAGAGTCTCCCACACATGATAGACCTCCACCCCCGGCACATGCCCCGCCGTCGTCGGAATCTCCATCAGCCCCGTCGTCAGCTCCGGCGTAAACGTCATTGAAAGGGTCGACCCCGTCCCCGCCGCCGCGAATTTTCCTCCCACCACGTACGTCCCCGCTTCCGTCACCTTCACCGTGTACTTCAACCACTCCCCCGTCTCCGTCCAACCCACATAAACCTGCTTCGTGTCCTCCGCCGCGCCCGTGATCGAAACATGCGACTTGTCATACCCCGCAATCCCGATCGAATCCGGACTCGTCCGGAACGCCGTCGTCGTCACCTTCCCCTGGTAACCAAACGTCACGTCCTTCGCCCCACCCGGCGCGATATCATACGCTTCCGCCTCGATCTTCCCCGGAATCGCCAGCGCCTTCCCCGTATACGGCTTCCCTGTATAACCCGCTGGCACATGGCTCGCCTCATCGCCCCATGTGTTTGTCCCCCCCATCACAATCATCAGTCCCATTCCTCCGCAGCACATCATGCTTTTGAATTTTCTTTTCATAAAAAATCTCCCATCACGCCAACCGCATCGATTCAGTCTCATCGAATTCGCCGGACCGTTTGCCCTTCATTCCACGTTCCGTCGACCAGGGTCCTTCGTGGAAATTCCGGGATTCCCCGTTCGTGGGTCGAGATCAGGCTCACCAACGTATTCATGGCCAGCCAGCCTATGTTATGCTCGTTCTGGCAAACTCCACTATGCACGGGATCGTTCGGCGGCACGTTCAGGCTGGCCACCCCGATGTCCTCCGGCACGCGCCTTCCGCACGCCTTGCTCAGCCATTCTACGAACGACGGGCTCCAATCGAAAATGACGGCATCAAGCGAGTTCTTTGCTATCCAGCCCGAGAGCTGCACGGGGTCGTTGCTTCCGGAAAACAGCGTCTTGGCATCTCCGGCGTTCCGCATCAAAATGAATGGCTTAAGTTTGAGCTCCAGCGTCTCGAAGAGATACCCCCCCGTCCAATTGCCATCCACCCGGGAACTCAGGCCCACATCAATCGAAAGGCCGATTCGCCTGTATCCCAGCTCGTGAAGTTTTCGCACCGCCAGGCGTGCGCCCCCAAAATGATAGGTGGTGACGCGATGCAGCACCGGCCACGGCAACGAGAAGCCCAGGGCGACGGAATTAAACAACGACCAGTCGAGGCGGATCTTTTTGCGGCCTTCTTCCCCGATGAAAGGCGCAATTAAAATGTCTCCGATGCCCCGGGCCCTAAGGATTTTCTCAAGCCTTCCCGGACTCATTCCTGCCGACGTCAGCGCGAACTCCTCCACTCGGTATCCCAGTTCCACCCCTCGCGCCACCGCCCCTTCGTAATATCCCTTGAACGGATACTCCGGCCTGCCTCCTTGGGGCTCTCGTGAATTGGGCAGAATCCAGGCCACTGTCGCCTGATAGTGAGCCGGCTTGAGCCCTTCCCGATAGACCGAGAGCGCCTTGAGCATCGGGTCCGGTCGGTACCCAAGCCGCTTTGCGTCACGCTGGATCTTCTTGCGTGTGGCCGGATTGATGGTCGGGTCATCCCGCAAGGCCCGGGATACCGTCGTAAGATGAAAGCCCGACTGGGCGGCGACATCGGATAGGAGGACACGCCTTTCCATGGTTGGTTTTCTCGAAGGGAGGGTGGGGGCCGGAATCGCTCGAGCAAAGCGTGCCTGCAGCTGCAACTTCTCCATAGTGTCAAACAGGCCCCTGCGATTCAATCTCCCATTTTCTGGGAAGGGGATGATCACGCCGCCCTTCGCCCCGCTGAAACTGTTTTCAGCGACGGCGCATGGAATTCCCGCACGCGATCTCGCTAAGGTCGCGAATGCAATCTTTTCGGCGCTGGCCCTTCGCCTCGGTTTCATCCCTCTTCGTTGATTTCAATTGGACCACAAATCAAATCGAAATTCGGTCATCTCCAAGCCATAGGAACCATATGAAAACATCCCATCATCGTTCACGAGTGCCTCAGGGCATTTTCGCCGTTTCACGCCTTGCCCGTTTCTGCCGCAACACACTTCTGGCGACCTGCATCCTCGGCTTCATGGCAATCGCCTCTTCCGCCGCCTCCGCCGCGACTTGGTACGGCCAGCCCACGACCGCTGGCTATTGGGATTTGCTTGCCAACTGGTTCTCCCAACCGCTGACCGGCGGGACCAATCCGGCCGCCATGCTCGCGACGGATGATTTTGACATGAACGGCTTCGGTTTATTGACTCGGAATGTCACGGGCACCAACACCCTCAGCTGCGCCCATTTGATCATTCGGGGCGGATCCGTTCTTTCGCTCAGGACGAATCCGCCCAACAGCGTGAAGATACCCGCCGTCATCTCTTACGGCGGAAAAATCTCATGTGACACGGGCGTATCCGGTTGCACCCTGACCACCCCGTCCTTCGTCAACAATGCCTGGACGATCCTCTCGGCCGGATCCGTGACCGACAAAGCGACCTTCTCCATCACGACCCTCAGCGGCTCGGGAGATATTTGCTGCACCGGGGGCACTGGCACAGGAAAGCAGGTCTCCTTGATGGTGACGACCGCCACAGGATTCTCCGGGACCGTCTACGTTGATGACAGCTGTCACCTCGAGTTCGCCAGCAACCTGACCTCCGGCGGAGCGTTGGTCCTGTGCGGGTCCAACAGCAGCTGCATCCTCACCGCGACCGCCACCGTCAAGGGATTGACGATTAACAATGTGGTGAAGGCCCCCGGTACCTATACCGCCGCGCAGCTCGGCTCACAGTTCTCCGGCCCGGGACAACTCATCGTCCAGGCCGCCAATGCTCCGGTGACGCCGCCTGTGACGACCATGTTCGGTGTCAATTTTTCCGGTTCAGAAGCAGGCATTTACCCCGTCGAACCGAACTTCTCCTACTACTGGGACTACTACGCTGGCAAACAACTGAACCTCATCCGGATTCCGTTCAGTTGGGAACGCATTCAGCCCACCTTGAATGGCCCGCTCAATGCCACCGTCCTGGCCAATCTGGATAACATCGTCAACGCCGCCGGTTCCAGGGGCATGAGTGTCATTCTCGATCTGCACAATTACGCCAAATATAACGGAGTCTTGCTGACGTCCACTGGTACTCCGAGCTACGCGAATTTGCAAAATGTGTGGCAGCAGTTGGCCGCGCACTTTAAAGGCAACAAGGCCGTTTACGGTTACGATCTCATGAACGAGCCCACCTGCGATATCGCCACATGGAACGGCGCCTGTCAGGCCGCCATCAACGGCGTGCGCACGGGCGACACGGGCCACCCCGTCTTCGTCGAAGGCGTGAACTGGTCCCATGCGGAAGGCTGGGCCAAGACCAACGCGACGTTGAACGTTACCGACTCAGGCAACAACATCATCTACTCGGCCCACTCCTATTTCAGCAAAAGCGGCAACGACACGTTCTTGAGCTATGATGCCGAACACGAGAATCCCTACGCTGGCGTCGACCATGTCGCCCAGTTTTTGAATTGGCTCAGGCTCAAGAACGCCCGCGGCCATATCGGCGAGTTCGGCGTGCCCAACACCGTCGCCAGTCCCGACTACCGGTGGAATTTGCTCCTGGACAAGTTCTATTCCAATCTGGACGCCAATCAAGTTATGGGCACCGAGTGGGGCACCTTCAATTTTGGCAACACTTACACGTTGAAGACCAATCTCAGCACCGGCTCCACCATCACGGACGCTCCCTGCATGGCCGTGCTCCAAAATTACGGCGGAGTCGACGCTGGCTTTTCCCTGGGTTTGACCGATATCGGCGTCTTCACCCCCGCCGGCACCGAAGCCTCTGCGAACGGTGCCTACACCATCACCTCCGGGAACGGTGTCGACTTCAATCGTGGCTACACCAGCGACAAATTTACCTATCTGAATCAGGGTGTGACCGGGGATTGCAGCGTCATCGCGCGGGTCACCTCCTTGAACACCAGCGACCACAGCTACGGCGAGGGAGCCGTCATGATTCGCGAAAGCCTCACCACCAGTTGCGTCTTCGCCGCGATGGGCATTGGTTATGCCGGCACGCCGCACTTCACGTGTCGGTTGACCACCGGTGCCGCCAATGTCGATGCTCAGGTCTCCCCCAACATCACCTTCCCCTACTGGGTCAAGATCGTTCGGTCCGGTAATTCGTTCTCCGGCTACGCTTCGTCCAACGGAACAACCTGGACCCAGGTGGGAACCACGCAGACAATTCCCATGGCCAGCGCCGCCACCCTCGGACTCGCCGTCTGCGATCACGGCGCAACCGTGACCCCGACCGCCACCTTCGATCACGTCACCGCCACCCCATAAAAAGTCCAGGACAACTCGGACGGCGCTGCAGCCCTCCCCCTCCGAAGGTGGCCGTCGCGATTCCCCCGCGAAGCGCAAAAGAAATTCCGGGCCACCAGATCGAATGGGCCAGGGGCCAATCCCCAGCGACGGATGTTCCCCTCGGGTGCCCCGGCTCCCTCAGAAGGTAGCCGCCGCGTTCCTGCGCGAAGCGCAAAAGATTTTCCGGGTCACTGGTTTGAACAGGCCGGGGGCCAATCCCTAGCCGCGGATGCTTTTCACGGGTGGCCCGGACAACTAGTTGTCCGGGTTCGCTCCGTGAACAGGAGGCAGCCTTCCGCTGGAGGGACGATCTCCGCATCGTCCGCGCTTCCTGTGGCGGCGGTCTATGACCGTAGCAAGAATGCTGGAATATCAGCTACTTAAGTGAGTAGCGGGCATTTGCATAACGGAACGCATAACAAATGCAGATTGGTTGATATCCCGCCATAGAGTCTATGGCGACAGAAATCTCAAATGGACGGCAGACAGTCAAACTCTATAGCTCGGTCAATCGCGGAAAAGCGATGTACCAGCCCGACAGCTTTGAATGCTTTCGATAGCGGCTAGTGCCATTTAGGGAGCACCGGAAACTCTTTTCCTTATGAGCAAACTTAAAGGTGTTCATCTTACGACAAGATGCCAGAGTTGTGTTTAGCGCATTCGGCATTTTCTCGCCGACAAGTTCATTTGTGATGAACTTTCCAGCTAACCCAAAATAAAATTATGAAGGAACAACCAAATAAAACCTTACTGATTTCCAAAGGCTGGATTCAAGCGGTCGCCCTCGTGATGCTCTTTGGTTTTTTCGTCATGGGGATGCTCGCCTATTACACCTACACGGACGAGCCGCCGATTCCCGTCAGTGTCGTTGATCCAAATGGGAATGCCTTGTTCAATGGAAAGGATGTTACCGCGGGCCAGGAAGTTTTTCTCAAAAACGGATTGATGGAGTATGGCTCTATTTTCGGCCATGGCGCTTGGTTGGGACCGGATTTTACCACGGACTATCTGCATCGTGCGGCTGAAATGGCGAATACTTTTTACGGCAGCGATACTCCAGATACGGCACGTCAGCAAACCATTACCGATTTCAAAACCAACCATTACGACCCTGCGACAGGTGTTTTGACTTACAGTGCCGCGCAGGTTGACTCCTTTCAAAAACTCACGGCTTATTACGGTGATTTTTTTGGAACGCCCACGACCAAATTCGGCCTGCGCCCGTACGCCATCACAGACCCCAAAGAAATCCGACAACTCACGGCCTTTTTTAGTTGGACGGCGTGGGCTGCATCAACTTTGCGCCCCGGAAAAAATTATTCCTACACGAACAACTGGCCGCCCGAATCGTTGGTTGATAACCATCCCACGGCAGAAACTTTAATCTGGAGCGTTCTCTCCCTTGTTGCTCTTTTGGGAGGGATTGGAGTTTTGATGGCCGCATTTGGCCGTTGGAATTTCTTGGGCTGGCATGGTCGTGAGGAACAGCGAATCGAATTCCGCGCGCCCGATGCGGTCATGCTGACGCCAGCTCAACGATCATGCGCATGGTTTTTCTTCGTAATGGCCCTCCTTTTCACGGCCCAAGCACTCTTGGGGGGAGCGGCTGAACATTATCGAGCGGAGCTTACAAATTTTTTCGGTTTCGATCTGGCTCAGGTGTTACCTTACAACATTGCTCGCACGTGGCATTTGCAGCTGGCGCTCTTCTGGGTTGCCACGGGCTTTTTGGCAGCGGGGATCTTTCTTGTTCCGATGATTACCGGGCGCGAACCGCGAGGCCAGAGTGTGCTTTCCTACCTTTTACTTGGCGCACTCGCCTTAGTTGTCTTTGGCAGCATGGCGGGCGAGTATGCAGGCGTCTATGGCTGGATTCAAAACGGTTGGTCATGGTTTGGCAACCAAGGCTTCACCTTCCTTGATCTGGGGCGCTTCTGGCAGATTTTGTTGACGATAGGGTTGTTCTTTTGGGTCGTCATCCTATTTCGAGGGTTGCGGGACAGGCTACGGGTAGAACGGGTTGGCAATATGCCGTGGCTGTTTTTCTTTGCAGCACTAGCCATTCCCGCATTTTACGCCGTAGGACTGCTCGTCCACACCGATTCCAATTTTACGACTACAGACTTCTGGCGGTTTTGGGTCGTCCATTTATGGGTAGAGGATTTTCTTGAATTATTTACCACGGTCATGGTCGCGTACATTTTCGTTCTGCTTGGCGTCGTGCATCAGCGCGTGGCTCTGCGGTTGATCTACCTCGACATCATCCTCTACTCGGTTGGCGGTGTCATCGGTACGATGCACCATCTCTATTTCTCCGGGGAACCAGCCCTACATATGGCACTGGGCGCCTTCTTTTCGGCAGCCGAAGTGATTCCTTTAACCTTTCTCACGGTTGAAGCGTGGAGCTTCCTGCAACTCGGTGCGCAGCAGCAATCGCCCGGGAGCAGGCCGTTCCCGCATTTTTGGTCGGTCATGTTCTTGGCTTCGGTCGGCTTCTGGAATTTTCTCGGCGCAGGCATTTTCGGTTTTCTTATCAATCTGCCGATTGTTTCCTATTACGAAATCGGTACCGCTTTGACAGCAAACCATGCCCATGCAGCCATGATGGGTGTATATGGAATGTTAGCGGTCGGTCTTGCGCTCTTCTGCCTGCGTTACATGATCCCAGAGAAACTATGGAGTGACCGCGCGGCGAAAATCAGTTTTTGGTCGCTTAATCTCGGTTTGGTTTGGATGGTCTTCGCCACACTCTTTCCGCTGGGTTTGATTCAACTCTATCATTCCGTGAACGTGAGTTATTATGATGCGCGCTCGTTGAAGTTCATTACCGATCCCACAAACTCTTGGTTTGAATGGATAAGATTACCGGGCGACACGTTATTTATCCTTTTTGGTACCCTACCGATTCTCTATCTCTGCGGACTGGGTGTCTTTCGGATGAAAAAACAGCCGCCTCAAAACGAACCGGACGGCGTGCTATTTACAGAAATTCACGAATCCCAAAAAGACGGCGAATGATTCACGGTGTTCACATCGAAGTTCTTCTTGCCGGTGGCTACGCGCTTTTTTTAGTTGGTGTGGCGGCAATCTTAGAGTTTGTTGCGCGTCACTCGCATCACCGTTCGGAACATTTTCGCAATTCCGGTTTCGTCTACAAACAGAAACTCGACATATGGGAATGTCCCACCGGCCATCATTTGAAGCGCGAAAAAACTGATTTTGAACGCAAAATCACACATTACCGCGCGCCCGCGCACAAGTGTAACGCCTGCCACCGCAAGAAGGATTGCACCGATTCCGAAAATGGACGCCTGCTGGAAAGCCGCTTGGACGCTTGGCTGCAATCAGAGTTGAGTCGTTTTCATAGGGGAATTTCCCTGGCGCTGCTTCTGCTCGCGGTAATCATCCTCGTGGCAGAAATGCTTCGGCATCGCGAAAGACACGACTGGGTTGTTCTCGTTGTGCTATTATTTCCCATCGGCTTTGCTGGCTTCAGGCACCTAGTTTCCTTCCTTGAACCGACATCACGAATTCAGCCCATAGATAGAGCCCCATCCATGATGTGACTTTCGAAATCCTAAACATTTATGAAAACCAGTTCATTCGCAGCCTTCATCTTCTTTGCCATTATGGCTGTTGGCGGAATCTTCGCCTATTTCGTGGCCGCAACTTCGGATGTGGCAGGAGCGGGGATCGGCATCTTCACTTTCATTGTTGCTGTTGTTGTTTCATCTGCAATCAAGGTGGCAAATCAATGGGACCGCGCGTTGGTTTTGCGGTTGGGCCGTTTTCACGTCCTCCGGGGGCCGGGACTATTTTTTATCATCCCGGTTATCGACACAATTTCCCATTGGATCGACATCCGCATTATCCCTACTTCCTTCAAGGCAGAAAAGACCCTGACCAAAGACACCGTGCCGGTGGATGTGGATGCCGTGCTCTTTTGGCAAGTCATTGACCCCAAGAAGGCAGCCTTGGATGTAGCCGACTATCAAAGCGCCATCAGTTGGGCGTCCCAAACAGCCCTGCGCGATGTTATCGGGAAGACCCAGCTTTCCGACATGCTGGAAGGCCGGGCAAAAATCAGCAATGAACTGCAGAAGATCATCGACGAACGTACCGAACCTTGGGGCATCAAAGTCATCTCAGTGGAAGTTAAGGACGTTTTGATTCCCCCTGCACTTGAGGATGCGATGTCGATGCAGGCCCAGGCGGAGCGCGAACGCCAAGCCCGCGTTATTTTGGGAGACTCAGAGCGGCAGGTGGCCGAGAAATTTGGCGAAGCCTCCAAAACCTATATTAATAATCCCGTGGCTCTCCATTTGCGGGCCATGAATATGCTCTACGAAGGACTAAAAAATAACGCCACCATCGTCCTCGTGCCCAGTTCTGCCCTGGAAACCATGCAACTGGGCAATCTGGCTGGCATGTCGGCATTAACCACGGCATTGGAACAGAAAAACGCCAATCAAGGAAAAACACCTATACAGCCCTCAGCCGGATGAGCCTAAGTAGCGGGCTCCTCCCTTGGAAGTAAGGTTTCGTTCAGAACTGATTTCTCGGTTATTCGATCCAAATCGAGGCGGTTGGGTGAAAAAGGGGACAGGCATCTTTTCCAAACCAAAAAGAAGTCAGGCCTTGGATCTCTTCTCTTCTTTCCCCTTCCTCCGCGCCGCCCACAACCGCTCCCATCCCCAGCGGCTGATCTTCGTTGGCGCCGGCGCATGCCATTCGCCCCTTAAGAGGATCGTCTTCGGCAACGTCGGCAGCCCCAGCTCCCGACGCTGCAACAGCAGGTGCACCAACTGCACCCCCTCCCGGCCAATGTTCCGCGGATCAAACCGGATCACCGGTGCCCCCGGCCACGGCGTGATGTCGTTCAGGTAGGCTGGGCAAATCCCCTGCTTCGCCAGCGTCTCGTGCCATTCCGAATGGATCGTCAGCACCGCATCCGGCCGCTCCCGCTTCAGCCACGCCCGCACCGCCTCGTCCACCCGCGCCTCGTCCCGGAACAGCAGCGGCTTCAGCGCCGGCTCCCGCACCGACAGGTAGGCCCCCAGCCACAGATGCCCCGTCCTCGCCTCCAGGTCCGCCCGCAACAACAGCCCGATCCGCTTGAACCCCTTCGCCCGCAGACCCGCATAGGCCGTCTGCAGACCGTGAAAATAATCCATCCCCACCGCATGCATCGGCGGCTCATGCATCAGCGCCCCCAGCGACACCGGCGCAAAATGGTCCCACTCCCACTCCTCCAGCTTCCGCGGCTCATTCGACGGACTAATCAGCAGCCCCGTGATCCCCCGGTGAAAAAGCTGACGGCTCAACTGCCGCTGCCCCGTCACCGACGACGGCAGCGCAAACGAATCCACCGAATACCCCAGCTGCAGCGCCTCCACCCGCGCCCCCTCCAAAACAAAATCATTGTACGCCAGCTTCTCCGTCTCCAGGAACGCCAGCACCGTCCCCGACGCCTTCGCCCGCCTCCCGCGCATCCGGTAAGCCGCCAGCGCCGACAACCCCGGGTCCGGCCGGTACCCCAGCTTCTCGATCGTCCGCCGCACCCGCTCCGTCGTCGACGCCTTCACCGTCCGCTCCCCGCGCACCACCCGCGACACCGTCATGTGGCTCACCCCCGCCGCCCGCGCCACCTCCTTCAGTCCCACGCGTTTCGCCATAAAATGTTACTGTGAACATTTTCCCGTAATTGTCCACCCCAGGCCCCCCCGGGCATCCTCCCCTCCATGAGCACGACCCTCCCCACTTCCGTCTCCGGTGTCATCCCCGCCTTCGCCCAGACCGCCGACTTCGGCCCGCCTCGTTCCGAGTGCGGCGTCGGCTGCCTCATGCCCTGGAACGGCAAGCTCTACATCCTCAACTATGTCTCCCACCGCCGCCGCACCGGCACCGGCACCGGCCTCCGCGTCATCGACGGCGACTTCAAGATGACCCGCCATCCCGCCGGCGTCGGCGTCGACGGCACCTACGCCAACCGCTTCATCCACTGGGAAACCAACCAGCTCATCATCGGCCCCCACATCATCGACCAGGACCACAACGTCCGCACCGTCTCCGACCTCACCGAGATCCGCCTCTGCGGCACCGCCCGTCACCTCGTCGATCCCGCCAACCTCGTCTACATGCTCGGCATGGAAGGCGAGCTCTTCGAGCTCAACGTCCGCACCCTCGCGACGAAGAAGCTCTTTGATCTCACCCAGGTCCTCGGCACGCCGGGTGAGGGGAGTTGCCACTACAAGGACTGCTATTCCGCGTACGGTCGCCTCCTCATCGTCAATAACGACTACAGCGAGCCCGATTTCCTCGGCAAGCAAACCGAAGGCACCCTCGCCGAATACGACGGCAAGGAATGGCGCGTCCTCGAGCGTAAACCCTTCGTCTGTGTCCATGGCCGCGGCAACATCGCCGGCACCATCTTCGCCAGTGGCTGGGACCGCGCCTCCGCCATCCTCAAGGTCTTCACCAACGCCGACAAAACCTGGCGCACCTACCGCCTGCCCAAGGCCACCCACACCCACGAGCACAAATGGCAGACGGAGTGGCCCCGCATCCGCGAAGTCGAACACGAGCGCTACCTCATGGACCTTTCCGGCATGTTCTACGAACTCTCCCCCTGGGCCTACGGCAACCGCATCTGGGGCGTGAAGCCCATTTCGCAGCACCTCTGGGTCCACGGCGATTTCTGCACCTGGAAGGGCATGCTCGTCCTCGGCTCCGACAACGCCTCCCCCGACAGCGCGGAAAACACCCTCTGCGCCGAGCCCCAGTCCGGCATCTGGTTTGGCAAGACCGACGACCTCTGGAAACTCGGCAAGCCCGCCGGTTGGGGCGGCCCCTGGTGGAAAACGCCGGTCAAGGCCAACCAACCCTCCGATCCCTACCTGATGACCGGCTTCGACCAAAAGTGCATCCACCTCTTCCATGAGGAAAAGACCTCGGTGAAATTCGACATCGAACTCGACGCCCTCGGCGACGGCACCTTCAAGCGCTACGAGACCTACACCGTCGAAGCCGGCCAGGCCATCCAGCACGCCTTCCCCGCCGGCCTCAGCGCCCACTGGCTCCGTGTCATCCCTCACCGCGACGCCGTCGCCACCGCCCAGTTGCACTACACCTGATAAATAACCGTCGCGCCGACACCTGTAGCGGCGGTCTATGATCGCCGTTCTTCCCTCCGGCAACCGTCCCGCCCCCACGGGACGGTTCGGCCTCCCTACTTCACCTCCGTCCCCTCAAACGGAATCTTCGTCTTCGTCACATCCAGCAACGGCCCCAGCTCATAGATCTGGTTGTACCCATACGCCTTCAATGACGTGTACGTCGACAAGTTCAGCGAAGCCGTCGCCGTCTTCGAGGCAAACGCCACCGGGCTCCCCAGAAAATTATTGTTGCAGTAGATCAGGATCTTCACGTCCTTCACCCGCAACACCCCCGCCAGCGACGCCGCCGTAAAATCCGTGAAGGGCAGATTCACCGCCCCCTTGATGTGCCGCAACTGGTACATCGCCGCACTGCGCGCATCCAGTACCACCGTCCCGTCCTCCTTCATCGCGGTCAGGAAATCCTCTTCGGTCAGCCGCCGCGATTCCCGTTCGCTCTTCGACGTCTGGACAATTTTCTGGAACCCATCGTAGTCAATCAACCGATTCGGAATCGGCTCCGCTCCGGAAAGAACTGGAGAAGCCATGACCAACGCCGCCACCGTCAGAAACAGAAGTGATTGAGTTTTCATGTCCCCAATCTGCCGGAGAAAGGAGAATCAGGTGTCAGGCCCGCGGGAAGGATTTGTAAAAAAATTGTGAGAGCGCCGGGGAGGGGATCAGTACTTCGCCGCCTCATGCAGCCCCGACTTCCGAAACGGTCGCACATCAATGAAGTCCATCCCCGCCGCCTTCGCCGCTACGAACCCCGGTTCCGCATCCTCAAAAACGAGACACCGTTCCGGCTTCACCCCCAGCAGTTCCGCCGCGCGCAAAAACAGCGCGGGATCCGGTTTGCCGTGCAACACCTGGTCGGAGCCGACCAAAAACTTGATCTTCTCCTGCGGCCCCACCTTCAGCCCCAGCAACTCCAGCGTCTGCTTCACGATAAAAGTCAGTCCGCCCGACGCCACCGCAATCTTCGCTTCCGGCCCGAGCCTCTCCACCACATCGATCACCTCCTGCACCGGCTTCAATTCCGGTAACAGTTCCACAAAGCGCGCTTCCTTCTCGTCCGCAAATTCATTCACCGGCAGACCGTAGCCATGCTCGCGGTTCAACATCTCGATGATCTGCCGCGCCGGCATTCCGCCGCAGCGATAGAAAAGTTCCTCCGTGAACGCCGACGGCTTTCCCAGCTTGCCATCCAGCGATTCCCTCCACGCGCGGTAATGCAGCGGCATCGAATCGGCCAGCGTCCCGTCGCAATCGAAAATAAATCCGTCGTACTTGCTCGCGTCGAAAGTAATCATGGTCGGTGCATCTGCGGACCGAGTATCGTCATGATAAAAAGGCCCAAAAAATCAATTTCGAGAATGGCCTGACGCCGGAAATCCTCCGGAATCTGCACCGGATCGGCCTCCATCTCGGTTTCCGTCACGCCGATTTCCAGCGCCCGCAACAGCCGCCGGTCGTTCAGCATCGACACAAATTCATCCCGCTCCGCATCGGTCACTTCGACCCGCCACGGGTCGCGGTTCTCCGCCAGTTCGTATTCGCGGATCCAATTTTCCACCAGGTCCAGTCGTTGCGACCGCAGTTCCGACCGCGTCTCCGCCAGGATCTCCTGCGCATCCTTCAATTCCTCGTCGTCCTTCGCCGCACCGCGCGAAATGCAGCCCGCCCAATAGGCGCGCGCGCCCGGCGACATCTTCGCCGGGTCCTCCTGATACTGCCGCCCCAATTGCGCCAAAATGTGAATGATGAACGCCGCCTCATGCTCGGCGAAGCTCAGGCACCACTGGCCGGGGTTGATTTGTTCGGAGGTCATCGGGATGGATCAGTCCTGCTCCATGGTCGCGTTTAACCCGAAGCCGCGCAAGCGATGAACGAGCATTTCCGCTTTTTCTTTCGTCTCGCGCGCCACGAAACTCTTCCCCTTCTGGTGCACTTCCATCATGTGCCGCGACGCATCTGCCTCGTTCATCTTCAACACCGTCTTGAAAACATAGACGACATACTCCATCAGGTTGACCGGATCGTTCCACACGATCACCGACCACCCGCGCGCGAAAGCCTCCTTCAGCTTTTCCTCAACATCGATGTCCGGGCTTGTCTTCGTCTCTCCCATCAGACGCATAGGACCTCTCAGACCCATCCTCAAGGGATGGGCCTCAATACCTCGGTGTGCTGGGGTCAATATCCTCGCTCCACGCATCGATTCCACCTGCGACATTCTTGATTTTCCTGAATCCTGCATCATACAGCAGTTTCCACGCCTTGCCGCTGCGGGCCCCGTCCTTACAATAAAGCCAGATTTCCCGCGCGCTATCCAGTTCATGCATCCGCTTGCTGAATTCCGCCAGCGAAATCAACTTCGAGTGCGGAATCTGCGCGATCTTCGCCTCAAACGGCTCCCGGATGTCCAGCAGGTCGATCTCCGCCGGAATCTTCCCGGTTTTGATCGCCTCTTCAACCTCTTCCACATCAATCTCATCGATATGGACCGCCTTCTTCTGTTCCGGCGCCGTGCCGCAGAAAAACTCGTAGTCGATCAGTTCCGTCACCGTCTTGTTCGTCCCGCAAAGCGGACACTTCGGGTCCTTGCGCAGCTTGAGTTCCTTGAACTTCATCTTCAACGCATCAAAGAGCAGCAATCGCCCGATCAGCGGATCACCCGCGCCGATGATCAGCTTCACCGCCTCGGTCGCCTGGATCGTCCCCATCACGCCCGGCAGCACACCCAGCACGCCGCCCTCGGCGCAACTCGGCACCGTTCCCGCTTCCGGCGGTTCGGGATAAAGACAGCGATAACACGGCCCCTGCGAGGCCCAGAAAACCGTCGCCTGCCCCTCAAACCGGAAAATCGACCCATACACATTCGGCTTGTCCAGAAGCGCACACGCATCGTTCACCAGGTACCGCGTCGGAAAATTGTCCGTCCCATCAATCACGATGTCGTAGTCCTTCAACAACTCGAGGGCATTGTCCGAGCGCAACGACGTGTCGTACGTCTTGATGTCAATGAGCGGATTGATCTCCTTCATCAACTCCACCGCTGATTGCGTCTTCAGTTTCCCGACGTTGCCCGTCTTGTGGATGATCTGCCGGTGCAGGTTGGAAATATCGACCGTGTCAAAATCGACCACGCCGATGTGCCCGACCCCCGCCGCCGCGAGATACGCCAAAATGGGCGCGCCAAGGCCACCCGTGCCGATCACAATCACCCGCGCCGCCTTCAGCTTCTGCTGCCCCTCCAGCGTCACCTCCGGCATGATCAAATGACGTCCATAGCGGCGGATCTCGTCATTGGTGAAGGTCACATCCTTGTAGACCTTGTTGATGCGGGGAATAAAACTCATGAGCTATCCATTATGGAACGAAATGAGCCTTTCGCAAGTCTTGTCCCTTCAATCGCTGGCGCCATTCCGTAGCAAGGGCTGACTGTCATTGTAGACGGTTCAACCTTCATCCCTCGTTTGTGCAAAAGACTGATTCAGCATTGAAACACTCCTCGCAAGGCTTTAAAGTAAACCTATGAGCGTGGCCGAGATTATGCAGGAAATTCCCCGACTTTCCCTCCTCGAACGCAGGATGCTGACGAACAAGCTCTTGGAGCTGGAGCCGGGCCGCGAAACGTTGGAGCAATGCGATCAACTCGCCGACGAAGCCCTGCAAATGCTCGATCGGATGGAAGAAGACGATGCCCGCGGCGCACAAGGGTGAAGTCTGGCAGACCGATTTGGGCATGGTGGCGAAAGTTCGCCCATGTTTGATTCTGACCGATCCGCCCTCCGACGATGAGTTGGCCCTGGTCACGGTTTGCCATCACACCACGGCTTTGCGGGGCAATCGCTGGGAAATCTCAATTCCCAAGCCTTTCCTCAAGGACGGCGCCTTCCATTTGCAACAAGTCAATACGATCAGCACGGCGAAACTGATGCGCAAACTTGGAGAACTGACTGCAGACGAATGGGGCCGATTTTACGACCGGTTCTTAGAGCGCTTTCCCGCCTGAAGCAGAGGAAAGGGCACTGCTTTGGGCGTGTCGATTATATGGCGAAGAAGTAGGAATCTCGGTCACCTTATCCACATAAGAGATCCAAGTGCCATTTTTCGCGAGTCGAACGCCGGGATCACTGTAATAAAAACCCCATTTCATCGGACGGGCCTTAAGTAGGATGAACTCCTTGGGTGCAATACCTATCGTGAATGCCAACGTCTTTCCCGGGCCAATGTCTTGGTACGAAGGCACATTATCGTCGTAATCTTGTAGGTATTGCCAAGTCCCCTTATGGTTCATCGTATACAGACGAAATCCCCAGTCCCCGCCGGAAAAAGTACAGGTTCTTACCGTCTTTGCAGTGTTTTTTACGTAGACGTTCATTACACCATTTTGTTGACCATTTTTGCTGTGAGTGGTCAGCGTTATAGCCAATGAAACTCCCGCAGCATAAGATTTCCACGCCTGCGCAGGAATTCTTGGCTGATCGTCTGCCATGGCAGCACGAAAGACCATACTGATGGCAAAACAAAGCGTCAGAAATTTAGGCCGCATGTTCATGAGGGCATTGGCACAAAAAGTAATTGGTTCGCAATAGCCGCCCAACCTTGGGCGCTTGCTCGATTCAGTGTGAAGTTTAGGTAGAGCGGTTCCCGCTGCGCAAACATTTCCCGGTCCCTTCCCCGAAATTCCACTGGCACCCACTCCCCGAAACCCGCATGATTGGCGGAAGTCTCTATGTCTCAAAGCAAAGTCGAATTCATCTGGGTCACCAACGAAAAGGCCCTCGACTACTTCATCACCAGCCTTCGCGGTTACTTCCCCCTCGCGCTCGACACCGAAGCCGACAGCCTCCACCACTACCGCGAAAGCGTCTGCCTCATCCAGGTCTCCCACGCCGAGCAGCACTTCCTCATCGACCCGCTCGACAAGTTCCCCCTCGACGAACTCTGGCCCCCCACCAGCCGCCATACCTGGATTCTCCACGGGGCCGATTTCGATCTCCGCATGCTCCGTCGCGCCGGTGCTCCCGAGCCCCAGGCGGTCTTCGACACCATGCTCGCCGCCCAGCTCGTCGGCCTGAAAGCCTTCGGCTACGGCGCCCTCGTCGAGCACTTCTGCGGCATCACCCTTAATAAAGGGAGCCAGAAAGCCGACTGGTCCCGCCGCCCTCTCTCGCAGGTCATGATCGACTACGCCGTGCAGGACACCCAGTACCTCGAGCCCATCGCCGAGGCCTTGGGCAAACTCCTCGAGGACAAAGGCCGCCTCCACTGGCACGAGCAGTCCTGCGCCCGCGTCGTCGCCTCCAGCAAGATCGTCCGCGAGGACGATCCCGAGAACGACTGGCGCATCTCCGGCTCGGCGCTCCTCTCGCCCCAGGCCCTCGCCATCGTCCGCGAACTCTGGCACTGGCGTGAAAAAGAGGCCGAGGCCGTCGACCTCCCCGTCTTCAAGGTCCTCCACAACGAACTCCTCCTCGACCTCGCCGTCTGGTGCTCGGAAAATCCCAAGATCTCCCCCATGGGCGCGCCCCGCTGGCCCCAGCGCAGTTCGCCCGCCCGCGCCGACCGCCTCATCGAGGCCATCGAGAAAGGTCGCCAGGCCCCGCCCGTCCCGCGTCCCCCGCGCGGCGAACGCCCGCCCCGCGACAAGGACGCCGAGGTTCGCATGGAAAAACTCCGCGTCCACCGCGACAAGATCGCCGCCGACCTCGACCTCGACCCCACCGTCATCGCCCCCAAGTCCACGCTCCAGGAAGTCGCCCGCAACCCCGACACCGCCGCCGACCGCCTCATCGCCGAAAACCGCTGGTGCCAATGGCAATGGGAACTCCTCAAGCCGGCGATTGTTTCTTGACCCGGATGTTATTTGGAGGAATTTAACAGCAGATGACTTTGACGGCCCTGAAAAAAGAAGTACTCCGGCTTCCCTTGGCACAACGCATCAAGTTGGCGAATGCCGTTTTCGAAAGTCTGCCTTCGCCTCAAAAGGCGTTGAGTTTTGCAGAGAGGGAGAAACGGGCGGAGGAAGCATTGTCCGGTTCCGTGAAAATGATTTCAGCCGAACAATTCGATCGAGAGACCGAGGAATTGTTGAACAAGCTGGCCCGGCGCCGCAAAAGTCAGTAGCGTTGCGCCCAGCGCGGCAAGCGGCCCGGCCCCGCGTATTCAATGATCCGGATGCAGTCGTCCGCGGTGACGACATAAAAGATTAAATAGCGAAATTTTCTGGTCGGCCCATATCGGCGCACCGTTTTGCTCGGACTTGATAGTGGCCACGTGCAGGGATTCCGGAGTATGGCAGCGCGGGCGGTCTTTAGTTCAGCAACGTATTGACGCAACGTTTCAATCGGAGCGCCTTTTTCCAAAAGATAGGCAAGTTGTTCGTGGAAATCGATTTTGGCTTGCGCTTGAATTTCGATTTTATATTTCGTCATTTGCAGCCGGGACCGGAGAAATTTCACTTTTAAACGTATTCTTTGCCATTGCACGTTTTTAACGGGAACAAGAGTGGCACCCCGCGCCTCCCACGATATACTCCCATGATGATCCGGCTCCTTCTCCTCTTGCTGGTCTGCGCAACGCTGGCGCTTCGCGCCTCCGAACCCATTCCCGCGCCCACGGTCGGCAACAGCGCCACCGTCACGCAGCCCCGCACCACGGCCGAACTGATCCCGGATTTTAACGCGGACACGATCCAGGCGGGCAAGCCGTTCCTCGTCGCGCTCCATCTGCATGCCGACCCCGGCTGGCACACCTATTGGATCAACCCCGGCGACGCCGGACTCGCCACCACCATCAAGTGGACATTGCCCCCCGGTTTCACGGCCGGACCGATCCAGTGGCCGACCCCCGAAAAGCACAACATGGGCCCGCTCGTCACCTACGGGTACGAAGGCGACGTCTATTTGCTCACCACCATCACGCCGCCCGCCTCACGCGACAAATGGCCGCTCGACGTTGTTATCAAGGCGAAGGCCGACTGGCTCGTCTGCCAGGAGGAATGCATCCCCGGCAAGGCCGAGCTTTCCTTCCGCCTCGAAGGCGGCATGACCAAGGAGGCGCGGACCGAGGACGCCCTGCGCGCAAAGTTTTTTGCCGCCGCCCTGCAGCGCTTCCCCGTCCCCAACAAAGGCTGGGACGTCACCGGCACCTACAGTTGGAAGGACGCAAAGGGCAAAGAATTCCTCCATGTCATGCTCAAGAACAAGGCAGGCCGTCCCGAAAAAGATATGGGCACCCTCCAATTCTTCCCGGAACAGGCCAACGTCCTCGACGCCACCGCCCAACCGAAAGTGGACATGGCTTCCCCCACGCCATCCCAATTCAACCTCTGGATCCCGCTCCAGCAAAACGGCGAAAAGCCTGCCGAAATCAGCGGCGTCCTCGTCTCCGACGTCCCCCTCGTCCACGAAAAGACCGGCGACTCCCACGCCGTCTACATCGCAAATTTTCCCGTAGTTCCGGTAGCTGCCGCAATCGCGAGTTCCCCGTCTTCGGTAGCCGTCGCGGGCCCTCGCGACGATGCAGCCCCTTCGGGTGGCCCGGCAACGACAGGCGTGCCTGCGTTGTCCGGGTTCGCGAAGCGAACAGGAGGCAGCCCTTCAGCAGTCATCCCCTCCGCCGATCTCAACCCCGCCCCACCCACCACCGGCCCCATCACCGCCACCTACGGCGGTGCCAGCCCCACCGTCACCCAGCCCCACGTCACCGCCGAACTCATCCCCTCCACCACCGCCATCGAGCCCGGCGAACCCTTCGACGTCGCCCTCCACCTCCACGCCGATCCCGACTGGCACACCTACTGGATCAACCCCGGCGACTCCGGCCTCGCCACTACGATCAAGTGGACACTCCCGCCTGGCTTCACCGCCGGCCCCATCCAGTGGCCCACCCCCGAAATCCATAAGCTCGGCCCCCTCGTCTCCTACGGCTACGGCGGCGACGTCTATCTCCTCACCACGATCACCCCGCCCAAGGGCGATCTCCCCCAACATTTCGAAATCGCCGCCCGCGCCGACTGGCTCGTCTGCAAGGAGGAATGCATCCCCGGCAAAGCCGACTTGAAACTCCCCCTCGACGGCGGCCTCCTCAACCTCCGCCTCCCCATCGACAACAAAGATTTCTTCACCCAGGCCAAGGCCCGCTTGCCGGTACCGAATACGCGGTGGGACGTAAAAGCAGCGTTTGGGAAAGGTGGCGGAACGATCAATGCCCGGAAGGAGGCGCTTTGGATCGATTTCCAAACAAAGGCGGATGCTTCGACTGATCCGTTGGGCCATCTCTATTTTTTTCCCGAGCAGGCCAATGTGCTCAGCGCAGACGAAAGTGACAATGGTTTTCCCAGGCCGAACGAACAGCTTGCCGGATTTCAGTTGCCTTTGACCCTGCAACGGAACGGGGAAAAACCGGCGAAGATGAGCGGCGTGTTGCTCTCTGATCGCCCCCTGATCGGAAATTCAAGAGCGGTCTATATTCCGGCATTTCCGACCGATGCCAAGGATGTTCCGGCAACGGTCATTCAGGATGCCGAGCATTTTAGTGCCAGTGGAATTATGTCTTATGTCTATCCGCACACGGTGACAAAACCGTCGCTCGGGACAGTGGCGGCTACCTCGGAGGCCGAAGCCCCCGGCACCCATCGCCCTCCCGAACAAGGCGAAGGCGGCATGATGGCCGCCGCCGCCGCCCGCGAAGCCCAACCCTTCCTGATCGCCGTCCTCGGCGCCGCCTTCATCGGCGGCCTTATCCTCAATCTCATGCCCTGCGTCCTCCCCGTCCTCTCCCTCAAAGTCTTTTCCCTGATCAAGCACGCCGAGCACGCCCACAGCCAGGCCTGGAGACAGGGCGTCGCCTTTACCGTCGGCGTCGTCATTTCCTTCTGGCTCCTGGCGGGACTCCTCCTCTTTTTGCGCGCCGCTGGCAACCAACTCGGCTGGGGCTTCCAGATGCAGTCCCCCGGTTTCGTCCTGGCCCTCATCTTCATTTTTTTCCTCCTCGCCCTGAATCTTTTCGGCGTCTTTGAACTTGGCACCTCCCTCGTCGGTCTCGACGCCAAAGTGGCCGGCCGCCACAACCACGGACTCTTCACCTCCTTCCTCAACGGCGCCCTCGCCACCCTGGCCGCCACCCCCTGCACCGCCCCCTTCATGGGCTCCTCCCTCGGCTTCGCCGCCCAGCAACCAGCCTACATCGCCCTCCTCATCTTCACCTTCCTCGCCCTCGGCATGGCCGCCCCATACCTTCTCCTCACCATTTTTCCCGCCGCCCTCAAATTCGTCCCCAAGCCCGGCGCCTGGATGGAAGCCTTCAAGCAATTCATGGGCTTCCTCCTCATGGCCACCGTGATTTTCCTGCTCTACGTTCTCGGTGCGCTGACGGGTGAAGAATATGTGCCGGCTTTTTTAGGCGCGCTTCTGCTGGCTTCCGTGGCTGCCTGGATTTATGGACGATGGGCTTCTCCCCTTCATTCGTTGCGTGTCCGCCTGATCGCTTTCGTTCTCGTTGCGGCCTTTATCGGCTTCGCCATCAACTGGGGCATCGTCACGGTTCAAGCCGCCAGCTACGATAAAGAAGTCTCTTCCACGAAGCCCGAAGCATCCGGCGACTGGCAACCCTGGTCCACCGAAGCCGTCCAGCAAGCGCTCGCCGCCGGTCACCCCGTCTTCGTCGATTTCACCGCCGCCTGGTGCCTCAGTTGCAAAGTCAACGAGCGCGTCGCCCTCGACGTCGACTCCGTCCGCAACGCCTTCGCCGCCAAGAACGTCATCCTCTTCAAGGCCGACTGGACCCATGCCGATCCCAAAATCTCCGAGGCCCTCCGCCAATACAACCGCGACGGCGTCCCCCTCTACCTCCTCTACTCCCCCAAAAATCCCACGCAGCCGCAAGTCCTCCCCGAGGTCCTCACCCCCGGAATCGTCCTCGACGCCCTCAACCGCCTTTAATAACAGAAAATTAATGAAATAAACCGGCCCGCCGCCGCGTCTTAATAGCTACCTATGAAACAATTTCTCTTTTACGCCCTCTGCGTGAGCACCTTCCTGACTCTCGCCTTGGCCGAGACCAAGGAAAGCCAGTCGGCCACCGTCGGCCAGGCCGCCCCCAACTTCACCCTCACCGGTGCCGACGGCAAGCCCCATTCCCTCGCCGACTACAAGGGCAAGTACATCGTCCTCGAATGGACCAACCCCAACTGCCCTTTCGTCCACAAGTTTTACGACGGCGGCCAGATGCAGAATTTCCAGAAGGAAGAGACCGCCAGGGGAGTCGTCTGGCTCCGCATCAATTCCAGCGCCGAAGGCAAGGCCGACCACCAGACCCCCGGGCAGGCCGCCGCGTACGAAAAGGAAAACCACGTCGCCTCCACGCAGACCCTCCTCGATCCCAGCGGCCAGGTCGGCCATCTCTACGGCGCGCGCAACACCCCGCAGATGTTCGTCATTAATCCCGAGGGCGTCCTCATCTACGCCGGCGGCATCGACGACAAACCCTCGGCCAATGCAGAGGACATCGCCTCCGCCAAAAACTACGTGACCGCCGCGCTCGCGGAAGCCATGGCCGGCAAGCCTGTCTCCACGCCCACCGCCAAGCCCTACGGCTGCTCCGTCAAATACTAAGGTCTCGCGCCACGAAGGACCCCGTCGCACGAAGTGCGGCGGCTCCCCAAATCCTCAGAGCTTGACGACGCTCGACGCCTTCAGGCCCTTGTCCGATTGCACGACCTCGAATTCCACCCGGTCGCCTTCGTCCAGGGTCTTGAAACCCTCGCCGCCGATCACGGAGAAGTGGACAAATACATCCTGTCCGCCTTCGTCCTGGGCAATGAAACCGAAGCCCTTCTTGTTATCGAACCATTTGATCACTCCTTGAGCCATTAGTAACTCCCTCTTTGTGTATCAAGGCCAATTATTTGGAACGCTTTAGTTGCAGCCCGCTTGACCACGAGGTCAGCATTTCCGGAGATGTGATTCATTCCCAACGTGAGCCTTAAGTTGAATTGATTATGATCGCATGATTTTTCAGGCGTCAATGCAAAAGATGACATTTAAGCCCTTTCGCGGGAAGTATTACAATTTCCCCCTACCCAGAGGATCACCCCCCTACACGGCAGCGGGTTGCGGGAGCAGTCTCATGGGAAAATCCCCGTCCGGCCCCTTGGGTAGCTTGCCGGATTCCCTCATCTCTTTTTTCAGCATCAAGGTCACATTGCTTAGCCGAAGCTTTAAGTCTTCGATCTCGGCTTGGGCCACCCTTAATTCCTGTTGGAGAGCATCAACGTCAGGCATGCCAGCAAGTTACGTGTATTACAAAATGATGATAGTGGTTTTTAAGCGCTATTAAGATCAATTCCGCTTTGGCTACGTCCCTCGCTCGCCGTGACCGCTTGCCTCGGCCTTCGGGACATCGCCGCCAGCCATTCGGGCAACGCGACTGGAAGGTGACCTCCCTCCCGCCTTTCGCTATGCTCCCTCCATGAGCAACCCCTCCCGGCCCGCCCCCGGCGAAATCTACCAGCATTACAAAAACAAGACCTACCGCGTCTTCTCCATGGGCCTCGATGCCAGCCGGCAGGAGGACATCGTCATCTACGAGGCGCTTTACCCCACCGCCTACGCTTACTTCTCCCGCCCGCTCACCGAGTGGAACGACCAGGTGACCTCCCTCGATGGCACCGGCCTCGTCCCCCGCTTCCGCAAAATCGAAGCCTGACAAAATTCCTGTCGCGGCGCGTCGATGACCGCCGTGCCTTCCGCTGCATGCTTTCCCGGGTCGCCCGGCTGGGACAGGCGCGCCTGCGCTCCTCATCTTTAAGGCTGGTTCCTGGCCGGCGAATCGTTAGCCTCGGTCTGTGAAAGCTCAAGGGGCTCAGTTTTCGATCGTCACCTTCGTCGCCGTGGCGATGTCCCTTTTCCTCTGGTCCAGCGACTGGTTTTATTTCTCTTTGGGCTTACTCGGATTGGCTGGCCTCAGCATCATTCGAATGGCCTAGCCTGGTGGCTGTTCCCCGCGCAGGCCAACTGGCTCGAAATCGTGGTGAAAACGCCCTTCACCCGCGTCCCCAACTTCCTCTGCCTTAAATCCGCCGTCATCCTGCGCGAAGTCGAAGGATCAGTTCTGCCTGCCGACAATGGCCGTCGCCTGCCCTCGTGACGATCCGGCCACCACCGCTGTCTGTCCCCGGAGGGCGCAGCTCCGTCTGCGCCGCGCCTACTTCTTCACCAGCACAAACGGACTCCCCCGTTTCTTGTCCTGCTTCACATGGCCGGCCTTCTTCAATCCGTAAAGCGTCTGGTTCACACTCGTCACCTTCAGGCCGCACAGCTTGGCGATTTCGATCGCCTTCCCCTTTTGGTTCTTCCGCAGAAACGCCAGGACCGAGGATTTCACCTTGCCGCGAGGCCCCCGTTTGCCCTTGCCCTTTTTGGCCGGTTTGTCGCCCGTCGCATCGATCCCAAGATGTTCGTGCAACGCCTTCAACATGAAATACTCGGCCTCCACCGCCTTCGTGTAAGCGCGGAGGGAAGCAATATCGATATAGTCCTTCAACGATTTAGGAAATGGAGTCATCTCTTCAGCCTAAGACTCCATCCCTCATTCGCAAGCCGAGTCTTGGGCCTCCTCCCTCTTCGGGTAGGGACGCGATTCCACTCATGTCCTCAATTTCCTCCGCATCCCAAAGAGATGCCAGCATCTTAGCCGGTGGTTGAGTCCCACCCCGGACGACACCACCAGAATCATTTCAATGAAATGTCAGTAGTAACGAGGTGAAAAAAGCTGATCCAATGGAACAGATGAAAACATCTCAGAAAGCATCTCGAAAGTACCACTCTTAACATACTCTTGAGCTTCCTTTGCTAAGTTATGTTCGCAGGGGTTTTCCGCGCCAATCATGATCAATTGACTTACTGGTTGTTGGGCAAGTTTAAGAAATTGTTCGGCGATCATTCCAAGCCTTCCAATGTGAAAAAGCGAACTCACTAACACACAAATGTTATGATCCTTTGTGTCCAAGTTTAGCGATCCCAATGCCTTTTCCACGTTTTGAATTGATGAAGCGGCTTGCGTTTCTTCCTTCAAGGGCAGTTCGGGAACTTTGGGTTTGGTCCGATCCTTCTTCTTTAGATCGAGGTAGATTTGGTGCATCTCTGCTGCCTCGCTTAAGGTTCTAGCATGGGCCTGAAGACTCTCATCGCCTGCCTTTTCTGCCGCAGGGTTTGCTCCAGAAAAAACCACCACCCCTCGCTTCGGTTGAAGCTCCTTTACGAAATTATAAGCAGCTTTCACTCTAGAGGTATAAATCGCACGGGTTTGGCATCCAGGAACAATGATAATCCATCTCGCATCTGTGCCGTAACCTTGCAGCGAAGCTATGTCTGCCTTTAATGCGAATCCTTTTCCCTGAATGGAATTATGGAAAAAGTTACACAATGTCTCAATGTAGGAGTCGTTGCTTGTGTGATCTTGGTAAGCCTGATCCCGGTAATGTAGCTGTGTTACCACTGCGGCTGCAAAATCAGCGAGAACCTTAGGTTTTTCAGTGAGCAATCTTTCTAGTTCCTCTCTATTCGCTGGCAGAGTGAACGGGACAAAATTAGCAATCTTAAGAACTTGCGCAGGATTAAAGCGCACCCTCGATAAGCCAAGTTTTGAATCAAGCGTTTTGGAATAAACCATAAGCCACTCTCCTTCAGACACGAAAAACTAGAAGAGAAAGTTATAACCGTAAATGGAAATGTAGGACTAGGATAATAATGGTTTATTATGTTTTATATTGAGCTGCGTGGTGTTGAATTGGATCACAACAAGTTACCAATGGCTACTTAAGCTATGGATTAGGATTTACCGAGGCTCATTGAGCAAATATTTTGTTATTATTGATGAAAATGGAGGAGCAGGCATCTTTTCGATTTCGTAAAGATGCCTGTCTTCCTTTTTACATCCCAAGATTAGTTCCCGCTTTTCTTACTTAAAAGAAACTCGATCACGCTGAGAGAGGATTGATCGTCCTTCACCAAACCAGCTCCGACAGGGCGAAAAAGAGCTTCTAGAATAAGGTGGCGGTCTTCCTTGGTCATAATCTCCTTGTGATGTTCGAGAGATAAGTAGGTCTGCACCATTACGGCTCTCTGCTCTGCGTCAGTGGAAAGATGCAAATGGGAAAGTTGGATTTTCACGATGATCCGTAGGAGATAAAGCAGCAGTCCGGTTACTAAAGCCGCACTGCCTAGTTCCCAAAGCTCTGGTTTTTGACCGCCGCTAATGCGGATGATAATCCAGATAATTCCAAGTACAGCATCGAGAAGAAGGGCGCTGGCCAGAGCAACGGCCCACCCTAATCTTCTCGCACTGTTTCCATGGCTCTTAGCTTTATCACTCCAATATTTTACCGGAGCCCGCATGGATAATTCTTCAAGCAATGACTTTCTCATAGACTGGAGGTCATCATTGGCTTGATTGACTTGGCCTTGGAACTTTTCCGCTTGCTTCACGGCGTTTTCTTTAGTCTCGACTAATTGAGCATTTGATTGTTTTAGATTCTCTGCTGCATCCGAAATCGAATTTTGGAAAGTCGACTGAAGTTCGGAGAAGTTTTGTTCCTGCCTTCCCATAAAATTGGTCAGAATTTCAGCATTAAAAGGAGTAGGATCCGTAACGCCTTTTTCAAAAAGGAGAGCCTCCGAGATACCCGCAAAAAGCGAAGAAGGAACTGGACCTTGATTGAACAAATTCATGGGCGCGCGAAGAAAATGTGAAAGACAACCAAAGGCGGCAACTTCTCCATTTTCCTGTTCAACCTTGAGCACCAGGAGCGCTCTCAGATCTGAAGGGGCCAATACACCAGTAGCACCTTTCTTGTCCCAGTTAGCGAATGCATTCTCTAAAGTTCGCTTTGCGTTTTGTAGGGCAGTTGGGTTCCCGGAATTGTCCCGTAACTGCTGGATACCGCTATCTATTAATTGAATAAAGCTGCCGTAGGTTTGCCTAGCCCCAGACCAATTAAAGTTTTGCGTCCATTTCCATTTTTTAAGCCAATCCTGACAGAACGCCATCAATTCTTCTCTTGTTTTGATTTTGAGCGGCTTTGTTGTGGGACTCGTCGGAATAGTGAAGAAAGGCTCGACCATACTTTTCAATGCTCCCTTAAATGCGCCATGTCCAGAGAGAAAATGTCACAGGCATCTTTCCGAAAGCAAATTAACTACCCTCTCTTTCACTCCGACCGCTGCCCCCCTTTCTTATTAGCGCCCCCCATCCTTGTCTTGTTGGGGCATCCGTAGGGTAAGACCCCATTTCTGCCATCAACGCTACACACTAGGGTCTGCGCTTATGAAAAAGACAAACAGTACGTTCCCTAAGTTCGCCGGGTTAGTTGTTCTCTTCGCTTGTGGAGGAATCGGCTGTGCCTTGGCTCGTCCGGAAAGTGAAATTTATTCGCCCGCACAGATTCATCATTATGCCTCCAATAAGGGAGCTTCGACGGTGACGGTGGAGGTGCCCAGTCATTATAGTTATAAGACCGGTCACTACGTCATGGTTCCCAAATATTCTGCCGAGGCCCCCTTGCCTCGGGACAGGTATTCTGCCGCCTATTGGATTCCTTACTCGTCCACCGAGGCAGGTCATTGGGCGGTGAAAAAATAACCGTCAGTTAGGGGAAACGTTGGCACGTCAGCTCAATGCGCCAAAGGAGGCTCCTTCCTCCATGATTAGGCGGCGTCATGGCCCATCTTCAAATATCTTTACCCAGTCTGGATTTTGAATATCCATTCTGCCGACTGGGTCGATACTCATATTCAAGCATTTGCATCTGACAAACTCGTCCGGATCGGATGAAAAGACATCTCCACAGCGTGTGCATTCATAATTCCATCCCTTGTGACAAGGGCGTTCATTCTTGAGATTGATCGCTAAATAATGCCTCATAAACGGGATAAAGCGGACAGGCATCTTTTCCGATAAACAGGCAAGATACGCTCAATTATCTTAGCACCCGAGCCTCTAATGAAAATCCTCCACCGCAATCTCCCAGGCCCCGCCGGACGCCTCGATCTTCACGAAAAAATTTCCCGGCCCGATGAGCGGTGAAGTCCCGCCGCCGGACCCGAGCTTGGAGCAGGCCTTTTGCGGAATCGTGTCGTCCTTGGGAAAGGCGTTGAGGAAAAGGGCGCTCGTGTTCTTGTAGGCCGCCCCGTCCTTGTCCTGGTTGTGCCACACGATGCGCCACTGCCGCCCTTCGATGTGAAAAAGATCGGTGCTCTTGTTCTCGGTGCCGGCGAGGGTGAAGAGCCGGTGCCAGCTCGGCACCCCGGGTGCCGCATCGCCGGGAGGCGGGGGCAGATAGGTCGCGGGAGGAACCGGTTTGACCACGGCATTGGTCGCGACGGTGTTGGGTGGTGTCTTGACCGGGGCCGTGCCGTTCGGGGGATTGGCCGGCGCGGGGTTGTTGCCCGCGGCAATAAGCGAGTCGATCTTGTTTTGCAACTTGGCGTTTTCGAGCAGAGTCTCCTGCAGCCGCTCCTCCAGCGACTTGATCTGGCGGCTCTGCAGGCGCCGGTCGACCTGGATGTCTTCCAGCACGCCCTGCTGTTTCTTCAGCAGGTCGAGCAGGTCGCGATTGGTCTTGGTCAGTTGATCGACGGAATCTTGCAGCGCGGAGGTCGTGGTCGGGTGGGAGGGGACCGGTGAGAGATTGGGCACCGGCTCCGTCTGGGCGCGCAACAGGGCAGGGAGCACCGCGAGCGCGAGAACGAGGGCGACTCTCATGGCTTATCCTCGGATTCTCACCACCCGGACGAAAAAATAGACGAGGGCGCCCAGGTCCGGAACGAGCACGACGAAAAGGAGCCAGAGAATTTTCTGCGTCGAGTAGGGCTCGCGGGTGGCGCAGTGGTAAATCATCCAGGCCCAAAATAGGAGGCCGATGAAAGCAAGGCCGCGGGGGCTTTCGAAAAAGAAGGGGAGGGCGAGGGGCACGGGAAATTAGATGGAGGGGACTTCCATTTTGAACGGCGGGATGCGGGTGAAGACGCGCTCGCCGTCCTCGACCTGGCCGAGGTAGGCGCCCTCCGCGACGCTGTCGGAGGCGATGAGATGGTAACTCGAATAGTGGAACTGCGTGCCGGGGGTGAGGCGCGGACATTCGCCGACCACGCCGTCCCCTTCGATCACGAGTTTCGAGTTGTCCGTATTGGTCACCACCCACTTCCGTCCCTTGATGGTCACGACGCGCGTGCTGTCATTGTGGATGGTGATATGATACACAAAGCCGTATGGCCGGTCCGGGGTGCCTTCCTCGTGCGGATTGTATTCCACACGATCAAGACTGACCCAGAGACCGGGTAATTCGCGAATAGGTTCACCTGCCACGCCCTTTAGATAAATGATTCGCTCCTCGGGGCAAAGAGAAACTTCTCCAATGAAACGACAATCTGTTCCCGTGGTGCTGTCGATTGCGGGCTCGGACAACAGCGGCGGGGCGGGAATCCAGGCCGATTTGAAGACGTTCACGACGCTCGGCGTCTACGGCACCACGGCGGTGACCTGTGTCGTGGCCGAGCATCCGGGGAGGGTGCTGAACATCACACCGGTCCCCGCGGCACGGGTGGCGGACCAGGTCCGGTTGGTGCTGGAGGCTTTCCCCGTGGCGGCGATCAAGACGGGGATGCTCTATTCGAAAGAAATCATTGAAGCGGTGATGATGGCAATTGCGTCGACGCTCAAACAAGGTGTGCCGCTGGTGGTCGATCCGGTGATGGTCGCGAGCAGCGGAAAAGTTTTATTGCAGAAGGACGCGATCCGCGCGCTGAGGAAGTTGATTTCACTTTCCACCATCGTGACGCCAAACCGGGACGAAGCCGCGCTTCTCTGGGGCAGTCCCATCACCAATCTCCAGGAACTCGAGCAAGCCGCCCGCGATCTGGCCAGGCAATTTGCTGGTCCCCATCTCCTCGCCAAGGGCGGACATCTTCGGACCGGCCAGGCGATCGATCTGCTGGTGTCCCCGGAAGGAAAACTGCGCGAATTTGGCGTGAAGCGTATCCCCGGCGTCGATCCGCACGGAACTGGTTGTACTTATTCCGCCGCCATCGCCGCCGGTTTGGCCAAAGGCCTGGATGTCCCTGCCGCCGTGGCACTTGGAAAACGTGTAATTACACGGTCGATCCAGCGTCGCTTCAAAATCGGCAAGTATCAGCTCCTCAACCACTTGCGCTAAGGCCGGAAGGCCGCCTACTGGGCCGCCATGTAATCTGCGCGATTCAGCCGGGTCCACTTCCCATCCGACCCCTTCTCATAGAGGAAGTTCAGCATGTGGGTCGCATAGATGAACATGCCCTTCGGCACTTCATTGGAACTGATGATGGCTTCCTTGTACCCCGCGCGCTCGACGTCCTTGACCGCAATCTTCCAGACATCATCAACCTCCTGGCTGAGGGCCTTGGTCTCATCGACAGAAAGACTCGTCTGGTAGCGGACCATGATGGCCATGACGCCCTTGGAGAACTCGACCTTGGAAACGCTCAGGACCTTGATCGTGTGACCGCTCGGGAGCTTGACCGTCGTGTTCTCCGCCAAGGCCTGGGGAGCGGCGGAAGCGCGGGGAGCCGTCAGGAAAACAGCGAAAAGCGCCAAGAGGGACAAAGACAGGACACGTCGGTTCATAAATGTAAGTAGCGGACTCAAGCGGAGAGCGGGGTTTTTGGCAAGCATCGTGTTTAAGCAAATCTTATACCCGCGACAGCCATTTTCTCGCGCCATGGGTGGAGGTTGTATGATAATCTCCCTTTCCGTGTCCGATCTTACATCCATTTCTCAGCAGCTGGGGGCAATCCTGCCCGTTGACCGAATTTTGACCGAAGCGGAAGACATTATTCCCTATTCCTTCGATGGAACGGCGGCAATGTCCCAACGCCCCGCAGCGGTTGCATTAGCCAACTCGACGGACGAGATTTCGCGCATTTTGCGATGGGCGAATGAAACCCGGACGCCAATCGTGGTGCGTGGAAGCGGGACGGGCTTGGCGGGCGGGAGCATCCCGACGGCGGGCTCGGTGGTACTATGTCTGAGCCGTTTCGACCAAGTGCTGGAGTTGGATCGGGCCAACCTGACGATGACGGTTGAGCCGGGAGTGACGACGCAAACAATTTTCGAGCGCGCCGATGCGGCAGGGTTGATTTATCCGCCGGATCCGGGATCGATGAAAATTTCGACCATCGGTGGGAACGTGGCGAACAATTCGGGTGGTTTGCGGGGATTGAAGTACGGCGTGACGAAAGATTATGTGATGGGCTTCGAGATCGTGTTGCCGAACGGCGACGTGGTCTGGATCGGGAACAAATGCGTTAAAGACGTGGCGGGATATTCGCTGCGCGAGGTGTTCATTGGCTCGGAAGGGACCTTGGGGATTTTCACGAAGATATTATTGAAGCTCCTGCCGAAGCCCGCGACGAAGAAGACGCTGCTGGCGGTTTATAAGAAAATGGAAGATGCGGCGGAGACGGTATCGGGGATCATCGCGCACCCGATCATTCCGTGCACCTTGGAGTTTTTGGACAAAATGACCATCAATTGCGTGGAGGATTATGCTCATGTCGGTCTGCCGCGTGAGGCAGAGGCGGTGTTGTTGATGGAGACAGACGGGCATCCCGCAGTGGTGGCGGAGGAGGCGGAAATCATGGCGCAACTGGCACGGAAGCATGGTGCGCTGGAGGTGCGCGTGGCGCAGACGGCAGAGGAATCGCTCAAGCTGGCGACGGCGCGGAGGTCAGCGTTTTCAGCTCTGGCGCGCGTGGCACCGACGACGATTTTGGAGGACATCACCGTGCCGCGGAGTGAACTGGCAGGGATGGTGGCGTTTATCCAGGACCTCGGGAAGCGGTACAAGTTACGCGTCGGGATTTTTGGGCACATGGGCGATGGAAATTTGCATCCAACGTTTTTGACGAACGAGAAGGACGTGGATGAGATGCACCGCGTAGAGCTGGCTTTTCAGGAGATCGTGACAGAGACGGTGAGACGGAAGGGAACGATCACCGGCGAGCATGGTGTGGGGCTGGCGAAGAAGAGGTTTTTGCCAGAATCAGTCGGAGGACTAAATGTGGAAATCATGCGGAGCCTGAAGCGTCTGTTTGATCCCAATCTGATTCTCAATCCGGGGAAGATGTTTGATTGCTGAGAAACGATTTAGATACATTCCCGATTTTCCTGAACACGGATGACTTAACCCGGTTTGACAGCGAAGGCGAGAGCCGTGCCTTCGATGCGTCTGGGGGAATAATTTGATTCAATCAGGTAACGCATCACATCTGGAAATTGCGGGCGGTAATCATGCCAGACAACAATTCCGCCGGGACGTAGCATGCGCCAGCTTTTTTCCGAGTCATTGCGGACGTATTCATAGGTATGGGCACCATCAACGAAAACAGCATCCATCGTTTCGGCATAGGGAGAAACATCAAATGTGGCCGAGTCCTCCTCAAGGAAGACGACGCGTGAACGACAAAGATCAGGAATTAAGTCCGCCTTCTCCAATTGGTGCGCCACTTCAATATCGCCTTTGATCTTGAGAGCAAAGGCGGTCTGTCGGTTTTCCTTCGGTAAATCGAGAGTAAAAACCTGTCCGGACGGGCCGAGGTTAAGGGTCAGTTGGGTGGTGGAGACGCCTCGATTTGTCCCGATTTCAAAAACGCGCTGAGCTTTGACTTTTCTTAATAAAATTCCCAGCGCAAGAGCTTCAACGAAAGAAATGGCATGCGTGGTCTGCGGAAAAAGATTGCAGGTCACTTGAAGAGATTCAGTCCCTTCATCCACGAGATCGGAGAGCAAAACGGTCGGCAGCCTCGAGATGTCGCGTAGTTTATCCAAGTGGTTGCCAGCCTCTGCCAGGGAATGGCCTAAGACCGGTCGCAAACCACTTGGATTACAGCAGACGATTGTGGCCAGGCGCTGGCCGAGCAAGGTGAGTTTGGAAAAGGTTGTTCCAGGATGCGACACATCGGTTTGTATAATGCCGCCTTCCGCGCTGTCGAGCTTTTAGAGATGATTGATCGGAAGGGATTGCCTAGGACCGTTTTCGCGCGGGGCGTGAGGATTGATCAAGAAACGAGGGCTTCCTCTCGAATACAGAGGACATCGCTAGTCCAGGCGGTAGTGCGGGAGGTGAGCGTCGCGTCCTTGATAAGCGATTCGCCATGGGAAGGGATCATTTCCTTAAGGCGGGTCTGCCACTGGAGGGTCTTCATTTGCGCAGGGAAGCAGTCTTCAATCAGCTTAAGCATGATGGAGACGGCGGTGGAGGCGCCGGGCGAAGCGCCGAGAAGCGCGGCGATGGAGCCGTCATGGGCATGGATGACTTCGGTGCCGAACTGGAGCATGCCGATAAGCTTGGGGTGTTTCTTCACGACCTGGACGCGCTGGCCCGCGTGGGCTAGGACCCAGTCCTCGGCCTTGACCTGGGGAATGAAATCCCGGAGGGCCGCGATGCGCTGGTCCTGCGACTGGAGGATCTGGCCGATGAGATAGACGGTGAGACCGACATTCTGGAAAGCCGCCGCGGTCATCGGGACGATGTTATTGGGCTGGATGGCGAGGGGGAAATCGAGCAGGGAGCCGTGTTTGAGGTACTTGGTGGTGAAGCCGGCGAAGGGGCCGAAGAGGAGCCCTCTTTTGCCGTCGATCATGCGGGTATCGAGGTGCGGCACCGACATGGGGGGCGCGCCGCTGGCGGCTTTGCCATAAACCTTGGCATCGTGCTGTGCGATGACGTCGGGATTGGTGCAGCGGAGCCATTGGCCGCTGACGGGGAATCCGCCGAAGCCCTTGCCTTCGGGGATGTTCGACTTTTGAAGGAGCGGAAGTGCGCCGCCGCCTGCGCCCAGGAAAACAAAGTTCGCCGTGACAGTCCGCTTTTGATCGGCGGCCTTGTCATTGACGTAGAGACGCCAGTTCGTGGGGCCGTCGCGATGGAGGTTGAGGACTTCGTGCTTCAGGTGAAGCTGGACGCCATCGAGACTCGTCAAGTAGCCGATGAGGCAGCGGGTGAGGGCGCCGAAGTTGACATCGCTGCCGCTGGCCTTACGCGTGGCGGCGACAGATTGGGACTTGTCGCGACCTGCCATAACAAGAGGAATCCACTCAGCGATTTGTGCGGGGTCGTCGCTGAATTCCATACCCTTGAAGAGGTGATGCGAGTTGAGGGCCTGATGGCGTTTGCGGAGATATGCGACGTTTTTCGCGCCATGAATGAAGCTCATATGCGGGATGCGGCGAATGAATCCGGAGGGATTTGAGATGTGGCCTTTTTCGACGAGATAGGCCCAGAGTTGCTTTGAGACCTTGAAGGCCTCGTTGATGGGCAGCGCCTTGGTGGTGTCGATGGAGCCGTCGGGCCGTTCGGGGGTATAGTTGAGCTCACAGAGGGCGGAGTGCCCGGTGCCGGCATTGTTCCAGGCGTCGGAGCTTTCCTCGGCGACGCCGTCGAGGCTTTCGAAAATTTCAATGGTGAGATCGGGCTGAAGTTCCTTAAGGAGGACGCCAAGGGTGGCGCTCATGATGCCCGCGCCGACGAGGACGACATCGGGGCCGGAGGAAGAGGGAGGATTCATGCGAACTTTCGAGTTAGCGGATTTTGGCAAATTAGCAATACCTGTGCCGGGGATGGGGAGAGAAGGTTTGGCGGAATTAATAGAATGACGGAGTTGGGGAGGGACTTGCCAAATGGAGGGAGGAGGGCAGCTTGAGTTTATGATTGTACAACTCATTGCCACGAATCGTCCCGGAAGCAACACGGCCAAGGTGGCTGCGCATGTTGCGGAAATTTATGCCGCCAGGAAGACGCCCTTGGAGGTGGTGGATTTGCATAATTTGCCGCCGGAGATCTTTCATCCCTCAAGTTACGCGGAGAAACCGGCGACTTTTGCTTCGATGCAGGAGTCGATGACGAAGGCGACGGGCATCCTCATTGTGACACCGGAGTACAACGGCGGTTTTCCAGGGGTGTTCAAGTACTTCATCGACATGTTGAAGTTCCCGGAGACATTTGCGGGGAAGCCATTCGCATTTGTGGGACTATCTGCGGGGATGGGAGGGGCGGTGCGGCCAGTGGAGCAGTTCACGACGTTGGTGCACTATTTGCGCGGGATTGTCTATCCGGGGACGGTGAATATTCCGGGGATCAATAACCATCTTAACGAGGCAGGGAAATTGAAGACGCCGGATATCATTGAGCGGCTGGAGAAGCAGGCGGAGGGTTTCAGTAAGTTTGTGGAGCAGCTGGGAGAGAAATAAGAGAGGTGGGCTGATCCTTCAATTGGCTCCAGTCCCATTCAATTTAGTTTCCCATTAGATAATTGCGCTTCGCGCAGGAATTGCGGCTCGGGCAAATCCTAGCCGGAAAGTAAGTTCGTTCGCCTTTGCACAGGATGGTGGCGCTTTTGCTGCACTATCGACGGCTGCGAGGGATCCGCATCCCCGCCTTTAGTGGATGTCCCAGTTGAGAGGGAGACGGGCATAGGCGCCGAAGGGATCGTTGAAGTTCTGGAGAGACTTGAGCTCGGCTTTCACCTTGAGAAATTGTTGGGTGAGGGGATCGACCTTGGCCTTGGTGACGGGTTCCTCCTGATTGCTGAAGAGGAGGGCGAGGGTCTCAGTGAAGGTGACCTTTGGCGGATATTCCTTGATACGGTAGTCCCCGACCCGGTTGCCTAATTTGGCTTTCTCGACGGCGTACGTAATGGCTTGGTCGAGGCCGCCGATTTCATCGACGAGGTGCAGACGGAGCGCTTCGCTTCCGGTCCAGACGCGGCCCTGCGCGATGGTGTCGATACCGTCGGCTCCTTCGCGGGGGAGATGGCGACTCTCGGCGACTTTATCGAGGAATTTGCCGTAGAGGAGATTGACGCGCTGTTGGGCGAGGTCGAGTTCCTGCGGGGTCTTGGGGCGGGAGATAGTTTCGAAATCGGCGAAGGCGCCGGTCTTAGCGGCATCGAAAGTGACGCCAATGTTGTTGGCGATCTTCTGGATGTCGAAGAACATGCCGAAGACACCAATGGAACCGGTGAGGGTATTAGGCTCGGCGAAAATCCGGTCGCTATAAGTGGAAACCCAGTAACCGCCCGAGGCCGCATAGTTGCCCATGGAGACGATGACCGGTTTTTTCTTGTTTAGGTTGCGGACTTCATGCTGGATCGCCTCAGAAGCGAAGGCGCTGCCGCCGGGGCTATTGACGCGGATGACCACGGCCTTGACGGCGTCATCCTTGCTTAGTTCGCGCAATTCCGCGGCGAACCGGTCGCCGCCGATGTTGTCGACATCACCCCAGCCGTCGACGATTTCGCCTTCGAGGTAGAGGACGGCGACGACCTTATCGCTGCTGCCATCGCCGGGGAGGCGGGGAGTGCGGCTGGCATGCATGTAGTCGCCGATAGAGATCTGCTTGAAAGGGAGAGTGACCTTGTCGTAATCGCTGGCGGGAGCGATGACACCGAGATCGGAGAGGACATCGCCAAGATAAGCGAGCTTGTCGACGATATTGGCGCTCTTGGCGTCATCCGGGGTGATGTAGCCGTCCTTGTCGACGAGTTGCTGGAAGGCAATCGGATCGATCTTGCGGGCATTGGTGGCGCCGGTGACAAAGTCGCCCCACAGGTCGCCGAGGAGCTTTTGCGTTTCTTCGCGGTCGGCATCGCTCATTTTATTGAGGATGAAAGGCTCGACGGCCGACTTATATTTGCCGACGCGGGTCACCTGGACGCCGATGCCGTATTTGTCGCAGAGGTCCTTGTAGTAGGTCTTCACGACGGCAAGGCCAGGCATTTCCATCTCGCCGTAGGGATTGAGGTAAATGACATTGGCTGCGGAGGCGACGTAGTAGTCGCGGGTTGTGGGCGCCTCGAGGTAGGCGTAGACCTTCTTGTGGGCGCTGGTATTCTCGAAGGCGAGAATGGCTTCGCGCAATTCCTTCAGGCTGGCGTAACCCGAACCGAAATCGGAAGGCTGGAAGGACCCGAAGAGGTAGAGGGCCTTGATCCGTTCGTCGCGGGATGCCTTCTTGAGGGCGGTGGTCAGGCTGCGGAGGGTGACATTCTTGGAGTCATCGCGGCCCAAGGCACCGCCCAAGCTGATGGGATTGGGGACCGAAGCATGTTCCGGAGAGTCGTTGACATTAATCGACATGTCGAAGACGAGAATGGAACCGCGTTCGAGCGAAATGATGTGCTTGGCCTTGCTGGAGGCAGAGAAGGAGGCGACGATGAGGATAAAGAAGAGCAGAAGCGGGCCGCCAAAAACGAAGAAAAGGGCGGCGAGGTTGGCAAAAAAGGTGATGAAGAACTGTTTCATAGAGTCGCAAAAGGGCGGAAGGTCTAGTTACCTTAAAGCGGAGGCGGGAAAAGACAATGGATTTGCAGCGGGTAGGGACATGAAAAACGAGTTGCTATCAGTGGTTTCTCCACTATTTTTCAGCCATATGAGGAAAAAGAATGAATGCAGCCGCTTTAGTGTGCTGTTTGCCTGTTTGATTGCCGTGGTCGTCCTGTCGCTGTGTCCGGCAATGGCGGGGACCGATATGAAGGAGATCACTCCGCCGGCGGTGGGGGCTTCGAGCAAGGACTGGACAGTGGAACTGGGATCCGGTGCACTTTTTTCCAATGTCCGTCGGGGACCGCCCAACAAGGGTTACACGATCATTCCGGTCAATTTTACTGCGAGCTTGAAACTGGATGACGTCAGTCTGGACAATTTCCTTGGGGGCTGGCTGCGCGGTTACTCGGAGTTCTATTTCAACGCCGGTTACTTCCAGGTCACCAGCGGTCCGGAAAACCATTTGGCGGGCATCATGGTGGGCCCCCGCTATAATTTTGTGCAGCCGGGCTGGAAGATCATTCCCTTTATCAGTGGCGGCGTGGGCATTGATTTTGCGGATGCCAATGCCAAGCAGGGCGGACTGGGGCAGGACTTCAATTTCAGCTTTGAGACATCTGCGGGTTTCAAGTATCTCATCTCGGACGAGTGGTTCGCTCGGCTGGCGGTGGAGTACAAGCATGTTTCCAATGCCGGGATGTCAGAGCCGACGAATCCTAATAATGCAATTGATGCATTGGGGCCGCAATTGTCGTTCGGCTACGCTTTTTGATCATAGTCTAACTGCCGCGGGGGGGGCGATGACTCGCGGCGCTACGACTGCGAGGCAAATTTTCGCAGATAAATGATCTTTGCTCTTTTCTCGTTCCCCGAGCTTGGCATCATGACGAACCATGAGTGATCTTCCTTTGGCCGGTAAAACCGGTGTTGTCTTTGGCGTTGCAAACAAACGCAGTATCGCTTGGGCCATTGCCTCGGCGTGGGCGAAGGCGGGCGCGAAACTTATTTTCAATTATCAGGGCGAACGCCTAAAAGAAAATGTGGAGGAACTGGTCGGCACATTTGGCGCGGACACGGCGCTTTATCCCTGTGACGTCGGTTCCGATGCAGAGATTGAAACTTTCTTCAACAAGGTCAAGGATCACACCGATACACTTGATCTTTTGCTGCACAGCGTGGCATTCGCGCCGCGGGAGACGCTCGCCGCTGATTTTCCCTTTGTGAACACGAGCCGCGAGGCCTTCCGGTTGGCTCACGACATTAGCGCCTACTCGCTCATTGGACTGACGCGCGGGGCGTTGCCGTTTATGGAGAAAAATGGTGGCAGCATCGTGGCGATGAGCTACCTGGGTTCGGTGCGGGTGGTGCCCGGTTATAATATTATGGGTGTGGCGAAGGCCTCGCTGGAAGCAAGCGTGCGCTACCTGGCCAATGATCTCGGTCCGAAGAAGATCCGCGTCAACGCGATCAGCGCGGGGCCGATGAACACGCTGGCGGCTCGCGGTATTGGTGGATTCAGCAAGATGCTCGACTATTACGAAAAGCACTCGCCGCTGCGACGCAACGTGGAGATGGAGGAACTGGGCGCGACGGGCGTGTTCCTGGCCAGTCCAGGTGCGGCGTCGATCACCGGACAGGTGCTTTACGTTGACTCGGGCTTCTCGTCGATGGCGATGGGCCAGCCTGGGGCCTGATGCGCGACTCGCTGCTGCTTTGGGATATCGACGGTACGCTTGTGTGCACGGACCGTGCCGGCGAGCGATCTTTACTGGCGATGATCAAGGAATTGTACGGGCGTGACTTGGGCGAGAAATTGCCGGTCAAGCTGGCGGGGCGGACGGATGTCTCCATCGCGCGGGACATTTTGGAATATCTTGGGGTGCCGGTGACACCCGAAGAGGAAAAACGCTTTCGGGCAGGTTATCTGGCTGGTTTACCTAAGACATTGCCGGCCGGGAAATCGAAACTATTTCCCGGGATCAAGGAGGCGCTCGATGCTGTGCATGCGCACCCGGAAATCCACCAAGGTCTCTTGACGGGTAATCACGAGGAAGGGGCGAAGCTGAAGCTGGGGCATCTCGGCATCTGGGATTATTTCGAGTTTGGTGCGTATGCGGATGACAGCCATATTCGAGACGAGTTGGGGCCGTTTGCACTGGCGCGCGCCAAACAGAAACTGGGGATCGATTTTCCGACGGAGCGTGTCTTCATCATCGGCGACACGCCGCATGACGTGGCCTGCGGTAAGGCGATTGGAGCGAAGACGGTCGCGGTGGCGACGGGCTCATTCAGTGTGGCGGAGTTGGAGGCATGCAACCCGACGCACACGTTTGCGGATTTCTCGGATACGGCGGCGTTGCTAAAAGTCATCCTCTGAGCTCTCCATGAAGAAACGTCTGCTGCACGAAGACCGTTTCGTTCATCTGGACATGGTGAGAGGGTGCGCAGCGTTGTTGGTCTGCGTGGACCATCTGCGGCATGCGGACTTCGTCGATTATTGGTCACTGGATCCGAAGCCCGGCGCTTTGGACAAGCTTTTCTATCTGCTGACGACGCAGGGGCACAACGCGGTGATGATCTTTTTTGTGCTGAGCGGATTCTTCATCGCGGGTTCCGTGGTCACTGAGCATGGAAACAAGACATGGTCGTGGGCGCGGTTTGCGGTACGAAGACTTTCACGGCTATATGTTGTGCTGGTGCCTGCGCTGGTCCTGACTTTGTTGTGGGACTATGGCACGCAGAGGTTGGCGCCCGGGGCTCACGTGGGCGACCACGGATTAGGGGCTCTCGGAGCCAACCTGCTTTTCGTGCAATCGATCTTCGGGCCGGTATATGGGTCGAATTTTCCCCTTTGGAGCATCGCGTATGAATTCTGGTACTATGTGATGTTTCCGCTGCTGTTCACGGCGTTATTGAGCAGGGGATGGAAGGCGGGGCGGTTTGTTTGTCTGCTATTGTTCGTCGGTTGTATGGTGCTACTTCCTTCCATAGTCCTGATGGGAGGCGTGATCTGGTTGATAGGATATGGAGCATTTGTCCTGTCGCATCATCCGGCTTGGTCCCGAGTAGGTAGCCACATTGCAGTGTTTGGGATCGGAGCGACGGGATTGTTGATCAGTGTTTACCGGGGGCTTTCGTCGCACGGTCTGCTTCCGGGGGGGGATGGAGTTTTCATCACGTTCCATGATTGCCTGACGGCTTTTTTCTTCTCTTTGACGATTCCCTGGCTGGTGAAAAATCAACCGAAGGCGGGCTGGTATCGGGCTGGAGCGGTTGGTCTATCGGACATTTCATACACGCTGTATGCGGTCCACATTCCAGTTGTGATGTTCCTGTTTGGAGCGTTGTTCCGAGGAAGGGAAGCGGTGCCATCGCTGGAGGGATACGGTTTTTTTGCAGCGTGTCTTGGCGGCATTCTCCTGTACGCGACGGGTGTGTGGTGGCTATTTGAGTCGCGGACGGCGACGGTGCGACGCTTTTTCGAGCGAATGTTGCTACCCGCGAAAGCGAAACGGGCAGATCAAGAATAGACCCGGCCCCAGTGGACATCGAGGCGCTTGGTGACGTAGCTGCGGACGGCGTGGAGTACGCATTTGGTCTCGAGGATCTGACCGCGTTTGACGATGCTGGCGAGCGGTTCGTTGCTGCGGAGCTTGAGGACTTCCTGCGCGATGATGGGGCCTTCGTCGAGATTGGGGGTAACGAAGTGGGCAGTGACGCCGACGACTTTGACGCCACGCTCGTAGGCTTGGCGGTAGGCATTGGCGCCAGGGAAGGCGGGGAGGAGCGAAGGATGAATGTTGATAATCTTGTTTTTCCAGCGCCAGACGAAATTCGGCGAGAGGATCTTCATGAAACGTGCGAGGACGATGAAATCGACTTCGTGTTTTTCGAGGAGTTGCAGGACTTGCTGCTCGGCGGTGGCCCGGTCGTTGAAGGGTACGTGAAGGAAAGGGAGTTTCGCCTTTTTGGCGAGCGGGGCGAGGTTGGGGCGATTGCCGATAATGACTACTGGCTTCGCACCGAGGCTTGCAGGTGATCTCGCGAGGAGGCCTTCGAGAACGTGGGATTCCCTGGTGACGAGGATGGCGAGGCGTTGTGGGCCGGTTGGCGCGAAATGGATTTTTGCCTCCATGCCGAGATCGTTGCCGGTTTTTTTCACGTTCTGCAGGATTTTGATGCGATCAAAACGGGCGGCGGTCCAGGAGGCCTGAAGAGTCATGCTGAACTGGCCGCGGGTGACTTGTTCCTCCATTGCTTCGATGTTCGCGCCGAGCTGGAAGAGAAGTTGGGTGATGCGAGCGATTACACCGGCCTTGTCGTGGCCGATGAGGGTGATGGTAGCGAGATGCTTAGCCATGGCTGGAGCATAGAGTGGTCTGGAGCAAATGGAAATACCCTAAATATCGGCGTAAAGGCCCTTCGTAGTGGGATTTCGATAGATTTTTGAAGAATAAAGTTGACTCAAAGTGTCGCTTGGTGTCTAAAAGTGGGTTGTTGTGGCAAAAAAAGACGGTTAGTGGCGAATTATTATGTCAACTGAGACACGTGCATCCTATACGGACACCTTTGGGCATGCATTTGATGCCAAAGGCCGGATAACCGTGCCCTCGGAATGGAGAGGGGAATTTTTCGAGAAGAATCTTTTTGTCCTGCCCTCGTCTGACAAGTGCCTGAAAGTTTATCCGGCGTCGTGGCTGGGACGTCTGCAGGAGCAAGTCTCGCTTTTGAAGGCAGCTGATCCGATGCGCCAAGGCGTGGAACTTTTGGCGAGTAAAGCGCAGAGCGCGACGTTCGATCAGCAGGGCCGGATTATGGTGAAGGAAAAACTTCGCCAAGGTGCCGGCCTGAAGAAGGACGCCATGTTAGTCGGGCGTCTGGATCATTTTCAAATTTGGGACAAAGCGGCATGGAGTGGCAAAGACACGGCAACGATGACCGTGGAGGAGGCGCTGAGCGCGATTGGCCTATGAGTGTCCCGACCTATTTCTTGAGGGCCTGCCCGGTGGATGCCGGTGCGGGTCAAAAAACGACGAGGATGTAAACGATGCCTTACTCCCCGTCACCCAAAAACGGCATCCGCGACGGTCGACCCGTCGCGAAACCAAGAAGGCGAAACGAGGAGTATGGAAATCAAAATCAAAGGTCTTGTGCGCAGGCAATTGGTTTATGGATTCGAAACGGAAAAGGATGGCGAAGGACAAGTCATCGGGGCCTCGGTCGTGAAGCTGGCGCGTCGGAACGCCTTTGAGCTCGTGGGATTGAAGCGGCCTTCGCTGGCAGCTCCTGCGTGGCAGTGGAAGACGGTTTGAGATGGAGAGTGAGCCGGGAGGACACATTCCCGTGCTGCTGGCCGAGGTGCTGGCAGCCGCGAAAGTGCGCCCGGGACAGCAATGGATCGATGGAACATTTGGGCGCGGCGGTCACACGCGGGCGCTTTTGGAAGCGGGCGCGGTGGTCCTCGGGTTGGACCAGGACAGTGAAGCGGAAGGGGCAGCCCGGAAGCTGGAGGCCGAATGGCCGGACAATTTTAGATGGAAGCAACGGAACTTTAAGGAATTGAAAACATGCGCGCACGAACACGGCTGGGACAAGGTCGACGGGATTCTCTTGGATCTCGGAGTCTCGTCGCCGCAGTTGGAAACGCCGGAACGGGGTTTCAGTTTTCGAGCGGAGGGGCCACTCGATATGCGGATGGACCGGCGCAGTGGCGCAACCGCGGCTGACCTAGTGAACGAACTTCCTGAAGGTGAACTGAGCAAACTTTTTTATGAATACGGCGGAGAACGAGAAGCAAGGCGGGTGGCCCGGGCCCTGGTGGCGCGGCGCTCACGTGCGCCCTTCCGCACCACTACCGATCTTGCATCGGCTGTGGCCGAGACGCTTCCGCACCGACGAGCTGGGGGAATACATCCGGCAACGAAGGTCTTCCAGGCTTTACGAATCGCTGTCAACCGAGAAGAGGAGGCACTGCTAGCGGCGTTGCCGCAGGCGGTTGAACTTATGAAACCGGGAAGCGTTTTGGCTGTGATCAGCTTCCACTCGGGCGAGGACCGGGTGGTAAAGCAATTCATGCGGGAACGGGGTGCGGAGTGGCTCGACACGCCGCGGCATCCGAACACCGTGCCAAATCCTCAGCACTATTTCCACGAAGTGAAACGGTACCTGCCCTGCGAGGAGGAAACCGCCAAGAACCCGCGCGCGCGCAGCGCCCGTCTGCGCGTCGCCATCCGTAACGAGGAGGCCATCGTATGAGCCGCAACCGTATGAAGAACAGCCAGTCGCTGCACTGGATGGGAGTGGTGAAATGGGTTTTGATCAGCGGCCTGATTTCGGGACTCGGCCTAGTCTACATGCTATGCAAGAACCAGAACATGCATCTCGCAGCTGAGACACATCGCCTCGAACTGCAACTGGCGACGATTGAGACGCGGAACAAGGAATTGAACGGTGACCTCGAGGGCATGAAATCGCCCAAGCGTCTGCTGAGGCGGATCACCGACATGCATTCCGACCTGGTTTATTTGAATGACCCTCGGTTGGTCTGTGTGTCGTTTGAACAAAACACACACGCGCGGGTGGCCCGGATCGGTACGAATCCCAAGGTGGTGAATTTTGACTCGTCGGTGATGACGGCCGCCGCGCCGCCGCCAGTTCCGGCTTCGTCCAACCACTAACATCATGCAACACCGTACACGCGCCATCTGGATTTTGTTGTGCCTGGCCTGCGGGTTTACGGTCATTTCCTTCAACCTGATCCAGATCCAACTGGTCCAGCACGACAAGTACCTGAAGATCGCGAAAGAGAATCATCTGCGCACGGAAACGATTCCGTCGATGCGCGGATCGATCTTCGACAGCGACGGTAACTTGCTGGCGGAGACGCAGGTGCGAACCGATCTCTTCCTCGATGGAAAATTGCTCGAGCATCCGGACGCCGATTTGATGAAGATTGCGCCGATCCTGAAGGTCCCGGCGAGTCAACTGGCCGCGCTCTATGATCCGCGCAAGCGGTCCATCAACCTGGCGGATGACTTGGACGAAGGCACGGTCACCAAATTGCGGGCATTGAAAATGCGCAGCCTGATTTTTACGGCGCATGATCGCCGATTTTATCCAAACAACGATCTGGCCGCGCACGTTCTCGGTTTTGTCGATGGAGACGGACGTGGTCTGTCGGGAATGGAAAAGGAAATGGACAGTTCATTGAACGGTGTGCCGGGTGAGCGCCAGGTCGAACGTGACGCGCGCAATCAGGTGATCGCGGGTTATCAGACGCAGGACACGCCTCCGGTCGATGGTTACGATGTAACACTGACGATCAATATCGCGATCCAACATGTGGTGGAGGACCAGCTCGACCAGATCGTGCAAATGTACCAGCCCAACGCGGCCTATATCATTGTGATGGACCCGCATACCGGGGAAATCCTTGGGATGGGTTCGCGGCCCACTTTCGATCCCAACGATAGCAAGAGTTACGCGCCTGATGCGGTGCGGAACCGCTGCCTGACGGATGCGGTGGAACCCGGGTCGATCTTCAAGATCATCACGTTTAGCGGCGCCTTGAACGAAGGGTTGATCAATCTCGATACACCGGTCGATTGCCACCACGGCAGTTTTGCCTATGGGGGCAAGATCCTGCATGACGATGAAAAGGACGGGTTCGGCACGCTTAAGGCCATCGAGGTGATGGCGCAATCAAGCAATATTGGAACGGCCTGCATCGCCCTTGGATTGGGAGAAAACAAACTTTACAAGTACGCGCGTGCATTTGGCATCGGCCAGCGCACGGGATTGATGACCAGCCAGGGCGAGTCTGCCGGCATGTTCCAGCCGGTGAACAAATGGAGTGCGATCTCGATCACCCGGATTCCCATGGGGCAGGAAGTATTGGCGACTCCGATCCAGATGGTGACGGCGATGAGTGTGATTGCGAACGGTGGCCGTCTGGTCATGCCGCGCCTGGCCAAGGAAGTTACGGACAAGTCAGGTCGGGTCATGAAAGTTTATCAGCCGCGCATCGTGCGCCAGGTGATCAGCGCGGACGCGGCGGCCGATGCTGCCAAGGCGCTCGCGCAGGTAATGATTGATGGCACGGGAAAAAGCATCCACGTGCCGGGACATTCAATTGCAGGCAAGACCGGCACGGCGCAAAAGGTCGTGAACGGCGAATACTCGCACGACCATCACGTTTCCTCGTTCATCGGCTTCATGCCGGCGCAGGACCCGGACTTTGTTGCGTTGGTCATGGTGGACGATCCGAAAACGACGAAATACTACGGTGCCGAGGTGTCCGCTCCCGTTTTTGCAAGGATCGCAACGCAGATGGCGCAGATCAGGAACATTCCCAACGATCTGCCCGATCCGGCTCCGGCTGCAACTTTAAGTTCGAACAACCGATAAACGCGTGAAACTTTCCGACATACTCCAGGACGTCAAAGTCAAATCGGTCCAAGGGCCGCTTGACCGGATGATTCGCGCCTTGCGTTACGATTCGCGCCGGGTCGAAGCGAACGATGTCTTCTTTGCCTGGAAAGGGGTGAAGACCGATGGGCACCAGTATATCGCCGAGGTATGCGACAAGGGTGTCGCGGCAGTGGTGCTGGAGAATCCGAATTTCGCGATTGGTCGCGGCTCGACCTTTATCGAGGTAGAAAGCGCGCGCCGGACGATGGCGACGATGTCGGCGGCCTTCTTTGGCCGTCCGGATCGCGCACTCAAGATGGTCGGCGTGACCGGGACAAACGGCAAGACGACGACGACGTTTATTCTCAAACATCTCCTGACCGAACCGAAAATACCGGTCGGCTTGATCGGTACGGTGCGGTATGAGATCGGTGAACGGATTCTCCCTGCGGCGCGAACGACCCCGGAATCACTCGACCTGCACAGTTTACTTTCGCAGATGAAGGTCGGCGGTTGCCGCACGACGGTGATGGAAGTCTCCTCTCACGCCTTGGAGCAGGGCCGGGTCGAGCCGATCGAGTTCCAGGTTGGCATCTTTACGAATCTGACGCAGGACCATCTCGATTATCACGAGTCGATGGAGAACTATTTTACGGCGAAGGCGATCCTGTTCACGAACCTGGATCGCGAAAACAACCCCGGTGTGGCGGTGATCAACGCCGATGATGCCTACGGCGTGCGGTTGATGAAACTGCTCGCGACCAGTCATGTGCGGGTGATTTCCTATACCTTGCAGGGAATGGCCGAGGCGGATGTAGCGGCTTATGATGTTGTTTCCACGGCGAACGGAACCGAGGGAACGCTGTGCATCGGCAACGAGACGTATGCATTCACGTTGCCCCTGATCGGCTCGTACAATGTCGCCAACGCCCTTGCGGCGGTTGGTGGAGCGCTGGCGCTGGGAATCGCGCCGCATGTCATCGTCGAGCGCTTGAAGGACACGCCGCAGGTGCCGGGCCGATTGGAGAAATTTGTTTCGACGGACGGCGTGACGGTCGCGGTCGATTATGCGCACACGGACGACGCAGTGCGCAAGGCGCTGACCGTGCTGCGCGGCATCACCCAGGGGCGGCTCATCGCGGTGCTGGGGTGCGGCGGCAATCGCGATGCGGTGAAGCGTCCGCTCATGGCGTTCGCCGCGGCGGAATGCGCCGATTACTCGATTTTTACGGCGGACAATCCGCGGAACGAGAACGTGGAATTGATTTTGAATCACATGGAGGCGGGCGTGGCCGATGAACGGTTCCGGGGCCGATACGAACGGCTGACCGACCGGCGTCAGGCAATTGCGCATGCGCTGGCGCTCGCGCGTCCGGGCGATGTGGTCTGCATCTTGGGCAAGGGACACGAGACGACCCAGGAAATTGCCGGGCAGTTCCATCCCTTCGACGATCGTTTGGTGGCGCAGGAATTCCTGCAGAGGAGGGCCGCGTGATGCGTCGTTGCACCCTGGAAGAAGTGGCGCGCCTGAGTGGAGGCCGTCTGGTCAAGGGCGATCCCACGCTTTCTGTGGACCGGCTCCACACCGATACCCGGACCCTCGCCGCAGGCGATTGCTTTGTCGCGTTGCAGGGAGACCGTTTTGATGGGCATGCTTTTGTGAGCGAGGTCAAAAATCGCGGGGCGGTGGCGGCCCTTGTTTCGAGCAGCGTCATTCCTGATTTGCCCGAAGACCTGGGGCTCGTGGAAGTGTCCGATACGCTCGAGGGCTTGCAGCGCTTCGCGGCGACCTATCGTAGCTTGTTGCCGGTGCGCACGGTCGGGGTGACCGGCAGCAGCGGCAAGACGAGCACGAAGGAATTGATCGCCGCGGTATTGCGGACCCGTTTCAAGACCAAGGCGACGAAGGGCAATCTCAACAATCACATCGGTGTGCCGTTGACCCTGATCGGACTCGATGAGGGCGATGAATTCGGCGTGGTAGAGATGGGGATGAATCATCCTGGTGAAATCACCCCGCTGGCGAAGATGACAGCGCCAGAAATCGGCGTGATCAGCAGCATTGGGCCGGCGCATATCGAATTTTTTGCGGACCAGGCGGCCATCGCGGCGGAGAAAGCGGAACTGATTGCCGCATTGCCTTCGAACGGTCTGGCTGTCCTGAACAGCGACGATGAATGGAGCCGCCGCATTGCGGAGCGGTCCAGCGCGAAGGTGGTATGGGTGGGTTCGGGACCGGAATCGATCTGGCGCGGCGGCGATTTGCGGATCGCGGCGGATGCGCTCTCGTTCCGGCTTTCGCATGGCGACGACGTGGTGAACGTGAAGTTGCCGGTGATCAACCGGATCATGGTCGGTAACGCGTTGCTCGCGGCAGCGGTGGGGCATGCCGCCGGATTGACTTTGGAAGAGATCGCGAAGGGACTGGAGTCGGTTCAGCTTCCGGGCGCACGCATGCAAATGGTGAGCGTCGATGGAATATGGATCATGAACGACGCGTACAACGCGAACCCGGCTTCGATGAAGGCGGCGTTGATTGCGCTAAAGGAATTTCCCGGAGCGCGTCGACGCGTCGCGGTGCTGGGTTCAATGGGTGAACTGGGACAGCACGCGGTCGAGTTGCATCGCGGCGTGGGAGAATTTGCTGCCGCGCAGGGCGTGGAATCGGTCATTGCGGTCGGGCCGCATGCGGAAGCTTACGCGGCGGGCGCGCTGGCCGGTGGCCTGTCGCAGGAAAAGATCATGAAGGCCTTCGATGCGGCGGAAGCAACGACCGCGTTGAAGTCAATCATGCGCGAAGGTGATGTCGTTTTGGTGAAGGGCTCGCACTTCATGGGGCTCGAAGGACTTGTCACGGCCATTTCCGGAAAGGGCGCGAACTAATGCTCTTTTACCTCTATCATTTCACGTCCGATTTTGTCGGGTTCAACGTCTTTCGTTACGAGACCTTCCGGGCGATGGCGGCGGCGCTGACGGCGTTGATGCTCTCGCTAGCCATGGGCCCCAAGACCATCGAAATTTTGATGCGACTGAAACTGGGCCAGCCTCTGCGTCAAAAAGCGGAAGTGCGGGAACTGGCCGATCTGCACAGCAGCAAAAAGGGAACGCCGACGATGGGCGGCATCCTCATCCTGTCCACGGTGACGATCAGTACGCTGTTGTGGTGCGATCTCGACAACAAGCTGGTGTGGTTGGTCCTCGGTTCGATGCTTTTCCTAGGACTGATTGGCTTTGCCGACGACTACGAAAAAGTGGCGAAGAAAAATTCGAAGGGAATTCGTGGCTGGCAAAAACTGGTCGCGCAGGGCCTGTTGGCGATTTTTGTTTTTGAATACCTCTATTTGACGGCTGATTACACGGATGCTTACAGCAAGGTTTACATTCCCTTCCTGAAAACGCCGCTGGTGGTCAGCATGGCGCCCCTCCTGATGGTGGCGTTCTTTGCGCTGGTGATCACGGGAACATCGAACGCGGTGAATTTGACGGACGGCCTGGATGGTCTGGCCATCGGGTGCTCGATTTGCGTGGCGTTGACCTACGCGATTTTTTGCTATCTCGCCGGCAACGTCAAACTGGCCACCTATCTCTTTCTGCCGCTGGTGGGCGGAGCGGGGGAACTTGCGGTTTTTTGCGCGGCGCTGGTGGGCAGCGGTCTCGGTTTTCTTTGGTTCAACTGCCATCCGGCGCGCGTGTTCATGGGCGATACGGGTTCGCTGGCGCTGGGCGGAGTCCTCGGTGTGATCGCGATCTGCGTGCACCAGGAACTGGCGCTCGTGTTGGCGGGCGGCGTTTTTGTGATGGAGGCGGGATCGGTGCTGTTGCAGGTGGCGTCGTTCAAGCTGACGGGCAAACGGATTTTTGCGATGTCGCCGCTGCACCATCATTTTGAACTCAAGGGCTGGGACGAATCAACCGTCACGGTGCGTTTTTGGATCATGAGCCTGATCGCCTCCATGGCGGCGCTGGCGACGTTGAAATTGAGGTAGCGATGAAACTTTATGGAATGGAATGGAAAGCGGGCCGTGGTGCTCGGACTGGGAATTAGCGGTATGGAAGCGGCGAACCTTCTCAAAGATAAAGGTGTGGACGTGACCGTGCGCGACAACGCGAGCGACGCGAAAGTGTCGTTGCGCGCCGAAGCCTTGCGCCAGCGTGGCGTCACTGTGGAGCTGGGCAAGGAGGTCCAGACGACGACGTGGTTCGATTTCTGCGTGCTCAGCCCGGGGATCAACCCGGAAGCGCCGCTGGTCCGCGGACTGGTCCAGGCGGGTCTGCCGATGTTCGGTGAACTGGAAATCGCCTATCGCTTTTGTGAATGCGCTATCGTGGCGATCACGGGAACCAACGGCAAGACGACCACGACCGAATTGGTCGAGGCAGTGTTGAAGGCGGGGGGCAAGCGGGCGATGGCATGCGGCAATATCGGGACGGCCTTCTCCGTGGCGGTGCGAGAGAGCGTGAACCTCGACGTGATGGCACTCGAAGTCAGCTCGTTCCAACTGGAGCACATTGTCGAATTTCGTCCGCGCATCAGCGTACATCTTAATTTAACGCCGGACCATCTTGATCGTTACAAGACGATGGAAGAGTACGAGGCGGCGAAATGGCAGATCTTCCGCAACCAGACGGCGGATGACTATGCCATCGTGAACGCGAATCTCCGTTTGCCGGAAATGGCGGCGCAGAAGATCACGATCAATGCCAATGGATTGCCAGCCGATTATCAATTGATTGACGGATGGCTGGTGGCGCGTGGCGAACAGGTGTTGCAACAGTCCAAGACTAATCTTATCGGCCAGCACAATGCGGAGAACATGCTGGCGGCGCTGGCCGTGGCTGATCTCTACGACTTGCCGAGGGAGAGGACCATCGAGGCCCTGTCCTCCTACAAGGCGCTGCCGCACCGGTGCGAAAACGTGGGAGTGATCGATGGAGTCACGTTCCTCAATGACTCAAAGGCGACGAATATCGACGCGCTGGAGAAGGCCCTGATTGCCATGCAGGTTCCAGCGGTGCTGATCGCGGGCGGCAAAGACAAGGGGCTCGATTTCTCCGGAATGCGTCCGCTGCTGCGCGAAAAAGTAAAGGCGGTCGTCCTGATCGGCCAGATGACGGAAAAGCTTTTTGCTGCCTGGAGCTCTGCTGTGCCGTGCATAAAAGCCGGTTCGCTGGCCGAGGCGGTCGACGAAGCGCAGAAGCTCGCGAAGACGGGGGACACCGTGCTCTTTTCGCCGGGCTGCTCGAGTTACGACATGTTCAAGAGTTTTGAGGACCGTGGCGACCAGTTTCGCACCCTCGTGCAGTCGAAAATCAAAACGACCTAGACGATTTCAAACCCAACCACCACCACAAAAAAGAAAGAGAGAAAACCATGGAAAACACCGACAGTAACATAAAGCCGCAACAGACCGGCGGCCTCAAACTCATGACGGTCTTCGTCGTTGTGCTCGTCCTGCACGTCGTCGTGATCGGAAGCATGACCACCTATTATATGCTCAAGGGCGGCAGCACGGAAACAGATCTCCTGAGCGACAAGGGACACAAGGGCCTGAAGGCGAATGCCGACGGCACGCTTGTAGCGGAGAACCCGGCAGCCGATTCGACTGACAAGAACATCGCGCCCGCGACGACCACGCCGGATACGAGTTCCAGTGTGACCACGCCGACTCCGAGCCCGGCACCTGCGCCGGAACAAACGGCCATGGCAGACACGAGCAGCACTCCCGCTCCATCGCCTGCGCCGACCATCACGCCGGTAACGCCTCCGACACCAGTACCGGTCGAGACGCCGCAACCTGTTCCCGCGACGACGCTGGCCGCTGTGCCTACCAACCTCGCCCCTCCGGCCGAGACGACAACGACTCCTGCCACAACTGTTCCGGCGGCCTCCGGCACGACGCCTTCGGTGGCTACGACCGACGGAACGCCATACGTGGTGAAGTCGCGTGACTCGCTCGAGAAGATCGCCCATCAAAATCACACCACGGTTGCCAAGTTGAAGGCGGCGAACAGCCTGACCTCAGACAAGCTGAGCATCGGCCAGAAGTTGGTCATCCCGGCGAAGACGGTGGCGACTGCCGCTCCGGCTCCCGCGACTCCCGATACGGCTGCGCCCGCGAGTACGACTGCTCCTACCACGACACCCGCGCCGACCCCGGCCAAGACGACAGCTGACAAAATGGCCAAGGCCAAGCCGGCACCTGCCAAGACCACGGAGAGCGTTGCGACTGCAAAATCCTCCGCGAACCTGGACAAGGCCAGCTCGGACCATCACCTCTACACGATCGTGAAGGGCGATACACTGACCAAGATTGCGCACAAGTTCAAGACGACCCCGGGTGCGATCATGGCGGCCAACAACATCACCGATCCCACCAAGCTGACCATCGGCAAGAAATTGACGATTCCTTCCAAGGAAGCACACACGGCGAAGCTTAGCGAGCCTGCCACGGTACAACCGGCTCAAGTGGACGCGGCGGTCAAATCGGTCACAACCCAGGTTGATGCCAAAGCCAAGTCGGTCACGACACAGGTCGATGCGAAGGCCAAGGCTGCGGCGACCGATGCCGAAGCGAAAGCCAAGGCGGCGACAGCCGCGCAACTGGCCAACGTCACCCAGTAAGGAGTCCAGCGATGATGATCAAGACCATTAAAACCTCGGTGAATGTCCTGGTGGCATTCAGCGTCTGGTGCGTGGCGGTCATGTTCGTGGTTTCGATCGCGATCCTCGCGCGTTACCTGATCGTGGGCGGAATGACCGCCCTTCATCTGCTGCATTCGTAAAGGAGATACCAACGTGTTCATGCAAAGGAACGTCGCGTACGTGCTGCTGATTGCCATGCTGGGGCTTATCGCCCTCGGCCTGGTCATGCTCACCAGCACGAGCGCCGTCCTTGCATCGACGGATATGTCGGGTGTCTACAGCAACCTGCGCAAACAGTGTGCGTGGCTCGGTCTTGGCGGTATGACGTGCGTATTTCTCTCGCGCTACGACTACCAAAAAGTGCTGCGCTTCGCGCCTTGGTTGCTGGGACTGGCGATAATCCTGCTCGCGCTTTGCCTCGTCCCGCATCTCGGGGCGAAGATCAACGGGTCGGCCCGCTGGCTGCGCGTGGCCGGATGGACTTATCAGCCTTCTGAATTCGCCAAGGTGGCGCTGATTCTTTTCCTGTCGTGGTGGATGGGAAAATATCAGCGCCGCTCGGGTGAATTTCTCAAAGGGTTTGTCTGGCCGATTCTCTGCACGCTCCCGGTATTTGGCCTTATGGTCGTGCAACAGGACTACGGAACGACATTGATCATGCTGGCGATCCTAGGAGCGATTCTTTTTTGTGGCGGAACCAACGTGCTCCACCTAGGCATGGTTGCTTTGCTGGCCCTGGCCGGGCTCATCGTCACGACGACCTACAATCACGAACGCATGGGCCGGATGAAGGCATGGTGGTCGACGGTCCATCAATCCGATGTCAGCCTGACACCCAACGAGGCCAAGCAGCAGGTCCAGGCCCTTATTGGGAAAAATGATTCGCGACAAATCCTGGCCGTCCTGAAGAAGGGCGATCCGGACGAACTGGCGCTAATCGTCAAATACCAGCCACAGGCGCTAACATCTGTGGCCAAGACAGATTCCTCTGCCTTGAAGCAAATCATCAAGAGCAACCCGCTCTTCCTCGATCTCATGGTGGAAAATACGCCGCAGACCCTGAACGCCTTGACCACAAACGACACGAAACTTCAGGAGTTGGTCACCAAGGAAAAAGCTGTGATCGCCAAAGGTTATCAGCAGAAGCAGGCCCTCATTGCCTTGGGATCCGGTGGCATGTCGGGCTTGGGTCTCGGCAACAGTCGTCAGAAGATGTATTGGTTACCCGAGGTAAACACCGATTTTGTGTTCCCGATTATCGGTGAGGAACTAGGCATGTGGGTCACGCTGTCGGTGGTGCTGGCATATCTGATCCTGATTCTCAGCAGCGGTTGGATCACGGCCCATGCGCCCGATCCCGTCGGTGTGCTTTTGGGGACAGGACTCACGATCATGATCGCGTTGCAGGCCCTGATGAATCTCGCCGTGGTGACCTCGTTGATGCCTTGCAAAGGAATCCCGCTTCCCTTTATCAGTTATGGTGGATCAAACCTGCTGACCTGCCTGGCGGCGATCGGCCTATTGTTCAATTTGCACCGACAAGGAATTTATCAGACGCAAAGTGCGCCGGCGCTTGCGTCCACGTCATACAGCGTCAGAATGTAGAACCGAATTTACGATGAAAATTGCCATTGCATGCGGAGGAACAGGGGGACACCTCTTTCCGGGACTGGCGGTCGCAGAGGAACTGCGGCAGCGCGGACACGACACGCTCTTGCTCGTGTCGCCCAAGCAGATTGACGCAATCGCGTTGAAGGGCGCAGGCGAGCAGCAATCGCATGCCTTGCCGGGAATCGGTTGGCCGGGAATGCTTTCGCCGCGAATCTTCACTTTTGGCCTGAACCTCCTGAGCAGCTGGCGCGAATGCGGCCAAGTCTATCGCGAATTTCAACCGACCGCCGTGGTAGGAATGGGCGGCTTTACCAGCGCGATTCCGCTATTGCTCGGACGCCGCCTGCATCTGCCGACCTTGATCCACGAATCAAATGCCTATCCCGGTCGCGTGACGCGGATGATTGCGCCATGGGTGAACAAGACGCTGCTCGGTTTTGACAGTTGCGCCAATTATCTCCGCAAGGCCCATTGCGTCGTGACCGGCACACCGGTACGTCGCGGACTGGCACGGATCGACCGAGCGCTTGCCGCGGAAAAATTTGGGTTGAATCCCGCCCTTCCCATCGTGCTCGTCATGGGCGGAAGCCAGGGCGCGCACGGCATCAATGAACTGGTGCTCAAGACGCTGCCAATGTGGCACAACCGGCGCGATGAAGTGCAGTTCATCCATCTGACCGGCCAGGCTGATGCCAACATCGCGGAGATCAATTATCGCCGCCAGCGACTCATCGCGGTGGTGCAGGCTTTCTCGACGGAGATGGAACATTTCTATAGTCTCGCGGATGTGGTGATCAGCCGTTCGGGGGCTGCCTCGCTGACAGAATTGAGCCATTACCGGCTGCCGTCGGTCCTCATTCCTTATCCGGCGGCAGCGGATGATCACCAGTCGTATAACGCGCGGATTTTTGAACGAGCAGGAGCTGGTCGAATCATGATCGAGAGCAAGACTACGCCCGAGGAACTTTACGAAGTCATCGCGGGAATGCTGGGTGACACTGCACAGCGGCAGAAGATGGCCGAGGCGGCAGGAAAACTGGCGGGTGATGACGCAGCTCGCCGTGTGGCGGAGGAAATTGAAGCTTCATGCAACCGGAACTAAAACAACGTCTTGAACAGCTGCTGAGGAATGGACCACAACGGATCCATCTTATCGGCGTGTGTGGCAGTGGTATGAGCGGGCTGGCCCGTCTGCTGCTGGCCCAAGGACACCAGCTTTCGGGATCAGACTTGGTTCCCGCGGCGGAAGCCTCGGCTTACATTCCGGATGGCGTGCGTTATTTTGAAGGCCATGCCGCATCGAACCTTGCCAGCGTGGCCCTGGTTGTCTTCTCCTCAGCGATTGCGGCGGAAAACCCGGAACGCAAAGAAGCCGCCAAACAGGGGATCCTGAACGTACGGCGCGCGGAATGTCTCGTGGTCCTCGCCGATGCCAAGAGCGCCTACGTGGTGGCGGGCAGTCACGGCAAGACGACGACAGCTTCGATGTTGACCCACGTTCTGCGCCAGGCCGACTTGAACCCTTCTCATTACATTGGGGCACAGGTGCCGCTGCTCGGTGCCAACGCGGCCTGGACGGAAGGCAAGCCGTTCGTGGTGGAAGCGGACGAAAGCGACGGCACGCTGGCGCTTTTCGGTCCGCAAGCGAGCCTTATTCTCAACATTGAAGAGGAGCACCTTGATTTCTATCACAACATTGAGGAGATCGTGCAGGTCTTCGCGACATTGTGCGAGCGGACGAAAGGCCCGATCATTTATTGTGCGGACGATAAGAACGCGATGTTACTCTGCTCGCTCTGCGCGCAGGCGGAGAGTTACGGCCTGTCCGAACTGGCGACCTATCGTGCGCTTGATGTGCGCCTGGACAATTTCACGTCGCGTTTCACCGTGCTACGGCGCGGCCAATTGCTAGGCGAGGTGGCCTTGAATATTCCCGGGGCACAAAACGTGAGCAATGCGCTTGGCGTGATCGCGCTGGCGACCGAATTGGGTGTGCCTTGGAACCAGATCGTGAGCGCGCTGGGTGAGTTCCGCGGGGCTTCGCGACGCTTCGAAGTGAAGTACCGTTCCGCCGACTACATGGTGGTTGATGATTACGCTCATCATCCCACCGAGATCAAGGCGACGCTGGCCGCGGCGAAGAACAGCGGATGGAAGCGGGTCCTGGCATTATTCCAGCCGCATCGCTACTCGCGCACCAAAGCTTTGTTGGGAGAGTTTGCCGGAGCGTTTCACGATGCATCGGAAGTTTTCATTACCGAAATTTACGCGGCGAGCGAAGCGGCGATGGCGGGAGTCACGGGCGAAGCAGTCGCCGACTCCATCCGCGCCGCCAAGCATCCCAAGGTGCATTACGAGCCCACACTTGGGCGGTTGCGCGGGGCCGTGAACTCGGTACTCGAACCGGGCGACCTCGTTATCACGCTGGGGGCGGGAGACATCCATCGCGTCGCTTTGCATCTCGCGCAGGGGTTGACCTGGTACACGGAATTGAAAAATCTCCTCAAGCCGGAAAGCATTCTCAAGCGCGACGAACCTCTGCACAAACACACCACGATGCGCATCGGCGGTCCGGCCCAGCTTTGGTTTGAGCCGATGGATGAAGAGGACCTCAAGCTGGGACTTCGCTTTGCGCATGATCGCGCCATTCCGGTGACCTTTATTGGACGGGGCAGCAATCTCCTCGTGCGCGACGGAGGCATTCATGGACTTTGCGTTCACTTGGGACGGCCTTATTTCAACCGCATCGAAGTTGAGGGTGACCTGGTCACCGTCGGCGCGGGCGCGCGGCTCAAGCAGATCGTCGCGGAAGGTCGCAAACACGATCTGGGTGGATTTGAATTTATGGAAGGAATTCCCGGCAATATGGGTGGCGCTTTGCGTATGAATGCTGGCGCCATGCAAGGCATGACCATGGAAGTGGTCGAGAGCATCCGCAGCGTGGACATGCTCGGTCATGTCCATGAAGTGAGAAAAGCCGACCTGGAAATCCATTACCGCAACGTGCCCCATTTTCAGACGCACATCGCGGTCTCTGCTGTCTTAAAGGGCAAGCCGAGTTCCAAGGAAGAGATCAACGAAAAATTGAAAGCCTATTCCGGCAAGCGTTGGACATCGCAACCGGCCGCGCCGAGCGCGGGATGCATTTTCAAGAATCCGGGACCAATGCCGGCAGGCAAACTGATCGACGAACTCGGTCTCAAGAATCTTTCGGTTGGTCCGGCACGTGTGTCAGAAGTCCACGGTAATTTCATCGTCAATGACGGCGGGGCAACGGCGGATGACGTCTTGCAGCTCATCGCATTGATCCAGGGCCGCGCGCGCGAGGCGCGGCAGATTGACCTGCATACGGAAGTCATCGTGATCGGGGAGGAAAACTAGCATGAGTGACAAACCACAACGCATTGCCGTTCTCATGGGAGGACTTTCTCCCGAACGCGAGGTTTCACTCCGCTCCGGGAAAGCAGCCATGGAAGCATTGGCCGAGGCCGGTTACGATGTCACGGAAGTTGTCGTGGATACGGAACGATTTCCTCTTCCCGCAGGAATCGAGATGGCTTTCCTGGCACTGCACGGAACCTACGGGGAAGACGGACAAGTCCAAACCTACTTAAGCGAGAAGCGCGTTCCCTTTACCGGCGCGAATGCCGAGGTGAGCCGCATCACCATCGATAAGGAAAAAACCAAGGAAAAATTCCGACAGCACGGTGTGCCGACGCCCAAGGGGCAATTGGTGAAGACTCTCGAGGAGATCACGGTGCCGCTGCCGGTTTTCATCAAGCCGAACAGTCAGGGATCAAGCGTTGGGTCTCGATCGGCTTCGACTCGTGCGGAATTGGTCGAGGCAGTCACCGATGCCCTGAAATTCGACTCCGAGGTCATGGTGGAGCAACTCATCCACGGCAAGGAATTGACGGTCAGCGTGCTGGGTGACCAGGTATTGCCGATCGTGGAGATTCATCCGCTCGTGGGCTTTTACGATTACAAAAATAAATATACGAAGGGTTGCACGGAATATTTCTGCCCGGGCCGTCTTTCGCCGGAAGTCACCGCCCTCGTGCAGAAACACGCGCTGGCGGCGCATCGTTCGGTCGGGGAGGCAGTCTATTCGCGCGTCGATTTCCTTCTTGAGGATGACGCCCATCCTTACTGCCTGGAGATCAACACCATTCCCGGCATGACTGCCACGAGCCTCTTGCCGAAGGCCGCCGCCGCCGTCGGCATCACTTTCCCGCAACTATGCCGCCGGATTGTAGAGCTATCCTGGGCAGCCCGGCAGAAAGAGAGGGCCGCATGAACCGCCGCCATCGCACACGTACGCGCCAGAAGCAGATCAACATCCTGCACACGACGACCAAGAAGCGGCATTCACAAAGGCAGGTCACGCAATACGTGGTCTGGGGCAGTCTGGTTCTGGCCATGATCGCGGTGGTCGGACTGAGTCTTCGCATGGGGATCAACCTGTTGCTCGAGCAGATGCTTTATACCAACCCGCGTTACAACCTGGCCGATATCGACATCGAGCCGAGGGGACGCTTCACGGAGTACATTATCCGGCAGGCGGCCAACCTCGAAAAGGGACAGAATCTCTGGACCTTGAACCTGCCGCAAATCACCAAAGACTTGGAGACGCTTCCTTATGTTTCGAGCGCGAAGGTTGAGCGCCATTTCCCGGACAAGCTGACGATCTACATCCACGAGCGTGTGCCCGTGGTCAAGATCGTCGGGCTGAACAGCGATTTGGGAACGCGCGAGCTGTTTTATCTCGATCACGACCGCTATGTGCTCAAGCCCCGCGAGCACGAGACGGCTCCAGTCCTGCCGGAGATCATCGGCCTGACCAACGCCGAATTGGAACCTGGCTTGCAACTCGACCAGCCGAGCCTGACCCGTGCGCTGGAAATTCTGGACGCGATTGACCACAGCAAGCTGCATACAACCATCGACATCCGGACGATCAACCTGAGCGACCCGCTCGCGATCACCATGGTGACGACGCAGGACATGTCGATAAGGTTCCAGCTCGACTGCATCGACGAACAGTTGCGCCGGCTCAAGGTGATTTTTGATTACGCGGACAATCTCCAGCGTTCGGTTAAAACCGTCGACCTTACCGCCAGCCGCAACGTACCCATCAATCTAAGCCAATAACGTCAGCAACCTGAAATCAATCACTATGTTCTGGGGAAAATCACGCAACATCATTGTCGCCCTCGAAGTGGGCAGCACCAAAGTGGCGGCCGCAGTCGGGGAAATCCGACCGGACGGAACGCTGGCGCTGCTCGGCATCGGGGAATCGGCCTCGGGCCAGATCCGCAAATGCGAGATCATCGACTTTGAAGTGGCGCAAGGTTGCGTGCGCGACGCCATGGATGCAGCGGAACAGAAGACCGACATGCAGATTGCAGAGGTCTACCTCGCCATTTCTGGCGCGCATGTCCGTTCTTCGAATACGCGGGTGACGACGTTGATCGGCAACGACGGCGACGAAATCGCGCATGAGCATTTGCAGGAGCTGCAGGACATGGCCACGGCGCAGTCGCTGCCCACCGACCACGCGATCGTGCATCATCTGCTGCAGTACTACGTCCTCGATGACGGTACGAAAACGGACAATCCGATCGGGCTCGCCTCGAAACAACTCACGGCCCATTTCCACCAGGTCTACGGCATGGCCACGCGCCTGCAGACGACGATCCGTTGCGTGAAGGAACTCAGCATCGACGTGAAGAATTATGCGTTGAGTTCCTACGCGACGGCGCAGGCCGTGCTGACCCGGAACCAAAAGCAAATCGGCGCGGTGGTGATCAATCTCGGTGGCGGGGTTTCCGACTATATCGCCTACCAGAAGGGTGCGGTCGTCCACACCGGCGTGCTTGGCGTGGGTGGAGACCACCTGACCAACGATATTGTTTATGGACTCAAGATTCCTTACGCAAAAGCGGAGGCGTTGAAGAAGACCGAGGGCTCTGTGATCCTTAACCCGGGGGAGAACGACGAGCGCATCACCCTGCCGGGCGCCTACAATTTCGAGGAACGCCAGATTCACCGCGCCTCGTTGAACACGATCATGCAGGCGCGCCAGGCGGAAATCTTCGAGATCATTCTGGAAGACCTGCAAAGCGCTCCCTTCTGGGAGGACTTCTCCGGGACGATTCACATCACCGGAGGCGCATCGCAGGTCAAGGGACTCGTTGAGCTGGCTTCGCAGATTTTCCCGTGCCCGGTTGAATTGGCGCACCAGTCTCCTTTTGATGGCGACCAGAATTATGGACGCCGTCCGGATCTCAGCACGGTGCTGGGACTGTTGCAGTACGCGCGGCAGGCGGAGATGGAACTTCCATCTGCCCGGGGATTTGCCCGGGTCGGCCAGTCGCTACGCAAGGCCCTCGCCAGCATGAAGCTGATCTAGGACCCGAGAGGAGAATGAACCATGATTGAATTCACACAGGACGGTCCGTTTGCGGAAAAGGTCGACCACCTATTTCCCGACCGGGTACGCATCATTGGTCTTGGCCAGACCGGCGCCGCGGCGTGTGATCAACTCGTGTTGCACGGGCGGCCTGGACAGGATCTTTGGGTTTTCGACTCCGATCAGTTGACGATCGAGGGCTCCATCGTGCCGAATCGTCATCTCCTCGGCAGCAAACTGGTGCGTGGGCTGGGTTGCAATGGCGACCTTGATCTTGCGCGCGAAATTGTTGTGCAGGAGGAAAACCAACTGGCGCATGTCGTGCGGGGCTGTGATTTTCTCGTCCTGATCCTGGGTTTTGCGGGAGCCACCGGTGTTGCCCTGGCCGAACGTCTGATTGAGTTGACGCGCGAAACAGGCGCGAAGGTTATCGTGGTGGGAGTACAGCCTTTCGGTTTTGAGGGATGGACGCGCCGGGAGAAAGCGATTGCCGCGATTGCCGCGCTGCGCCAGGAAGCCGATAGCGTCCTGGTCCTGTCGCATGACCGACTGGCGGAACATCCGGTCACGGTGAAGAACATCCGGCACGGTTTTCATTTGATGCACGGGCTGATGGCAAAGACTGCCCAGGCTTTGGGGCAGGTGGTGTGCAAGCGCGGCCTGATTCAACTTTCCTTCGCTGACGTCCGGAGCCTCTACGCGCGCTACGCCGGTTCTGAGGTGCTGGAAAATTGTTGGGTTGCCCATGTAGAAGGCGACATGCGCGATTGCGCCGAGGACCTCGTCGCGGAATTGCTCGAAGGCCCGTTGCTGGCCGATGAAAAAATCTGGAAGCAAATCGATCACGCCATCGTCGCCGTCAGCGGTACGCGGCACTTGGGGCTATCGGACGTACAGGAGATGGTGAGCGTCCTCAAGGACCGGTTGCCGGCGAATGTGCCGATCGCTACTTCCGCCAGCCTCGACGAGGACAATCACGACAAGGTCCGGATGAGCGTCCTGCTGGCGATGACCGCGCCCGTGTTGGCCGGGGAGGGCGACGTTCTTGCTGTTCCCGCGAAGAAAAACCGTCCCATTGCCGAGACCGGCCCGATGCCCTCGAAGGGAGAGATGGAGCCTCCGATTACCGAACCCTCTCCTCAACCAGCCAAGCCGGTTCGCCCGGTCAAAGCGAAACCAGCGCTTGCTCCCATTGAAGCTTATGCTGTCGCTGAAGAACCCGAGGCGCTGACGTTGGAAGCCGAGCCCGCCAATCAGACTTCGGTCAAGACCTCAGCCAGGACGAAGAAGCGCTTTCTCGCCAAGCAGGAGGAGATGCAGTTCGAGTCCGCCACCCGGGGCCGCTTCGAAAAGACCCACGAGACGATGTATCGCGGGGAGAATCTCGATCAGCCGACTTATCGTCGGCGCGGGTTGAAGATCAAGGTTTAGACAGTCCGATCAACATCACAAAACCAACGCGCCCTCGTTGTCCGCTTTCAAGATGACGACGCGGGCAGACAGGTTATGCTGGCGGGCAGTCTCGAGCATAGCCGCGGAAATAGTTTCCTCGTTATTGAGCGTGAGTGCCATGAGCGAGGAGCCGGCACCGCTAAGAAAACTTCCAAGTGCGCCCGCCTCCCGCGCGGCGCCGAGAATAGAGGCGAAGCCGGGAATGAGTACCTGTCGAAAAGGCTGGTGGAGATGATCGACGAACAGTCCGCGCAGCGTAGCGTAATCGCCGGTACAGAAAGCCGCCGCAATCAGGGCCGTACGCTGGGAATTCTCGACCGCGTGGCGAAAGGGGACCTCCTTCGGCAGAAGACCACGGGCCGTTTCGGTCGAGAGCTTGAGATCCGGGATGAGCGTGACGAACGAGAGTTCCGATTTGACCGGGACCCGGGTGTAGGAAAAACCGTCTGCCGGATTGTCCGAGGCATGAGCGCTAACGGCGAATCCGCCGAGGAAGGAAGGCACCGCATTGTCGGGATGACCTTCCAGTTCGATGAGCAGGTTGAGGATCTGCTCGCGCGACACGGGAGCCACATCTTTTACTAATTCAGCGAGTCCCATCAACATGCCCAGCCGCACGGTGACGCTGCTGCCCAGGCCGCGCGAGGTGGGGATGTCGCCTTCGATGCGTGCCTCAAATCCAAACGGCTTGATCTTCCCGCCGGTGGCGCGCTCGAAAAAGGCATGGGCCGTTTCGCCGATCATGCCTTCGGGCATCAAGGAGCTGTCGGTGCGTGAAATCGTGGTTGTATTGTAGAGCCGCAGGGCGAGGCCGAGGCAATCGAAGCCGGGCCCGAGATTGGAGGTGCTGGCCGGTACGCGAACTTGGATCCGGGAAGAAGACATGAAATTTTCTACCCCATCGTCCGTCTGGAGGACAGCCCAGAACGTGACCGGGCTGCGCAAAGGTTTTTGCGAAACACCTTGCCATTAACGCCGGATGATGGATATTAGGACTCCGCGCAACTTCGGGCGAGATGAAAGCCCCTTGGTTCAGTAAGTTGCGCCTACCCAATCGCGGGGTGGAGCAGCCCGGTAGCTCGTCAGGCTCATAACCTGAAGGCCGCAGGTTCAAATCCTGCCCCCGCAACCCCTTCATTTCTTTAAGGGTGGCTCGTGACTTGTTCAGTACATGGAGCTGCGTTATCTTTTGGCTTTATGCCGATACGCGTTGGATGCGGAAGCTGGGCGGATGCTGACTATGCGGGACTGACCTATCCGAAGGCCTTTCCGCCCGAACTTCGATTGGCCGGATACGCCATGTGGTTCGGCCATGTTGAGGTTAATGCGACATACTATGCGCTGCCGCGCAAGGAAGCGGTGGAAAAATGGATCGAGCAAACTCCGGCTTCTTTCCTTTTTGATATCCGCTTGCCCCGGATCATTTCGCAAAGTCCGGAAAAGGCCGGGAAGGACGGACGATTGCTGGGGCTCTTGTTGAAAGGATTGGAGCCATTGGTTCGGACAAAGAAGTTGGGGACTTTTCTTTTGGTCCTCAGTCCTTTTTTCAGTCCGGAAAGGCATCGGCTTGAAGAACTCGACGCTTTGATCGATAAAATACGACCCCACTCCCTGTCTGTGGAGCTTCGGCATGCCGGATGGGTAACCGATAAACTGCGAGCCTCGACGCTTCGCTTCTTTCGCGAGCGCAAGCTCACATGGGTGGCGGTCGATATGCCGCGGATCAAGGGCTCGGATATCATGCCGCCGATGGATGAAGTCACCAACCTCCGGCTGGCGTATATCCGCTTGCACGGGCGGAATTCCCATTGGCTGAAGGTCAAGTCGGCGGCGGAACGGCATACCTATGCTTACAACGAACGTGAGTTGAAGGAATTGATCCAGCGTATTCGTCGTCTTGCGGCCAAGGCGAAGGACGTCCGGGTTGTAGCCAATAATCACGCCTTGGACTATGCGCCCCGGACAGCGATGGCGCTCAAGGAATTGCTGGGACAATCGCCTGAGTCAATCCCGTGAGGAGTTAGGCTAATCCGAAGTGCTCATCCTGCTTCTTTCTCAAGTCGAAGAGGAAAGAATCGGCAGGAATGTCGGGCGTGTCTTGATAAAGCTACGTAAATCATGGAATCAGGCCGACGAACTCGAAAATACGAGTTATTCGGTAGTTAGTTCTCTGCGCAATCAAGGCAATTACGTACCATGGCCGAAATAGAGACGGGAAGTCTTTTATACAGACGATTCCTTGCCCAACCCTAACCGTGCTTTAATCGTCTGAACAGGTTGTACATTTTTGGATCGAGCCCTATAACTGGCCCTTTGCATTCAATTTTCTGACCGATGGATCGACCAACAAAATTAACGCGCTGGGACGAATGGGTTCTGCGGATCATCGCAGTCTATCACCTGCTCAAGGCCGGATTCTTTTTCCTGTTGAGCTTTGGGCTCAAGCATTACGTCCGCGGCGACATGTCCACATTTTTGCAGGACTACCTGATCGAGCCTTTCCATTTTGATCCGAGCAGCAAGTTCCTGCAGGCGCTTCTCGCCCATGCCTCGGATCTCACCCCGCGCACCCTGCGTTTTTTCAGCTACGTCTTTTTCGCTTACGCCATCATCTTTGCGATTGAGGGTGTCGGTCTCTACCTGCGGAAGCGCTGGGCAGAATACATGGTGGTGATCGTCGTCACGTCATTGCTGCCATTTGAATTGTACGAAATTTACGTCAAACTGGCATGGTGGAAGATCGGTTTGGTGGCCGGCAATCTTCTCGTCGTCGCTTTCCTCATCAAGATCTTGCTCGATGGAGCGGAGCATAAAAAGAAAAGATAGAGTCCCTCGATATCAGGGAAAGGGCCCGACGGACGTGGATCAGGGCCAGGCTTGATTTGTTTCAGGCCCTGTCCGACGGAAAACCATTTATAGCATGAGCTCTTCAAGACCTCCAAAGTTGACCCGGACCAAGTCTCCGCGCCGCAAGGCGAAGCGGAAAAATTTTTGGACCTGGCTTCTCGCGGGTTCATTGATTGCGGTGCTCTCGGTTTTTATCCTGGTTTACGCCTACTACAGCGCGCGCGCGGCTGCGATTAACATCAATGTGATCCGGGAGATGCCCAAGGCCTCCATTCTTTACGATTGCCAGGGAAAACAATTCAGCCGCTTCTTTGATGAAAACCGTATCCAGCTACCTCCTAGCAAACCGGTACCGAAGCTGCTCGCCCAGGCGGTGATCGACACGGAAGACCGCCGCTTCTATTCCCATGGCGCCATCGACATCGTCGGCATTGTTCCGCGCCGCTTTTCCAACGTGACGGGGCACGGTTCCCGCCAGGGCGGCAGCACGATTACCCAGCAATTGGGACGCAACAGCATCGGTCAGTTGCAGCGCACCTATGACCGCAAGCTGCTGGAGATCTTTCTCGCCCATCGCATCGAGGAGGCTTACACGAAGGAGCAGATTCTGCGTTATTATCTCGACCGTATTTATTTTGGTCAGGGACTCTACGGAGCGGAGACGACGGCGAACGCCTTCTTCGGCATCTCCGCAAGCCAGCTGAACCTCGCCCAGTGCGCGTTGCTCGCAGGGATGATCTCCAGCCCCAACGCCTCGTCGCCCTGGAAGGACATCAAGGCGGCGCGGGCGGCGCGAGACCGGGCCCTGGTCCGCATGGTCCGGGCCGGTGACATCACTGAGGCGGAAGCGGACAAGGCGAAAAAGGCACCGCTGGCCCTGAGGCCACGCCCCAATTTTGGCGGAGGTTTTGCTACGAGTGAGGTGCGCCATCAGTTGGAACAACTCCTCGATACCGATACGATCCAGCAGGGTGGCCTGACAATTTTCACCACGATCGATTCGCGATTGCAGTCGGTGGCCGAGTCGGCCCTCGCGACGCGGATCAGCGAAATTGAAGCCTCCAAGGGAGAGAACCATGCCAATGGCTTTGGCGATCCGAATACCGGAATGCCGGACGAGGACGTGCTTGAGGGAGCGTTCTTTGCCATGGACCCGGCCAACGGCGGCATCCGGGCCGTGGTCGGTTCGCGCGATTTTTCGTTGAGCCAGTATAACCGCGCAACTCAGGCCAAACGACAGATCGGTTCCACCATCAAACCGCTGATCTATGCCACCGCCTTCGCGGAAAAAAACTATTCTCCCGCGAGCATCATCGATGCGACCAAATTCAATCTCGCCGCGTCCGGGCCGATTCCTGCGGACGACGGCAGTCCTCGCACGCTCATGCGGGTCAACGACGCCCTGGTCAAATCGGACGACTATTCCGCCGAGCGGATGGGCGTCATCGTGGGAACCGACCTGCTCAATACGTATGCGCAGCGATGCGGCGTGACCAGCGAGATTCCTCCCTATCGGTCGAGTTTTCTTGGCGCGTGCGAGATGAACCTGGATGAACTGACCGGCATCTACGCGACTTTTGCGAATCAAGGCATCACCGTTCAGCAGCACATCGTGGTGCAGGTCCTCGATGACAAGGGACGCATCATCTACAAGTACAAGGGCGAAGCTCATCGCGTCTTTACGCCGCAGGTGGCGCGGCAGGTCACGGGCATGCTGCAAAACGTGCTCGATTTTGGAACGGGCACGCCGGTCCGACAGCAGTACAAATTCAACGCTCCCGCCGCAGGCAAGACAGGCACGACCAACGATTACAAGGATGCCTGGTTTGAGGGATTCACCACGCATTTAGTAGCGGGAGTCTGGATCGGCTACGACAAGCCGCGCGAAATCATGCCCGGTGGATATGCCGCCACGGTGGCGCTGCCGGTATGGGCCAGCGTCATGAAGCAGATGCAACAGGGGCAAGGGCCCTATCAGATGCTCGATTTCCCTGTGCCGCCGGGACTGGAGACGGTCACGGTCGGAGGTGATTTTTTCGGGCACGGCGAGCGCTATTTCCTCACGCCCGCGCAGCACGCACTGCTCAATCAACAGCCTTCGCTTCCCTCAGATGACAATTCATCTCCCCAGCCTCAGGGCAAGGGCTTTTTCGATCACTTTTTTGATATGTTCCGCTAAACCAATCTACTGGGCCGGAGGCTGGTAAAGATCTTTGCCGATGAAGCTCTGGCCGGTCATCTGGTTGCCCATCTTTTGATAGATGCGAACGTAGTCGACATCGAAGGATTGTGGGAACTTCGAGTCATCGATGCCATGTCGTCCGGCCCATTGGCCCCCGAAGGCGAGGTTAAGCAGCACGTGGGCATAGGGTGCATCGGTCCCGTCGTTCCGAGTCCATTTGTAGGAACGCTTCATAAGCGGGGTGCCATCCAAGTACCAGGTAAGCGTGTCGTCTGTGTCCCACAACAACGCGAAGATGTGATAGTCGGCAGTCAGATCGTCCTTGCCGTAGTACTCGCCTCCTTTAAGCCGGGGATCGGCAGAAATGAGCTGGCCTCCTTGCGGAGCGGCTCCGCCATCCTTTTTCTTCTGCGCGACCGCGCCCATGTGAAACTGGGCAACCTTGTCTTCCTTCCCATTATTGACGAACTCAAAAATGTCGATTTCCGGCGGCCACCCAACTTTACCATCGGGAGTGGAATCGGCATTCAACCAAAAAGCGGGCCACATGCCGATGCCCGGAGGCATTTTGACACGCGCTTCGAAGTAACCGTATTTGAAAGTCATTTTGGAGCGGATCATGCCGGATTCATATTGTCCGGGTGATACGATCCGTGCGGTCAACTGCAGACTGCCGTTGCTAAATACATGGTTGTTGTTTTCGCGGAAATGTTCCTTTTCGTCGTTGAGGTGGTCGAGCATTCCGTTGTTGTAGATATAGCGGGTCCACCATTTGGAGACGTCGAGGCTCGGTCCATTGAATTCATCGCCCATGATTTCGACATAGCCAGAGGGGACGTAGGGGCTTGGCGGGGGAGGGGGAACCTGGACAGGAGGTGGCGGGGCCGGCGTAGGTGCAGGCGCGGGAGCCGGAACTGGTACAGGTTCGGGCGCGGGTGGAGGAGTGGTTTCGGCGGTTGCGGCGGAACCGGGCGCGCTGGAAGTTCCGGCATCTGCGGGGGCTTGTCCGAGCGCTGGCACGGACGGGAGGAACAGAAAAACCCCGAGAGCAAGGAGCGTTGGCAGCGACGAATCTGGTCGGGAAAGTATGGATAGCTTCATGAATGGAGATTGTTTTGGGAAGTCAGACAGGATGCGGATTGTTCGGTAATCGGGCTTGGCTGACAATGGACTGCGCGAGGGTTCTCTTGCACTTATTCAAGATGATGGCGCAGCAGGAGAGCCTGATTTGGCCGTCAGGAACAGACTTTTGAGCGATGAACGGTTAAGCGGATGCCCAAACCTTTGCCTTGTTCAGAACTCAGCGGCACCCTTGGCGTCGAAGCTTACGGGTTGGACCCGGGTGGGACACCTGTCGTGCGCATGGCCGACAGCCATGCACCGGCATGGGAATAATAGAGCGCCTGGCTGTTGCCCTTGGCCTGATGCTCACTGGTGGGCATGACAACAATTTCCTTGGGAACCTGAAGCTGGTTGATGGCGGTAAAAATGCCGGAGGGCGGCGCGGTGACATCAATCAGGCCGAGGCCAACGATGGCAGGACATTTGATGCGCGATGCGAAGTTGACCGGGTCGAAGTAGCGCGAGGTGTCCATCGCCTGCTTTTCATCCTTCCAATAAGGCCAACCCGGCTGCCGTCCGGCAAGTCTTCCGGTATTATCGCACCCGGCGGGAACCATGACGGCCATACCGGTGATTTTCGGATCGAGCGCGGCGGTGGCGAATGACTGCATGCCACCTTGGCTTCCTCCGCTGACGACGAGCGTCTTGCCATCCCAATCGGGCCGTGATGCGAGATAGTTTGCCGCCTGGACATCACCCAGGAACATGCGGAGGAAGTAACTTTTCTCGCGGTCGTCGGAACCGATCCCGGTATAGTTTTTCAACGAGGTCTTGGACAACTCGTCATAATATTCCTTCGGTTTGTCGATCGGCAGGTCGTGGGCCATGACGTTGAGCACAAGCCAGCCTTCCGCCGCACGATCGACGGCCCAACCCTTTTGCAGGGGATAGACTCCGGCCCACTGCACGATCAGCAAGGCAGGCAGTTTTTTGTCGCCCGTAGGACGAGCGAGTTGCCCCTGGACATGAGTGCCATTGATGTTATCGAGCGTGATTTTCCAGTAGTCGACGTTCGGTTTGCCGCTGTCGCCTTTCTCGAGGACCGCGTTTGCCGGAATCGTGGCGAGAAGATCGAGCTTGGACTTCCAAAAGGCATCGAAATCGTCGGGACACGGTGCCGAGGGCTTGAGTTGGTCGGGCGCCACGGCGGCGCCTCCGAGGCCCTGCAGGCTCTTTTGGCCGGGATTGGGCGCCGTGATCTCGGCGAGAATGGTTCCGGGTCCATCAAGGGAAGTTTCGAGCTTGGCCGCGCCATCAACAAAGGTCAGCTTACCCTGGCCGATGACAGCCGCGCCGCCCTTCTTCAGCGTATAACTGGCCTCCGTGATCGCCGCAGCGGTATCGCCCGTGATTTTGACGTCCCAGACGATTTTTTCGTTCGGTGCGTAGACTCCACTGCTTTTCTCCGGGATGACGGAAAGGACGGGACCGGAAGTCGTCGCCGGAGGGACTGCCGCGGGTGTATTGGTGGGAGAAGCTGGCGGCGGCGGAACGGCATAAGGATCAACCGCAAGCGCGATACCGGGAAGGAGGAGAAAGGCGACGACAAGAAAGTTCCTGATGGAAGGCATAAGCATGGAACCATCGAATGGGAGAGGAGTTGCCACCTTTTCTGGATATTTTTGCAGGAGAGGGGTGGCTGGAGCCGGGATCGAACCGGCGACACGCGGATTTTCAGTCCGCTGCTCTACCAGCTGAGCTATCCAGCCTTTCCTCTCAGGCCTTGGTAGACAGGCATGAAAACCGGCCTCGCCTCAATGACGCGCGGCGTCCTGGGCATGACCGGAGCCCGAAACGTTACGATAACAAGAGGGTGTGCGGCAAGCAGATTAGAACTATTGGCTGCGAAGAGCATGATTTGAATTGTGCTTCCCTCTCAAGAAGCAGATGATGAATCGCTGTTTCTGGCCTTTGTCTGGCCAGTCTCAACTTCGGGCGGACTCTGCTTAAGTCCGCATGCGCCACTCGCATTCAGAAAGCGTTTGGGAACCGATTCGGTTGCGCTCTCCCATTTTGCGGTAAATTTAGTTAACGATTCGACGAAAGGTCATTTATGAAAACAAGTCCATGGTACTCGACGGAGCGACAGGAGGACGTCAACGCAAAGATCGTCCATCACCACAACACCTCCTGCGCGGAAGGCAAAGAGATCGAAAAAAATCATCATCGCTACGGCACGGACAACCGGCCGCTTTGCAAAAAATGTTCCCAATTGGATGAAGCGGGCCGATAACCGGCTTCCCGGCATCAACGAACAAACTTGGAGTTTCCCATGGGCCATGTGACGGAAATCAAGAAAATCGCCTTTCTGGGCGATTATCTTCCGCGTAAATGCGGAATCGCCACCTTCACGCACGATTTGCGCAAGGCCATGGCGGAGCAATTCCCGGAGGTCGAAAGCTTTGTCGCCCCGGTCAACGACCTGTCCGAGGGCTATGAATATCCCCCGGAAGTCCGCTTCGAGTTCAGCGAAAACGACCTCGATTCGTACCGGCGCACGGCCGACTACCTCAATTTCAGCAACGCCGACGTGGTCTGTCTCCAGCACGAATATGGGATCTTCGGCGGCCCGGCAGGCAGTTTCATCCTGGCGCTCCTGCGTGATTTGCGCATCCCCATCGTTACCACCCTCCACACCATCCTGCAGAATCCCAGCGCAGACCAGCGCCGCGTGCTGCAGGAACTGAGCGTGCTTTCCGCGCGCCTCGTGGTCATGAGCGAGCGCGGTTCAAAGATGTTGCAGGAAATCTATGGCGTTCCGGAGGGCAAGATCGATCTCATCCCGCATGGCATCATCGACATGCCGTTCGTCGATTCCAATTTCTACAAGGATCAGTTCGGTGTCGAAGGAAAGCATGTCCTGCTCACCTTTGGGCTTTTGTCACCCAATAAGGGCATCGAGAATGTCCTGCGTGCCTTGCCGGACGTGGTGAAGAAATTTCCCAATCTCGTCTACATCATCCTCGGGGCAACTCATCCCAACCTCGTCCGCGAACATGGCGAGGCCTATCGCCTCACGCTCGAGCGGCTGGCCAAGGACTTGGGAATTAAACGCCATGTAAGTTTCTACAACCGCTTCGTCGACCAGGAGGAACTTAAGGTGTTCCTGGGAGTCGCCGATCTCTACATCACGCCGTACCAGAATGCGGCGCAGACCACTTCGGGCACGCTGGCCTATGCCTTTGGTTGCGGCAAGGCGGTCATCTCCACGCCCTATTGGCACGCGGAGGAACTCCTGGGCGACGACCGGGGTGTCCTGGTGCCTTTTGGTGATTCCAGCGCGATGACCAAGGCCATCGTCGGGCTTTTGCAGGACGACACGCGGAGACACGCCATGCGTAAGCGGGCCTATCTGCTGGGCCGCGAGATGGTTTGGAGCAAGACGGCCGAGCACTACATGGCCTCGTTTCGGAGTGCCCGCCGCAATCCGACCAGCCAGTCGCTTCGACGGCTCGAGGTGCGGACCCTTGAGGAAGAACGGCTGGAACTACCCGATCTACGCCTGGACCATCTGTCGCGAATGTCGGACTCCACCGGTATCTATCAACATGCGGTCTACTCGCTCCCCGATTTTCATCACGGCTATTGCACGGATGACAACGCCCGGGCGTTGATCGCCACGGTCCTGCTCGAAGTCTTGGAATTGGAAGGTCCCCAGTTGCATCGTTTGGCGGAAACCTATGCGGGCTTCATGCAGTATGCTTTCGATCCCATCGCCAAGCGGTTTCGCAATTTCATGAGTTTTGATCGCCGATGGCTCGAAAAAGAAGGCTCGGAGGACAGTCAGGGACGTGCCCTTTGGGCACTCGGGACATGTGCCGGGCGCTCCAAGCATCGGCATTTGCAGGCATGGGCCGCCCAGATGTTCGAACGCGCACTTCCCTCGGTTCTCGAGGCCAAGTCTCCGCGCACCTGGGCCTACACACTGCTCGGGATCTTCGAATATTTTCGCCGCCTCAGCGGTGATCGCATCGCGGCCCAGGCCCGGGACACGCTGACCCAGCGACTCATCGATGTGTTTGAAAGAACGGAGACCAAGGACTGGCCGTGGTTCGAAGAGGGACTGAGCTACGCAAACGCCCTCCTGCCGCACGTCTTGATCCTGAGCGGACGCTGGGCGGACAATCCGAAGGCATTTGAAATCGGGTTGCGCTCGCTTCGCTGGCTGATTTCCGTCCAGAAAGCGCCGCAGGGCCATTTCCGTCCCATCGGCTCGGAGGGATTTTACATGCGTGGCGGTAAGCGTGCTGATTTCGACCAGCAACCCATCGAGGCGCACAGCACCGTCTCCGCGTGCCTCGAGGCTTATCGCTCCACGGACGACGCTTTCTGGCATGAGGAGGCCCGCATCGCTTTTGAGTGGTTCCTGGGCCGCAACGATCTCGCTTTGCCTCTTTACGATTCAAAGACCGGCGGTTGTTGCGACGGTCTGCACGTGGACCGCGTGAACCAGAACCAGGGCGCTGAATCGACCCTCGCCTATCTCATGGCGTTAAGCGAAATGGAACTACTCGAGCACGACTTGAAAGCCTTCAAAAATCCGACCGACCAGGAAACCGAAATCCTGAAAGTCCACAGCCTGCTCAAGGTCTGATGAAAGGAGCAACAAAATGAATATCACTCGCACAGGAATCGTCCTCAAGCCCAACGCTGCCCGCGTCCTCTTCCGCCCCTTCGCTCCCGCCGGAGAGGAACGGCCCCTCCGCATCCTGGCTCGGGTCCTGGCCTTGCCGGAGGTGGAGGTGGGAGAAATGCTCACGCAGGTCATGGCCGAATTCAAAACACGCCATCAACGCCTCCTTGATTATTTTCTCGCGCGCTATGAATTCGTTCGCGGCCTGATACCGACCGACCAGCCGCTTTCTCACGAACGGAAGTTGCTCATCGGAGCTTATTTCACGCATGAGTATTCGCTGGAGGCAGCCGCCCTTTTCAATCCGTCGATTGTCCCTCATCCCGACCAGACGGACCTTCCTGCGGGATCGCTTCGCTTCGTCCTGAGTTTGCGGGCCACCGGCGAAGGACACATCTCCTCCATCACGTTTCGCACGGGTACCGTGGACAATCAGGGCAAAGTCCAGGTCGATACGCCCTCGCGTTTCGTGACCACGCCGGAGCATATTCCGCCCATTTGCTACAACAAGGCCATCTTCTGGCACCAACTCCAGGAGCTGGGACTGGTCGATTCCATTGCGGAAACAATCCTCAAGACCCTGACCGATAATTTCACGGTCGACGAACTCATCCAGGAAATCCGCTACCTGCGCCGTTATGCCCAACATCGCAACACCGAGTTTGATCGGACTGCCAGCCGCATCATCAACCTGGCGAAGTCCAACTACGAAGTGGTCTATTCGGCGGACCAGCCGCTGACGGAACGGGTGATTTTTCCCACGGCTCCGAATGAATCGAACGGCATTGAGGACGCCCGCTTTGTCCGTTTCGTGAATGACGACGGGGTGGTGACTTATATCGCCACCTACACGGCCTATGATGGCCGCGTCACCATTCCCCAGATGTTGGAGACCTCCGATTTTGTCCGTTTCCGCATTTGCACGCTCAACGGTCCCGAGGTGCAGAACAAGGGGATGGCTCTCTTCCCACGGCTCATCAACGGACAATATGTGATGATTTCGCGGCAGGACGGTGAAAACCTTTATCTGATGTACTCGGATGATCTTCACTTCTGGCACACCAAGATTCCGCTGCTCAAACCGACCTATAGTTGGGAGTTTTTGCAGATCGGCAATTGCGGCTCTCCGATAGAAACCGAAGCTGGCTGGCTCGTCATCAGTCACGGTGTTGGCCCGATGCGCAAATATTCAATTGGGGCCTTTCTCCTGGACCGGGAAGATCCCTCCCGCGTGATCGGTCGCCTCTCGCGACCGCTTCTCAGTCCGGATGAAACTGAACGCGAAGGGTATGTGCCCAACGTTGTCTATAGCTGCGGTGCCCTGGTCCACGCGGGACAATTGATCCTCCCCTACGCCATGTCCGATTCGGCGAGTTCCTTCGCCACGATTCCTCTGGCCGAATTACTGGAGGCGATGGAGCCTGCGCAATCGGCCGACCCATAAACTTGACGGGATTTAAACTTTTTAAGCGGAAGCTTCAAATAAGTGTGTTATATGATTGGGAGATGCAAACGAATGCCGGCTCTGCCAGCACACGGGCCGTGGGGTCGGGTACTACCAAAGTTTCCGAGAGGATGACGTGGAAACAGCTGCAGCAATGCACCCGCGAGAAGAATGACGATTTCAGCCAGTTGCTCGCGCAAAATTTTCTTCTTCTCCATCAGCTGGCCCGGGAAAAAAAGGACCCGATCAGCCTGCAAACACTCGACGTGATTGTTGCCAGTTTTGTCGACCTCACAAAAGCTGTGGAGGAGCGAAAGGCGGTCAAGGAATCGACGCCCGAGTTTACCTCCGGCGCTTACACCCTTTTTTCCCGGTTGGCCGAGTCGTACAATAATCCCACTGTCCTGAAGCAGGCTGGTTTGCATTTCATGACGGAATGGCGCTTGCCGGAGGCGGCGTTGCGTTATTTCCAGCGAGCCATGAGTCTCGGCGGTTCGGCTGGCACCATGCAGTCGCTGATCGATGTGGCCACCATCGCGGTCCAGCGCAAAAAAGAGATCAGGAAGGGGACGCCTGTGGGCAAGGGCGTGACCGTCTCCGCTTCCGGAAAATCGAAAATTTCGCAGATGATCCGGCAGACGAGCAAGCTACTCATCACCAAGACCCAACGGCCATCGCCCCATGCCCCGCTTCTCCTCGGGCGGAACCTCAAATCCAAGCCGACGGCGGCTTTGCCCGACCCGGTCAAGGAGTGCCTGAAGGACGCGGCAAAAGAACTTGCGGCGGGAAATCTCGAACAGGTGACGGGATTGTTGCTGAAGGTGGGCAAACACCCGGTAAAAAAATCGATCCTTTGTGGCCTCTGGTCCAATCTCGGCCGGTCTTGGTACCTGGCAGGCGATCATGTGCGGATGGAGGAGGCATACACGCATGCCTATATGCAGGATCCCAAGGGGAGCAACACCTACTTCAACCTCGCGCTGGCCAAGAGCCTCAACCAGAAAATCGCGGAGGCTGAAACCCTCTATCAACTGGCGGGCAAGATCGATCCCAACAATCCCAAGGTCTGGTGCAACTTGGGCGTCCTCTATTTTCAGAACGACCGTTTTGCAGAAGCGGAACACGCCTTCCGCACCGCCCTCCATCATCGCGCCGATTACGCGCGCGCGTGGGACAACCTGGGCGCAGCCCTCTCCGCGCTTGGCAGGCCGGACGAAGCTATTGAGGCCTGCAGGAAGGCCATTCAGTGCCGTCCCGGCTATTCCGAGGCCTACTTCAAGCTCGCGGCCATCTATCTGGACAAAGGCGATCCCGCCAGCCTGACCGAAGCCGTTTCGGCCCTGAGTCACGTAGTTACCTACGCGCCGCTGGCGGCCTCCGCCAACGCGATGTTAAGCATGATCCACTCGCGCCTCGAACAGGTCGACTCCGCCAAAGCCTCGCTCGAACGCGCCGTCAAGTCGGATCCCAACTGCGCCCTGCTGCCCACTGTCTGGAACGAACTCGAGACAGCCATCCGCGCTTCCTGAGGTTTGTCAGAGGCGGATTCTTCGTCTTCAAAACAAAAACGCCGTCCCGCGTGAGCAGGACGGCGTTTTGGCTTTTAACCCGGAAAGGTTATTTCGTCGGGACCGTGGCGATCGTCTGCAGGATCCGGCTCGCGATCTTGTAGGGATCTCCCTGGGAGTTCGGACGGCGATCCTCAAGGTAACCCTTGTAGCCGCTGTTGACGAAGCTGTGGGGCACGCGGATCGAGGCGCCGCGGTTGGCGACACCGTAGTTAAACTTGTCGATCGACTGGGTCTCATGCAGGCCGGTGAGGCGCATGTGATTGTCCGGTCCGTAGACGGCGATGTGCTCGTTCTTGTGCTTGTCGAACGCAGCCATGAGCTTCTCGAAGTACTCCTTGCCGCCGACCGTGCGCATGAATTCCGTGGAGAAGTTCGAGTGCATGCCCGAACCGTTCCAGTCCGTCGCGCCGAGGGGCTTGCAATGGAAGTTCACGTCCACCTTGTATTTTTCGCAAAGGCGGATCAGGAGGTAGCGGGCGACCCACATTTCGTCGGCGGCCTTCTTGGAGCCCTTGCCGAAGATCTGGAATTCCCACTGGCCCTTGGCCACTTCGGCGTTGATGCCTTCGTGGTTGATACCGGCGTCGAGACAGAGGTCGAGGTGCGTATCCACGATTTCACGGGCGATATCGCCGACGAATTCGTAACCCACACCGGTGTAGTACGGGCCCTGGGGGGCGGGATAACCGCTCGCCGGGAAGCCGAGAGGGCGGCCATCCTTGTAAAGGAAGTATTCCTGCTCAAAACCGAACCACGTGCCGGGATCATCCATGATGGTCGCGCGCGCGTTGGTCGAGTGCGGCGTGCCATCGGCATGCATCACTTCGTTCATCACGATGACGCCGTTCTTCTTGGTCGTGTCGGGGAAAACTGCGACCGGTTTCAGCACGCAATCCGAGCTGTGACCCTCGGCCTGGCGCGTGGAGCTGCCATCGAAGCCCCAGTTCGGAAGATCTTCCAGCTTGGGGAATTTGTCGAAATCCTTGACCAGGGTTTTGCCGCGGATGTTGGGGACGGGCGTGTAACCGTCCAACCAAATATATTCCAATTTATACTTCGCCATGTGATGTGTTTGGTAGGTGTTGGGGTTGAATGTTGAGTGCCGATTTATCGGCGGTAGCAGCTTGGAGCACCTGTCATGCCATGTTCAAGATAAATGGTGTAAACGACTTGGGACTGTTTTGCACGCCCCCGAATACGTCACCTTTGACGCGCAGTTCCCGGTTGGCCTCTTTCCCCAACTAGCGCATACTTTTCCGGGATGGACCAAGTCAAAGACACCCTAAGGGCCTTGGTGCGCATCAGTTACGATGGCAAGGTCTACAAGACCTTTCGCGGCCCCAAAGCCGAGGAACGTTTTGCCAATGAAGTGCGGGTCCTGCGCCACTTGGAGGAAAAGGGCTGTCCATTCGTGCCCAGACTGCTCGAATCTGATCCAGCCCAACTGCGGATCGTTACGACCAGTTGCGGGGCCCGGGTCGAGCATCTCGACGAAGCCCGCACTAGGGAGCTTTTCGCCGACCTCCTGCCCTACGGGGTCCGCCACGACGATGCCGAGATGCGCAATGTGACTTATCGCCAATCGGACGGTCGTTTTTGCTTAATCGATTTTGAATTTGCCACCATTCTTCCCGACGAGGAAAAGCCCCATGACCCACCTGCCCACTGATACCCTCCTTCCCCAACAGCTGCATTGGTCCGGGCGAACGGACCGCGGCAAAGTCCGCATGAACAACGAGGACACCTTCCTGGCGCTCCAGTTCAACGCGCAGGAAGTCCACTATCTCGGAAAAGTTGGCGAGGCCCCGACCGACAACACCGACTTTGTCTTTGCCGTCAGCGACGGCATGGGCGGCGCAATGGCCGGCGAGTTTGCCAGCCGGATCACAGTGGAGAAAATCACCCGGCTGCTGCCCCAGTCTTTCAAGCAATCGGCCATGGGACTCGAGGCCGGTTACACCGAAGTACTCACCGAACTCTTTGACGAGATCCACAAGGCACTCACCTTTGTCGGGGCGAGTTATGAGGAAACGCGCGGCATGCAGGCCACGCTGAGCATGTGCTGGTTCACGCCCGGCTGGATGTATTTTGGCCACGTGGGTGATAGCCGGATTTACTATTTGCCCAAGGGAGAGAACGGTATCCGGCAAATCAGTCACGACGACACCTACGTCGGTTGGCTTTTTCGCACCGGACAGATCAGCGAAAGAGAGGCCCGCGGACATCCTCGGCGGACCTCGCTTCAGAAGGCGCTGGGGGCGGGCAATCAATTCGTTACCCCTCAAGTCGGCGCCGTGGTCTGCGAGCCGGGCGACCGTTTTCTGCTTTGCACCGACGGCTTGGTGGACGGTCTCTTTGACGAGCAACTCGCCGAGCTGATCCGCAAACCCACGCCCGCCGAGGCGACCGTCAACCCGGCCTACCGTTTGGTGGAAGCGTCTCTCGAGCGGGCCGGCCGCGACAATACGACCGCGGTCGTGGTCGAGGCGAAGTAAGGCTTGCTGGAATTAGCACGCGTCTTAAACTGCATTTTTCGCATGGATATCGACCGTCTAAAGAAACTTCTTCTAAACGGAAATCCGGAGTTTTGGGCGCTTTTAGAACAACAGACGGAGGCGTCCGATGCGTTTGAAGACCTTTTTCTCCTCTCCTCACTTCGGAAAAAGGCCCAGGCACGAAGTCTCCCGGGTGGAATTCCTCTTCAAAAGAAGATGCGATTGGCACTACTCGGGGGCTATAGCTTTCATCCGTTCCAGGAATTGCTGGTCCATCTTTTTGAGATGGAGGGAATATCGTGTGACCTATGGCAGGGGAGCTATGACAATTATATCTCGGAAATCATGGACGAGACGAGTGGGCTATACGCGTTTGCACCGCAGGTTGTGTTGCTCGTCCCATCGGAATCGCGTTGCCGATATCCTGGCCCGCTGACGGACTCGCATGAATCGCAGCGGGCCGAAGCCGCCCGCGTCGTGCATTCCCTATTGGAACTCGTCCAGCGTGTTCACGAAAAGACCGGTGCTGAGGTCATCATGGCTAATTTCATGCTTCCGGCCCGTCATGACCCAGGAGCCTACCGTTCGCGGACCATGGGAAGTGATTGGAATTTTCGGAAATGGGTGAACCTGGAACTCGGACTGAGTGCACCGCCTCATCTTTCCATTTGTGACCTGGAATTCTTGGCTTATCGGCACGGGGGACTATTTGCCCGGGATGAACGTGCATGGTTTGAAAGCAAGCAACCCTGCTCAGCCGGACTCTTGCCTGCTTTTGCCCGGGAAGTCCTGCGCCTGGTGAATTCTTTCCGACGTGCAGCCAAGAAAGTCCTCGTGTTGGACCTGGATAATACCTTATGGGGCGGAGTGGTGGCGGAGGAGGGGCTTGAGGGTATCGAACTGGGCGACACTTCCTCGCGGGGAGAAGCCTTCAAGGCCTTTCAAAAAGCAATCATTTCCCTTAAGGAACGCGGAGTCCTGCTGGCTGTGTGTAGTAAAAACGATCATGCTAAGGCCGCAGAAGTCTTTGAAAAGCATCCGGAAATGGTCCTGCGCATGGAAGACGTGGTTGCATTCAAGGCCAATTGGGACCCTAAGTCAGATAATATCCGGCAGATCGCGCTGGACCTGAACCTGGGGCTCGAGAGCTTTGTTTTCGTCGACGACAACCCGGCGGAGATTGAGATTGTCCGCCAGTTTGCGCCTGAAGTCACCACCCTGCTTCTCGGGCCGGATCCTGCAGGATATGCTGGCCAGCTACTGGATTGCCGATTGTTCGAATTGCGGAATATCACGGCTGAGGATGCGGAGCGGACCGGCCAATATCGTTCAGAAATCCAGCGCAAAGAGATTCAAGCCGCGAGCGCCGACATGAACTCGTATTTGGCCTCGCTGGAAATGACCACCACGATCACCGAGTTTATGCCGGTGGATATTCCCCGTCTCGCGCAATTGATCAATAAAAGCAACCAGTTCAATCTCACCACGCGGCGTCGGACAGAAGCGGAATTGAGTGCCTTGATGCGAGATCCCGCTTACGTGACCTTTTCCGTGCGGCTCAAGGATCGCTTCGGGGATCACGGACTCATTTCAATCGTAATCGCCTGTGAAGGCGGCGATATTCTGAAGATCGATACTTGGTTGATGAGTTGTCGGGTGCTCAACCGGCAGGTCGAGCATGAGGTTCTCAATGAACTGGTCCGCCTTGCTGTAATCAAGAATTGCCAGCGACTCGAAGGCCTTTACCTGCCGACCTCCAAAAACGAAATGGTAAAAGATTTTTACTTCCGCATGGGTTTTGTCCTGATTAGAGAAAACGCAGAGTCGCGGGTCTTTGAATTGATGCATAATTCCTTTCAACCAGTCGCTACCTCCATTAAGGTAATGCGGCGCGCCTATGAACCAAACTGAGGTCATTGCAAAGTTACAAACCATTTTCGATACCATTTTCCTTGAGCCAGTACAGCTGACGCCCTCGCTTAGCGCCAAGGATGTGCCCGAATGGGATTCCCTTATCCATATTTCTCTGGTGATTTCCGTGGAAAAAGCCTTTGGTGTCCGTTTCCGTGTGGGAGAGGTCGAAACCACCGCCAATATTGGCGAATTTGCCGACTTGATTCTCAGGCGAATACAGGAGCATTGATGCGTCCGGCCTTTAGCTCGACTGGGCAAGCCGGAGCCTTCGCCTTGCTTTTGTTAGTCTCTCTTCTTTTGCCCGTAATGATGGGCTCTTCCCTAATGTCTGCGCGTGAGCAGGTATATGCTTCCCTTTGGTCGGCGAATGGGGATTATCAATTCATCGAGCAGGAAATCTTTCACGAGAAATCCGATCTGGACATTTTGTTTATTGGGTCCTCTCACATTGCCTGTGGAATCGATACACCCTATGTAGAGGAACAGTTAAGTCGCCGACAGGGACATCCGGCAAAAGTGCGGTCTTTCGTGTGGGGTGGGGCAGGTAGCGATCACCTCTACTTTATTGCCAGAGATTTGCTGGAACGGCGGAAAGTAAAAGTCCTTGTCTTTGACGGTGATTATAATCCTCAAAACCAGCCTCAGAACTACGCCCCTCGCTGGTTTTGCTTCGGAGACCGTAGTGGAAATCTGGAAGGGCTCTCGTGGCGGTTGAAAGTCATCTTCTATTTCGGAGCCGTAATGGGAATGCCGCGAAGCATATTTAGTTTACTCAACCAGCCATTACCCGCAGACGAGGAGTCAAATAAAAGGACTCATTGGGCAATCTCCACTCGAACCCTCAATCCCATGGATCGACTCGGATCGATCCCTAGTCTTCTTGGCTTCGCCGAGGACCCTTCTTTGGAGCATGGACCTTTCAGTAAATTTAAGCCACGAACGAATGTTCAGGCATCTTCCGCGCGTGTCTACGCTCCGGCGACAAAGGCAAACTTCGATTTTTCCGGTCCTGATCTTCCACCCCTGCAGCTTAATTTTTTCAGAAAGCTGGGCCGACTAGCACAGCAGCATGACTGCAAACTCGTAATGATCCATGTCCCGGTCCTTGATGAACGATACTCCGATGTAATTTCAACCCCCGTTTTCTGGCCGGACGTGCTGGGCACGGACGTCACCATGCTGGGCATACCTCCCGCCGCCTTATTCGAGAATTTATCGGAGGGAGATATGCGTAAGCTATTTTCCGATCCTCAACATCTGAATAAAAACGGAATGGAATTCTTTACCTCTTTCGTCACTCCCGCTCTCTTGGATATCTATGATGACCAAACTCGACATTAAATTCATCATCTACTTTGTCGTGGTTGTTTTGTCTTTAATCATAGCCATCCTGATCCTGATTTCTCCTCCTGGTTTCACCGAAGCCAAGAGTGTTTATCAGGCCTTTTAAACGATGAATTGGTTGATGCTAATCGAACTTCTCGCTTATGTCGTTGCGAGTCGCTTCGTGATAAGAAATATGACGGGGCGATGGCGCGAGATTGGGTTTGCCACATTGAATCTCTCGGCCATGTACGTCTTGCTTTTTTACGGGCACAAGAGTCATTACGACACCAGATTTGCCTGTTATCTCGCCTTAATTTTAATTCAATACCTGATGGTCCGCTTTTTTTCGCAAAGAACGGACTGGACGCCATGGCTGGCTTTTTTCACTCCTATTGCTGCCTTGATTGTCATTCATTACATTCCCGGAGCTCTCTACATCAGGCTTTCTCATGCCTTTGGCACTGTTTGGCGAGGAGTTCCTGATATGATGGGTATTTCCTACTTGGCCTTTCGTTCCAGCCGGCTGGTTCTGGAAGTTCGCAATGGCTCCGTAAAAAGGCCGGATTTCTGGGAATATCTGAATTTTTGTTTCTTTTTGCCGACCATGCCCGTTGGTCCAATCAATACCTATGCCAATTACCGGCTTGGTTTCGATCCAGTCCCGTTCAATTTTCCGGTTGGCCGATCCGCGATGCGAATTCTGGTCGGATTTATCAAATTCCAATATCTTGGCAACCTCTGCAATGAACTCACCTACTCCAATTTGCTTCTCGATGACCACCCTCACCGGTGGGTCGATCTTCCCATCGCCGCCCTATTTTATTACTTGTACCTTTATTGCAATTTTTCGGGATTTTGCGATATGGCCATTGGAGCGGCTGGTTTGATCGGTATCCCGGTTCCGGAAAATTTTGATAATCCTTTCGCGGCCCGGAATGTGAGAGATTTCTGGAATCGCTGGCATATCACACTTTCGCAGTACATGCGGGATGTCCTCTTTGCTCCTCTTTCAAAATTTCTTGTGCGATTGATGGGCCCTGGACAGGTCAATCAAGCCATTGCCTTAACCATCACGATCGTCTTTTTGCTCATAGGCATCTGGCACGGCCTGGGCTGGAATTTTGCCGCTTACGGTGCCGTTCACGCTTTTGCGGTCGTGACAAACCACTATTATACTCTATTCCTGAAAAATCGCCTTGGTCGAGATGGTTTCAAGGCTTACACCGAGAATCCATGGATTCGCGGTGTCGCCACCGTCATGACGTTTTGCTACTGTGGTGCCAGTCTCTTTCTTTTTGCCAATACGTTTCCGGAGATGAGGGAAATTTTAGCTTCTCTGAGATAATTTAAACCACTCCCCAACCATGATCCCTTCGATTTCTCAATCCCTTTTGCAATTTCATCATTTGGGGTTGGCTGTACGCCGTCCAGCCGAGGCGATCCTGTTTCTTTCCCTGCAGGGTTATCAAATCAATGAAACCGTTTTGGATGCGGGCCAGAATGTTCAACTGAAGATGTGTACGCATCTCACTGAACCTGCAGTTGAAATCATCTGGCCACTTGAAACCGTGGGCCCCATCCACAGTCTTACGCAAAAAAACGCCAGCGGCATTATTTACCACGTCTGTTACCAAACGCAAAATTTGACCGCAGCCTTGGTTGAGCTGGAGAAAGCGGGACTTAATGCCGTTTGTATTTCTCCGCCCAAACCAGCTCCCCTTTTTGGAGATTGTGAAGTTTCCTTCTACAACATCATCGGAATTGGCTTGATTGAAATTCTGAACTTGCCGTTGTCGAATACTCGGGAGTAGCATCTCCATTCCGAAAGACAGTCACGCGCTCGTGGCGAAATGGCAGACGCGCTAGTTTCAGGTACTAGTGGAGCAATCCATGGAGGTTCGAGTCCTCTCGAGCGCACTCTTTTTGAATTGATGATCCGAACTGCGAAATTCGATGGCATCCAATCGCGCTTCGAATCTACGTCTTGCGAAAATACCCCTTAATTCCGGGAGTGGCTCGATGCCTGCCTTGGGTTTCGGAACTTTGATTCCGGACCCGGCTGAAACCAGGAGTGCAACCACGAACGCGTTAAGGGTTGGGTTTCGTCACTTTGATTGTGCAGAACGATATCGGAATGAGCGGGAGGTGGGAGAATCCTTGCAGGCCGAGTTCACCACGGGGGCAATCGCCCGTGAAGATGTCTTCATCACCACGAAGCTGTGGAATACCAATCACCGTCCCGAACGGGTCGAGCCGGCATTCAATGCGAGTTGCGAGCGCCTTGGAATCAGTTACGTCGATCTTTACCTGATTCACACGCCCTTCGCGTTTCAACCCGGCGACAACATGGATCCGCGCGATCCAAGCGGTAAGATCATTTATGATCCCGGAGTGACCCTTCTTGAGACTTGGAGAGCGATGGAAAATCTTGCCGACCAGGGCAAATGCAGAGCCATAGGATTATCCGATGTCGTCCTGGAAAATCTGGTGCCTCTCTACGAGGCCGCGAGGATCAAACCGGCCGTGGTACAGGTTGAATCGCATCCGTATCTACCCCAGACAGAGCTTTTGGAGTTCTGCAAGGGAAAGGGCATTGTCCTTTTGGCCTTTGCGCCATTGGGGCATGGAATACGCCCCGGCCCCCTTGAAGATCCCGCCGTCCTGGCCATCGCCCGGCAAACTTCCCTGACTCCGGCTCAAGTCCTGCTCGCTTGGGGAATCCAACGTGGAACAGCCATCCTTACCACCGCGAAAACCGCGGAGCGCGCTCGCGAGAACTACAACATCTCCGAGCTTCCAGAAGTTGCCGTCGATGAAATCAGCCGAATTCAAACCAGAAGCAGACTCAATTCGGTGGTGGAAACCGGAGTTCCCGGTTTCATTCCTCAAGGCGGCTGACCTTCAAGTGTCGTAAGGAAATGAGGGAGGCAGATGACCCAATCCACATCGTTTCGAACTTGGAGTGGGCCTTTTTGGCAATGCAGGCGGTGGGCCTGCCTGTGGATTGAGTGGACGGCGACAGAATTGGCCGCCGCAGCGAAGTTCGAGTTCCTGCCCGTTTCGTGGCGGGAGCCGTTTGGCTTCGGGCTCCGCAACTGGCTGGCTTGCATGTTGGCGCTTTACCTGGCCTTTCAGCTTGAGCTTGAAGAGCCTCTTTGGGCTGCCTTGACCGTGTGGCAGGTCATCCAGCCCGCGCCGGGCATGGCGATCTCGAAGGGTTTTTACCGTATCGTTGGCGTCTTCATCGGTGCCATTGTGGGTGTTGTGTTGATCGCGCTGTTTGCCCAGGCGCCGGAGCTGTTCATCCTGACGTTGGCGCTTTGGGTTGGTGCTTGCACCAACGCAGCCACCCTGCTGACGAATTTTCGGGGCTTTGCCGGAGTATCGGCCGGCTTCATGACGGCATTGGTGGGACTGGATGCTTATCATTCGCCGGAAAGGGTTTTCGACATCGCCATGGATCGCGGCGCGGCGACGATCATCGGAATCGTCTGTTCAACTCTGGTGACAATTGTTTTCGCACCGCACCGGGCGCAGGTGGTGATGATGAAATCACTTCGCCAGGCAATTTCCGATACGGCCCGTCGCGTGGCCTTTCCGCTGGGAGGAGCGTTGGCTGACCGATTTGTCCTGGGACCGCCCCTAGTCGGTTCGCTGGTCAAGCTCGAGACCCTGATCGAGTTTGCCGAGCGGGAATCGTCGGCTGGCAGGAAGAGCGCAAGTAGGGCACGACAATTGGTGGCGCATCTCTTTGCCGTCATCACCGCGAAGCGCGCGCTGGAAGAATACCTGGGCCGCGTCGGCCTGATCCAGGACAGCCGGACGGTGGCTCTTTACCATGAGGGGATGGACCTGCTTGAGCAAGTGCCCGCGCTCATGACCTCGGACCGGGAAACCGAACTTGCCGGGATGACCCGTACTTATGACCGTCGGGTACGGGAGCATAAACCGGAAGCCCCCCGTGATGAGGTGCAGGCAATCTCTTCGCAACTTGTCCACGACCGGCTGGTCGAATTGGCAGCACACTTGGAACAGGCGGTGGCTATCTGGTTCGACTTGCAGGATGGCGGCAAACGGGGCCCGGCTTTTCAGCTCAATTTTCACCGTGATCGTCAGGCTGCCGCCATCAACGGTCTGCGCTCTTTTCTGGCGGTCTTTATCGCCGGTGTTTTCTGGATCGTGAGTCAATGGTCGTCGGGCCCTTTTTTGATCATCCCGATTGTCATCGTCACCAGCATTTTCGCATCGGCCCCCTATCCCGAGGCGGTTGCCTTGAACTTCACGAAGGGCGCTGCCTGCGGCATTATCGCGGCTTACATTTGCACCTATCATTTTCTCATCGGCACCACCGGTTTCGTCCCCTTCGCCGCGGCACAGGCACTATTTTTGATTCCCGCCGCGATGGTGCAGTTGAATCCACGCTACCTCTCCTTCGGATTGGCTTACGGCATCTTTTTCTTCCTCGTCGGACAACCTGCGAACCCGATGGATTTTAATCCGTCGTCTTTCTTTAACAATGCCTTGGCCATCCTGACCGGGGCGTTCGTTGCCTCCATGGCCTTCCGCCTGTTCATGCCACCCAATCCGCTTCGGGCCCGCCGGTATGTGGTTTCCCGCATGCGCGACGGTCTGAAAGACATGGCGGAGCGGGAGCCCATCCCAACCTACCCGGATTGGCAGACTCGGAACTTTGACCGGGTGTTCCGGCTTTGTGATCCGGCAAACCCATCCGCCGTTAAGACCTACGAGTGGTACGAAGGCAGCTTGGCGACCATGCATGTGGGCAATGAAATATTGCGGTTGCGCCACTTGCTTCGCGAGAGTGCCTTGCCCGAGCGCGTGGTGACGCTGGGGCCATCCATCCTGCGCGCCTTCAGCAAAATCAAGACGGATCCCGAGTCGATCCGCTTCACCCTCGCGGCGGTAAATGTCGCCTTAGCGGAAATGGCACCACCATTAGCGGAGGACAGCCGCACGGCATGGCGACGCTTCCATGCCATCGTGGAAGAAATGGAAGCATTTTTCGTAGTGCATTCCCAATTTTTGGACCTGAAACTCGCCGGCGAAAGGACCTATGGAACAGGAAATTAACATCGCTGGCGTCTATCTCTCGCCCTTCATCCTCGTTCTCGCACTTGGCCTGCTGATCTTTTTGCCGTTACGCGCCTACCTTGACTACTTTCAATTCGAGAAATATGTCTGGCATCGGTCGCTGGCTGACGCCTTCCTTTTCATCATCACCCTGGGCCTGCTGGTTCTCATCCTATGAATTCAATCCCCTTCCTTGACTTTAAATCCGAAGAAACAAAACGCTATCTGCGCACAGCCGTGATCGGATTGCTGGCGATCATGGCCGGTGGAGTGATCTGGTATCACTATCAGCTCGCGCCTTGGACCCGGGACGGACGCGTACGCGTGCAGGTGGCCAACATTGCCTCCGAGATCAACGGCAAGATCATCGAGATCAAGGTCCGCGACAACCAGCATGTGAAGAAGGGCGATCCACTTTTCGTCATTGACCAGGACGATTACCGTTTCGCGCTCGGGCAGGCCGAGGCGCTGGCGGAAGCGACCAAGGCCGAAATGGACGTGCAAAAGCAGAACTCGGTTCGCCGCGAAAAACTGGGTTCCTCGGTCGTGTCGGCGGAGGACATCCAGACTTTCTCCAGCAGCGCCGTCCGCGCCCATTCTTCCTACAATGCCGCCATTGCCGCGCGGGACCTGGCGAAGCTCAACCTCGAGCGCACGGTGATCTATTCGCCGGTCAATGGCTACGTCACCAATTTTGAGATCAGCATCGGCGACTACGCGCGCGCGGGTGAAATCAAGCTGAGCATTGTGGATGAGGACTCGTTCTGGGTCTCAGCTTACTTCGAGGAGACGAAACTTCCCCGCATCCATGAAGGCGATTCTGCGCGAATCAAGCTCATGGGCGTCGGTCCGGAACTTGAAGGCAAGGTCGACAGTATCTCGCGTGGTATCGCCGACATGAACACCGCCAAAGGCTCGCAGAGTCTGCCTGCCGTGGACCCCATTTTTACCTGGGTACGGCTCGCCCAGCGCATCCCCGTTCGCATCGAGATCGATCATGTGCCCAAGGGCGTGGTGCTTGCTGCAGGCCAAACCTGCACCGTCGTGGTCAAGTCGTCCCACTAAGTGAGTGGTTACGGTCGAATGATGATGGGCGTTCCAACGGGCACGAGCACATAGAGCTCGTCGATGTCTGCATCATCCAGAGCCACGCATCCCCACGTCCAATCGGGTTTGGAACCGTTGCCATGGACAAAGACCTCGCCTCCCAGCTTGGTGTTCCACGGTGGCGTGCGATGATCGGCGCTCGCCTTCAAGATCGCCTGTTCTTCCGCTTTGGTGATCAATCCTGCCTTGAGACCGCGCTCCGCGTCTTGCGGCCCGGGATAACTGATGGCGAGGGAAAGATGATATTGGCTTTGTGGATTTTTCTCGCAGATGAAATACGTGCCCTCCGGTGTCGCCCGGTCACCTTGCCGCTCTTTCGGTGGAACCGGATTGGAGCCAAGGGCGATCGGATAAGTCTTGATGAGGCGATCTCCGTCGAACAGCAGGAGTTCGCGCTTGGCCTTATGGACTTCGATGCGCGGACTCGATAAATCTGCTGCCGGCAAAAGGAGTTGCAGTCCGCACCAGAAACTCACGAAGAAGATGGCGCGTAGATAACCCATAATGAGTAGCTGATGGCGTCACAAACCATTCACGAGATTTGTGCCGGCATGTAAAGGAAGCGCCTTCCCGGGACAAATCAAGTTTCCTGAAACGCCAGGAGGCAGGACGATCTCACCCTGCGCCTTGCCATCGACAAACGACAGCCGCACCGTGATTTCACCATCAGGATGGGGAAGAGTGGCCTGGATGTCGCCGAGTAATTCCCACATCGGATCGATCCGGACTTCCCGGAAAAAGGGAGCTGCAGGACGGATCCCAAGAAGCGAGGCGAAGAGATGAAAATGCGGGACCGCGCTCCAGCCATGGCAATCCGAGCGCGTCGGTTCCGGACTTTCCGGCGTGGTGAGAAGTCCAAGTTTTTCGTAGCCATCGCAGGCACGCAACCCCTCGACGATTTTTTCGCGCAGGCCAAGGATGAAATAAGCTTCGTAAAGATAGTGAGCGAAAGCAGCCGTGGCCTTGGTCAACTTTTCGTCGCGCGCGAAAGCAGCGCGCATCTTGTCCCGTTTGTCGGAGTCGAGCACCCCGCTCATCACCGCGTAAGCCTGGGTATGCTCGGAAAAACTACCCTGTTCCCGAGTGTCCGCAAAGCAGCCTTTCCTCTCGTTCCAAAAAACTTTAGCTGCCTCCGCCAGTTCCTTCGCCCGGCGGCGATAAAACTGAGCCATTTCCGGTTCGCCGATGTTATCTTCAACGGTCGCCGCGCAACTTAGGGCCCAGATGAGTTGCCACTGAAAGAGGCCGCATGTCCCGTCCTGTTCCATCGGCGGGATTCCGCTGTCCCACCCGCTCACCCAATCGGCAAAGCACCAACCGGTGGGCAGCTTGAGGAGACCATCTCCACCGACCAGGCCGAGATAGTAATTCAGCGTGGCCCGCTGACCGTTGAGCTTGGTCTTGAAATAAGCCGGATCATCTCGCCACCAGAGATGGCTGTGAAGAAGGACGCTAAAATACATCGGATATGCCGAGACGTAGGCCGAGTCCCGGGCTGGCCAGCGCGCGCGCAGATTGCCATCGGGCAACCGGGACGAATCGAAAAGATCGATGTTCTTTTTCAAAGGACGGTCGTCCCGGCTCGCGGAAAAAAGAACAGCAGCCACCTGCGCCGTGTCTCCCAGCCACGCCATCTGCTCGTAGAACGGCCCGTCGATGATCGCGTCGTGACAGGAGGCCCGCAACGTGCGCTGACAACGCTTGATCAGCGGCGTCGCAGGGAAACCGAATGCCTCAAAATGCGACGTGATCTCCAGCGGATATTCCGCGCGGAGAAGTTCCGGTACGCCAAGCGTCAGCGGATGCTCTCCCGTTGTGATCCTGATTTCGAGATACCGCCCCGTGCGGATGAAAGGGCCCTCAAAACTCATTGGTCCATGCTTCGGGGCATGAAATTCGTCCCCCATGCCGATGAAATACTTGCCCAGATACTCGTTCCGATTGCCCTTGTTCTGCTGCTTTTCGTCGACGAAAAGCGACTCCGTCCAATCGAGAGAAACCTTGCTTCCCGGGCTCGCGGATAGTTTCACGCGCGGCCACGCGCACACGTAGTCCTCCAGGTCGATGACGATCCGCCGTTGTTGATGAGAGGCCAGGGACCATTCGTCGCCCGAGGCCCACGTTTCATTCCATTTTGCCGCTTCGTCCGCCAACTGATCGGCGGGATTAATTGGCTGCGAAAAAGTCGATGAGCAAAAGACGACTTTGCCGCCGCGAAAAATCTCACGCGCGGAAGTCGGCAGAGTCGCGGGAGTCAGCAGATGAAAGGCGGGATACCGGTTGCGAACTCCTGCCGTCGAGCCCGCATGCAACGCCTTGATTTTTTTCCAGCCCTCTTTTTCACCTTGTGCGAAAGAATCATGGATCTTGTCTCCGTCCTGCACGGTGCTCTTTCCAATGCTGAAAAAGGCATGGGGGAACGTATCGCTGTACTCGAGTCCGAACACCTGGAGGCCCTCCCACGCCGCGCGGCCCGTGCACAAATTGTTCGGCTCGGAAGCCAGCAGGAAACCGGGCTGCAACGTCATCTGCGAGCGCAATCCCGCCGCACCATGCGCAAACACCTGCGCGATCAGTGTGTGCTCTCCTGCAGATAGCTTCAGCCGGTACGAATCAAAGTGCCACTGACCGATCGAGCCCCGTTCACTGCCAAAGCCGATCAAGTCATCGTCCAGAAAAAGCCGATATTTTTCGTCCGCAGCGACATGAATGAGAAAAGCGTCGTCTTCTTTGGTCGAAAACTTTAACCGAAAGAACAACTGACACGGTTTTTCCGGCGCATTCTCCAGCGTGATCCAATCCGCCGGCCAAATGCCCTGTTCCATCCAGTTACGCGAGGCATCAAGCTCCCGGAAGGGAGCAGAATCCAGCAGGCAACGCTCCGCGCGATTCATAGAGAATGTTGACGCTAAGCTACTTGCGTCATTACTCAAGTGTAATCGGTTGGACTTGAACGCTATGACCTCACAGGGGTCTATCCCTATGTAAGTTCATTCATTCCTCCCCTGACTGGGCGGTGGCTCCTGTTGAGTCGCCGCCCAGTCTTTTTTAGGCCTGAAAGTGGGCCGGAAAACTCATTTCCTGCCCGTTGTCGGCATGGCGATTACGGATTGGCCACAACATTGTCGAAAACGGCCGTACCCAATGTCATATTATTATGACTGCATTGCGTCAGGCCAAGAGTCACATTGCTTGCCATTGAAATAGTCACGGGGCTTCCCACCTGGGTCCAGGTGACATTTTCCTGATAGAGAACGTTGTCGGTCGACTTGTAGGCTGTGAAAACGGAGCCTACCCGCTTCAGCCGGAGCCAGGTTGGCGCGGTTCCGGCGACAGCTGCGGCACTCGTAGTGGTTCCTCCTGTCGTTCCCCGGTATTCGAAATTCAACCCATTGCCAGGTGTGATGAAGAGATGGACATGTGACGAGTTGATGGCCAACGACTCGCGTATCATCACGCCGGCTTTTTCCGAGGAGTTGGGATTGGTCTGCGAGGCCACTCTCGCGGTGATATCGCAATCTCCACTGGCGGATTGATGAACGAATTGAAACGCATCGACCGTTCCGCCGATGTCCGTGCCGGAACCATTGACCGTGAAGACGCCGTTGGAGCAAGTTGTGCTGCCCGTTACTCCCACCGATCCAAGGTCCTCATTGATCCATGGCTTGGGAATGGTGCGAACGAACTCGACGGCATCGGCCACCACATAACCATTTGCGGCGGTATTGCTGATTGTGACGTTGCCTCCCGTGCCCGACGCCAGGGGATAGGTTCCCAGCCAGTTCCATTGACTCCCGCTGGTCCGTTGATTGGCCGAAAGCGGATAGACCGTCCCGCTGGCAAGGACGTCGATCGGGGTATTGGAGGCCCGGTTCGCAGCCGACACCCACCACGCAAAGACATTATAGTTGCCGTCCGATCCCGTTTGTATGGTTGGAGTAAACTTCACGCTCTTGGTGCCCTGGCCCGTATCGCCGTCATGCAGATAGTCACTGTTGTAATAGCCAGGTGCACCTGTGCTGGAAGTCCACGAGCCCGTCACGGTCACGGCTCCCGCGTCGGCAACATTCGTGACATCATCGATGATCAGGGTGCTGCCGAAAAGCCTCAGGAAATTTGCCGCGGAATTGGGGAAGTAGTCGGCAATCGATGAGTGGAGTTGATGATGCGATCCGCCGGCCGGGTACTCAAAATAGCAGGCGAAAGCGATGGGACGGATGTTCATGAAATTGTACATCTGTCCGATGAAGTAAGGGTTGTCCTGTCCACCATACGAGGCATCGCTGACACCCCATTCCGCGAATCCAAACGGTTTATTATGGGTCCTGGCAAAACTATACCACTGGGCGATGCCATAACCTGTGGTGGCCGTGCCGAGATAAATCGCCCAGGCATTTGCTTGCCGGGTCGCGTCCGAGAGCGGGGCTCCATAGGGATAGGTGTTGGCCGCAAAACATTCGTCATACGTATCAAGTGCGATGTAATCGACATAAGAATCTCCCGGATAGACGGAGGTCGGATCGCTGAGTTCCTGGGCGCTGGTTGCGGGATTGAAGCAGAATTTCAAGGTGGCGGCACTGCCATTGGCGTCACTAAAGCCGCGCATGGCGGTGACGATTTGCTGGTAGTAGCCTTTCCATGCCGTCGGATTGGGTGCAGCCCGCCACGGATACCAGTTTCCGTTGTATTCGTGGCCGATGCGAATGATGACTTGGCTGATGACGCCTTTGTCCACGAGATATTTGGCCACATTCACGAAATGGCTGTTGTAGGTCCCGCTGGCTCCGGCGACGAGGGTCAGCGCCGGAGTTATCGTTGGGTCAGGACCACCCGGATTTCCCGTATAACCGGGAAACATCGGAACGGTGATGAAGAGTCTGCGGGCCGGCTGGGTCTTGACCCACGTGATATACGGATCGAGGGCCGAGGCGGGACTGTCAATGGGAGCCCATCCCGCGTTGAAGCCAATACCGGTCTCACCCCAGACATCCGGGTGATTCAGCCACGCGCCGTATGCATCAAGTCCGGCTGGATCGTTTCCATCATAGACACCCAACTGGGGAACGCCCGAAGCCGATGCCGGCATGACGATGGCCTCGCAGAGGATCAGGCCCGCACAGAGCCATCGAAGCGCGCGGCTCTTCATGCCCTTCGCTATGGCCTGAAAACCGGACGAGAACTCAGCGTTACGGTTTTTCTTTCGGAGTAAATGATTCATTTTTGGATTCCGTTTAGGTTTGGTTGAGAACGATCAGACAACCTGCGTTGCCGAACCGCCGCGATTGCGACCGTTACCGTATAAGGGTTGAATTGAAGCCAACAACCCTGCGATTACTAGACAGTCTAGTTGAGAGGACAGATGGCCACCCGGAGAGCTGTTGCTGTCGAGTCGCCGTCCGGATTTTTGCCGCCGACGTTAGTGAGAGTCTCGGACAATCTGGGCGAAATGCTCGAGCTCGCTGAAATTATTTTCCCATGTGGTGTACATAACGGCATCAATATGGGGCACCCCCTTCGCGGCTTTGAGCCAGTCGAGAATGCGTTCCGGTGGTGCGTCGTAATATCCGGCGAGAAGCTGATGATGCCCGCGATTGGCAAACCAGGGCAGACTCTTGTCGGCATGCTCCGCATTCCAGTTGGCGATGACCACATCGGGACTAAGCCCCTCCCACGATCCAGCGAGGTTGCCTTTGACGAGATAGTAATGGTCATGCGCATTGTGGTTGGGATCGAACATGTCGCTCCAGACATAGAGCGTCGCGTTGGGGCTGACCTCTTTCATGATCTGGGTGCAATTCCGCACATTGGCGGCCAGGATCGCGCCACTGTCGAGATGGGTCGCCGCGCACGCATCGTCCCATCCGAGGACGCGGATTTCGTCGTGCTCCATGAAGTAGCGCTTGGCGTGAAAGAGCGCATCGATCCGCCTGGCCTGGTCGCGTAAAATATCAAGCGTCTTCGGATCGCCGAGACAGATGCTGGTCTTGCCGTCACCAGTGGTGATGGCGTGACAATACGAGACGCGCAGCCGGGTGCCGTCGGGCAGTTTGGTTTTCAGCGCGGGCGATTCGTGCCAGACATCGTAACCTCCAGGCCAGGGAACGTTACCCATCTTCGGGTCGACGACGCGCTCGAAGTCGGTTCCTTCCGTGAGAGTTTTGCCGTCCTCGGTATGAACGTTGAGGGGACACGAATCGCGCCGGACGATATTGAGCAATCCTGCTTCCTTGATCTCCGGTCGGTCCCACCACATTTCGCCATCAGAACCCGTGTAGCCCGCGCGGAATGAAATCATTACCTGCGTCTGCTCCAGCGAATTGAAGACGACATGATAGGTCGTCCAGTCCTGGGTATGCTTCACGGAAAGATCGGCGTCATTGAGGGAATCCTTCGCGCCGGGAGAGAGAACCTGCACGAGGGGGTGGGCCCGATAGTTTTGTGTCTTGATCCGAAAAGTAACGTCGTACAGATGAAATGGCGCGACGGTGAGGACCTTGGCTGCGCGGGCATTGACTCCTTTTGCGCCCACGACATGCGCGGCGCCGCTCTCAAAATGGACCACCGGATCGACCATGTTCCATTGCTTGGGATCGTTGAAGCCACCGACAGGAAATGCGACGGGCGGATCGGCCACCGGTTTGGCAACGCCTTGCTCGACCACGAAAAGCGCCTCACGCACAGGCAACGACTCCACCAGATTGGGATCATTGCTCAGCAGGCTTTCGGAATACCCGATGGGAAAAATACCGGGGACGATTTCGAGATGTAATTCGTCCGCGAGCTTTTTCACCTTGGCCACGTCGTCGAAGTAGCCGGCAGGAAGTTCGCCCAGCCGACCGAACTTCGAATCGGTGAGATAGACTTGCGTGTAACCAGCCGCTGCGGCCCGGCGAAAAACGGCCTCCAGCGGCACAAGGTTTCCGGGAACCAGCAAATTGGTCGAGTAATAGAACCAGAGTTCCGGTGTGGCCGCGGGGGGCGTAGGTTGCTGACTCCATGCGAAGGGGGCAGCGAACAGAGCCAGGAAGCTGAGGATGCAGACCCGGTGCACGATCAGGAGAATAAACCCACTCGCGGCACGTGCCAAGAGTGGTTTGAGGATGCGACGACGCGGGCTAGTTCGAGGCCGGCGTCCAGCCCATGTCCTTCGAGATCGCATCGATGAACGTCTGGGCCATCGCCTGGTCGGTCTTCACGCTCGGATGCCAGTCGGCTCCGATCCCATTGACCGCTTCATTCTGCGTCGCGAATTCAATGAAGTGGACCTTCTTGTCTCCAGCGGCGTTGGACTCATTCACCACGCGCTGAATGTACCCGCGCGCCACGGTGAGGGGCTTCTTGTCCGCGGGCCAATCGCTCATCATCGAACCGATCGCGAGGTAGATGGTCGCGTCGGGATAATTTTTCCGTACCTGTTCGATGAACGCATGGTAGGCCTTGGTCCAGCCTTCTTCCTCGGGTGCTCCCCGCGCAAAATCGTTCGTGCAAAGATTGATCAGGACAACCTCCGGTTTCGGCGCCTCGAACTTCCAGAGGGGTTCCGGCTGTTTCGGCAGGATCCGGTCGTAAAGCGCAACGATCGTATTATCGGGCCACAACTTTTTCCCACTCCAGGCGATGCATGTATAATCGGCCCCGAACGCCCGTGCGGCAATCGCACCGTAGCTCCAATAGGCATTCTCCGTTGCCGGGCTGAAATGCTCCGCCTTGCTCGCGGCCTCGTTGCCATAGCCGCAACTGATAGAGTCGCCGATGACTTCAATGCGGTGCGTGAGCGCCGGATACGGCATCACCGTCCCCCCTTGGCTGAGCTGGAAGCCGTTGAAACTGGCCGTCCCAACGCTGGCTTCCGTGGCCTTGAACAGGGTGACCGTGTGATCAGCATCTGTGAGCCCGGAGGCAAGGCTGTAAAGAATCTTGTCCTTCGATCCTGTCAGCACTTTGGTGGGAACACCGTCCACCACCACTTCAAAGCGATTCCGGTCCAAGGCAAGTTGCGCATTGATCGCCGTACCATGAAAACGAACGGAAACAGCGCTGCCCGACCACGCGCAAGTCGGCCCGGCGGCATTCGCCATGTCCCATCGTCCCATATAATAAAGATTCGTGTTGTCCGGGGCGACTTCCACCGGCAGGGCTGTTGCCGCCATGGTTCCACTATCCGTCGGGACTGCCGGAACGGCTTCCATCGCCAACGCCGTCATGGCCATGGAGCAAAAGCTTCCAAGGAGAAGAGAAAGAGTTTTCATAGTCACAGAACAAAACAGATTTAGCGCAGTCGCAGAAGCGGCGCCATCAGGTTGTCCGAATGCCGGTCCGATTCCATGTAATAAGAAGTCTCATTCGGTAGATCGAGGATCGAGTCGGCCACCACATCAAATTCCAGCACCGGCGCACCTTGGCAGGACAAACGCACCTTGTACCGCGATAGCGACTTGAATTCCGGCTTCGGCTCCTTCGGCACGGCGAGATAAATGTCCGAAGTCAGGAATTTCACAAACTGGCCGATCGCCTTCGCATTGTGGATCGTGAAGTTCTCCGCCCCGCCCATGTCGTTCGTTCCGGTCACCTCAACGCAGTCCGTAGTCTTGATCAATTTGATCGTGCTTTCCGGAATGCTGATATCCGGCTTTCCGGCATAAGCAGCGGAACATAAAAGGGTGAGGCAGGCGCAAATGATTGATTTCATATTTCCAGTTTTTTCCGCAGATCGCGATTCACCGTCATCCGGTAACTTCCCAGTTCCAGTACATCTCCCGGCTTGATGTACCCGTCCCGGATCAGCACACCGTTCACATAAGTCCCGTTGGTCGAATCGAGATCAAGAATGAACAGCCCCCGGTTCCGGATATCCAGAATACAATGCCGCCCCGAGATATTCACGTCTTCAATGACCAAATCCGATGTTTTGTCCCTTCCCAACACCGTGGCCGTTTTCGTCAGGATCATCTTCACTGTCGGCTGGTCATCCGGCACGAGGAAGTAGCTGTACTCGGAATCCACTTCCGGCTGTCCGGTCCGCAGATGAATATTACCCGTCTCGGCAATCTTCGACTTGCGGGCGCTCCCATTCGTCAAAATAAACTCCTGGATATTGAGAAAAATGCTCCTTCCCGGCTCGGGCGGGTGCGCTCCCCGTATCCATTGATATGACGCCTCCGCCAGGTGCACCGCCTGCTCGACTGCCTCCCTCCCGCTCTTGATGCTGGAAAATGCGCTCAGCACAAACCCGTTCTGAACGTAGATCGTGACGAGATCAGTCCCCTTCGATACCAGCAGACAACCCTGCTCCTTATTTTGACCCAACCGGGAAAGCGCCTCCTCAGGCGAAAAAAGCTGGTTATCAGTGCTATTCATAAAATGGGCTTATTCTTTTACCTTGCTGATGGTGTCAGCTCAAGTGAAGGATGTTTCCCAGGGTGACTCAATCACCAAAGTCTTTCATACTCAACTTCCTTCCGATGGCCTGCCTACCCGTTTCTTTCCGATTTTCACTCAAACAAACGGCTCGAATTGCGCTGCTGTGCATGATCAGCTTGGCTTGCGAATCCTTGGGACGAGGCCAAATCAACGCTCCAGAGAACAGCCTTTTCGTTGCCCTGAAAGGAAACGATCAATGGTCCGGTACCCTTGCCGCACCCAACGATCACCAGACCGACGGTCCCTTTGCGACTTTGGACCACGCCCTGCAGGCCGCCCGCCAGCGCAAGGCCGCTGGTAAGCCGATGCCCCGGATTCAAGTCCGGGCGGGCACCTATTTCATGGATCATCCACTCCAATTGGGACCGGGTGACTCCGGAACGGCAGAACATCCCCTGATTATCGCGGCCTTTCCGGGCGAAAAGCCGGTGCTCGACGGCGGATGGCGATTGTCTGGGACATTGCAAAAATCGGAGCAGGGACCGCTTTGGACGCTTCAGCTTCCTGATAAATCCCACCGGGTGGAGGACCTATTCGTCAACGGCGAGCGAGCACTCCGCTCGCGTCTCCCTCAGGAAGGTTTCTGGCACGCCAAGCCCGTCGATAAAAGTCAGACGCAATTTCAATTTGACCCCAGCCAAGTCCAGGCATGGCCCGACGCCGTCAACGGCCTCGTCATCATCAAGCCCTATGAGTGGTTCGACGAGACCCTGTCCATCCAGTCCATCGATGAGCAGGCACATGTCCTCACGGTAACCCGCAAGGGCTCTTACCCGCTGGCTTCCGGAACCGATCACGCCTCGGGCGATTACTATATCGAAAACATTCGTGCCGGCCTCACGCATCCGGGAGCATGGTGTTATGATGCCACGCAGGGACGGGTGACTTACTGGCCTCCTTCAGGGCTGAACGTCTACCACGCCGAATTGATTGCGGGTGGGCTTCCCGTCATCGTCTCTCTCTTGGGCGATGTTCCCCATCATCAGTGGGTAGAGCATGTTACTTTGGAAGGCCTGACCTTCCGGCACGCAGGTCGTTACGACATCTGGCATCACTTCGGGGGATCGGCTCTCCTTTTCGCTCACAATGTTCGGTACTGCGAAGTGCGTTCCTGCCGCTTCGAGGACGTCGGAGGCTCGGGCGTCGTGGCCTGGAAGGAATGCCAGAATATCACCATCGCCCAAAACGAATTCGTCCACACCGGTGAGTCGGCCATCTATGTTTTCGATTACCTCGGCGAGGGGCCGACCATCAGCACGGGACATCTGATTGAGAACAATACCATTCATGACTGCGGTACCGTGGAACGCAGCATCGAGGGCATCTATCTGGGCGGTGCCAGTCACAGCCGTATCGCCCACAACCTCGTCTACAACATGCCTTACCTGGGTATCCGCCTGAACGGATCCCCCTCGGAAAACTGGCCGGCCCAAGCATCGCCCGATCTCAAGCCGCCCTACACCGACGTCAACATCAAGCCGTACGTCCCCACAGTGAACAATCTCATCGAGTTCAATCACATCCACCATGTCATGCAAAAATTGCAGGACGGAGGCGGAATCTATCTCTGGGGCGTCATGGGCAACGGCGCGAATATCGTCCGCGACAATCTCATCGAGCACGTCGGCGAAGGCAAGGGCTACTACGTTGGTCTCTATCTGGATGATCGAACCGACGACGCACAGGTCATGGACAACATCGTCAACGACGCCAGCTACGGCCTCCATCTCCACGGCGCGCCCCGGAACAAGCTGGAAAACAATTTCTTCGCCTACTCCCGCCAGACCGACATCAGCGTGCAGCCGGAGAAATACAACGTCGCGCCGATGGATACCATTTTGCGCCACAACATTTTCTACCAAGGCGCCGGACCGGTCTTCCTCGATACCTCCTATGCCGTCTGGGACCGTAAACCACTCATCGAATGCGATTACAATCTCTTCTGGCCCGCGAATGGAAAAGTCGCATTGGGGCAGGGGACCTTCGTCGGATTCGACCAGCACTCCCTCGTCGCCGATCCGAAATTCAAGGACCCGGCCCACGGCGATTTTTCCCTGGAACCCGATTCGCCCGCCTTCGGCCTCGGCATTCACGCCATTGATTTAAGCAAGGTCGGCCCCACTTCGGAAAAATCTCCTAAAGTTACCCACTAAAAAACCGCCGTTGTCTTGAGGCCGTTTCGCGTTTGCCCCTGCCCAAGACCTTCCTACCCGTGGGTCATACAATTTTTTTACAACCTTTTCACGCGGCCCCGACAAGTTCCTCCGACGGATGCCCAGTATTAGGGGAAACCTGCCATGACTATCCTCCGATCTCCTTTTGTCGTTCGGCTTGCGGCCATTTTCACGATTCCTGAAATAATTCGCGCGCTTTGGCCGGTTCGCACGTCCTCTCTGATGATGATCTGTCGCGTGCTTCTATTCCTGGCCCTCTTCGTGTGCGGTGGAACGGTCCAGGCCGCACCTCCGCCGCCGCCAGAACCCACGACGCCAGTCGGCACAGCCATGGCCAAGGCCCAAAAGCTTTTCAAGGACCAGAATTGGACCGAGGCCCGGAGCGCCTACGATGCCACCCGGGAACTGAAAGGAGACTGGTCCTCCCCGGAGGCCCGGCTCGCCGTCGAAGGGGCCGTGGCCTGCTCGATGAAACTCAGTCTTTGGGACGATGCACTCGCCCGGGCGCAAACCTTCATCACGCAAAACAAGGGACGTTTCGAGGAAGCGGTGGGTGAACGCTTTCTCGCCAGCCTCTACCTCGCCGTGCCCCATCAGGGCACCAAGAGCGGCGGCACCTATCGCCGCGGCGAATACGGCCAGGGCGTCCAGGTCACCAGCTTCAAGAAGGACCGCAAGGAAGCCATCCGCCACTACGAACGGGCGCGCGATCTCCTCCTCACGTTGGGCGCGCCGGATCATCCTGTCTCCCCCGACATGGCCAAGCTGCTCAACATCGAGCAGATCGGTCTCGATTTCGATCTCGTCAACGCCCTCGCCTCCCACGATTACGGTTACAGCCCATGGGGTTGGTGCGGTTGGTGGTGGGGCAGTTGGGAGGAACCGGAGGAGGACTCCGCCGCCGTGGATGAAGCCGATTACGAGCAACCCCGTTGGTACGGACGCGGCAGCGGAGAGGCCCAGAAACCGACCGGCCTGCCGCTCGGCCCCGACGGCAAGCCTCGTTTTCTTTCCACCCCCGCCGCCTATGCAACGACTCTCGGTGACGGTCCTAAAATCCGCTTCCTCTTGGAAGAGATCGAGAAACTCGATCATTCCGAGTCCCGCGAGGCCACTGCCCGCGCCTTGTTCCGCCGCGCGATGATTTGTCGCTCGCTCTACGGACCCGAAATCATGCAGGAATGGGTCAATCAAAGCATCCAGCGCGACCGCTTCGGTCGTCCCTTGCCTCAGCAGCCCGACATGGGTATTCCCGCCAAAAAAATGTGGGAGCTGGGCGATGACGAAGCCATCATCATCGCAGGCGGGCGCCTGCAGGTCGTCACGCTCCCTGCTGACGAAAGCCCCCTGACGTTGTTGCACGAGATCGAAAAGCGGTGTCCGAAAAGCGACCTCGTGGCTGAGTCGATCTACTCCATCGGCCTCTATTATCAGAGCCGCCAGCAATTTCCCGAGGCCATCGCCGAGTACGAGAAACTCGCGAAGCTCACGCCCCTTCCGGCCCGGAACAAGGATGCGCTCGCCCAGATCGCCCTCATCAAAAAGACCGGCGTCATGCTGGACAGCACCGGTGTGCATCTTCCTGCCTCCAGTCCCGTCCTGAAATTTTCGTTTCGCAATACCGGCCTGGTCAAGTTCAACGCCCGCCGGTTTGACCTCGTTGGTTATTTCGATGCGCGGCTCCGTTCCGGCAAAGATTCCCGAAGGGATTTTCAGGGCCTTGATGATTACTTCTTTGAAGACGAGAACCACTGGAAGCCCTATCTCGGCCAGACGGTGGCCGACTGGTCGGAAAAAGTGCCGCTCGATCCGGCCTATCGCACGGCGGAAGGCAAGACGACCACTCCCTTGAATGAGCCGGGCGCTTATCTGGTCGAAGCGACGGCCGATCCCAAGTCGCCCCCCTCGCGTATGCTCGTCCTCGTCACCGATATTGCCCTCGTCCACAAAGACCTCGACGGCAAGGGGCTCATCTACGTGGCCAATGCGCGTTCCGGCCAGCCTCTGCCCCATCACGCCATTCGCGTCGTCGAAACTTGGGAGGAGTACGATGCACCGAAAAATCGGAATCGGTTCCAAATGATCTCCACCGACCTCACAACGGACCAGGACGGCGCCTTGGTCTATCAACGCCAACGGGCCCAGAATGGTAGCCAGGTCCAGGCCATCGTCACCAACGAGAACAACCGCATGGCCTTCTCGTCCCTACAGAACTGGTCGGAGAGTGACAATGTGAGCCAGGGGTTTGAAAATGGCCCGCGGATTTATGTCATCACGGACCGGCCCGTCTACCGGCCCGGCTCCACGGTAAAATTCCGCGCCTGGATCCGCCAGCGGCAAAACGGCCAGTACGTGCCTCCCAGGGCGGGTGATTCCATCAGCGTCGATATCCGCGATCCGAAGGGCGCCCAAGTCCTCACCACGAGCTACAAAACGGACGAATCGGGTTCGATCTCCGGCGAATACACGCTGGGTTCCGAGCCGGCATTGGGGCTCTACAACATCATCGTTGGCAATGTTTACAGTTCGCCCCGGAATATCGCGGGCGGTGTCTTTCGTGTAGAAGAGTACAAGAAGCCCGAGTTCGAAGTGACTGTCACACCTTCGAAAACCCAGGCGCGCCTTGGCGACAAACTAACGGCGACGATCAAGGCGTGGTATTATTTCGGCGCGCCGGTCGCGCAGGGTCAGGTCAGCTACAAGATTTTCCGCGAAGACTATCACCACGTCTATTGGGGCCCCGGTGAATACGACTGGCTCTACGGTAAGGGCTATGGCTATCACCCCTACGCCTACCCCTGGTTCCCATGGTGGGGACGTTGGGGCTGTTTCATCGTCGGTGATTACTGGCCTTATTACGGCGCGTGGCCCTATGGCGGATACGGCGGCTTGGGCAGTGACGACCAGGAGATGAACCGGCGCAGCCTCGAAAGCGGCACACGCAAGGCCTTGCGCGAACTCGTGGCCCAGGGCACTTCTCCGTTGAAACCGGACGGCACCTATGAAGTTGAATTCGACACCGCCTCGGCCAAGCGCGATCTCGGCGACCGCGATCATCGTTACACCATCGAGGCCGAGGTGCGCGATGCCAGCCGCCGCACGATCACCGGCCAGGGCGATGTGAAGGTCACCCGCCAGGAATTCTATGCCTTCGCCGAAAACAACCAGGGCTGGTACCAGCCCCAGGACGATGCCTTTGTCGATGTGCGGACTTTGACCGCCGACAATGTCCCCGTGACGACCCAGGGCAAGGTGACCGTCTATCGCATCGGCTTCCCCGACGACTCGACCACGCCGAAAGAAAAGGAAGTCAAAAGCTGGGACGCCTCCACCGACGAGCAGGGTCGTCTTTCCTTCAAGTACCCGATTCCCGAGGAGGGACAATATCGGATCGTCTACGCCACGCACGATTCGACGGGACAGGAAATCCTGGCGAACACGGTCTTTTGGGTCGCGGGCCCCAAGTTCGATGGCCGCATCTATCACTTCAACGACCTGGAAATCATCTCCGACAAACGCACCTACAAACCGGGGGATACCGCGCACCTGCTCGTCAACACGGCGGAGAGCAATTCACGCATTATTTTCAGCGATAACGTCTCCCAGGGCATCCTGCACAACTACCGTTTCATCGATCTCCCGCAACGCAGCACCATCATTGACGTCCCTGTAACGGAGGCGAGCATCCCCAATTTCTTTGTCGAGGCCACGCTCGTCCGCAACGGCCAGGTCCACCAGGAAATGCGGGAGCTCTTTGTTCCGCCGACGAAGAACCTGCTCAATCTCACCGTGCAGACCGACAAGGAGACTTACAAACCCGGCGAGCAGGGCAAGGTTCAACTCAAGTTGACCGATGCCGACGGCAAACCGGTCTCGGGTCACGTGACGCTGACCGCTTTCGACGAGTCGGTGACCTATATCCAGGACGAATTCGGCCCCATGCCCAAGGTCTTCTACTATGGCCAGCGCCGGGAAAACCATCCCTATGTCGACGCCTCGCTCGACCGGACTTCCCGGCCCGATGGCACGTTGGCCAGTCCCCAAAATGAACTCTATCAGGGCGGCTATCCCGACGGTTGGGCCGTTAATGGAAGGGTCTTCGGAATCGGTGGCCTGACGCTGGGGGGAGGGGTATTGCTGAATGGATCCAGTACCTTCACGGGTGCAGTCTTGATGGGTTACGCGGCCTCCAGTCGGGATGGCTTGGTGGCTGGGCAGTTGAGCACGGACGAATCAATAACTTTAAGCTCGGTATCGGCTACTTCACCGGTGGCAAGTCCAATGTCGGTCGCTAGTTCTTCCGGGGTCTATTTTGCTGACGTGCTCTCAAAGGAAAAAGCGGGTGCGGACTTGGGCGATGTCGCCGACAAACAGGAGAGATCCGACGGTCTCTTCGGCTTCCTGTTCCCCCCGACCAAGCTGGTCGGGGCGACTGTCCGTAATAATTTTGCCGACACCGCCCTTTGGCTCCCTGATCTCAAGACCGACGACGCGGGGAATGCGGAAACCACGATCACCTTTCCCGATTCGCTCACAACCTGGCGTCTCCACGGTTACGGCCTGACGGCCAATACTCAGGTTGGCGACGGTATCGGTCATGCGACCACCTCGAAGAATCTCATTGTCCGGCTTGAATCGCCCCGCTTCTTCATCGAGCGCGACGAAGTGGTCCTTTCCGCCAACGTTCACAATTACCTCAAGGGCAGCAAGAAAGTGACTGCCGAATTGACTCTACCCGCCGCGCAATTCGCCTCGCTCGATCAACCCGGCCTGCAGCCCGACAAGGACGGCAACCTTCACCTCACGGCCACCGCCCGCGTGGATGCGAAGGGCGAGCACCGCTTCGACTGGCCCGTGAAAGTGCTGAAAGAGGGCCTCGCCCGCGTGACCGTCAAGGCGCTGACCGACGAGGAAAGCGATGCCATGCAAATGGCCTTCCCCGTCCTCGTCCACGGCATCAACAAAATGGTCGCACAGGGCGGTTCCTACCGGGTGACCGACAACGGCACGCGCGAACTCCACCTCGATCTGCCCAACGAGATCGACCCCGAACAGACCAAGCTCGAAATCACCCTCTCTCCCAGCCTGAGCGGCGTGATGATCGATGCGCTGCCCTATCTCGCCGGTTATCCCTACGGCTGCGTCGAGCAGACCATGAGCCGTTTCTATCCGTCGGTGCTCGTCCGCGACACCCTCAAGAAAATGGGCACCGACCTGGAAACCGTCGGCAAGCAGCGCAAGCAGATGAACGCCGCCGACCTCAAGCACCGCTTCGGTCGCGACCACGATCCGGTCTTCGATTCCGATGAACTCAACAGCATGGTCCGCGCGGGCCTCCAGCGCCTCGCCAATTTCCAGCATGACGATGGCGGCTGGGGCTGGTGGCACGACGATGATTCGTCCCCCTATGAGACCGCCTATGTCGTCCAGGGTTTGAAGGCCGCCCGCGATGCGGGAGTCAGTTTCGACGGTAACATTTATGGCCGCGGCACGAGCTACCTCCAAAACTCCGTCCAACACGAATTGAACAAGCCGAAGGACAAACAGGTACTGGGCAGCGCTGAGACCCAGGCCTACCTCGCCTACATCCTCGCGCTCACCGGTAGCATCAATAATCCCGACCAGGTCAAATGGCTCGACGAACTTTACGAAAAGCGCGGCGACCAGAACAACTACGGCAAGGCCCTCCTCGCCCTGACCTTCAAGCTCCGCCAGCAGGACGACCGCGCCGCTCTCTTGCTGCAGAACGTCCTGCAATTCGCCGATCGCGACGATAGCAATGAGACCGCTTGGATTCGCACCCCCTCCGCCGGTTGGTGGTTCTGGTGGAACAACGACATCGAGACCAACGCCTGGGTCCTCAAGGCCCTTGTGGCCATTGACCCCAAAAATGATCTCTCCCCCCGCATCGTGAAATGGCTGATGAACAACCGCAAGAACGGCTACTACTGGCGTTCCACCCGCGACACCGCCCTCGTCATCGCCGCCATGGTCGATTACATGCAGGCCAGCGGCGAAGCCAATCCGGATTACCACCTCACAGTGAATATCGACGGCCAACCCGTGAAGGATGTCCATGTCACCAAGGACAACTTCTTCACTTTCGACAACCGGGTCGCCCTTTACGGTCTCCAGGTCAAACCCGGCCCGCACACCGTCACTCTGGAAAAACAGGGCCCTGGTGCCCTCTATTACTCCGCCTACCTCAGTTACTTCACGAAGGAAGAGGACATCAAAGGTGCCGGAAATGAAATCGGCATCACCCGCGAGTATTACCTGCTGAAACCTAGGACCGAAACCGTCATGGCCCAAACGCAGCAATCCCATTTGGGTTGGTTCGGCTGGCTCTATTCGACACCGCCGGCAGGTCAGGAGAAGCCCGAGGACGCTGGCGGCCACAAGGAACTGCGCTCTGTCTTCGACCGCATCCCGCTCAAGACTGGTGACGCCGTGACCAGCGGCGACCAGATCGAGGTCGTGCTAAAAATCCACTCCAAGAACACTTACGACTATCTCGCCTTCGAGGACATGAAGCCCGCCGGTTGCGAGCCGGTCGATTTACGCAGTGGCGGAAAATTCGCGGGAGGACTTTGTCCGAACGTCGAACTCCGCGACGAGAAAGTTGTCTTCTTTATCGGCCTGCTCGAACAAGGCGACCACATCCTGCGTTACAAACTCCGCGCCGAAACGCCAGGGACTTTTCACGCACTGCCAACCTCCGGCTTTGCCATGTACGCGCCGGAAGTCCGCGCCATCAGCGACGAGATGCGCCTGAAGATCAAGGATTCGCCCGGGCTGTAGTTCTGCACTTTGCTTTTAAATTCGCCTCAACCGTGCGAATTGCCAGCTACCACGCAAGGGTCATGGTGCCCCTGCTTTCTTCATGTTGCTCATCATGAACATCCTGCAGAGGCTCTTCGTCTGTTGGCATGCCCAATGCCATTAACATTCTCAATATGAAAACACTCCTCCTCGCGTTCATGGCTGTCTGCACCCTTACCGCCTTCGTCGGCTGCTCATGTGATAATGATCGGCGGACAACCACCACCTACGAATCCGCCTCCGTCGACACAAAAGAAATGCATCATCGTCACTAAACGGCTGTCTTCATCCTGTCAGGACCTCAACGGAACAAACTCTATGAAAAATTCCTCTCTCATGTTGTTGGGCTCACTAGTGGTGATTCCTTTGGTCCTGGCAGGATGTGGCCGGAGCGAACCGGCTGCTAATGACGTCAATACCACGCGGACGAATACCGTGCTCACCCCGGTGCCTGCAACCTCCACCTCGACTGAGACGACCAATTCAGCGTTGACGCCCAACGCGCCCACAGGTGCCACCAATTCCGGAGTTCCGGCCCCGGAACAATCCACGAAGCGGGATACCAATGTTGGTCCGTCATCGACGTCGGTTACAAGCCCCGTGTCGGAAAGTTCGAAGACTGAAACCAACGCGGCTCCGTCTTCAGCCGATTCCGGCAAAACACCTTCGGAAGGCTCCAAGTAAGCGACGAAAGGGAGTGATACCCTTTCCACAAATCTGCTTGAGGCCTTTGTTTAGCTAAACGATTAACCTCGATTCACCCCCTTTTTCAGTGTTTTCTTTTTTTCTCGGGGTGTAGGTTGGCGATCCCAACCTCCACCCATGAAATCATCCTCTCTTTGTCTGCGGTTTGTCTGCCTCACTCTTTTCGTTTTGGTCTTCTCGGGGCGTTCCCTCAACGCCCAGGAAACGGGCCCCACCCCCTATCCCGACGCGAAGAACGAATCGGCCTGGCCCGGCAAGGGCCCCATTCGATATTTCCCTTGGATGACGGAAAACCGGAAAGCTTTCTGGGCCCAGCGTGAGGCGAATCAGGGCAAGATTGTCTTTGTCGGTGATTCCATCATTGGCGGTTGGAAGCTGGAGACTGACTTTCCGGCTGCCGCCGTCGTCAATCGCGGTGTGGGCGGCGATACTTCGCGTGGACTGCTTTTCCGTTTCCAGGAAGATGTCCTCGACCTTCACCCCAAGGCGATCGTGATCGAGATCGGCGCCAATGACATCACGGCGGACGGACAGGTTCCGGGAATTATCTCCAACTACAACCAACTTCTGGATATGGCCCAAAAGGCCAATCCGGATGTGCCCATTTTCATCATGTCGGTCCTGCCGCAGGGAATTCCGGCCGATTCGAAATTGCCTGACTACCTCAAAAAAGTGGAGGCCCGCATTCCGGTTCTTAACGCCGAGCTCGTCAAGCTCGCAGGTGCCCGGAAGAACGTTACCTTCGTGGACGCCTATTCCACGTTGTTGTTGCCGGACGGAACGCAGGACGTCTCGCTCTTCGCCAAGGACACCGTGCATCCCACGGCTGCCGGTCACACCAAGATCGCCGAGCCGGTCAAGAAAGCGCTGACCGATCAAAAGCTCCTCTAGACGTAGCGGTGGTTATTTTACCACCATCGCGGTGAACGGGAAAATATAGGCCTGCAAATAGACCAGGACGCCCATCATGGCAGCCAGGGCCAGGCTGTGGAAAAAGACGTAGCGCAGGATCGATCCCTCATGCCCGGTCCAGTTGGTCGCCATGCTCGCCACGACAATACTCTGGGAGTCGATCATCTTGCCCATGACGCCGCCGGCGCTGTTAGCTGCGCACATCAACACGGCGCTGATCCCGAGTTGCTGCGCCGTGATCATTTGCAAACTGCCGAAGAGAACGTTTGAGGCCGTGTCCGAGCCCGTCAGGGCGACACCCAGCCACCCGAGCATCGTCCCAAAGAACGGATAGAGATGTCCGGTATGCGCCATGGCGAGCCCCATCGTGGCGTCCGTGCCCGAATACTTCGTCACATTGCCCAAGGCCAGCATCGCTGCAATGGTGAGTAGGGAATAGCGGATTTTCCAGAGAGTCTCGAAGTAGACCTTCACGATTTCCCGCAACGAAAAGCCCATGCAAAAACCGGCTAGGAGACCCGCCAGAAGGATCCCGGTTCCACTCGACGAGAGCACATTTAATTTAAAAACAGCCGCTTCCGGTTTCGCGCCGACCGCTGCAATCGGGGCGGTGCGCTGCACCAGCCCGTCCAGCCAGGGCATGGAATACTTGTAGGAGAAGAGACCATCCAACGCGGTCTTCACCACCGGCAAGCCCCACACAAGAATAAAGCCCGTCAGGATCAACCACGGTAGCCACGCCTCAAAAACCGTATGCCGGCTTTCCGGGATTTCCTTCTGGTGGGCCGGCCCGTCACTGGGATCAATGCGTGGATTGCCCTCCGCATCCAGACTCCAAAGGACTTTCGGTTTCCAGACGCGTAACAGGGCAACGAGAGCCACAATGGAACAGATGCCCGAGAGCGGCGCAGCCAGCCAGGGCCCGTGATAGTTGGAAATCAGAAACTGCGGAATCGCAAACGCCAGTCCCGCGGTCAACGCCGCCGGCCAGACTCCCCGCATCCCCCGCCAGCCCGCGAAGGCAATCACGATCCAGAATGGAATCAGCAAACTGAAGAAGGCGAGTTGCCGCCCCACCATCGCGGACAACAGCCTCACATCAATCCCCGTCACCTGCTCCAGCGTTGTTAGCGGAATGCCCAGCGATCCGAACGCGACCGGTGCCGTGTTTGCGATCAGCGCCAGGCCCGAGGCATGCAGCGGCTTGAACCCCATCTGAATGAGGATGGCCGCCGTGATCGCCACCGGGACACCGAACCCCGCCATACCTTCAATAAACGCGCCGAAGGCGAAAGCGATCAGGATGATCTGGATTCGCGGGTCCGGCGCAACCGCGGTCAGGCTATGCCGCAACGCATCGAAATGGCCAAACCGGATCGTAAGTTGATAGACAAAAATGATATTGAGAATGACCCACCCAATCGGGAACAAGCCGAACCCCGCTCCATAGACCGCGCTGGCGGTTGCCAGCGGCACCGGCATCCCATAGGCCCAAATCGCAATGACCAGCGCTGCCGCCAGTCCCATCAGGGCCGCAAAATGGATGCGGATTTCAAAAAACGCGATGGCCGCCAGCAAAAGCACCGCGGGAAAAGCCGCCACCAACGGAGACAGCAGCCCATTGCCGAACGGATCATAATGCTGGTTCCAGATAATCATGTGGCAAGAAACGGCACATGCACTCGGCCGCGTGTGCCATTCAAGCTATTTTCACCGAGAAGGCGATGCGGAATAAACTAAACGGATTATCTAATCCAAGAGAATTGAGGCAAAGACACGTCTCTCACCTTTCTCGAAGGTTCACGCAAAAGTATAAGGACTTATTCAGTAAATGAAAATTGAGCAAGGGGACCTTTATGACCTGCTTTAAGTTCCTCCTTCAACCACGCGATTGCTTCAGATCGGGTATGGAGCACATTGGCTTTCCACCCAAGCCCTCCGGAATACGAGTGCCAAAAGCGTGAGATGGCGAAGGCGAGGGGATCCGTGGCGAAGATCGCCACGAGTATCCCGGGCGTAAATACAGCCGTCTTGCGATGTACTTCAACAATCACGCGAACTTCATCCGGGGTGACACGCATTTCCTCCACCTCGGAAAAATCGACCAAGGCGTAAACCAGCCTACACAAGCGCATTTCGTCGAGGCTAAATTGCCTCGCAACGGATAGAATCTGCGGCCCCGTGACAATGCCGCTACCTGTCTTGAGGACGCCCCTGCCATCGTCGATGTAGAAGGAGGTGTAGGGCACGGATTATTTTTTCAAGTTAATCCCCGGGCCAGAGAATAAAAACTCCGTTAAGTGATCGCTGTGGAGCGTGGAGCTTTCGGCGCTCGACTTTGGCTGCCAGAGGAAATTGTCACTCAGCCATATTAGCTGCACCACTACCTTACGGACAAGCTATCTGTCCTAACCGCTTGATAAACAAGCGGAGCCAACGGGGCTCGAACCCGTTAGTGATTTATGCGGTTTTTCGCATTTTGCCTCTGTATGAGAGGTAAAAGTACCTGATTGTAAAAATGCTGTTTCATGCAGATTCATTGCTCTTTACGCGGATAGAGTGTAACCTTTGTAACCATGAAGCGTGCGACTTATCCTTTAGAGGTTAGGGCAGGTAGCTCTCGGGTGAAAATTTACCGCGTAGTCGATGCACAGCGCGAACGGTTCACTTTGTCCTACCACGAAGGGGCGCAGCGCAAGCTGCGGCAATTTTCCGATGAAAGTGAAGCCCGGAGCGAAGCTAAGGCGATTGCCGAGCGACTGAACGCAGGAAGAGGAAACGCCCTGGAGCTGACGGGCAAAGACCGCGATGCGTACCTTTTTGCAGTGGCCAAACTCAAAACGCTGCAAGTGCCGCTCAACGTGGCAATTGAGGAATTTGTCGCCGCGAAACGAATCGGGGTGCCGCTATTGGCCGCTGCAAAATTCTATCACGAGGCGCATTCAATCAGATTGCCCGACAAATCGGTGTCGGAGGTAGTGGAGGAGTTTCTTAAAGCAAAGAAATCCGATGGCCGCAGTATTCGCTACCTTCAGGACTGCAAAGCCCGTCTAGAGCGGTTCTCGCGCGATTTTAAGACCAATCTAAAGGATGTGGCGACGCAAGAGATGGACTCTTGGCTCCGTAGCTTGAAGTTGGCTCCTCGCACCCGGAATAATTTTCGCACCGTTATCTGTTCCCTATTCAGCTTTGCCCGAGATTCTGGGTACTTAACGAAAGGGAAGCCAACGGAAGCTGAGGCGACGGCCGTGGCAAAGCAAGGCGACGGTGACATTGAGGTTTTCAGCCCGAAGGAGTTTGCTGCCCTGTTGGGTGCTGCGGATGAGCATTTATTGCCATTCTTGGTTTTCGGTGCGTTGGCGGGCCTTAGAAGCGCCGAGATACTCAGATTGAAGTGGGAAAACGTGAATTGGGCCGAGTCCGTGATTGAGATTCAGGGCTCGGTGGCAAAAACAGGCACCCGGCGTCTCGCTCCATTCGTGCCTGCTGCTGCTGCATGGCTAGAACCTTATCAGAACCGACGAGGACCGGTCATTGGGGCAATCAAGCTTTACGGGCGTCTGGAAAAGCTGTCCGAGGCAACCAAAGTGGAATGGAAACAGAACGCTCTCCGTCACAGTTTTTGTAGTTACAGGATGGCAACGTTAAAAGATGCTCCGCGCGTGTCCTACGAAGCTGGAAACTCCGTGCGAGTCATTCAACGCCATTACGATAAAGTAGTAACGGAATCGCAGGGGCGAGAATGGTTCGCGACAATGCCCAAAACGCCAGCGAACATCGTGCAGATCAAAGGGGTAGCGTGATGAAGGGGCGAGGCGCGCCAAGGCGTAAAACACTTCTTGAAGCAAAATACGGGTCTCTCGCCAGCGAGGCGGTCATCGCTCACGTTGTTATTTTGAATCAGTACAAAAGAGCGCTGGCGGGTCTCGCCGCACAAAAAAAGCTTGGCTTAGGAAAAAGCCTATTGGAGGCGCAAGGGCGAAAAATCCATAAATTGAAGGACTTAGCTTTTGATTCGTGGCAAGCGCTTGGCAGTCAGCCTACAGCCCTACACAATTTGGCTGCGATAGAGGAATGGAAGCGCGACAAAAAAAGTCCTGCGTTTCCCGCAGAAGTGGTAGTTCTTGAGGCATACAAAGCAGGAGAAAAATCGCAGCCAAAACTCTTGGCCATTGGCAGAACCAAGAACCCGAACCTAACTGCTTCTGATTTTTCAGAAATTATAAAACGGTATGGGTTGCACGATTTAGTGAAAGGTAAGCTGGGGCGTAAATCTAAAAAGCCTACTGCAAGCGAAGAGGTAGAACAGCTTGCGATGCTATGGATGGAAGGGGCAATTCCCCGCAAGCAATTGGAAAAGAAAAAGTTAGAGATATTGGAAAAAATTGAACAAGAGTGGCTTCTGGATGCTCAAACGACATTGGAGCCTGAGCGCCTTGTCCGGATAGAACGCGAGTGGCAGAAACATCAAAAAGAGGACAAAAAGCGCCTTGCACAAGGCATGCGAGTTTTGTCGAAGCGCTCGTAGGCCGTAATAGTTGCCTAACTTTCAGTTGAGCCAGGCAAATATTAAAACTGAAAGCAATCTATGCCGGATGGATGCAAAATGTAACAAGTGGAAACATTGGCTCCCATCTTCTAACCGACAAAGAAGTTGCGGAGAGGTTTAACGTATCGATTAGAACGGTGATCGATTGGCGAAATGCTGGAAAACTTCCGTTCATTCGCATAGGTCGCTCAATTCGTTATAGGCCGGAGTCACTACACGCGTTAGTGGAGAAATTGGAAATTGGGGGGATGCTTTGAATGCTTTGGGTGATATATCCGTTTGCTCGATAAGGCTAAGCCGTGCACAGCACCAACTGGATCGCTCTGGCAGTGGCAACATTCGAGTGGATAGGTCGTTATGAACAGCGACCGATGGCTAAGGTTTCCAATCGGTCTTTTGGCGTTTAAACCGGAAAGTCCGAAAGAGACATTGGATGCGATTCTTGACTATTGCCTGTACACCGTAGGTGGCTCAGCAAAAGCACTTGAAATAAGCGACAAAGCAGCGGACAGGCTTGCCAAAGAAAAGGGCATGCGCGCATCAAAATGTTCAGACCATCGACAGTTCATCAGAGGGGCTCAGATACTAGGTAGCACCGGTGGGGATTGCGAAAGAATGTTAAGAGTCGTTGCCGATGTTGAGGCTTATTTGTCGCGGTCAGGAAGTGCGGCTAGAAACCAAGCGAACCTTAGTAACGAACTGTTTTGGAGAGTTGTTGATACAGTGCGTGGTGAAGGTAGCCGCGAGGAATTGTCATGGCGTGATTTTCGCTTTCTTTGCGCATTACTTTCCAAAATTGGAAATCGAAAGTTTGACCGATGTGGCTGGCAGGAGATTCAAGCTCGAGCAGCTGGGTGGTGCGGTAAGTCTGACATGCGTGCCGCGACGCCTGAAGAGCATGTGCGTCGAGCGTCGTTACTGTTGACACAAGATCAGATTAGAAAAACACGGGACGAGTTAGAGGCCAATCGATTCTTTTGCAGATTAAAATATCGTACCGGGGGCACAGGGAATGGCGGGGAATCATGGTATTCGTTCAGCACAAGTGATCGTTCTGAGATGCTCGACTGGATTGTTCACAAAAAACACCGAATGAAATTGGGAATAGCCCAGATAAGGGCACAAGACGTCGCGTTAATTAACGGTCTCCGAGCAACCCCTAAGTGAGGCCGAAGTCACCCCGAACATTAATAAGAAACAAGCAGAGATTGGCTTGAGAGCCCGAACACTAATAGCGAGTGCATTTCCTACCGAACAGGACACTAACACTACCCCGAACCATATCCCGAACCTGAACCCGAACATAAATTAGAAAAGACTCATCAATGATAGAAGACTCTTTAAACAGAGAAGACACACCATAACGCTGTGGCGTGCTGGTGGATTGACGTTTAGGCGTCAATTATTGCGTCTTTGACTTGCGAGACAAAATAGGTTGTGATGTGGAATGGCCGATCTATCTGAAATTAAAAGCATAAAGAGTACTCAGTACGAAGATGAGGCAAACTTCTATCTCAAGAGCGGGGGAATCCTTCTCGCGGTGGCACCTGGGCAATGGGAAGACAAAGGTGCTTACCTTGTTTACTCAGTCGGGTTTAAAGTTTCTGAAGAGGCACAACCCAAAGCATTGCGTTAGCTGCGATTTAGCCGGTTAAGTTCACTTTCAAGCAACCAATGACCGCGCATGAAGTGATTTCCGTAATCCTCAGATTTACGGCTTAAGGTGTAACTACCAGTTCCTACGCTAATGAGTATACCGGCGTAATCTCCGCCCAAATGAATGCTTCCGGCTTCAAGTTTTGTCCTCGGCGTTATTTTCTTCACGGAAATATTTAATCTTTTAAGCTCAGCGAGGATGGTCTTCACGTCCACACTAATTACAACTTCCAAATAGATCTTCGAGAGTCATAAGTAGAATTGTTCCGACAGTGTTCAAGAGTTGACGAAGACATTTTTATGGGTGCTTTAAAAACAATTGCCTTCGTAGACGGTGAAAATCTTGTTTGGCGGTATCAGGCCATGTTGACGGAGGGAAGAAAGCCCAAAGCAGGCGTGGTGCATATTCCTGATGTTTTTGTGTGGATTGACACTGTCTTTAATTGGTCGATTTTCGACCTTCGACGAGTCGCGTATTATAGCTCCATGGTAGGAGACGCAACCAGACTGCAAGAAACCGAAAAGCAAATTGCTAACACTCAATATTCGTACTCCCACGAAATGGATGAACAGATGCCTAAGGCGAATTTTCAGGTTGTGCCTCATCTTTTTAAAAAAGATAAGCAATCACGAAAGACTCGAATGGTGGACATTCAGATCATCATCGATGTAATGCGCCACACCTTTTCGCAAAGCTACGATGTGATTTACTTGTTTTCCGGAGATGGAGACTACTTGCCACTAATTGAAGAGGTAATGCGTCAAGGCAAGCAGGTCTACATTTCTGCTTTCTCCTCTGGTCTAAATGAAAAGCTCATTTCTCGCGTAGACATGTTTACTCCCTTAGATGAAGATTTTTTTGAAGCGTAAACCGATTCTTTCCGACGTATTGGAGTATTGAAAAGCCGGATCAAAAGCGATGGATGAATTTAAAATCCATGCGCCACGGCTCATTTTCCGGCGCAGGCCGCTTAAACTCTTCCGTGATTCGTTCACGCTCGCCCCAAACGGCCCACACCATTGCAAGCCCCTTCTTTTTCAAATAGGCCCGAAGAAGGTCTTCGCGAATAAAACAAAACCTTTCTTGGTTGCCGTAAGCTCGACCACTCTGAATAAAACCTGTGGCTCTAATGCCCTCTTTTGTTTGAAGATCAATTGTCTGCGGTAAATTTGAAAGATTAAGGCTTTTAGCAATCTCTTTGGTCAGCGTAACTCCTGAGGTAGATGCTCTATCGATATTGCGTCCATCCCAACCAAAATCGACAACCGGAATGATCGTGCGAATTTTACGAAATTCTTGCTTCGTTTCCTCAACCTCAACGAATCGCGAGCTTGCTGTTAATCGCTTCAAAACATCTTTTTGTAACAGCATTTGCTTCGTTTCGCTGTCATCGGGGTCAGCCCCAAACATCTTCAGTCGGACTAAATCGATCTGTGTTATGTCGGTAAATTTGCCATCGAGTAAAAATACTGGCTGCTTTCGCTTGACCATTATTTTCTCTTCTTTGATCAAAAATTTTAGTTCCTCGGACTTAGTTTTAGGAAATGTACTGCACCATGGCATCTCGCCCGCAAAGACGTAATGTGTAGTTGGCTTTTCAACCAGCCACCGCCCGCCGAGGGGTTGTTTGTTTAGAGATGCAATGAGCTTAGGGGCTTCATTAGCCGGAACCAGAAACGATCTAATAAATGCGAAGAGCCGCCGTCCGCTCGATTTGTCTTCTCGCGTAACGAAGCCATCGAGCGCGATCCAAGATGAAGAGACTCCGAGGATGGTCGGTTGCCGTAGATAAGCCTTAAAATCAATTGTGGGCCCTTCGTTAATCCACTTGGTAAGCGAGGTGCTTGATTTTCCTAAAAGATTTTCGACAATAAGCGCTTGCTCGGGAGCAGCGTTCGGGAAACTGGGATCAATATCCACGCTGGAGGTGCGACCGTAATCAAAGCTTTCCTTCAATAGACCTTTGTCTTTCAGCCAGCCTTGAAGCTCCAAATACGCAATCATCGAATATTTCTTGCCGTAGCGATCAACCTTGTGATGCTCTTCGCTGCTGCGCCCATATTCATGGCGTTCAGACTCAATGTTGCGGTCTATCCCTTGAAATTTGGCGGCACTCCAACCAAGTTGCTGCTGTACGCGCCACAATACTTGCGAACGAATTTTGCGATAGCCCTTATGATGATAATCGTAATTTGGTCGTCCTTCAGTAAGGTGACCTAAGGTATAGTTCTCAAAATCCATTCGGAATGGCGATTCACCAGGAATGTCGGCCACATTGGATTTAACAGTGTTCCATGCGATCTGTCCGCCAGAGGGATATGGAGGAGTGAACAAAGTAGACTCCTCCGCAGAGAATAAGTTTTGATTGTGCAGGACGGCAAGTTCGATAAACCGCAAGGCGTATTCCCGTATTAAAACGTGCGTAGTCCGTCCTCTTCCTTTTTTACTGAACAGAATATCGAAAATGCTTCTGGCCTGTTCTGGTAGTATGGTCTTGCGAAAATCTATCTTATTAGGATCGCAATGATGAGCCATTGCTACTCCATAGCTCGCTGCTAGGACACGCTCGAATACGTAGGGATCGTTCACGTCTGCAGTCTCTTCTACCTGCTTAAAGAGAGATGAAGCATCACCCCGACCAAACCAATAAAGTGCCCGGGTGGCTCTATCCCGAAGATTATGAATTGTTGTAGTCAACAGCCATCTTACCCACTTCGACCGCAATTTATCTCCAGCGGTTCTTTGGTTTAAAGTTTTTTGCCAATGAGCTTCTAATTGAACCAAGTCGGTTTCAATCCACTTGCGATTGTTTCTCACCCATTCTGACCAATGAAGATCGCGTTCGCTAACGGACATCTGCTTGAGTACCGAATCCAGAAAATCTGCATTAAGCGGATGGTTTGTGGCACCGCGAGTCCTATAAAGGTTGCCAAAAAGTCCTTCTGAATAAGGCTGAGCTTGAAGTAAGACGTCAGCCACAGCGGTAACAGTGGTAGCATCAAGAAAAGTGCCTTCCAGTGAAGCCGAGAGTCTCAAAGCTGATTCACGTAAAGGCGAATCGAGCAATTGCCATAATTGCTGACCGTTTAATTTCCGAGGAAGTAAGCCAGCAAGAGACCGAAAGATGTCGGCAGCCAACGGATGGCAATTCTGTATGTGTCCGTTTAAGAGAGTCGAGGTGGCGGGTTCCTTAAGCCATGGTTCAAACCCCGATCTGCCAAGCTTTGTTAGGATCGAATTTGCAATTAAGTAGCCTCCAAGTGCGTCATAAACCGCAATGATATTTTGCTGGCCCGGAACGTCACCGGGTGTTCTCAAAATTACTCCCTCTTGTTCTAGCAAATGGACAATACTTTCGTTCCAAGGGCGGCCTTCATCTCCAATCGTGACCCGAAGGTCGTGTTCGGATATTTCGCGGTCATGCGTGTCCCACAGTTTTTGACCAATAACATGGAGGACGCTGCGAACATCCTGCGGAAAGTAGCGACGCTTAAGTGGCGCTAGTTCGCCAATTCTATCTCCGGCACGCTCCAAATAGCGCTCAAATATGCCTGTTAACGAGCCGGGCATTGCCTCTATCCCAACTTCCTTTTCTCTCTTGGGATTGGTTACTTCACAAAATAATCGCAAGGTCAGTGGGTGCTGAAGCAATTCATACGGTAGGTCTGCTTCGCCTGGAAGGATTTTAAAGTATCTGAAATACTTTCGTATCGCTTTCGACATATCTTCCCCGAAGCCTTGCATCTCAATTTGCTCGATGTCATCAGGCAGCGCGTCTTTTGCAAAAGTACGAATGGCTGGATTCTCTTCAGGCGGAGCACGGAATGCCCAATCTCTTTCCATGTGTCTTCGTGCCCCGGTACGGAGCGTAGCTACCACAAGGACATTCGGGAACCGAAGCAACATTTGATCAAGTGCAGCTAGAGGTGCTTTCCATGCCCGAGGATCTTCGGCTTCATTTAACCCATCAAATACGAGAGGTATCCGGCGAGCGCTGCGTTGCCCGGCAGCGTCAAGAGCGGCCAACAGAGCTTCAATGCTTGGTACGGGGTTTCCTTGGATGCTGATAGACTTGGCTAGGTCATCAATCGTCTTGCCTGATTGGAGGTCATGTCCGTGTAGCAAGATTCCGGCGGGCCGACCTTCCAGTGAAGCGGTAACCTCCGCCGCTAATTGAGTTTTTCCTCCACCTGCATCCGCAAGAATACCTACCACGCGAATGCCTAACAGTCGTTCAACCTCGTCCAATAATTGAAGGCCAAGCTTTAAGTCAATTAGAGCATTTACCGCGTCCAATCCACAGGAAAGCCTTGCGCTTCTCAAGTGTACTGGGGCAAGGAATGTCTCACGGCTTATCTCCTTTGGTCTTGTACTAAGACGCTGGTATAACAACTGGAGATCACCCTTTATAAGCAGTTGGCTCGTTTCTATTAGAGCCTCAACAACTTCCGTCGTTGCTTTAAGAAAAAGCAAGGTTGTGGCAGAAAGCCTTCCTGCAGATGCTCGGGGTTCTTTTTCTATCAGCCGAGTGGCAGCCTTGAGGCGATCCGCAATCGTGATCAATTCTGACCATGCAGAAGATTCTCCCAGCATCCTTCGGATTTGACGTTCGGCGTCAACTTGCTGATGGGCCTCTGGGAGCCAGCGCATTTTTATGCGCGATATACTCTGTGCATGTTGTTGGGTCAGTAAAGCCGGGGTAAGTAGCAGTTCTCCAAAGTATGTACGCCGCAAAATTTCTGCGTCGCCAATCAGTAAGCCCTCCACTTCTACCGAACTCCACGCATCGAGTTTCATTTTAAGGCTCATCGATGCCTTTAGGCCATCAAACCATTCTTGATCCGCTTTCGTGAGAGGATGCAAAGTCCAGAGCACCCAGTCGGTCAAATCAGGCAATACTTTTATCGTTTTGGTGATTGCCTCCTTAATTTTGTCTTTCCGCGTTTTACCCAGGACTACTCCCTTCGGAATATCGTAGAATCGGCATTGCCAGCCAAACCACCGGCCCTTTGCGCCTAACGCACAGTTTTCGTCCAGCCGGAGATGAAACTCGACACCCGGCTGGTTTGCCAATGCGCCAAATTTTCCCGACTTGCCGTAATTGAGACGAATTAACGAACGACACAACATTTCGAAATTGTGCGTTGAGCTGCCGGGCAGCTTTAGAAATTCGTTCCAGTTTATCATTGTGGAATTGTCCTTTTATCGTCCTTTTCCTGTATTCGGGTAGTCGTGCGCTGAGTAAACCTCGACGCGCGCGCCTTTGCTCACAAAGAGTTTTAAGAAACCTGATATATCCGATTCGTCCGTCGTGAGGACGATAGTGTCCCCCTTAAGTTTGTAGTTGGAGATCATATTAAACTGTGAAAGTTCTTCGGGGCGAATGTCGTGAAACTTTATTCGTTTTAGCAAGTCTAAGACTCCCGAAGGATAGCTGTGTATCTCATAATAATTCTCATCTGTACTTTGAAGATACTCGGAAATTTCATCGATCATCTCCTTTGTCTTCTCGGCGCTTGTTTCGTCCTGAAATTTTCCAATCATTACCAAGTTGGCTGAATGCTCAGAGCCGTAGCTATTCCATATTTTCATTTTTATTCCCGTTGTTTTTTGAGTTGGTTTAACGCAGACAAAATGCCGTCAGTACCGATCAAGATTCCGTTTTCATCGTAGGACGTGCGCATTAACAGCCCTTTTGCGTTGATGTGAGCGTAACCTCGAAGTCCTCCTTCTTTTTCAAATGGGTTGCAGACAGGCATCCCCTCCGCACTACTTTCACTCACAGAAAGTCGCGGTCGTCCAGTGTAGCGGTTGATCCATGCACGCAGGAGATTGAGTGTAGGTGCGTCAATTCCACCAATCCCATTTACCTTGCTTTCAGGCAAAAGAAGAAACTCAGAAGCACCCATTTGTTCAGCAAAAATGGCTGCCTTTTCAATATCTGGAATGGTATCCGAGTTAACGACATAATTGATGCCAAAGGGGGCAATTTCCTTGAGAGCCACCAATCGCTCACTTAGCAAATGGAACTGGCGTCCGCGCAGTCGTTCGTAAGTGGTTCCAACTCCATCCATGCTTACCCTGACAAAGTTTACGTTGCCCTTTATTCTTGCGAGAAGCGCGTTGTCAAGGTGGTGACCATGTGTCGTAAAGGTAACCGCGAGTCCCGTATTTTGGGTGGCGTGGGCGCAAATGTCAGCAAAACGAGGGTAGAGTGTCGGTTCACCCCCACCAAACCCAATGCCAATTGTTCCATTGCAATCAAGTTCATCAAGCCACGACACTAAGGAATTATATGCGAGATTTGCATGCATCTTGGGGGCATAGCAATAAGAGCACGCCAGATCGCAAGCATTGGTCAAGGCGATGGACACTTGCCGGGGCGCAGGTGCCCAAATTGTTTCAGGGGGGGTAATTTCGTCAATCAGTACATTTAGACCTGAAGCTCGATTGAAGAGATGAATGCCGGAAGGCCCCGAGCGCAATTTAATGCTCCCATGGCGAGCCTCCTTCTCATTTGAATTTGAGATCATCGGCGAAGAGTCCGAATGAGCAATCTCGAGCCTGTACTTTGACAGCCGGGGCTTCCCCGCCAAGCTTAAATTGAACCCTGGGTGCCCGAATGCCCCATGCGCGCGCGCGTGTGCAGGCGCGCGTTATCGTAGCAGGCGAGTCGAGTCGCCACTACGGTTCTGTGGCGTTTAGCTCAAATATCCCGACACAACTCGTCCCAGCTGAGCTTCAGTGCCTTCCGAAGCTTGGCGGCTACTTCTATCGTCGGAACGTATCTTCCTGCCTCAATCATTTGAAGGTAGCGTCGGCTTATGTCGGCCCGCTCGGAAAGCTGCTCCTGTGTGAGGTTCGCCAAGTTTCTGAGACGGTTGACGTTCTTGCCAAATTTAACGCCGTTGGGTTTAGGCACCCTTTTAGAATGCAAAGAAGGATGGTCGCTGAGAGCGAAGCATGCTTCGCTTTGGAATTGACGAGTTGCGCATATCGCGGCAAACCAAGCCAAAGGGCTTTTAAAATATGCATCGTCTACCTGCTGCCATAAGAATCGCGCTATTCTCCCTTGCCTTCACATTGTCTTGCTTCGCGCGTCTTGGTGAAACCGTGGAACAAAGCGTGGACAGATACGGTGTCCCGGTTCAGACCATCAAAGTTTGCGATAATTGTGAACTATTGGTATTTCGCAAATCGGGATTCGAGGTAACTGCCTGCTTTTACAAAGGGACCTGCACCAGCTTAAGCGTTAGCGCCCTCACGGGCGAAAGTTTCAAGTCGGCTCCTTCCGAAGCAGAATGCGATGCTATTCTGCTTGAAAATAGTGAAGCTTCGAAGTGGGGAAAATCACAAAAAGTTGGGGACGATAAAATTTGGAAGCGCGAGGATGGTGGTTTCGCCGTACGCAAATTTATGGATTCCCTAACGATGGTGAGTCCCGACAACGTAAAATTCTCCGAAGAAGAAAAGGCAGCTGAAGCGGCTGCGAGCAAGGCAAAAGCCCAAAATACTACCTCAGGACTTTGAGGGGGCAGTCGAAGCATCGAGCGCATTCTTCCGTGCTGCTCGTGTAACCAATTTGTAACCAATTTCAGGTTTTGCGATTGTCAGTCCGCTTTTCTCCTCTGAAAGAAGAGAGCGGAGCCAACGGGGCTCGAACCCGCAACCTCCTCCGTGACAGGGAGGCGCTCTAACCAATTGAGCTATGGCTCCTAATTTCCCGCCCTTATCGGGCGAGTCGGACAGGTTAGTTTCTCTTGGGGGCCATGGCAATGCTTTTTCAAAAAATCACGAGTGACGACGGCAAGTCCTTTCGAGACAAAGGCTTCTCGGCCAGGAGGCTTCGCGTCAGGTGCGGATTATCCCCTTAAGCTTGGCAGGCCGTTTCATAGGCCAGTTCCTCCAGTCGCACGGCATGCTGCGCGGAGGAAAGGGTGTCCGGAGGCGGCCCCGGATTTTTCCTGGTACTCAAGGCCCCCATCCGGTCGAAAGGCGATTTCGAGAGTGGCAGGCCGATGCGTCCACAGAGCGCCCAGACGGGCCGCTTGAGTTTCTGTGCCAGCGTACCCAGTTGCGCGGGCGCCTTGCCCAGAAGAGAGGTGCGGTCGAAGCAACCTTCCCCGGTGATGATCAAATCATGCTCGCGAATGATCGCATCAAGCTTCATCAATCGCCGGACCAACTGAAATCCGTTTTGCCGTTCCGCGTTGAAGAAGGCCATCAGGCCGTACCCGCATCCGCCCGCCGCTCCCGCGCCCGGTTCGTGGGCCACATCCTTGCCCAAATCGCGCTTCACGATTCGCGCCAGGTTCCGCAGTCCCGCATCGAGCCGCTTGACCATCGCCGCATCGGCTCCTTTTTGCGGGGCAAACTGATAGGCCGCGCCCTTGGGTCCATAGAGCGGGTTGTCGACATCCGTCGCGACAACGAAACGGGCCTTCGGCATGACAGAAGGCGGAACGATGCGCGCCAGTTCGCCAAGCCCTCCGCCGTTGAGCGAAATCGGCTTTCCCTCCTTGTCGAGAAAGCGGTACCCGATGGACGCCGCGAGCGAAATCCCTCCCTCCGTCGTCGCGCTGCCGCCCAGCCCGATCAAAATCTCCTTGTAGCCCTGCCTTGCCGCCAGGTCCAGCAACCGGCCTGTTCCGAGGTTACAGGTCTTTTCCGGATTCCGCAGCTTCCTAGGCAATTGAGCAATCCCGGAGGCGCTCGTCAGCCCGATAATCGCCGTGGTTCCATTACCGAGGATTCCCCACTCGGCCCGGCAGGGGCGCAGCGCCGCGTCGACCGTGCGCACGGCCCGAAGTTTTCCGCCCGTCTGGCGCACCATCAACTCCATGAAACCCTCGCCTCCATCGGTCAGGACAAGGCAGGTTGTTTTTGCCCCCGGCCAGGCCCGGCGTACTCCTTTTTCAATGGCCTGGGCCGCCGCCTCGGAGGAGAGCGTTCCCTTGAATTTGTCCGGCGCAATCAGGACACGGGATTTGTAAGAAATGTTCTCCTCACGGCGATCTCTTGGCATGGATGCAATAGAAGCGGCTGTGGTTCGTGAAGCAAGAGAGACTGTCCAAAAACTTTCCCAAGGCATGGGCGCAGTTCTCCCCGTCGCATCCAAGCTCATCTTTGGAGCGGACCTCGTCCCGGTGGCGTCGCTGGCATTGAACACGTGCATTTTCCACGCGACAAATCGCCTGCCATGCGTACCTTCCTCCCATGTCCACTCCCCGTCCCTTTCTTTACGTTAAATCGGGCTGCCCCTGGTGCACCGAAGCGGAAGACTACCTGCATGATCACGGCATCGCCTACGGCAAGGCCGATGTCCTCGACGATTCAGCTGCCTTGGCCGAGATGAAGCGCCTGTCCGGCCAGACCAAGGCCCCCACCATGCGTTGGGGCGATGAAATCCTCGCCGATTTTGGAGCCGAGGAACTCGACGCTTTCCTGCGCGAACGGAACGTCGTAAAGTAAGGGTGGGATGAAAGAACTAAGGATTCGCGGCTTCGCGATTTTGGGGCCACTGGCGCTGATGCTGGCCTGTACACCATTGTTACGTGCCGACGATGTCATGGCCGTGGCCGATCGCCTGGCGCATCAACACCTCGCCTATATCTACGGTTCCGGCGATCTCCATGCCGGCGGCCTCGACTGCTCCGGTTTCGTCCAGGTCGTTTTTCGCGAGGCCTGCGGGATCGAATTGCCCGACGAGGCTGACAAGCAACTAGATTACTGCCGTCAGCATGGCCATCTCTGGGACGCGACCTCGGAATGGACGCCCGACACCTTGCGTCCCGGCGACCTGATTTTCTTCGCCGGTCCCTACGATCTGCCGCGGGAATCCCGGGTGGTCCACGTGATGATGTACGATGGAGGCAACACGATGATCGGCGCGCAGGGCCTGGGTCGCCAGAAAGACGGGACCATCGGCGGCGTCGGTTCCTATTTCTTCCACCCCAACTATCCGGATGGAGTTTTCGGTGAGTCTGGCGAGCGTTTTATCGGTCACCGGCGCATCTTTGCTTACGGTCGGATCGTCGCCGGTCCGGAGTCCCATCCCGCCGTGGCCGCGCTCCAGAAACCGGCGACCGGCAAGCCGACCGTCCCTCCGATCTCCTCGGTCAGGCATTTTGGCTCCAATTCCCGCATCGACTAGCACGCGCCATGACGCATAAGACGCCCAAGATCGATGCGTTGCTGGCGGGGATGGAGGAAATCCCTGGGTTCGACCGGCACTACGTCGGTTTTTTTCGCTGCTTCAATGCCCAACTTTATTACGAGGCCCACGATGTCCTTGAGGAAGTCTGGCTCCCGATTCGCGGCCAGCTCCAGGCCCGCTTTTACCAGGGGCTGATCCAGACTGCCGGCGGCTTTGTCCATTTGCAGAAAGAACGTCTCGGGCCCGCCTCCCGTCTTTTCGCCCTCGCCCTCGCGAACTTCGAGAGCTATCCCGCCCGTCACGCCGGCATCGACCTCGATGCGGTCCGTGCGGTCTGTCACCAGTACCGAGATGCCGTTCTCGCCTCGGAAGAAAAGCTCAACCCTTGGTCCCGCGAGCATCCCCCGCAACTGGCGCTTCCTTCGGTCGACGTGAACTAAATCGTCGTCCAACCCCCATCCATCGCCACCGCCGCCCCCGTCGTCGAAGACCCCGCCTCCGAGCAAAGAAAAAGCACATACGCCGCGACGTGCTCGATTTGCACGAACTCCTTGCTCGGATGCTTCGCCAGGATCACGTCCTCGATCACCCGCTCGCGCGGAATGCCCGTGACGCGCGCCTGCTCGTCAATCTGCTTGTGCACCACGGCGGTTTCCACATAGCCGGGACAGATCGCGTTGCACGTGATCCCGTCCCGCGCCGTCTCCAGCGCCGTGACTTTGGAGAGTCCAATCAACCCGTGCTTTGTCGCCACATAGGCCGACTTGAACGGCGACGCGACCAGCCCATGCACCGACGCAATATTAATAATCCGTCCCCACTTGCGCGCTTTCATGTCGGGCAACACCGCCTTCGTCGTATGAAACGCCGCCGACAAATTCACCGCCAGCATCGCGTTCCATTTTTCGTCGGGAAATTCCTCGAGAGGCGAGACATGCTGGAAGCCCGCATTGTTGACCAGGATATCGATGGCGCCGAAATGGGCTTTTGCCTGGGCCAGCAGTTCGCGGATCTCCACCGGGTTGGCGAGGTCGGCATGGTGATAGGCGGCCTTGATGCCATGTGTCGATTCCAGTTCCGCCCGCAAGGCTTCCGTCTCCGCTGCGTCGCCGAAACCCGTCAGCATGATATTGCATCCGGCTTCGGCCAACGCTTGCGCAATCCCCTTGCCGAGTCCGCTGGTCGAGCCGGTCACGAGCGCCGATTTGCCACTAAGTGTTTTCTTCATGGCTTCAAATTTGTTCCACGCAGAGGGCGATGCCCATGCCCCCGCCAATGCAAAGCGTGGTCAGTCCTCGTCTTGCGCAGCGCCGACGCATTTCATGCAGGAGGGTCACCAGGATGCGCGCGCCCGATGCGCCGATCGGATGCCCCAGCGCAATGGCTCCGCCGTTGACATTCACCCGCTCTGCATCCCAGCCCAGAAGTTTGCCGACCGCGCAACACTGCGCCGCGAAGGCTTCATTGGCCTCAATGAGATCAACATCTTCGAGTTTCCAGCCAGCCCGGTCGAGTGCCCTCTGGACGGCCGGAACCGGTCCGATGCCCATCGTGGCCGGGTCCACTCCCGCCACTCCCCACGAAACAATTCGGGCCAGCGGTTGCAACTTGCGCCGGGCCGCCTCCTCGCCGCGCATGAGCAGGACGGCAGCCGCGCCATCGTTGACTCCGCTCGAATTGCCCGCCGTCACCGTTCCCTCTTTTTGAAATACCGGACGCAGTTTTTCCAGTACCTCACGGGTAGTCTCGGGCCGGATGGCTTCATCCGCCTGGATCCATAATGTCCCTTTTGATGAAGAAAGCTCTACCCGCACGATTTCGTCCGCAAAACGTCCCGCCTTTTGCGCCGCCGCCGCCTTTTGTTGGGACGCCGCGGCGAATGCATCCTGGTCCTCGCGGCTGATCGTCCACTTCGTCGCCACATTTTCCGCCGTGATGCCCATGTGATAGCCGTGAAAAGCATCCAGAAGACCGTCGTTGACCATGGTATCGGTTAACGACACATTGCCCATTTTGGTCCCGGTGCGCAGATGTGCAAAGTGGGGTGCCTGGCTCATGCTTTCCTGTCCGCCTGCGACGATCAGTTCAGCGGTGCCTGTCTGGATGGCCTGAAAACCCAGGGCCACTGCCCGCAATCCCGATCCGCAGACCTGGTTCACGCCATACGCCGGGATCGCATACGGCATGCCGGCGCCAATGGCCGCCTGTCTCGCCGGGTTCTGCCCACCACCGGCGGTGAGGACTTGGCCCATCACCACCTCGGAAACTTCCCCCGGATCCACCTGTGCGCGATGCAGCACCTCGGCGACGACTCGTTGTCCGAGTTGATGCGCTGGCAGGCTGCTGAGCGATCCACCCAGCTTGCCGATGGGCGTGCGGACGGCCGAAACGATGACGATGTCAGACATGAAGCTCGAAGGTTGAAAACCGAGCATCCAACCTGCTGGCGGCGAGGGGACTAGTCAACAGCTTTTGTCCCGGCGGCTACGCCGGTTGGCTGCGTCTGCCGTTGCCGGGCAAAAAGGCGATGACGGTAGTCGTCGATCCGATGTTCAATCAGTCGATAAAGAAGATAAGCCGTCGCCATGGCGACCGCAGCGTAAAGAGGCCCTTGGACGACAAAGGGAAGGTCCTTCACCCAGGGACGCATCAGGGTCAGGACCAACACGTGGACCAGATAGAAGGGATACGACAGTTCCCCGATCAGGCGGTCCGTGGCGTTGTCCTTGGTGTAATAAAACAGCAGCGGCAGCATGAGAAAGAGGACGGGAAGAAAAAGGTAAAATCTCATGTCCGATGTGCCCGGCAGCCGGCTGTAATAGAGAATGACGATGAAGAACACCCAGTGGAACCAGGAGTAAAATCCCTTGAGACTCCGTAGGAGCGGTTCATGGTGCCGGTAAATCTGGTAGGCCACCGACCCCAGCATGAAAAAGAACAGTTCGTAGGGAAAAAAGCTGTTCATGTAAAAGGGCGAGCGGCCCGGGGCGAACATCTCATAAGTGGTTAGCCTCAGGACGAACGTGGCCGCGACCAAAAGAATCTGGATCCCGACATGGCGTCGCACCAGTAAAGGCGCGATGAGGTAGAACATCAGTTCCAGGTCCAGCGTCCACGCCTGGGGTACAAACGAAAAATCCATCGCCCCAATCGAATGCGGAGTGGCATGGAAAGTCAGGTCTCCCGTCTGCGGATCCAATCCCTGAAACCGCGAGAGCTGTTTGCCGAGGATGAAAAGATTGGTGAAAATAAAGTAGAACCACGCCGATGGACTCAGGATCGAAGCATTCGTGAACCAGGCTTGGTAGAAACTTTGCGGACTCCCCGCCGCGAGCGAGACCAGCCCAAGGGTGATGATTGTCAGGAACAGGACGATGAGATAGGCGGGATAGAGCCGGAGAATGCGCTGCCAAAGAAAGGGAAGATAATCGCCAGGCCGGTTGTATTTCTCATTCAGTACAAGGGCCATGTAGAACCCCGAGACCATGAAGAAACATTCAACCGCCTGGTCCCCGTACAGAAGACGAAAGCCAAAGATGCTTTTGCCTTTCATGTGCGCCGTTAAGACGGACAAGGCCAAAAGCAAACGGAGGACTCCCATGCTTGCTTCTATCGGGCGAGGCGGATGCTTACAAGGTCAGAACATGCCTCATCTCCGCCGGAAATGCATTTCGTCGCCATGTCCGGGGTGGCGCACTTGATCTTGGCTTGTCGTCGTGCCATGGCCGGTTAAGACTGTTTTGATGGACGAAAATGCCGTGGCTCCGTCGCGGGGCGAATTGCTTTGGGAACCCACCGCCGAGGCCGTGCGCCAAAGCAATCTCACCCGCTATCTTCGCTGGCTCGAGACGGATCGCGGGTTGAAGTTCGCTGATTACGAGGACCTGCGGAAATGGTCGGTGGCCGATCTTGAGGCCTTTTGGAAATCCATCGTCGACTTTTTCGACGTGAAGTTTGATCAACCAGCCCGGACGGTGCTTTCGCCGCGCGATCTGCCTGGAGCCCATTGGTTTCCCGGCGCCACGCTGAATTATGCGGAGCACGCATTGCGGCATCAGGGCACAACCCCGGCGATCATCTTTCAGGGCGAGCCCGGCACTGATGGCCTGCCGCAACGGGAGGAAATCTCCCGGGCCGATCTGTTGCAGCAAGTTTCTGCGGTGGCCGCTGCCTTGCGTCGATCTGGTGTGAAACCGGGCGACCGCGTTTGCGGCTATCTGCCGAATCTCCCGCAAACCGTCGTCGCGTTTTTGGCTGCCGCCAGCATCGGCGCCGTCTGGTCGGTTTGTCCGGCAGAGTTGAGCAGCCGGGGCGTCATCGAGCGTTTTCATCAGATTGGACCGAAAGTTCTCTTCGCGGTGACGAGTTACCGTTACGGCGGCAAAAACCATGACCGCAGCGCCGTCCTTGCCGAGATCGTCGCCGGGTTGCCGACTCTCGAACAACTCATCCTGGTCCCTGGTCCAGGCGATCCGGCATCCCCGGCTTGGCGCGAGGGCGTTGTCGTGAGCGCCTGGAACGACCTCCACAAAGGCAACTCACCGGAACTCGTCTTCGAGCCCGTCCCCTTCGAGCATCCTCTCTGGATTCTCTACTCCTCAGGCACGACCGGTGCGCCCAAAGCCATTGTGCAGGGACACGGCGGCATTCTCCTCGAACATCTGAAGACACTCTCGCTGCATTTTGACCTGCGTGCGGGCGATCGCTTCTTCTGGTACACCACGGCCGGCTGGATGATGTGGAACATGGTCGTCTCCGGCTTGTTGCTCAAGGACGTGACCGTCGTCCTCTACGACGGCAGTCCCAAGTATCCCAGCTTCGCCGCGCTCTGGGACATGGTGGAGCAACTCGGCGTCACTTTCTTCGGCACCAGCGCGCCCTACCTCCTCGCCTGCATGAAGGAAGGCGTGAAACCCTCGAAAGACCGACCCTTCTCGAAACTGCGCGCCATCGGTTCGACCGGTGCCCCGCTTCCGGTCGAAGGTTTTCGCTGGGTCTATCACGAGGTGAAGCGCGATCTCCTGCTCGGCTCGGCCAGCGGCGGCACGGATGTCTGCACCGCTTTTGTCCTCTGTAATCCGGTCCTTCCGGTGCATGCCGGTGAATTGCAATGCCGTGGACTCGGCGCAGCCATCGAGGCTTGGGGCGACAATCGCCAGTCGCTCTTGAACCAGATGGGCGAACTGGTCCTGACGGCGCCGTTTCCCTCGATGCCGGTCTTTCTCTGGAACGATGCCGATGGAAGCCGTCTGCGTGCGAGTTACTTTGAAAAATTCCCCGGCGTCTGGTCCCACGGCGACTGGATCGAGATCGATGCGCAGGACGGCCATTGCGTCATCCACGGACGGTCCGACTCGACCTTGAATCGCGGCGGCGTCCGCATGGGCAGCGCGGAATTCTACTCCGCGGTGGAAGACTTGCCCGGGATCGCCGAGGCCCTGGTCGTTGACCTCAGCGGCCTCAATCGCGAGGACCGTCTCGTGCTCTTCGTCGCGCTCGGCGGAGGCATCGATCTCGACGACGATTTGCGCGGCAAGATCAACGCACGCTTGAAGTCCCAGGTCTCTCCCCGGCACGTTCCCGACGCCATCTACGCGGTTCCGGAAATCCCCCACACCCTCAACGGAAAAAAACTCGAAGTCCCGGTCAAACGCATCCTCATGGGCGCACCGCCCGAAAAAGTCGTCAACCGCGAGGCGATGAGTAATCCCGAATCGCTGGCTTTCTTCATCGAGTTGGCGAAGAAGCCGGTTTGATCCCCCTTGCTACAAAAAGCCGGCCGGCAAAAATATGCGCGGACGGATCGAGATATTCGAAATGAAAGTCGGCGCAAAGCTCCTGCAGGGGTTCCCACGATTTCCGCGTTAAATTGACTTGGGTCGCAATCTCAAACGCCTTGACCCGGCGGGTGCGCACTTCCGCGTGAATGTCATGAATGAAATAAGCGCCGCCGGGCTTGAGCAGTTCGAATGACCGCTGAAAGACCTCCTTCCAGTTCTTCATCGCGGTAAAGCCATAGGTGCAGACCACGGCATCGACTTCGGCCTGTCCAACGGTTTGCTCTAGCAGGGTGGACGTCAGTTGGGCGGCATCCATTTTCAACAACCAGACTTGCACACGGCCTTGGCGCTGCGCCGCCAATTCCGCCTTCTTCAACATTCCCTTCGAAAGATCGACGCCGACTATTTTCCCATAACCCTCCATCTCCACCCGCAGATAGGAGAAGTTTTGTCCCGTGCCGCATGCCAGGTCCAAAACCGCTGAGCCCGACGCGAGGTCGAGTGCCTCAAACGCGCGCCGCCGAAACGGGGCATAGATCGGTTTAAGAACCGGATCGTAGGCCGGGGCTAGAAAATCGTAGAGGACCATCGCGTGTTTCCAAAATAGTGAGGCAAGCATCGCTGGCCGCAAAAGCAAATTCATTCGTCCCCGCTTGCATCCATCATCCACTTCTCTACGGTAGCGATTATGACCGTCGAGACTCTCGCCCGCGCGCAGTTCGCCTTCACGATCATGTTCCATTACATCTACCCGCCCCTCACCATCGGGCTGGGGATGACCCTCGTCATCATGGAGGGACTGTGGCTGAAAACGGGCAATGTGCTTTATCACAACATGGCCCGTTTCTGGACCAAGATCTTCGCCCTGACCTTCTCCATCGGTGTTGCTACCGGCATCGTGATGGAATTCGAGTTCGGCACCAACTGGGCTTCCTACTCGCGTTTCGTCGGCGACATCTTCGGCAGCGTGCTCGCGTCGGAGGGCCTCTTCGCCTTCTTCCTCGAGTCCGGCTTCCTCGCCCTGCTCCTCTTCGGTTGGGACAAGGTCGGGCCGCGGCTCCACTTCTTCTCCACCTGCATGGTCGCGCTCGGGTCGCATTTCAGCGCCCTCTGGATCGTGGTGGCCAATTCCTGGATGCAGACGCCCGCCGGGTTCCATCTCGAGAAGACAGTTAACGGTCAGCACACCATCCTGCCGCCGGATCACATCGTCACCGCCGACGATCTCGGCTCCGTCCGTGCGGTCGTCGACGATTTCTGGGCGATGGTCCTCAATCCCTCCACGCTCGATCGCCTCGCCCACACGCTGATGGGCGCCTGGATGTCCGGGGCGTTCCTTGTCGTCAGCATCAGCGCCTTTTACGTCCTCACTAAGAAGCACACCGAATTTGCCCGGGCTTCGCTGAAAGTCGGTCTCGGCTTCGCCACCGTCGCCTGCATCCTGCAGATGATCTGTGCCGACGCCACCGCCCGCGGCGTCGTGGTCAACCAGCCGATCAAGCTCGCCGCCATGGAAGGTGTCTTCCAGACACAAGCCTACGCACCCATGAACCTCGTCGGCTGGGTCGACATGAAGACCGAGACGGAGCACACCATCGCCGTCCCCGGCGTGCTCAGCTTTCTCTGCTATCATGATTTTTCCGCCAAGGTCTCCGGCCTGAACCAACTGCCGACGGACGCCTATATCCAGGCCCGTCATCCCGAGGCAACCACGCCGGAGCAACTGACCACTCTCCGCAAGAGCTATTGGCCCTTTGTCCCGCTCGTCTTCCAGGCCTATCACTTGATGATCGCCGTCGGCAGCGCACTCTTTGGTCTCGTTTTTGTCGCCTGCTTCTTCTGGTGGAAGGGCTGGCTTTTCAACGCCGACTGGTGGGCCTCGCGCTGGCTCCTCATCGCCTTGGTCCTCTCCGTGCTCGGTCCGCAAATTTGCAATCAAGCTGGCTGGGTCACCGCCGAGGCCGGTCGCCAGCCGTGGATCGTCTACAACCTCCTGCGCACCTCCGAGGCCATGTCGAAAGTCGTCACGGCGGAGGAAATCGTGGTCTCCCTCATTCTTTTCGCTTTTGTTTACACCCTGCTTTTCCTCGTCTTTATCTACCTGCTCACCCGGAAAATCCAGCACGGCCCCGAGATCGGCGAGGACAAGGAAATGACCCAAAGCTGGAAGGACATCATCCACAACGATCAACCCAGAATCTAGGTCCCCATGGCCGACTACCTCAATATCATCTGGTTTTTCATCGTGGGCGGACTCTTCACCGGCTACGCCATGCTGGACGGCTTCGATCTCGGCGTCGGCGTCCTGCATCTCTTCGTCAAAAAGGACGAACACCGCCGGCTTCTCCTCAACGCCATCGGCCCGGTCTGGGACGGTAACGAAGTCTGGCTCGTGGTCGGCGGCGGGGCCCTGCTCGGTGCCTTTCCCGAGGCCTACGCCACCGTCTTCTCCGGCTTTTATCTCCCCTTCATTTTCCTGCTTTTCACGCTCATCCTGCGCGCGGTCGCCATCGAGTTCCGCAGCAAGGAATCATGGGGCTGGTGGCGTCAACTCTGGGACGTCGCCTTCAGCCTCGGCAGTTTTCTCTCCGCCTTCATCATCGGCGTCGCCATGGGCAACATCGTCCAGGGCGTTCCGCTCAACGATGAACACGAGCTTTCCTTCCGCGCCTTCAATCTCCTCAATCCCTACGCGCTCCTCATGGGCGTGACCACCGTCCTCCTCTTCGCCTTGCATGGCGCCATTTACGTCCTGATGAAAACCGACGGCGAAGTCCAGGCCATCGTCCGCGGTTGGATTCCCTGGCTCGTCGGCCTGTTTCTCGCCGCTTCGGTCGTTTTCAATATCGTCACCCTCGTCCACGTGCCCTACGTCTGGCAAACCGCCCTCGAGCGCCCCTGGATCTTTGGCACCGTCCTGCTCAGCATTCTCGCCGTGCTCAATATCCCCCGCGAGCTCTATAAGGGCCGCGAGCACATCGCCTTCGTCTTCTCCTGCGCCGGCATGGGTTTCATGATGGCCACCTTCGGCCTCACCTACTATCCCTACATGGTCCTCTCCACGCCGAATCCCGAATACAGCCTCACCGTCTTCAACGCCGCCTCCACGCAAAAGACCCTCGGCATCCTGCTCCTCATCGCCGCGATCGGCGTGCCCCTCGTCCTCTCCTATACCATCAGCATCTACTACATTTTCCGCGGCAAGACGAAGACGCTGCATTACTAGAAGTCTTTGCACAACTTGCGATAAAAAATGCTGTCATCCTGAGCGAGGGTGCCCCCCTTCGCTCATCCCCAAGCCGCGTTTTTTGTCCCGGAGGGACATCCGAAAGTAGCCCGGCACTTCAGTGCCGGGTATTGATTACGGCAACATGTCGCGTCCTGAGGAACGCTTGAACTCTAAGATTGCTCAGCGCGTCGGCTTTGCTTTTCCCGGTAGTCTTTCACATAAAGATAGACCCGCGCCGCCAGCAACATCCCCAACGGCGGAGCGAGAAAATAGATCCACAACGCCGTATAGTTTCCGCTCGGTAACGACGAAGCAAACGTCCGCGCCGGATTCATCCCAAAGCCGGAAAGCGGTGCCTCAAAGGTCACGTACAACATGATCAGGATACCGGCGAATGCTCCCGTGAACGGTGCAATCGAAGGCCGGTTCGAGACAAACAAAATCATCCCCATCATCAGCACCGCCGCGAAAAATTCGCCCGCCAACGCCACCAGCACCCCATCCGGCCCCGGTACCGTGACGACATACGTCGTCGGCGCATCCGTGAAATATTTTCCCAGCGTGATCACCATCAACAAGGCCCCCGCGAGCCCTCCCAGGAACTGAAAGATGATGTAGTAAAGCGCATCCACAATCGGGATCTTCCCCAGCCACAAAAACGTCAGCGTGACCGCCGGATTCATGTGCGCCCCGGTCCGTTTGCCCCAGGGCGAATAAATCAGCGCCACCGCCGTCCCTCCCATCGCCACCCCAATGATCCAGCGCCGGATGAACTCATTCGGAATCGCCAGGAAGAACGGCGACGTTGGCCACTCCAGCAAGGCGGTAAACACTCCCGCCGAAATCATAAAAATCCCCAACTGCGCTCCTTCCATCATGTACTCCGGCCAGTGACGCTTGAGGCAGATCGAAAGGTTCGCCCGTTCCGAGCGCAACGGATGCCCGAAGGGATTGAGTCCGTGCTTCATTTAAACTCAAGGAACTCAATCGTGTTCCCAAAAGGATCGAGCAGATAAAACCAGTTCCGGTCCGGCAACGGCACCGCTTCCTTGATCGGCACCTTCTTCTCTTCCAGATAATGGCGGATTCCGGCCAGATCCACCACCTCCAGCGCGAAATGCCGGTTCCCCGCCACCGCCGTAAAGGGCGGCGTCAGGTCGATGTGAATCTGGATCCCCGCGCACTCGAACCAGATGATGTCGTAAACCGCCCGCAACTGCTCCGGCCGCTCCAGCTCCTTCAGCCCCAACACGCCGCCGTAGAACGCCCGCACGCGGTCATGCTCTCCCGTGGGTACGGCAATCGTGACGTGGTTGAGCCGATGGAACTGGATCTTGCCGCCGGTTTCCATGCGGAAAATTCCTACTTCAACCGTTCGAGCAGATGGTCTCCCACCCGCAACGCATTCGCAATCGCCGTCAGCGACGGATTCACCGCGCCGATGCTGCAGAAGAAGCTCGTGTCCACGACATAGAGGTTGTCCACCTCATGCGCCTTGCAGTTCACGTCGAGAACGGACGTCTTCGGATCGGTGCCAAACCGCGCCGTGCCCGCCTGGTGGCCCACCCCCGCGATCGGGATCACCTTGCCCAGGTACGCCGAGTTCGGAATCAGATGCTGGTGCATGCCGAGATGCTCCAGCATGTCCTTCAGTTTCGCGTAGAGCCGCTTGGTCGGCACCTCATTATTGAAGGTGTAGTTCAGGACAATCTCGCCCTTGCTGTTGAGCGTCACCCGGTTGTTCGCCGTCGGCAGGTCTTCCGTCGTCAGCCAGAAATCGACCGAGTGCTTCGCCATCTGGTCGAGCGCAAAGCCCGGCGCGAAGAACGGCGCGTCGTCGCGGAACATCGGCCCCTTCGACTTCCCGATCATCTGGATGTTGCCAATGGGGAAATCAAAGTTCTCATCGCCAAAATAGAAGTCATTGAGCGAAATCGTCTTCTGGAACTGCGTCAGGTTCGGTTCCACGGAGAGCGCCACGACCGCCTGGCTGTTGTGGAACATATAATTGCGCCCCACTTGGTCCGAGCCATTCGCCAGCCCCTTCGGATGCTTGTCGTTGGCCGACATCAACAGCAGCCGCGCCGTGTTGGAGGCCCCGGCTGAGACGACCACGATGCTGGCCGTGTACTTTTCCGTCACGCCGTTGCGTTGGACCACGACGCCGGTGATTTCCCGTCCCGACGCGCTCGTCTCCAGCCGCATGACCTCGGCCTTGTTGATCATCGTCACATTCGGATATTCCAGCGCGGGCCGCACCGCGACGACTTCGGCATCGGCCTTCGCGTGGACCAGGCACGGATACCCGTCGCACGTGTCGCACTTGATGCAATGGCTCGCGTTGCGGTTCGCTTCGTCGAGCATGATCCCCGTCGGCGCATGGAACGGCTTGTAGCCGCCTTTCACGAGATCATCATGCAGCCGCTGGATGCGCGGCTCATGCGCGATCGGCGCGTATTTGTAGGGACGGCTCGCCGGCGGTTCCGTGGGATCTTCGCCGCGCAAACCGTGCACATAATAGAGGTCTTCCGCCTCGGAATAATAGGGCTCCAGGTCTTTGTACGAAATGGGCCACTCCGGCGAAATGCCATCGTGATGCTCAAGTTTGCCGAAGTCTTTCTCGCGCAGGCGGAACAACGCCGCGCCATACATCTTCGTCGCCCCGCCGACCACGTAATGCGATCCGGGTTGGAAAGATTTGCCGTCCTTGTCGTACCACGTGTCCTTGGAGACATAGCGGTTCTTCACGAAAACTTCCGTCGGGTCCCAGTTCTCTTTCTCGCGGGGCAGGTAATCGCCTCGTTCAATGAGAAGGATTTTTTTGCCGGAGGGCGCCAGGCGCAACGCCAGCGTTCCGCCGCCCGCTCCGGTTCCGATGATAATGACGTCGTAGTTGTTCGTGCTCGGCATAAAGTCTCCTTCAGGTTGTTGGTCTGGTGTGAGGCTGGCCGCTTCCCAAAGCGGCAACCTCCGCCAAGTGTGCGGTTTTCGCTTGAACGATCAAGCACAGGTTGTGCCGCGCGGCCATTTGTCGCAATCGTAACAACATTTTCTTAATCTTCTCTCGACTCGACGCGATTCCCGCACCTACATTCGACCCCAAACCAACTACGCCAAAGGACCCCACACCATGAATCTCAAAGGTAAAGTCGCCATCGTCACCGGAGGAAACAGCGGCATCGGCCTCTCCATCGTTTTGGAACTCGCCAAACAGGGCGCCAATATCGTCATCGACTACATCGCCCATCCCGAGGCGACTGATGACCTCGTGAAACAGGTCGTGGCCCTCGGCGACCAGGCCATCGGCTTCAAGGCCGACGTCAGCAAGGTCGACGACCTCAAGGCCCTCATCGGTGCCGCGGTCGAAAAATTCGGCCGCGTCGACATCATGGTCAACAACGCCGGCGTCGAGACCCGCACCTCCGTCCTCGACACCACCGAGGACCAGTATGAAAAAGTCCTCGCCATCAATCTCAAGAGCGCCTTCTTCGGCACCCAGCTCGCGGCCCAGCAGATGATCAAGCAGGGCGGCGGCGGCTCCATCATCAACATCACCTCCGTCCACGAGGACTGGCCCATGCCCGGCAACACCGCCTACTGTCTCTCCAAGGGCGGCGTCCGCATGCTCACCCGCACGGCGGGCGTCGAACTCGCGCCGCACAACATCCGCGTCATCGGCGTCGGCCCGGGCGCGGTCGCCACCCCCATCAATCTTTCCACCATGAACGACCCCGTCCTCATGGCCAAGCTCAACGCCGCCATCCCCCTTGGTCGCATGGCCACGCCCGATGAAATCGGCAGCGTCGTCGCCTTCCTTGCCGGCCCCGGTGCCACCTACATCACCGCCACCACCATCTTCGCCGACGGCGGCATCATGCAAAGCAGCCCCGGCCTCTAAAAACGGTCCTCTCCGAAAGTAGCCGCCGCATTCCAGCGCGAAGCGCAAAAGCTTATTCCGGCCACCAATTAGAATAGGCCGGGGGCCCCAATCCCCAGCGGCGGATGTCTCCCTCCGTGCGGTAGCCGTCGACCGGAAAATAAAGAGAAAGAAGGGGGGATAGGCATCTTTTCAGTCCGCGCACTTGATCGATCCCACTGGTTTATTCACCCGATTTACCCTACGCTTTCCCTTATCCCCTGCACCTATCGCGGCTTTAACCCAGGACCCACTGTATGCTCACCCTCCTCCACACCCGCCTTCCCCAAACCGTCCGCACCGCGCTCGTCGCTTTCACCATCAGCGGCCTCACGTTCCCCGCCAACACCTGGGCCCAGACCGCCCCCACGGAAGACACCCCTCCCGCGGACGCCGCCCCCATTCCCCCCGCCCTCGTCTGGCCCAAGACCATCCAGGCCGACAGCGCGTCCATCACCCTCTACCAGCCCGACGTCGAAAAGTGGGACGGCGTCAGCTTCACCGCCCGCATGGCCGTCTCCGTCACCAAGACCGGCGCCCAGGCCCCCACCTTCGGCGTCGTCTGGATCACCGCCCAGGCCAACATCGACAAGGAGCAGGGCATCGTCACCCTGAACAACCTCCAGGTCACCAAGGCCAACTTCCCCACCGCACCCAAGGACGCCGATCAAATCCTCGCCGCCCTACGCGCCAAGATCCCCGCCGCGCCCATCCATCTCCCGCTCGCCCAAGTCCAGGCCAACGTCGAAATCTCCGGCGCCATCAAGAAGACCGCCGCCGTCCCGGTCAAGAACCCCGTCCCGAAGATCATCTACAGCAACCAGCAATCGATGCTCATCCTCGTCGACGGCGACCCCGTCCTCCAGCCGCTCACAGGTACCATTTATAAGCGCGTGATCAATACCCAGGCGATCATCCTGCAGGATCCGACCGGTAGTACGTTCTACGTGACGGCCCTCAATCATTGGTACTCGGCTCCCGTCAAAGGCCAAGGTCCTGTTCCTCCTCCCGGTAATTCGCAGTCACAATGGACGTTGCTCGAAAACCCACCTGATACGCTGGCCGCCGCCGAGCAGGCCGCCATGGCGACCAAGCAGGTCAATCCGTTGCTGCCCGAGCAGGGCGTTACGCCGCCCACCACGCCGCCACAGATCTTTGTCAGCTCCGTGCCCGCCGAGTTGATCCAGACCCAGGGCGTCCCCAACTTCATCCCCATCGACGGCACCAACCTCCTCGAGGTCAAAAACTCCGACAGCGCCCTCTTCCTCTATCTCACCACCAACCAATGCTACGTCCTCATCTCCGGTCGCTGGTTCACCGCCCCGGTCTTCACCGGCCCTTGGAAATTCATCTCCGGCAAGGACCTCCCCGCCGACTTCGCCAAGATCCCCCCCGACAGCTCCAAGCACAACGTCGAGGCCTCCGTCCCCGGCACCCCCGAGGCCAACGAAGCCCTCATCGCCAACTCCGTTCCCCAGACCGCCGCCGTCAACCGCAACTCCGCGCCGCTCCAGGTCGACTACATCCCGCAGGCCAACGAGCCCACCTTCAATCCTATCACCGGCACCCCGCTCCAGTACGCCGTCAACACCTCCACCCCCGTCATCCGCGTCGACGCCAAGACCTATTACGCCTGCCAGAACGGCATCTGGTTCGTCTCCACGTCTCCGGTCGGCCCATGGACCGTCGCCGATAACGTCCCCGCCGTCATCTACACCATCCCCGTCAGCTGCCCCATCCACTACGTCACCTACGTCCGCGTCTACGGCAGCACCCCCGAAGTCGTCTACGTCGGCTACACCCCCGGCTACATGGGCGTCGTCGTCGCGCCGGACGGCACCGTCGTCTACGGCACCGGCTACTACTACCCGCCCTACATCGCCGGCCCCGTCTACGTCGCCCAGCCCACCACCTACGGTTACGGCGCCAGCTTCGCCGCGGGAGCCGCCACCGGCTTCGCTTTCGGTTTTGCCGCCGCAGCCATCTGGGGTGCCTGCGCCCATCCCGCCTGGGGTCCCTACTACGGCTGGGGCAACACCTACAACGTGAACGTCAACACCACCAATGTTTATAATCATTGGGGAACCGGCACCGTGAACCACAGCTACGGCTACAGCAACGGCACCGCCTGGTCCTCCCGCTCCACCGCGGGCTACAATCCCTACAACGGCCACTACTATCAGGGCCAAAGCGGCTCCTTCCACAATTACCAGACCGGCGCTTCCGGCGTCGGTCGCGAAGGCTCCTCTTACAACCCCGCCAACGGCGCCACCGCCTACGGCAAGGAAGGCGCCGTCTCCAATGGCCACGGTGAATACGCCGCGGGCAAGGGCGGGACCTATAACAATCCCACGACCGGCATCTCTGCCGGCGGCGTCAAGACGACCGAGGGCAACGCCAATACCGGCGCCCAGCACAGCGGCAACACCGCCTACGTCCACAACAGCAACACCGGCAACACCACGGTCGAGCACAACGGCAACGTCTACAGCGACAAGAACGGCAACGTCTACCAGCACTCCGACAACGGCTGGCAACAACAGAACAAGCAGGGCGGTTGGGACAACGCTTCCCGCTCCCAGTCCCAGGACATGGAGCGCCAGTCCTACAGCCAGCGTATGGGCAACGACCGTTTCCAAAGCGAGCGCGGCGGCGGGTACCGCGGCGGTGGCGGAGGCGGCTTCCGCCGTTAAGCGTTCACGTAATCAAAAAGAGGAGGAGCAAAAGTATGTCCCGTTATTCAACCGGTCTCATCGTGGCGCTGGTCCTGTCGATGAGTTTTCCCATCAGCGCCTTCGCTGGCGCGTCCCACAACAGCAAGATGGGCAACCCGCGCTCGAAGACCAAGACCCAGGCCTCTACCAAGAAACACGATCTCTACTACTACATCTGCCCGCCGGAAGACACGAAGCATGGCGGCGAGACGGTCACCCACATCGTTCTCTCGCTCGCGGAGCAGCGCCTCTACGCCTACCACGATGACCAACTCGTCGCTTGGAGCAACGTCTCCACGGGCAAGTCGGGCCACGACACGCCCACCGGCACCTTCAAGATCACCCAGAAGCACATCGACCATTTCTCCAGCAAGTACAACAACGCCCCCATGCCCTACTTCATGCGCTTGACCGACGACGGCGTCGGTCTTCACGCGGGCGAACTTCCCGGTTACGCCGCCTCGCACGGCTGCATCCGTCTGCCCCTCGGCATGGTCAAGGAACTCTACAACCACACCCCGTCCGGCACGCCCGTCACCATCATCGCGGGCCGGATCGATCCCGGCAATTTCGGCTCCGACACCGCCCCGTCGTTTTTTCCTCGGACTTGAAGTCCATCCCATTCTAATCTGCCACCATGAGCGACCATCCTCCCCTCGTCACCCGCCTGGCCCATCTCTGCCTCAAGACCGATAAGTTGAACGAACTGATTGTCTTTTATCGGGATGTCCTCGGCCTCCCGATCAAGTTTGATTTGAAGAACGATGCCGGTGTTCCCTTCGGCTACTATTTTGATCTCGGTAACCGGACCTTCCTCGAAATTTTCGATCATCAACTGGCCGCCAAACAATGGAACCATCCCGCCGATCCGCTCGAGCGCCCCAAGGCCATGCACTACGCCCATTTTTGCCTCGAATCGCCGGACCTGGAAAAGCTCAAGGTTGAGCTACTCGCCAGGGGGCTCAAGACCACCGACATCAAGACCGGCATGGACGGCTCCCTCCAAATGTGGACCGGCGACCCCGATGGCAACGCCATCGAGATCATGCAGTACACGCCGAATAGTCTGCAAACGAAGTAAACAGCGGTTATTGGTTCGGGGCAGTCTCTGTCAAGAACGGGACAGCCCTGTCGTAAACACGCTGTCTGTTCTGGCGACAAGCCACATTGTTTCAGGGCTGTTTTGAGCCCGGATTTGCCCTCTCAAACAGGACATTTTTCGCGTTTGGGTCCCTCGCTTTTCCGCACGAGGCACATGCTGTGCTAAATCAAATGGGCACATGGAAGGATCAGTCCCGCCGACAGCGCATGGGGCACAACCACTTTGAAAGCTTTGACGATTTTTCAAGGAAAGGAGGTGAAAAAACATGATCAACAAAGTTATTACCCGCGCCAAAGCTGCGCTGCGCCGTCTGAAGAGTAAGAAGGGCCAAACTCTCGTGGAGTACGCCCTGATTCTTGCCTTCATTTCCGTGGTCGCCATCTCGGTCCTGATTGCCTTGGGCAACCAGGTCAAGAGCGTGTTCACCACGATCAGCAGTCAGCTGGCCTACGCCAATAGCAGCCACTAGCCCTTGTAGTCGGCTCAGAGACTTGGGAAGTTCGATCCTCCCAAGTCTCTTTTTCGGGCGATTTCCTCGTCCTTCCTTTTTGGGATTTGCATGGAAATTTTCTGGTGGAACTGGGTGCGTTTTTTGCGTTAGATGTCTGAAGCATGGTTCCGATGGACGATGCGTTTTCATTTTTTAAGTTCTCGTTTTTGAACGAAAGGAGGTGAGAAGCATGATCAACAAAGTCATTACCCGCGCCAAATCCGCGCTGCGCCGTCTGAAGGGCAGAAAGGGCCAGACTCTCGTCGAATACGCCCTGATCCTTGCCTTCATTTCCGTGGTCGCCATCTCGGTCCTGATTGCCTTGGGCAACCAGGTCAAGAGCGTGTTCACCACGATCAGCAGCCAGCTCTCATACGCCGGCAGCAGCCACTAGGTTGCAGACAGGTCCGGAGACTTGGGCAGTCCGATTCTCTCAAGGCTCTCAGGGTCATCCGCTGTAGCGGCGGTCTATGACCGCCGAAGGCTTCACCATGACGCTTCGTTCCCTCGTGAGAGGCCCGGCTCCGATCAGGCCGCAATCAGGGTGGCCTCCGAAAAAAATGCCGTCATCCTGAGCGAAGGCGAGCCATGCGATTCCTTTTGTCACCAGAGTCCCTCGAGCCGCAGTCGAAGGATCCACGTTGCCACGAACAAAGACCGCCACGGATGGCAAAGCCACTCCGCGTTCCCATGGCAACTTCACCCTCGATGCTCATGCCAAAGATCTGCCTTGTCTTGCAACTACCGGCCCCCAACTTTCCCGGCAATCTCACCGATAGCGGTCACACCTCAGTCAACATCTCCGCACAGCGAAACCTTCAGCCCCAATTCCTTCATCGCTGCCGCCTTGGCAAACATCCCCTTCAGCGCGCCCGCCCGGTTCGGCGCGTAGACGACCTGGATATGGTTCGCCTTGTGCCGGGCCATCATCTGGTCGCGGGAAACTCCCTGGAGCACCGCATGCATGATCGGCCATTGTGAAGTCGTCAACTTGAGCCGCTCTTCGGTCTCCGCGGCGGGCAAGGCCACCACTTCGGCCAGCCCGGAGTCATAGTGCAGCCCACCCTCCGTCATAAAGACCCGGCTCCAGACCACCCAACCCGGTTTGCTCACACCCTTCAGCGTTCCGCCACCCAGGCGGAAGTACATCGGGGGTTGCCGCTCGCTCGTCGCCTCGGCCCAACCTTGGGCAAAGTGTGCCGGGGGAACGGCGCCGGAGATCTCGAAGACCCACACATAATCATCGATCTTCTCGTCCTTGTAGTGCCGTCCCCACCGCAGGTCGTGCAGGGTGTTTTCCGGGGCGAAGCCGAGCTCCCGCCAGAGTTGGTAGGTGACGAGACCGTCGAGACCCGCGCACTCGTCCACTTCGTTGAAATGGGGCAGCGCCTCTCCCTTGAACAACTCCACCTTGGTCCCCTCGCGGTAAACCGGCGGACGCTTCACGTTGTTCAGTGTACCCTCGACCAGGTCGGAGGCCGGCAGCAGGTCCTTCAGTCCCTGCTGGTACTGGATACCGATGGCCGCGCACCCGAATTCATCGGCAATCCGCACCGCGGCGATATACATCTTGCACTGTTCCAGCACTTGGCGTTCGGTCAGGTCGATTTCGTCCACCGTGCCGAATTTGAAGATGAGTCCCTGGTCGAGGTACCACTGATAGACATTGCGCGCTTCCCCGTCGGAGACCGTGAGGGTCTTTGCATACAGGGCTGACTGGCTGAGTCGCTCTTTGAACACGCCTGTCTGGTGCAGCCATTCATCCGGGATGATGGCGTTGTACATGCCCATGCAGCCCTCGTCGAAAATGCCAAGGATCTGCTGCTTATCGCGAAACGCCTTCGCAAAGCTGGTGCCGATGTCGACCGCCGACTTCGGGGCCTTGACCTTCTTCCACGGCTTGACGTGGGAGGTGTTGTGTTGGATGCACCCCTTCTTCAGCCAGTCGCGCAGGCCTTTCCGGAAAAAGGCATCGGTGAAATCCTCGCTCCAGAGCGTGCTGTAGTCGATGCCCGCCTTGGTGAGGCTGCCGTTCAGGTTCAGCATGCCGACGAGGCCCGGCCAGGTGCCGCTCCAGTTGGCCACCGTCAGGATCGGCCCCCGGTGCGCGAACAGGCCGGCCAGCACGTGATGGCTGTATTGCCAGACCGCTTCCGCCACCACCACCGGTGCTTCCTTGGGGATGTCGCGAAAGACTTCCATGCCGTAGCTCTGGCTGTCGATGAAGCCGTGCTGCTTGGCGCGGTTGTACGGGTGCGCGCGCTTGACCTCGAAACCCTCGTCCTTGATCGCGGCGACGACTTTTTCTTCCAGCTCCGCCTGCGCTTTCTGGCAGACCTGGTTTGCGCTCAACCGCAAGTCCCCACTCGCCACCAGGTAAACGATCTTCTCTTTTGCTTTCCCTTTGGACTTCGATTTTTTGCTCATATGGGTTTCTTGGGTTGGGCCGATGAAGCTGACAGGTTCCGTACCGTGGAACGTTCCACTAATAAGTATCGCTCCAATTTCAAACGGGAAGACTTTTTCGCTAGAATTCCCATGATGGCGTCCACGGCCCGGGAAATGGGATAGGCGAGAGTGGTCAGTCCCGGCTGCAAGGCTGTCAGCGTCGGGCTATTGTCCACGCCGAGCACCGATATCTTGTCGGGCACCTGCACGCCCAGTTCCGCAAGCAGCACCAAGGCTCGCAAGGCCAGCCAGTCATTGTGGCAAAAGAGGGCCGTCGGGCGGTATTGCAGCAGGGCCTGCCCCAGTCTTTCGAATCCTGTATTCACTACCACCTTTGGTGGCAGGCCCAGTTCCTCACACTGCATCCGGTAGCCGCGCGCCCGCGCCTCAATGGCCTCGGCCCGCCGAGCATAGGTCAGGTGCATGATGCGCCGGTGACCGCGGCGGTGAAGATAGCGGACAGCATCGCGGCCCGTTTGCTCCTCGTCGGCGGAAATGAACCGGCAATCCGGTCCGAGGCAGGGACTGAACAGCGAGACGAGGGGAACGCCCGACGTGATCGTCTGCGGCACTCGTATGTTGTCCTCGGGCGGAATCACCACGGCGAGCCGGTGGCGCCGGGCGGAAAAATCCTTCAACACCTCAAGGAACCCCGCGCGATTTTCTACCGGGGTGATTTGCAGCCGCAGGCCCCGCTCGCTCAACGCCCGTCCGAGTTCGTTGAACAGGTCCATGAAAAAGACATTGTTCACCGCCGGCAGGATCGCCCCGACGGTGAGGCTTCGTCCGGTCAACAACTCCCGCGCGACCGGGTTCGGCTGGTAGCCGAGCTGTCGCGCGGCGCGCAGCACTTTCTCCCGCGTCTTGGGGCTGATCCCGGGACGGTCATGCAGCGCCCGGTCGACCGTCCCTTGGGAAATGCCACACTGCCGCGCCAGTTCGATCGAAGATATCATGCCGCCGTATATTCGATCTTCTTTGCCTCAATTTTTCCAGCTTTCACTTCAACAAACGGTTTTCCGTCCTTCACCCCCACCGTGCCGAAACCGGTGGCCGTGGAGAGAAAGCTGCGGAAGTCGCCCTTGATTTTGGGTTCGAGATGAAGGGTCTTGTCCACCGCATCGTACCGGGCACCTGAAAGCGCCTGGAGCAGGGAATAGGAAGCCATCGCCCGCGCATACCAGTGGCCGCACTCGAATTCGTCAAACGGGTTGCGGACTCTGCCGTCATACCGTGCCCGGACCGCCCGGACAATGGTGAGGCCCTCCTCGATCTGCCCGAGCGAGATCAAATGCGCGGCGACCTGGTACTCGATGCCGGTCCACACTTCCTCGGAATAGACCATCGGCAGGGAAAGTCTTCCTCCGCGTGGCCACGTGCAAAGCAGCAGGCCTGGCTCATGCCCCAGCGCGTATGTGCTGCGTTGCGGATTGGCGTGCTCGAAGAGGTCTTCCTTGAAGTTGTGCTTGAAGACCGAGGCGAGATGTTTTCTGACTTTGTCTTCGTCGATAAAAGTTCCCAGGCCCGCCGCCCAACCCATCCACGCGCCGATGATGCCGTCCGCGAGACAGCCGTCACCGTACTGGTACTTCGGTCCTTCCTTCGCGATGAGGGCGTCCGCTTCAGGGGAGGCAACGAAATGAATCATCGGAACGATGTTGTCGGACTTCAGTCCCTTCGTCTTGATCTGTTGGTGGAAGTATTCGCCATTGAACAACTTGTCTTCCAGGAAGGAGCGTCCGGTTTTCAGGAGTTGGTTGTACAGCGGCGTTTCTTCGCCCAAGGCCTTGCCCATCTCGATCGCGGCTTTCAAGGCCCCAAGATAAAAACTGGTGCACATGCCGTCCGGTCCCCAAAATTCGATGTCGTAGGTGTTGTGATGCGGTTCCTCGAAAACGCCGAGATGTGCGGGGTCCCATGTCTCGATGCAGTAATCGAGGCTCTGCTTCACCTGCGGCCACATTTGCTTGAGCCACGCCGTATCGCCGCTGATGCGCCAGTCGCGATAGACCTTGATGATGCCGCCCGGTTGGCCGTCCGCTGCTGCAAAAGCGATGTGTTCACAATGCGGGCCCGAAGGCAGCGTGGAACGGAAATTCTGGTGACCGTGTTCGTCCTGGTTCTCGAAAAATTCGGTCCGACGGAGGCTCCTTTCCAGGTCGGGGAAAAGATGCGGCATGGCTTGGGCGTAGTTCCAGACGTGGGTGCACGAGCCACTGCACGATCCATGGTTATCGTGGCAGCCTTCCCAGGCCCAAATCCGTCCGTCAAACTCACGCAAAACGGTCGGTGATTTCAGGATCGTCAGGTTGGCCGCGACCGCATCGATGATTTCCGGCGGCAGCGTCGAATCGTAAAAGGCGTCGCTAAAAGTTCCGGTCTTGGCCCTCAATTCGGCGTATTTTTCACTCCAATAGGTTGCCACCGCGTCGATACTCTCGAATTTGGCCGCATAATGCGGACGGTGCCGGTGTCCCCGCATATTCCACGATTCCAGGTCCGAGTTTGGGACATACCAGGCCCACTTGACCGTCACGGTTTTCTTCTCGCCCGGCGTCAATTGGAGCGGCAGATAAAGACTCCCGCCCTTGCTCGGGTCACCCGAAGTGAGGGCAGGTTGGTCGATGACGGCTCCGTCTTGGATCGATTTCCACAACATCGTTTTCGCATCGAACCAGCCCCCGCGAAACCAGGCCGGGTCCACCTTCGTCGCTTCGTCTTCGATCCACGCGTTGAAGTGGCCTGTTGCCCACGGCTTGTCATGCTGGGCCCTCTGTTCAAGCGAGAATCCATGGCGGCTGCGGGAGACGCGGTCCCTTTTATCGGGACCCATGGCGAGAAAATTCTCCGCATGAAACGAATAGACCGCCTCCACCGGTTCGTTCGTCGGATTGGTGAAGTGGTACTCGATCCCCGCCACCGGCAGGCTCGAATGGTCCGATTCGCCGGGAATGAACGGGCTCCAGGCCGTGATCTTTACCTCGAGAGGAACATGCGCGTCGGCCAGCGCAATCTCCGCGAAGGGAAAGCGCGTGGAAAAAGTCGCGGACTGAAAGCGGGGCAGCCCAAACGTCTTGCCGCCCAGCCCGCTCCCCGCTTCGGCGATGCCCAGGATTTTCCACTCCGGCACCGGTCCCTCCAGCACTCTCGCCACCCTCGGCTGGCCTTTGCCTCCGCGGACGGAGAGAGCGGAAAAAAGGATCGGCTCGTTGAAAAGATGAGGATGATGACGCAATGAGACCGAGGTAAACGCGCCCGTTCCTGCGACACAAATCATGCCCGCGCCGATGCCGCCCAGCGGGAAGGCAACCCGGCTGAGACGGTCGCCTGCATAGGTTCCATAAGAGGGAAAAGAAGGGGCCGGGGCGGTCAATTTCATGCCAAAATCATTACCGTGTAACTACACGGTGTCAATCCGGCCCTTTTGATCACGGCTTGGAAGGCGATAAATTAAACCCGGAAACCGATCCGGCGAAATCCCTCAAGTCGCACAACCAGACTATCCAAATGCGGGCAAATAGGCTTTAATCCACCTTCTCTTTATGGACTTCTCCATCAAAATCCTGAACCTTCTCCTGTTCGTCCTGCTGGCCGTCAACGTTTCGGGCTGTGCGAACTCGGACAGTGACCTCGACTACACCCGGAAGACGATCGATAATTCCGGCGACAGTTCGTACCACGGCTGGAGCGCCCCACCCAAAGAAGTGGATCCATCCAAGTAGAGGCAGTTCTTGCTGAGAAGAGAGTAAGCTTGATAGCCTGACGCGATGAAATTGTGGCTTTGGCTTTTCCTCGTCCTTTCCTGTCCGGTCATGGCCGGGGCCACGCCTTGGGTCAACGAGACGTTTGATGAGTCGGGACTGGTGAAGCAACCTCCGACCGGACCGCGGAAACACGTTTCTTGGTTCACCAAGGACGGCCCCATCAAGGTGGTGGTCGACCCAGTCCTGGGGGATGGCAGCGCCTTTAAGGGAAACAACATTGTCGGCATTCTTCCCTTTGCGACGCTGACGAACCCGGGCGACAGCATCACGGTCCATTTCACCTTCCGTCTCGCGGGACCGGTCACGGCCACGGACCACGGGTTCAAGCTGGGATTCTATGAAGGAGGCGACCCGAACGATCCTTGGTTTTACGCCGCAGGCACGGGCTACCGGTGGAACATCAGCACGGGCGGCTATCCAATCCCGGCTTCATTGGTGAAGGAATCTGGCGGCGCCGGGCAAAAAATTCTGAGCGGTCAGGACACGAACGTGATGGCCCAAAGCAAGGCAGCCTATTCCATCAACGACACGGCCAAACATACCGCAACGATTATCCTGGCCATGACCGACAACGGCCTGACTCTTTCCCTGGCCATCGATGACAAGAAGTTCGCTTTTCAAGCGAGCGACCTGTTGCCGCCCTCCACCCTGTCGCCGACCCGCTTCGCGATCCGTTCAGACGCGAATACTTTCCTGCTCGACGATTTCACCGTCGACATCAAGGCACCGACAAATCCCACGTCGCTCTAAGCCAAGTCAATGGGACTTGGATGTCGGCGTGTACATGCCGGTCAGGCGGGAGATCAGGATGGCCACGTAGAAGACCGCGACCAGTTGCTCAAGGATAACAAAGGAGCGCGCGCGCGCGGTATTGGGATAGATGTCCCCGAAGCCTACGGTGGAGAGGGTGGTGAAACTGAAATAGAGGAACTGCCCCCACGGACGCTCGCCGGCGTGAGGTTCCATATGGACGCCACTAAACGAGCCGGGCTGCGTCAGCTCAAGAATGAAGTCGAGCGTGCCAAAGGACATGGCGATCAGGATATAGGCGCAGATCGCACCGAAAATATGTTCGATGCCGACCGCTCCTTCGTCCAAGACAAAAGAGAGGACACTGGCCGCCGTGTAAAGGAGCGTGGCCAGGAGAATATACAGGATGGTCCGGAGCAGGACGGCAGGGTCGCCGTCAAAAATGTAGAACCCGCCGGTCACGGTCAAAACCAGGACGAGCGAAACCATCACCCAGATTTGTGTCATGCCCTTGGAGACGTAGAAGGTCGCGAAGAAAATGATCGCGCCGAGGATCATCAGTTCCCACTGGCCTCGTGCTGAACTGGAGAACGAAGGGATGGCGAGGATGAAGCCGACGAGCAGAACGAGGAGCCAGAAAAAGCGCGCGCGGGTGGCATGGGCCCAGGGGCTGTGGCGTCGGCCGGAAGTAGACATGCGTGGAGCTTGTTTTGTAGTAAATCTCAAAAAAAGCAATCTCGCCGGGGAAGAGATTCATTCACGCAGACCTGCGCTTGTGCCGTGCGCGGTTCGGAGCTATGCATGAGCGAGCTCTGTAACGAATGAACGACTTCAAGACTTACGCACAGGAATCGGCCTACGTCTCGCCGTGGTCGTGGCGCGAAAAGGCTGGAAGACTCGCTTGGGAGATAATTTGGGCGTTTTTTTGCTCATGGACGCCGAAGCCATTCAACGGCTGGCGTTTGTTTTGGCTGGAAGTTTTTGGGGCGAAAATCGAAGGCACGCCATTTGTTCATCAAAAGGCGCGGATCCAAATTCCATGGAACCTCACGCTGCACGACCGGAGCTGCCTGGGAGACCGCGCCAATGCTTATAGCCTCGGCGAGATTGAACTGGGTGAGGGATCGACCGTGGCCCAGGAGGCATATCTTTGTACGGGAACGCACGACTTTGGTCATCCGGCACTGTGCCTCCAGGTGGCCAAGATCACGGTTGGGCCACATGCCTTTATCGGCGCACGGGCCTTTATTCTGCCCGGTGTGGTGGTGGGAGAGCGGGCGGTGGTTGGAGCCTGCGCTGTCGTAACCAAAGATGTTGCGCCGGGAGTCGTGGTGGCGGGAAATCCCGCTCGGGAAATTGGCCGTCGTCCGGGCCCGCGCGCCTGAGATCAAGCCGGACGGGGATCGCTCAATTTGTCCATGAGTCCAGTCAGGCGCTCTGCCGTCTCCGCTGCCCGGTTTCGCATGGCGTTTCGCGGAAGTCCCGCCCAGAGCTTCGCTTCGAGGGTTTCGTCGCAGCGATGGAGCAATGGGGAAACCGGATAGGATGAGGGAAGATCTGGTTGAAAGGCATGATTGGTCACGATCACAGGTAGACCATGATCGAGCATGGTTGCGACGGTGCTACTTTTACCGATGAGTCGCCACGGCGTGGCGGCCAGTCCGAAATCGGCGACTTGCATCAGGGTCGATATCTGGGATTCCGTGCAGTCGCCCAAGGCCATAAAGTCGATCGCCTCGCCATATTTGGCGGTCAGTTCCTGCCACCGGCCTTTGCCATGGACTCCGAGGCGGCCGGCGCTGACGAGGCAGGCGCGCCTGTCGGTTTTGGCCAGGGCGGAGCTCAGGATCTGCATGAAAGGCTGCTCCTGCCACTCTGGGTAGAGAGTGCCGAAGAACAGGCCCATCCAGTAATTTGGATGCGTGCCTTTGCGGTCGCAGAGGCCGGCTTCGATGAGTTTTTCGGGAATGTCGGGGCCTTGCTCGATGGAACGAATGGGAACGTTGCTGAAGAGCGGCGTCTCCACCGCAGTGATGCCCAGGTGATGAAGTTGGGAAGCATAGTACCCATTGGAGGTGGTGACCAGGCGGGGGGCGAGTTGCTGGAAGAGTTCTCGGATATAGTGGCGCTGGATCCTTCCGATGATTCGGGCCTTGAGGGACGGGGCCACTCCCGAGCCAATCCACGTCTCGTGGAACATCATGTGGAGGTGACTTCCTTTCACGATGGGCTCAAAATAGCGTGCCAGTCTGCGGACAATGCCCTTGCGCGTGTACCCATATGAGACGAATTGAAGACTCGTCCAGTCGACCGCTCGATTTTTCCGGAATTCGACGGCCCGGTTGACGCGCTCTTCCCACGGCATTGAGGCGGGCAGACGTAGTGTCAGAATGGAGACGCCATTGATCGTTTCAGTCGTCTCGACAGGCTCGGAGACAAAAAAATCATTAAGTGCCATCAAATAACAAGTATGCTGATGGCGGACACATTCGGAGGCCAGCATCCGGGTGTAGTCGCCGACGCCGTCCTTGCCCGGGGCCAGACCACTTGTCAAAAAAAAGATCACCATGGCAGGAAGTCCGAAAGGCTGTTGTCAGTGGAAAGCATCGTGATCTTCATGGAGAATCCCAACTTACCGAGAAGTTAGGGTGCGAATTGGCCAAGGGGAAGGATGTTCTCGCCCGGCCAGAGACACCTTTCAGGAATTGGTGGGCAACGAAACTAGCCCGGGTAGAGCGACTTATCGTGAGGTGTTGCCCTCGACTTATGCCCGCGAATGTAACAATATGGTTTTGTCCCATGCCTAAATGTGAAACGATCTACGGAGTTTGATCAACGCCCTTGTTTTAATAAACCCTCTGAAGAGAATCTCGTAGCGAAATCGGGACCAAGATGGAAATCCACATTCAACTAGCTGGCGTAGAGCTTGGGCCTTACTCGGAGAAGCAGGTACGTGACTATCTCGCGGAAGGGCTCTTGTCGTCGTCTGACCCGGCCCGTTTTGAGGGAAACGCAACCTGGGAAGCGGTGAGTGATGTCCTCGGCAAGTTGAATAAGCATTCGGTGCCCGAGCCTGCGCCACCTGCGAAAATCCCTCCAGCCACAGTCACGCCGACGGAGCTTCCCCCGAGTCAGCCAGCGGCAAATCCGACAACTTCGCTTCCGAACACCACTGTGCGGAAAAGTTCACTTATCGCATCGACGACTCCTCTGCCCAAGACCAACCGGGACACCATCCGTGTCCCTTTGCCGCAACTGGCCAAGGCGTTGGCCAAACAAACCACGCAGGCGATTAAACTCGGTGCGGCTGAAGCTGCACCTGTCCCTGCTCCGCCCGTAGCGACGGAACCACCCGCGCGGCCTGCCTCGACGAACACAGCGCCGCTTCCGGCCAAGCCATCGGACTTGGCGCGGACCTCGCTGCTTTCCGCCGTAAAAATTCTCGCCAAAAAATCGAGTCAGGATCTCAAGACAGATCCCAAGGAACAAGCTCCCGCAGTTGTTCCAGTCACTATTTCGCAAACGTCAGATTCGTTGCGAACCATGCCCATGGCGATCGGAAAGAGCCTGGCCAGAAAACCGGAACCGGGCGACAAGCCCCTGAGCGCCAGCCCTGCGTCGAAATCACCAGAGTTGCCACAAAATGCTCCCAAGGCATTGGACAAGAAACAGACCACGCTTTTGTCGACGGTGAATGCCCTGGCCCAGAAGGCCGATACGGACGACAAGCCCATGACAAACGTGCGCGCGCTGTCGGCGACAAGGTCGCCGGATATTTCAGCTGCTCCCATCAAGCCTGGTGAAACGAAGCAGGTTCCGCCCCCCGCCACAGTCAGGGCGCTTCCGAAGGGCAGCGAACTGACAGAAAAAGCCACGCCACCGTCTGCACCTCCGACCACCAGTATACCGGCTCCATTGAAATCTCCACAGACGTTGCGCACTGCGCCCATGTCAATGGTCAGAGCGTTACCCAGGAAGGAAGGTTCTGATACGAAGAACGCTCCGGCAACTTCGCTTGTTGCGCCCGCATCTTCCCTCAGTGAGTCCCCGGCGACCCCTGCCGAAGCGGTAAGATTTGTGCCCGCTGAGGTGGCCCCGGAAACCGGTGCCACGACCAAGGCGCCTCCGGTTGCGCCGGAAACCGTCCTGAACAAAAAGACTCTGCGACGTACCACCGGCTCGTTGCCTAGCCTCGTGCAGGCAATGAACAAGAAGCCGGAGGAACCTGGGGCGGCGCCCCAAGAAGAATCCCCCAAGGTCGAGCCGACCTTGGAAGCGCCGTTGGAGACGGCCACGGAAGAAAAGGCAAAACAGCCAGATACGCTCCTTGTTTCCTGGATCAAATCAGTCGCGGCAAAGTTTAGCTCGAAGAAGTCCGAACCCGAAGAGGTGACTGCTCCCGAGTCCACACCGGAAGTTGCGGAAGCAAGGGACGCAACCGCGAAGTCGGTCGATAAGACTGACGCGGCAGAAAAAGTACCCGGGCCTGCCCGCAAGACGATAAAACTGCTTCGGCGAACGCCTGATGCTCCTAGCTCTTCACCTGAACCTGCAGCGAAGTTGTCGGATGCCCCCGAGGTCATCCAGACGCCGCTCGGTCCGGTCAGCAAGCGGCTTCCTCCCGCGCAGAAGCCCATGGGATCGATCCATGAAGCGACCGAGCTGGCCAAAAAATCAGCGCAGCCAGCGGCGGAGACGGTAAAACTCAGCAAGCCTCCCCTGGAGCCGCTTTCGAAGAAAATCGAGCTGGCCAAAAAGACGCCCAGGCCCGAGGACGAGAGGCCTGCTTTATCGGCAAAATTGCCGCCAGCCGAGAAGACTGCCGCATCGGAATCGCTGGACAAAGTGATAGAAGAACCGTCATCGGAGATCGCCGAAACGCCGATCACGAAAGTTTCCAAGCCCAAGAGGGGCTTGCTGGTTGGAGCCGTTGTTGCCTTGGTCTTGGCGGGAGGAATTGCCGCTGGCGCCTATTACTATGTGGCGGAGTCCCAACGGGCAGCCAACGCGCTTTTGCAGGCATTGAAAGACGGGAATCAGGAACAACTGGTGAAGGCCATCGATTTTCCATCGGTACGGAAAGCTTTGACGGGAGAAGCGACGGCTCAAGTGGCCAAGGTGGAGGGGCAAAATTCCGACACCGATGCGGTGGTGTCGGCAATGATCAAGAACTCGATCGACTATTACGTGACGCCCGAGGCGATCTCGTCGCTCGTGACCAAGTCGGACAAGCTTCCCAGGCCCGGGAACGGCCCGACCTTGTTGCCTCCGAGGGCGGCGGCTATTCTCAACGGATTCAACAGTCTGCCGGTCAAGAGCCAGGGGCTGGTTTCGCCCACGCTCTATGTTATCGATTTCGATGCCGCCAAGCTGGACCTTCAGTTTACCAGTGCGGGCTGGAAGCTCGTACGAGTTGAATTGAAGACTGCCTTTCAATTGCCTCAGGAGCCGGGGGCGGTCGCTGCTCCAGTGGACTTGGGTGCCTCAATGGTCGCGCCTGTGGTTGAGACTTATCTGGCGGAAGGGAAGGACGCGTTTGAGAAGGGGGATTGGGATGCGGCGATCGTTGCATTTTCCCAAGTCCTGAACATCGATCCGAAGCAGGCCATTGCCTATTACGATCGCGGGATGGCCAAGAGCAACAAAGGCGAATTGAACGGAGCCATCTCCGATTTCTCCCAGGCCATTTCCCTCGATCCGAAAATGACCGAGGCTTATTTCAGCCGGGGCGAAGCCAAGGCAATGCAAAAAGACGTGGACGCCGCGATCGCCGACTATACCCAGGCGATTAACATCGATCCCAAAATGGCGATCGCCTTCTATAAGCGCGGCACGATTCGCACCCAGAAGGGCGATAATGAAGGTGCACTCGCGGATTTGACGCAGAGCATCCTGCTCGACCCCAATCAGGCGAGTGCTTACAGCAACCGCGGCTTTGTCCGGCAGGCGCAACATGACCTGGATGGCGCCATTGCCGACTACACCCAGGCGCTGTCGATCAACCCCAAGCTCGCCCAGACCTACTATAATCGGGGTTTGGTGCGCGCCGCGAAGGCAGACTTGGATGGCGCCGTTTCCGACTACAACAAAGCCCTCGATCTGGACCCGAAAATGGCGCGGGCCTATTATCAGCGGGGCATCGCCAAAAATACCCGGAACGACTTGGACGCCGCCATCGCCGACTACACCCAGGCCCTGACGCTCGACCCGAAACTGGCTCCCGCACTTTCCGACCGTGCCGTGGCGAAGCAGGCCAAGGGCGATTTGAAGAGCGCTTTGGCCGACTTCAACCAGGCGCTGGTCCTCGATCCGAAAATTGCTGACGCTTATTATGGGCGCGGCCTGATCAAGGAACAACTTGGAGACCTGGATGGCTCCATGGCCGACAGCTCCCGGGCCATCGATCTCGACCCGAAGCGGTCACAGGGCTATTACAATCGCGGTTTTGCTAAGCTCGTGAAAGGCAATCTCGAGGGAGCCCGGGCCGACCTGCAGAAATTCTGTGAGCTGTCGTCCCGGAATAATTTTGTCGACAGCGCCCGGCTCTATCTCTGGTTGATCGAGATGGCGCAAAATCCGAACGGCATGGCGAACCAGGATCTCAGCGATGCGCTGCAAAACAACTGGAGCCAGACCTCGGATGACGTGATCACCAAGATCGCCTCTTATCTCCTGGACCGCACAACGGAGACTGACCTGATCGCCGCCGCGGCTTCCCCCAACGCGAAGAAGGACGCGGGGCAGCATTGCGAAATCTGGTATTTTATCGGGATGAAGCGGCTGTTGGCGGGGGACAAGGTGGCCGCGATCGACTATTTCCGGAAATGCGTGGCGACGGGAGAGAAGGACTACTGTGAATATATCCTGGCCCAGGCTGAACTGCAGGTGCTGGCGCCCAACCCCTAGGGACCGGGCCTTGTCCGATTTTGAAAACGTCTTCCGCTGCGGCCACCACAACCGGGAAAGTTGGTCCGGGCATCGCCGTCCGCTGGGCCGATGCGCCGTGGCTTAGCTGGGCGTTGTTGCTGGGTGCCGGCATTGTTGCGCTTGGGCCGTTGACGCCAACCTGGGACAGCAATCCCAATTACTCTTTTGGCTGGTGGATCCCGGTGGTGTGCCTTGTCCTCTTTGCCGAGAGGTGGCCCGTGCGTCCCGAGCGCAAAGAGGTGGGTTCCGCCCGGCTCACGCCTTGGCTCTTGATCGGCGGGCTTCTTTTTCTCGGCTTCCGCCTGGCGGCGGAAACGGACCCGGAATGGCGGCCCGGACTTTGGATTCTGGTGGGGCTCTATGTTGTGGCTCTGACCGGCTGGTTATGGCGGGAGGGCGGCCGTTCTTGGGTACGTCATTTTGCGTTTCCACTCGGTTTTTTATTTTTGTGTCTGCCGTGGCCTTTTGAGATCGAGTATCCACTGGTCCAGGGACTGATGCGCTGGAATGCGGTGCTGGTGGCCAGTTCCTTGCAGGGCCTCGGCATCTCGGCGGAGCCAACGGGCAATATCATCCAGTTGCAAAATTGTCAGCTGGGCGTCGAGGAGGCATGCAGCGGAATTCTTTCCCTCCAGGCCTCGCTGGTGATGGGATGTCTTCTGGGAGACATATACCGCCTGACCATCAGGCACCGTTTTCTCTTGGTGCTGGTCAGCATGACGTTGGCCCTGATTGGAAACTATCTTCGTACTTTTTTCCTGGCCTTGATGGCCTTTTACAGTGGTCCGGAGGCGGTGCCCCAGTGGCATGATAGTGCCGGCTATGCCATTCTCATCTTCACGGCGATCGGCTCATGGCTGGGCGCGCTCTATCTGGCGGATTTGCCAGGAAAAGTTCCGGAAACCGGTCCCGCCAAGATTGATTCCGGTGAAACCAGGGAGGTACCGAAAAATCGAAATGCCTTCCGGTTTGCTTGTGCGGTTTTCGGTGTGGCGTTGCTGGTGGAACTGGCCACCCAGGGCTGGTTTGGCTGGAGGGAATCGAGCCTGGCCCGTCATCCCGAATGGGCTGTGCGATATCCGACGACAAACCCTTCTTTCAAGGAGGTTGCCTTGTCCGAGATTACCCTGCAGGCACTCCGGTGCGATGCATTCGAAACGGCCCAATGGCGCGACGCGAAAGGTTGGAGTTGGTCGGCCTACTGGCTGCGCTATGAGCCGAAACCTTACACCCGGGTGGTTTTGAGCTGGCATACACCGGACAACTGTCTGCCCTCGGTTGGCCTGATCAAGGACAAGGAATATCCGGAATTCACGGTCAACGTGAACGGACTTGATTTACTGGTGCGTCCCAAGAAATTCCTGTCGAAGGATGTGTCGGTTTATATTTTTTGGCTGGTCTACCCCCTGCGGGGAAATCTTCCGCCAGAAAATTACAAAACAGCGGCAGTGCCGCTTTCCGAAAAAATCCAATCCCACTTTAGGGATATCTGGAACGGCTACCGTGGGGTCGAAGTGGAGACCCTGGAAATTGCTCTTATCGGACCTTCCGATTACGAGGCGGCCAGGGATGCATACTTGGCGGGACTTCGGAACCTGGCGCAACCCGGGCCTTTCACGAAAAAAAATGAACCCGCAACTTCACACTAGCCCACGCCTGGAAGATAGGGCTATATTGACCCCAATCTCCGACGCATTTGTTTCGCGCGGATGACTTGAAACAATCATGAAGCTTTTCTCGTTCATTATCTTGATGACACTTGCTGTGATTTACGTCGCGTTGACGGTGGGTGAGACGGTGACCTATCGCAAATGGCAGCGTGCGGTGTACGAGCAAAAGGACGTCCAGGCCAAGCTGTCTTATTTCCAGAATCTGAACCGAATCATCGAGGTCCTGGTACGGCGCATGGCGTACGATTCGCAACATGACCCGGCCATCGCGCAGATGTTGAAAGATAGGCGAATCAAGGTCGTCCTCACTGGTCCACCGCAGCCTTCGAGTGACGCGACCGGAACCATCCCCGTGACGCAGCCGACGACTAATCCCAACTTGCCGTCTTCGCTCAATTCCTCCCAGGCTCCCTCCGGCACCAACTCCTCACACCCATGAGCAAGAACAAGCCTGAAGAGCATAAGAATCCGCCTGGAGAACAGTCCAATATCCAGCTCACGCCGGTCGAGTTTAGTCCCACCCCTTCAGAGAATGCCATCGGTCCCGTCGGCGGATATCTCCCCATGCGGGAAAGACAGTATCCGCTGGCCTTGCCGGTGGGGATCATGTTGCTGACACTGATCTTTTCGACCGTCCGGGATATTGCCACCTTTAACCGCAGCATCGACGAAATCGCCCGGACTGACGCACCGGGCCAGGAAGTCCTGAAGAAATCATCGAAGCAGACCGAATTCATCGAGGGTGTTCGCTCGGACCTCCAAAAGCTTGCGCCGACCGATCCCACGGCGGCCCAAATTCTCAAGGAATTCTTCCCGCCGGAGAAAAAGCCCGCTCAGGACTCGGCGGAACCGGCCAAATAGTCGCCGTCGAGCCGGAATTTTTTCAGCCACTTTTCTGCGAGGCGATAACCGGGGCAGGCGGTTTCGACCAGTTTCCAGTACCGGGGAGAATGGTTCATTTCCCGTCGATGCATGAGTTCGTGGATAATGAGGTAATCGCTCACGCTGGGCGGGGCCTGAATCAGGCGCCAGTTGAGTGAAATGGTTCCGCGGGCGGAACAGGAACCCCAGCGGGTTTTTTGTCCGCGAACCGTCACGCGTTTGATGGTGATGCCGTGTTGCCGGGCCAGCTCCCATGTGCGCACAGGCAGTTCGCACGCGGCCAAATTGCGAAGATGCGTGAGGACGATGTCACGGTAGTCGGAATGCGCTCGAGGGAGGGGAATGACCTGGTCGGAGAACCGGAGCTGAAGGTTTCCCGGCGAATTTTCCACCTGCAGGGTGGCGGGTTCACCGCGAAAAAGAATGGAACTGCCATCGATCCAGGGCTTGCGGGCCTCGTGGCGTTTTTGCCAGCGGGCCGCCTGTTGCTGCAGCCACGCCTCGCTGCGCTCGAGGAATTGCAGGCCTTCGGCCCGTGAGCCGCGTCGGGGAATCGCCAACCGCACTGTTCCATCGGGTTGGAAGCGCAGCAAGTAACGCCGGGCGCGTGGCGGACGGACGATGTGAACAATCAGGCCATGTTTCCAATGGAGAGGCTGGTTGGGCTCCGGGCGGGGCGCGCGTGTGGGCCGGAAGCGCTCAAGCTGTCGTCCCAAAAAATTCAGATGAAGCTGAAGCACGGAAGAAATTTAAGCCCCGGATTTCGGAATGGTCAAACGCCGCTGAAAAAGTTCGAGCGTCAGCGCGAAGGAGAGCCGGCTGGCGGCGGCATCGTAACGCGGGCCTTCGTCGCGGGAAAACGCATGCGCGGCATTGAACTCGTGCCATTGGAAGCATGTCTCCGCAGAGGTGAGCGTGTCATAGATCATCCGTCTTCCCGCGACCGGTACATGCGGGTCCTGCCGCCCCCAGACGAGGAGAAGCTCTGCCTGGGTTTCCTTGACGCGGGCGAGCGTATCGTCCTTTTTTCCCTGGCCGAGCGTCGCGGTATGCAGGTCGGTTGCATAGAAACAGGCTGCCGCACTGACGCGGGGATCAAGCGCCGCTCGAAAGGCGAGGTGACCGCCGAGGCAGAAACCCCAGGTGCCGACACTGGCCCAGGGATAGGGCCGTGCGAAGACCCAGTCGATCAGCGCGCGGGCATCGCTGTCGAAAGATGCGAGCGGTTTTTCAAACTTGAGGAAATTCCCGCGCTCGGTTCCCGGCGCATCGTAGGCCAGCACCTTTCCGGGTTCTTCGTATTCATGATAAACCTCCGGCACGAGCACCTCGAATCCCTCGCCCGCGAGGCGCGCCGCCAGCCGCCGGATCGGGCCGGTTACCTGATAGATTTCCGAGTAAAGAATGACTGCGGGGCGCGCGGGCGTGTCCTTCGGGACAAAGCGGTGGACCCGCATCGGGCCGGTGGGCGTGGGGAGGTCGATGAATTCCTGGTCGAGAATGATCATGGGTTTATTTTGTGGTCATCACGATGCTTCCATTCCAGTCAGGGGGAGGGGGAGTGATGGAAAATTCGCGGCTTTTGCTGAGGTAAAAATTCACGCAATAGTCATCGGGAGAGTCTTTTTGGCAGGCCGCAAAACCGATCTCCGCTTCCTTGAACCGGTGTGCAAGCAGATCGTCGAAAGCCTTTTCATAAAGTGCAACCATTTCGACGCTCAGCTTCGATTGGGCAGGCTCCTTGGTTTCTGCGAGAACTTCATAGACCACGGTTGGCTTTGTCTTGCCTTTGAGCACGATGAGACCGAGGCGGCGCACGATGAAATCATCGCCGAGCAGGTCGCGGACACTTTCACTGATGGCGAGGTCGGTCTTGAACTCCTTGGTCAGGCCCTCCAAACGCGAGGCGGTGTTGACGGCATCGCCCATGACGGTGAACTCGGAGCGGCTCGAGGCGCCGATCAGCCCGACCAGCACGTCCGCGCCAAAGTTCAGGCCGATGCCGATGCGCAGGGGAGTGAGTCCCTCGGTCTGGCGTTCGTCGTTCAATTGCCGAAGCAGGCGGCGCATCATGAGCGCAGAGCGGACGGCGTTCTGCGCGTCCTTCTCCGGCCCGAGGCTCGCGCCCGCGATGTCGCCCCACGCCGCCATGATCGCGTCTCCAATATATTTGTGGAGGGTCCCTCGGCATTCCTTCACACAGGTGACCATCCGCTCGAAATAGATATTCAACTGCCGGACGACCTCCGAAGGCGCAAGGCCTTCGCTGAATTTCGTATAATCACGGATATCGGAAAAGAGAACGGTGACGGGGCGTTCCGAGCCGCCCATCTTGATGTTTTCCGGGTGCTCCAGCAGATGGTCCATGATCTCCGGCGAAAGCATGCGCGAGAACACCTGCTTGACCTGTTCCCGGCCCTGTTGCTCTTCGCGCCAGCGTAAAACCACTGCCCAAAAATTGACCGCGCCATAGCTAAGCGCGGGCCAGGCAAAGGCAACCTGGATGCTCCAAAGCCAGAAGATGGCAAAGGCAATGGCCGTAAAGATGACAACCACCACGATCGGCGCGAGCACGGCTTCAATCAAAGGGGCATCTTTCAAGCGCAGCAGGGTGATCCAGGTGGTCGCCAGCCAGAGGCTGACCACCCAGTACCATGGGACGAATTTCAGGTAGTCATTATGCAGGACATTGTTGATGACATTGAGGTGGACGAAGGGAAGAAAGCTTTGCGCTTCAATGGGAGTTGGGCCGATGTCGACCAGGGCGGTCGCGGCTTCGCCAATCAAAAGGGTCTTCTGCTTGACGTTGCACGCCTCGGGCAACGGGACGCCTTTGTTGACGAACTCGTCCAGGGCGGTCGCAAATCGTCCGAAGGAGAGCAGGTTCTGGTCGAAGGACTGATTGCTTCGATAATTGATGGTGTACTCGCCCCGCTCATTGATGGGGATGGTCCAGGTCTTTTTGGAGATGTTCCGCAGGATCACATCCTTGCCGATATTGACCTCAACTTTGTCGGCGTCGACGTTGAGCATGCTGCAAAGTGTCTGCAGGGCGAGAGAGGGAAAGACTTGGTCATCCACGCGGATCACCAGAGGAATGTTATGTCGAATATGGTCCACCGGTGAAGGATCGTCGTTAACGAAACCGAACAGGCTTTGTTCTCGTAAAGGTGCCACCGGAAAAGTGGCGATCTTTGAGCCATGCAGTTTTTTCACGTCCCCGGTGATTTTGGTCAGTGGGACAGTGGGGCCGAGAGTAGCGAGATCCGCGCGCGTTTGCGCCTCGGCCTCACGAATCACGATGGGATCGCCTGAAGGTTCGACACTGAACGCGCCGGTGATCACATTAAGAAGGGCGGCTGCGTTTCCCAGCTCCACATCGACGGATGGAGGGGCCGCCTTGTCCGTGTACATGATATCGAACGTCACGGTGTGGGGGTTGACTTGCGCCTTGGCGAGATTAGTCAAAAACTTGGCGATCAAAGGGCGCGGCCACGGATACCTTCCGAACAGATCCAGGGATTGTTGGTCGATTCCCACAAAAATGAGCCGGGGATCAGCGGGAGGATCAAACGCCGCGCGAGCTTGGAACCGGATATTAACCGATTGATCCTCCAACAGCTCGCCCACCTTGGTGTGTTCGAAGACCGCCACCACCGCCAACGCCACCACGGGTGCGAGCAAATGATAAAGCCGCGCTTTGACCCATTCCGACTTCAGGATCGGTGTAAACGGCATGGCCATGACGATTACCTCCCGAAAAATCGATGCTGTGGCAAGCTTTATAGGATGCCCACTTTCAATTCCTATGAACCCCAAACATATGCCTTGCTCTAGCAGTTCAGTCATCTAACATGACAACGGTGTAATATTTTAGCTTCCTATACTCTTCCTGTCATGCGCCTTAAAACCTTTACGCAAAAAGGTGAACGCTTTCCGCGGTGGAAGATCGTTTCTGCGGCGGGCTTGTCCATGCTCCTGCTTCTGGGGGAGAGCACACCGGTATTGGGAAATCCCCAGGGAGGCAGTGTCGTGGCGGGTAGCGCGACGATTACGGGTGCCGGTAACACGGTATTGATCAATCAGGGGAGCCACAATGCCATCATCAATTGGCAGGGTTTCTCCATTAATGCGGGTGAGGTGACTCGATTTGTCGTGCCCAACAGCGCCTCGGCGACCCTCAATCGTGTGACCGGTGGAAATCCCTCAGCCATTTACGGCACGCTCTCGTCCAACGGAAAAGTTTTCCTGATCAACCCGAGCGGAATCATCGTCGGCCCGACCGGGCGCATCGACACCCATGGTTTCATGGGTTCGACGCTCGATATCTCGAATGACGAATTCATGCAGGGCGGGAACATGCACTTTTTGGGCAACTCTGACGCGAAGATCGACAACCAGGGCAGCATTAATGCCACCGGCGGGGACGTTTACCTGATTGCGAAGCAGGTCGACAACAACGGGACGATTTCCGCACCGCACGGCAATGTCGGCCTCGCAGCGGGCCTGGATGTCCTCTACCAGCAAGCCGGTGACCAGCACCTCTTTGTGCGGTCGACGCCTTTGAGTTCGAAGCGCGCGACCGGCGTGACCAATGCGGGGACGATCCGCGCAGCCAGCGCGGAGCTCAAGGCCGCAGGCGGCAACGCCTATGCGCTGGCGATCAACAACAGCGGCGCCATTGCCGCCACCGGCTACAAGAAAGTCAACGGTCAGGTCTATCTGACTTCGGATGGCGGCGACATCACGAACAGCGGCAGGATTGTGGCGAAAACGGCTGACGGCAACGGCGGCAAGATCGTCCTGAACGGGCACGGCAATGCCACGAGCGGCACGGTGCTCAATTCCGGTCAACTGATTGCGAGCGGCAAGGATGCCGGCAAAACGGGCGGCACGGTCAATGTCCTCGGCAATCGTGTCGGCATCACCGACAGCGGTGTGGTCGATGTCTCCGGCGACGCAGGTGGCGGCACGGCGCTTATCGGCGGTGACCGGCACGGCGACAATCCGGCCATCGTCAATGCCGACCAGACCTATCTCAGCCCCGATGCGCAGGTCATTGCGGATGCGATCAAGACGGGCGACGGCGGCAAAATCATTCTCTGGGGCAACCAGACCACGCAGGCTTACGGAACGATCAGCGCGAAGGGCGGCGAAATAAGCGGCAACGGCGGTTTCGTCGAGACCAGCGCCGCCAATCTCGATGCCCGCACGGCGCCGAATGTTTCGGCTCCCCATGGTGTGAACGGCACGTGGTTGCTCGATCCCACCGCCGTCGTGATCACAGACGGACCGAATAGCGGCGGCACGGGCACCAATGGAATCAGCCCGACGCCCTCCGCCTTTACGATCACGAGTTCGTCCGGCAACGCCACTTTAAATCAGGCCGACCTTCTTCTCGCGCTCCAGACCGGAAATGTCGTCATCGATGGCAGTACCGGTTCCGGCGCCGGGCCGGGAACCATCCTCTGGCAGCAACCCAATTCGACTGCGTTCGATATCGCCACGATCCCCGGTAATTCGCTGACCCTCAAGTCGCCGACCCAAATCGAACTGAATGGAATTACGATCCTTAACAGTGGATCCGGCTCCCTGACGCTCGTCCTGAACGGCAGCATCAGTGGGGCGGGTGCGGTGCTTGTCCAGAATTCCGCCATCTCTTTGGGTGGGGGAAGTTTCTCGGCAGCGGGTAATGGCTATGTCAGCACGCTCAATAACACTTACGATCCCAACGGCGTCGAGATTTTCGGCTCCACCATCAATGCCCAGGGTGGAAACATTGATCTGACCGGGGTTGGGGGGTACGTGAACCCCGGATCGCTTCCGCTGAATGTCGGAAGTGGAATCAGGATCAGTAATGGTTCGGTAGTCGAAACCACCAATGTAGGCAACATCAACCTGAACGGATCGTATTCCCAGCCCGGCTCTCTCGACCTGGATTTTGTCACCGGAGTCGATATCGAAAATGGGAACAATCTCATCAGTGTCGGGGCAGGAACGCTTTCTCTTACGGGTGTGGTCAGCCAGACCTATGGCAGCGATACCTTCTCATCGGAGACCACCGCTGTCACCATTTCCCAGAGCAGTTCGCTTACCGCCACGCAAGTGGGAGGCTCGATCACTATTAACGGTGATGCCTCCGGTGCCGTCTCCTACGATGCCGGTGACGATAACGGAGGCTCAGCGGGCGTGGAAATCGGCGGTGACAACTTCACCCCCGGGAACACCGTCGTCAGCGTGGTCGGGGGCGGGACGGGGATCTCCATCACCGGGAAAAGCGGCATTGTCCATACGAACTCCATCTCGTTCACGCCCAACAACGCCGCGGGTTCCAACGGCATTGCCATCAATAAGTCGGCCCAGGTGGTCGCAGGTGGCACGGCTGCGATCAAGTTGATCGGCACCGGCGGCAATATCGTGGTGGACTCCGGCAACATCAACACCATCAGTATTGGCGTTTCGCTCTTTTCCGATGGCAAAAGCAGTCCATCCAACATTCTTGTCTCGAGCAACTCGGGAGGAATCACGATACAGGGGACGGCGGGGAGCTCGCCCAGTCTTGGCGTGGGTGTGGTCGTTGGCGGGATCGCCCAGCCGGGTGGGTCGGCCCAGGGACACGTCACGCTCCAGTCGGCTTCCGGTAATATCGATATCACCGGCAATGGTGGCAGTGGAAATGCTGGCCCAGGCGCCTTCCCCGGTCTTTGGTTCCCTAATGACGGTGTGGCCGTTTTCAATAGCGCGACGATTTCCACTTCTGGCGCGTTGAATATCGCCGGTACCGGCGCGATTACGGCCAGCGGGCCGGACGGCTTGGGATTTGATGTCACCGAAATCACGAATTCCAACTTCGATAAGTCGCCCACCGTTCCGGTTATCAACGTGGGGACACTGAATATTGATACCTTTGGCGGCTCCGGCATCTCCGTGCAGGGCAACACTCACGTCGGTGCCCTCAACATGGATGCCGCCAGCGGTGCCCTCAATACGAATGATATCAATATCTTCGGTACGGTGATCGCCTCCTCCATTGCGATTTTTGGCGGGAACAACGTGTCGATCGATGCCGGCGGCAGCGCGGGCCAGACCACGGTACTTGGTCCCGTCTCGGCCGCCGGCACCTTCTCGATGTTTGCGGATGGCAACGTGACGGTCAACAACACCATCACCGCCAACGGCTTCGCGGATATTCACGCCATGGGGAACCTGACCCTTGGGCCGAATGCCCAGATCATCCAACTGGGCACCCCTCCCGCCTTCGGGAACACCCCGAATGTTGGATCGATCCTGGAAGCCGGTCAGGATTTCGTCAACCAGTCGACTTTTGGCGCCAATGTTTTTCAAGGTTCCAAGGGAGGTGTTTACTTGATCTTCGCTAAAAATCCCGCTTCCACCGTTCTCGGTGGGCTTGCGCCCGATTACACCCTTTTTGGCGTTACGTTTAATAACTCTTCGAACGCATCTTTTCCTCCCGGCAACGGTCTTCTCTACGCCGCGGCAACGCTGCCACCGCCTCCGGACAACAAGCCCGGCAACCAGGCCCAGGCCACCGTCACTCCGCAGAATAACCAAGTCGCGCCCCAGCCGCCGCCACCGCAATCGACTCTTCCCGGTGGAGGCAGTCTCGTCCCGGTGAGCTTTACCGGCAGCGGCATCGCGGGTCAAACGGGCGGAGTCGGCGGCGATCTCGCCAATTCTTCCGGTGGCAGCGGCAGCGTTGCCTCGGGCGATGCAGCGCAGATGAGCCAGGGAGAATTGAATAATGTGACCAATCCCGCGGCATCCAGCGCCTTGAACGACGCGCTGAGTCCGTTGGTTTTCGGGACGCTGACCGCCGCTCTTGATAGCTTTGGCAACGAGGTTTCGCCCGGCACCGGCAACACTCCCGAGGACAATGATCCCCAGAAGAAGCACGCCGATAATACCGACATGCAGGACCTGAACAGCAACGACGTGGTGGTCATCGGCGGGGGCGGCGTGAAGAAGATTCCGTTAAGCCAGGCCCCGCAACAACTGCAGGATGCGTTGAACAACAATACGCGCTCGGGCCTGAGCAACGGGGCGGGACACTAGGATGAAGACGCGATTTCCTTTTCTTCCTTTTAAAGCCGCCGCGGGCATGGGACTTCTGGCCATTGCGGTGAGCGGCCCGGTGCAGGCCCAGGCGCCCCCCAATGCCATCGCGGCCCCGACGGTCCCGAACGCCCAGAACATCGCCCCGAAGCAGCCGAAAAGCCAGGGTCCGGGCCGCATCGTCAACGAGGCGGAACCCAAACCGATTTCCGGCCATGGCGACAACGAGGTCCTGGTAAAAAAACTCAAGGGTGTCTTCATCCTTTCCAATCCCAAGGCCGTCCGCAAGCAGGGGGTGTCGGGCCATCCGGGAGTCGATCCGGGAAATGTCGCCTTCGCCAAGCTCCCCAGCTTTGATGCGGCCGTGGCGCCCTATCTGGGCAAGCCGGTTACCATGACGTCGCTCGCGGAACTGACCCGCTCCATTGTCGCCTTCTACCGGGACCATGACCGGCCCGTCGTTAATGTCTACGTGCCGGAGCAGAGCATCACCTCGGGCTATGTGCAGGTCGTGGTCGTGGAGAGTAAAATTGAAAAAATAGACGCCACCGGCGCCCATTATTTTTCCAACAATTTCCTGAAAAGCGAGCTGAGCCTGCGTCCCGAGGAACCGATCAGTGGCAGCACGATGCGCAACGACCTGAGCTGGATCAACCGCAATCCCTTCCTGCAGTCCGATATCCTTCTCGCGCCGGGCGACGCGCCCGGAACAACTGATGTTCTGTTGCGTACGCAGGACCGCCGTCCCTACCGCATCTACGGCGGATACGAAAACAGCGGCAATCAGTTTACCGGATACAATCGTCTCCTGGCCGGTTTCAATTACGGCAACGTCTTCGGCGTTGGCCAGCAGGCCTCCTTCCAGTTCACCACCTCGCCCAACATCAATCAGTTCTACGCCTATTCGGGAAATTACATCATCCCCCTGCCGTGGAAGCATCAGCTGACTTTCTTCGGCAACTATTCCGCCACCAATGCGAACTTTGGCAGCGGCATCACGTCGGGCGGCGTCAACTGGCAGGTCAGCACGCGTTACGAAATCCCGTTGCCGAGCACGCCTCACTTTACCGAGTCGATCACGGGCGGCTTTGATTTCAAGCGCACGGACAACAGCTACGCGTTCGGGATCATTCCGCTGGGACCCAATGCCGTGGCCGATACCGACCAGTTCGTGATGAGCTATCAGGGCCTCTATGTCGATGACTTCGGCAGCACCGCGGGAAGCGCCTCGGTCTATCTCAGTCCCGGCGGCATCACGAATTACAACAACGACGCCGCCTATGCCTTGCAGCGCACAGGAGCCCTGGCTGAATACGCCTACGAACAATACGCCCTTACGCGCATCACAAATTTGCCCGCGGGTTTTACCTGGACGTTGCGCGGCCTGCTTCAGGTCTCGAACGAAAACCTGTTGCCGAGCGAGGAGCTGGGCCTCGGCGGTTACCAGACCGTTCGTGGCTACCAGGAGCGCGAAGTCAACGGTGACCACGGCTTCCTCTTTTCCAACGAAGTGGCGACGCCGCCGGTGAGCATCGCCGCCTTGTTCGGCAACAAGGCGCTCAAGGACCAGTTGCAATTCCTGGCCTTCATCGACTACGGCGGCACCGGCGTCTATCAGCAGACCCCGGACAATCCCAATCCCAGCTCCAATCTGCTCGGGGTCGGGCCGGGCGTGCGCTACAACATCGCGCCCTATTTGGCCGTCCGCTTCGATTACGGTTTTCAATTAATCAACACCAACCTGGGTAACGGCCAGCATTCTCGAGGAGATGTCGGCGTTATCCTCAGCTTCTAAATTATGAAAAACTGGCAACAACTCGGTATCGCTTCATTGGCGGGACAAGGGCGCCTGCATTTCACGTTCGTGACCACCTGCCGGGTGCTCCTGGTGCTTGGGCTCATTTTGATTTCAGCGGCAACTCTCCACGCCGCGCCGGTCAACGCGATTGTGGCCTCGGTCTCCGGCACGGCTGAAGCGGCCGGGCCCGGCTCCAGCAGCTACGCGGCGCTCAAGAAAGGACAAACGCTGGCGATCGGCAGCACCGTCCGCACGGGCGATGACGGCGTCGCGGTGCTCGTCACGACTCCTGGTTGCGCGGTGCAATTAGGCAACAATTCTGTCCTGAAGATCACAGAGCTGGCCTTCGCGAAATCAGGCTCGGACGTCACGCAACGCACAGCCAACCTGGAGCTCAAGTCGGGAGTTGTCAGCGCCCTCGTCAATCACGACACACCGAAGATCACCAACTTCAAGATCCAGACCCCGCAGGGTGCCGCCGCCGCGCGCGGTACGTTCTACGCCGTACTCGTTTATCACGGGAAGACCTACGTCGGCGTCAAGGAAGGGCGGGTCGCCGCCTCTTCCGGCCAGTAAGTCCATCCTGGTCCTGATTCATGAAAAGAAACCATCTCGCCGCTGGAGGAATTGTCCTGGCTGTTGCCTGGGCGTTGCTGGCGGGATTGTCCGCGCTGGCCCAGAATAATACGGCCCCCGCTGCGCCGATTGGTCCGGGCAATACCGGCACCATCGGACCAGCCCAAGGCGCGCCTGCCGCGCCGACGAAAAAAATGCTCGATAACGCCTTGTCGCCGGAAACCCGCAACACCCTGCAGGATGCGATCAATTCGGTTGATCCGGCAGCGGTGGCTCTGACCGCGAACCAGTTGGATCTTGGCCCCGGCGAAGGCGCCGAATTGGACGGCACCACGGTCACACGGGTCGACTTTGCCCATCTGCCCGCCCGGCTCCGGGCCGCGCTGGGTGGAAAGACCAGCGGTACCTTGACCGACAGCACGGGCCCCTGAGGCCCGCGTGCCGGATTTAGGCCGGTTTATTTATAGGCGATCAGTCCCTTGTAGGGAGCTCCGTTGACCTCGATCTGATAGCCCTTGCCTTCGCGCTTGATGGCGACGTCATAGGTCTTTCCACGCAGGACGCGATGGATTTTCACCGTGTTCCACTCCGTGGGCAGACAAGGCTCGATGGTGAATCCGTCGTAGCCCGGTTTCACGCCGCAGAAGTACTCGATCACCGCGCGGAACATCCATCCCGCCGTGCCGGTGATCCAGCCGCTGATCGAGTCGCCCGCGCGGCCGTTGCCCGGCCCGAGGTACTGGTTGGTGAACGCGTAAGGTTCGCAACCGGAAACGATGGAAGGATGCGCCGCATTGTCGGGCATGACCTTGCGCCAGCTGCGCAGGCCCTCGTCCGGACGTCCGGCCATGATGTCGGTCACGATCTTGAACGCGGTGCCGTGACAATAAGGCGTGCCGTTTTCGTACATGCCAGGCAGCAACATCGTCACGCGTCCCACGTTTTCGTCGGAGCCGGTGTAGTGCGGCCAAAGCGTCATCGAGCCATGCTTCGTTTCGAGCATCTCGTCGACCGCCTTCAGGCAAAGCTCGCGGCGTTCGCCCGTGGCGAGGCCGGTCAGCACCGCCCACGTCTGGGTGTTGAGGAAGATCTGGCCTTCCTTGTTCTTCGAGGAACCGACCGGATTGCCGAAATCGCTCCATCCGGCGAGGTACCATTTGCCGTCCCAGCCATGCTGCTGGATGGCGGCCTCGATCTTGGTGGCGCGTTCCCGCATTTCCGCTTCGAGGGCCTTGTCCTTCAGGAGGTCGCGGGCCATTTCCGCCATGACGTTGCAGGAATGGAAGAGCGCCATGCTCGTCCAGACGCTCTCGCCCTTGCCGCCGCGTCCCATCCAGTTCAATGAATCATTCCAGTCCCCTTCGTGTGCCAGGACGAGTCCATGTGTGCCGAGATCGGTGCTGAGATGCCGGATGCCGGTGAGGGTATGCTCAAGCACGGTGGCTTCCCCTTTGTCGAGGTAAGGCACGACTTCGTCGAGAAAGGCGCGGTCGCCGGTTTCCTTGAGATAGGCCGCGACCGTGGGTGCGATCCAGGCGGGGCCGTCCGAATAATGGTGCGGCTGAATGGGAAGCCAGCCACGGATGGCATGGCCGTCCGAGGCCTGGTGGGCGAGTGTCTCTTTGATCTTGGCCTTGGCCAGCGGCGCATTGAAGGGAGCGATGCCCCATGCGTCCTGTAGCGTGTCGCGGAAACCGCGGGCGCCGTCGCGACCGAACTCGACGCAAAGCTGGATCTGCTGCTTCGACCAGATATTGACGAGCCGGTTGATCTGTTCATCCGGAGTCTCCACGCGCACCGCATCAAGCATCGGTTTTTTCTCTGCCTTGAGTTTGTCCCAAGCTGCCGTGCGGTAGGAGGCGGGAAGAATCTTGCCGATTAGGCGGTCCTTCTCGGCCTCGGTATCGAAGCTGCCGAGGAGGACGGTGATTTTCTGTTCCTTGCCGGCGGCCAGCTTGACTTCGATGGCGAGGGCTCCCGCCAGTTCTTCGCACCAGGCTTCCTTGCACGACATTTTGCCTTCAACCAGCGAGGCCGGCGAAGTGGGGCTGCCGAACGGCCCGAGGAAATCGCGGCGCCCCCCGCACCATTGCGCGACCTTTCCATCCGTGGCGACGAAGGCGTTGTAGCGACCGTGCGGGCGCTCGTCGGAGGTGTTGTAGCTCAACACCGCGCGGTTTCTTTCGTCGAAGGAACTGCGCAGGTACGAGTAGGCGCTGCTGAAGGTCGCGTAGCCGCCGAGCAGCCACTCGATAAAGGGGCAAAGCCACAGTTCACGGTCTTGACCCGATTCGTTGCGCAGGGTGAATTCCCAGATTTCCACCGGCTCATCCGGGGCGAGGAACACGCGGCTCTCGGAAGTGATGTCGTTGCACTTCATGGTGAACTTCGAGTAGCCGAGTCCCACCTGGGTCGTGAATTCCGCCCGGGCGGTATTGACCGGGAAAAGCCCGGTGTTCCAGAACTCGCCCGTCGCCTGGTCGCGCAGATAGAAATAGCGTCGCCCATCGCGAATCAGCCGGACACGGCCCTTCGGATGGTTGTACATCAGCGTTTGGTTATTGAAGACGCCGTCGCCGCTGCCGAACTGGTTCAGCCCGGAAATCAGGGTGTCATTCCAAAGGAAATTGATCTGCGCGCGCGGCGGGACGAACGGTTTCGTGATGACATATTCCGTGCCGTCGGGGGAGAAATGGCCGAAACTCGCGGTCTCGTTTTTCGTCGTGGGGGTGTTCATGGGTATTGTTTCTTTTTTGGGCTAACTTGATGGTTTTGTCCATCGTCGGCGCTGCGGACGCCCGGTTCCGGTGGAAGGTTCGTTGACTCCGCCGGGGCGGGGCTGGCGCTGGATGGAGTGCTTTGTTCCAATTCCTTCAGTTCCTGGTGGGCGAAAATATATTCGCAGCAGTCCGGTTGTCCCACGGCGATCGCCTTGTTCATGTAGTCGGCGGCAAGGGCTTTTTGCCCGGCCAACAACCGCTTCATGCCCGCGAAGTACCATGCCTTGCAGCGTATCGAAGGGTCCTGGGTCAGGTCGGAAGCGATGGCCAGCAATTCGTTTTCCGTGCCGCGTCCCAGCAGGAACTTGGCGATCTTGGTCGCGAAGCTGTCCGGCGGAGAATTCCAGTCGTTCGTCAGGGCCGTCGTCAGGTCGTGGTCGGCGTGTCCCTGGGGATTTTCCTTGCTGGCAATCAGCCAGAGATAAAGCCGGGCGAAGTCCGCATCATTGTCCCGGGGGGCCAGCTGGCAGAATGTTTTCAAATCGACCAGGGCTCCATCCAGATCGCCGCTGCCGAGCCGGGCCAGGCCACGGTTGCAGTAGGATTGGGCATCCTTGGGGTTGAGTTGCAGGGCCTGGGTGCTGTCCGCGATGGCGCCGGTGAGATCTCCTTGCTGCGCCCGGATCAACGCCCGATTGTGATAGATGGACGCCATCCTGGGATCGAGTGCGAGGGCGTCGGCATAATCGTCCAAGGCCCCCTTCAAATCACCTTTGGACTGCCGGGCTGAGCCGCGGAATCCGTAAGCGAGGGAGAACTTGGGATTGAGCGTCAGCGCCTTGGTAAAGTCGGCAATGGCGCCGTCCAGGTTGCCTTGGGCGTTCTTGGCATTGCCCCGGTTGTAGAAGGTGTCGGCCATCTTGGGATTGAGTTCGAGCGCGTGATTGAAATCGGCGACCGCTCCATCCAGGTCGCCCCGCTGCTGCTTGATGACGCCCCGGTCCGAATAGGCCCGCGCGATTTTCGGGTCGGCCGACAGGGCCTCGGTAAAATCGTTGAGCGCTCCGTCCAGGTCGCCCCGTTGCTGTTTGATCAGGCCGCGGTTGTAGTAGACCCGGGCCATCTTGGGATCAATGAACAAGGCCTGCGTGTAGTCGGCGATGGCTCCGTCGAGATCGCCCATGCATTGTTTGACGAAGCCCCGGTTGCTGTAGGTCTCCGCATGGCGGGGATCGAGTACCAGCGCCTGGCTGAAATCGGCGAGGGAGGCGGGCCAATCTTGTTTGGCTTCCTCCGCCAGCCCGCGCTGATAGAAGGCCAGGACATTGTTTGGCTCCAGGTCGACGGCGCTCTTGTAGTCGGCAATGGCCCCATCGAGGTCACCCCTGTTTTGCCGGACCACACCCCGCTTGATGAAGCCATCCGCCGTCGTGGGTTTGCTCGCGAGGATCGCGGCGTCAACATCCGCGGTCGTTGGGGGTGATACCGCGATCGATTGGTCCTGGTTGCCTCCTTTCGAAAACCACTGGTATCCGAACCAGCTTCCCAGCAAAAGGAGGACGATACCCCCCGCGCCAACAAGATAACGCTTCGATGATGAGGGCCGATCGGGAGGAGGCTCGAAATCAGGGTCCGCTTGGTCCAGGGGAAGAGGCGGCGGTTGGGTGACCGGTGAAACCTTTGGAGAGACCTCCGGCGGTGTTGCCGGGGGAGTTTCTTCCGTCTCGCTCTTTTGAGGGGCCACGGCTGGCGTGGGGAGGATCGCCTTGACGGGGAGCATCTTCTTGCCGGGCTCGATCACGACAGAATCTTTTGCCGCTTTTGCTGGAGCGTCCGGGGCTGTTGCGGGTTCCGGAGAAGATGTTGTCAGCGGAAGCATCGGCTGGATGACGATCTTTGTGGGTTTGCGCTTTACCTTTTGCGTCGCGGAAGCGGCAGGGGCGGGTTCCACCGTCTTGGGCGGGGAAGCGGTCGGCGGTGATTCTGTTGGGGAGGAAGGAGGCGTGGTTGCGGCAGGCCTGATTGCCCGGGGCGCGTCTCCCCGGACTTTTCGTTCCGGTGGCGATCCTGAAGGAGAGGGCGAAGAAGGAGCGGACGATGAAGACGGAGGAGGAGTTGGCGGCGGGGTTGGAGACGGAGATTGGGGAGGAGAGGGAAGCGGTTTCACTACAGGCGCTGGTTCGGCAGCGGGCTGCGGCAAATTTTCCAGGACCGTGGCGACAGGTTGCCAATCCTTCATTCCCGCATGTTTGGCCGGGTCGGAAGGCGAGACCAGTCCGTCGCTCAGGTACTGACGGACCTGCTTTTCGGAAAATGGGCCGATCTCGACGCCGGCGAGCAAGATGTGGATTTCCGTCATGGATGCAACAAATGGGCTATTGACCGGCAATACTGTGACATTCGGGCCGGTAAGTCGAGGGCGACGCCCCGGAAGCTCGAACAGGCCGGGAGATCGTCACGGTGCCCCCTTTTCAATTGGCGGGCAAGCTGGATGCCTCGCGCTGGGCCTCGATATAGACCTCGGAAACTTTCGATCCCTTGGCAATCGCCTGTTGAAAACACTCCGCCGCACCTTTGGTGTCCCCGGCAAAGTGTTTGACGACTCCACTGTAGAACCAAGCCTCGCAAACGTGATCAGGATCACCGTCCTCCTTCGCCTTGGCCAGCAACTCGTCCTGGGTCATTTTTTCCAGCAGGAAATTCCCCACCTGCAACGGCCAGCTGTCGGGCTTGAAAAGTTGGGCCTTGCCCAGAAAATCGGAAAGATCGCTTCTCGCCGCGCCCTGCTCTCCCGACTTCATTTTGACGATCCATAACCAGAGGGCCGCTTCAGGGTAGCCATTGGTGGCGCTTTGCTGAAAATCGACCATCGCACCTTCACGGTCGTTTTTGGCCCGCCGGGTGAGTCCTCGTATGAAATAGCTCAAGCTGGAATTGGGGTCCAGCAAGATGGCCTGGTTAAGGTCAGCGAGCGTGCCGTCCAGATCGCCCTTGAAATATTTGACATGGCCGCGGTTGTAATACGCGGGGATGTACTTGGAGTTCAGTTCCAGCGTGCGGTTGAAGTCCGCGAGAGCTCCGTCGAAATCGCCCTTTTGGGCCTTGGCCACGCCGCGGTCATAGTAGGCTTCCTGATAGTTGGGATCGATGGCGATTGCCTGGTCGTCATCAGCGATGGCCTCGTCCAGCTTGTGTTGAATGGAATGGGCGTGCCCCCGGCTTTGATAGGCGGAGGCCCATTTGGGATCAATTTTGATCGCCTCATTGAACGCCGCGATGGCTCCATCAAGATCGCCGGCAACGCCGTGGGAGATGCCGAATTTGACCCAGGCTTCGGCGTTCGAGCCTGCCGCTGGCTCCGATGGCGCAGGCTGGACCGCGGGTGCCTGCGCCTGCGCTCCCGGCAAGGTGAGTACGGTCATGCCCAACGAAAGGCAGAAGACGGCGAAAGCTCTCGGCATTCTTGTTTTATACCCGGGGTGCTCAGTCAGACAAGGATGGCTTTTTTGCTGCGGCATGGGATAGGTTCTAGGGTACGCCTTTTTCTGAAAGCATTTCCCCCCATGACACCCTCCGCACGGCTGATCCTGAACAAAGGCGTTCGCCATCGCATCCTGACCGGCCATCCCTGGGTCTTCGCCAGTGAAGTGGACCGGATTGAGGGCGAGGTGGAAGATGGCGGCACCGTTGAGATTCGATCTCCCAAAGGCGAATTTCTGGGCAGTGCGCTTTACAACAGCCGCTCACAGATTGTCGCCCGTCGTTATGCCGCAGGTTCCGCCGCGTTGGATTCCGCCTTCCTGTCGCGTCGATTGGATTTGGCGCTGGCCTATCGATTGTCTTCCGGACTCGCGACAGCCGGGACCGCCCGGCGTCTGGTCTGGTCGGAGTCCGATCAATTGCCCGGGCTGATCGTGGACCGGTATGACGATGTACTCGTCCTCCAGACGCTCACGATGGCCATGGCCCGGCAGGAAGCGGTCATCACCGGTCTTCTTGTCCAGAAAACAGGCTGTCGAGTCGTCCTGGCCCGCAACGATGCTCCGGTGCGAAAATTGGAAGGCCTGCCGCTCGAGCGCAAAATCCTCCATGGCGAATACCATGCTCCCACCCGTGTCCGGATCGCCGGGATCGATTACGATCTCGACCTCTGGTCCGGCCAGAAGACCGGCTTTTATCTCGATCAGGCGGAAAACTATGCCGCCGTCGCCGCCTACGCTTCGGGACGGCGGATGCTCGATTGCTTTACCAATCAGGGAGCGTTTGCCTTGAGCGCCATGAAAGCGGGCGCCGCTTCGTGCCGGGCCATCGACCAGTCGGCGGAAGCCCTCCGCCATGCCGAGGCCACCGCAAAAACGGAGGGCCTGAAAATTGAGTGGCTGCAAGCCAACGTCTTCGATTTGCTGCGCCGCTATGAACAGAACCGTGAGACCTTTGACTTGATCGTGCTCGATCCGCCCTCCTTCACCAAGACCAAGGGCAACAAGACCTCGGCCTTGCGGGGATACCACGAGTTGCACTTGCGGGCCCTGCGTCTGCTCACGCCGGGGGGCATCCTGGCCACGTTTTCCTGTTCGCACCACGTGACCGCGGACGATTGGGAGGGATTGTTGCAGAAAGCGGCGTCGGAAACGGGCGTCACCCTGCGTCTCCGCCAGAGGTTGGGCCAAAGTTCCGATCATCCCGTACTCGTCAACGTGCCCGAAACGGAGTATTTACGCGGGTATGTGTTGGAGAAAGTCGATGAAAAGACAGCCTGAGCTCGTGCCTGCCTCGCTCCTGGTCGTCGTGGCCATCTGCGCATTCATTCTGCCCGCCGCCGCACAGGCGCCTGCTCCGCCACCGTTGCCTCCGGTCAAGAAATTCAAGGCCGTTGATGCCGATAACCACAATATTCTCATCAACAAGCCGGGACAGGTCACCCTCCTGCTTGGCACCAATCAGGACTCCCAGGACGCCGCCCGTGCGGCCGGCCAGGCGATGTATCCCTTTCGTGGTCGTCTCGATTTCGATCTCGTTGTCGTCGTGGATTTGCGCGACTCGATCGCCAGCTGGGCGCCTTCCATCGTGCTTGCGGAAATGCGCTCCAACCTGGACAAGGAAGCGATCGGTCTGAAGCCCTATTTTTTGCAGAATGGCAACAAGAGCAATCCCCGCAACAGCTCACACGTCATCGCCGATTTTACCGGGACGATTTGTCCGGATCTCGGCTGGCCCAGGCATTCGGACGATCTGCGGGGCATTCTCTTCGGCGGGGACGGACGCGAAATCAAGCGCTGGGAGAAGATCGAGGACATGGCCCAACTGCAGGCCGAGGTCCGCGCGGCCATTGAGGCTTTTGACAAGGCCGCCATCGCCAAGGCCAATGCCGCCGCCAAGACCCAGGGATCGAAGTTGACCCAGCCGCCCAGCCCGCCCCGGCCGTTGCCGCCAGCCACCCCTCCGCCCAAGTCGAACTAGGCCTCGTCGCTGTGGCCGTAGGAATCTTCCACGCGCTTGGCCACGTCACGGTAACTCATGTCGTGTTCGTAGATTTCCTTGAACTGGTCGAGCGCCTTGTCCGGTTGTTTGCTCGCCTCGTAGGCCAGACCCAGGTTGTAGACAATTTCCTTTTTAATTTCGTCCATCGGGCCCAACTCACTTTTCGCGAGCGCCAGCTGTTTCACGGCGAAATCGAGCATGTTCCGCTTCATGAACGCCTGTCCCATCAGGTTGAGCGCCTGGTAACGGACACTCGGCTGCTTGAGTGACTGCTGCAATTCTTCGACCGCCCGCTTGTACTGCCCGATCTTGAAGAGCGCCACGCCCAAGTCGTAGCGGAATTCACCTTCGTTCGGCTGCGCCCGGACACGCGCCTCGGCCTGAAAGAGCCGGACCTCGTTCAGTTCCTTCTCCTTCTCCGCAATTGCCGTCTGGTACTGCGCCTGCGTTTCCGGGTCGGTCTGCTCGGCGAGGGTGGCCCGGAGCTGGTTCAATTCCTGTCCCGCTTTTTTCAGCTTGAGGTCACCAATGATTTTTTCCAGTGAGGAGTCGATCTTGCCCCCGGCTTCGTAGGCATGTTCGTAGAAGGGGACCGCACTGCCATAATCGTTTTTCTGGACGAAGAGCTGGGCGATGGCCTTCGAATGCACGGGATTGGTCGGCTCGGCCTGATGTTTTGCGTAAAGAAGTTGAATCTGCTGGTCGATGGCCTCGGTCGATTTGACCACCTTGGCGTCTTGTTCCAGCTGCTCCGATTCGCCCCGGTTCTTCAAGGCCCCGCGGAAGTCGCCTTCCTGTTCCGCCGCTTCCCAACCGCCACTTTTGGAGGCATTGGCCGCGCTGGCATTTTTCAGGCCGCTGAGGGCGTCACCATCGCGCGGGTCGATTTCCAGGATGCGGTTGAAAGTTTTCTCCGCCTTCTCGAACTGGCTCATCTTCATGTAGGCCTGCGCGAGGGTATTCAGGGTCCCCTTGTCGTTGGGTTTGCCTTCGGCAATCGTTTCCTGGGCAAAGGCTTCAAAGTCCACGTAACCCAGTGCGGTGCCCGCTTCGCCAATCAGCGTGTTGGCTTTGACGTGAAAGGGATCGACCGCCAAGACCTCTTCCGCGATGAGAAATTGCTCGAGTGGTTCTTTCTTGGCGGCGGACGAAAGCTTCATCGCCACCGACGCGATGTTCGTCTTGAGCATCTGTTTGTTAAACGTGCTCAGCGCATTGTGCTTCTGGATCTCAATGACGCGCAATTCCCGGCGACCGGCGAGATAAAGCGGCTCCTCCTTCAGGATCGTCTGCCAAAGGGTGATCGCGTAATCCGTATTTTTTGACTGGGCCGCCTGCCGGGCCCGATTGACCAGGCCACGTGTGGATGCGCTCAGGTCTTTTTCCGTCTTCAAACTCATCCAGCTAAAGTAATCCCTCAGAAGTCACGGTCAAACAAATTGCCTCTTAAGACTGCAAATGAGGCACTCCAATGAACCATCATTTGGGAGCATTGCCCGGTGGGGCTGGATTCGCGGGCGTACCGGGCGCTCCACCGTTTCCGCCCCGGTTGCCCCGTTGCGCGCGCATTTGTTCCATCTTCGCCTGCTGTTCAGGAGTCAGAACCGCCTTGATCGCGGCGCGGCGCTGGTCCCGGTCGGTCGTCGTCTTGCGGATTTGCTCAATCTGCTGTTTTTGGGCATCGGTCAGGCCCAGGGTGGCCGCCATCTCCGCCATCCGCTGCTGGGCGCGTTGCTCGCGCTGTTCGGGGGTCATGTTGGCGAACTGTTGCCTGCGGTCGGCGCGATTGCCCTGCTGTCCCGATGGGGTGCCTGAATCGGTCATGCCGTTGGAACCCGGCGCGGAGGCATTGTCCCCGGAGTTGCCCGTTCCTCCATCCGCCACCGCGGGTTGATCCGTGCCGCCCTGCGCCGCAGTGACGGCGGCTTTTTTCGGCGCGTAATAGGTCAGACCGCTTGTTGCGTAGATAAGTCCGCCTGCCACAAGAACTCCGGCGGCGGCGATCAGATAAACAGGCCAGGAGAGGAGTTTCATACCTTCTATGACACGCCAACCTTGGAGGAGGTTACATTCGAACCGAAGAAGGCTGGGAAAATGTGCCCCAAGGAGGGCCCCATTCCTAATAGTTGATCGCGCTGAAAACGGGGTACTTGGCGAGGCGCTCGCGTCCATTCAGGAAGGCGAGTTCGACCAGGAAGGCGAGTTCGACGATTTCCGCGCCCGACTGCTGGACCAGCTTCGCCGCCGCTTCTGCGGTGCCGCCGGTCGCCAAAAGATCGTCAATGATCACCACGCGCTGGTTTTTCTCCACCCCGTCGATATGCATCTCCAGCGTGCCCTTGCCGTATTCAAGTTCGTACTCGATCTGGTTGCTCTGGTAGGGAAGTTTCCCCTTTTTGCGCACGAGGGTCAGTCCCACGCCGAGATAATGGGCCAGGGCGCCCCCGAAAATGAAGCCGCGCGCATCGATGGCCACGATCCGCTCGACGCTCTTGCGTTGGTAACGCTCGGCAAAGATCGTCACCGCCAGGCGGAACAACTGGCCGTTGGTGAGGATCGGCGTGATGTCCTTGAAGACGATCCCCTTCTTGGGAAAATCGGGCACGTCGCGAATGTTCGCCTTCAGCCGGTCCATGGCGCTTTTGAAGGAGGTGCTCATGCCGGTTTCAGCTTGTCCTGCTTGTCGAGGGCGCGCTTGATCTTGCGCAGGGCAATATTCTGCAACTGCCGGATGCGTTCCCGCGTCACCTTGAATTTGCGTCCCACTTCCTCGAGCGTCATTTCCTTCTTTCCGTCGAGACCGAACCGCATCGTGATGATCTTCAGTTCCCTCTCGTCGAGGACATGAAGCAAGTCCATGACCGCTTTGCGAAGATTCTTGTCGCTCAGCATGTCGGAGGGATCATGCGCGCTTTCATCGCCGATCATGTCGCCCAGGGAGGCTCCGTCCTCTTCCTGGCCCACCGTGGCATCAAGTGATGCCGGCCGGATGGCCGCCGTGCGGAGTTGCGCGATCTTGGAGGGCGACATCGCCAGTTCCTCGCCCAACTCCTCGTCCGTGGGCTCGCGCCCGAATTCCTCGGCGAGCTGCATCCCGACGCGGCGCATGCGCGCAATCTTGTCGACGAGATGGACCGGCAGACGGATGGTCTTGCTCTGGTTGGCCAGCGCCCGCTTGATCGACTGCTTGATCCACCACGCGGCATAGGTGCTGAGCTTGCCCCCCTTCTTCGGGTCGAAGCGCTCCACGGCCTTCATCAAGCCGATGTTGCCCTCGGAAATCAAATCGAGCAGTGGCAGTCCGTAGGAGGAATAATCATGCGCGATTTTTACGACCAGGCGCAGGTTGGCCTTGATCATCTGCTGGCGGGCGGCCTGATCGCCCTTCTTGATGCGCTTGGCCAGCTTCACCTCTTCTTCACGAGTGAGCAACGGAGTTTGTCCGATCTCGCGCAGGTAAATTTTGATGCCTGAATCGCCGTCGTCCGCGTACATAAGAGGAATTAATACTACTCTAGGCGAGAATGTCTGCCGGGAGAGTCATTGCAACCTTTATTTACTGACTGGTCCCGGCATGGGTTGTCATGCCGGGACCGATTAATCACTATCAATTCAACCGGGCTTATTGGTCGGCCAAAGCCGCCTGCGCCGCCGCGAGCCGGGCAATCGGCACCCGGAACGGCGAGCAGCTGACATAGGTCAGGCCAATCGAATGGCAGAACTTCACCGAGGAGGGTTCGCCGCCGTGTTCGCCGCAGATGCCGAGCTTGATGTCAGGGCGCGTCTTGCGTCCCTTTTCAATCGCAATCTTCATCAGTCCGCCAACGCCGGTCTGGTCGATCGTGGCGAAGGGGTTCTGCTTGACGATTTCCGAGTTCTGGTAGGCCGGCAGGAACGAACCCGAGTCGTCGCGGCTCATGCCGAGCGTCGTCTGGGTCAGATCGTTCGTGCCGAAGCTGAAGAACTCGGCTTCCTTGGCGATCTCATCGGCCACCACGCAAGCGCGCGGGATTTCGATCATCGTTCCGACCAGGTAGTTGAGGCGGGTGTTGTGCTGCTTGCTGACCTCGGCCGCGACCTGGCGGACGAGCGCGACCTGCAACTCAAGTTCCTTCGCGAACCCGACGAGCGGGATCATGATCTCGGGCTTGACCTTGATGCCTTCCTTTTGCACTTCGATCGCGGCTTCAAAGACGGCCCGGGCCTGCATCGCGGAAATTTCCGGATAAAGGATGCCGAGGCGGCAGCCACGGAAGCCGAGCATCGGATTGAACTCATGGAGTTCAGCGACGCGGCGGGTGATTTTTTCCACCGGGATGCCCATCTTGGCGGCCAGTTCTTCCTGCTGATGATGCGAGTGGGGGAGGAACTCGTGGAGTGGGGGATCGAGGAAACGGATCGTGGCGGGCAGGCCATTGAGCGCACGGAAGATGCCGGCGAAATCGCCCCGCTGGTGCGGCAGCAACTTGGCCACGGCCTTTTCGCGGGCTTCCTGCGTATCGGCCAGGATCATTTCGCGCATCGCGTCGATGCGGTCGCCTTCGAAGAACATATGCTCGGTCCGGCAGAGGCCGACGCCCTGGGCGCCGAAAGCCACTGCATTGGCGACCTGGTCCGGCTGGTCCGCATTGGTGCGGATCTGCAGGCGGCGGAGTTTGTCCGCCCAAGCCATCAACTGGGCAAATTGCCCATAGGTCGCGCTCTCCTTGCCGTCCAGGGTCTTATCGACGAGGACCTGGACGATTTCGGACGGGGCGGTCTTGACCTCCCCGGCGAAGACTTCGCCGCTGGTGCCATCGATCGAGAGGAAGTCGCCCTTGTTAAAGACGCGGCCATCGACCGTGAGCGTGTTCGCGTGGTAATCGATATGCAACGCCGCCGCGCCGCAGACGCAGACCTTGCCCATCTGGCGGGCAACGAGCGCCGCGTGGGAGCTGACGCCGCCGCGCGCGGTGAGGATGCCTTCCGCCGCGAGCATGCCGCGGATATCTTCCGGCGACGTCTCTTCACGGACCAGGAGCACCTTGCCCTTGGTCGCTTCGGCTTCCGCCTCGTTGGCGCTGAAGTAAATGCGACCGGTGGCTGCGCCGGGACCGGCGGGAAGGCCGGAGGCGATTTTTTCCGCCGACTTGATCGCCTTGCGGTCAAAGATCGGGGTCAGGAGCTGGCTGAGCTGGTCGGCGGGGACGCGGGAGACCGCATCCTGCCAGGTGATAAGCTTTTCCTTCACCATCTCGACCGCAATGCGGACGGCGGCGACGCCGGTGCGCTTGCCGTTGCGGGTCTGGAGCATGAACAGCTTGCCGTTTTCGACTGTGAACTCGAAGTCCTGCATCTCATGGAAGTGCTTTTCCAGTGCGGCGCGGACATCTTCCAGTTCGCGGTACGCCTTGGGCATCTTTTCCTGGAGCGTGGCAACGGGATCCGGGGTGCGGACACCGGCGACGACGTCTTCGCCCTGCGCGTTGATCAGGTACTCACCATAAAACACTTTTTCGCCGGTGGCGGGATCGCGGGTGAACGCGACGCCGGAGCAGCTGTCATCGCCCGTGTTGCCGAAGACCATCGACTGGACGTTGACCGCGGTTCCCCATTCGTAAGGGATGTTGTACTTGGCGCGGTAGACATAGGCGCGCTCGTTGTTCCAGGAACCGAAGACGGCCCCGATGGCGCCGCAGAGCTGTTCGTAGGGATCATTCGGGAAGTCCTTGCCCGTGCGCTCGCGGACGAGGGCCTTGAAGCGCTCGACCAGGACCTTGAGGGACGAGGCGTCGAGTTCCGTGTCGGAAACTTCATGGCGGCCCGGGAAGACTTCGTTCTTGAGGGCCGTGATCACCACTTCAAACGGCTCGTGGTGTTCACCGGCGCGCTTCTGGACACCCATGACGACGTCGCCGTACATCTGGATGAAACGGCGGTAGCAATCGTAGGCAAAACGCTCATTGCCGCTGGCGTTGACGAGGCCCTGGACGGTCTCGTCATTGAGGCCGAGGTTGAGAATCGTGTCCATCATGCCCGGCATCGAGTCGCGGGCGCCCGAACGGACGGCGAAAAGGAGCGGGTTGGCCACGCTGCCGAAGCCCTTGCCGAGGTTCTTCTCGATTTTGGCAATCGCTTCCTGGATCTGGGGATGGATCTCCTTGGGGAGGGTCTTGTTGTTGAGATTGAAGGTCGTACAGACCTCGGTCGTGATCGTGAAGCCGGGAGGCACGGGAAGCCCGATACGGGTCATTTCCGCCAGGTTCGCACCCTTGCCGCCGAGGAGGTTCTTCATCTTGCCATCGCCGTCGCTGCGTCCGTCGCCGAAGAAATAGACCAAACGGCCTTTCTTGGCCTTCGCCGGGGCATGGCCGTTGCGTTCCGGGGCGGCCTTGGCTGCCGCCTTCTTCTTCGCAGGCTTCGCGGCCTTGCGGGAATTGGGGGCCGATTTCAGGAGGGAAAGACGTTCTTTTTTCTTCAACTTTTTCTTGGATTTTTTGGACATGGCAAATGACAATTAGATGTGAGGGTCAGGGAGGTTCAGGCTATCAGCCGCGAATTTTGAGTCAAGCAACTCACCAAGTTTTCCCCGAAAAAGTCGCAATGGGGTTCTTCTGGCAGGCCGGGTTGACTCCTTGAGTTGCAGACATAAGCCAATGTTGCTCGTCGAGCCGTACGAGGTTGTTTTTTCGTTGGAGCTTGAAAGAAGGAGCTCTAGGACTAAAGATGCGAGACATGAGCTCCGGAATATTACTTGCCACCCATAAATCTCAGGGAAATCGGAGACTCCCTAGCACTTTGACGCAGAAACAAGTCGTGTGAATAGGCGGGACCGTCATCTCCCCGTCCTCGACTACTTCCGGGGTACGGCCATCTTGGCTGTGCTAATAGCGCATTTCCTGAGTGGAATTTGCCTAAGGGCTTCAACTGCAGTCGACTCGTCTCATCATCCCCTATTTCAGGCTATTTTATTTGGACTATACGCAATATTTATCCTGGGGACATATGGAGTTGCTATTTTCTTCGTAGTCTCCGGATTTTGCATCCATCTTAGCTATCGCCGCTCATCGGATTCGGGTTGGTTCATTTTTTACGTACGCCGCGTTTTTCGCTTGTATCCAGCCTATCTCTTCGCCCTTTTTTTATGCATAGTTGTCTTACCCAGCTCACGATGGTCTGCCGATGCCCTGACTTCCACGGAAAAACAAATCGATCTGTTTCTTCATCTCTTTCTTATTCATAATCTGCGTCCACACTCCTTTTCCTCAATTGCGGGGCCTTTTTGGAGTCTGGCCATCGAGTTTCAGCTCTACCTGCTTTTCCCTTTGCTCCTTGGTCTGGTGCGCCGGATCGGTTGGCGGCAGATGCTAATGGTAACGGCCGTGATTGAAGTGGTTACTCGCGCCTCCCTTATGATTGTGGGCCATTACGGTACCGATATCGCGCCATCATCATGGTGGGGTTGGACTCGCCTCTCGCCTACCGGTTTTTGGTTCAGCTGGGCCTTGGGTGCGATGCTCGCGGAAGCTGTTGTCGAACAGAAAACTTTGCCCTTTGCCAAGGGGCCGCTTCCCCTTTGGCTTTGGCCCTTAATTGTCCTGGCCTTTCATCACACGCCTTACCTCGAAAACTTTGCTTTTCCGGTAGCTGCATTTGCGACGGTCCGGTTTATGTCTTATTTTCTCTCACGCGACCCTGATCGCCAAATGAATGCGTCAGATCTACCGCTGAGGTTTCTTACCTTTTTTGGACTCATCAGCTACAGCATCTATCTCCTTCATATCCCTCTTTTCTTCTATTTTAGATCCTGCTTGCCTAAGCCTCCGGGATTTGTTTCCGAAAGTGCTAACGTTATTGTTTTCACCGTTGCCATCATCGCTGCATCGTATCTAGTTTTCCGATTTGTCGAGACGCCTGGCATCAAGATGGGGAAACGGCTCATTGATTGGTTTCGTCTGCATCGCAAGGCTTTAAATTCCGCTTGATCCGGCGACAACGAAAAGCGCATTTTGCAGTCACCTTCGCCCACGCTCTCTCAATCTCATTGTCGGTAGAAATCTACAGTGGCCTCCGATGCGTCAGTCGATACGCCCTTGGCGTCAACCCGGTCTGCGCACGAAACAGGCTGTAAAAATGACTCAGGTTCTCGATGCCGCAATCGAGGGCAATATCGAGGATCCCCTGGTCCCCCATCTCCAGCTGGCGCTGGGCGTAAGCGATGCGGATGCGGTTGACGTAATCAGTGGGCGTGGTGCCCAGCTGCTGGCGGACCGTACGGGCGGCGTGTTCCCGGCTGCGTCCGCAGAGTTTGAGAAAGCGTTCGACTCCGCCGGAGAAGTTTTCCCGTTTCTGGATGGCCCGGCACGCTTCCACCAGCCAGTCCGGAGCGTCTTCGGGCGGGGCTTCCTCGTGGCTCCCGGCCAGTTCCGTCAGGACGTTCAAGAGGAACCGGTCCAGGTAGAGCCGTTGACGCGGCGCTTGGGAGAGATCATCCGCCCAGCGGTTCAGGCGGCGGAGCTGGCCCGGCTCCACTTGATGCATGACCGGTAGCTTTCCCATCTGCCAGAAAGCCTGCCCCGGAAAATAGCGTGCCCCTAACTCCGCATGGGCTTCGCGTGGAAAAGCGATATTGGTCAGCTTGAGGCCTTCGCTGCCATCGGGATCAATCGCGTGGCAATCGGAGGGGCGCATCAGCACGAGGCAGCCGGCCTGAAGGGGCACGGAGGCGCCATTGATTTGATGGGTCCCCCGGCCCGCATCGATCCAAAAAAGCTCGGCAAAATCGTGACCGTGTAGGTACACGGGCCTGGCGCGGGTCTTTTTGGTGTCGCGTGCGGCATGAAAAGCCGCCCCCGGCGCGATTCTGTTCCAACAGAGGATTTCCATGGCCATCACCCTAGCATAAAAATTCGTCACATTGCGAGAAGATAGACCTCGTAAACTTGGATAGCCTCCATCACATGACCACCACTATCGCCCCTTCACCCCGCCTGACCCCCGCGCAGGTCGAAGCCTATCACCGCGAAGGCTACCTCATCTATGACCAGCCCGTTCTCGACCTGCTTAAATTCAACCGGCTCAAGGCCTGCTTCGAGAAGATCCTCGCCGAACTTCCCGCCGAGGAGCGCCCCGAGGCAATGGATGTCCCGCACTTCATGCACCCCGAGCTTTTCGAGTGGGCGCTGGATGACGCCGTCCTCGACATCGTCGAGCCGATCCTCGGCCCCGACATCGCCCTCTTCTCCACCCACTTCATCTGCAAGCCAAAGGGCAACGGCAAGCGCGTTCCCTGGCACGAGGACTCGGCCTACTGGAAAAGCCAGATCGACCCGATGGACGTCGTCACCGTCTGGCTCGCGCTCGATCCGTCGCTCAAGGAGAACGGCTGCATGATGGTCATCCCCACCACGCACCGCACCGGCCAGAAAGGCTTCTCCGATTACAGCGCGGTCGACGCGACGAAGAACGTCTTCGGCAGCGAGATCATCCAGGACCACCGCGACGACGCCAAGCGCGTCTACATCGAGCTCCAGCCCAACCAATGCTCGCTCCACAACGCGCGCATCCAGCACGGCTCGGAGCCGAACACTTCCAACCTCCGCCGCTGCGGCTGGACCCTTCGTTTCACCTCAACGGCCGTCAAATTCGCCGACTTCAAGGGCGCACACCAGGCCTATCTCGCCCGCGGACGCGATCTCGGCGGCAACACCTATGCTGATCCCACGAAGCAATATCCCGAGGTGATGGCCGCGCGCGGGGCCTCCACGCGATACAAGAATTCGCACTAACAACGGGAACCTCGCACTTCGAGCGACGGAACTTTCGAGTAGGGACGTGAATCCCTTCGCGTCCCTACTTAGGTTCCCGGCTGTCCAACCTGGTCCGGTTGCGTTCCCATGGCGTCGATATCCTTCTTGGCCGCGGCACGCATCCGGGCAAGTTCCTCGCTGACGCGATAGTCCGGGTGATCGCAAAGGGCCTGCAGCACCGCCCAGTCCATCTGGAAGGCCTCCATGAGCCCATTGATCAGCAGCAGACGCGCCCGCGTCTGCGCCTCCTCATCCGGTTCGGGATGGATGGAGGCGAGAATGCAGTCGACCACGATTTCCTCGGCGGGCAGCAGCTTGACCACGCCGTGATCACTCGTGAAATCGCGGCACAATTCCGGATGGGCGATGGTGGCGGCGTCATGGAACCGAATCGGGATTCCAACCACGATCCACTGGCCCATGGCACCTTGGCCGTGGAGCTGTCCGCGCATGATTTCCAGCACCGTGCGGGGAGGGGGCTGGCCGGAAAAATAGACGAGATCCACCACGGGATGATCAGATGACCCATTCGCATAGATATCGAAAGCCAGCTGGCCGGTGACCAGGAGGGCGCAACCCTTGATCTTGAACAAGGTCGAGACGAGGCCAGCCATCTGGAACGCCCGTTCCGTTCCATCCGTCAGTTGCTCGATGTGCTGAAGGGAGTCATCGATGCGGCCCATGAGTCATATGGTAACCGGCCGGTTATCGCCTGACAATGGCGCAGTCAGCCTTTCAAGTTGTCGCGAAAAACGGATGGCGGCATAGGGAAACCTGCCTAACGTGGCGGCATGGCAAAACCCTGGCTGAATCCCGCATGGCGTCCCCCTGAGTCGGCGCGGGCCACTATTGTCATGGTCCACGGCGCCATCGTTGATGGGTACGAGATGTTTCTGTTGCGTCGGCGGCTGGAACAGCTCGGCTATCAGACACGGCTCTTTCAGTACCGTTCCATGATGCGCGGCCTCGATTACAACGTCGCCAAACTTGGCGAGTTCATTGCGAAAATCGATTGCGACATCCTCCATGCCGTGGGGCATAGCATGGGCGGCGTCCTGATCCGGCAGCTTTTCGAGAAAGCACCTGATCCGCGTCCGGGCCGCCTGGTCGCCATCGGTTCGCCCCTGCGCGATTGCTGGGTTGGCCATCGTTTTAAGCGGCTGCATCCCCACATTGGCCCACTCCTGATTGGCAAGACGGTCCACGACCACATCAGTCATCCGCCCGCACCGGTCTGGCGTGGCGCTCGCGATTTGGGCGTCGTGGCCGGGACTTACCCCTTCGGCATCGGCGCGGTTTTTTCCAGCCTTCCCCGGCCTTGCGACGGCGTCGTGCTTCTGGAGGAAACGCGCATCGACGGCCTGCGCGATCACATCGCCTATCGCATGAATCATTTTGGCCTGCTCGGCTTCAAGCGTTGCGCCGCGCAGGTCGCCCGTTTTCTGGGTACAGGGTCGTTTGCGCATCCACCTTTGGGGCCGGATTTCAGCGCACGGGGAAATTAAGGCCCCCCCACCAGTCTCGCCGTGAAGAAGAACACCGTCTGAACTTTGACGATGTTTTGCAAAGTGATGGTTTTGCCGGTGACCGGACGATCCTCCACCAGCTGTCCGGAATAGCGAGGATTTGGAATCCAGATGGACTTGCTCTGGCCCTCGTCCAACGCTTCCAGAAAATTGGTTTCCCTAGTGTCGAACGAGGGTAGTTTGGGCCCGATGTTACTCTCAGTCATTCCGGCGAAATCGGTCACGCTGAACTTTCCGTTCAGCAGGATCTTTCCATGGGTAGGCGAATCACCCTCGTCGAGTGACGGGGTCACATCGGTGCTAATGCCAATGTCCCTGATGGCAAAATCGATGGGTATGGCGGGAATGTGGCCGACGGGGGGAGAGCCTGAAACCGGACCCGAAATATTTTTAGGGTTATCAAACTTGATCGGATAGGCGAACTCGCGCACCAACTCGATGGTTGCCTTCTGGTCTGTTCGCGTGGTCACGGAGGGTGATGCCAGAATAGAAATGCCCTTGATTCGGGACAGAGCTGCAAAATCGCCCTTTTCGACAGCGTCACGGATGGTTTTTTCGTGCTTCTGGTAAACGTCGATGGGAATTTCCATGACCTTGGCTTCGATCTGGATTTGCCTGATGGATGCAAGGCTCGGTACGATCGGTGGGGGCTGTCCCGCTGCGACCGCTTGTTGATTCGAATCGCCGCCGGTTCCTGCGGAATTTTTTCCCGCCGCTTCGAGCAGATTGAGCAGCGCCTTCATTTCCGCTTCCGTCCGCCCATAAGGAGGATGGTCCTTGTGCTTTTCGTAATAATCGCGGTAGTGGCCGATGATCGAATTGGGTGCTTCCCCGTTTTCAACCAGGTTGGGCGCGGGCACCTCCGGGCTTAGGCCCGCCGCGAGAAACTTCTGCACGACGACTGGGTCAGGCGCGCCCCAGCAGGGGGATAATGCCTGTCCCAAAAGCCGTCCCGCCCAATCCGGATTCACGCTTTTGAGCGCGCCGGCGTTGATGAGCATTTGGATGACCTGCTCATAATGCTCTTGATTCGGCAGGTGGTCCTTCCCGGCGTAAAAAGAATTGGGTATGCCCGCATTCGCCGCACCACTGACGGCGATGGGGTCGGCCTTGGCTCCATGTTGCAGGAGGAACGCCACGACCTCGGTCTGGCCCCGTTCCGCGGCCAGCGCCAGGGGCGTGTCGTGGTATTCTGGATGTTCCGCCACAGGATTCCCGCCCTTGTTGACGTCCGCGCTATGTTGCACCAGCAATTGGACCGCAGGGAAGTTGTCCGTCGCCGCCGCTTCCCCCAGGGGGGTGACGACGGTGTCCTGGGGTGGATCCACCGGCCCGCCCTTTTTCAGGATTTTTTCCAGGTCACTCAGCGGGGCATGCTGGCTGATGGCGTAGCAAAGTTCGGAAATGTTCCGGGCGCCGTGTTCCCAGAGCAGCTTGACGATGTCGTTGTAGTGGTTTTGCAGCGCGAGCGCCATCGCCTTCTCGCCCTTGGCGCCGTGTTCCAGCAGAAGCTTCGCCGCTGCGGGTTGGCCGCTGATCGCGCTGGCGCAGATCGGCAACATCATGGTGAGATGGCCGTTGGTCCGGTTCCATACACCGGGAGTATTCGGATCGACGCCGTGAATCGACAGCCATGTGACGAGGGGAAGGTTACCGTTCCAGGTCGCATGTAAAAGAAGTGTGGGGCCATCTTTTTGGGCGTCGAATGGAGCGCCATGACGCAAAAGGGCCTCAAATGCGCTCACGTCATGCCAGGTTGACCAAAAGAGGGCGTCGTTGCCTTGGTTGTCCAACGCTTTCCAATCGGCACCGAATTGCACGAGCACATCCACGGTGCTTCCATTTTGTACTCCCATGATGGGGGTGGTCTTTAGCTGACCGTCGCGCGAATTGGGATCGGCCCCGTGCTCCAAAAGGACGCGGGCAATATCGGCGGTATTTTTTCCACCATTAAAACAAACTGCGGACAAGGCCGTGAGGTTGAAACTGTCACGGACTTTAGGATCCACTCCTCCGGCAATCAGGATTTCGGCAACTTCGGGGCTCCCGGCGTCGAAGAGAAGAGTGCGCTGGTTGCCCGTGAAGGTCTTGGGATCGCCGCCTTGAGCGATCAGCTTTTGCAAAGTCGCGGCATCGCCTTTTCGAACAGCCGTGAGCAGCGCTTGATCGAGCGCTGGCTTTCCGGGTTGCTTGGTCGCCAGAGCCCGCCCGGCCACCTGGGGCCATGCCTTGAAAAGAAGAAAGAGGCGGTAAGGCTTTTGTTTGCCGAGATCCAGCGCCGCCACCGGCCCGGGGATTCCTTCTTCGGGAATGGCCTGAAATTGAGCGGGAGCGGGCACGAGCGTGCCACTGAGGGGAAAGCTTCCAACGGGTGTCATTTCCACCAATGCCACGTTCCCGGGCCGTTCCGTCCGCTGCACATGATTCACGGTCAGGTCGCCCGTTAACGTAACCTTACCTTGCTCGAGCGCTGGGGTGCACCTGATCATCAGACTCGGATTGTTCGGTGGGGTGCCAAGACCGGAACCATGGCCAAACTTTGTCACCGGCAGATATCCCCGGGTTAGCACGCGGGCATTGGGTAGCTTTTCCAGCATGAGGTTATGCCCCTGGCGGACGGCATCGTCGATTTGAACGCGGTTTTCCTGATAATCACTTTCTGGAAGTTCAATGGCCAGAACTTCGACACGGCAAAAGCTATTTTGCGGTTCAGGTGAGCTTTGGTCGGTCGTCCGCGTGACTTTCGATTTTGTTAAGCACGCCACGGCCAGGATGCCAAGGAGCAAGGCTCCCAACAGGGACCAGCCGTACGCCCCGCATGTGAACCGCGCAATGAGCGAGAAACGCCGCTTGAATTGGTCCTTGTCCTCCAGGATGCCGACGAGCGTTGGCAGCGAGTGCCGCTGGTTGAAGTGTTCGAGCAGCTTGATCAGCATCAAGCCGTAACGCTCTTTTTCATCTTCGCCGGTGCGGGAGAGGACGAGCGCGTCGGTGGCCGGTTCGCGGTCGATCCGCATGCGCCGGAAGGCCAGCCAGAGCACCGGGTTGAACCAGTGGATGATTTGCAGCAGGGCGATGAGCGCTTGCACGGCCACGTCACCGCGCTTCAAGTGGGCCAATTCGTGCAGGAAGATGAAGCGCAGTTCACGCGCATCGAATTTGCTGCGGACATCTGCCGGCAAAAGCAGGGTAGGCTGAAAAAGCCCCATGATGGCGGGGCTTTGTACCTGGCTGTTTTCAATGAGCCGGATCGATCGGGAAATGCCCAATTCGTTTTTGGCCGCCGCCAACAATTGCAGCAATTCTGGATTGGCAACTGGGGGCGAGCGAGCAATCTGCCGCGCGAAACGTCGGTTCACCTGCCACGTGAGGAAAAGTAGGATAACGGCACCACTGAGCCAGGTGATGGCGAGGAGTGAATAGGCGGAAAGGGGAGCGGTGGGTTCGACAGAAGGCAAATTGACAGTCGTGGAAGCGGGCAGGGGATCCGAAACGAAAAGGGGCCCGGTCACCGGGACGACAAAGGCGGGAGGCGGTGGGGGCGTAAATTGGAAAAGGCTCAGTGCGCTTTCCGGTAGCGCCGGCAGGACCAGACGCACCACGACCAGCAACCAGAGCGCGTAACGCCAGCGCGGATTGAGCCGTGCGCCCAGCATCCATTGCAGGAGCAGCACCAACGCCGCGAGAACCGAGGCCTGCCACGAAGCCATCACGACCCAGCTAAACAGCGCCTCAAGATTTTGGAGTGCCCCGGCGATCATGGCTTTTCCTTGTCGCGGAGGATCTTTTTCAATTCGGCAATCTCATCCGCCGAAAGTTTTGCCTCCTGGACCAGCTGGACAAGCAGTGGTTGGGCCGCGCCGCCGAAGACGCGTTCGAGGAACGACCGGCTTTCGCCGCGCACGCATTGCTCGCGGCTAACCGCGGGGGCGTAATAATAGACTTTTCCCTCGGCCTTATAGGTCAGTGCCTTTTTGCGGATGAGGCGCCGCAGCATTGTGCGGATGGTTTGATCCTGCCATTGCTTGTGCGCGGTGAGTTGCTGGACCACTTCCAGCGCCGTGATCGGATTTTGTCGCCAAACGACTTCCATCACAACCCACTCGGCCTCGGAAATCTTGGGAGTTGAGGTCATCTGACTCATCTAGTACGTTTGTACGCGATGCGTCAAGTACAATTGTACGATATGCATCCTAATAGGATAAAACATTCTCTTCTTTATCGCTGCTTGCTTCTTGGAAAAGCCGTGACGACTTATTCTTTCGCGTCTTCGACGATGAAGGTCAGATGACCGACGGTCAGCTTGTCGCCAATATTCACGTAGCCCTCCTTCAGCGGAATACCGTTGATCTTGGTGCCGTTGACCGTATTGAGATCCTTGACGTGCAGACCCCGGTCCATGAGCTGGAGCAGACAGTGTTGCCGCGAAATGGAAGAATCGGCGACCATGATATCGCTGCCGGGGTTGCGTCCAACCACGCTGGTGGCCTTTGTCAGTTTGAATTTTTGCGCAGGATTTGCCACCGAGATGAGCTGCAGTTGATGCTTGCGTACCAGTGCTTCTTCGTCGGCAATCCGGGTTTCCGCCGTGGCGGTGATCGACTTGGTCGCAGTGCGGCTATTAGCGCCCTCGCCGGCCTGGATGGGCCCTGCCGACTTGTTTCCATTAAGGGCGGTGACACTGGTCTTGGCCACGGGGTTGTCAATCTTGACCAGAAAGGCATCGACCTTGATCAAGACTGGTCGGAGTGGGGGAATGGGCGCGACGATATCGGCCTCCCAAGCGAAGAGCGCATCCTTCCACTGCAAAACTTCTCGCAACGCTGCTTCTCCATCCACCTTTCCATTCGCGGCAGCGACGATCATCCCCTTCTTGAAAAAGATCGTGGCCGAATCGACCGGCGTGAAAATCTTGAAACAGCCGGTCGACTTACGCTGGGCCAGCCGCAACATGATTTCGTCCGCAGAAAAAAGCGGCAGGATTGAAGGATCCATCGGTTACAACAATGGTTGATAATAGGGACAAAGTCTAATTGATAAGTCGTTGATTGGGCTTAATATAGGAAAAAGTTACGCAACAATTGCGAAATGCTTTGGGGGCTAAACAAGCTGGGATGTATTTTCTTAAAAATTCTTTTGACATCGATCCCCACTTGGCGCAATCTGTAGCAAGATCGAGGCCACACCTGAATTTAGGGCGCAAGTTTTAAATTCGGGGGTGGACTTTTTGCCTTTATTGCAGGGATAGGGACGGTTGGATAGAGGCCGGGTTGGCTTCACGGCCACTTGCTCGGTAGTCGGTCAAGTGCCCATGTAGCTCAGTCGGTAGAGCACATCCTTGGTAAGGATGAGGTCACCGGTTCAAACCCGGTCATGGGCTTACCCTTTACCGGCGGCGGGGGCAAGAAGAGAACGAGATCGGGAGAAGAAAGAATTTAACCACGACAGGCTGTTGGAGTCGGGCGGAAGCCGGGCGAAGATGGCTGAAATTAAGAACTCAGGAGTAAAGATACCATGGCTAAGGAAGCATTCAAACGCGACAAACCGCACGTCAACATCGGCACGATCGGTCACGTCGACCACGGCAAGACCACTCTGACGGCTGCCATCACCAATACTCTGGCCAAAAAAGGCCTCGCGACGGCCAAGGGCTACGCGGAAATCGACAACTCGCCTGAGGAAAAAGAGCGCGGTATCACGATCAACACCACGCACGTTGAATATCAGACGGAAAAGCGCCACTACGCGCACGTCGACTGTCCTGGTCACGCTGACTATATCAAGAACATGATCACCGGTGCGGCCCAGATGGACGGCGCCATCCTCGTCGTCAGCGCTGCCGACGGGCCCATGCCTCAGACCCGCGAGCATATCCTGCTCGCCCGCCAGGTCGGCGTTCCCGCCTTGGTTGTCTTCCTGAACAAGGTCGACATGGTTGATGACAAGGAACTCCTCGATCTCGTCGAGCTCGAAGTTCGCGAACTCCTCACCCAGTACGAATTCCCTGGTGACAAGATTCCGATCGTCAAGGGGTCCGCCCTCAAGGCGCTCGAAGGCGACGCGACCTACGAGAAGGAAATCCTCAATCTCATGGACGCGGTCGATTCCTACATCCCGCTCCCCGAACGTCCGAAGGATCAGCCCTTCCTCATGCCGGTCGAAGACGTGTTCAACATTGAAGGTCGCGGCACCGTCGCCACGGGTCGTGTCGAGCGCGGCGTCCTCAAGAAGATGGAAGAAGTCGAAATCGTGGGCCTCAAGGATACGACCAAGACCACCGTCACTGACATCGAAATGTTCCGCCGTCTCCTCGAAACCGCGGAAGCGGGCGAGAATGTCGGCGTGCTCCTGCGCGGTATCAAGAAGGATGATGTCGAGCGCGGCCAGGTCCTGGCCAAGCCCGGCTCGATTAAGCCCCACACCAAGTTCAAGGGCCAGATTTACGTCCTGAGCAAGGAAGAGGGCGGTCGTCATACGCCGTTCTTCAACAATTATCGCCCCCAGTTCTTCTTCCGCACCACGGATGTCACCGGCAGCGTCAAGCTGAAGGAAGGCGTCGAGATGGTCATGCCGGGTGACAATGTCGAAATCGAAGTCGAGCTGATCCAGCCGATCGCCATGGAAAAAGGCATCAAGTTCGCCATCCGCGAAGGTGGCAAGACGGTCGGCGCAGGTCGCGTCACGGATATTATCGCGTAATCAACCAGAAAGAATCGCGCCAAACCGTCGGATCTCGGAGGGCCTGCAAGGCTTCCGGAGGCCCGGCGGTTTCGGCGTCAAAATAACACGAAACCATTTTCAGTCGTCCAGAGTAGAGGGCAGTAGCTCAATTGGTAGAGTACCGGTCTCCAAAACCGAGGGTTGGGGGTTCGAGTCCCTCCTGCCCTGGACGAAGAAATTCAGAACATGAAAACCCGCAAAGAAATCCTCATCGCCCTGGCCTTGGCCGCCTTCGTTGTCGTGGGCTACCTCCAGGGTTTCTGGATCGGTCTGCTCGTTTTCGCCGCGGGACTCTTCCTGATCTTCCGGGAGGCGACCGTCAAGTTCGTTTCCGAGGTCAAGGTTGAATTGGACAAGTGCAGTTGGCCGTGGGATGCCAACCTGTCTGGTTTCAAAAAGTACAAGGAACTCATTGAATCGACCGTCGTGGTCATCATCTCCGTGGTCTTGCTGGGTGGGTATGTCACCGCGTGGGATTTTCTCCTGAGCCATGTTGTCGGCGCCTTCACTGGCACGGCCGCCATCACGAAATAAATTATGTCCGAAGTCACTGAAATCACCTCCGAGACCGAGACGACTCCTTCACCCGAGTTGCCGCCGCAGTGGTATGCCTTGCACGTTCTTTCCGGACAGGAAAAGAAGGTGAAGGAAAGCCTCGAGCGCCGCGCCAAAACCGAGGAGATGGGCGATCTCATCCGCGAAGTCGTCATCCCCACTGAGCGCGTCTCTGAAGTGAAACGTGGCAAGAAGATCGAGTCCGAGCGGAAGCTCCACCCCGGCTACGTCTACATCAACATGTTCCTGCGCGATGACGAGAAAAAGCTCGTCGAGCGTACCTGGTATTTTGTCCGCGAAACCAACGGCGTCATCGGTTTTGCCGACGGCGACAATCCCCAGCCGATCCGCGCCAGCGAAGTCGAGACCATGCTTGGCCAGATGCGCGAACGCGAAGAAAAAGTCCTTCCGAAGGTCGCCTTCAATGTGGGCGACAAGGTCAAGGTCGGCGATGGTCCTTTCCAAAATCAGGAAGGTCTCATCGAAGGCGTCGACATGGAACGCGGCAAGCTCAAGGTTTCCGTCAATATGTTCGGTCGCTCAACCTCGCTCGAACTCGAATACTGGCAGGTCGACAAAACGTAAGTAACAGAGAAAATTTATGGCAAAAGAAGTCACAGGCATCATCCGTTTGCAGATTCCCGCCGGTCAGGCGAATCCCGCTCCCCCCGTCGGCCCCGCCCTCGGTCAGCAGGGCGTCAACATCATGGCCTTCTGCAAGGAATTCAACGCCGCCACGCAAAAGGACGCCGGCAACATCCTTCCCGTCGTCATCACCGTTTACAAGGACAAGACCTTCTCGTTCATCACCAAGTCGCCCCCCGCGGCCGTGTTGCTCAAGAAAGCGGCGAACATCGCCAGCGGCTCCAAGGAACCCAACCGGACCAAGGTCGGCAAGGTGACCCGCAAGCAAGTCATGGACATTGTGAAGATCAAGCGCAAGGACCTCAACGCCAAGAGCGACGAAGCGGCTTTCCGCGTCATTGCCGGAACGGCGCGCCAGGCTGGCATTGAAATCATCGACTAATCCCGAATTTAACAACCGATAGAATAAACCCAGTGGGAGGGCGTCAGCCCGCTAGCACCACAGAAAATCAATAAAATGGCAATCAAACGCAGCAAACGATACGAAGCCGCCGCCAAGCTGGTGGACAAAAGCAAGGTCTACTCCTGGGCCGAGGCTGTGAAGCTTCTCAAAACGGTTCCCACCACCAAGGGTGACCAGACGATCGATCTCGCCTTTAAATTGGGTGTGGACCCGAAACAGAGCGACCAGATGGTCCGCGGCACCGTCGCGCTCCCCGCTGGCTCGGGCAAGAACGTCCGCGTGTTGGTTTTTGCCAAGGGTGCTGCCGCCGAAGCCGCCAAAAGCGCCGGTGCGGAATTCGTTGGGTTCGAAGATTTGATCAAGAAAGTCACCGAAGGCTTCCAGGATTTCGATGTCGCCGTGGCGACCCCGGAAGCGATGGCCGAAGTTCGTAAACTGGGCCGGGTGCTTGGGCCGCGTGGTCTGATGCCGAATCCCAAGACAGGCACGGTCACGGACGATACCGCCAAGGCGGTCAAGGAATGCAAGGCCGGTCGCGTTGAGTTCAAGCTCGACAAGGCCGCCAACCTGCACGTTCCCTGCGGAAAGTTCTCCTTCTCGACGGAAGACATCGAGAAGAATGGACGCGCCGTCATTGAAGCGATCGTTCGCAGCCGTCCCGCGACGGCGAAGGGCCGGTTCATCGAGTCGTGCACGCTGTCGTCCACCTATTCCCCCGGCATCCGCATCGATATCGGGCCGTTCCTCTCCGCATAAATTTACCGAGTACCTCCATGAGACCAGAGAAAAATTTAGTCATCAACGAGATCAAGGCGCGCGTCGACAAGACGCCGTACGTTCTCCTCACCGATTACACCGGCATGCAGGTGCCGCAGTTCAACGAGCTGCGCAACCGCCTGTTCGAGGCCAAGGCCGAACTGCGTGTCGTCAAGAATACGCTGCTGCGCCGCGCGCTCAAGGATTCCAATCTTCCCGACTTGGAAACCTACCTGCACGGACAGTCCGCCGTCATCATGGGTGACAGCGATGTCAGTGCCGCCGCCAAGGTCCTGAAGAATTTCAGCGCCGAGTTCAAGAAGCCCGTCCTCAAGGTCGGTATTCTTGACAAGGCTGTCCTCGACGTGGCGCAGATCACGGCTTTGGCCGACTTGCCTTCGAAAGAAGTCCTGCAGGCCAAGCTCCTCGGCTTGCTCATGGCGCCGGCTTCCACGCTGGTCCGCCTGATCAATACCCCAGCTTCGCAAATCGCACAGGTGCTCAAGGCCCACAGCGACAAAGGAGAACAAGTAGCGGCATAACAAATTTGATCCGGTGGAAACGCCGGGTTGCATAGGGCAAAAAGAAAGCCCATCTAGCTCCGAAGCCCTTCGGAGTTAATTGTCCCGCGGGTGCGGGTCACTAGGTGGACTCAGTGAAGAAAGTGAATATATTATGGCAAACTTAGATACATTGGTGAACGACATCAGCGGGTTGACCCTGCTGGAAACCTCCGAACTCGTGAAGCTTCTCGAGACGAAGCTTGGCGTCAGCGCAGCGGCCCCGGTCGCGGCGGCAGCCCCTGCAGCAGCGGGCGGCGCGGCGGCTCCGGCGGCGGAAGCGAAGACTGCGTTTGACGTCGTCCTCAAAGAAGTCGGCGCGAACAAGATCGGCGTCATCAAGGAAGTCCGTGCGGCCGTCCCTGGCCTCGGCTTGGCGGAAGCCAAGGCCCTGGTTGAAAGCGCCCCGAAGACGATCCGCGAAGGCGCGACCAAGGAAGAAGCCGAAGACATCAAGAAGAAGCTTGAAGCGGCTGGCGCCAAGGCAGAGATCAAGTAAGCAGCGCGTTAGTTTCAAAGGTGCTGCCCATCGCGGTCCGGCGGTGGGCGGCAGCCTGACAAAGATAGTGACGGTCCGGGCCATCCATTTCGACAATCGATCAGCAAGGAAAGGCAGACATTCATGGCATCCATTAACGGCGAGCAGATCAAGTTTCACGGCACCAGCGACCCCATCGGCCAGGCTCGTACCACCGGTCAGCGCGTCAACTTCGGCAAACTGGCCGAGGCCATTGAAACGCCGAACCTGATCGAAGTTCAGCTCAACTCTTATTCCGATTTTCTTCAGAAGGAAATTCCCGCGAACAAGCGCAAGAACGAAGGCCTCCAGGCCGTCTTCTCGGAAGTTTTCCCCATCGAAAGCTACGACGAAAAGATCAAGCTCGAGTTTGGCGACTACGAGATTGGCGAGCCCAAGCTCAGCCCGCTGGAATGCCAGCGCGAGAGCCAGACTTTTGCCGCTCCCCTCTATGTCACGTTCCGCCTCCGCGAGGACAAGAACGTCAAGGAAGAGCGCGTCTACATGGGCGAGCTGCCCCTCATGGCCCCGCAGGGCACCTTCATCATCAACGGCGCCGAGCGCGTCGTGGTCAGCCAGCTGCACCGCTCTCCCGGCATCTGCTTTGAATCGAGCATCCACGCCAACGGCAAGGAACTCTTCTCCTACCGCATCATTCCCGATCGTGGCTCCTGGCTCGAAGTGATGTACGACACGAGCGATTTGCTCTACGTCCATCTCGATCGCCGCAAGCGCCGCCGGAAGTTCCTCGTCACCACGTTCCTGCGCGCCCTCGGCTACTCCTCCGACGAGGAGATCATCAAGCTTTTCTACACGATCGCCGACCTCAAGCTGAAGCCTGATCTCGACGACGAGGCCATCGGCACCAAGGTGCTCATTGCCGAAATTCGCGACAGCGCGAACGCCGATGTGGTGGTCGCCCGTGCCTTCGAACCGTTGACCCAGGCGGTCATCCGCCAGCTCCTTGATCTCAACATCAAGACGGTCAAGGTCATCGACATCAAGGACGACGACACGATCATCAAGTGTCTCAAGAAGGATCCCACCCACGACACCGAAGAGGCGCTCAAGGATATCTATCGCCGTCTCCGTCCCGGTGATCCGCCAACCGTCACCAACGCCAAGGCCTTGCTCAAGCGTCTCTTCTTCGATCCGAAGCGCTACGATATCGGTCGCGTTGGTCGCTACAAGATCAACCAGAAGCTCACCATCGCCGTCGATCTCGACACGCGCATCATCACCAACGAGGACATCGTCGCTGCCACGCAGTACGTGATCAATCTTCGCCGCGGTGAAGGCAGCACCGACGACATCGATCACCTCGGCAGCCGCCGTGTCCGTACGGTCGGCGAACTTTTGGCCAACCAGTGCCGCACGGGGCTGTCCCGCACGGAACGCTTGGTCAAGGAACGCATGACCCTGTTCGACGTGAACACCGAAGGCATGACGCCGCAAAAGCTCATCAACCCGAAGGCGCTCTCCGCCGTTATCCGCGATTTCTTCGGCCGCAGCCAGCTCTCGCAGTTCATGGATCAGACCAACCCGCTCGCCGAGTTGACGCACAAGCGTCGTCTCTCCGCGCTTGGGCCAGGCGGGCTCTCCCGCGATCGCGCCGGTTTCGAAGTCCGCGACGTTCATCCCTCGCACTACGGTCGTATCTGCCCGATTGAGACGCCGGAAGGCCCGAACATCGGTCTGATCTCGTCGATGTCGTGCTTCTCGCGTATCAACGAATTCGGCTTCATCGAGACGCCCTATCGCAAGGTCACCAACGGCAAGGTCACCGACCAGGTCGATTACCTCACGGCGGACCAGGAAGAAAATTACATCGTCGCGCAGGCCAATGCGCCGACGGATAGCCATGGCAAGTTCACGGAACCGAAGATCTCAGTCCGCTACAAGGGCGACTTCCTCGAAGTCGAGCCGGAGCGCGTGAGCTATCAGGACGTGTCGCTCAAGCAGCTCGTCTCGGTCGCCGCCAGTCTCATTCCCTTCCTTGAGCACGACGATGCGAATCGCGCGCTCATGGGCTCGAACATGCAACGCCAGGGCGTGCCTCTCATCAAGACCGAGGCCCCGCTCGTCGGTACCGGCATGGAAGGCAAGGTTGCCCGTGATTCCAAGGCCGTGATCGTTTCCGAAGGCGCAGGGAAAGTCGCCTCCGTCACTGGTAACTTTATTGTGGTCACCCAGGACGGCGAAATGCCCGAAGGCAAGAAGAAGCTCAAGCATGATCCCGAAGAGGGCATCTATGTCTACGAACTCCGCAAGTACATGCGTTCCAACGCCGGTACCTGCATGAACCAGAAGCCGTTGATCAAGAAGGGCCAAAAAGTCAGCAAGGGCCAGGTCATTGCGGACGGTCCCTGTACCGACCACGGCGAACTCGCCCTTGGCCGCAACGTGCTCGTCGCATTCATGCCATGGAACGGTTATAACTTCGAGGACGCCATCCTGATTTCCGAGAAGATCGTCAAAGAAGACATCTACACCTCGATCCACATCGAGGAATTCGAGATTAGCGCCCGCGACACGAAGCTCGGACCGGAAGAAATCACACGAGACATCCCGAATGTCGGCGATGAAGCCCTGCGCAACCTCGGCCCCGACGGCGTGGTCCGCATCGGTGCGGAAGTGAAGCCCGGCGATATCCTCGTCGGCAAGATCACCCCTAAGAGCGAAACCGAACTGGCCCCCGAAGAGCGCCTCCTGCGCGCCATCTTCGGCGAAAAGGCGGCGGACGTGAAGGACTCGTCCCTCACCGTTCCCTCCGGCACGTATGGTATTGTCATGGATATCAAGGTCACCTCGGGCAACGCCAAGGCCGCACGCCAGAAGCTCACCCCGACGGAAGCCAAGCGCCAGTCGAAGGCGATTGCGGACAAGTTTGCCGAGCGCGAAGCCGCGCTGACGGAAGAACTGACCCAGGCGCTCTCGAACATCTTGCTCAATGAAAAAATTCCGCTCGACGTGGTCAATGCCGAGACCGGTGAAATCATCATCCCGGCCAATCGCAAGATCACCAAGACGCTGCTGCGCAAGCTCGCCTCGGTTTACGATCACATCGAAATCGATCCCAGTCCGATCCGCATCAAGATCCGCGAAATCATCAGCTCGTTCGAAAGCAAATTCGAGCAGTTGAAGAACGAGCGCGAAGTTGAAATGGACCGCGTGGAATCCGGTGACGACATTGATCCCGGTATCGTCAAGCAGGTCAAGGTCTTCGTCGCCTCGAAGCGCAAGCTCTCGGTCGGTGACAAGATGGCCGGACGCCATGGAAACAAGGGCGTCGTCGCGAAGATCGTGCCTGAAGAGGACATGCCCTTCCTGCCGGACGGAACTCCGGTGGAAATCGTGCTCAACCCGCTCGGCGTGCCTTCGCGCATGAACGTCGGTCAGGTGCTCGAGACCCATCTGGGTATCGCCGCCAAGGCCCTCGGCTTCAAGGTTGCGACCCCCGTGTTCGACGGCATCAAGGAATCGCAAATCCGCGGTTACCTGAAGGAAGCGCACCTCAGCGAGGACGGCAAGAGCTACCTCTACGACGGTCGCACCGGTGAACGCTTCGACCAACGCGTGGTTGTCGGACAGATCTATATGCTGAAGTTGGGCCACCTTGTCGCGGACAAGATTCACGCCCGCGCCGTTGGACCTTACTCGCTCGTCACCCAGCAACCGCTGGGCGGCAAGGCGCAGTACGGCGGTCAGCGCTTCGGCGAAATGGAAGTCTGGGCCATGGAAGCTTATGGCGCGGCTTACACGCTGCAGGAACTCCTCACCGTCAAGTCGGACGACGTCCCCGGACGCACCCGCATCTACGAGTCAATCGTCAAAGGCGACAACTCGCTGGAAGCCGGCACGCCGGAATCGTTCAACGTTCTCATCAAGGAAATGCAGAGCTTGGGTCTCGACGTCAAAGTCGGCGGCCGCACCGCCCAGCATCCTGAAGTGGAACCGGAAAACGCCAAGGGCAAGGGTGTCCTGGAGGCAGCTTAATCAGTTGATAACTGAACACCGGGCCGCCCGGGTTCAGTTGTCGTCGGTAGTCAGGCAGGTCAGTTTACAATTTAGCATCAACACATCACATCTATGAGCGCACAAAAAGAGTCAGCCCGCGAATTGCTCGGTCTTGGTAGCACGGTCGGTTTCGACCAGGTCGGCATCACCGTTGCTTCCCCGGATACCATCCGGTCCTGGAGCAAAGGCGAAGTCAAGAACCCGGAAACGATCAACTATCGTACCTTCAAGCCTGAAAAGGGCGGTCTCTTTTGCGAACGTATTTTCGGTCCGACCAAGGACTGGGAGTGCGCGTGCGGCAAATACAAACGGATCAAGTACAAGGGCGTCATCTGCGACCGTTGCGGCGTGGAAGTCACCCTGGCCCGCGTGCGCCGCGAGCGCATGGGCCACATCGAACTCGCCGTGCCGGTGTCGCACATCTGGTTTTTCAAGTGCATGCCGAGCCGCCTCGGCTTGATCATGGACATGACCGCCCGTCAGCTCGAGCGCGTCATCTATTATGAGGATTACCTCGTGGTCGATCCGGGCAAGGCCCCGCTTCTTCCCCGTCAGCTCTTGAGCGAAACCGAGTATCGCGAAGCTCAGGAACAATACGGCGACACCTTCACCGCCAAGATGGGTGCCGAGGCGATCCGCCTCGTCCTCTCCGGCATCGATCTCGCCAACACCGCCAAGGAATTGACCGAAGCGCTCGGCAACACCAAGAGCAAGCAGACCCGCAAGAAGGTCGCCAAGCGCCTCAAGCTGGTCCAAGGCTTCATTTCCTCGAAGACTCGTCCGGAATGGATGATCCTCGAAGTGCTGCCGGTGATCCCGCCCGATCTGCGTCCGCTCGTGCCGCTCGAAGGCGGCCGGTTCGCGACTTCCGATCTGAACGATCTCTATCGTCGTGTCATCAACCGCAACAATCGTCTGCGCAATCTGCTCCAGCTCAAGACGCCCGACGTCATCATTCGCAACGAAAAGCGCATGCTCCAGGAAGCGGTCGACGCCCTGTACGATAACGGCCGCCATGGTCGTGCCGTCACGGGCGCGGGCAATCGCCCCCTCAAGTCGCTTTCCGACATGCTCAAGGGCAAGAGCGGACGTTTCCGCATGAACTTGCTCGGCAAACGCGTCGATTACTCCGGTCGTTCCGTCATCGTCATCGGGCCTGAACTCAAACTCAACCAGTGCGGTTTGCCGAAAAAGATGGCGCTCGTTCTGTTCGAGCCGTTCATCATCCGTCGCCTGAAGGAACTCGGCCACGTGCATACCGTGCGCTCGGCCAAGAAGATGATTGAGCGCCAGGAATCGGTCGTGTGGGACATCCTCGAGGAAGTCACCAAGGGCCACCCGGTGCTCCTCAATCGCGCCCCGACGCTGCACCGTCTTTCGATCCAGGCTTTTGAACCCGTCCTCATCGAGGGCGAAGCCATCCGTGTGCATCCGCTCGTTTGTACCGCCTACAACGCGGACTTCGACGGTGACCAGATGGCCGTGCACGTTCCGCTCTCGGCGGAAGCGCAGCTCGAGGCCCGCCTTCTCATGATGGCGCCGCAGAACATCTTTTCGCCTTCCAGCGGAAAGCCGATCACGACGCTTAATCAGGACATCACACTCGGTTGCTACTATCTCACCCAGCCTTCCCGCAAGGAGAAGATGGAAAAGCTCGAGAAGCCGAATGAGAAGAAGCGCCTCATCATCTTCTCCGACACGGACGAAGTCCTCTTTGCCCACCAGGAAGGCATTGTTGCCACGCACCAGGCGATCCTCCTCCGCAATCCCGATTACGGCACCAAGACCGTCTTTGGCGATGCCGAGAAGAAGCTGATCGAAACGACCGCCGGTCGCGCGCTCTTCAACACCATCTGGCCCTCGGAAATCGGTTTCTACAACAAGACCGCCGGCAAGAAGCAGCTCGGTGAAATCATCCTGCGTTGCTACCAGGTCGCCGGCCATCAGCCCACGGTTGATGCCCTCGATCGCATGAAGGAACTCAGCTTTGCCGAAGCGACCAAGTCGGGCGTTTCCATCGGCATCGACGATATGATCATCCCCGCCGACAAGGCGAAGGTGATCGGCAATGCCTACAGTTCCATCGGCGTGGTCGAGAAGCAGCACCGTTCCGGCGCCATCACGGATGGCGAACGCTACAACAAAATTGTCGACGTCTGGACCCAGGCCAACGACGAAATTTCCAGCCTCATGATGCGCACCCTGGAACACAACCACGGCCGCCCCGAGTTCAACCCCGTGTTCATCATGGCTGACTCCGGCGCCCGCGGTAACAAGAACCAGGTGCGTCAGCTTGCCGGTATGCGCGGTCTCATGGCCAAGCCCTCCGGTGAAATCATTGAACGCCCGATCGTCTCGAACTTCCGTGAAGGCCTGACCGTTCTCGAATACTTCATCTCGACGCACGGCGCCCGCAAGGGTCTCGCCGATACCGCGTTGAAGACCGCCGACTCCGGTTACATGACGCGCAAGCTCCACGACGTGGCGCAGGACGTGATCATCAACGAAGAGGATTGCGGCACCGTCAACGGCATCTGGGTCAAGTCGATCATGGAAGGCGAAGACGAAATCGTGAAGCTCACCGAGCGTCTCGTCGGCCGTGTTTCCTGCGAAGACATCCGCGACCCCGTTGCGCGCAAGACGATTGTCGAGGCCGGCGGCGTCATCGACGAAGTCAAGGCAGCGGCGATTGATCGCATCGGTACCGAGCGGGTGAAGATTCGCTCCGTGCTGACCTGCGAAACCCGCCGCGGCGTCTGCTCGAAGTGCTACGGCATTTCGCTCGCTTCCAATGTCCTGGCCAAGCTCGGTGAGGCGGTCGGCGTCATCGCCGCCCAGTCCATCGGCGAACCCGGCACGCAGCTTACCATGCGTACGTTCCACGTGGGTGGTATTGCCACCGGCGTGTTCAAGCAGCCCCAGATCAAGGCCAAGAACGACGGTACGATTGAGTACACCGACCTCCGCACGGTCAAGGCCCTCGATAACAATCACATCGTCCTGAACAAGAACGGTTCGATTGCGATTCACGCTGCCGACGGTCGCGAGCTCGAACGCTACAGCATCGTTATTGGTTCCGTGATCTCCATTCCGGATGGCGGCAAGGTGAAGAAGGGCGAGACCTTCGTGCAATGGGATCCGTACAACGTTTCGATTCTCACGGAAAAGGCCGGCAAGGTTGAATTCCGCGACATCATCGAAGGCGTCACCATGAAGCGCGAGATGGATGAGGCGACCAAGCAGGTCGGCACCGTCATCATCGAGCACAAGGAAGATCTCCACCCTCAGGTCGTCATTCTCGACGAGCACAAGGAAATCGTCGCCTCGTACAGCATTCCTGCCGGAGCGCACATCGAAGTGAAGCAGGACAGCAAGGTCCAGGCTGGACAGCGTCTCGCCAAGACTCCCCGCAAGATCGCGAAGACCAAGGACATCACCGGCGGTCTGCCCCGCGTGGCGGAACTCTTCGAGGCCCGCCGTCCGAAGGATGCGGCCGAAATCGCGAAGATCGACGGCGTCGTCGAAGTCGCCGGCAACGTGCGCGGCAAGAAGAAGCTCATCATCCGAGAGCCCTCCACGGGCGCGGAAGAAGAGCATCTCATCCCGCTTTCCAAGCACCTTATCGTTTACAAGGGCGACGTGGTCAAGAAGGGCCAGCAGCTCACCGAAGGGCCGGTCGTCCCCCACGAAGTCCTTGAGGTCTGCGGACCGCAGGACCTGCAGGAATACCTCGTCAACGAAGTTCAGGAGGTCTACCGCCTTCAGGGCGTCGAAATTAACGACAAGCACATCGAGATCATCGTCCGTCAGATGCTCCGCAAGGTGAAGATCACCGAGCCGGGCGACACCAGCTTCCTCTGGGGCGAGCAGATCGACCGCTTGGCGTTCGAAGAAGAGAACCGGCAGGTCGAAGCCAAGGGCGGCAAGCCCGCCGAGGCGACCCCGGTCCTCCTCGGCATCACCAAGGCGTCGCTGGAAACTGAAAGCTTCATCTCGGCGGCCAGCTTCCAGGACACCACTCGTGTTCTCACGGACGCGGCCACCTTGGGCAAGGTCGACAAGCTCCGCGGCTTCAAGGAAAACGTCATCATGGGGCACCTGATCCCTGCCGGCACCGGATTCAATGCGCACCGCTCGTTGAAGTTGGTCGAGCTGGGCGAACAGATCGGCGAGCCGCTGATCGCTCCGGAAAAGGACGAATCCCTTGATCTTCTCCCGAAGCTCCGCGCTCCGGATTCCGAGTTGGCAGCCGGTTAAACCGAAAGACAATAAAAAGGCCGCATTCGTGAGAATGCGGCCTTTTTTGTTCCTTTGATGGACCGAGAATTAAGCTCCAGCCACCTCTGCGGCACGTACGGTGTTGTTCAATAGCATGGCGATGGTCATCGGTCCGACGCCACCCGGGTTCGGCGTGATCGCTCCTGCCACCTTACTTACCGCCTCAAAATCGACATCGCCCACGAGCCGGTAGCCGTTCTTGGCCGCGGGATCATTGACCCGATTCACGCCCACATCAATCACCACCGCGCCCGGCTTGACCATGTCGGCTTTCACGAAGAGCGCCTGCCCCATCGCGGCGATGAGGATGTCCGCGCGGCGGCAATGTTCTGCGATATTCTTGCTGCGCGAGTGAAGCACAGTGACAGTCGCATCGGCGTGCTTGTCCTTCTGCATCAAAATCGCCGCCATCGGTTTTCCGACGATATTGCCGCGACCGAGGATCACCACCTCCGCTCCGCTCAACGGTACGTCGGTGCGGATCAGTAGTTGGTGGACGCCCGCGGGAGTGCAGGGCGTAAAGAGAGGATTCTGTCCCAAGAGCAGCTTGCCGACGTTGACTGGATGAAAGCCATCGACGTCCTTGCGATAGTCGATGGCGCTAAAAACCTCGTCTTCCTTGAGGTGGCGCGGCAGCGGGGCCTGGACGAGAATGCAGTGGACTTTGGGATCATCGTTGAGCTGCTTGATGAGGTCGAGGAGCTCAGCTTGAGTTGTGTTCTCCGCGAGGACAATGGTGTTGGAATGAATACCCAATTCCTCCGCCTTCTTGCCCTTCATCCGGACATAGGCCTGCGAAGCCGGATCCTCGCCTACGCGCACGAACGTGATGCCTGGAATGATTCCTTTCTCTCGCAGAGCGAGGGTGCGGGCTGCGGTTTCAGAATGGATTTGAGCGGAGATCGCCTTGCCGTCGATGAGTCGTGCGCTGGACATACCGCACGTTAGGATGTCGCGTCATTCACCTCAAGGCTGTTGCGAGGCTTGATTAAAGCTTCTCGTGGGAGTAATCAGTTAATCGGATGTTATTGCTCCGATTAGTTCTAATTGAGGGTTTGTTCTCTTTCCTTGGCGTGGGCACCCCAGTGGCTTTTCTGCGCCTACCACCCATCCGACTCCAAGCCGGGCCCGGGTAAAGCGACCTTCTTTTCACATGCCCCTTGTTCGCGATTTCTTTATTTGGCTGATCCTCTCCTTTCACGTGGTGGGTGGCGCGATTTTGTTTCGACGCCTGTTCCCTCGGGAATCCCCGTGGTTCGGCTTTTTGGTCCCGGCCCTGGCATTGCCTTTACTCCTGAATTTCATTGAGCATTTTTGGGCACTGCCGTCGTTGCTCTGGCTGTTGCCGATTACCACGGGGGGGCTGCTCTTCATTATCTTCCGTGGCGGCTATTCCTGGGAAGGTCTCCGCCTGCCAATCTGCGTATTTCTTCTGGCCTTCGCTTTCACCTTTGGAATCCGCTGCTTAAATCCTGACATTACCCCGGGTTCGGATGGTCTCGCTGACTTGAGCGTAACGCTCAATTATTGCCACGGCGAAAAAATCCCTCCCACCGATAACTGGCTCCCGACCATGGATTATCCATGGTACTACAGTTTTCAGCATTACAGCGCCTCGGTGATCAAACGACTCTTGAATGTGGATGGTGGCACGGCGGTCAATGCTTCCATCGCCCTGCTTTCGGCCTTGACGGCATTTGCGGGCGCGGCGATCGCTTATCGAGTCAGTGGCGAGAAAATGTGGGCCCCCCTGATCATGATCGTGATGATCGAGGCGGCATTTACCGGAAGTTCCGCTTACATCTATCTCACGATGCAGGACCCGAGCGACTGGATGGCCAACAGTCTCAGCGCCAGTTACCCGCATCGGGACGGAAATCCCCTCTGGCATGTCCTCGGCTATGACACCGCGCTCTACAGTGCAGAGTCACCGCCCGAGCGGCTCGAGTTGCAGGTCCTCGGTTTTTGGACATGGCGGGACGAGTATCACGCCAATTCCTCCGGACATTTTTTTACGCTTTTCTCCGTCTTCTCGATTATCGAGTTATTACGACGCGAAAAAAGTAATTGGCCTTGGATTTGCGCCATCCTGATTCCACCGCTGGTCATCATTACCAGCCTGTGGCTGGTGCTCGTCGATTCCTGCCTTTGCCTGGGCGGTCTCGTGCTGGCCTTGAGCACGCATCGGCGACCAATCAACACTTCTTTTGTTGCGTACGGAATTTTTGCCGGTCTGATTGCGCTTTGGCCCGCATTATCCGAGTTGACGACAGCGCCGCAAGCCATGGGCTTTATCTGGAATCCGTGGGACAAGCACACACCGTTCTGGGAATTTGTCATTCAATGGTGGCCGGTCGTTGCCCTTTGGGTATTTGCCGGCTTCTCCTGGCGGAAACTACCTCTCAGCTTGCGTTGGGTGCATATCGCTCTTCCGCTCATGCTCGTGGTCATCGAATTCGTCAGTGTCAATGACGGAGGAAGGTACAACACCATCGAAAAAATGTGGGGCCCGATCTATGATGTGGCGTTGGTTTGTTTCTTTCCACTGGCGGTCGTGAACCGCAGCGTTATCAGTCGGTTGCTGGCAGTGATTCTTGTCTTTTGTGCCTTGGTCTCAATTTCGTGTCGAGTCCACAATGTGGTGCGATGGGCCCCTTGGGGGCACGGTGCTCTCAACTTCCAGGGCGACGGCTATCTTCTCGCCGACAAGCAGAAGGCCCGTATTCTTCAGGTATTGTCACAGCTGCGCGGCGCGACCGTCCTGACGGGACACTGCGATTACAATTTCTACGAGTGTCCGGCGGTGGCAGTCTTCTCCGGAAATAGGAGCTATATCGCGTGGTATTTCTCCGAGGAACATTTTGGTCATGGTGTCGAAAGTGGAGTCCGGACTGAGCGCAACAATGAATTTTATGCTGGAAAAGCCAAGGACCCTCTTGGTTTTCTCACGGCCAACGCCGTCGATGCGGTGATTATCTGGCCCGGTGATGGAATTCCGGATGACGTTGTGGTCAATTTTAAGACACAATTGGCCCCCACTTTCGATTACGAGGATTGCCGGTTGGACGGTACGAACAATGCGGGGGTCTTTCTCCGCCGTCCCCTGCCGGTGATCCACCGATAAAGGCAGTCTGCGAGGGTCGGCAAGTGATTTCGGCGTGACCCGCGCCCATTTTTCAGACAGCCTCTCGAGGGATGCTTCTTCTCCGAGCGGTTTTATTGGAATTGTTGGTCTGTTTTCACGTTGTCGGCGCAGCTGTGCTTTTTCGGCGACTTTTTCCAAGGGAGTCCCCTTGGCTCGCTTTTATCCTGCCGACCCTGGCTGTCATGGCCCTTTGCAATTTTATTGAACATTTTGTCCCCCTCACTGGACTGGCGTGGCTGCTACCGCTGACACTGGGGGGATTACTCTGGGGGATCCTCCAGCCCGGCTATTCATGGGAGGGGCTAAGGCTGCCGACCATTCTCTTTTTGCTCATTTTCACCTGGGATTTCGCCATCAAATGCATCAACCCGGAAATCACATGTAACACCGAAGGTGTGGCAGATATGGCTCGCGTCCTGGACTTCTGCCTGGGCGGCACGTTACCGCCGGTCGACACCTGGTGTCCGCCCTACGATCACGGTGGCTACTATTCCTTTCAGCATTATGGAACGTCGTTGTTGAAGCGACTTTTCTCCCTCGACATTGGTACCGGTTACAACATGGGCTACACGCTGCTCAACACCCTGACGTGCCTGGTCGGCGCGGGCGCGGCTTATCGCATCAGTGGCAATCGAATGTGGGTGTCGGTGGCGACGATGCTGGTGCTCCTGGCCAATTTCACGGGAAGCAGCGTGATCCTGCTTGTTTACAATGCCTTTCATCCCGATCCGAAGCTCGTGATGTTCGATGGCCGGCTGGCCATCGATATCGCAGACGACTGGACCAACCCGGAGCGCCATAACATTTTCGCCTGGATCTTCAGGCCCATCGAGCAGGCCCACCCCGACTACAGTCCGCCCGCCCTCCGGCTGTTCACGGCTACGTTCAACACTTACTTCCCCGAGTTCCACGCCAATCTGGGCGGCCATTTCATGACGATTGGCACCCTGCTGGCGGCCCATGAAGCCTACCGGACCGAGAGGTCGAACTGGCCCTGGATCTGCCTGCTCGTCTTCCCGCTGATCACGCTCCTGATGGCGACCTGGTTCTTCATCGTCGTCACGGTCCTGTGCGCGGGCTGTTTCGCGGTGGCCCTGATTTCTTCGCGGCGGCCCGAGAATTGGAACTTTGTCCTGCTCGGCACGACCATGGCCGCCGCCTTGCTCTGGCCCAGCGTGAACTCGCTGATAGCCGTCTCCTACCCGGTCCAGTTTAAATGGACGCCGTGGATTCAATACACCCCCTTCTGGGAATTCGTCATCCAATGGTGGCCGATCATCGTGCCATGGGTCTTACTTTGTTTTGTCCGGCTCAGCCTCATGGAACGGTGGATCCACTTGGCGGTCCCGCTCCTGCTGATTTTCGTCGAGTGCGTCACGTTCTCCGTCCGCTTGTTGACGGTCGAGAAGATGTGGGGAGCGGTCTACAGCGTGGGCCTCGTCACCTTCCTGCCGCTGATCTTTGTCCGGCCCGGTCTGCCGTTCCGCTTCCTGACCGTGCTTTTTCTCTGTATCAGTATGACCTTCATCGTGGCATGGGGCCGAATCGTCACTTATGATGCTCACTGGAGTACCATCGCCTTCCACCTGAAGGGCGATACCGTTTTCCAAAATAATCCGCAACGAAGGCGTCTGCTGCAAGTGCTGCAACGGCTGCACGGCCAGACGATCCTGCCCGGCAAGAGCGAGTGGGCCTATAACATGGCCCCCTCCATCATCGGTTTTTCGGAAAACATGTGTTATATTGCCTGGTTTTTTCAGGAATACCAATGCGGCCATGGCGGAGAAGCCGAGTACCGGAATCAGATCAACAACAAATTTTATGAGGGAAAGATGGCCGACCCGCTGCCTTTTCTGCGCAGCAACAATATTGCTGCAGTCCTGATCTGGCCCGACGATGATCCGGACGCGTGCATCTCTGACGATTTGCTGGAGCAGTTCAAGAAACAACTGGCTCCCGATTATTATTATGTCGATTGCCATGAGGGCGGTCTCCATAACGCCGGGCTCTTTATTCGTTTTCCTACTCCCGGGCTCATTCCTTCGCCGGCAGGGGCAGCCTTGCCCGCTGAGAACAATCATCCTTAAATGGGGAAACCCAAAGATTCCTCTTGCGCGTCAGTGCAAACTCTTTCATCTACGGATGTGCATCTATTCATCTTAACGCCGGTCCTGGAGGACTGGGTCTCGGCGCAAGTGGTGCTGCAACGCCTTGATGCCGCCTTTGCGGCCAGGACCGACACGGTATCTGTGCTGCTGGTCGACGACGGCTCGATGCAGGCCTTCCCGTCCGATTTTGCGCAGGGGCCCTATGCCCATCTGCGCTCGATTGAGATCTTGAAACTCAAAAAAAATCTCGGGCATCAGCGCGCCATCGCCATCGGGCTTTGCCATCTTACGAAGAAGACTTCCTGCGATGCGATCATCGTAATGGACAGCGATGGGGAAGACGATCCCGCCGATGCCACGCGGCTCGTCGAGCGGTTGACGGAATTGAACGCAAAGGAAAACCCTGCTTATCCGATCGTCTTCGCGGAGCGGACCCGGCGCTCGGAATCGTGGCTCTTTCGTCTGGGCTATATGGGGTACCGGCTGCTTCACCATGTGCTGACGGGGCGCGGCATCCGCTTTGGCAATTTCAGCATCATTCCGCAGGCGCGATTGGGAGCCCTGACGACCGATCCGATGCTTTGGAACCACTACGCGGCCTCCGTGGTCGGATCTCGATTGCCTTACGTGACGATTCCAAGTCTTCGGGGCAAACGGATTGCCGGAAAATCCCGGCTCGATTTTGTGAGTCTCATTATCCACGGCCTTTCGGCCTTGAGCTGCTATAACGAAATCATCGGAGTTCGATTGCTGATGATCTCATCGTTTCTCTTCATTCTGGCCGCTCTGGGGATCGTTACAACCCTCGTCCTGCGGCTCTGCACGGACTTGCCCATACTTGGTTGGAGTTCCCTTTTCGGTGGTATCCTGATCATCTTTTTGCTTCAGGTCATCACCCTTGCCAGTAATTTCACCCTGCAGATCATCAGTGCGCGCAGCATACAACCGTTCCTGCCCATCCGGGACTACCTTTGGTATATTGAGAGTGAACAACCCCGATTCAACCAACCTCATGAGTAACGGACGGCCATACGAAGGAGGAGAACTGGAACTCTTCGCCGCCGCCCGCAACTGGAAAAGCTATTGGTCGGGAAAAATTCGCCCACATCTTGGCAAGGCGGTGCTGGAAGTCGGCGCGGGATTGGGCGCCAATACCAACTATCTCCTGGGACCTGGCCAGGAAAGCTGGCTTTGTCTGGAGCCGGACGCCTCGCTGACCGCCCAGATTCCCGCGACGCTGGCCACTCAACCCCGACGGAATATCGTCACTACAGTGACCGGAACCTTGCGCGATCTTCCCGCAACCCCGAGTTTCGACACGATTCTCTATATCGATGTGCTCGAACATATCGAAGGGGACCGCGAGGAAATGGCCGCAGCCAGGCAGCGCATACGACCTGGGGGGAAAATCGTCGTTCTTTCGCCCGCGCACCCGCAGCTTTTCACCGAATTCGACCGGGCCATCGGTCATTTTCGACGCTACACACGCAAGACTCTCCGCAATTGCTCCCCGCCTGGTGCGACCCTGCTCGAGCTCTACGCGCTCGACTCGGTCGGACTGATGGCTTCCGTGGCGAACAAGCTCTTTCTTCACCAGAGTCTGCCTACCCTGAAGCAGGTCGAGTTTTGGGACCGGCGCTTGGTGCCTGTTTCACGGTGGATCGATCCACTGATTAACTTTTCCCTGGGGAAAAGCCTGATTGCGGTCTGGCAAACCTGAGACCGTGTGAGGGACTGGTTCGTGGCATATACCTTTTCGAAGCCTCGTTTTGAATCGCCAAATATACTTCTCCGGTGCCTGACTTTTGCTCGTGATCGGGCCTAGAATTCTTATTTTGGTGCGAAGAGGTATTGCGCATTTATGGTGCATCCCGCCCTTGGGACAGGTAATTTTCCGGTGATGAATTGGGCACGATCGCTGACGTTGATTACGAGCCTTGTGGGTCTCTTCAATGTCTCTACCGTCGGAGGCTTGGCCCAGGATGCTGCTGTGTCGCCACCGGCACCGGTCCACGCTCCGCCGCCTCTCTCGCCGGTTATTTGGACCGAAAATTCCGATGTCGTGCAGCGTTTTGCCGTGTCCGGTGACGAAGCCCGGTCGATGCTCAACCGTTCCCTCCTCAAACTGACCAGTGCCTCGGATATCGGTACCGCCTGGACGCGCCTGGGCATCACCCCCAGGGATGTCGTTGGCATCAAGATCACAACTGCCGGCGGCCCACTTCTTTCCACCCATCGACCGCTGGTCCAGGCTATTTGCGATGGCCTTCAAGCCGCCGGGGTCCCGCCCTCGCAGATTGTCATCTGGGACAAGGATGCCGGTGATATGCGTTCGGCCGGATACACTCCCATTCCCGCCACGGAATCCCATGTGGGAATCGACGCTATTTTTCCGGGCAGTGGCTACGATCCGAGGGCGATTTTCAAGAGCGAGATTGTCGGCACGCTCATTTGGGGGGACTCCGAATTTGTGCGCCATGACAATAATGACGATCTCACCATGGCAGCTGCCAGCGCGGTCAGCCGTAAGGGTTACAATGATGACGGCATGGGCGGCCTTAATCCTCCCGGGAGCGATGCTTTGACCGGAGTGAGCCCCATACCCCAGACCAGTGACAAATCCCACTTCGCGAAGTTGGTCTCGAGCATTTGCACCAAAATCATCAATGTGCCCGTCCTGAGTGACAATGCCGCGATTGGCATAAACGGCTGTCTCGGCAGTCTGGCGCTGGCCTCCGTCGATAACAACCGACGCTTCGTCGGCGATCCTACCTATGGAGACCCAGCCATCTGCGAAATCATGAGCAACGAACTGCTCCGCCGCAAGGTGGTCATTCACATCCTGGACGCCCTGGTCGCCGAGTATGCCGGAGGACCGCGGTTTGATCCACAATTCACAAAATCGATCGGTGCCCTTTATGTCAGCCGCGACCCGGTGGCGGTCGATTCCCTGGTACTCAAACGCATGGAACAATGGCGGACCAACGATGGTAACGGGCGGATCGATCCCATCGGTAAGGCAGCCGGTTACATCCACAGTGCGGCCCAGTACAACCTGGGGACGGACGATCCGCACCGGATTCAATTGGTGAAACTGCCATGAGCGAGTCGACTTCATCTGTCGGGGCCCAGGCGATGGACCGCCTGCTGGATCTCATGGCTCGTTTGCGGGCCCCCAACGGCTGTCCTTGGGACCGGGAGCAAACTCCGGCTACGCTCAAGCCTCAGCTTCTGGAGGAATGCTACGAAGTGCTGGAGGCTATCGATTCCGGCTCGTCCGCGCATCTCACCGAGGAACTCGGCGACCTTCTTCTCCATATCGTCTTTCAGGCCCAGATTGCTCATGAGGCTGGCGACTTCACTTTCGCTGACGTGGCCAACGGCATCGTCGACAAGATGATCAGTCGTCATCCGCACGTCTTTGGCGAGGCGAAGGCAACCGACGCGGGAAGCGTGGTGACTCTCTGGCACCAGCTCAAGAAAGCCGAAAAGCCGGAACGGGAAAGTGCTCTTGACGGAGTTCCCAAGGCACTCCCCGCTCTGATGCGGGCCGAAGCCCTGCAAAAGAAGGCCCGCAACGTCGGTTTCGACTGGCCTGATGCCCAAGGCTCCCTCGCCAAGGTTCGCGAAGAACTGGCCGAGGTGACTGCCGAAATCGATGCTGAGTTGGCCTTCGCGGCGGCCAACGAAACCAAATTCATTGCCGGAGACAAGACTGCCGAGGAACTGGGCGACCTCCTCTTCTCCATCGTCAATCTTACCCGGCATCTCAAGCTCGACGCCGAAGGCCTTCTCACCGGAGCCAACGACAAGTTCTCGCGCCGCTTCCGCGCTGTGGAAGCGAAGATCAAGGCTACGGGCAAAAGCATGAACGATTGTACGTTGGAAGAGTTGGACGACGCATGGAATGCCGTAAAAGCGGATCATTAAGCGGGTAGATTCACCTTTCTCTCCGCGGTATTTGGTGACCTTCGCCATATTTCAGGAGGGAACATTCTTAACTTTATCATTAAAGTTAATTTTCTTTGACCTAGCGCCTTCAACGGCCTAAAAAGACTCCTCGCGATTTTCACTTAATCGTCACATTGCCTATGGATCTCAAGGAAATCAAAGCGGTCATTGATCTGATGACCCGGAACGGTCTCACCGAATTCGAACTGGAAAAAGGAGACTTTAAAATCAAGGTGAAACGAGGCCCTACTGGAGAATGGATCACCTCCGCCGCTCCTGCTCCCTCAGCTGCTTCTCAAGTTCATCATCACCACGCAGCGCCTGTCGCCGCCATCCCCGTTGCCGCTGCAACCGTTTCCGCTCCTGCGGTGTCTGTACCCGCCGCACCTGCTGGTGGTCAGATCGTTTCGCCTATGGTCGGAACCTTCTATCGCTCCCCCTCTCCTGACTCACCCGCCTATGTCGAGCCTGGTCAGGAAGTCAACGAAGACACCGTCGTCTGCATTATCGAAGCCATGAAGGTCATGAATGAAATCAAGGCTGAAGTCCGTGGCGTTATCGTTGAAGTTCTGGCTCAAAACGGTAAGCCGGTTGAATTCGGAAAACCTCTCTTCTCTATCCGCCCCCTTTGATTGCGGTTGTTTCTTCAGCTTTCTCTAGCCTATTCCCATGTTTGACAAGATACTGATCGCCAATCGCGGCGAGATCGCCCTGAGGATTATCCGTGCTTGCAAGGAACTTGGGATCAAGACTCTTGCCGTTTATTCGGAGGCTGATATCGATTCTTTACACGTTCAATTGGCAGATGAAGCTATCTGTATCGGTAAAGCTTCCAGTCAAGAGAGCTATTTGAAGATCGACCGTATTATCAGTGCGGCTGAGATTGGTGATGTCGATGCCATCCATCCCGGTTATGGCTTTCTGGCCGAAAACGCCCATTTCGCGGAAGTCTGTGAAAGCTGTAATATCAAGTTTATCGGTCCAAAGCCGCAATCGATCCGAATGATGGGTGACAAGGCCGTCGCCCGCGAGACGGCCCGCAAGGCCGGGGTGCCAATCACGCCGGGCAGCAACGGGATTCTCGAAAGCGAACAGGAAGCCCTCAAGGTCGCCAAGCAGATCGGCTATCCGGTCATGATCAAGGCGGTGGCGGGCGGTGGCGGGCGCGGTATGCGGCAGGCCCACAACGACGTCAGTCTCGTCCAAGGCTTTAACGCCGCCAAGATGGAGGCCGAGAAAGCATTCAATAACGGCGCGCTTTATATCGAGAAGCTCATCGAACATCCGCACCATATCGAATTTCAGGTCTTGGCCGACAAATACGGAAAAGTCGTCCATGTCGGGGAACGCGACTGCTCCATTCAGCGCCGCAACCAAAAGCTCTTGGAGGAGGCACCATCCCCTTTCATCACCCCCGCCGTCCGCAAGGCAATGGGCAAGGCCGCGATCAAACTGGCCCACGCCGTCGAGTACGAGAACGCGGGAACGCTCGAATTCCTCGTCGACGAGAAGATGAATTTCTATTTCATGGAGATGAACACCCGCATCCAGGTTGAGCACCCCGTGACCGAGGAGGTCTACGGCGTCGACTTGGTAAAGGAGCAGATCCGCATCGCCTTCGGGGAAAGGCTAAGCAAAGACTTTGACGACCTCCAGCCGCAGAAGCATGCCATTGAGATGCGCATCAACGCGGAGGACCCTTTCAACGATTTTCGGCCCAGCCCGGGAAAAATCGAACTCTTCTACGCGCCCGGCGGCCACGGCATCCGGTGGGATTCCCACGTCTATGCCGGGTATACAGTCCCGCCCTACTACGATTCGATGATCGGCAAGCTGATCGCCTTTGGCCACGACCGCGCCACGGCAATGGACCGGATGTCCCGCGCGCTGGATGAATTCGTCATTCGCGGCATCAAGACCACCGTGCCGATTGGCCAGGCAATCCTGAAGGATCCCGATTTCCGTCGTGGCCGCTATAGCACTCATTTCGTTGAGAGCTTCTTCAAGCAGCGGCAGTCGATCCTGCCTCCGCGCGAGGAATAGATTGCGTCATCCTGAGCTTGTCGAAGGATCAGCTTCCGGAGAATGTGGCAACAGCATGACCGCCCTCGAGCAACGTCGCCAGCAACTAGCCAGGGCCCGTCTCTATGCCATCGTCGACTTGGGCTACGTCGAGCCGGACCGTGTGCCATTTGTCACCGAACAACTTGTCCTTGGTCGCGTAGACCTGATTCAGCTCCGCGCCAAAAAATTGCCCTTGGAGAAGATTGCCGAACTGGGTAAGGCCATGCGCGCGCTTATTCCTTCAGACGGGCCACTTTTCATTCTGAATGATCATCCTCAACATGTTGGCGAGATCGGTGCGGATGGCATCCACGTTGGGCAGGATGACCTCTCCATGGATGAAGCTCGCGCGCAAGCGGGTGTTGATGTCCTCGTCGGTAAATCGACCCACAGCCTCGACCAGGCCCTCGCCGCAGAAAAAGAAGGTGCGGACTACATCGGCGTTGGCCCCATTTACGCTACTCTGACCAAACCTGATTATGTGCCTGTGGGGCCTCCATTGATCGGTCATGTACGCGCCGCTGTGACGGTTCCCCAATTCTGCATAGGAGGCATCAATGAACAGACCTTACCGGAGGTGATCGAGGCGGGAGCACTCCGCGTCGTCATTGTATCGGCTCTCTTGCAAAGCGTGGACCTTCCGTCTTATTGCCAGCGGGTGCGGGAGAAACTGGCAGCCCGCCCTCTCTAATTATGAAAATCAACCGCTATGCAAACGGGCAGTTGGAAGTCGCAAATGCTAACATCCTTCTGCCGGGCAGCTTGATTCTTCTCGGTGGCGGCGTGTTCATGCAGGAGTCGCTCAAATTTATTCATGGCCAGCAGCAGATGGTGAACGTCAAGTCCGACATTCCTATTGCGGCGAGTGCTCTCTTCCTCATCCTCGGATTGGCGCTCATCTGTCGTTACAGCGCCCGGTTCGACAGGCTGCAGCAGCGGATGACATGGAAGCGCGCGGGTTTCTTTGGGACGAAGATTCGTGTCGTGCCGTTTGCGGAGATCGATCACGCTGTCTTGGAGGTTGATCCAAGCCAAAGGGTAAATGATCACCCGCAACGGGGACCGATGGTGCGTCTGGTTGTTTCGACTGCGGACGGGCCGTTTTCCCTTGCCGGCATGCACACCTATCGCAGCCCGGGCATGGAAAAGGCGCGGGATGCGATTAATGAATTTTTGGGTCGTGCAGCGGAAGAGCCCACGCCTTCCGCGGAGGCGGAACTTCGGATGCTTGTCCAACAGGGCAGGCTGATTGAAGCGATAAAACAGGTGCGGGAGCAAAGAAATTGCCGCCTGGCTGAGGCGAAACAAATCGTCGATGACATGGCCAGGGGCCGGTAGAGCTGAATTTCTGGCTTCTCAGTTTCGCAAACTTCCGTCTTACTTATACGATGCCCGTACTCGTTGTTGGTTCCATTGCGCTCGATAGCATCAAACCTCCCACCTCGGAGCACCACAAGCTTCTCGGTGGATCCGCCTCGTACGCCTCTGTGGCCGCGAGCTTCTTCGGCCCGGTCAATCTGGTCGGCGTGATCGGCAACGATTTTCCCGACAAGCACAAGGAGCTCTTTGCCACCCGGAAGATCGACCTGACCGGCTTGGAGGTCGCCGACGGCGAGACTTTCGCCTGGTCGGGCGAGTATGAGGTGAACATGAACAATCGCAAGACGCTCTCGGTGGCGCTGAACGTGTTCGAGAAATTTGAACCCAAGTTGCCCGAGGCTTATCGCGCCACGCCTTACGTTTTGCTCGGCAACATCGCACCTTCCCTGCAACGCATGGTTTGCAAGCAGGTACAGAAACCGAAATTTGTCGTGGCCGACACGATGGATCTCTGGATTGAAATCGCGCGCGCCGACCTGGTCGAGTTGCTCAAGGAAGTCGACATGCTCATCCTCAACGACAGCGAAGCGAAGCAGCTGACCGAGGACGACAATCTCATCCGGGCAGGCAAGAAAATCGTCGCCATGGGGCCGCGTTATGTGGCGGTGAAGAAGGGTGAACACGGTTGTTTGCTCTTTGGCAAGAACGGCGAATTTTTCAGCACCGGTGCGTTTCCCCTCGAGACGATCCACGATCCGACTGGCGCGGGAGATTGCTTTGCCGGAGGCTTCATTGGCCACCTCGCGCGTACGGACGACACCTCGTTCGGCAATCTTAAGGAGGCAGTCATCCAGGGGTCGCTCGTCGCCTCCTTTTGCTGCGAGGAATTCAGTCTGCGCCGCTTGGAGAAATTGACGGTGGAAGATATCGCTGGGCGTCGCAAGGCATTTGCCGCCTACGTAGCCTAGCGAACCGTCATAAAATACTGCCGTGCGCAGCATCCCATGAGCCGTCCCAAGGAATCCCGCCAGAAAGTCGACGTGTCGCGTCCGGCGGCGCCTTTGCAGTTCAATCCGTTTGCACAACTGGACGGACTGGATGCGCTGAAGAACCTGCCTCCCGCGCCGGAACCGGAAAAACCGGTCGCCATCGCCCAACCGGCGAAACCGGCAAAAGCGCCCAAGCCTGTCATCCCGAAAAAATCACGCGGCCGACTCATCCTGCGTCGGGAGACCAAGGACCGGGGCGGCAAAACGGTCGTGGTTGTTTACGGTTTTGCGGAGCTTCCCGGCGCGAATGCGGTGATGATCGGCGATCTCGCGAAGGACCTCAAAGGCAAGCTCGGCTGTGGTGGTTCCTTCGATCGCCAGGAGATCGTCCTGCAGGGCGATCGCTGCGCGGAGGTCTGTGCAGTCTTGGAGACACTGGGATTTCGGGTGGACGGGGTGCGTACCTAGCATGCTAAACCTAGGTCAGTGAGCAAAATCCTTGTTCTGGCCCTCTTAGTCTTGTCCGCCTCATTCATCTGGGCGCAATCGACCAACTCGCCGGGGGCCGTGCACACCTCACAGGTACCGGTGACGTTCACCGGCGGACATGAGACGGAAGGCGTGGACCGGGGACGGCCCGTCATTCTGATTGCAGCGGCCCTCAAGGTGCCGCCGGAGGTCTTTCGCAAGGTCTTTACCGGTGTCAAGCCAGCCGGACCCGGACAGCAACCGGAGGAAACACAGGTCCGGAAAAACAAGCAGGTGCTGATGGAAGCGCTGAGTCCCTATGGCGTCACGGACGAGCGACTCAACGAAGTCTCCAATTATTACCGGTACCGCCACGAGGGTGGCGAGCTGTGGAAGCACACGGATGCGGCTGGCTACGCCACCATGCGCAACGGTGAGGTGATCAGCGTGACCATTACGAATCCGGGTTCAGGTTACAGCTCGCCGCCACGGGTTTCCATTGTGGGAATCGACCAGGTGAAATTCAAGGTGGTGCTTTCGTACGGGGCAGACCTCGCCACCAACGGATCGATCAAGGACATCAAATTGATCCAGCCTACAGAGCAGTAAATGGGTCGATCGCCTGGCGCATCCGGCAAAAAGCGCGCAATTTTGGACAAAAACCGTGCCCTGCGCACCCTTGCCCGTTCCGCAGGGCTGATCTAAGCTGATGACATGAAATTTCGCACATTACCCGAGACCGACATTCGCGTCTCGGAAATCGGTTTTGGCCTCTGGACGATCTCAACGGGATGGTGGGGCAAATTCACCGAGGGCGAGGCAATCGCGCTGATGCACAAGGCGCTTGACCTTGGGATCACGCTCTACGATGCCGCTGATACCTATGGCAACGGGCTGAGCGAAGAACTGATTGCGAAGGCCTTCCCGAAACAGCGCGACCAGATCGTGATCGCCACCAAGGTTGGCTACAATTTTTACGACCACGGTGAAGAGCGCAAGGGACAGCGTGAAATCCCGCAGGACTTCTCGGTGCCTTTCATCCGCAGCGCGGTGGAGAAGGCGCTGGTCCGGCTCAAGACGGATCGCATCGATATTTTGCAATTGCACAACATCCGCATGGCGCAGGTCGAGGACGACGCTCTTTGGCAGCTCATGGAGAAGTTGCAGCAGGAGGGCAAGATCCGCTCCTACGGCGCGGCCGTGGGCCCGGCTATCGGATGGCTTTATGAGGGCATTGATTGCGTTCAGCGCCGTCGTCCCCACATTCTCCAGCACATCTACAATGCGCTGGAACCGCATCCCGGCCGCCAGATCATGGACGAGGGCGAGACGCCAACCGACACAGCCAAGGAAGCTCGTACTCGCTATTTGATCCGCGTCACCCATTCCAGCGGCATGCTCGAGGGTAAATATACGAAGGACACCGTCTTCCCTCCGACCGATCACCGCAGCCATCGTCCGAAATCATGGCTGATCAACGGCCTCAAGAAGATCGAGACACTCCAGTTCCTGGTCGGACCGGACCGGACGCTGGGCCAGGCCGCCCTCCAGTGGCTCCTCGCCGATGAGCGGGTCGCCTGTTGTCTCCCGAACATCTACGAGGAAGCACAGCTCAAGGAATTCGCCGCTGCCCCGGAAACGCCGATGCTGACCGAGGATGAACTCGCCCGTGTGGCGGAACTCGCCAAGACCAACTTTGGTATCGAAGGCGAAGCTTCCAATTATAAGGGAACGATGACGCGCGAAGCGGCGACTGTGTAATTCGGGTTCTAGTTGATTTCCATTGCACGCTCTTATGACGGAGATGGAAAATCTAATCGCTAAAATCAAGAAATTGCAGAGAGGCTGCGAGGCGCCACTTCTTGTCGCACTGGACGGACGAAGCGGTGTTGGAAAATCCACTCTTTCTGCCCAGCTTGCAAAGCAGCTTAGGGGAGTGGTGATCAAAAGTGATGATTTTTATGCCGGAGCGCCGGGAGGCTCCGAACAGGGTTGGGACAAGAGTTCGGCAAAGGAAAAAGCCGAGTCGGTCATCGATTGGAAACGTCTGCGTCGTGAAGCCCTAAAGCCGCTCTTGATCAGTCAGATCGCTTTCTACCGGTCCTTTGATTGGGAAGGCTGGGCGCGAGCTCAACAACCGGATGCCGAAAAAAATAAAATTGGCCTTGGGGACGCGTTCATTACCCTTAATCCCGCTTCGCTGATCATCCTTGATGGGGCCTATTCGACTCGGCCCGAACTTGCCGACTTGATTGATTTAAAGGTCTTGGTGGAAGTCCCTGATGGGCTGCGTCGACAAAGGCTACTAGAGCGGGAAGGACAGGAATACATGGGGGCATGGCATGCGCGTTGGGACACTGCCGAGGACTACTATTTTACCTATGTCCGCCCGCGATCTTCATTTGATCTTGTGATCACCAATTCTTGATCAAATTCCAACTGGGAAAACGCATTGCCGCAGGCCCCGTTACCGCTAAACTTGGGGACTATGCAGGAAAGCTACATTCAGGACTTATTTGCGGAGCGGATCGGCGGCAAGCGTTACGGCAAGGATACGGCGATCTACAAATTTGAGAAGATCAAGCGCGCCAAGCGCGCGGCGAAGGAGGCCAATCCGGACGGCGAGTTGTTCGACCTCGGTGTGGGTGAACCCGACGCGATGGCCGATGCCGGCATCATCGAGAAACTTTACGAGGAGGCCCGCAAGCCCGAGAACCGCGGCTATGCCGACAACGGTGATGCGGCGCTTAAGAACCACGCCGCAGAGTACCTGCGTACCGTTTGCGGCGTTCCCGTCAATCCTGAGACCCAGGTCATTCACTCGATCGGCAGCAAGGCGGCCCTCTCGATTTTGCCCGCCGCTTTCATCAATCCCGGCGATGTGGTCTTGATGACTGTCCCCGGCTATCCGGTCTTCGGTACCCACTCGAAATACTACGGTGGCGTTGTGCACAATTTGCCGCTAAAGGAGGAAAACAACTTCCTGCCCGATCTCAAGAGCATCCCCGTCGATGTTCTGGCCAAGGCCAAGGTGCTCGTCCTCAACTATCCGAACAACCCGACTGGCGCCAGCGCTACGCCGGAGTTCTTCGCCGAGGTGGTCGAGTTTGCGAAGAAGAACAAGATCATCGTCATTCACGATTTCGCCTATGCGGCGCTCGTTTTCGACGGTATGCCGATGAGTTTCCTCGCGACCCCTGGTGCGATGGATGTCGGGATCGAACTTCACTCCACGAGCAAGAACTTCAACATGACCGGCTGGCGCTGCGGCTTTGTCGCCGGGAACGAACTCCTCGTGAAGGCCTATGGCGACGTGAAGGACAATACGGATTCCGGACAGTTTCTCGCTATTCAGCACGCGAGCGCCTATGCCTTCGCGCATCCTGAAATCACCGTCGGTATCGCCGCGAAGTACTCGCGCCGTATGGATTTGCTTGTTTCGACGCTGAACAAGGTCGGCTTCAAGGCCAAGAAGCCCAAGGGCTCCTTTTTCCTCTATGTGGCTGCACCGAAAAGCGCCAAGGCCGCGGATGGCTCCGGCAAGTCATTCGATTTTCCCACGGCAGAAGCCTTCAGCCAATGGATGATCACTGAAAACCTCATCTCCACCGTGCCTTGGGACGATGTCGGCGCTTATGTCCGCTTCAGCGTGACCTTTGCCGCCACCGACACGGACGAGGAAGCCCGCGTCGTGACCGAGATCGGTCAGCGGCTGGGACGCTTCACATTCCAATGGTAAAATCGCAGAGTTCGCCTTAAGTTGCGCGTATCCCATGCATATCATCGCGGCGAGTTTCGACCTGGAAGCGGCCCTGACCCGGACAAGAGAAGTGCTGGCGCTGGGGGATTCGCCCGAACGGCTGGGGGAAAAGCTGGGCATCACGCGCGATCTTGATGTCGTCAAGGAGGGCGTCGTGTCCGCCTCGTTCAAGCGCCTAATCGCCGATATCACCAAGCTCAGGCAGTACAAGGAAGTCGAGAAGCAGCTTGAGGAGATCAAGACCGACAAGTCGATGCTTCGCTTCCTGGGGGCAGCCTTCAAGGAAAAGCAGATTGCGAAGCTCGAGGAGGACCTCCGTAAATTCGGTTCGCTCATCGAAGCTCCCCGCTGGTTTTACAAGCAGCCGCGGGTCCAGCTCCTCTCGGCCATCCGTGACTACGCGCTGGACGGCTCCCAGCAAGGGGATGCCGCCTGGGTCGAGGTGGCGGAGGAGGACCTCGTCTTTCCTATTGCGACCATGTACGAGCAGGCCGATCTAGCCTTTGCGCAAACGGTGGTGAGCCAGCTGGAGAAACCGCTCAAGGACATCGACGCGAAATTCGTGCTCGATAAATTCGAAGGCAACCGCTCGATCACGTTTGATTTCGAAAAGGGCGTGGCGACTTATTACACGCCAGCGCCCTCGGCCTGATTCAGCTCGTTGTTGAGCTGGCTGGAGGGACACGCCGTGAAGGCGTGTCCCTCTACCAATGTAATCTTAGTGAGAAGGAGGAGGCGTCGCGGGAGCGGGGGTCGGAGCTTCTGGCGCTGGAGCAGGAGCAGCCTGTGCATCGGGGGAAGGAGGAGCCGAGGGGCCACCCGCGGGAGGCGTGGGCGCGTGCAGGTCGACTCGGACCAAGTAGAACTTGACCTCCGGATCCGCCAGGAGCTTCGTGGTATAGGCGTCTTCCGCCTGCCGCTTTTTCATGTCGCCCAAGTACTTGGAGATGGTCGGGCTGGCGTCGGCAAGGGAGGCAATGCCGCCCGGCTTGGTGTCGGTCACCTTGATGAATTCATAACCCATCGGCGATTGAAAGACCGCACTGACCGTACCCGTTTTGGCATTGAAGGCGATTGCCTCGAGTTCCGGTTCACCGGTCTCACCCTTCTTGAACCAGCTGAGATCTCCGCCGCGGGCCTTGGAGTACTGGTCCTCGGAGACTTCCGTGGCCACTTTGGAAAATTCCTCGCCCTTGGCAACCCGGTCGTGAGCCTTGTCGATGAGCTTCTTCTTGGCGGCCTTGTCGGCGGGGCTGGCTTTTTCGTCCACGAGAACGAGGACGCGACTCGCGCGGACTTGCGGCGGGACATTGAACTTGTCCTTGTTCTTGGTGTAGAACTCAGTCACTTCCACCTCGCTCGGCGTGGTGTCCTTCAGGGCCTCTGCTTCGAGTACCTTGGTAATGACAACCTGATCGTGGATGCGCTGTTTCAACTCATCGAGGGTCAGGCCGACCGACTTAAGTTCCGTCGCCAGGTCCTTGCCCGGGGGAATGCGGCCTTTGATGGCCTCGATCTGTGCGTCGGTGTCCTTGTCGACATCCTTCAATTGCATGGTGGCTGCCTTCTCCAACAAGAGCTTCTTGAGCACCATGTTGTCGAGCATGAAGGTCTCCAACTGGGGGAGTTTGGCCGGAGGGACCTGGTCGAGGGTCGTCTGGTGTTGCTGCAGATAGGAATTGATCTCTTTGTCGAGATCACCGCGGGTGATTGTCCAAGTACCTTTTTCGGCCACGATGAACTTCGGGTCCTTGGGGTCTTTGACTCGGGGGTGACAGCCCGTGGCCAGCAAGGTAACGCCCAAAAGGAGGGCAATCAACGTGGACGATGGGGCGGGAAGACGACGGAGGAGGGAAGAGGCCATTTATGTATGTAGCCACTGGTTTGGGACATGCAAACCGATTCTGCACCGGTTACGACGACTTAATTCCGGAGTATGGTTGATGTAATCCGTCCCTTGCTTCCCAATACGGGGCGTGAGATGCTAAAAGACCTCATGCCCCGTACCCGCGCCAAGCTTGCCCCTGAAAACGGAATCATCGCCGCCCGCCCCACGCCCACCAAGCGGGCCCCCATCCTGACCAGGGAAACCCAGGCGATTTTCGCCCAGTTTGAAAAGGTGACCGGTCTGCCCCTGCTGGCTTACTGGACCTCGTCCGGCGGCTCAATCTGCCAGAACGACGTCATGGCCATGTCGCAACTGCTCGATACGCGAAAGACCGGTGATGCAGTGGGGCTTTTCCTTAAGTCGGATGGCGGCAATCCCGAGGCCGCCCTGCGTCTTGTCCATCTGTTGCGCAGCAAGTTCAAGCGGGTCGTTCTTTACGCGCCGTTCGAGTGTGCCTCCGCCGCGACCATGGTTGCCTTGGGAGCCAATGAAATCCACATGGGCCCGACCTCCTACCTCACGGCGGTCGACAGCAGTCTCAAGCATCAGCTTTCACCGGTCGACAGCCGCAACGAGGTTGTGTCCGTCAGCCAGGACGAGGTCTCGCGCATCCTGAGGTTGTGGAAGGAGCAGCACGTCAAGGGCAACCCTTACCCCGAAGTCTACCGCTACCTGCACCCGCTGGTTATTGGCGCACTCGACCGTTCCAGTTCGCTTTCCATCCGGATTTGCCAGGAGTTGCTCAGCTACCATATGCCGACGGGCAAACGCGCAGCGCGGATCAGCCGCGAGCTCAACGCGAATTACCCGTCCCATTCCTACCCGATCACGGCCCGCGAGGCCCGCAAGCTTGGCCTCACCATTCGCGATCTTGGCATAAAAGAAAGCGCTCTCCTGCGCGAGCTCAATGCCCTCTACTCGCATATGGCCAATCCGATCTTGACCGATTTCGACCAGGAAAATCATCATAACCACGAGATTTGCAACATCCTCGAAATCCGTGACCGGCAAATCTACTACCAGGTCGACAAGGACTGGCACTACCGCAAGGAAGAACGACGTTGGATCGCCACCAATGACAAATCCGGATGGCAGCGCGTCACTCTCAAGAACAAGAAGTGGGTGCCGGAGACGTTTTATATTCGATAAAGCCTAAGGTGCCTGCGGCCTGAGGCCGAGGCATTTACTCCACGAAAATTTTCCCAGCCCGCCGGCGTGCGAATTTACCCGCACTAAGATTGATCTTCGCGGGGAGGATGTTTTCCAGCAGGTCTCGAACTGTTTCGACATCGTTGAAGGAAATATCTTTTACTCTGTGAGCTTGCAGCCAGCGCAGAATCGTTCGGCGCTGCTGGGCGAGGGGAGCTGCCCGCAGCGTTTTCACGGTTAGTTCCTTTTCTCCCGCTTTCTCGGTGCATAAAGCATCGAGCCACTCGCTTTCCGCACGGGAGATTTCGGCGGCTCGCAATAGATTATCCGACACCTGCTTCCCGATCTGCTTTTGCAAATAGGGCAGGATGCGCTGCCGAATCAGGTTGCGGCGATGTTTGGTGTCGGCATTGGTTGCATCATTCCGCCAGGGGAGGTGATGCTTTTTCGCATAGGCGATAATTGCCGTCTTCCAGAGGCCGAGCCAGGGACGGTGCAGAACAAGTCCGTCACGATGACTAAGAGAATCCATCCCGCGTCCCGCCGCGCCGCTGCCGCGCAGAAGTTGCAGGAGAAAGGTCTCCACTTGATCGTCGGCATGGTGGGCCAACACCAGATCGGGAATACGCAGCCGCTTCGCCGTCTTCGTAAAAAACGCATAGCGCGCGGTACGGGCCTCTGCTTCGCGATGATTTTTTCCGGTGGGACGCATCTTGCCGCCAACGAATTTCAGGCCGAATCGCTTCGCCAGCATGTGCACAAACTGTGCGTCATTCCCGCTTTCCGAACGCCAGCCGTGATCGAAATGGAGCACGACCGGTTTGCGTCCTGCCTTCACCAGCGCATGCAGCAACGCCACCGAATCCACCCCGCCGGATACGCCAACGAGCAGTCGCTCGGGCAGCGAATGCAGCGCGGCTTCGGTGGCGGGCAGGGGGATTGGCATGTCCCCGGTTTACCATGGACAGGCGTCAGCGTCTTGCCCTCTTTGAGCCGCGCGTCCATAGTTTTGGCATGGAAAAGGACAAGCCCAAGAAACCCTGGGGCGGCTTCGGCTATCTTATCCTGATCGTCCTCGTTATTCTCGTGGCCTACTTCATCGTTCTGCCCATTGGGCAGGAGATAAGCGGGGTTTTCCAGCATCTGTCCAACGCCCTCGAGGGTAAACGCTAGTGTTGGTGTTTTTTTTCAGGGTATGTGACCGAATCGTTTGCTGAGCCAGGTCTTGATCAAATTCCATGCTTCCGCGCGAGAGAAGTGATGTCCCGACACAGGAACGCTGCCGTCGTCGTTTTCCTGGGCCATGTTGGAAAAAGGTTTCGATTTATTGGCCGAATCCACCTGGGCCTGCGTGAGCGGTGATGGAAAAAGAAACAGATAACAGATGGGTTCTCCGGCGGTGTCGGTCAACTCGCCCGGTTTGGCGCAATGCTGTTTCGTGACCCATTCGTCTATTCCATATTGGAGCATATCGAGGGATTCGTCGCGAACCTTGTCCGATTGAGGGCCCCATCGCTTGAAGACGATCAGATGCGCCCCCACGAAGGTCCGGTTGAGATAGGTGCCGTTGAAAATGAAGATGAGATGAACATCGTAACGTGGAGGCTTCCCCAGCAGTAGATCCCCAGAGTTCAGTCGCCAGGTCAGATCCTTCTGCAATTCGATCGAATTGGTGCAAATAATTCCCGGAGGCGGAGGATTTTTGCTCAAGCCATCGGCGATGGCCATATTGAAGCCTCCTTCGTGCCACGGACTTGGCATCTGCATCCATGAATCAAGATTCAATTGATAAGTGTCGTCGACGTAAGAGCTTTTGGTGCCCAGAAGATCAAAGGCTTTTTGCGAAAAGGCTGTGAAGGCATACATTCCCGCAACAAGGAATAGTAAGTCGGTGCGAAGGCGCCGCCTTTCGATCAGCCAGAAAAGCGCGATCCAAAAAAGGGGTAACATTGGCAGGAGGGATCGAATCGCTTTCGCCTGCATCCAAAACGAAAAGAACGCTCCCCATGCGAGGTAGGCGAAGGCTAGGGGCAGGAAAAGACGTACGGCAAAGGCGGTAGTTTCCTTGCTTTCAATCACCATCCTGCTTTTGCCCAGCAGAAAAACAGCGAGCAGGATGCTCCCGAGCAAGAGGACGTGATAGAAGTACGAGAGGCAAAGAGGGAAGTAAAAAAGCCTGAGAAGAAATTCACAGTTCAGAGGCGTTGTCGTATTATTGATCTCATTGCTTTGGATGAGTTGCAGTATCGACTGGGTCCCTCCGCAGTAAAGGGCCAGGACCAGCAGCGGAATAAACCCGACGCCCTGGCATATCCAATGGCGTGCGGAAGCCGCCAGGGACCGGCGACGGTCGGCGGGCGCTTTACAGGCCAGAAGATTCCCCGCCGCACGGATTATCTCGGAGAGAGCAAAGACGGCGATAAAAATCAAGGCATTGGCTGGCTTGATCCAAAAGGGCAACTCGAGGGCCACGCCGGAGAGGATGCTTTTTAAGGCGTTTGTCTCGCGCCAGGCCGCGAGCTGGCACGCTACGGCGAAAAGTCCTGCGGCGAAAAACTCCATATCGAGGTAGAAGAAATAGTAGTCCGTAAGGGCGAGATTGTTGGCGGCGCAGAGAAGGAAGATTGCGGGGGCCCATTCGGCGCGGCCTAAAGTTTGACAAAGCTTGAAAGTGGCCGCCGCCAGCAGCAAATAGACGACCAGGTTTTGCGACAGCGTGTAAGCGGCGATCCCGGCAAGCGCTTGGGGAATGGCGAAAAAAGGCAGATAGTGAAGAGGGCAGATACTTTGGTTGGGATGGCTGAGGAGCGTCCAAAATTGGGCCCATTGGCCAGAATGCATATAACCATAAAGAGTGAACCCCCGTATCGCGTAACCCTGGCCATCCTCGGCGGGAGAGATGGGAATGATAATGGTTCGCTCGGAAAGGAGCAGGGCGAGGGTTATTGCCAGGAGAAAACAGAGGCCTTGTCCGTGATCCAAGAGGATGTTCTTAATTTTCATGGCTCAACTCCACGAAAAGAACGCGCCCGATTTGGCCCGGCTGCTTATCAATACGACTTTGCAAAGACGACGCGCTGCTCGCTCTTTTCGCCGGTGAAGATGCAGGCCCCCGCCTGCGGCATTTCCTCGAACGGAATGCAACGGATCGTCACCTTAAGGTCTTCCTTGATCTTCGCCTCCACCTCGGCCGAGCCGTTCCAGTGGGCGAGGGCAAAGCCACCATGGATTTCCGGCTTGTCCGGGTTCTTCGGGGTAAAGAAGGCGTAGAATTCCTCCTTCGATTCGATGACCTTGGTATTTTCCTTGCGGAAGGCGATGGCCCGCTCATAAATCGCGTCCTGGATCGACTGCAGTAGCGCGGGAACTTGTGCGGCAAATTCGCCTTTCGGATAGGATTGCTTTTCCTTCGGTCCCTTGTCGCGGCGCCCCACGAAAACGGTTCCGGCTTCGAGATCGCGCGGGCCGATCTCGACGCGAAGCGGTACGCCCTTTTTGATCCATTCCCACGTCTTCTGGCCGCCCTGGATGTCGCGCTGGTCGACTTCGACGCGGATGCCTTCCTCGTGGAAGCATTGAGTTTCGATCTGCTGCGCGATTGCGCCGCAAGCCTTGAGGATTTCCTTGCGTTGCTCATCCTTGGGGATGATCGGGATGATGACGACCTGGGCCGGTGCCACACGGGGAGGTAAAACGAGACCGTCATCATCGGCATGCGCCATGATCAGCGTGCCGATAAGGCGCGTGCTCACGCCCCAGCTTGTCGTCCACGCGAACTCCTGCTTGCCCTCGCGGGAAAGGTATTGGATGCCCGAGGCCTTGGCGAAGTTCTGTCCCAGGAAATGCGACGTACCCGCCTGCACCGCCTTGCGGTCCTGGACCATGGCTTCAATGCAAAGCGTGTCGACCGCGCCGGGGAACCGCTCGCTCGCGCTCTTGCGGCCCGTCATCACGGGGATGGCCAGGTGATCGCGCGCAAAGGTCTCGTAAACGTCGAGCATTCGCCGCGTTTCGTGCAGCGCTTCCTGCTCGGTCTCGTGTGCCGTATGGCCCTCCTGCCAGAGAAATTCGGTTGTGCGCAGGAAGATGCGGGGCCGCATTTCCCAGCGCACGACGTTTGCCCACTGATTGAGCAGCAGCGGCAAGTCGCGGTACGACTGCACCCACTTGGCATAAGTCGCGCCAATGATCGTTTCCGAGGTCGGACGCACGACCAGTGGCTCGGTCAGCTTGCCTGAAGGCACGAGTTTGCCGTCCGGTCCGGCTTCGAGGCGATGGTGCGTCACGACCGCGCATTCCTTGGCGAAGCCTTCCACATGCGCGGCTTCCTTTTCGAGATAACTCAGGGGGATGAAGAGCGGAAAGTAGGCGTTCTTGTGGCCGGTGGCCTTGAACATCTTGTCGAGTTGCGCCTGCATCAATTCCCAGATACCGTAGCCCCATGGCTTGATCACCATGCAGCCGCGCACTTCGGAATTCTCCGCCATGTCGGCGGCGGCAACGACCGCCTGGTACCATTCGGGAAAATCGGCGGCCCGGATAGGATTGATGGCGTTGGCGGGTGCTTTCGACGGTTTGGGAGTGTTTTCGGCCATAAATTTAGGAGGCGGACTTGCGGCTCGCCAGGAATTCTTTTAGCACGCCGATGATCACCGGCAACATTGAGACAACGGCAATGCCGATCACGATATAATGCAGATTTTTCTGGGCATGGACGCCGAGAAAATAACCCGACAGGACCACCAGACAGATCCAGCAGACCACGCTGATCGAATCGATTAGGACATATTTACGATAGTTCATCTCGCCGACGCCGGCCATGAAGGGGACAAACGTTCTCAACACCGGCGCGAATTTCGCCAGCACGACGGCCCAGACGCCGTATTTCGTGTAGAAGGCGTGGGCCTTTTCAGCATGCTTGCGCCGGAAGAAAAAGCCCTCTTCGCGGGTGAAGATGGCATGACCGGTCTTGTAGCCCAGGAAGTAGCCGAGTTGATCGCCAATGATCGCCGCGGCAATCAGTGAGGGAACCATCGCCCAGATATTGAGATAGGCCTGCCCGTCCGGGCCGGATGCTGTTGCGGCGACAACCCCGGCGACGAAGAGCATGGTGTCTCCCGGTAAAAAGAAGCCGACCAGCAGCCCTGTTTCCGCAAACACGATGGCGGCGATAATCGGAATTCCGCCTGTCTGCACCATCGTCTGCAGATGGCCGCTGTCGTGGAGATTCTTGAGAAAATCGATAATGGATTGCATGGAATAGCCCTCGGGAGGAGAGGAACGGTCAAAGTCGCAAAAAGCATCCCCCGCCGCAAGAGGCAAATCGTGGCAGGTTAGCACACCGGACAAGGCCTTTTTCAAAAAATATTCGAGAGCTCCATTGTCTTCCGGCCACATCGCATTACGTTTCTCACCCCACCCCATGAGTTCCAGCCACATTCGCGTGCGCGGCGCGCGTCAGCACAACCTCAAGAACATCGATGTCGATATCCCGCATCATTGCCTGACGGTGGTCACGGGCCTGAGTGGCTCGGGCAAGTCGTCGCTCGCTTTCGATACGCTCTATGCCGAGGGCCAGCGCCGTTATGTCGAGACCTTCTCGCCCTATACGCGGCAATTTCTCGAACGCATGGACAAACCGGAGGTCGACCACATCGAGGGTCTGCCACCAGCCATCGCCATCGAGCAGAGCAACTCGGTCAAGACCTCGCGCAGCACCGTCGGCACGATGACCGAAATCGCCGATCACCTGAAAATGCTCTTCGCGCGAATGGCGTCTTTGAGCTGTCCCCATTGCGGACGCCAGGTGCGTCCGCTTGGTGCGACCCAAATCACCGACAAAGTTCTGGAGGAACGGGCGGGCCGGGAAGTGCTGGTCGGATTTTCCGTGCCGATGCCGAATAAGCCTTCGCTCGCCAGCGCGTTCGAGGCGCTCAAGCAGCAGGGATTTCTGCGCGTCTGGATCAACGGTCAGTTGCGCCGCACCGACGAGCCTGTTTCCGAGAAGGAAAAAGCGCCCCCTCTCTTGCGGGTGGTGCAGGACCGCGCTGCCGTCAGTACCCAAAATCGCGCACGACTGGCCGAGGCAATTGAATCCGCCTTGCGGCACGGGCAGGGTGAGGTGCAGATCTTCGACACGACCACCGGGGCTGATCCCAAGAACGAGCTTCGCTTCGCCAGTGCCTGGGTCTGTCCTTATGACGGTACGCGCTTCCGCGAACCCACGCCCGCACTTTTCTCCTTCAATAATCCCCAGGGCGCCTGTCCGACCTGCCGGGGTTTTGGTCGCACGATCGAGATCGATTACGAGCGCGCGCTGCCGGATCGCCGTCTTAGTATCAAGGAAGGCGTGGTCAAACCGTGGCAAAGTGGCATCTCGCTTCAATGCCAGAAGGACCTTCTCAAACATTGTGCGAAAGAGGGCATTCCGGTCGACAAGCCGTTCTGTGATCTTGAGTCATGGATGCAGAAATTCGTCATCCAGGGCGAACGCGAAGGCATGACGTTCGAGGAAATCGAGGACAGCAACACATGGTATGGCGTGAAGGGGTATTTTCAGTGGCTGGAAACCAAGACCTACAAGATGCACGTCCGTGTCTTCCTTTCCCGGTACCGCGCTTATAAAAGTTGCCCGGTTTGTCATGGGACCCGTTTTCAGCCGGAGACGCTCAATTTCAAGCTCGGTGCTGGGGGCTCCAGTCTTACGCTTCCTGAAATCAACCACCTGACGCTTACCCAGGCGCGCGATTTCTTTCAATCCCTGGCTCTCCCCCCAGAGGACGATGCGGCTGCCCAGTTGCGCGACGGCATTCTCATCCGGCTGACCTATCTACTCGAAGTCGGTCTCGGGTATCTGACGCTTAATCGCGCCACGCGCACGCTTAGCGGAGGTGAAATCCAGCGGGTTAACCTCACCTCTTGTCTCGGCAATTCGCTGGTCAACACGCTTTTCGTCCTCGACGAACCGAGCATTGGTCTCCATCCGCGCGACATGGGCCAGCTTGTTGGCGTGATGAAACGGCTGCGCGATCGCGGCAACACCGTGCTCGTCGTTGAGCACGAGGAGGCTGTCATGCGCGAAGCTGATCACCTGCTCGAACTTGGTCCGGGTCGCGGTGCCGCCGGCGGCAGTCTGGTTTTTTCCGGCGATTTCAAGACAATGCTTAAACGGAAGGATTCGTTGACCGGATCGTATTTAAACGAAACGAAGACCGTTCCTCTTCCGGAAAAACGCCGCGCACCCGACGTCAAATTTCAGCTTCAACTGAAAGGGGCGTCGGCCAACAATTTGCGCGACCTGGATGTCACCGTGCCGCTCGGCCTGTTTGTGGCAATCAGCGGCGTGAGCGGTTCCGGCAAAAGCACACTGGTTCATCAGGTGCTGCATCCTGCTATTCTTGCATCTCGCCACGTCCAGTCCGACAGCGAGGAGACGGCTGCCTGGCGCGAACTGCGCGGGACCGAGTTCATCTCGGAGGTGGTCCGGGTCGATCAGTCGCCCTTGTCCCGCACGCCTCGCTCCAATGCCGCTCTTTATCTCGGTGCCTACGACGCCGTTCGCGATCTTTTTGCCGGCACTGATGCGGCCCGGTCACAGGGATACGGTTCGGGTGACTTCTCCTTCAACGGAGGCACAGGCCGCTGCCCCCGTTGCAATGGCTCCGGCGCGGAAAAAATCGAAATGCAGTTCCTCGCCGACGTCTTCGTCACCTGCCCGATTTGCGAGGGACGCCGCTTCCAGTCGTCCCTGCTGCAGATCAAGTACCGCGGACGAAACGTCCACGAAGTCCTCGAAATGACTGTGGACGAGGCCCGGAAGCATTTCGGCCCTGCGTTGGATGGTTTGTCCAAAACGGAACAAAAGCTTCATGAGAAAATCAGCTCGAAGCTCGCGCTCCTCTCCGAGGTCGGCCTCGGTTATCTCCGCCTTGGTCAGCCACTCAATCAACTCTCCGGCGGCGAGGCCCAGCGTATCAAACTGCTTCGTTATCTCAGCGATTCTCCGCTCGGTGCTGACGATGAAGAATCCGATGATTCCGTGGTAGCTGCTGCAGGCCCACGCGGCGGTCGGTTGTCTGTCTCCAATACCCGCCAAACCCGCCTCTTCATCCTGGATGAGCCCACGACCGGCCTGCACTTCGAGGACATCCGTCTTCTTCTCGGGGTCATGCAGCGGTTGGTCGACCAGGGCGATTCCCTCGTCGTGATCGAGCACAATCTCGATGTCCTCAAATGTGCTGATTGGCTTATCGATCTCGGCCCTGAAGCGGAGCTGGAAGGTGGACGCATCGTCGCCGCAGGCACGCCGGAAACCGTCGCGGCCACGCCCACCAGTCATACGGGAAAATATCTCACACCCAAACTGCCTCCTGTTGCGGCAGTCTATGACCGCAGGGGCCTCGCGAAGAAATCTTCGCCAAACGCAATCGCCCTCCTCGCCGAAAAATCTCCCGCCTATGGCCTCTCATCCCGTGTGGCCATTCCCGACTCGATTCAGATTCGCGGCGCCCGTCACCACAATCTCAAGAACATCTCCGTCGATATCCCGCTCAATGAAATGACCGTGGTGACTGGCCTCAGCGGCTCGGGCAAATCGACGCTCGCTTTCGATCTCCTCTTCGCCGAGGGACAGCGCCGTTATCTCGACAGCCTTAACGCTTATGCGCGGCAATTTGTCGAGCAACTCGAACGGCCTGACGTCGATTCGATCACCGGCATCCCACCCTCCGTCGCTATCGAACAACGGATCACGCGTGGTGGCAGGAAAAGCACCGTCGCCACCATCACTGAAATCTTCCAGTTCGTCCGGTTGCTTTATGCCAAGCTTGGCCAGGTCCGGGATCCCGAAACGGACGAACCGGCGATCCGTCAGGCACCCGCCGAAATCCTCTTGCGCTTGGAAACTGCGGCACGCGGCCAGGAACTGCGCGTCTTGGCGCCGCTCATCAAGGGCCGCAAGGGTTTTCACACCGAAGTGGCCAAGTGGGCCGAGAAAAAGGGCTATCCGCTCCTGCGCGTCGATGGAAAGTGGATTGAGCCTGCGAAATTCAAGGCGCTTGATCGTTATGTCGAGCACACCATCAGCGTGGAACTTGGACGTTTCAACAAAAAGCAAAGTCCCACGGATCGCCGTCGTCTGGTCGATTCGGCCCTTGGACTTGGCCGCGGCACGCTGTATGTCCTCGATTCGCGCGGACGCGAGACTGTCTACAGCACCCAACTCTTCGTTCCCGGCACCGGCAAGTCCTTCGATGAACTTGAGCCGCGACTTTTCTCCTTCAACTCACCCCACGGCTGGTGTCCCACCTGTCAAGGCTTCGGCACGCTGCTGGAAGTCCGGACCGAAGGTGAAACGGAAGCCGAACGCGAAGTTGAAATCGAACGCGCCCGCGAATGGGTCGACGATGCGCTTCCTATCTGTCCCGATTGCGAGGGGCAGCGTCTTAATCCGCTCGCCCGCGCCGTCCGGTTGCCTTTGGGCGAAGGTGCTAAAAAGCACGGAGGCCTGACCATCGGTCAGATCGGGATGCTGACCATTGTCGATGCGCTCCGCTTCTTCCGAACCGTGAAACCCGGTGGACGTGATGCCCGCATTGTCCGTGACATCCTTCCCGAGATCGTCCAGCGCCTCAACTTCCTTGTCGAGGTGGGTCTGGGTTATCTCAGCCTCGACCGCTCCGCCATGACTCTCTCGGGCGGCGAATCACAACGCATCCGGCTCGCGGCACAACTCGGTTCTGAGCTTCAAGGGGTTCTCTATGTCCTCGACGAGCCAACCATCGGCTTGCATCCGCGCGACAACGTCCGTCTCCTCGAATCACTCGGTGCCTTGAAAGGCAAAGGGAACACCCTCGTCATCGTTGAGCACGACGAGGACACCATGCGCTTCGCCGACCGGATCATTGACCTCGGTCCCGGTGCCGGTACTCAGGGAGGTGAAATCGTGGCGCAGGGCCCTTGGAAAACGCTGGCCACGCACGGTGAATCGCCCACCGGGAAAATCCTGGGCAAGCCGCTCCAACATCCACTTCGCGACTCGCGCCGTGCCGCGAAGGACGCCCCCGGCTGGTGCCGCATCGTTGGTGCGAATGCCAATAACCTCAAAAATCTCGATGTTAAATTTCCAGCCGGTCGCTTCATTGCGCTTTGTGGTGTCAGTGGTGCGGGCAAGAGCACGCTTCTCCACGATGTGATCAAGCCCGCCGGGCAATACTTCGCCACCCGTAAAAGCAAGAGATCCAAGGCACCCGTTGGCCCGTGGAAAAACCTGGAAGGCTTCGAGACTTTCACCTCCGTCTACGAGGTCGACCAGGCTCCCATCGGCAAGACCTCGCGTTCCACTCCGGCGACCTACATCGGCTTGATGGACGAAATCCGCGGACTCTTCGCCCGTTTGCCCCTGGCCCGCCAACGCGGCTACGAGGCCTCGCGCTTTTCCTTCAATAGCGGCTCAGGCCGTTGTCCCGTCTGTCAGGGGCAGGGTGCTGTGAAGGTCGAAATGAGCTTTCTCCCCTCGACCTTTGTCCCCTGCGATACCTGCCGTGGCCGCCGGTATAACCCGGAAACGTTGGAAGTACTCTTTTCGGACAAATCGATTGCCGATGTGCTTGATCTTACCATTGACCAGGCGGTCGATTTCTTTGCCGACGTGCCGCGTCTCCATCGTCCGTTGGCGTTGCTGCGCGACACGGGCCTCGGCTATCTCACGCTTGGCCAGCGCAGTCCCACCCTCTCGGGTGGCGAAGCGCAACGCATCAAGCTGGTGGCTGAACTCGCCCGTTCGCTGGAGATGAACACACAAAAGCGGCTCAAGACCCGCGGCTTCGGGAGCCTGCACCATCTCTATCTCCTTGAGGAACCGACGATCGGCCTGCATCTCGCTGATGTGCAGCGGCTGCTCCATGTCCTGCATCAACTGGTCGATGCGGGCCACACCGTCATCGTGATCGAGCATCACCTTGATATTCTCGCTGATGCCGATTATCTGATCGAGCTTGGCCCCGAAGGCGGCGAAGCTGGTGGTCGTCTCGTCGCGCAAGGCACGCCGGAAGAGGTTGCGAGGGCGAAAAACTCTGCCACTGCGCCGTTCCTTAAGCGGATATTGAAAATTTAAATGGCAGGGAGAGCAGTCTCTGCCGTCTCATTTACCCCTATCTAAGACCTTCGCAAATCTTCCGCACGACCAACGGCCCCTCATAAACAAAGCCGGTGTAGAGCTGCAGCAGGATCGCGCCCGCCTCAAACTTGGCCCGCGCATCGTCCGCATTGAAAATCCCTCCCATGCCCATGATCGGCACGCGTCCGCCGGTCAGCCGATGCACCGCGCGAATGATCTCCGTACTCTTCGCGGTGAGGGGACGTCCACTCAGCCCGCCCTGTTCCTGGCACGACATCCCCCTCTTATCGATCGTCGTATTCGTCGCCACGACCCCGGCCAGCCGATATTTCTCCACCGCGGCCACGATATTGATGAGGTCTTCTTCCTCCAGGTCTGGTGCGATCTTGATCAACAGCGGATGTCTGCCCTCCGGATCTTCGTCCCGGAGCGGCCCTAAAATCGAATCGAGAAAAGCACCGCCTTGGAGCTGACGCAGTCCGGGCGTATTGGGCGAGCTCACGTTGACCACAAAATAGTCCCCCAACTCACGCAACCGGCGAAAGCAGGCCACGTAATCGGTTCCCGCGTCTTCCAGCGAAGTATCCTTGTTCTTGCCGATGTTTAATCCGACCGGCACGCGCGGCCATCGATCCGTGCCTTTGATTTTTTCCAGTCTCCGTGCGACTTCCTCGACGCCCACGTTCGGAAAACCCAGACGGTTGATTAATCCCTGTTCCGGTGGAAGTCGAAAAACCCGCGGCTTCGGATTGCCCGATTGCGCGCGCGGCGTGATCGTTCCCAGTTCCATGAAACCGAAGCCCAGACGTGGCCAGACCGTCACTCCTTCCGCATTTTTGTCGAAGCCCGCCGCCAGCCCGATGGGATTGGGAAACGTCAGGCCAAATACCTTCTTCTCCAGACTCGGAAATTCTCGTCGCGCCATCGGTTCCATGAAAGAAGCCAGCGGCGTATGCGTGAGCACCCGCATCGAGGTGTGGTGCACCCATTCCGGCGGCAACGAAAAGAGGAGGGGACGAACTAAAGAACGGTAAAGCATGGACGCTTCATCTTATCCTGCGAGACGGCTCCCGTCGATATTCTGCATGAAGGATGTAACCTTTGGGCGAAAAGGGAGTCTTTATCTTTATGAAGCCCCAACTGTTTCTCACCGTTATCGCCTTGGTCCTCGGATCGTTTTGCGGAGGCCTCGCATGGGCGGAACCCCAGTCATCCGGTCCCGCCGCTGCAGGTCCGGCTGGCGCTGGACGGCAAGGCGGCATGCTTTCTTTTCTGAATGAAGAGGACAAGGCCAAGTTGCTGAAGGCGCGTGAAGACGTCCTCGCTAAAAATCCCCAGCTTAAGGCCGAACAGGACAATTTGAAAAAGCAGCGTGAGGACCTCAAGAACGACGGTAACGCCACGCAGGAGGACCGCATGGCTCTTTTCCAGGACTACATGGCCCACGAGCAAAAAATGAAGGTGGCTCTCCTGAAAGCCGATCCTTCCCTCGCCCCCATCCTCGATAAAATCGACCAGCAGATGAAGCAGAAGATGCAACAGCGCGCAGGTGAAGGCGCCGCCAGCGGAAAATAGAAGAAAATTTTCGGGAAGAAGGTAGTCTTCAGGCATGCCCGAATTGGCCGAAGTCGATTATTTTCGCAAACAATGGAATCCCGGTCTGGGTCGGCGCATCGACCGGGTCCTGATTCATCCGAAGTCGAGGCTTTTTCGCGGAACTGACACCGCGCAACTGGTCCGCACTCTGACGGGTGCCACGCTGGAGCGTTCCGAGTCTCGTGGCAAACAGATGCTCTTTGTGGCGAAGCCCAAGAAGGGAGGCGTCCAAGGCCGGGGCTGGTTGGGAGTGCATCTCGGTATGACCGGCGAATTGCGCCTGGAGCCTGCTGATTACGAGCCCAATCGTCACGACCATCTCGTCTTCCATCAGGCCAGACACAGCCTCGTTTTCGAGGATCCACGCATCTTTGGCCGCGTTCTCTTTACCCAAGGCCCGGAGGCACCCGATTGGTGGGCCAAGCTTCCGCCCGATCTGCTTTCATCTGCTTTTACCGTTGAGTCGCTCAACACTTTCCTCAAACGCCGCGCCCGTGCTCCCCTCAAGGCCGTGCTCCTCATGCAGGAACGCTTCCCCGGCATCGGCAACTGGATGGCCGATGAAATCCTCTGGCGCGCCGCGATTCATCCCAAGCAGCCTGCCGGTTCGCTCAACACCGCAAAAACCAAAGTTCTCTATCGCGAAATCTGCTTCGTCTGCCGTGAGGCCCTTCGCATCATCGGCAAGGACTGGTCCGATCCGCCCAAGTCGTGGCTATTCCGCCATCGCTGGAAGAAAGGCGGCATCTGTCCCCGTACAGGCGCGAAACTTCAGCACGCCACCATTGGGGGGCGGACGACCTGTTGGTCGCCCGTGAGGCAAAAATTGACCAAATAGAAAACGTTCTGGCCACAACCGCCATTTTCCTGCTTTCGTAAGGACGTGACCCTCCAGGAAATTGCCAAGCTGACCCTCGCTGACGGCGGTGCGGTGAAGGCGGAAGTCGCCTGCCAGGTCTTGAAATCGCGTGAGAGCGTGACCAAGGCGGGTAAGCCGTTCCTCGATATCGAAATCAGCGACGGCACTGCCACGGAAAAATTCAAGGTGTGGGAAGACGGCCCCGCCTACGAGGAATGCCACGATCTGCAGGACGGCGATTGCATTCGCATGGAGGGCTCCTTCTGGCGCAACCAGTACGGCCTCAATATCGACCATCTCCGCGTCCGCTGGCTGGAGAAGCAGGAAATTGCCGACCTCTTCGCGGGCACCCCGGATCGCCGGGCCGCGCTCGACCGCGACTGGGCCGAGATCAACGGTTTCGTCGACGCTATTGCCGATCCTCGTTTACGCCTGTTGGCGAAAACGTTCCTCCAGGAATATGAGGAAAAATTCCGTCGGGCAGCTGCGGCGAGGGATTATCATCATGCCCGTCGCGGCGGGCTCTTGGAGCACACCACGCAGATGATGCGCTCCGGTGCGGCCCTCGCGCAGGCCTATCCCCAGCTCAATTGGGACCTCATTCGCACCGGCATCCTCTTCCACGATTGCGGCAAACTCTGGGAACTCGATTATCAAGCCCAAGGCTTCGTCTGTCCTATGACGACGATTGGCGAATTGCTCGGACACATCACCATCGGCATCGAGCTCGTCAACAAACTCTGGCGCGGTCTCGAAGCCAACCCTGATTTTTCTCTCGTCGGGACCCAGCCGCCACGTGAACAGGTGCGCGAACATCTCCTGCATCTCATTGCCTCGCATCATGGTCAGAAGGAGTACGGCGCTCCGGTCACGCCGCGCACGCCTGAGGCCTGGATGCTTCACCACATCGACAACATCGACGCGCACCTGGAAATGTTGGCCCAGACTTACGCTGAAAAAACGCAGACCCATCCCGGCATTTATGAGTATCGCCGTCCTCTCGAAGGTCGTGCCATCGCCCCGTTGCCCAAATTCGCGGAGGATCAGCCTCCGACCTGATTCTTGAGTTCTTCCGCCCGCTCGAGCAAGCCAGGTGAAATGACCGACTGTCGGCGCAGGGAAACCAAAGCCGCACCCAGATGCGCGCTGACCAAAGTCGGCGTCAGTCCTTCCTCGCAACCTCGCTCGGCCAAGGCCAGGTCCGCGGCATGACCATGGAGCCAGACGCCGAGCCGCGCGGCATCAAGCGGCTTTAGCCCCTGGGCCAGCAAGGCGCCGATGATGCCGGAAAGTGTGTCGCCCGATCCGCCCGTGCTCAGCCCGGGATTCCCCGTCGTGTTGAAGAAAAACGGTTTTCCCTGCGTTGTCACCAGCGTCCGTGTTCCCTTCAAGATGAGAGTGATGTGGTGCCGGTCCACAAATGCACGGGCCGCAGGCTCACGTTCATCAGCCCTAAACTTGCGTCCGATCAGCCGGGCCATTTCGCCGGGGTGAGGAGTCAACACAACCGGCCCCTTAGCCCCAATCAGGAGATCAGGGGTTTGCGCGAGTGTATTTAACCCGTCGGCATCGATGAGCACCGGACAACCAACAGCCAGAACGGCTCGCAGCATCTTCACCGTTTCCGGGTCGACTCCGAGTCCCGGTCCGATGACGATGGCAGAGGCATTCTGCACCACCGGCGGAACGTCGTTTCCCTTGGGCCAGGCGGAAACCATCGCCTCGGGCGGGGCTTGTGCCGCCACCGAACTATACGCATCTGGGCGTGTCACCACCGAAAGCAGTCCTGCTCCCATCGCTTGGGCCGCCTGGGCGCAAAGCACGGGCGCACCGGTAAAACCGATGCTTCCCGCCACAATCACCATCCGTCCGAAGTCACCCTTATTGGAGAGTGCATCGCGTCGTGGTAACAACCCGGTCAATTCTGGCCCCGCGAGAACTTGGCGTGGGCCCGGTGCTGTTTCCGCATGACTCCAAGGGACGATCTCCAGCCGTCCCACCCATCCCGCGAGCGTTTCCCGGCAAAGCAGTTCTTTCGCATACCCGACCGCAATTGTCACGTCGGCGACGACCGCGTCGCGCTGACCCGTTGGGGGATCGCAATTCTCGTAAGCGGCCAGGCCAGTTGGAAAATCGAGGGCCACGGTCCGAAAAAATTGACGTGCCCGGGACGTATTTAAGTTCGAGACGACTTCCGCCAAGGTTCCGCGCAACGCTCCACGCGCCTGCAGACCGAGCAGCGCGTCAATGACCACGCCGTCGCTTCCCGGATAGCGGAGATAGTCCCGCCAGGGCAGGACCGTTACCTCCGGCGCCGTTTCGCGCAGCCGCAGCAACATCGCCTGTGGCAAATCGCCCAACTGGTCTTCAGCGGAGGTGAGAACCACCCGTATCGGTTTTTTGATCCAGGCCAGGTGACGCGCCACGACCAGTCCATCTCCACCATTATTTCCTTTTCCAATGAGAACGAGAAATTCGTGTGCCTCGGGATAGATCGTATGAATGCGCCCGGCCATCGCTTCGCCAGCGGCCTCCATCAGCGTTGCCGCCCTCACGCCGGAACGAAATGCCGCATCTTCGCGGGCGAGCATATCGGCTAAGGAGAGAACATCCATGGTCAAAAGGACCTTACCGCAAAAGCTGACGTCCGTCCTAAAAGATTTGCGTGCGAGCGAGGCTTAAGGCTATTCCGCAGGAGCTTCGGGCTTTGGGGTTTCGACGGGCGGCGTTGTCGCAGCTTCCTGGGCTTTCCGCTTCGCGGCAAATTTTTCCACGACGTAGAACGTCACGGGAACGAGGAAGATCGCAATGGCCGAGGAGGCCAGCATGCCGCCGATGACCGCGCTGCCCAAAATCTGCCGCGAGACCGCGCCGGAACCCGTGGCGAACCAGAGCGGCACACAACCCAGGATAAACGCGAACGACGTCATCAAGATCGGGCGCAGGCGCAAGCGTGCACCTTCGAGGGCCGCTTCCGCGATCGACTTTTTGCCTTCCTCAAGCTGCATGCGCGCGAACTCGACGATCAGGATCGCGTTCTTGGCTGCGAGACCAATCAGCATGACCAACCCAATCTGCGCATAAACGTCGTTGTCCATGTGCCGCAGATGCAGGGTCAGGAACGCGCCGAAAACGGCGACCGGTGTGGCGAGCAACACGCTGAACGGCAGTGACCAGCTTTCATAAAGAGCCGCCAGGATCAGGAACACGAAGAGAAGCGAGAGGCCGAAAATCACCATCGGCGAGACGCCGTTGCGCGCCACCTGTTCCTGGAACGACATGCCCATGTAATCGAAGCCCATGCCCTGAGGTTGGGTCTTCGCGAAGACGTCTTCCAGGGCCGCCGTCGCCTGGCCGGAACTGTAGCCTTCCGCCGGGCTGCCGAAGATCTGGGCGCAATTATAGAGGTTGTACCGCATGATGAATTCCGGTCCTGATTTCATATGGTCGATGCTTGTGATTGAGGACATCGGTACCGACTGGCCCATGCTGTTGCGGACGTAAAACTGACCGATATTTTCCGGCACGGTCCGGTAAGCGCCCTCCGCTTCCACGTAGGTCTGCCATTGCAGACCGAAGAGGTTGAAATAATTTACGAACGCGCCGCCCATGAAGCACTGCAGGGTCTCATAGGCATCGGCCAGGTTAACTTTCAGTTTCAGCACCTTGTCGACGTCCATGTTGACGCCGACCTGCGGGACGATGGGCAATGCGGTTGTTGTCACGCGGCTCAATTCCGGACGTTTGTTGGCCTCTTCCAGGAATTTTTTCAAGTTGGTATCAAGGAACGTGGGGGCATTCCCGGCGCGATCTTCCAGTACCATCGTGAAGCCGCCCGAAGTTCCGACACCTGGAATCGCTGGCGGCGGGAAGACGAAACCAATGCCTTGCGGAATCGGGTAGAGCCGGTAGTTCAGGCTGGCTTTGATGTGGGCGTAGGATTCTTCAAAACTCTTGCGCTTGCTCCAGTCAGTGAGGGTGATGAAGAAGAAGGCATTGTAGGTGTCCTGAACGCCGCTCAAGAGATTGAAACCGACAACCGTGGTGCAGTACTCAACCCCGGGCGTTTTCATAATCATGTCTTCCATCAGCTTGGCGGCATCGGAGGTGCGCTGCAGGGAGGAAGCGTCCGGAAGTTGCAACGAGCCGTAAATGTAGCCCTGATCTTCGTCTGGCAGGAAGCTGGTCGGCAACCGGCTGCCGAGATAACCGGCGACCCCGGCGATGATAGCCAGGATGACGAGGCTGGTGATCGAACGCCGGATCAGCAATCCGCTGAAACTTACATATCCATTGGTGGCGCTGCCAAAGGCGCGGTTGAACCAGCGGAAGAAGGGAGCGAGAAGGCCTCCCGACTTGGCCGTCTTGGGCTTGAGCAGGAGCGCACAGAGCGCGGGACTGAGGGTCAACGCGTTAAACGCCGAGATCAGTACCGAGATCGCAATGGTGAGCGCAAACTGCTGGTAAAGCAGACCGGTGATGCCGGGGATGAAGGCGGTCGGGACAAATACTGCCGTCAGGATCAGCGCGATGCCAATGACCGGACTGGTGACCTGTTCCATCGCCTTGAAGGCAGCTTCCTTAGGCGACAGTCCTTCTTCAATATGCAGTTCCACCGCCTCGACCACGACGATGGCATCATCGACCACGAGACCGATCGCGAGTACCAAGCCGAAGAGCGACAGCGTGTTGATCGAAAAGCCGAAAAGAGGGAAAATCGCAAACGTACCGACCAGCGAGACGGGCACCGCCAGCAACGGGATCAAGGTCGCGCGCCAGCCTTGCAGGAAGATGAAGACCACAATGACGACGAGCGCGAGCGCCTCGAACAGGGTCTTGATGATTTCCTCCATTCCTGCAGTCACCGCCTTAGTCGTGTCCAGCGATACCGCATAGGCCAGTCCGGGGGGGAAATTCTTCGCGGCTTCCGCCATCAGCTTCTTGGCGCCATCGGCGGCTTGGAGTGCGTTGGTGTCCGGCAGCTGGTAGATCGCGATAATGGCCGAAGGCTGGCCGTTGAAGCGACCAATGATGTTGTAGTACTGGGTGCCCAATTCCACTTTGGCCACGTCCTTGACGCGGACAACCGAGCCATCGGGGTTGGCCCGCACCACGATCTGGCCGAACTGGGTGGCCGAGGTCAGGTATCCTTGCGTGCGGACCGTGTAGGTGAATTCCTGTCCCGGAGGCACCGGCTCGCCGCCAATCTGGCCTGCGGGATTGACGTTGTTCTGCGTCTGGAGCGCATTGATGACGTCGGTGACAGTGATGCCAAGATTGGCGAGCTTGTTCGGATCGACCCAGATGCGCATCGCATACTGACCAGCTCCGTAGATTGTCACACTCGCGATGCCGGGAACGCGCGTCAGCTGGTAATTAAGATTGATGTAGGCGTAGTTGGTGATGAACTTGGCGTCATACACGCCGCCGGGAGAATAGAGAGCAAACAGCATCAGCGGGGCGCTGTTCGATTTTTCCACCGTCACTCCCTGGTTAGTCACTGCTTGAGGCATCTGGGAGGCCGACTGAGATTGCCGCAACTGGGACAGGATCAAGTCGGTATTCGGGTCGGTCTTGACGTTGAAATCGATCGTCAGCGTCATCTGGCCATTGTTGGCGCTGGTGGAATACATGTAGTTCATGTTGTCCACACCACTCATCTGCTGTTCGATTGGCGTTGCGACCGATTGCGCTACCGTCGTCGCATCGCCGCCCGGATAGGTTCCTTTCACCTGCACCAAGGGATCGGCAATATTGGGAAACTGCGCAATGGGCAGGCTGAGAATCGAAACCGCACCCAGGATGACCATGACGATGGAAATGACCATCGCCACGATTGGCCGGTTGATGAAGAACTTGGACATTGAGTTTCCTTGACGCGTGAGATACTCGGCGAAACCTGGACAGGATTACTGAGGCTTTGCAGGGGCAGCGTTGGTCGTCGCGGGGGGCGCACTCGTTGGCACTGCGTTGGTCGTTGCCGCGGCGACTGGCGTCGGAGGAGTCCAAGGCTTGATCGTAACCTTCTCCCCCTGTTTCACTTTTTCCATACCCTCCACCACAATCTTCTCGCCGGCTTTCAGGCCGGAGGTGATCAGCCAATTGCTCCCAATCTGGTTGCCGACTTGGACCTGCCTCATGTCAATCGTACCTTCCTTGCCATCAGCATCCGGGACCACCACGGCCATCATGTAGATCGTCTGCAACTGCATCACCGCGCGTTGGGGCACCGAGATCGTTTCCTGCTTCTTCGCGCCGCTCATGCGGACGTTGACAAACGCGCCGGGTCGCAGGACGCCATTGGGGTTCGGGAAAAGACCGACGAGTTGGATCGTCCCCGTGTCCTGGTTGATCTTGTTGTTCACGATATCGAGGGTTCCCTTGTGTTCGTAGGGAAGTCCATCCGAGAGGAGGAGGGTCAGCACTATCGACTTTTGCACCGCCACCTGTTGGGAAAGCTCGGGATGCGCCTGCATGAAGCTCAGGTAGAGTTGCTCACTGATATTGAAGACCGCTTTGATGGGATCAATCGTCGAGACCGTGGTCATCTCACTGTTTTGTCCGATCAAGTCACCCACTTGGGCCTGGGCAATGCCGGCGACGCCGTCGATGGCCGACCTGATCTTGGTATAGCCGAGGTTAAGCTGCGCACTCTGCACCGAGCCTTGGGCCGCCGCAACCGCCGCGAGGTTCGCATCATTGACCTGCACCTCATTCTGATATTCCTGCTGGCTGACCGCGCCACTGGTGACCAGCGCTTTATAGCGCGCCAAGTCCTGTTGTGACTTGAGTTGATTTGCCTGCGCATTGGCCAGATCGCCCTTGGCGGAGTCGAGCGTGGCTTGATAGGGGCGGGGATCGATCTCAAAGAGGACATCGCCCGTTTTCACGAAAGTACCTTCCTGGTAGTCCTGCTTGATCAAATATCCACCGACTTGGGCACGGATCACGGCATTTACCGAGCCGTTAAGCGTACCGATCCATTGTGTATAAACCGGCTCATTCTTGACTTCGACATTCATGGTCAGGACGACCTGCATCGGCAGTGGAGGCGCTTTTTTCTGTTCGCAGCCCGTGACCGAGAGGCCCAAAAAAATCAGCGCCAGTGGCACGCTTTTTTTCAGGATGGGGGCGTACGCCCGGTCCAGCAGTTGTTTGCTTTGCGAGAAAGAAGGTGTCCGGTACATAAAAACTTGGGTGGAATTAGAAATCAGCCCACGAACTTAAGCAAACCCTATTGCTGGTAGCAAAAGAATTATCCGGGCTGGTGCGGCTCAAGACGAAGTATCTACCTATTAGTCACATAAAAAGACCCATTATTTGCCTGCCGGAAGAGATTTTCCGCAATTCAATGTAAATTCTCTTGCCTTATTTCCCACTTTTCGGGTAAAGCCTACACATGCCACGCATTGTCGCTCTCTTCGCCAGCGTTGCTTTCATGGCGGTGGCGAGCACTTTCACTCTTCTTCTCTCCGGTTGCGAAGGTTCGATTCACACCGCGCCGTTGCCGAGTTCGACGACGAAACTCACGCCCAATCCCCCGGTAATTCTCATTGCTCCTTTCGACACCGCGACGGGCAAATGGCTGGTGGGTCGCAATGGTTTCGATCTCGTCAATTTCAAGGAGAGCTTCCAGACCAATTTTACCACCCAGCTCAGAAACCGGCTGTCCAAGCTTGCACCCACCGAAATGCGCTGGGTTGACGATCTTCCCGAGCACGGCTGGCTGGTTACGGGCCAATTCATCACCGTCGATCAGGGCAGCCGCGCGCTCCGTACCGCCGTTGGTGCCGGTGCTGGCGAGACCACCTTGCAGACTAACGTCTACGTTTACGACCTGAGCATTTCCAAGACGCAGTACGTGCTGGCTTTCAAGACCGGCGTGCCGGATCCCAAGCAGGACACCGGCGCGGGAAGCGGCTCGGCCCCTGCGGGTTTGAGCGCCTTGGGCGAACCGATTTCCACCGGCATGGGCCTCGGCTCCGGCTTGAAGCTCGATACGACCCGGACTTGCCGCGAAATCGCTGCGGTCCTCACTCCTTACCTGTAAGGGAAACATTGGCCGCCAAGCGGCCTCGCTCTTAGGGTTTGTCTCCGCTAGGCTCGAACCATGTCTCTCCTTGCCTGGTTCCACGAGCTTGACTTGCAGTTGCTCTATCTGATCAACCAGACGTGGAGCCGTCCTTGGCTCGATCCGGTCATGGCCTTTGTCAGTGACTGGAACTCGTGGCGATGGCCAGTCATTATTGCGGCCATTCTCGCCTTGATTTTCGGAGGCTTTCGCGCGCGTTTGTTTCTCGTTCTCATGGCCGCATGCCTGATCATTGGCGACGGGATGATCGACTGGGGTTTCAAGTTGTCGGTCCACCGCCCGCGCCCGAGCGAGACGGAACCGCATCTCCGGATCGTCACGCTCCATGAAATCTCGGAATCGGTTCCCCACCATGTTACCAAGGGACGCTCCTTCACCTCGGGTCACGCCTGCAACAACGTCGCGCTCGCCATGATCGGTTGCGCGATCTTTGGCCGCTGGGCCCTCTGGCTCTGGCCTTGGGCAGCCTTGGTCAGTTACTCGCGCATCTACACGGCTTCCCATTATCCCAGCGACATCCTTGGCTCATGGATCGTGGCCATCGTTTATTCCTACTTCATTTGCAAAGGTGCGGCGTGGCTGTGGCAACGCTACGCGCCACAAAAATGTCCGGAACTCTACTCCAGGCATCCGCGGTTGTTTCCCCTTTGGCAGCGGTGAGGACTCATCGACGAGCGACGCCATGAACATCGGACTCATGACGCCCTATTGGCCGACGACCGATCCCGATTCCGGCATCGGCAATAGCATGCATCGCCTGGCTCCGGCCCTTGTGGCCCGCGGCCATGAAGTGACGGTCTTGCATATCAATAAGAACAAGCCGTTCTGGCGAACAGGTCTCGATCAGCGCGAAAACGGTTACCGGTACGTGGAAATTCCCTGCCGGGTCTTTCCCAAAAAAACGTGGCGTGGTCGGCTGATGGCATCGCATTTGGCGGCGTTTTTGGGCCTATGGTTTCGTCGTGGCAACGAACTGCCCCGGTTTGATGTGATGGAAACATTTTCGCAGGGAGGTTTCCCTTGGTTTTATCTTCGCTGCATCGCGCGAGGGAAGTTCCCCGTCCTGGTCCGGGTTTCCACGACCGGCATTCAAATGCAGGGGCTGAAGGTCCAGGGCAAACGCATCTACGGTAACTGGCTGGAAAACAACCTGATCCGGTCTGCTCGCTATCTCTGCACGCATACCCAGGCGCATCGGGATGAAATCTGTGCAGCCTTGGAGATTGAGCCATCGCGGATGGTTGTCATTCCCCACGGCATCGCACGTTCACCTCTTCCGGTGCGATCCATCATGCCGGAGAAGTTCGTCCTCATCGCAGGGCGATTCGAAGAACGTAAAGGCACCGACATTGCACTCGCGGCGGTTCCCTTAGTATTGGAGAAGCAGCCCGATTGCCGGTTCATCTTTGCCGGGGGAGGCGACAAGGCGGAACTGTGGACCGGCAGGTTTTTGGCGGAGCATCCGTTTCTTTCGGGCCGCGTCGATTTTTTAGGTCGCGTTTCCAACGAGAAACTCGAGGAGCTCTACCAGACCTGTGAGTTCTTCGTGTCGCCCGCGCGATATGAGTCGTTCGGCCTGGCCTATCTCGAGGCCATGCGCTACGGCAAACCGGTCGTCGGTTGCCTGAAAAGCGGCGGTGCCGAGGAAGTCATCGGCGACGGTGGTCTCCTCGTTCGCCAGGACGATCCTGCGCATCTCGCCGAGGCCATCATCCGTCTGTGGAATGATCAGGGCCTACGCCAGGAACTCTCAGACCGCGCCCGCCAGCGCGCCGAACACTTTTCCATTGAGCAACAGGCCGGTCTTACTGAGCAGCATTTCGCCAAAATGATCGCTGGCGAAATTTAAGGACTAGTCCCGATGCGGTTGCCCGATATTTTTCGTCCGGACTTCCGCATCGACAGCCGCCCCGTCGTGACCCAAGTTGTTCCCGCCATCATGTCCGAAGCCATCCCTCCCGTTGAACCGCAACCCCCGAAACGCCCGATCGCCTGGGTTACCTGGACCATCCTGGTCTCCACTGTTGCGGTCTTTCTTTATCAACTGCAGATGTATCGCACGCGCGGCTATGATGTCATCGGCGACACCCTCGCCTTCAGTCCCGAGGCCCTCGCCGATCATCGTTACTGGACCTTGGTTACCTACGCCTGGGTCCACGCCGTGGCCATGTTTGGCGACTCGAGTCTGTTCTGGCTGCACATCGCGGCCAACATGATCTTTCTCTATTGCCTTGGCCCGGCCTTGGAAATTTTCCTCGGTCATTGGAGGTACCTGGGGCTTTATCTTGGAGGCGCCATCGGCGCCGCCCTATTCTGGTATCTCTTCACGCCGACCGGCGATTTTGACCAGGGTATTATCGGAGCCAGCGGGGCGATCTTCGCGCTCATTGCCGGGGCCGGGACTGCCGCTCCGCGCGAGCGGGTCACGGTTTATCTCTTCTATGTTCTCCCCATTGCCATGACTCTGCGGACGATGGCTCTGGTCATCTGCGGTCTTGAACTGGTCCAACTCGTCCTCGAAAGGATACCTTCCATCGCCAACCAGCCCTTCTTTTCCGGTTGGTTGACGGAAATCGCCCACTCCGCCCACCTAGGGGGGGCCTTTTTCGGTTTCCTCTACGTCATGGGACTTCGATTCTGGGCGCTCCGGTCAGCAGTCCGCCATTGAAATGCGCTAGGGCCGCTGTACGTTGGGGCATGAAGCTTTTTCGTCTGCTGGCCCTTCTTCCTCTCTTGGCTCTTGCCGCCTGTGCTCCTACGGCGCAGCAGAAAGCTGACTATGCTGCCGTCCAGCGCAGCGGCGTCAATTCGGCCACTTATGACAAGATGGTCCACGGTGATGATTTGAGCCTCTACGATATCAAGGCTCTCGCCCGCGCCAAGGTCAGCGAAGGCGTCATCCTCCGCTACATGCGCAATCAAGGCACGATTTACGTCCTCAACGCGGGTGATGTGGAAGGACTACTCAAGGCTGGCGTCTCCAAAAGCGTGGTCGATTATATGATGTCGACGCCCCATTTGTACCAGCCAGCGGTCTACCCCGTTTTCAGTGTCGGTTATGGTCCCTACTATGGCTGCCCCTATCCCTACTACGGTCCTGGTCCTTATTATCCCGGACCGTACTGTTATCCCTACCGCCGCGGCTGGCGTTAAGTCGTCACCTAATTTCCTCTTCAACTCCAATCCAGAAAGGGTGTCTTCATGAACTACGATCTCGAAAACAAAAAGTGTCTCGTCACCGGTTCGACCGCAGGCATCGGTCTCGCCATCGCTACTGTGCTGGCGGGTGAGGGGGCCAAGGTTGTCATCAATGGCCGTACCGACGACCGGGTTGCCGGGGCCATCGACCATATCCGGAAAAAACATCCCAACGCCAAGCTGGAGGCCTTCGCCGGCGATCTCAGTCAGGCTGGCGAGGTTGAGGAGCTCGACGCCCGCTTCCAAACTTTTGATGTCCTCGTCAATAATCTTGGGATGTACGAACCCAAAGCGTTCAAGGACATCACCGACGCCGATTGGCAGAAGATTATCGAAGTCAATTTCATGAGCGGCGTACGCCTCAGTCGCATCTTTCTGCCAGGCATGTTGAACCGCAACTGGGGCCGCATCATTTTCATCTCCAGTGAATCAGGGGTTCAGACGCCCGTCGAAATGATCCACTACGGTGTTACCAAGACGATGCAGATCGCCCTCGCGCGAGGCCTGGCCGAGACCACCGCAGGTACCGGCGTCACCGTCAATTCCGTCCTCCCAGGCCCCACCCGCTCCGAAGGTGTGGAACAGTTCGTCAAGAACATGGCGAACCAGCGGGGCCAGTCGTCTGCGGATGTGGAAGCCGATTTCTTCAAGAATGTGCGTCCCAGTTCGCTGCTCAAACGTTTTGCCACCAACGAGGAAGTCGCCAACCTCGTCGCCTACGTCGCCAGCCCACTCTCCTCGGCCACTAATGGGGCCGCTCTGCGCGTTGATGGCGGGGTCGTCCGCTCTATTCTCTAGAGCTCTTCGCTGTCCATCAAATATGGCTCTGCGAAAAGGCAACAAGGAGAACCAGCGGCTGGCCGCGCTGCAAAGGACTGAAAAGCCGACGGAACTTGTCCTCTCTTGCTACCGGTTCGATTCGAACCGAATCATGGACATCATCGCCATGGCGGCCCGGCTGGGAATCACCTTGAACCGCACCCAAGCGGTTCGTTATGTCATTCGCTTCTGTCCGTTGAACGAATCCACCGCGGCGGATTTTACCGAGATCCTCAACGAAGATACGCAACGGCTCCTGCCCAAACCTTAGCAAGTGGCCGCCACGGACTTCCGTGGATGGCCTCGGTCGTTTTTTTGCTTCGATTTTTTAATTAAGTCGCGCACAGTGATGCCTTGGCCGGAGTGGGCAGGTTGGACGTTCATGGCCAAGCTCAGCCAAAACCATCCTCAGTATTCCTACCCGACATGCATCATATCACCCGACTTAAGCTCGCCCTGCTTTTCACCGTTTGTTTGAGTGCCACCGTTGGGGCCGCTAACCCCGCCCCGAAACAGTCGGAGTACAAGCGAAGCGACACCAATTTTTATTGGAAGGGTGATGTCCTGAAAGTCGATCCCAATGCGGTGATCATTCCGCAGGGAAAATACACCCAAAAGGCTGATTCCTACTTCATCGATACCAAGGGCAAGGCGCCGCACGATATTTATATCCAGGTCGAGAACGACTGGGTCGAGCCGATCACTCCGCCGACCATGCCCACCTCCCTCGGGGTGGCTCCGGACGCCATGGAGGTCCGCGAACCGCAGGGTGATGTCACCGTCGCGCTTCCCTCCGCCCCGGCCAATTTCGTTCCTGTCCAGAACAACATGGCGATCCCCAACGGTGCGGTGGTCAAGACCGGCGCCAATGGCACTGCCGCCGTCCTCATGGGCGGTGTCAATTCGATCCGGCTCATTCCCAATTCATCCGCCGCTGTCGACCAAACAGTTGCTCCGGGCATGCGCACGACCGTTGTCAATCTCACCACCGGGGCAGCCTTTTCGAAGGTTGGCAAACGTATCGGCGAGAAGCAGGACTATCAGGTGAAAACGCCGTTCGGCGTTGCCGCCGCGCGTGGCACGGATTTTGTCACCGTCGCGATGCCCGCTCGTACCGATGTCTGGATCGCCCAGGGTACCGTGCAGATGGACCAGCCCGACGGAAAAGTTGTCGGCACCGTCAGCTCGGAAGGCACTGGCGCGCTAAAGATCATTCGCTTCCCCTCCATGCCTGACGCCCACGCCGCAATGATGGCCAGCGCGCAGACCATGACTGCTGCCATGAATTTCATTCCCACTGTCAACGTTTACGTCAAGGCGCTCAATGACAAGATGGCCCAGGGGATCAAGCTCACTCCCACGGAACGCGACTACCTTAACCGGATCAAAAAAGTCCCCTGCCTGATCAAGCTCACGCTGGTCGAACCGCCAGCCCCCCCGCCCGTTCCCAAGCTTGCGCCGGCAGCGGTGATCGCACCTCTACCCGCGCCAGCCCCTGCCGCTCCTGCGCCCGAGGCAGCGACTGCGCCAGCCAAGCCCGCGACGCCTCCGCTCAAGGTCCAGATTGAGGTGGCCGCCGACGGAACGGTCAAGCTGAACGATGTTCCCGTCGAGACCGACGCGGCCCTGGCGGCAAGTCTTGATGGCATCGCGAAGAACAACCCTGCTCAATCCGTGGTTCTCGTGGCGGGCGACAAAGTTCCCCGTGCGCAGGTTGATCATGTGATGAGCATCTGCAAGGCTGCCAAGTTGACCCATGTCAAACGCGTCAATACGGCTCCGAAGGAGACCGCGGCGACGTCCTCTTCTGCCGCCGCTCCTGCCGCAACGGCTGCTCCTGTTGCCGCCCCGGCACCCGCCGCGCCGGCCAAGCCTGCCGTTAAACCCGCCACTCCGCCGCCCGTCCTTGCCCCGGTCGATCTCAATTTGCGTCCCGATGCCAAAGTCGATTTCAAGGGAGAGACCCTGACGCTTGAAGAACTCAAGCCCAAGTTGCAGGAGATCGGCAAGACCACGCCGGAGCAGCCCTTCGTCATCAACGGCCAGGAAAAGGTGAAGCCCGCCGAGATGAAGAAAATCACCGCAATGTTTCACGCCGCCAAGCTGAACAAGGTGATCGTGGCATCTGCCGCTCCGCTCCCCAAGCCTGCAGTTGCCGCAGCACCCGCGCCTGCTCCCGCCCCCACTCCCGCTGCTCCCCCGGCCCCCCTTGATGTCGCCGTGCGCGCTGATGGCAAAGTCGATTTTCAGGGAGGCACTCTGACCCTCGACGAGTTGAAGCCGAAGCTTGAGGCCCTCGCCAAGTCCACGCCGAACCAGCCCCTGGTGGTCAAGCGCAAGGAGAAGCTGGAAAAGGGCCAGATGAAAAAAGTCGTCGATTTGTGCAATGCCTCCAAGCTGAAGGTCACGATCGACAAAACGCCACCTCCCGCGGCTCCGGCCACTCCTTCCACGCCCGCTCCGGCTACTGTCTCTGCGCCGTTGCCTGACTCCACCCCCGCGCCGCCGCCGCCCGCTCCTCCACCCAAACCACTCCCTCCCGCCATGCTTTTGCCGATCAATCTTGACCTGCGCCCGGGCGGAAAGGTCGACATGCAGGGCCAGACTTATGCCCTCAATGACCTCAAGATCAAGCTGGAGGAGATGGGCCTGACTACGCCGAAGCAACCTCTCGTGGTGGTCCCTGACGCCAAGGTAACCCGGACTGAAGTCAAGAACCTCGTCGCGCTTTGCATGAAGTCGAAACTGACCGACGTCACCATCGCAAAAGCAGTGCCTCCTACCTCGCCGGCGGTGGCTCACGGGGCTAAGCCGGCATCCCTTCCCGCCTCCTCCTCCGAGGCCAAGACTTCGACTTCCGTTGCTTCCGCTTCTGTTGCTCCCGCCGCCACCGTTGCTGCGGAGCCCTCTCATCCCGCCAAACGCCGCGCCTCTTCTTCCGCGCCGGCCCCGATTTCCACCGGTCCCGAATACACGGTTCCCTAGTTTTCTATCGCTGCAACCAGGGTACATGGTCGGGCTCGTCTGGATTGTATGACTACGCTTTCTCTTTCCAAATGGGTTCTTTACGTTGTCGCGATAGGCGTGATGCTTGTGGCGATTTATGAGGCCCGTGAAATCCGGGACTTAAAGGCCCGGCTTGGCGTCACGACCGCGGAATTGGACCGCATTTCCCAAAGCAATGCCATGACCGGCCTGCGCGTCACCCCCTTGGAGGCCAAGGACGCCAGTTACCTTTCCTCCAAAATCAATGTCGCCTGGGACCCATACCAGTCTCGCGGCGTCATTGCGGTCCAAAATCTTCCCGAGCCTCCCGCCGGATCCGTTTACCAGCTCTGGGTGCTGGATCCCGGGGCCGAAGCTCCCATTAGCGGGGGGCTCGTCCGTCCGGAAAACGGTTCCCATGCTTTTTCGGCCCGGTTGACCAGCACCATCAGCCCCGGTTTCGCAATCACCCTCGAACCGGCGCAAGGCAGCCCCGAGCCGACCAGCGCCATTCTTTTTGCCGTGGCCCCCCTGCAATGATACACTGCTGCCATGGCCGAAGTTAAAAACATCTGTCTGGAGGCACTCGAACGCTACTGTTCGACCGGGGCAACGGGACGGCTCGACCTGCATCGCGGCGCCTACCAGGGACAGATTTATACTCACGACCATTACATCATCCACGCGCAGATTGCGGGACTGGAAGGCGTCCCGGCCCTGTTTCGTTTGTTCGATTGGGGCGATGCCGAGACAACCTGGCAGGCGGGGATCATTCCGGAGCAGGAGAGTCTCCACCTTAAGATGGACGCCGCCTGCGTCCTTTATGCCGAGAACCTGCAGGACCGCGCCGAGCTCGAGACTCGTGGTCGCGACCGAGGTGACGAGGCGATCGACGCTCCCGAATTGCTCGCCGGTCAGGCAGGCGGCGTTGAGTCGATTCTCAAGCACTACACCATTTCCCTCGAGTGCTCCGACCCGTTACTGCTTCCCGGTGGCTTTACCTTTACCGACTCCACCAAGAGCAGCTACGTGATCGGCAGTTCCGACGAATGCGACGTGGTCTTGCACCATCCCACGATCGATCCACTTCATTGCGGCATGATCCTCGAAAAAGGTGCGGTGACGATCTGGGACCTCGGCTCGCAGGCCGGGGTCAAAGTCAACGGCAGCCCCGTAGCGGAGGATAAACTCAAGGTCGGCGATCTGATGACCCTTGGTGCGCTCGATATTCAGGTGCGTTTTCAATTGCGCCGTCCGAACATCAGGCGGGCTGTGGCACCGCCCACTACCACTTCTCCCAGTACCACTTTGCCGATGCCGAAAATTGGGCCTCCCACCAAGGAAGTGCCCAAGGGACCGATTACCTACGATAAAGTCTCGAAGCAGCTCAAAGGAAACGACAAGGCTTCTCCCTTCCTGAAGAAGCTCGGTTCCCTGTTTGGTGGTAAAGACCGCAAGTAAATAAATAGTGCGGCGTTGTAAAATAACCGGGTGAGCGGTCTTGCCGAATGAAAAGTCTAGCTCTAGTCTGCTGACTACTTGCGATGCACATCCTCCTGATCGATGACAGTTCATCCACCCGCAGTCTCTTGCGCACGCTGATCAACACTGGTCAGACGGTGAAGCATGAGATCAGCGAAGCTGCCAGCGGCGAGGAATCGCTGCAGAAGGTCGCCTCCGGCGAGATCAATCTCCCCGACCTCATCATCATGGACATCAACATGGGGGGCATGAGCGGTTACGAATTGTGCCGCAAGTTCCGCGAGCAATACGGGACTTCGTCCGATGTTGTCCCCTACATCATTATCGTCACCGCCAATGAGGGTGTCGACGTGATCAACGAGGCGCTCGATTCCGGCGCCAACGATTACATGGCCAAGCCGGTTAACGTCAAGGTCCTCCATGTCCGCCTGCGGGTGGCGGAACGGCTCCTTTCCCAAGCCAGGGACGGTGCGGTCTCGTCACCCCAGGGCAAGCTTGCGGACGCGGGCCCGGCTGGTGAAGTTCCCGCCACGGCGGAAGCCCCGGTCGCGGTCGATCATACGCGCGAAAGCCTGATCGGGCTCGCCATCGACCAGGCTGATGCTCCGATGGCGCTCATCGACACGGCGTTTGAACCCGAGGCCTTCCGGATCGCGTATGGCAACATCGCCATGGTCGACAGTTCCCAGTATCCCTACGAGGAATTGATGGGACAGTCGCTCGCCGAACTTGAGGCTTGGACGCCCGAATTTTTGAGCATGGTGCTCAGCTACATCACGCGCGGCGCGATCCTTTCCCACGTTCCGCTTTGGAGCAAGACCCGGCAACAGGTCCCCGTCCATCTCAGCTTTTATCCCATCCATCTCGATGATGGTACGGTAGCCCAGTACCTCGTGATCCATCACTTCTAGGACCAGTCTCCGTGCGCATCGTCGTCACCGGACTTCTCGGCCAGTACGCCTTCGGTGGCGTCACGTGGGATTATATCCAGTATCTCATCGGCTTTCGCGGCTTGGGCCACGATGTCTGGTACCTTGAGGATTCCGGCGCATGGCCCTATGACCCCGTCAATGAGACGATCAGTGAGGATTGCACCTATAACGTCAATTACCTGCAGGGGATGATGACCGCATTCGGTTTTGGTGACCGTTGGATCTATCGCAACGGCGCGGACGGCAAGTTCCATGGTGCGGGTGAAACGGCGGCGCGCGACCTGATCAAGAACGCCGATCTCATTGTCAACGTCTCCAGCGCTGGCTGGCTCAAGGATTACGACTTTGGCGTGAAGCACCAGATGTTCATTGATGGCGATCCCATGTTCTGCCAGGTCAACCTGCTCGATCCGAAAAGCGCCGACTACGCCGCGCGCGTGAAGGCCCACGACAGCCACTTCACCTTTGGCCTTAACGTCGGCGGTCCCGGTTGCCTTGCCCCGGACACCGGCATCCGCTGGAAAAAAACGGTGCAGCCGATCTCGCTCGAACATTGGCCCTTCCAGGAAGAGGCCGCGTCCGATCGTTTCACCACCGTCATGAACTGGGCCAGCTACGCCCCCATCGAATGGCAGGGAAAACCCTACGGCCAGAAGGACCTCGAATTTGAGAAGTTCAAGACCCTGCCCAGCCTTACGCCACAGCATTTCGAGATGGCCATGGGGCAGGGAGTCGGCTCGAAGCGTCCCACCGAGGAACTGCGCGCCCTCGGTTGGACCATTCTTGAAGCGGGCGACGCCCTGCCCGATTATCCGAGCTACCACGAATTCCTGCGTACCTCGAAAGCCGAGTGGAGCGTCGCCAAGCACGGCTACGTCCACGGTCGCACCGGCTGGTTCAGTTGTCGCACCGCCTGCTACCTCGCGCTCGGCCGCCCCGCCGTCGTCCAGGAAACCGGCTGGAGTGATTATATTCCCTCCGGCGACGGCCTCATCACTTTCTCCACGCTCGAAGAAGCCGTCGACGCCATCGCCGATATCAACGACCACTACGAGGAACACCAACGCGCCGCCCGCGCCCTCGCGGAACAGTATTTCGAGTCCAAAAAAGTGTGCGCTGATTTGCTCAATCAGGCGGGCATTTCCTAATTGTAGCGCCGGTCTATGACCGCCGTGCCTTCCTTTTCCCTCCGCATCCTGAGCTTGTCGAAGCATCGGATACGGCTGCAATTCTCGACAGAGGAATTTCCGAATAATTGGTCCTTAAAGGATCGCGCAAATTATCGGCAAAGCTGGCATAAGGCCGCAAAGCAGCTATAGCGAAAGTGTGGGCGCCATCTTCCGCGAAGCTTGGAATTTATATCGGCAGAATTTCTTTTGTCTGGTCGGTATCATGTTGGTCGTATGGATTCCCTGCGAGGCCTTTTCCAGTTGGGTGGACTTTAATATCTTCGACGAGGACGACTTCAAGCGTCCCATGCAGCTGGAACGGTTGTTGGACAATCTTTTCGGCATCATCGCAATTTCCGGAATCTATTATCATCTTCGGGAATCCACCACGCAGGGGGCTACATCCTTTGTCGGCTCTCTTGGAGCGGGGTTCAGGTTTTGGGGGCCTATGTTCGCCACCCGGTTCATTATTTGGACCGGAATTTTGGTCTGTGCGATTTTCCCCATCTTCGTCTGCATGTATCTAAACCGCGCAATAGGAAGTTACATCGGTTTGGCTTTCGGTTTGGCACTGGCCACCTACCTCTATATCCGGATGTCGCTATGCGAGGCCATTGTGGCCGGTGAGGAAATGTGGGGCTTTGAGTCCGCCCACCGCAGTTATCAACTGACCAAGGGAAAATTCTGGCGGACATTCGGCTGGTTATTAGGGGGATGTGCGCCCGCCGCGCTCCTCGGCCTGGTCATTTACCTGCCCTTCGATCTCATCTCGTTTACGGACAATTGGATTGGGGATTCCATCGGGGCGGCTTTAGCCGACATCCCATTGGTTTTTTGTTTTTGCGTCGTCTGGGCCGTGTTTAATCGGTTGCGGGAAGAAGAATACGCCGCGCATTCCGTCAGCTTATCGCCACCGGAATCGCCTTCCGTCCCTTGAACGTCATCACTTCGCGGTAACCCACGTCCCGCGCCAGCGTGTAGGCCAGGTCAAAATCAGCGGCGATTTCCTTCGGCGAATGCGCATCGGAATTGATCACAATCGGAATGTTCCGCGTATGCGCCGCGATCAGGAAATCGCGGCTCGGATAAATCTCTTTCACATCCTTGCGCAGCCCCGCCGTACTTACCTCCAGCACCGTGCCTGCTTCGGCAACGGCGTCGAGCGTCTGAAGATAAAAACGGGAAAGATCGCCCTCGGGCCGGTGCCCAAACTTCTTCACCAGGTCCGGATGAGCCAAAAAATCGAACAGACAACTTTCCGCCATCTGCGTATAGGCATCAAAATATTTCTGCCAGACCTCCTCCACGGGTTGCTCGCACCAGCGCTTCAGGTGCTTTGGATTATCGACGTCCCAGTCCGGCGTGATGTAATGCACGGAACCGATGAGATAATCCCACTCGGCCTGCTTGGCCAGGTACTCAATGTAGCCTTCGTAATTGGCCAGATAATCGCACTCCAGCCCCAGCCGGATCGGATAATCAGGAAACTCCTGCCGCGCCTCCTCGATCATCTGCACATACTGCGGAAGCTGGTCCGGCGCCATCCGCCAGTCATCAAACTGCGTCGGCATCGGGTTGTGGTCCGAAAACCCGATTTCTCCCAGCTCCATCCGCTGCGCCGCCAGGATATAATCGCGTGGCGCACCTACCGCATGCCCGCAAAGGGGTGTGTGCACATGATAGTCGGTCCGCATGGGATTTAGCATAACCGATCAACGCGCACTTCCAAGCGCTGTGATTGCGTGCTTAAATCGTACTTCCATGCCTTCCCGTTCCCTCCCTCCTTTCCATCTGGGCTACTTTGGCCGCGCCGGAAGTTTCTCTCATCTCGCCGCCCAGCGCCGTTTTCCCAAGGCCCGCTTGAGCGAATGCCCTACCGTCGAGGAATGCTTTTCCTGCCTGCACGCCGGGGTCTTCAGCCATATCCTCGTGCCGATTGAAAACGCCTCCAGCGGCACCATCACCAATACCGCCGACCAGCTCATGCGCCTCGCGCGGACGGAAGACGGCGCGAAGCTCCAGATCCGCGAGGCCCTCGCCATGCGGATCGAACTCGTCCTCATGGCTCGTCCCGGCGCCAGGATCGAGAAGGTTTATTCCCATCCCGCGCCGTTCGACCACGGTCGCGCCTGGCTCGACAAGCACTACCCCCAGGCCGAGCGCATCCCCGTCAGCAGCACATCCGAGGCGGCCATCCTTGCCTCCCGGGAAAAAGGCGCAGCCGCCATCGCCGGCCTCCAGGCCCTCAAAGACAACAAGTTGAAAATCGTCAGCAGGGACATCGGTAAGGACGTCGCCAACCAGACCACTTTCATCGTTATCGGCGCACCTTTGGCGAAGTCAGTGAAGCCCACCCACACCAGCCTCGTCTTTGAGCTTCCCCACAAACCCGGCAGTCTCGTTGCCGTCCTCCAAGCCCTGTCGCGCCGGAAACTCAACCTCACCAAGATTCTGTCCCGTCCCATTCCCGGCCGGTTCGAGGAGTACCGCTTCATGATCGAATTCCTCGGTGCCGCTCCCAAGAAGGAGTTCACCGAAGCCATGGCCTGCCTCAAAAAGCTCACCGATTTCCTCGCTGTCATTGGCAGCTATCCCGTGCGAAAAATTTAACTGTAGGGGCGATAATTACTCGGCTGGCTTATAGTCCCATTGATCCCGTCAAAAAATTCCTTACTACCGTCCGCAGGAGCACTTGCATTAGTGGAGACAAATCGTATCCTTGTCTTGCAGTGAAAATACAAAATTTGCTCAAGACCTCGAGCGAATGGATTCGAGGCGAGAATGGCGGCAACCGCATCGTGTTCAGCAGCCGGCTGCGTCTCGCCCGCAACCTCAACCATCATGCCTTTCCCGGCTGGGCCAAGAAGGCCGAGCGGGAGAAGGGTCGCTCCATCGTGCAGCCCGCCGTGGCCCAGTTGCCCGAAATGAAGGACTGCATCATCAACGACTCGATGGAGCACTTCACTCCGCTCGAAAAGCAGGTCCTGGTCGAGCAGCACCTCATCAGTCGCGAGCACGCCGCCAAGAACACCGGCAGCGGTCTCGTCATCAGCAAGAACCGCACATTGAGCATCATGATCAATGAGGAGGACCACCTTCGCATCCAGTCACTCCGTTCGGGCCTGCAGCTCAAGCAACTCCTCAAGGCCGTCGACAAGCTCGACACGGAACTCGAGGAAAAACTTGATTTCGCCTTCTCGCCGCAGATCGGCTACCTCACCGCCTGCCCGACCAACGTCGGCACCGGCATGCGCGCCTCGGCGATGATGCATCTTCCCGCGCTCGTCCTGCACGACCAGATCACCTCCATTATCAAGGCGGTGAACAAGCTCGGCCTCGCCGTCCGCGGCCTCTACGGCGAGGGCACCGAGGCGCTCGGCAACCTCTTCCAGATTTCCAACCAGATGACGCTCGGCGAATCCGAAGCCGACATTGTCGACAAGCTCACCAAGGTCATCGCCCAGGTCATGGAGCACGAGGAAAACGCGCGCCAGAAGATGCTCGAGGACAAAAGCCGCGTCGTCGCCGACCAGGTCGGTCGCGCTTACGGCGTGATGATGCATTCCTACTCCATTTCCTCCAAGGAGGTACTGAACCTGCTTTCGATGCTGCGACTCGGCGTGGACCTCGGCCTGATGCCCGAGGAATACCGCGCCACCATTGATGAACTTTTCATTCGCACCCAGCCCGCCCACCTGCAGAAGGATTTTGAGCGCAAGCTCACCACAGAGGAACGGGACGGTCTGCGCGCGGATCTCCTCCGCGAGCGCCTCAAGCAGGTTCCGGAGCCCAATATGAAAGCCCTTTCCCTTGGCAAGGCTGCCGAGGGCGACAAGAAAAAATCATGAATAACTTCACCCCCCGCGCCCAGCAAGTCCTGGCTTTGGCCCGTAAGGAAGCCGATCGTTTCAATCATAATTACGTCGGCACCGAGCACCTGCTACTTGGCCTGATCAAGCTCGGTCAGGGCGTGGCGGTCAACGTGCTGCAAAAGCTCGGCCTTGATCTCGAGACCGTTCGCATCGAGGTGGAAAAGCAGGTTGGTTCCGGTCCTGACACCAAGATGTCGGGTAATATCCCTTATACCCCGCGCGTGAAAAAAGTCCTCGCCCTCGCTGGCAAGGAAGCCAAGGCGCTCAATCATAGTTATGTCGGCACCGAGCACATCCTGCTTGGTCTGCTCCGCGAAGGCGACGGTGTGGCTGCGCGTGTGTTGAAGACACTCGAAGTCGACATCGAACGGACCCGCAACGAAGTCCTCAAGGAACTCGACCCCAATTTCAGCTCCGGCGAAGCCGAGGGCGAAGAAGGTGAAGCCTCCTCCCGTGGCGGCGAAGGCCCGCAGGGCGAAGCCGGTGCCGGGGGCAAAAAGGACGTCAAGACCCCTGCCCTCAAGGCTTTTGGCCGTGATCTGACCGAACTCGCCAAGAAGGGCGACCTCGATCCCGTCATCGGTCGCAAAAGCGAAATCGAACGCGTCATTCAGATTCTCTGCCGTCGCACCAAGAACAATCCTGTTCTCATCGGTGAAGCCGGTGTGGGCAAGACCGCCATCGCCGAAGGCCTCGCCCAGGAAATCGCCGCAGGCAACGTGCCGGAACTTTTGCGCGACAAAAAAGTCATCACCCTCGATCTCGCCCTCATGGTCGCTGGCACCAAGTACCGTGGTCAGTTTGAGGAACGCATCAAGGCAGTCATGGAGGAAATCCGCAAGGCGAGGAATGTCATTCTCTTCATTGATGAGTTGCACACCATCGTCGGTGCGGGTTCGGCCGAAGGCGCGATGGATGCCTCCAACATCATCAAGCCCGCCCTTTCGCGCGGCGAACTGCAATGCATCGGCGCCACCACGCTGAACGAATTCCGCAAGCACATTGAGAAGGATTCCGCACTGGAACGCCGCTTCCAGCAGGTCATGGTCGAGGCTCCCAGTGTGGAGGAATCGATCGACATCCTGAAAGGCCTTCGTCCCAAGTATGAGGCCCATCACAAGGCCAAGATGTCCGACTCGGCCTTGGAGCAGGCGGTGAAGCTTTCCGACCGCTACCTCACCGGACGTTTCCTGCCCGACAAGGCCATCGACGTGATGGACGAAGCCGGCTCGCGCGCCCGCATCCAGGCGACCATGCGTCCGCCGGACGTCAAGGGCATCGAGGCCGAGATCGAAGAGATCAAGGGCCGCAAGGAAGCCGCCATCAAGGCGCAGGATTTCGAAAAGGCCGCCGCCTTGCGTGACGAGGAAAAGACCGCCAAGGACAAGCTCGAGGCCGTGCTTACCGCCTGGCGCACCCGCCGCGATGAGCAGGAAGTCTTCGTTACCGACGACGATATCCGCCACGTCGTGTCGAAGTGGACTGGTGTCCCGCTCTCCCGCATGGAGCAGGCCGACATGGACCGCCTCCTGCGTGTCTCCGAGGAACTCAAGGGCAAGGTTATTGGCCAGGACGAAGCTGTCTACGCCATGGGCAAGGCGCTGCGCCGTTCGCGCGCCGATCTCAAGGATCCCAAGCGTCCCATCGGCTCGTTCATTTTCCTCGGCCCGACCGGCGTGGGCAAGACCCACCTCGCAAAGACCCTCGCCCAATACATGTTCGGCGACGAGTCCGCGCTCATCCAGATCGACATGAGCGAGTACATGGACGCCCACAACGTCTCCCGCCTCGTCGGCGCGCCTCCCGGCTACGTCGGTTACGAGGAGGGCGGCCAGCTCAGCGAAAAAGTCCGCCGCCGTCCCTACAGCGTCGTGCTCTTTGACGAAATCGAAAAGGCCCACCCCGATATCTGGAACCTGCTCCTGCAAATTTTGGAAGACGGCGTGGTCACGGACAGCCTTGGCCGCAAGGTCGATTTCCGGAACACGATCATCATCATGACCTCCAACGTCGGGGCCGACCTGATCCGCAAGAACAACGTCATGGGTTTCGGCGTGAAGAGCGACGAACACTCCTACGAGCAGATGAAGGAAAAGATGCTTAGCGAATCGAAGCGCGTCTTCAAGCCCGAGTTCCTGAACCGTCTCGACGACGTCATCGTGTTCCACTCGCTCACCCGCGACGATCTCACCAAGATCGTCGACATCGAAGTGGCCAAGGTTCTCACCCGCCTCAAGCCCCGCTCGATCACCTTCCGCCTCACTCCGGAAGCCGTCGCGTTCCTCATCGAAAAAGGCTACGACCCCCAGTACGGCGCACGTCCGCTGCGCCGTGCGGTCGAGCGTTTCCTCGAGGACCCGATGGCCGAGGAAATCCTCCGCGGCACGATCAAGAACGGCGATTTCGTGGTCGTCGGTGAAAAGGACAAGGCGCTCAGCTTCACGGTCGGAGTCGACACGGCCTCCGCGCCTGTCACGCCCTCCGCCTAGAGATAGCTGTCGTCCGTCACACGTGAGTGTGATGGACGGCGGTGCTTTTCTTTCCCTCCGTCATCCTGAGCTTGTCGAAAGATCAGGCGCGTATTGTCTCCAACTGATGCTGACCGCCCTCGTAGCTATCTTATTAGCCGGTTGAATCAATCGGGATTAGTCCATTGTCCCGTCGCGCGCCACAAGACCACGCTCGGATGTGCAGGCTTGATCACCTTGATTTGCATCAGAACCTTGCCGGAGGCGGGATGAACATCGAGTCCCAGAATGTTATGATGACTCCACTCCAATTGCTTGTTGTCGGTACTCCATTTACCCAGATCGGTAGCGAGATAGATGCAGTCCTTGTCCGTGGCCTCGAGCGTCTTGTACCAGTCCGGCACGACGATATCGCGAGTTTCCATTGACCCATCCTGGTAGGTTAGAGTGATGTGCAGCGAGGCCGGACCGCTATCGTAGCTGGTGAAAAAGAGAAACATCTTGGCGTAGTTTTTTGGCGGAACATCGAAGGAATATGCATCCTCCTTGATCGACAACCGCACCTGGTTCCCCGTTCCCGCCATTGCATAAGGTAAGACTACTTCCGGGTGGTCGGTATTCGCGGCAAATTTGCCGTCATTGGGAACGCCGTGAACGGATTTGCTACCTAGTGCGGTCGCCGCCTCCGGCGTGATCACCCCGCCATTGATTTGCAGGGGAACCACTTTCCCGTCGACCAGAGTGGCCACTCCGCGTGAGTTCAGGATTCTGCTCAAGTCCACCTGCACCGCGAGAGGTATCGGAGCATCGGCCGCAACGATAAGGCTCGTGGGAATGAAGGTGAGAGCAAGGACGGCAAACGCTTTCATGGCGCCAGCCTAACTCCAATCTCCGGCCCAAGGCTATTTCTTCTGCACTTCCAAGTCCGGCAGAAATGCCGTCAACAAACCAATCAACGGCAGGAACGAGCAGCACGTGAAAACAAAGTCGATGCTCGTCAGATCGATCATCTTGCCGAGCACCGCCGAGCCGATGCCAGCCAACCCGAACGCGAGGCCAAAGAAAAGCCCCGCGATCATCCCGACTTTCCCCGGCACCAGTTCCTGCGCAAAGACCACGATGGCCGAGAACGCTGAGGCCATGATCACCCCGATGATCACACTCAGAATGATCACGCCCATCAGCGGTACATGAGGCAGCAGCAGCGTGAACGGCGCAATGCCCAGGATCGAAACCCAGATCACATTCTTCCGGCCAAACTTGTCGCCGACCGGCCCGCCAATAATCGTTCCTGCCGCCACCGCAAACAGGAAGACGAACAGGTAGACCTGCGCCATCTGCACCGAGACATGGAATTTGTGGATGAGGAAAAACGTGTAATAGCTCGTCATGCTCGCGAGATAGATGTACTTCGAAAAGACCAGCGCCATCAGCAATCCAATCGCCACTGTTACACGGCGCGGCGAAAGGCCGGTAAGATGCGCATGTGCATGCTCTTTCGGTTTCAGCAGGTGGGTATTCGCCACATACCACTCGCCGACCCGGTAGAGCAGCATGATGCCCACCAGCGCTATCAGGCAGAACCACTTGATCTCCGTCTGCCCGCCGGTGACGATGATCAACGCCGCCAGCAACGGACCGAGTGATGTTCCCGCATTGCCACCGACCTGAAAGAGCGACTGCGCAAATCCATGCCGTCCCCCGGATGCCATCCGCGCCACCCGCGATGCCTCAGGGTGAAACACCGACGATCCCACACCGACCAGCGCCACGGAAAAGAGAATCATCGCGAAATTCGATGCCGCCGACAACAGGCCCAGCCCCGCCAGCGTGAAGGTCATGCCAATGGAAAGCGAATAGGGCAGGGGCCGCCGGTCCGTGTACCACCCCACCAACGGCTGCAGCAGCGACGCGGTCAACTGGTTCGCCAGCGTAATGAGACCGATCTGGGAAAAGCTCAACTGGAACGAATGTTTCAAAATCGGATAGATCGCCGGAATCAGCGACTGCATCGTATCGTTGAGCAGGTGCGCCACGCTCAGCGCGATCAAAATTCCCAGCACCGCCTTTTGCGGCACGCCCTTATTCGGTGCCGCTTCCGCATCCGTTTCGACACTGGCCGAATGGGGCTCGACTGAAATCGATTCGTTTTCCGGCGACGTGCTCATTCGGAACATCCTAGCCCATGCCAAGGCATTCGCAGGAAGATTTGCTTGGGATACTCAGGTATTAGCCGGCGTTGCACGTTCCCTTAAAGCGCTCATGCATTTCTTCAATTCCTCAAATGGCAGCTCCAACGCCGGAGGCCGCGCGATCCAGACGAAATAAGTCTTCTCCGCAGGTTGGGCCAGATGCCGCCGGTAAATCTCCCGCATGCGCCGTCGAAGCTGAGTGCGTTTGGTCGCCGTGCCCAGGCGCTTAGGCGTAAGGAAAGCGACCGTTCCGGTTTCTCCCGATTTCACCGCCTCCTGCGGGAGATAATTGAGCGCCATGAACCGGTTACTTACACGCTTGCCCTTGAGCCGTGTGGCATCAAAGACCTGACGCCGCCGAATGATCCGGGCACGAGGCAGCGCTTGCGAAGGAACGGAATCGGACTTGGCCTCGGCGGAAAAGTCGCCGAAAGGGCTTAGCCCCGGGTATGGGCCGCAAACTTGCGTTCGGTCCGGGCGCCAGCGAGACGTTTCCGGCCAGCGCGACGGCGGCGGGCCAGGATGGCACGACCGCCCTTGGTGCGGGTGCGGGCCAGAAAACCGAATTGGCGGACACGACGCTTTTGAGAGGGCTGGAAAGTTCTTTTCATGGGGAATCCTAATTGGGAAGGGTGAGCATACGGAACTCGGCATTTAAGACAAGAGGATTTTGAGGGTTTCTTCGATCTCATCCTCAGTGTTGTAAAAATGAGGTGAAAGCCGCAGGCACGACACCCCCGCCCGATTCTGACGGAGGGAGACATCGATCCGGTTCTCCCGCAGCTTGCGGGCGAGGGCCACTGCCCTCTCGGGGTTATCGAAGGCGATGGTCGTGATGCCCGATTTCTGCGAGCGCCGGTTGGCAAAGCCCATCACCCGGAATCCAGAGGCCATGAGTCTCTCTTCGGCAAAAGTCCGCAAGTCGAGCAACCGTGCCTCGATTTGCTTCACTCCCAAAGCCAGAATCATCTCCAGGCTCGCTTTCATCCCAAACAACGCCAACAAGTTAAGTGATCCCGGCTCATAACGGCGGGCCGAATTCTCAAAGACCATCGTTGGCTGCGCGATGAAGCCCGGCGAATGCACATTCCACGACCCGACGAGCGTCGGCTTCAGGAGCTCGAAATGGCGCCGTTTCACATAAAAGATACCCGCCCCGAGTGGCCCCAGCATCCATTTGTGGGAATCGGCGGCGAGAAAATCGATATGCCGCACATCGACTGTCGTGGCTCCAAGCGACTGGATCGCATCGAGGCAAAAGAGGACGCCGCGGCGATTCAGTTCCTCGGCAATCCCCTCATAATCAAGCCGGAATCCGCTCAGGAAATGACAGGACGCCAACGCGACCAGCCGTGTCCGGGACGAAAGTGCCTTCAGTACCAGCTCGGGAGTGATTTCCCCCGGACGCTCCGGCTGCAGCGGAATCACCCTCACGCCCTGTTCGGCCAGTGCCTGCCAAGGATAGACATTGGCTGGATAATCGTCCGGATAAAAAACGACCTCATCGTCCTGTTTCCACTTCAGGCCATTGGCCACCAGATTCAGTCCCAACGAAGTGGGCCCTAGGAGGGCGACTTCATCACTTTCGGCGTTGATCAGCCGGGCGGCGACCCGACGGATGCCTTCGATTTCGGCCATGAAGTCGGGGCCTTCCTGGGCAATTGCGGCCCTGTCGGCCTCACGTTTCAGGGTCTCGACCGTCAGTCCGGGCAAGGGTGCTACTCCGGCGTGGGCCAGGAAAATCCGCTTCTGCGTCACCGGAAAGAGGCGGTGCCGCAACGCCTCGTCGGCCAAAATGTGGTCGATGTTCAGGTCGACATTGTCTCCGTCTTTTTTCACATCCTAATCTTTACCCAGATCAACAAAAAAGCCAGCACGATGGAAATCCACCGGGCTGGCTTTTGTTTGTCTTGAGTACTTTATTCCGCGGCCAGACTGCCATGAACGTCCTGGTTCGAAGCGGTCGAGCGGGGAGCCGTCCAGCTGATGGCGGCATATTTCGGGCCATGGGCGGCGAAACGTTCGCCATCGCGGCGGCTCTCGAAATAGAGGTCAATGACCAACGCATTGCGCTCTTCGGGATTGTGACCCGTCTCGCGGGCGGCTTCCCGCGAAATGACGGCGGAGCCGGTATCAACAGCCAGGTACTTGCCGAGGCCATCAATCTGGACCACGCTGCCGTAAGGGATGATGCGGGGGTCGACCGCGCAATGGCCTTCATGCAGATGGATGCCGGTCGAGCTAAGCCCGCGGCCCGTATAATAGTCGCCTTCGCCGGACCAGTAAGCGGTCAGACGGGCCAGGCGCCCACCGGAAGCCTTGTGGCTTTGGGAGGAGGAAGTGCGGGAGTTACTAGCCACAGTCGATCCACTGGCGCGATTCTGTGCGGGATGGAGTGAGGGAGACGGTGCCGGTTTATCAGAAGTCTTTGCCACCGTGGTCTTTGCCTTATCCTTGTCAGTCGAAGGAGTGCTTGGGGGAAGCAGGGCCTGAGAGCTCGATTTCGAGGTCTTCGCGGGTGCCGGTGCAGGTGGGGTGGTCACGGGCGCATTGCCTTTGGCCTGCAAGGGAAGACCCATGCAACCAAGCACAAAACACAAACTATATAAATAACGTATCATCTTTTTTAAGTTGTTATCCGAAAGCAAAATACATGCCTAAAGTCCTAATGACTTTTCCGAGGGGAGGGGGGATCAAAGACTCGTGCCTACAAAGATGCTTTCACAGAACGAAAGCTCCGGCTCTAAGTCTGATTCTGGGGAATCGGTCAAAATAACCGACTGCCAAGAACATGTATCGCAACCTTCGCGATAAGCCGGAAAGTAGACAAACGGATAAGAAGGTCAACTTTTTTTTCAACTTTTTTTAGTCAGAAGTATAACAAGTTTGTAATGATTTGAATGCTTTCTCTCGTAAAGCATGCTCATTACGAGGGGAAAGGGCTATTCCGGGACAGGAAGATGCGGGCTCAATTCCGCTTTCAGCAGGTCGATCAGATCCGGATCATTGTAGGTATAGTCGTCCGGAATGCGAAGGCAGATAACCTTTTTCCCTGCCAAAACCTCGGGAAATTTGTCCCGGAGATAGTCCCGATGCTTGCCCTCCATCACGAAAATCCGGTCGGCCCAGCTGATCAGGCCTTCGGTAACCCGTTGACGTGCTCCGGGTTCCGTTCCAGCTGATTTGGCCAGATAGCCGGGGAAATCCCGGTAAAGCTCTTCTGCGGTGCGGCTCCGCCATTTGTTGCGACTACAGATGAAGAGAAGGTGGACAGGCGCGATGTCCTTGGCGTCGGGCAAGTTACAAGTCCTCGGGCGGAGGCGCTACGGGATCGACCACCAACGAATCTTCCTCCTCCTCCTCGATCTCCTTCCGCCAGGCGCGGGAAAGGAATGGCCGGGTAAATCCGTAGAGCAGATAGGCGACAAAGAGCACCGCGGGCATCCACTCGATGTAGACAATGGTCAGGCCCAGAACGAGGACGACTCCCAGGAACTTGGGCGGCGAGAACTGAGTCCGCCAGTTGAAGCCCTTGAAGCTGGGATACTCGAACTTGCTGACCATCATGAAGGAGAGGAAAATCATCAGGCAGGCGAGGCCGATGCCCCCGTAGCCGAAAGGCAGATCCGCTTCCTTCTGGTACTGGGAGATGACCAGGAGGGTGATCGAGGAGACCAAGCCTGCCGCGGCCGGAACGGGAAACCCGGTGAAGTTTCGCGTACCGGTGCCCAGGTTATAAGTCGCTGCCACATTGAATCGGGCCAGCCGGAACGCTCCGCAAAGCAGGTAGAACACGGCGATGATCCAGCCGATCTTGCTGGGCAGCTCGTAAAGGACGATTTTGAAGACTAGCAGGGCGGGCGCAACGCCGAAACTGACAATATCGGCCAGGGAATCGAATTCCCGGCCAAACGGGCTTTCCCGGCCACCCAACCGGGCCAGACGTCCGTCAAGGAGGTCAAAAAGGCAGGCCGCGAGAATGCAGTAGAGACTGACGGTATAAGTATGGGTCCAGTCGGCTATTGCCCCGCCTGTTTCCTTTTGGATGGAACCCTCGAAGATCTTCAGCACGGCCAGGAATCCAAAGATCAGGTTCCCCGCCGTCATCAGATTCGGCAGGAGAAAGATCCTCGAGATGTTTTCCGGGCGGTAGTTTGATCCAGGCATGGGAAAAATTGGTCAGGGCCAGCGGGCGATGGGCGTGGCGGCTCCGGCCACCCGGTCGCCGGGTTTCACAAGCACAGTGCATTCCATGGGGAGAAAAACCTCGGTGCGCGAGCCGAACCGGATCATGCCAAAGCGATAGCCTCGGGCCACGACATCGCCTTCCTTCGACCAGGCGACAATCCGTCGCGCGACCAGACCCGCGATCTGCCGCACCGCGACGTGGCCTCGCGTTGTCTCCAGCCACCAGGACCGGCACTCGTTGCGGGTGCTCGACTCGGGATGGCGGACATCGAGAAATTCGCCTCCCTTGTAGATCGAGCTGCGCACCTGGCCATCGACCGGCGAGCGGTTGACGTGCACGTCAAAGACGGAAAGAAAGACCGCGACCCGCTTCATGCGGCCCAGATTGAAATCGGGCTCATCCATTTCGACCACATCGACCACGAGGCCGTCGGCGGCCGAGACGATGATTTTCTCGTCGCCGGGCAGGATCCGTTCCGGGTCCCGGAAGAAATAGACGATGAAGCAAAGCAGCAGCGCGATGAGCAGTTCGACCACGGCGATTGCCAGGTGAAGGAGGGGGCTTGCGACAAAATAGAGGACACCCTGAAGGACGATAAAAACCACGATCAGCGGAAGGGCGAATCGGAGCGATTCACGAAAGGCGGAAGGCATAGGACGCCATCGTAGCATAAACGCCGAAGAAGGCGCGTGAAAATCGATGGGAGGCGATTTGGCCGTAAAAGAACGCAAGAAGCAGAGGGTTGCGGCAATTGTGTGAATCCATGGAGACAAAATTTTTGCGTTCTTTATGTTCTTTCGCGGCTAAATTCAGCCCTGTGTTTAAAGTGATGCTCATCCTGGCCAGCGGTTCCCCCCGACGGCGGGAATTATTGCAGGAAATGGGCATTTCGTTTGAGGTGGTAACTTTGGATGTGCCGGAACTCGATGCGGTTTCAGCGCCCGGGATGACGCCCGTTGGCCTCGCCCAGGAAAATGCCCGGCGCAAGGCCCTCGCCATCGTGAACTTGCGTCCGGGGCGTTGGGTGCTCGGAGCCGATACGGTCGTTACGCTCGATAATCGTTCATTGGGAAAGCCGGTATCTCTGGATGAAGCCAGGCTCTTTCTGGAAACACTCAGCGGACGTGAACATAAGGTTGTCACCGCCTGTGTATTGATCGATCCGACGGAAAAGAGGCATGAATTTTACGATGTGACGAAGGTTACTTTTCGGAAATTGACTCCGGAGATCATCAATCGCTACCTCAATGCCGTTCATGTCCTCGACAAGGCCGGCGCTTACGCCCTGCAGGAGCAGGGCGACCTGATCATCGAGCGAGTGGAAGGCTCTCGCAGCAATGTGGTCGGACTCCCGACGGAACTGCTCGCAAAGTATTTCCAAACCGTAGGATTGCTCTAAGACTTGAGACGTGAAAATCAGAACCGCCCTACTCGGTGGTGTGCTCATTTTTCTGTCCCTGACACCTGAAGAAGCGCAAACCCCGGTGGCCAAAAATCTGACGCCTTCCGGTTTTGGGAGCGCCCGACAACCCCAGGTCGCAGTCTCGCCGCAGGGCGAGATCTATGTGGTCTTTGTCAAAGACAGCACCATCTACCTGGTCAGATCGACCGACCATGGCGAGAATTTTTCCGATCCGGCCAAGGTGGCTGACGTGCCCGGCTTGATGGCGGGCATGCGCCGGGGGCCCCGGATTGCCGTGGCGGGCAAGCGACTGCTGGTTTCCGCACCGGCCAAAGACCTGATGTTCTTTCTTTCCGAAGACAACGGGAAGACGTGGACTCCGCCGCTGGTCATCAATGACCAACGTGGCAGTGCGGCGGAGGGCCTCCAAAATATCACGGCCTTGCCGGACGGGAATTTTTACGCGGTCTGGCTTGATTCCCGTTCCGGTGGCAAGCAGATCGAAGGGGCCCGCATGGAGCCGGGGGCAGCGAGTTGGGGAGCGAATGTGACCGTCTATAAGTCTCCCGAAAAATCGGTCTGCGAATGCTGCCATCCCTCGGTCGTTTCAGATGCGAAAGGGAAGATGGTCGTAATGTGGCGCAATTCCCTCGCGGGCAACCGCGATTTTTACCTGGCGGAAAGCACCGACCGGGGCGACACCTTTTCGGCGGCGATCAAACTGGGAACGGGCGAGTGGAAACTGAATGCCTGTCCGATGGATGGCGGGAGCCTCGTCGCCACCGAGGCGGGAGTTTTCACCATCTGGCGGCGAATGAACGAAGTGTATCTCGACCAACCCGGCCAACCGGAAATCAAGATTGCCGACGGGACGCAGCCAGTGATGGCGCAGGTTTCCGGTCAGCTTATTTGTGCATGGCAACAGCAAGGTAAGGTGGTTGTGGCGGGGGACGCCGGGCGGGCGCAACTGGGCTCTTTTCCAGGCGCATTTCCCTCCATGGTCGCATCTCCCGGTGGCAAGGAGGCCTATCTGGTTTGGGAAAGCTCCGAAGGGGATGAGATCGTGCCCAAGTTCGCCATTGTGCCTTAGGACCATTACGGGTCGCGTATTTTAAAAGTGCGGCAGTAGCAGGCAACCGCTACAGTGCGCCTTTCATGTCGAATTTCTTCTACTACTTTTGCCGGGAATTGTTCCTCCTCCCGTTGCGGCCCTTTTCCCGCTACTATTACTCCGAGTTGGCCGAAGTTCCCAAGGACGGGCCGGCCTTGATTTTGTGTAATCACATCAGCCATGCGGATCCGCCGTACATCTCCCGCAAGTTTCCCCGCGTCGTCCACTACATGGCCGACAAGCCCCTCCTCGACATCCCGGTCTTCGGCAAGATGATGAAGTGGGGCCACGTCTTTCCCATCGACCGAACCAAAAGTGATCGCGCCACAGTCAAGACGACCATGACCCGGCTCGCGGACGGAAACGTGGTCTGCATTTTCGCGGAAGGCGGCATCCGGCACGGCGTCACCTCGGTCATTGGCGGAGCGGAACTTCCCGTCGGCACGCCCGCGTTGTGGAAAATGGTGAACGTGCCCGTCATCCCCATGATCATCATTGGGTCGGATCAAATGTACTCCCTCAAGAATTGGCTTCGCCGACCGCGGGTCTTTGTCCGGGTCGGGAAGGTCATCCCCGCCGATAAGAGCGCGACGAAGGAAGAATTGCGCGACCGGGTCGCCGCCGCCTGGCGGGAGATTTTTGAGACGATGAAGAAAGACTACAATCTGCAACCGGAGGAGTTGCCGCAAAGCGCGCAACAACGCTGGGGTGTCTCCGAACTGCCTCCCGACAAAATCCCCAAATATTTCCAGCCGGTGGTCAAGGAGACGAAGCCCCCAGAGAAGTAGGGAGATTCCTGTGGACGGCTCGGCAAATTTTTTGTGCGCGTTGCGTCTCTTGTGGCTAAATTAATCCCATGCAGGACGCCGGAAAATATCTCGTGATTCTCGGCCTGGTCATCGCCAGGGCAGGCGCGTGGCTATGGTCAGGTCGCGGCTTCGGATGGCTGGGCAGACTGCCCGGCGATATCTCCTACCAAAACGGCGATTTTCGAGCCTATTTTCCGGTGACGACCTGCATTATCGTCAGTGTTTTGCTCAGTCTGCTGGCCTGGTTTTTCCGGCGATGAAACCAAGCAAGGTGAGAAAAGTTGCTCAAATGACAGGAATTTCCTTTAAAACTGCGCCATAAGCCAACAAAGTAAAAATTGTGAAATGGTTTTTAATCGGTTTGGTCACTGTATTTTGTTCGGCGACGTTGGCCCGGGGCGATGCTGCGGGTGACCTGAACAAGGCGGGCATTGACGATCTGGCCCAGGAAAAATATGCAGATGCCGCCAAAGCGTTCGACCAACTCATCACCGGCTATCCCTCCACGCCCTACATCGATGAGGTGCGGATCAAGGCCGGGTTCGCCTATCTGCATCTGGGTGACTTCGCCAATGCAGTCAAGGTTCTCGACCCTGTCTCCAACCTGAAGGCGAAGCCGGAACTCCGCGGCACAGGGCTCTATTTCACCGGTCTCGCCCAGTTTTCGCAGGCGCAAAAGGCCACCGACAAGGCCGCGAGTAAAGCCGCCTACGGTCAGGCCGTCACCACGTTCACCACTCTGATCGACTTCATCAACAAGAATCCCACGCCGGACAACAAAGCGTTCCTGGAGGACACGACCTATTACCGCGCGCTGTCCTACTTCCAGATGGACGATTTTGCCAACGCGGAAAAAGACCTGCTCACGTTGCTCAATCCTCCCTTTAACGCGAGCCTGAAACGGCCTGACTATATCCTGCTTCTTGGCAGCCTCTATGCGGTCCAGACCAACCTGGCCGTGTCCGCCAAGGCCACTCCCGATGCCATCAAGACCGCCGCGCAAAAGGCGCTGGACCGTTACATGCAGGTCAGCACCGATCCCAACGCTCTGGTGCAGGCTAACGACGCCAACATGAGTATGGCCGAGGTCTACTATCTCATCGCCCAGCTTCCGGATGGCGGCGGCTACCAAAAGGCGCTCGATGCGTACCGCCTGGTGCGGCGCAAGGCCGATATGATCCAGATCCAGCAGTCCCGGCTTGATAAGATGAAGAAAGACTCCGCTGCAGCCCTGGCGAACAACCCGGGAGGAGCTTCATTCGCCAATGAGAATGTCCGGTTGATCAGCCGTGAGTCGGACCGGCTTGCCACCCTGAAGGACGGCCCCGATCCGATCATCCAGGCCCTGATCCGCATCGCCGAATGTTACAATGCGATGAAGCCGCCGATGGCCGATGAAGCCCGGGTCGTGCTGCGCCGGTTGGGCCAGGCTCAGGTCAAACTCACGCCGGAACAACAGCAGGAAGTCGATTTTCAGCTCCTCAATTCTTATGTGCTTGGCGCCCAGACGGACAAGGCCGATGCGGCGTTGTCCGATTACCTGACCAAACATCCTGCCGATCCTCAGGCCGATTCTTTCAGCTACCAGATCGCTGGCAAGTTGATGGATAAGAAGGACTATACCGGTGCATTGAAGGAAGCCGACCGCAGCCTCAACGATTTTCCCAAGGGCCGCGTTGCTTCTGATGTCCACTCCCTGAAAGCGACCGCTTATAAGAATCTCGGACAGCTCGACAAGGCAAAGGCGGAGCTGGAAATGGCGGCTAAAAGTGGGGGGGCATCCGGAATTGCCAATCAGCTCACAAATGCCGGCCTCATGGCCTCCCAAGGCGATCTCCCCGGGGCGCTCGAAGCATACAAAAAGGTCAAAGACAACCCTGATGCCGGCGAAGCGCAGGCCTACGGGGCAGCGGGGTACATCACCACGCTGCAAGCGATGGGAAAATATGACGACGTTATTACCGAGGCCAAGGCATTCGCAGCCAAGTATCCCGAACCGAATAAGGCGCTGCCGGGTGTCCTGATTTATCAGGGACTCGCCATGGATCGGAAAAACGATCCGGCAGCCGTGGCGCATTTGCAGGAGGTTGCCCGCAAGTTTCCAAAGGACGAATCCTCACCCTTTGCGCTCTTTTACGTTGTCACGATCTATCAACGGACAGGCAATGTCGCCGGCATGGTACAGGCCGCCAAGGATCTGGCAACCGCCTATCCCACCGCCTACACGTTCCTCGGCCAGGCAGCGGACTTGGTCGGAGCTGAGTACGTAAAGGAAAAGAAATTTGACCTGGCCGTGGCAGCTTATCAACCGCTGGTTGATGCCCCCAAGGCGGATGTAGCTGCTTCTGCCAACAACAAAATCGGCGGGGTCTGGCTCGCCGCAGTCAAGGCGAAGGGCGCGATGCAATCGATGCCCGCCGACAAACGCGAGGAGCCGAAGTCATGGCTCGACAATGCCGACAAGGCGTATCTGACCGTGCTCACGAAATATCCCGATCAGGTTGATGCCGTCGGCGACGCGTTTCAAGGGCTGGCGGATGTGTTAAAGGTGCGCCGCTCCAACGGCCTGTTGACTGATGCCGACATGGAAGCCGCCCTCGGAAAACTCACCGCGGGGCTGACCTCTCCGGACATGCAGACACGCATCGAGATGGCCAAGGCGGGGCTTGTCTTCGTTTATAAAAAGGGCGTCGAGCAATACCCGGCGGCGTTGGAGCGTTTCAAGAAGGCGCTGGCCGGCAATCCCAACATGGCCTTGACGCGGCAGGAGGCGACCCAGTTTGGCGAACTCCTTATCGCTGCACAGGACTATCCCAAAGCCATCGAGATTTTTACGAACCTGCTGGCGCATGCGGCGCCGACTGACGCGCCCACCAAGGCTGATGGTTATTACGGGCTCGGTGCGGCTTACCTGGCGCAGGGTGATGTGGCGAAGGCTGCGGATAACTTCAACAAGCTAAAGGCGCTTCCCGGCGGAGCCGCCTGGCATCCGCACATCCTGGATGTCGAGTACGGCCTCGCCCTCGCGGCGGAACAGGCGGGTGATCCCAACGGTCTCGCGAAGCAGACTTATGCCCGGCTGATGCAATCGGTCCAGGCTGGAATCCCGCTGCAAGCCAAGGCGATGATTGGCTACGGTCGTCTGCTCGAGAAAGCCGGCTATGGGGTGGCCCCCGCCGTCAAGGGCACGATCGAATACGCGGTGCATTACTTCCAACAGGTCGATGTCGATTACAGCACAGCTGTTCCGCAGATAAGCGCGGAGGGGCTTTACGACGCCGGTCAGGTTTACGAGAAGGCCGGTGACAAGGCCAACGCCAAGGCACAGTACGCCAAGATCATCGCCACCTACGCCAAGTCCGCGCCTGATTGGGCGGCCAAGGCACAGGCCGCCAGCGACAAGCTTGGGCAGTGAGCTGCGGTGTAGCGACGGTCATAGACGCCGCTGCAAGCTGAACTGAATCGAATGCACAAGCTGACTCCTTCCGCACGCGCGCTCGCCCTTTGCGAGGCCCTCGCACGCGTCTATCCCGACGCCCATTGCGAGCTGACTTTCTCCAATCCGCTCGAACTCCTCATCGCCACCATTCTTTCCGCGCAGTGCACCGACGTGCAGGTCAACAAGGTCACATCAGCCGTCTTCAAGAAGTATCGCACCGCGCTCGCCTACGCGGAGGCCGACCCTACGAAACTTGAACACGACCTGCGTTCCATCGGCCTCTACCGCGCCAAGGCGAAGAATATCCGCGCCTGTTGCCGGATCCTTGTCGACGAGCATAGCGGCGAAGTTCCCCGGACGATGGAAGAACTGGTCAAACTTCCCGGCGTGGGACGCAAGACGGCCAATGTCGTTCTGGGCAACGCCTTCGGACAGAATGTGGGCGTCGTGGTCGATACTCATGTCGCCCGGCTTTCGGGACGCCTTGGCCTGACGAGGCATACTGACCCGAAGAAGATCGAGCTCGTCCTGATGAAGCTCGTGCCGCAACAGCATTGGACGCTCTTTTCGCACTGGTTGATTTTTCACGGTCGCCGCCGTTGCAAGGCGATCAATCCCGATTGCCCCCACTGCGAGATCAAGGCGTTGTGTCCGAGTTATCCCCGGTTCATGAAATTGCGGGAAAGTTGACTGGCCAGTAAAAATGACATTTCCCAGCCTCAGGCTCGCGTTATAGTCATCTCCTCATGACAAGAACTCCAGGGCGTGTGGAAATCACCTCCTTTCCCAAGGGCAAGCGCATCGCGGTCACGACCAGCTTTGACGATGGCGACGAATGCGACCGGCGTGTGGTCGCGGCTTTTAATGAGTGGGGACTCAAGGGCACATTCAATCTCAATTCCGGCTTTCTCGGCACTTCGGGAGTCAGGCCCCCTGATGGATCCCGGCAAAAGATCGACCGCTCGGAAGTTGCCGATCTTTATCGCGGCCACGAAGTCGCCATCCACACCGTCACCCATCCGCATCTCCAAAAACTCGATCCTTCGCAGATTGCCCTGGAGGTGATCGAGGACCGCAAGGTTCTGGAAGATCTGGTCGGTTATCCGGTGAGGGGAATGGCTTATCCTTTTGGCTCCTACGATTCGCGGGTCGTGGAAATCCTGCGCGCGCTGGGCATTGTCTATTGCCGTACCTGCCACGTTGCGGGCCCCTGCTTTCCTCCCGCCGACCCGCTCCTGTGGGCGACCACGGGCCATCAGTACGTGGAGAATCCCTCCATTCCCGAGCAATTCGCCAAACTCTACGCCAACCCGCGTTATTCCGGCGTGTTTTACGTCTGGGGCCACGCCTATGAATTCCATGATCGCAAGGACTGGGCTTCGCTTGAGCGCATCTTCAAGCCGCTCTCCGGCAAGTCCGATGTCTGGTACTGCACCAACATCGAGTTGTTCGATTACGAAGAGGCCCGCAAACGCATGATCATCGCCGCAAATCGCGTCACGGCATACAACCCCAGTGCGCTGACGGTGACGCTGAGTGTCGATGGCGAGCTTATTGATGTTGCGGGCGGGCAGACGGTTTCACTGACCAAATAACTCTCTCTTCAAGTTCTGTCATCCTGAGCCTGTCGAAGGATCAGCTCCCGGTGGCATGCGCGATCTCGTAAATGAATCGGATTGGCTATCCGGGCCCTTCCGCTTAACAACAATCTGTGCATTCGAAGTGGAAAGTCATTGTTCCCTGTTTAATAATGGGAATCTATTTCGCGTGGCTGGCTTTTTCGATTGGGCATAAGGCTTCGCTGCTTTTTCTCTCCGCGTTTTTTGGTCTCATTGCCGGTGTGTTTTTCTGGATTGCCTATAAAATAGGTTGGAATGGCTCCTCTATGTATGAAAAGCCAAGAAATTTTGCGCGTTGGGGCGTCAGTAGCGTCTTGCTCGTGGTACTGATTCCCACCTTACTGCTCGCCTTGAATATTGGCGCTTATTTTTGGGCAGGTCTGTGCATCGTCGCACTTTGCTTTTGGTCTTATTTGAGTTTTAAGGCATAATGTCCCTTCCCATGAACGCCATCCCCTCCCAGACCCGCGTCCTGCTCGGCATGAGCGGCGGCGTCGATTCGTCCGTAGCTGCGCTCCTGCTCAAGGAGCAGGGCTACGACGTCATTGGTGTGACCATGAAGGTCTGGCCGCAGGATTGCGTCTCCCGCGCCGAGGACAAGTGCTGCGGGCCCCAGGCCGTCGCCGATGCGCGCGGCATCGCCCACACCCTTGGCATTCCGCACTATGTCGTCGACGAGGCGAACGAGTTCGAGAAAATGGTGATCGACTATTTCACCAGTGAATACCGCTCCGGGCGCACGCCCAACCCGTGCGTCATGTGCAACGAAAAGCTCAAGTTCGGCAATCTTCTCACCAAGGCCCGCGCACTCGGCGCCACCCATATTGCCACTGGCCATTATGCGCGGATCGAGCGCGACGCCAACGGCCTCGCCACGCTCTATAAGGCGGTCGACAGCAAGAAGGACCAGTCCTATTTCCTCTTCAGCTTGCGCCAGGAGCAACTTGCCCATTCGCTTCTTCCTCTCGGCGGCCTGACCAAGCCCGAAGTCCGCGCCCTTGCGAAAAAGATGGGTCTCAAGACCTACGACAAGGAGGACAGCCAGGAAATCTGCTTTGTGCCAGGTAACGACTACACCGCGTTTCTCAAATCGCATCTGGAGAAGTCGGATTTCCATCCCGGCGGCATCTATTTCAAGGACGGCACCAAGATGGGCGAGCACGACGGCATCGAGCTTTACACCGTCGGTCAGCGCAAAGGCCTCGGTGGCGGGCATGGCCGCCCCGTCTACGTCATCGATATCGACGCCGCCACACAGCGCGTGATTGTCGGCGACTACGACGATCTCCTCCGCGCCGATTGCTATCTCAACCAGACCAACTGGGGCGAGGGCGGCCTCACCGAATCGACCGAGATCACGGTCAAGATCCGTTACAACAATCCCGAAGTGAAAGCTATTGTCCATCCGCTGCCCAACAACCGCGCCCGCCTGGAGTTCCCTGATCCGCAGCGTTCCGTGAGCCCCGGCCAAGCGGCCGTCTGCTACGTCGGAGATCGCGTGATCGGTGGAGGCTGGATCGAGCGCACCGAAATCGCACAGACTGCCGAACTCGTTGTCTGAATCCGGTGGTCGTTGCATGCCGCGCGGCGAGGCCTCCCCCCTCCGTCATCCTTCGACAAGCTCAGCGTGACTGCATTTTGAAGTGCGACTGTCGTGCGTTACAGCTACACTTCCTCCATGCCCGAAGATTCCCGCCGCTACATCTCGCGCATAGGCCAGACCGAAGGCCCCTTCTCGATCGACGAGATCTACGACATGATCGTGGCGCGGAAGCTGCAGTCCAATACCCTGTTTTGGTCTGAATCGAAAAAGGCCTGGAAATTGATCGCGGGCGTCATGCTCGATATCGATCCCGATCGTCTCGACCAGTTTATCAAGGACGGCGTCAAAAAAGTCCGCGTCCAAGGTTCCGGCCCCAACGATTGTTACGTTTGCCTTGCGCTTGCCGATAAAGTCTTTCCCATCGACAAACCGCCCGAATTGCCGCCCGTCAATTGTATTTGCGTCCCCTGGTGCCGCTTAGTGCTTACGCCGGTAAAAGATTGAGCAGACTCTGGACAATACCCGGACAACAGACGTTATTATCGGCCCATGTCTTTCACCCCCCGCCTCGTCTACGTCACGGCTTCCAGCCAGGAGGAGGCCCGGAACCTTGCGCAGGCCATCCTCGACAAGTATCTTGCCGCCTGCGTGACCATTGTCCCCGGCGTGGAGTCCCACTACTGGTGGCAGGGCAAACTCCACAAAACGGAGGAATTCCAACTGGTTATCAAGAGCTCAGCTGAGCAGTTCGACGCTCTTGCCGAGGTCGTCCGCTGGCACCATTCCTACAAATGCCCGGAGATCATCGCCGTGGCCCCGGCGGAAATGTCGCCCGAGTACCGCGCATGGTGGGAGTCCGAAGTGCAGACAGATAAACCAGCTTAAGAGTTTTCCGTTTGACCCTTACCGCCCTACGCCCTACGGTCAAAACCCCCTATGGCAGAAGAACTCAGTTACGTCATCATCAACCCTTACACGATTTACAAGTCGCGCACGGGTGGTGTACTGGCCCGGTTGTTGACGCGCACTGCTCTCGATCTGGTTGGCGCGCAGATGTTTGCTCCCAGTCAGGCGTTGGTCGATGAATACACCCAGAACATTGTCACCGAGGCCGATCCCCAGGACCGCAAGATTCAGGAACTGATCCGCGACTACGTCAAAGAGAACCTCGCCCCCGATCCTATTACCGGCGTGCGCGAACGAGTCATGATGCTCCTTTTCCGTGGCGAGAACGCCGTCCGTCGCATCCGCGAAACAGTGGGCACCTTCAAGGAGAACTTCCTCGGAGGCCTGACCATCCGGGACACTTACGGTGACATCGTCTATAACCGGGATGGCTCCGTCCGCTATTTTGAGCCCGCCGTCCTCGCTTCGCCCAACGTGGCGGAAGCCAAGATCAAGCTGAAGATCTGGGCCAAATACTCTGATTCCGACGGCGGCCTTCTCGAAAAGGCCCTGCCCACTGTCACCGATCCCCGCCACGAGCGGACCCTGGTCATCATCAAGCCGGACAACTTCAAATTCCCCAACGGTCGCCCCGGTAATATCCTCGATATTTTTTCCCGCACCGGTCTCGCCATCACGGGCATCAAGGTGCATCGCATGACGGTTGCAGAGGCGGAGGATTTCTACGGTCCCGTCCGCGATGTGTTAAAGGGAGTGCTGGCGCAGCCCTTCGGCGAGCGTGCCAAGGATCTCTTAAGTTCCGCTCTCAATGTTCCAATTACGCCCGAAATGCAGGCCCAGCTCGGCAACATCCTCGGACCGGTTGCAGGCGCCGCGCAGTTCAACAACATTGTCAAATTCATGACGGGCCGCGCCCCCGCCGAAACTCAGGGCGAGGCTCGGAATGAGCCGGGCACGGAAAAGTGTATCATCCTCGTTTACGAGGGCATCGACGCGGTTAAAAAAATTCGCGAGGTCCTTGGGCCGACCGATCCTGCCAAGGCGCCTCCCGGATCGATCCGCCGCGAGTTCGGCTCCACCATCATGGTCAACGCCGCCCACGCTTCGGATTCCGCCGATAATGCCCGCCGCGAAATGGGCATCGTCAAGATCCGCGAAAACAACTTCAAGTCCCTGATCGAAAGTTTTTATCAAGATTAGTGTAATGCACGCTCGCTTGTCGCGGCGTGCTGTGCTTTGATTAACATTCACCCTTCATCTAAATTACCCTTTATGGAACCATCAATCCGCGTTCAAGAACTCACACCGTCCCTCACCCTTTCCATCGACAGCAAGGCCAAGGCCATGAAGGCCGAGGGCCAGGATGTTATCGGCTTCGGCGCCGGTGAGCCCGATTTCGATACGCCCGAGCACATCAAGGCCGCTGCGATGGGATCGCTCGATGCCGGTTTCACCAAGTACACTCCTTCTTCCGGTATTCCCGAACTGCGCGCAGCCATCAGTGAGAAGCTCAAGGCCGACAACGGTCTCGACTACAAGCCTTCCCAGATCATCGTCAATTGCGGCGCAAAGCATTCCTGTTTCAACGCCATGCTGGCCACGCTCGACGAAGGCGATGAAGTCATCATCCCGGCCCCCTACTGGCTCAGCTATCCGGAAATGGTCAAGCTCGTCGGTGCGGTGCCGGTCATTGTCCCGACCAAGGCGGAGAATAATTACAAGATCACGCCGGATGAATTCCGCGACGCGATGACGCCCAAGACGAAGATGATCATCATCAACACCCCCGGCAACCCCACGGGCTCGGTTTACACAGAGAACGAACTCGCCGGTCTGGCCGACGTCGCGCTTGATGAAGACATCCTCATCCTCTCCGACGAAATCTACGAGAAGCTCATCTATGATGATGCAAAGCACGTCAGCATCGCGACGCTCAGCAAGGACGTCTACAATCTCACGCTCACCGTCAACGGCTTCAGCAAGCCCTACGCGATGACCGGATGGCGCCTCGGTTATGTCGCCGCCCCCGAAGGCGTGGCCAAGGCCATCGATTCGCTCCAGAGCCACTCGACTTCAAACCCGACCTCCTTCGCGCAGAAGGGCGCGCTCGCCGCGTACAAGGGCCCGCAGGATTGCGTCAAGGCGATGGTCGCCGAATACGCCAAGCGCCGCGATTTGATCTGCGGTCTGCTCGACGGCATTCCCCAGCTCAAGTACGTCAAGCCGCAGGGCGCGTTCTACGTCCTCGTCGATATCTCCGGCACCGGCCAGAATTCGACCCAGTTCGCCGAGCGCCTCCTCGACAAGCAGAAGGTCGCCGTCGTCCCCGGCGTCGCCTTCGGTGATGACAAGACCATCCGCATCTCCTACGCCACCAGCTCGGAGAACATCACGAACGGCCTCAAGCGCATCGCCAGCTTCGTCGGCGCCTAAGCCACGCAGCTGTCTTACCCAAAAAGCCGTCGCCCCAAGCGACGGCTTTTTTGTTGCTCAAAAACGGACTTCCTCTTCCGTCATCCTGAGTTTGTCGAAGGACCAGTTTTGTCGTCCTCGCCGACTGGCTTGCTATATGAACCACACCCGGAGTAAGAAGGAACGAGGTAGCTATGTCTGTCCCGAGCATTCCAATCCCGCGTTGGGCCAAGTCAGGCAAAACCAAAAATTCTACATTTGGCTGGGGTGAGATTTTTGAGAGAGACGGCAAGAGATGCGTTTATTGCTTGAAGGATTTGTCGGTCGATATTGATGGGCTTCTCTCCATTACTCAGGACCACCTCTTTCCGCAATCGCAAGGCATGCTGAGCCCGTCGAAGGATCAGCCCCCATTGACTTCCTCAATGCTTCTTGAGATACGCCTCAAGATCAGCATCCTCATGGAAAACCGGCAAGCCCAACTCCTCGATCAAAGTGTCGAGCGCTTTGAAATCATACTGGCACTGTCTTTTCCGTTCAGGTGAAAACCGGATATCCTCGCAGAGAGTGCAGACCTCAAGGGTTGCCACCGAAGTCCCGCGCGAATCGTAAAAAACAAAAGCGTGATGAGGATCGAAAATACAATTCGAGAGGGCGAGGGTGATGATTCCGTCATGATGGGCAGGAGTGAGGCTGGTGGCGGCAAGCAGGGTTTGAACTTGGGCTGGTGACAAAAGAACGCCCTCTTTGTTGGCAACCGATTTAACGAGTAAACCGCCTTCGATGATATTCGGATTCGGAACGGACGTCATCATATCCTTATGGGAATCGAGGTTATAAAGATACGCTTTGACCGTCGCATACGGAACATGCGGCCATGATTTTTCTTGGGCATAGGTCCTTTCGAGGTATCGATCGAATTCCGGACCCGTCGGAGGCCTAACGCAGAACCGAAGGAAGCACACCACCGCAAGTATTCCTAAGAGAAGGAATATAAGCTTCTTCATCCAGGATGGGCCCTCTCAAAACAACCGAATCTCGTCCTTCGGCTCAATTGCCGGTTCTTCCCCCGTTGCCGCAGGCGCAGCCTTCCCCGCCTCCGTCGAAACCGCCTTCGACAGAATCTCCACCTTCTGCTCCGCATCGGTGAGCCTGTCCCCACACGCCTTCACCAGCTTCATGCCCTCCTCATAACTCGAGAGAAGTTTTTCCAAGGGCAGATCGGCATTCTCCATGTCCGTCACAATCTGCTCCAGCCGCCCCAACAAGTCCTCAAACTTGGCAGGCGAATTTCCAGAATCAGCAGCGGGAGAGAGCAGGCGCGGGATCATGAGACTGGTATTTTGCCGTGCGCGAATCCTGCCGTACAGCCAAACCGTCAAGGCATCCTCTTGCCTTTTATTCTGCTCGCAAGGGGGGTAAATCCGCGCCATATTGATCCCTTTCCGCGTCATGAGTTCAAGCTCGAGTGTACAACGCCGGTCCTCTTCACGGTCTGGCGGGGTCAGGACCTTAAGAGAAGCCGCCGACCCGGCCAGTTTCGTCACCACGGTCCTGCTGGCGATTATTCTCGTCACCGGACCTCTGGTCCTGGGAGCCGCCCGCCTATGGCTGGAGTTGCCGCTGCTGGGCGGGGTGGCGTTGTTGTTGCTGCTGCAGGGTTTACGCCTCACCCGTTCGCCAGCCTCCGGTGAGGTTCGCCGGATCGATGCCATCGATATCTCGGTGGTGCTATTTGTCCTCTACGCCATCGGGCGGTGGCTTACCTCTCCCGCTGAGTACTTTTCGCGCATCGAAGCGCTGGATGTCATGGCCTATGCCGTGATTTTCTTCACCTGCCGCTACGGCATCGCTTCCCGGCGGTACGGACTGGTCCTTCTCTTCATTTTGGTGGGCTTGGGCGTCTTCGAGCTCATCTTTGGTTACTATCTGAGTCATCACCTTGACTGGTTTCCCTTCGGTGTGACCGAGCGGTTGCACCTCTACTATTTTCCCCGCTGGACCGGGACCTATGGTTGTCCCAATCATTACGGGAGTGTTCTCGTTATGGCGATCGGGGCGGCTCTCGCCCTCGGTTGTTTCTCCAAGCTGGCGTGGCCGCTGCGCATCTTTCTGTTTTACCTGGCGGGCATGATGATGGTCGGCGTCATGTTTTCCATGTCCCGTGGAAGTTACCTGGCGTTGATGGCTTCCGTCGGTGCCCTGACTTTATTTGGCCTTCGTCACGGTACGGTGCGCTGGTGGGTGCCGGTTACCGCCACCGCCCTGTTGATAGCGGGTGGCATCTACCTGTTCAGCCAGTCGTCTGATGTTCGGCAGCGGGTCGGCCAGGCACAACAGGACGTCGCGAATGGCAACTTGAGCACCTATATCCGCGTCCAATTAGCCCGGGACACCATGCGCATTGTTGCCGACCACCCGGTCTGGGGGACGGGGCCCGGAACTTTCGTCTTTGTCCATCCGCGTTACCAAGACAATACGTTTGTTCGCAAAGCGGTCCTGACCCACGACGACTACCTCAACTGTCTGGCCGATTACGGGATTGTCGGTTTTGGAATCGCCATTTTCTTTGTCGCAGCGGTCACATTTGCGTTTCTCGGACCCTTGTGGGCGGATCACCGCTGGCAGGACCGGGTGATCATCGTCACCGGCTTTGCGGCTTGGAGCGCCTACCTCGTGCATTCGCTGCTTGATTTCAATCTCCATATTCCCGCCAACGCGCTTCTCCTTTTTGCCTTGGTCGGCCTGGGCCTGGGACGTCTGCACCGTGACGAGGCCGTTCCGCATTGGAGTACGCTTTCGCTCGCGCGGCTCGGGAGCTGGGTTGGTTGGGCGGTGGTGATTCTGAGTTTGCTCTATGGGGCCGAGGCCGCTCGCACTGCGCTTGGGGACATCACATACGAGCAGGTCTACAATCACTGGGACGAGGTCCCCATCAGCAATTCGATCCAAGACGCCGAGCAGTCCCTCGTTTACGATCCCAACAACGTGCAGGACATTGTTTTCCTTGGTGATTTGCATCGGTACCAGGCCTCGCGCAAGGAGGACATCGAGGACCGCGTCAGCGAAGGCCAGAAGGCATTGGATTATTACCGGCAGGCCATCAAGCTCAACTCCCTTGATGACTCCATTGCCGCCAAGATGGGCCTGACCTTTGACATCATGCGCCGCTACGCCGAGGCCTATTTTTCCTACAAACAGGCGGTGACCGAGCAACCTTATAACGGCCAATTCTGGTACTGGCTCGGCAACCACTACTGGCAACGGGGAATGTTGGACAAGGCGGAGCAGGCCTACCTGCGAGCCGCGAAGTGCCCACACGGCAAGGAAGGCAGCATCGACGCGATCAACGAGCTTCGCGCCTTGCCGGGCAGGGAAAACGTGCAGGACGTTTCCGCGCCACTGGAGGACAGCAGCCTCCCTGAGCAGGCCCCAGCCGAGCAGTCCACTGCTCCCGCTGAAACAACCCCACCTCCAGACCAGGGAGCGCCTTACGATCCCAGCAACCATCCCCCAACGATTCCCTAGGATCCTGGTGCTGCGTTGGGAAAGGTTCGTTTCCGCGCTTGCTCCGGGCGGATTTCGCGCTTAGAAAGGACTGTCATGTCCAGCCCTACTCCCACGGTACAAGCGTCGACGAAGCCCTTTTGTCCTTCTGTCTGGCTTCGACCCCATTTGACGACCTACAACCTGACGGTCGCCGCCGTCCTTGGCGGCGTTACCGCCATCTTCGCCACCGTCATTGTGCTGCTCATCATCGTGGCGCTCAATTTTAATCCGCTCGGCTGGGTCGAGTAGGAGGCTTCCATGGCGATGGAATACTCCGCCGCCGTTTTCGCGGTAAGAGATCTGGATGCCGCGGTAAAATACTACACGGAGGTCCTCGGCTTCGCAGAGGAGTTTCGCTACGAGAGCTACGCCGGGGTCAAAAGTGGTGCCGTCACGTTGCATTTGAACGGTTATAACCTTCATCAACGCCCTGTGGGTGGAGGCACCGTTTATATCTTCTGCGACGAGATCGATGCCTATTATGCCGAAATCAAAAAGAAGGGCGCGATCCTGAAAGGCGAGCCCAAGGATTACCCCTACGGCATGAGGGACTTCCTTGTCCTCGATCCGGACGGCAACCATCTCAATTTCGGTTGCGAAAGCAAGAAGGCCTGACGCCGCTGGGGATTCGGTTCGATTTTCCCCGTGCCTGTGGTAGGGTCGGGTCATGCATGCGCCGCCGCTGGTCATCATGGCGGAGATCGCCATTCCTGACGCACGGCATTGTCTCATTGTCGCCGCACCCGTTATTGGGCTGATGGCCGCCGTCGCCATCATCAGTCGGATGGACCAGATCATGGACCGCCTTTTCCCCAACTTGGAATGGGAGCGGCGGCTCGGCTGGTTGAACTTTGGCGCCCAGCGCCGCGCGGACAGGGTGCTGAGATGGATCGGCTATTTTATCTACGCCGTCCTGTGCCTCGCCTTGTTGGGTATTGTGTGGGCCGCCAAGGGCCTGGTTGAGACGCTGAACAATTGGAGCGATCCCTACGTCCTGAGCGAACTGGCCCGCCGCATCCCTGTACTGCTCGCCTGCCTGGGGCTCTGGCTGGTTTATCTCGGGTGCGAATTGTTACCCAAAATGCGGGGCCAATACGAAGAGGAAGAACTCGAAAAATTTCGGATCGAACAGGAGGAGGTTGAGCGGGAACGGCAGATGAATCCGGCATTGCGAGGCAAGATGTCTTTCCAGAAGCCTCGACTGAATACACCAGCTGCTTCCAATCGGATGAGACCTAGGCGTTAGTTCTTCACCACTAGCGTCAGATCAATAAGGCTCCCTTTGGCCGCGTTGAAACCCCGGGCGGTATAGGTTTTCCAAGGGGGATGCGCGTGATCAAGGCTGCCTTCAATTTTTTGCCAGAGCGCGGAAGTAAGCACCACTGCACGTGGTCCTGGTTGGCCGAGAAATGAAAGCACATCCTTTTCGGGAATTGCCTGGCCATAGCCGTTCGCGACGCGTCGCATTTCCCAGATCACATTCGGTTCTTGGAAATCGACGACAGCAAATTCGGTTTCCGGGACGAGAACTCCCTTTGGCATTTCAACCAGAGGCGCTGTCGGGTGAGGAAATGGAACCTGTTCGGTCTTGAACGGGGGAATAAATTCCGCCTTGCGCACCAGTTCTCCCACCGGCGAAGACGAGGCATGATTCAGCAGGGCGGTGGGAATGACCAGGATGGCCAGCAGCGCAAAAGCCATTCCAAATCCTAACGTCAACCGGACAGGCAGGCGTGGATTCAGCCCTGCCTCGACCCAACGCCGCGCAAAGAAAAGCGCGAGGAAGGGAAACGCGGGGAGCGTATAGTGCGGCAGCTTTGTCACCATGAGTGAAAAAACGACGAAGATCGCGACGGCATTGCCGAGCAAATAACCATCCGCTGCATCCAATTTCTTTTGAGGGAAAAGCTTCTTTCCTTGGACAAGCAGCAGCGACGACCACGGGAGTGCGCTCAGCCAAAACAAGATCAGGTAAAGTGGAATGCCCAGAAGATATCCACTGAATGAGGAGGCCCCATGCCCCTGGAGTCCTGTGACCATCCGTTGTCCGACACCCTCACTCATGCCCACGCGCCAATAGTCGCCGTGGGTTTCGACATAGGCGGGGATGGCCCAGAGCGCGACGATCAGTAAGCCGAGGAGGAGAATCGCCACGAGTGATGTGATGATACGCCAGCCGGAATGCCGTGCCGCGATCATCAATGGCACGAAAGGCAAAAGCGCTTCCGGACCTTTCGCCAGAAACCCGCCACCGAAACCGATGGCCAGAACGCTTCCCCAATAGTTCCATGGGTGCTCGATCTCGGGTGACGTGCCTGACTGGCTCGGGCCAATCAACTTCCAGCCAGCATATCCGGTCAGGGTCATGAAAAAAATCAGGAGTGCATCGGCGGTCGCCACGCGGCCCTGCTGTACCGTCTGGAGACAAAACGCATACGAAAACGCCGCGATGATGCCGATGGTTTTATAACCAAATTGTGATCCCCAGAAAAAAAGCAGCAGCGCCGTTCCCGCCGTGGCCAGGAGCGAAGGCAATCGCGCGGCGAACACGGTTTCCCCGAAGACTTTGTAGGAAACAACCTGGCACCAGTAGATCAGTGGCGGCTTCGCATAGCGCGGCGCATGGTTGAAGGTCGGCACGATGTAGTTGCCGCTCTGGAGCATCTCCCGGCTCGCCTCGGCGAAGCGCGGTTCGTCGCGGTCCAGCAGGGGTAGGAGTACTGCTTGCGGAACCGAGAGCACCAGCACGATGAGAAAGACAATTACTCCCGTGCGCCAGAGGAACCGGGGGGTAGCGGGAGCAGGTAATGTCGGGTTCAAGTTCCCGAGCCTAACGTATCCGCCCCGTCTTTAAAGCTCCGACCTAAAGCATCGGCACGGCACGCTTGATCAACTGGATCGGAAAGCTCCACGGGTCGCGCAACATCACAATCTCATCGCCGGCGTGCGTGATACTGATATCTTCCGCAATTGTCGCTCCCGCCTTCACCAGCCGGTTGCGCGTTTCTGCAACATTCGCCACCGCAAATGCCAGGTGCAAATGCAGCGGGCTCATCGCCGCATAATCAGGAATCGAGGCCGCAGAATTGTTGTAAACCTCGACGATCACATGTCCGGAACTATCGCCCAGAAAATGCGCCAGCGAGGGGCCTTTGCCGCGGCGCACGACTTTGAATCCCATGTGCTCGACATACCACGCCGCCGTGGCGACTGGGTCCGGTACCTGCCAGGCGACGTGTTCAATTTGCATGGCGTTAGGCGCTGAGCATCCGTCCATCCACGGCGAGAGCGGCTTCCTTCACCGCTTCCGACATCGTCGGATGCGCATGAATCGTCCGGGCCAAATCTTCCGAGCTGCCACTGTACTCCATCAGCAGCACCGTCTCGGCGATCAGTTCCGAGGCGTTGCCCGCCACGATGTGCGCACCGAGCACACGGTCGGTCTTGGCATCAGCGATAATCTTGGCAAAGCCCTCAGTCGTGTCGTTGGCGATGGCGCGGCCGTTCGCGGTGAAGGCAAATTTGCCCACCTTGACGCTGAGCCCCTTCTCCTTTGCCTGCTCCTCGGTCAGGCCCACGCTCGCTGCTTCGGGGGCCGTGTAAATGACTCCCGGGATGATGTCGTAATTCACATGGCCAGGCTTGCCTGCGAGGATTTCCGCGACCGCGACCCCATCCTCATGCGCCTTGTGTGCCAGCATCGGTCCGTCAACAACGTCGCCGATCGCATAGATGCCCGGGACATTGGTCTGGCCATGCTTGTCGACGGCAATACGGCCCCGGTCAGTGAGTTTGACACCGGCTTTCTCGAGATCGAGCCCGCCGACAAACGGCTTGCGTCCCACGGCGACCAGGACGACATCCGCGGAATAGGAAACCTTCCCCTGCGCATTTTCGCCCTGCAACTCGACGCCCTTGTCGGTCACCTTGGCGGAGGCGACCTTGGTGCTCAGTTCGAATTTCATTCCGAGCTTCTCGAGGTTCCGCTGCAAAATCTTTGACGTTTCCGCATCGAAACCGACCGCTGCAATGCGCGGCAAAAATTCAATCACGGTCACCTGCGCGCCCAGCCGGGCCCAGACGGAGCCCAGCTCCAGTCCGATCGCACCCGCACCGATGATTAACATCGTTTTCGGTACTTTTTCCAGCGCAATACCCTGGTCGCTGTTAATGACCTTCTTGCCGTCAAACTTCAGGAAGGGCAACTCCACCGGCACGCTACCCGTGGCGAGGATGATATTCTGTGCTTTGAGCGTTTTCTTCGAGCCGCCTTCGTCGGTGACTTCCACGGTATGGTTGTCGACCAGCTTGCCCAGGCCCTTCACCACATCGATCTTGTTCTTCTTCATCAGAAAGGCGACGCCGCCGGTCAGCTTGTCAACGACACCAAGCTTCCGCTTCATCATCGCGCCGAGATCGACCTTGATATCACCCGTAATGATGCCGTGCGTGGCAAACCGTTCCTTGGCGAAATGAAGATGCTCGGTCGAGGCCAGCAACGCCTTGCTTGGGATGCATCCCACGTTGAGACAGGTGCCGCCGAGAGTCTTGTCCTTCTCCACGATGGCGGTCTTGAGGCCGAGTTGCGAGGCGCGGATCGCGGCGACGTAACCGCCGGGACCGCTCCCAATGACGACGAGTTGATAATCAAAATCGGGCATGGAACAAGGCTAGCGCAGGCCGTGCCCAAGTGCCACTCCGATATCTTGCTACTTATAGACCTCAAAGGTCTGGGATCAATTATCGGCTAAGGCTTTGCCGGTACTGTGTCCGGAGTTGGAGCAGAGGTAGGGGCCGAGGTCGCCGCTGGCTGGGGATTCTCTGCGGGCGGCGCGTTCAACAATGCCTGGACGGCATTTTTTGCCGCCTCGTTGACCAGGGTGTCCACGCTGGTTCCCTTGTTTGCCGCCTGCGTGCGCAGCTGCGTGTACTGGGCGACCGTCAGGCTCGGGACAATGTTGAATTGCGCGGTCGCGCCCAGTCCATTCCAGGTCTTCGCCGCCTCCTCGATCTGGGCTTCCGTCACGCCCCAAGCCTTGAGAATGGCTGTCGCCATCATCTGATCACCGATCGGATTCATATGGACGCCGTCGACCGTGAGATAGTTGCCCTTGAGCTGCGGAAACTTTGCTTTCTCCGCGGCCAGTGTCGTCTGCATCGCGGCATTCAGGTCCGCCAGGATCAATCCCTTCTCCTTGGCCAGCGAACGCAGGAAATCATTGTACTCCGCCAGCTTCTGGTTATTGGATGCGGCGGGGTCTTCCATGATCATCGTGGCGGTGAGAATGACCACCTTGATCCCCGCGGTCTGTGCCTTGGTGACAATCTCCGTGATGTTCTTCTTGTACTCGTCCAACGGGACGCCGCCGGCTCCATGCCAGACGTCATTGACTCCGCAACTCAGCGTCATCCAGTCGGGTTTCTTGGCAATCACATCGGCGTCCACCCGTGCCAGCATGTTCTTGGAGGTATTGCCGCCGACACCCGCAGGAATCACTGTGATTTGTGTGCCTATCAGATCCAGGGCACGGGCGGTCAGTTGAACATACCCCGCCGGCTTGCCCGCGCCTTGCGCAGTAATCGAGTCGCCCAAAAAGGCCACTTTTTGTCCCGAGGTTGGTCCCACATACTGGGCCTGGGAAAGTACGGGCAGGAGGAGATAAAAGCCGAGGTAAAGAAGAAGAGAGGTCTTGCTCATCAAACAGGACTAGCGCAGTCGGTCGGACTGCGCGATCTCCGATTGAAAAAGCCTTAAACCTCCAGCAGCACCGCCGCTGGATTCTCCACGACTTCCTTGATCGTGGCGAGGAAGGTCACCGCTTCACGGCCGTCGACGAGGCGATGATCGTAGGTGAGGGCGAGGTACATCATCGGGCGGATTTCCACCCGGCCCGAGATCGCTACGGGGCGCTCCTGGATCGTGTGCATGCCGAGAATCCCGCACTGGGGCGGATTCAGGATTGGAGTGGAAAGAAGCGATCCAAACACACCGCCGTTGGTAATGGTGAAGACTCCGCCTTCCAGGTCAGAGAGCTGGATCTTCCCGTCGCGCGCCTTCTTGGCATAGCCCGCAATGGCTTTCTCGACGCCTGCGAAAGAAAGCTGGTCGGCGTCGCGGATGACGGGCACGAGGAGGCCCTTCTCGGTCGAGATGGCGCAGCCGATGTCGTAGAAATGATTCTGGACGACTTCCTCGCCATCGATGCGCGCGTTGATCGCGGGAACGACCCGTAGTGCATGCACGACCGCCTTCACGAAAAACGACATGAAGCCGAGTTTGATCTCGTGCTTCTTGACGAAGCGGTCCTGGAACTTGGTCCGGAGCGCCATGATGTTGGAGACATCGACTTCGTTGAATGTCGTGAGATGCGCCGTTTCCTGCTGGGCGCTGAGGAGGCGGGCGCCAATTTTCTGGCGCAACGGAGTCATCTTTTTGCGGGTGGTACGCTCGCCGGATGGCTTCGCCGGGGCGACGGTCACCGCGCCGACATCGCTCTTGCCGCTCGCGGCGGCCTTGGCGCTTTCCAGGGCCAGGACGTCACCCTTCAGGATGCGTCCGTCCTTGCCGGTGCCGGTGATGGAAGCGGGATTGATTCCTTTTTCCTCGGTCTGGTAGCGGACGGCGGGGGAAAGATCGTCGGCATTTTTCCCTTTGGCAGCGGCCACTGGGACGGTAGCTTCCGCGCGCGGGACTTTGGCCGTGCCGTTGGCTTCTTCTTTTTTCGGGGCCGCCTCAGCGGGTGCCGGTGCCTTGTCGTCGATGCTCGCCACGACCTGCCCGATTTGGACCGTGTCGCCCGCCTTCGCGAGGTGCTTGAGGATACCCGAGCTTTCCGCGACGACTTCCGCTGTCACCTTGTCGGTCTCGATTTCAAAAATAGGCTCGCCGCTTTTGACATACGCGCCGTCCGGTTTATTCCAGACGCCGAGCAGGCCGGAAGTGATGGATTCGCCGACGGTGGGGACTTTGATTTCGATGGGCATGGGAACTTCTTGGTTACAACGTAAACGCCTGGTTGACCAGCTCGCGCTGTTCCAGATCGTGGATGGCATGGGAACCGGTGGCCGAGCAGGCGGACGCATCGCGACCGGCATAGAGGACTTCGCGGCCAAACAGCTTGCGCAGGCGGGGCTCAATGAAGCTCCACGCGCCGCCGTTGGACGATTCTTCCTGGCACCAGATCAGCTTTTCCATCTTGCCGAAACGCGCGACCGCGTCCTGCAGCTTCTTTTCGTGCAGCGGGTAAAGCTGCTCGATGCGGATGATCGCGGTGTCCTTGATCTTCCCGGCATTCATGTGATCGACGAGGTCGAAGTAGACCTTGCCCGAACAGATGACGACACGCTTGGCGTCCTTCGACGCGGTCGTGTCGGGCAGGATTTCCTCGAAACGGCCCTTGGCGAATTCGCCAATCGCGGACGTGCAGCGCGGATCGCGCAGCATGCCTTTCGGCGTCATCAGGATGAGCGGCTTCTTGATCTCGCGCAGCGCCTGGCGGCGCAGGATGTGGAAATAGCTCGCGGGTGTCGAGGGATACGCGACCTGGATGTTGTCCTCGGCGCAGGCCTGAAGATAACGCTCCAGGCGGGCGCTCGAGTGCTCCGAACCCTGGCCATGATAACCATGCGGCAGAAGCATTACGAGGCTCGAGGTCTCACCCCACTTCGTTTCCGAGCAGACAATGTACTGGTCGATCATGATCTGCGCGCCGTTGGCGAAATCACCGAACTGCGCTTCCCAGAGCACCAGCATGTCGGGGTAATCGAGGCCGTAGCCCCAATCGAAGCCCAGCACCGCGTATTCGGAGAGGGGGCTGTTGTAGACGCAGAACTTCGCCTGGCCGTCGCGGATGTTGTTGAGCGGTGTGTAACGCTCGCGGGTCTTCACATCATAAAGGACGGAATGGCGCTGGGTGAACGTGCCACGGCGGCTGTCTTGTCCGGAAAGACGCACAGGGCATCCCCCATCCAGCAGGCTGCCGAACGCGAGGGCCTCGGCCGTGCTCCAGTCGACCGGCGCTTTCCCCTCGCTCATTTCGCGGCGGCTATGCAGCCAGCGCTTGATCTTTGGATTGAGCTCAAGTTTTTCGGGTTCCTTGGTGATGGCTTCGCCAATGGCGCGAATTTTTTCCATCGGGACCGCGGTATCAACCGGGTCGAGCAGGGCCGGACACGCCAGCGATTTGCGGATCGCCGGGACGATGGCCTTGGTCGTGACTTTCGATTTCTGCAGCGCGTTGTTGAGTCGTTCCTCAAATTCCGCACGGAAGGCGCGAACTTCGTCCGGAGTGATGTCGCCGAACTTGACCAGGTGGCCGAAAAAGATGTCGCTGATCGGAGGGTGGTCCTCAATGGCCGAGTACATCAACGGTTGGGTGAACCGGGGCTCGTCGCCTTCGTTGTGGCCGTGACGGCGATAGCAATACATGTCGACGACAACGTCGCGCTGGAACTGTTGGCGAAATTCAAATGCCAGCTGCATCGTGGTCACCGCCGCCATCGGGTCGTCGCCGTTGACGTGGAAAATGGGCGAACCAAGCATCTTCGCCACCGACGTGCAGTACTGGCTCGAGGAACCGTCGATCGGCGAAGTCGTGAACCCGATCTGGTTGTTGATGATGATATGGATCGTGCCTCCAGTCTTGTAACCTTCGAGCTGGGAAAGATTGAGTGTCTCTGAAACCACGCCTTGGCCGCTGAACGAGGCGTCGCCGTGGATCAGGACCGGCAGCACCTTGCGGCGTTCCGCCGTATCATTAAGTTTCCGCTGCCAGGCGCGCGCCTTGCCTTGCACAACCGGATCGACCGCTTCGAGATGGCTCGGGTTCGGTGCCAGGCTCAGGCCGACCTTGGATCCCTTGCCCGTGGTGACGATCGAATCAAAGCCGAGATGGTACTTGACGTCGCCATCTCCCAGCTCCGAATTCGGAACGAAATTTTCGGCGAACTCGTTGAAGACGAATTCGTAGTCCTTGCCCAGAATGTTGGCCAGGACATTGAGCCGTCCGCGGTGCGCCATGCCCATGACAATTTGTTCCACGCCGTGGCGCGGACATTCCTCGACGATTTTGTCGAGCATCGGGATGACCGTTTCCCCGCCCTCAAGCGAGAAGCGTTTCTGTCCCACGTAGCGGGTATGGAGGAACTTTTCGAATAGCTCGCCTTCCAGCAGGTGCGAAAGCACGCGCTTCTTCTCGGCATTCGGCAGGACGTCCTTGTGGAGGCGTCCCGTTTCGATGCGGTCGCGCAGCCAGCGGCGGATCGAATAATTCTCGATGTGCATGTACTCGATACCGACGTTGCCGCAATAGGTGGCACGCAATAGGTCGATGATCGTCCGCAGCGTCATCTTGGAGAGTTGGCCGGCCCAATAGATTTCAAATTCACTGTCGAGATCGGCCTCCGTGAGCTTCACATAGTCGAGGGTCAACTCAGGTGCCTTGCGCTTGATGAGGTTGAGCGGATCGAGCTTCGCCTCATGATGGCCGACGCGGCGATAAGCACTGACCAATGCGTCGACCCGGGACTGTTGCAGCTTGTCGTGATCGCTGGTCGGACCGGCGGGAGCCGTCTTGGCCTTGCCCGCTTCGCCCGTGCGCTTGGGCAATTGCTGGCAACCGAGCTCAAACCCGGAGAAGAAAGCATTCCATTGGGCATCGACACTCGCGGGGTCGCGCTTCCATAGAGTGTACAAGGCATCGAGTTCTGGGCCATTTTCGGCTGAGGCGGCGTTGGCGCGGGAAACGCCGTTGGTATCCAAGGTCAGGTTGACCCCGTTGGGCATGACGGTCATAGGGTTGTTAATCGTAACGCTTTTGGAACCTACTGGCAATATCGGTGATGTAACAGGTTCCAATTCAGGGGTTTTGGGTTTGAGAAGACGTCAGAGGGGCGGCGAGTTGCGGTGGGAATGTGGTGGTATCTATTAACTGAGACTGCCGGGCCCCTTTGGCTGGCTGCCACACCAATGGCTGAGGCAAGGTTGGAGGTACCACCCGGTAAAAGCGCAGACCTTCGATGTGATCCGTTATCTGTTTCAGCGGATATATGCCATAGGCGGGATTCCGCGCCGGGTCCCGGATGAGGTAATCCCAGCCCTGTTTGCCAACCACAACGACGAAATGAGGCGTTCCACGCGGCAGTTTGAGCCGGACAATCACCGGATTTCCCATCAGCAACTCGTGGTCAAGCAATGCGTAGCTCGGAATGTCCTCATAGGCCTTTTCGACCTGGCGGAACGGAGCCGTCTCCGCCGCCTTCTCCCAGTAGACATAGCCGTTCGGCGTATAACCCTCGTGGGCGTTGAGGTACTGGTTAAGCCGCTGCGGATCGATATCCACGCCGTAGGCAGAAAGCACCATCGCCGCCGACGTGATCGCACAACCGGCCTGCCCGATTGTATCGTAGGTCGGACCGAGCAATTCAAACGACCAGCGGGGATCACCCTGCTGGAAGGCAGGGACGGGAATCTCGACGCGGTTCACGAAATAGCGCCCGCCGCTCGATGAAATAACGTGCTTGTACTTCCAGTGTTCCGGCACGCCAAAATAGAGCGCCGCCGCGATGGCCAGTCCGCCGGCCCACAAGATAAAACGACCGAAGCCTGATCCGCCTCTTTGCACGCGCAGACGCCGTTCATTACGGCGGTAAACAGCGTTCAGTCGGGCCAGCGGGACCGGGTGGGCGGGCATCCACGAATTTAACGTGTCGCGGCCGGGAAACAAGCGCGCGCTATCAGATATAAGATGCCCTGTCAGGGTTACTATCGGACAAATAGCCGTCTAATTATCGCCGGTCCAAACAGCCGCAGCGTCAAAGGCACCACCGCCCTTCCACACAAGAGGTTTACTCTCCGCCTGTCTTGTTGTAAGATCGACCCTCCCCCTGAAAGGACCTTATGACGTTTAACCTGGAAGATGTACGCATTCGCGCCGTGGAGCCGCTCCTCAGCCCGAATGAATTGAAGAAGACGCTCCCGCTTCCGCCGGAAGTGGCCGAGACGGTCGCGCTCAGCCGCGTTCAGGTCACCGAGATCATCCAAGGCCTGGGCAAACGCTTCCTCGCCATCGTGGGTCCCTGTTCTATCCACGATCCCGAGCAAGGCCTCGTCTACGCCCGGAAGCTCGCCAAGGTCAGCCGCGAGATCGAGAAGGAAGTCCTCGTCGTCATGCGCGTCTACTTCGAGAAGCCCCGCACCACCATCGGCTGGAAGGGCCTCGTCAGCGATCCCGATCTCGATGGTTCGGATAATATCGCCAAGGGCCTGAAAGTCGCCCGCTCGTTCCTGCTCGAAGTCGGCAAGCTCGGCCTTCCTGCCGCCACCGAATTCCTCGATCCCATCGTCCCGCAATACATTGCCGATCTCGTCTCCTGGGCTGCCATCGGCGCCCGCACGACCGAGTCCCAGACCCATCGCGAAATGTCGAGTGGCCTCTCCATGCCGGTCGGCTTCAAGAATGGCACCGACGGCGACTACCAATCGGCGCTCGACGCCATGCTCTCCGCCCGCTCGCCCCATTCTTTCCTGGGACTCTCGCCGGAAGGCCACGTGAGCATTATCCGCACGCAGGGGCAGCCTAACGCGCACCTCGTGCTGCGCGGTGGTCGGCTTCACGCGAATTGCGATCCCGCCACCATGACCGAGGCGCTCGCCAAGATGGCCAAGATGGGGCTCAACACCTCGCTCCTCGTCGATTGCAGCCACGCCAACTCCAACAAGAAGGCGACCGCCCAGCCGCAAATCTGGAAGGACATCCTCCAGTTCCATCTCGAAAAGGAACCGCGTGTTTTCGGTGCCATGCTCGAGTCCTACCTTGAGACCGGTCGTCAGGACCAGGTCGCGGGCCAGCCTCTCAAGCCGGGACTTTCCATCACCGATCCCTGCCTCGGCTGGGACGAGACCGAAAAGCTTCTCCTCGAAACCGCCGAACAAATCCGGCGCGAGAAAAAATAAGTTCCACGCCAATTTGGGAAGCACGAAGGCCATGCCCGACGCCATTTCTTTCCGACCCCTCAGCCGCGCTGATTTTCCCCAGATCCAACGCTGGCTGGTGGAACCGCACGTGCTGATCTGGTGGCGCGATGGTCTCGACCTTGCCGGTGTCCACGCCAAGTACGGTCCGCGTGTTGACGGCACCGATCCCACGCATGTCTACATGATCGAAATGGAGGGACGGGCGGTGGGCTGGATCCAGTGGTATCTCTGGGCGGATTATGCGGCGCACGGGCAACAGCTCGGTGCGACTCCAGGATCGGCCGGCATCGACCTGGCGATTGGGGAGAGGAGGATGACGGGCAAGGGACTGGCGCCGGACGTCATTCGTCTATTTCTCGCCCAAGTCGTCTTCGCCAACCCGGATGTCACCGCCGTCTTCGCCGATCCGCTCGAGAATAATCTCCGGTCCCTGCACGCCTTCGAAAAAGCCGGCTTTGCCGTCGAGCGCAAGGTCAAGCTGGAGGGCGAGAAGGTCCAGCGTTGCGTCATTCGTCTGGACCGCCCGCAAGGGTGAGCCGTCGAGCGCTCTATTTTCCGCTGGGCGCCTGCGCTGGCGTGCTCTCGACGCCGGGCCGCAGGCGTAGATCTGCCGAGAGCAGATACAACACCATGGAGATCAGGACAAGGACCGCCACCGCGTAATAAAACCAGTTGTGGTGTCCCGGTTTCCAACCGTTCGATTTTGGGGACTCCTCGTGGTGGTGGTGATGCCCCTTGTTGTCGTGATGATGATGCTGGCTCATGATGTGTCTCCTTTATTGCAGAGATGATGCGATACGGACAATGGGAATCTTGAAAGCGCCTATTTTGATTTTTGACGGAGAAAGCGAAAGAAGAGGTAGATAAGGCAGGCGTTGATGAGGCCGCCAAACGCGAAAACAAGCAAAGGCGGACTGCCTCCGAAATGTTTATGGTGTTCGATGGATAAAATGCTCCAGGGCATGCTCAATATGGCTGCAGGCAGTTCGGAGTATTCATTCCTAGCATAATTCCTAATTGGCCCGTGGTCGCTGCTTTCCAAGGTGTATCCTCCAATTGGAGAAAGATCCGCAAGGCATCCGACGACCACCAAGACATAAAAGATGAGGACAACCAACACGGCGTAACTGAAAAAGAGGCGCATGGAGATAGCTTCTCCTCCAGCGTAACCGCTGGCATGGCGGATCAAAGCCAAATTGGACAAGGCTGGATTCCATCCCGGACTTGTCGTCCCCCGGATTCGGCGTAACTATGGATGGGCATGGCATCCTTCTCCTGGCTATGGGGCAATTGGTGGGGCCTCGTGCCTACTCCTTGGGTCAGCATGGTCCTGGCCCTGATTGCCGTGGTCTGCGGCGTCATCGTTGGTAGTGAGCGCCAGCATCGCGAAAAACCAGCTGGGCTCCGCACATTGACGCTCGTCTGTCTTGGTTCGGCGGTGTTCACCATGATGTCATTCGCTTTCACCAGCACCACGGGAGATTCCGGGCGTGTCGCTGCGCAGATTGTCACCGGCATTGGTTTTCTTGGGGCTGGCGTGATCCTGCATGGTCGGCGTGTTATCAGCGGAATGACCACCGCCGCTCTGATCTGGATGACCGCGGCCATCGGCATGACGGTGGGCGGTGGATTCCCATTGGCCGGGTTGGGCTTGAGTTTTCTCGTCGACCGGATCCTCGTCGGTATTTTCCTCTACGAAACCCGGTGGCATCCCGACTTGCGCAATGTTCGCATCGTCCTCGATTTTTTGCCCCGGAATGGATTTACCCGCATTCGCCTCGAGCGGGTCTTGGTCAACTATAACGTGACTGGCGTCGCGGCCGACTGGTCGGTGCCCACGCCCGAGACCGCTCGTCTTACTCTTGATGTTCATCTGGCCCGGGTGCATCTCTACGAGCTCCTAGCTGAGTTGGCCGATGTGTCCGACGTTATTTCCATCGAACAGACTTCCAACCTCTGACCCTGTCCTCTTTATGAAAATCAAAAAAAAGAAAATCACCAAGTTTGCGCGGATGTACCAGGTCGACAAACCCTCCAAGTTCCGCCTCAAGGACGTTGACCCCGGCGACACGAACATTTTCAAGTCAGTCGATTTTGCCAAGGAACGCCTCGCCGACGGCATCAAGTTGTTATGTCGCTTACAGGAGAAACTTTACGCCCAGGACCGCTGGTCGGTTCTCCTGATCTTCCAGGCGATGGACGCAGCTGGCAAGGACGGCACCATCAAGCATGTCATGTCCGGCATCAACCCGCAGGGCTGTCAGGTCCACTCTTTCAAGGCCCCGTCGGCGCTCGATCTGGATCACGACTTCCTCTGGCGCTCCAACATCGCCCTGCCGGAGCGGGGCATGATCGGCATCTTTAACCGCAGCTATTACGAGGAGACGCTCGTCGTGCGCGTCCACAAGGAAATGCTCGCCGCCCAACACATTCCCAAGCCACTTATCACGAAGCATATTTGGAAGGAGCGTTTCGAGGACATTAACGCCTACGAGCGCTACCTTTCCCGCAATGGAGTGATCATTCGCAAGTTCTTCCTGCACGTCTCCAAGGAGGAACAGAAAAAACGCTTCCTTTCGCGCCTCGACGAGCCGGCCAAGAACTGGAAGTTTTCCGGCGCCGACATGAAGGAACGCGGCTACTGGGACAATTACCAGGAGGCCTATGAGGACATGATCCGTCATACGTCCACCAAGGAAGCGCCTTGGTCCGTCGTGCCCGCCGACAACAAGTGGTTCACTCATCTCGTCGTTGCCGCCACGATCATCGATGCCCTCGACGACCTTGGGCTGGAATTCCCTGCGGTCACTTCGGAACAGCGCAAGGCCCTCGATGAGGCCCGCGAAGTTCTTGAGGCCTAGGAGAGGTATAAGCCGCCGTCACACCCTGGGCGGCGGTGAGGAGCTAAACCCGTTGCAGAATAAACACCCCTGACGAAAAAAGAACTAGGGAGACGACAACTCTTCTTACCTCATCCGGCGAAGGCCGGGGAGGTCTTTGCCACCAACCGCAGCCTACTCGACGTAGCGGGTCATCCGCAGCGATTGCGATCGCCGGATGATCTCGTCCACATTGACGAATAGACGTGCCGTTTCAGTGGCCCCTTTTAGAATTTTCCGGACGGGCTTGTGCTCGCTCGTCTTGGAAGCATGTGACTCGGGTTTGGGTGTCATGGTCGACTCTTTTCAGCAGAGGTTATGCCAACACCAACCCTATAATTAAGACCCTATTTTTTTGTGCGCAAATGGCTCTTTTTTAACCACTTGTAAAACAACGCAATTCTCTTTTATTTACGTATAAATCGTAAAAATGTTAGGCCGGTTTCTCCGTAGGTGCGGTGCCGGACGATTTCCCAAAGCGACGCATTTTGCACCTGTCGTCCGGCATAATGTTCCCAGACGAAAAGACCATCCGGTGCGAGGTGGGGAACGATCTTCACCAGCAACGGATCGTCGTCGAGTGGCCCATTGCTCTTGAGATAAGGCGGATCGGCGAAGATGAGGTCGAATCGGTCACGCGGTGTCTCATCGAGATACGCGAGAACGTCGGCATGGCGGACATCTCCCTTGAGGTGACAATGAGTGAGGTTCTCCCGGATGCACTCCACCGCTTCCTTCTCCTTCTCGACAAACGTGGCCGAGGCCGCGCCACGGCTCAGTGCCTCGATCCCGAACGATCCGGTGCCTGCGTAAAGATCCAACACGCGTGCATCCGGCACCACCTCGGCCAGGCTGGAGAAGATCACCTGCCGGATCCGGTCCTGCGTCGGTCGCAACGCATGGCGCTTCGGCGATTTGAGGTGAAGGCCCCCGGCAGAGCCGGAGATGACGCGGAGAGGCATGGAGAAGTTTGGAAAAGGATTAACAAAATTAACCGGATTGGGAAAGCTTGTCGCCCGTTTGGTGGAATCTACGATGTCCGGATGGTAAAGGGAATCGCGATACTCGTGGTGGTATGGGCCGCGCTGCTGCTGACCGCCGAGGCCGGTCAGCCAGAGGAGAAGCCCGTGTGGAACAGCATCAAGGCATCTCTGATTTGCGAGACCTCGCCAGACCATCCTACGCATCTGCAGGTATATCTGCGGTTGATTGATTACGGAGGCGGAACGACGCGGTGGCTCGCGGATCCCGACAGCGGAGTCAAAGCTGAGCTTTTGGGCCCGGACAGGAAAGCGGTTGCGGAAGCGCCAGGCACGCGGACGTTGACGTTACTCTCCTCTCCCACCGAGTTGGTCTTGCCCGGTGATTCGAGACTGGATTTGCTCATCTCGCACGATTGGATGATAAATGATCCGGCGGGCGGCTATGTGCTTTCCATCGGAAGCCACCTTTGGTTCATCCCCCAGGACAAGATATCATCCTATGAATTGCACGTTCGGTTTCCCGGGGTGTTTCCGGTACCGGTGAAGGATTCTCCGGAGGAGCTCAGAAAGCCAAGGTTGTTGTTTGAGGTTCCGCCCCGGAAGATTGTTATTTCGACGACCTCCCAGTGAGGAGTGAAGGCATCACGACTTTCGAAACTCGCGGACAATGGGTGGGCATGACATGGTCCGGAGGCTGATCCTTCGACAAGCTCGGGATAATGGCGCTAATCCCAAACCAACGTCGCACACGGCTTGTCCGGCGCCGTGTCATGCAACCGCACAGAAGCCCGCTCCTTTTCTTTCAGCTTGTTCCCCACGGCGGTGCGGGCGTGGAGGGGGCTGTTGCAGTCGGCGCTGAGATGGCCGAGGTAGAGGTCTTCCATGATGTCGGTCACCACTTCCGCGGCGACTTCGGCTGCCGCTTCGTTGGAGAGGTGCCCGTGCCGGGATAGGATGCGCTGCTTCACCGACCAGGGGCGTTTCGTATCTTCCTGGAGGAGTTTCAAATCGTGGTTCGCCTCCAGCACCAGCGCACGGGCCTGGCGCACCCGCTCAATCACGAGCTTGGTCGCATAGCCGAGGTCGGTCAGGAAGCCGATATTCCCCAGCGCGTGGTAGAACATGAACCCGACCGGGTCGTAGGCATCGTGCGGCACCGAGAAGCTATTGATTTTGAGGTCGGCCAGTTCCATCGTCGCGCCCGACTCGAACAGCCGCCACCCGGTATAAGCAGGCATGTCCGGCTGCAGAAATTCGGCGGTGAGACGGTTGCAATAAATCGGGATGCGATGGCGTTTTGCAAGGACCGGCAGGCCGCAGACGTGGTCGCTATGCTCATGGGTCAGGAAAATCGCCTTCACGTCGCTGATCGATCGGCCAATGGAGGAGAGGCGCAGTTCGATCTGTTTGCCGCTGAACCCGGCGTCGACCAGGATGGCCGTATGGTCGGTCTCGAGAAAGGCGCAGTTGCCGCTGCTGCCGCTGCCGAGAATGGTGAAACGCAGCATGGATATCTATCGTGTTTTGAGGAGGAAAAGGCAAGCGGTAATCCCCGCTGCGCTCCGGTAAAAGTTTCGCGCGAAGCACCTGCAGTTCACGAAAGGAAAAGATGTGCCGCGATCCCTTCGGCTTGCGGAAGAGACCGGTGATCGAATACGCTTGTCGCAGTTATCCGTGCCACAAAGGAACAAGGGGAAGACTCTTTCACGATGAATATGGTTATCTCGTGTTAAGAATGGCACGAAGAATGCTTGCGTATATTCCCTAGAGGGGTAACATAGTCCCGTGGCTGGCATTGGACTACATCAAAATCTTTCGCTCGGGCAGACCCTCTCGCCCCAGATGCAGCAGTCGCTGCAATTCCTTCAGGCTCCTGCAATGGAGCTTCAATCGCTCGTCCAGCAGGAGATCGAGATCAATCCCGTCCTTGAGGAGACTCCCGAGGAAGCCAAACCCGAGGCCGATACCACCGAGGATTGGGACAAGCAGATCGAGGAGCTCCGCCAGAAGGACGAGGAGTGGCGCGAATATTTCTCCCAGAGCAACACCCAGGGCACCAGCTATAACCCCGAGGCCGCCGAGCGCCGCCAGTTCCTTTTCGATTCCCAAGTCGAGGCCCCCCATCTCTCCGATCACCTGCTGCGCCAGCTGACGCTCGCCACCAGCAGCCCGGATATGATCAAGGTGGGCGAGGAGATCATCGGCAATCTCGACGACGCCGGCTTCCTGAAAATCCCGCTGGTCGAGGTCGCGCAATCGGCCCAGGTCGACTACGCCATCGCCCAGTGCACGCTCGACTTGATCCAGACCTTCGATCCCGTCGGCGTCGCCGCGCGCGACCTGCGCGAATGCCTTCTCATTCAGATCAACCGTCTCGGCAAGAGCGGGGAACTCGAGTACGAGATGGTCTCGCAATATCTCAACGAACTCGGCCGCAAAAAATATCAGGACATCGCCCGCGCGATGAAGGTGCCGCTGGAGCGCGTCCAAAGCGCCGCCCAGTTCATCGCCACCTTGCAGCCGCGCCCCGGTTCCAGCTTCAGTTCCGACGACAAGCAGAACATCGTCCAGGCCGAGCTGGCCGTGCAAAAGAATGGTGACGACTGGATCGTCGTGATGAACGAAGATCCGGTGCCCCGCCTGCGAATCAGCGACACCTACAAGGACCTCCTCGTCAACAACGGCCACGACGCCGGACTGCGCGAGTACCTCAAGGAAAAGATCCGCGCCGGCAAGTTCCTCATCAAGTGCCTCCACCAGCGGCAGCAGACCATCTTCAACATCGCGACCGAGATCGTGAAGCGCCAGCGTGCCTTCTTCGATCAGGGCGTCGCCCATCTCAAGCCGCTCACGATGAACCAGGTCGCGGAAGTCGTCGGGGTCCACGAAACCACGGTCAGCCGCGCCATCGCCAACAAGTACGTCCAGACGCCCTACGGCCTGTTCGATCTCAAATACTTTTTCACGCCTGGCTACCAGACCGCCTCGGGCGAAGTCATGTCCAATACCAGCGTGAAGGACGCCATCGCGGATTTGATCGAGCGGGAAAGCTCCAACAAGCCACTCTCCGACCAGGAAATCGTCAAGATCCTCGGCGAGCGCGGCATCCCGCTCGCACGCCGCACCGTCGCCAAGTACCGCTCCGAGCTTGGTTTGCTTCCGTCAAATTTGCGCCGGAGCATGTAGGCTTTCGCCTTACCCGCGTCCTCGTTTTCGTGTCGGGGGCACCACTGCCTGCTGCTGCAACCGGTACGCTCGCGGTGTTGAACCGTATCGTGCGCGAAAGAGCCGATAGAAGTGCCCCAAGTTTTCCAATCCGCAGTCGAGGGCGATCGCCACGATATCCTCGTCGCTTGTCGCCAGCCGGTCCGCCGCGTGCGACATCCGCGCGTCGTTGATGATGTCGGTTGGGGTCCGATTCAGGTGCCGACGGAACTCCCGCGCGATATGCTCCGGGCTCCGGCCCGCCAGGCGCGAGAGCGCCGGCATTCCTCCCGCAAAGTTCCGGTTTGTCCCGATCTGGGTACACGCTTCGCGTAACCACGACGGTGCTGCTTTCAGCCCGGCATTGAAACGGTCTGCTTTCAACAAGGCGAGGACACTGAGCAAAAAAGTCTCCGCCTGCAGCCGGTCCCGCAAGCCCGAACGCAGCAAGCTCGCCGCCTGCCGGATGGCGGTCAATTGGTATTCATCCAGCCGGTAAATCCGATCCGATAGTGACGGCTCCGAGAAGAAAACGGCTGCTCCATTGAAGTACCGCTGCCGGACATGCGTCCACACCCGGGAATGAAAGGCAAAGTTCACGATCCGCAACGGCTCGCTCTTTCCTCCGGTACTGAAAGCGTGGGTGTCAGGCGCGCGGATCAACACCAGGTCGCCACTGTGCAGCGGGACGGCCCGTCCGTTGATCCAGTGGATGCCTTCGCTTTCCTCCACCCAAAACAGCTCGTGGAAATCGTGATCATGCGCTTCCCCCGGTTCCCGTTGGGCGAGATCATGATGCATGTAAGTGCAAAAGTGACCGGGCGGAAGATGCGAGAGCGACAAAGTCGGCATCATTTAAACGTAAGAAAATGTCAGAAAAGGACAAGAAGTTAAGCCTGACAACGTCCTAGCGTGAACTCATCAGGCAGGATCCTCCCCGGGGCCCGCTTTTCATCCTCAACCTCTGAAAAATCCTCATTCCTCCTCTCGTTTCCCATGAATAAGAAAGTCAAATTGGCCATTATTGGCGCTGGCGGCATCTCGGGTGCTCATGCTGGTGGTATTCTCAAGCATCAGGATAAAGTCGAATGTGTCGCTCTCTGCGATGTCTCCGAGGCCAACCTCGATGCGCGCTCCAAGCAGCTCGGCAACAACCCCGCCCGCTTTAACGACTGGAAGGTCATGCTGGCCAAGCTGGGTGATCAGATCGACGCCGTCGATATCTGTCTTCCGCATCATCTGCACGCCCAGGCGATTTTTGACGCCGCCGCTGCGGGCAAGCACATCCTTTGCGAGAAGCCGATGTGCATCAATCTCGAGGAGGCCGACCGCATTGTCGCCGCGGTCAACAAGGCCGGCATTATTTACATGTCGGCGCACAACCAGCTTTTCACGCCTGCCGTGCAGGAAATCAAGCGGATGATCGACGAAGGCGCCGTGGGCAAGGTCCGTTGGATTCGCTCACAGGACTGTTTCCTCGCCGGGGGAGGGGCCGCTGGCGGTGCGTTCAAGGGAGCCTGGAGGGCCAACCTGAAGTTCCAAGGCGGTGGAGAGTTGATCGATACGGGCTACCACCCCAGCTATCGCCTCATGCACCTCGCTGGTGCCGATATCGCCGCCATTCGCGGGACCATGGGCCGCTTTGAGCAACTCATCGAGGGCGAGGATACCGCCAGCGTCCAGGTCCGATTTGCCAATGGCGTCATCGGTGAAATTTTCACTTCGTGGGCCTTCAGCCGCCCTTACGGCACGCACGATCTTCACGTCATCGGCGATCTCGGCGAAATCTTTGGCACCGGCAGCCAGCTCTATTATCTTCCGCGCGGCTTCAAGACGCCGTCGGAAAAAATCCTGCGTGAAGTCGATACCTTCTCCGACCAGATGAGCCACTTCGCCGATTGTCTCCTCAAGGAGGCCAAGGTCCCGCACGGTCCCGAGGAAGGCCGCGAAGTCCTCAAGATCATCCTGAAAGCCTCGGAGAACGCCGAAGGCTGGCAGAAAACCGCCCGCAACTTCTGATCACTAATTCCATGACCACCACCTCCATGACCCCCTCCCCCTTAATCGCCCGGACACGCACCGGCAACTTCCCCATCGGTTTTCGCCGCATGTGGTTCGAGTGGCACAAAGACCTGTCCGCCTTGCTGACCTGGGCGAAGGAAAACGAAATCGGCGTCATCGACCTCGGCAACGACGCCGACCAGTCTGCCGCTATCGCCACCAAGCATGGCTTCAAGCTCGGCTCGGTTGATCTGCGTGAATGGAGAGGCATGCTCTCGCCCGACAAGAAAGTCCGCGATGAAGCGGTCGCGAAAAACAGTGCCTACGTCAAGGCCTGCGCTGCTTTCGGCCCGATGAATCATTTCACCGTGATGCTGCCGGAGAAGCCTGAACTCAAGCGCTCCGAGAACTTCGGCTACATGGTCGAAAGCTTCAGCGAACTCGCCCCTGTCCTCGAGGCCCACCAAGCCAAAATCGTCATCGAAGGTTGGCCCGGGCCCGGTGCCCTGTGCTGCACCCCTGAAGGCTACGGGGAATTCTTCAAACAATGTCCGTCGAAGGCGATGGGCGTGAATTACGATCCTTCTCATCTTCTCCGCATGGGCATCGATCCGCTCCGCTTCCTCCACGAGTTCGCGGACCGCGTTCATCACGTGCATGGCAAGGACACGGAACTCATCGATGAGGGCCTCTATCGTTACGGTAACGCGCAGGAGCCAACCTTCGGCAAAACGCACGGCTTCGGTTCCATGCACTGGCGTTACGCGATACCGGGTCACGGTGCGGTACGATGGGCGGAAATCTTCCGTATCCTCGCTGGTGCAGGCTACAAAGGCGCAGTGTCCATTGAACTGGAAGACGAGAATTTCAACGGGACCGAAGAAGGCGAAAAAGCGGGCATTCTCCACGGTCTCCAGTTCCTGAAGAGCTGCTAGCCGTTGAGCCCATTTTCAGAGGTAAAGCAAGGCCAAAAATCGGAGAAATTATTGAGTCTTTATCCATTCGAATAAATGGTTTATTTCATTAGAAATTTAGCTTTTCGAGAGCCTGATTTGGTGTAACTAAGAGGCCACACATATGAAAAAACTACTCCTTGTTACAGCGGTCTTGATTTCCTTAAGCGGAATGGCGGCCCTCACTGCGAACGACAGCCCCGATTCCAATAAGTACCATCTGACCACCGTCAAGTGGATCGAAGGCATCCAGAACGGTCTCGATAACGACAACAAGTACGTCGTGCTTGAAGGCAAAGTCACCAAGCAACTCGATGACGATTCCTACCAGTTCTCCGATGGCACCGGAACGATCGAACTCGATTCCGATATCCAGCTTCCTGTCGGCAAGAAGATCATCGTCCGCGGCGAAGTTGACCAGGCGTTCCTCCACATTGGACCGCTGGAAGTCAACGTCCAGAGCTGGCGCAAGGATAACTAAGCGTCGATCTTTCGACCTTTTGCTTCGTTCCAAGGCGCGCCCAGAGGGTGCGCCTTGGACAAGCCAGTTTCTTCAGAGGGCCTGACTCTGTTCCGGCAGTAATTTTGATGAAGACCGCCCTCCTCATCGCTTTCGCGGTTCTTCCAGGCATGGCCTGCGCTCAAAACAGTCCGACAGCTCCCGGTACGGCAAGTTCCCCAACCGCAGCGGAGCATGCCACGGTGCCCGATCCGGCGCAGGAACTCGCCACCATGACTGAGCGGCTCAAGCTCACACCGATCCAGCAGAACGAAATCAAGCCAATCCTTGTCGCGGAGGCGGACAAACGGAAGGAGATCTTCAACGATAAGAAGCTCACTCCCCAGCAGAAGCATCAATTGATTGGCGCGATCCATCGCATCGCTCTCGAGAAAATAAAGACCGTCTTCACCCCCGAACAGATCACTCTGATCGAGCAGGGAATGAGTCATCCGGCTCCAGGCGCGGCTCATCTGGAGCCGACGGCCAAGTAGGAAAGGATTCAGCGCTCGCGGCGATCCATGACTGCCGTTGCGGGCCTACTTCTTCTCTGCCACCAGCAGCGACGAGACTGACGCCACGAATTTATACCCACTGCCGAACGGCAATGGCTCATGGGAGCTTCTCTTGTAGTAGTCCGCCAGGTCCGATTGGTAATGCTCTTTGAAGAGCGGGATCGGTCCGGTGTAGTTGCCGTAGGCGGTCACTTCCCATTCCTTTGGCTCGAAGTACTTGAACGGAATGCCGGAATCGTCCTCCACCACACCCTTGCTGTCATCGAGGATCGCATTGCGGATCGTGGAGAAATAGTCCTCATAAAGTAGGTACGATGCGGCCTTGAGATAAGTCACTCCAGGTGCGAGGCGACGCATCAGGTGGGTGAAGCCCGGGTTTTCGCGCTGCCCATCGTTGCTAAGATTGGTCTGGAAATAGAGCACCGTGCGGCCGCCGTCATAGGTGATCTGCACGCCCGGCGCACCGGAACCTCGCTTGCGCACCGTGCCGTCTGAAGCCAGCGACACGTATTGCAGGCTATCGATGGTGTAACCTTGGCGGGCGATGAACACCACCATGGCGGGTAGCAGACCGTTCACCATTTCGTTATTGAAGTCGTTTTGCATGTCCTTCGTCTTGAAGAAGCTGGCCGAGAGAATGGTCGACAGGGAGTTCTTCACCTCGCCGAGATAGTTGTCCAGTTTGCCCTCGCTCTGCAATTTCGCCAGGTCAGGCATCGTTCCGACCGGTTCCAGCCCCGCCATCAAGAGCACCTTGGAATTCGGGAAAAGCGTATCGGCATAAAGAACATCCGGGCCGCTGAACGGATAGAAAACATTCGGAGAGCGCACGCCGCCAAGCGCACCGCCGGCCCAGCTCCGCATCGCGCTCAGCCGGACACGGTTCATATAGCTCCAGCGACCGTCCAGCCAGGATGCATAATTCTTCCAGTCGGAAGTCGATTCCCACGAACCCGAGGAACTCTTGCCCGCCAAGCCGCGCGCGGAAGCGTTGAGGCTTTCGGCATTCTCCAGCGGCACTACGGGTGCGAGGGGAGAGTCTTCCGCCCGGGAAGGAGCGGCCAGCGCCAGCATGAGGGTCAGGACGATAAGGGGGAACCGCGACAGGTGGGGAGGGATCATAAAAGCGATTAGGTTGAAGTCTCGAGCAAGGGCGCAGTCTCCGGGGCAGCTTCTCCGCGGAGTTGGTCCTCCGGCACATTACGGCTTGCCCAGAGGTAAATCGGAATGCCAAGGAGGACTGTGGCCCCGCCGATCAGGGTCTGCGTCGGAAAATAACTATAGTTCTCATATAGACAGAAAATCGTGACGCCACCAAAAAGAGTAGGGGTGAAGGGATAACCCCAAGTCCGATACGGACGGGGCAGGTCGGGTTCACGGAAGCGCAGGACAATGACGCCCAGCACGGTTAGCATCGACCAGAACCAAAGAACCGAGCTCACATAATTGACGATCTCGTTCGGATTGCAAAAGAGGAAGGTGAATACAATGGCCGACTGGAAAAGCAGCGCCACATAAGGGACGCGTGTCGCGGTCGTGCGGCCAAAGAAGCTCAGCTTGGGATACGTCGTTCCCATCGCCTCGGTGACGCGGGAGCCGACCCACATCATGCCGCTCACATTCGCTACGAGACCAACACAGATCAGGCCACTGGTAATCCGGGCCCCTGCCTCGCCGAAAATCTGGACACCCGCAATGTGGGCCACGATCAGCTTCGGGTTGGCCAGCGCGGTGAGGGGCGTGGAGTACATGAACACCGCATTGACTGCCACATAAAGAAGAATGACAAAGCCTGTGCCGATCAGCAGCGCGCGCGGCAACGCTTTGCCGGGATTGCGCACTTCGTCGACGATATAAGCCGCCGCATTCCAACCCGAGTAGGAATACATCACCCAGAAGAGGGAGGAGAGGAAACATCCGCTGAAGAGGAGTCTCCAGTCGGCTTCGTGGGGCGTGAAGACAATCGGTTGCGGCTTGGAGGTGCTGAACCCGAAGACCACAAATGCGACCAGCAACAGTACCGTCATGGCCGTCGTCACCGCTTGAAACACCCCTGTGAAGCGCAGACTGCGCAGGTGGGCGACCGTCGCTCCGGCCACGAGCAGAAAGGCCATGATCTTGTCCCCATTGTTCGGCATCGCATGCGCAATGGCGGGGAAGGCCTGGCAGATGTACTGGCCGAACGCGAGGGCGCTGATCGCAATCGGTGCCGTGAACCCGATCGTGACCGAAGTCAGCCCCGTGCAAAAGCCAACCATCGGGTGATAGATGCGGGAGAGAAAATTGTATTCGCCTCCGGACCGCGGCAACGCCGTGGCCAGCTCCGCATAGCAAAGGGCCCCACAGAGAGCCAGGGCACCGCCGACCACCCACAGCATAATAATGGGGAACACGCTGTTACTCAGCAGAGACGTTCCGTTGGGGGCGAACCCGAGGATCTGAAAGCTTAATGCCGTGAAGACACCTGTTCCGATCATGTTGGAAACAACAAGCGCAGCGGCAGGTCCGGTCGAGACGGCTTGTTTGGCGGGGGCGGGTTTCACAGGAGGAACGAAAGATGCCGAGTCGCTGGGCTCACTTCAATTCTATTCACCAAAAAAAGTGGAGTTTTGACGCAACAACTGTAAGTAGTGCCCGTTCGACGTAAAACCCCGTGAATTTCTTCAAATAAAATTCAGGTATCGCGATCAAATGGTCATTTGGGATCCACGATTTGACTCAAACTTGATGTCTTCCAAAGGCACCTGCGTGTCCAACCCTGAACAGACAATTGCGAAATGAAAGGAGCACTGGATTGCAATCTGCCCGACGAATTTGAGGAGGCTTTCTCCTTCCAGCTAGCCGCGATGGCTTGTTTTAAATTTGTTACCTCTGAAGAGCACCCGAGCATCGGACTAGGTATGGAAGGTGCATCTCCAAGAGGCCATGAATAGTGAAAATAAGGAATTTACTCTTCCGAACTTTGAGGAGGGCCGATGAGCCTTCAGGAGCGCTGCTTAACCGGGCTCAAAGGGCTGGATTCGATTACGGGGGGAGGTCTGCCTCGTAACCGTCTTTTCCTGGTACAGGGTACGCCTGGCGTCGGCAAAACGACCCTTGCCATCCAATTCCTTCAGGAAGGGGCCCGCAAGGGAGAAAAAGGCCTTTATATCACCCTGTCGGAGACGAAGGAGGAACTGGAAAGCATCGCCACCTCCCATAATTGGAACCTGGATAACATTGCCCTTTTCGAATTGTCCGCAGTCGAGGAGCAACTGAAGGACAGCACCAGCAACACCTTCTTCCACCCGTCCGAAATCGAACTCGACCTCACCACCAAGGCGTTGGTTGAAGAAGTGGAAAAAATCAGCCCGGCCCGCGTGGTATTCGATTCTCTCTCAGAAATGCGCATGCTCGCGGAAACCCCCCTGCGCTATCGGCGGCAGATCCTGGAGCTCAAGCAGTTCTTTGCCGGGCGCAAATGCACCGTTCTGATGCTCGATGACTGTACCTCCGGGGCCAACGACCTCCAGATCGAAAGTATTGCCCATGGAGTCATCAGCCTCACATGCACCTATCCCGCCTACGGAATTTCCCGCCGGCAGATCAATATCCAGAAGATCCGCGGTGTTAAATTTCACGAAGGCAACCACGACCTTATCCTGCAAAAAGGTGGCATGGTCATTTTCCCCCGTCTGGAAGCGGCGCATCATCACAGCGATTTCGTTCCGGAGCATTTTCCCAGCGGCATCACTGAGCTCGACGCCCTGCTCGGTGGCGGCCTTGATCGCGGTACCAGCAACATGTTCATGGGGCCTCCGGGAACGGGTAAATCGACTGTCGCCATCAAGTTCGCACTTGTGGCGGCGGAGCGTGGCGAGAAAGTCCTGATGTTCATCTTTGATGAAACCCTGCGGACCCTCCTCTCCCGCGCCTCGAACCTGGGTATGGACTTGAGCCGCCATATCGAACAGGGGACCATCATCGTCCAGCAAATCAATCCGGCCGAAATTTCGCCGGGTGAGCTGGCGCATAAGATCCGGAACTCTGTCGTCGAGGACGAGGCCCGCATGGTCATCATCGACAGCATTAACGGCTACCTCAACGCCATGCCGGAGGAACATCTCCTGACCCTCCAGTTGCATGAGCTCCTTTCCTTTCTCAATCAACAAGGGGTCATTACCATCATGGTGCTGGCTCAGCAGGGAGTGGTCGGAAATATGCAGTCGGCTGTGGATCTCACCTACCTCGCCGATACGGTGATCCTCCTGCGCTACTTTGAAATCCTGGGGGCGGTGAAGCAGGCCATCTCCGTTATCAAAAAGCGTAGCGGTAACCACGAGCGGACCATTCGCGAGATCAAAGTCGGCCGCGACGGCATCAAGGTCGGAGAGGCTTTGAGCAACCTGCAGGGCGTCCTGACCGGCGTGCCGTCCCTGATTGAAATGAACCACCCTTCCTCCCGGAAATCCCAATAATTTCCATGAAATCCCTAGTCGCCAACTCGATGACGGTCAAATCGTTGCGTTCACCCTTAATTTCAAGTGGCAACCAGGCGGTGATCCTGATCCTGGCCCCCACTGGTCGGGATGCTCCGCTGACGGCGAACTTCCTCGGAGAATTCAACCACGATGTCCGCATCTGTTCCGACATGGCCGACCTTTGCGCGAAGGTCGGCGAAGAGATCGACCTGGTCATCCTCGCCGAGGAAACTTTGAACGTGAACTCGGTCCGGCTGCTCGTCGATATGCTCGCCCTGCAGCCGCCTTGGTCGGACCTCCCAATTTCCATCATCACCAGCGGAGGCGAGGCCAGCCAGGAAAGGTTGCGCATTCTCGATTCCATTGGGCCCCGCGGCAATGTTGCCCTGCTGGAACGGCCTTTCCGTCGCGGCACCCTCCTCAGCGCCGTCGATGTCGCCGTGCGTGCTCGGCGCCGTCAGTATCAGGTGCGTAACCTCCTCACCGAGGTCCGCGCCAACGAGGAACGGTTCCGTTCCATGGTCGATAACATCGCCCAGCTTGCCTGGATCACCGATGCCAGGGGCGGCATGGTCTGGTTGAACCGCCGCTGGTTCGATTATTCCGGGGCGGGCGAAGTCGCCATGCTGGGAAGCGGATGGCTCAGCTTGTGCCATCCGGACCACGCCGCACGGGTCGCCGAACACTTTCAGGAAAGCTTCAGCCTCGGCCACGACTGGGAGGACACCTTTCCTCTTCGCGGGCAGGACGGCAGCTATCATTGGTTCCTCTCGCAGGCCTTTCCCATCCGCGACAACAAAGGCGCCATCTTGCGCTGGTTCGGCACCAACACCGACATCACGGAACGAAAGGAAGCCCAGGCCCAGCTCGAGAAACTCGTGCAGGAAAGGACCCACGAACTCACCGAAACTAACGAGCAATTGGAAACGCTCGTGTATTCCATCGCCCACGATCTTCGTGCTCCACTCCGTTCGATGCAGGCCTTCGCCCGGATCCTATTGGATGAATATGCTCCGGGGCTGGATGACGAAGCCCAGGACTACGCCAAACGGATCGTTCGCGCTGCGGAGACAATGGACGCCCTGGTCCTCGATCTCCTGGCTTACGGAAAAGCCGCGCGTTCCGACATCACGCTCCAGTCGGTTGATCTCGAAAAAGCGTGGCAGGCCGCCCTGGCCCAGTTCGAACAGGAAATCGCCGAAAAAAAAGCCGTCATTACCACGGAACATCCGCTGCCCAGCGTCCACGCCAACGCCGCCAATCTCAGTCAGGTTCTGGCCAACCTCCTGGGCAACGCCTTGAAGTTTGTCAGTAAGGGAGCGACACCCGTGATCAAGTTCGGGGCGACGGAATCCGGTGGACGGATCCGGATTACGCTGGAAGACAACGGCATTGGCGTCGCCCCCGAATATCACGAAAAAATCTTCCGGGTCTTCGAACGCCTGAACAAGACCGAAAGAGAGGGCACCGGCATCGGTCTCGCCATCGTCCGCAAGGGAGTGGAACGCATGGGAGGAAAAGTCGGCGTCATCTCCAGAAAACCCGGCGAAGGCAGCATCTTTTGGGTTGAATTAGCCAAGGCTCCTGCCATTTCTTAGATCATGGAAGCTCCGGAACGCGTGCAGCATTCCCTTGTGGGGCGGACGGTCCTGCTGGTGGAGGACAACGAGGACGAAGTCTTCCTCATGCAACGCGCCTTTCGCAAGGCCGGCATCCAAAATCCCCTCAAGGTCGTCCAAAATGGGGAGGAGGCCATTGCGTATCTTGAAGGCCTTGGTCCGTACGTTGACCGGATTCTCTACCCTTTGCCCAGCGTGATTTTCATGGACTTGAATATGCCCAAAAAAAGCGGCCTCGAAGTCCTGCAATATATCCGGCAACACGCCACCCTGCGGGGCATGGCCGTCAATATTCTCACGTCTTCCGTTCGTCCCGCGGATATCGAGCAGGCCGCCCAAATCGGGGCCAACGCATACTTCATCAAGCCGGCGCAGATCGACAAATTCCAGGAGCTCATCCAAAGCTGGTACAGTCTTACCCGCTTCGAGGTCTATCCCGCACTCGAGTGACTGGAGTCCTCGAAAATACTCTGCAAGGTCCTCATTTTCGCTAACTTCTTCCCATGCTTGCCGAAATCAAAAGCGCCGTCGAATTCGCCCATCTCCTGCCCCGCTTCCGGGAGATCATTTCTGTTTTGCGTAAGCATGGCTTTGGTGATCTGCTCAAGCTGCTGGTCATGCAGAAGGTCATTGGCGCCGACGAAGCGGCCATGGAGGCGGGGGTGGCGCGGGAAGAGCGGCTTCCTGTTCGCATCCGCCTCGCGCTGGAGGAACTCGGACCGACTTTCATCAAGTTCGGCCAGGTCCTCAGTTCGCGCCGCGACCTGATTCCCGATGACCTTTATCTCGAACTCTGCAAGCTTCAGGACCACGTTCCTCCCTTCGACGGTGAGATCGCGAAGGACATCGTCGAGGCGGAACTCGGTCGCCCCGTAAAATCGCTTTTCGCCAGCTTCACTCTTAAGCCCGTTGCGGGCGCATCCATCGCGCAGGTCCACAAAGCCAAATTGCGCGACGGCACTCAGGTTGCCGTCAAGGTGCAGCGGCCCGACATCCGGAAAGTCATGGAGCTCGATCTGGCGATCCTGCACGAACTCGCCCAATTTGCCGAACAACACGTCACTGAAATCTCCGGCGCGAACCCGGTCGGGGTCGTCAAGGAATTCTCCACCACCCTCCGCAAGGAACTCGACTTCTCCAACGAGGCCGACAACGCGATCCGTTTCGGCAACCAATTCGAGGGCAATCCCCACATCAAGGTGCCGACCATCTACGGCGAGCTGTCCACCTCGCGCGTCATCACCATGGATTTCATCAGCGGCCTCAGTGTCAGCGATCCCGAGGCGCTCATCACGGCCGGCATCGATCCCGTCGTCCTGGCCGAAAACCTGACCGAGCTTATTTATCAGCAGGTCCTCGATTACGGTTTCTTCCATGGCGACCCGCATCCCGGCAATATGTGTGTTCTTCCCGGCGGTGTGGTTGGCTTGCTCGACTACGGCATGATGGGCAGCTTCACCCCGTCCTCACGCGCGAGCATCGCCCAGTTACTCGCCGGCCTGGCGCAGGAGGACCACAAGGCCGTCATGAGTGCCATGCTCGATGTCACCGAGGAACGCTACACCGACGAGCCTACCAAGATGCTCGCGGAGGTGGAGACCTTCAGCGAACTTCACCTCAGCCAGTCTCTCAAGGACATCAATCTCGGCAAGGTCCTGAACAAGCTTCTCGAACTTTTGCGCCACAACAAGCTGCGGATGAAGGGCTCGTTTTATCTCGGCATCAAGGCGCTCACCCAGGTCGAGGCCATCGGACGCGGCCTCGATCCCGACCTCAACTTCATCTCCCAAGGCGAGCCCTACGCCCGCCGCCTGATCGAGGACAAATACCAGCTGCCCCACATCTCGCAGGTCATCAAGCGCCTGTTGACCGGGAGCTTCGATTTCCTCGAGGAATTCCCTGCCGATTTCCGGAACCTCTACCAGCGCCTTAAGGCGGGAAAGATGAATATTCCGATCGAGCACAAGATCGACGCCAAGGGTTTCGATCCCATGCGCCAGACGTTGCACTCCATCGCAAATCTCATGGCTACCGCCATCCTGACGGCCTCAGTCCTCATCTGTTCCAGCATCCTGATCTTGGCCGCCGCGCCACCCGTGGTTTGGGGAATGTCACTCTTCGGTTTCCTCGGCCTGCTCTGGGGTGCCACCATGGGCCTGCGCCTCGCCATTCACGTCTGGCGCCACGGCGGACTTTAACGAATTCTCGTTCCCAAGTTGCACTTGGGAACACCCTGGCTTCTCCGCGAAATTATCTGCTGCTATTTCTTCTTCTTCGCAGCCTTTTTCTTCACGACCTTGGCTTTCACTGTCACGCGGACTTTCTTTCTCTTCGGCACCGACACCTTTGCCGTCTTCTTCTTCACTGAGGCGGTCGCTTTCTTGAGCGAGGCGGAGGCTTTTCTCACGGACGAAGCCGCCTGCTTCTTCACGGACGCGGAGGCCTCGTCGACCGAGCGTCTCAGCCGATTGGCGGCAGGTTGCACCTTTTCCTGCCAGAGCCGCCTGGCCTCGGAAACGATTTCCTGGGGCCCGGCAAAAGTCACGGATGTCGCGCCGTTATCCTTGATATTCAATCCCATCTTCAGTTTGTCCGACCCCGGAAACGATAGGTGCGAATCGACAATTTCCCTGACTTTCTTTACATGCGACGCCCTATCGGCCTTGCCGATCAGCCCGTTAAAATTTAAGGATAACGTGATCATACCTAAACATTCCCCACTCGAATGCTTTTGCAAGCGAGAGCGGTTAGGAGCGTTTCAGGATGGCTTCGATGAGCGTCTGGTCCAGTACCGCAATATCGACGGGTTTGAGCAGGTGGGAGTCGAAGCCGGCCTCCGCCGCGCCGCGGATATCCTGCTCCCGGCCGAGGCCACTCAGCGCGATGGCAATGACCTTGCGAAACTCCGGTTTCTTCCGGAGCTGCGTCATGAGTTCAAGGCCCGAGATGCCCGGCAAGCCGATATCGGAGATGATGATTTCGGGAGGAGCCTCCCGCTCAACAAGACTCAAGGCCTCTTCTCCGCTGGCAGCGGCGCTGACCCGGCATTCGCGTCGCAGGAAGAGTCGCTGCAGGGCTTCGCGGGTGTCAGCGGAGTCTTCCACCAGCAGCACGCGCTTGCCCCGTAAGAGGGCACGATTGGACGGAGTGGCCGGCTGGGCCGGGGGAAGTGGTTCGGGACTGTGCGTCGGGGAGGGGACTGCGCCCGGCTGGCGCGGCAACCAGAGAGTGAAGATTGCGCCCTGGCTGGGGCCGGGACTTTCGGCTATTAATCCGCCACCGTGCAATTCAGCCAGCGATCGCGCCACCGTAAGGCCAACGCCAAGGCCGCCGACGCTCTGGGTCTCGCGGGTGCGCGATTGGTGGAACATCTCGAAAATCCGCCCGATTTCCTGTGGGGTGAGCCCCGGCCCGTTGTCGGTCACCGAGAGACTCACTTTTTTGGCTGTGGCGACCAATCGCACCACGATCTTCCCTCTCTCTCCCGTATACTTGATGGCGTTGGAGACAAGGTTGGTGACGACTTGGGCAAGCCGCGTTGGATCAATCTCCAGTTCCACCAGTCCGTCGGCTGGGCTGAAGGTGACGTCCTGTTCCTTCTTTATCCACTCCGGGCGCAGGGGCTCCAGCGTGGCGCGGGCCCACTCGTTGAGATCGGTCCTTTCGCGCGTGAGCCGGAGCTTATTGTTCATCACGGCTGAGAGATCCAGTAATTCGTCGATCATGCGGGACAGCGCTCGGGCGTTGCGGTCGATGACGCCGACATTCTTCAACTGGGCGGGATCGAGCGCCGGGTCGGTCCCGAGCAGATGCGCGCAGGTAATGACCGGGGTGAGGGGTGTGCGCAATTCGTGGCTGAGCGTGGCAAGGAATTCGTCCTTGAGTCGGGCTGCTTCGCTGAGCTTCTGGTTCTTGTCCTCCAACTCGCGGGTCTTCTCGGCCACGCGGCCCTCAAGGCCGGCATTCGCGGTGCGGAGCGCCTCCTGCTGGTCGGAAAGCCGGGCATTCTTCTCCTCCAACTCCTGCTGATTGCGCTGGATGTTCTCCGCCATCGTGTTGAAGGTTTCGCCCAGGCTTTCGATTTCATCGCCGGATCGGAGCCGGACGCGGGCCGTGTAATCGCCACTCTGCATCCGTCGCACGGCGTTGGTGAGGAGCTGGATCGGGCCGATGATCGAGTTGGCCACGATGAGCTGAAAGAGAATAGTGACGAGGGAAACAGTGCCGACGCCAAACCACATCAGGGTCACCAGCCCATTCGCTTCGATTTCCTGCTGGTTTTGCAGGCCGACGAGGGTCGATTGTTCCTGTTCACGGACTTGTTTGGTGATCTCGTTAAATTCTTTCAGGACAGCGCGACTCTGAACGTTGAGGGGCCCGTAGTTGGGAGGAATGTAAGTGAGCGTTGGACGCGGTTTCAAGGTTTCATCCCCGATTTGGCTGATCCATTGCCGGGCCAGTTCACGGCGATGGGTTTCCCCGGGACTCGGCAGCAGGACCGCGGTTTTCAGCGAATCGAGATTGGCCAGTGCGGTGCCGCGTAACTGGGAATAGAGGGTCAGGTCCTGCGGATCGCCATTTTTCTGGTAGGCCCGCCGCATCGTATCCATGGCATCGAGCAGCGCGGGAAGGGTGTCGAGGCTGACCAGCACATTCTTCTCTGCATTGATGACCGGTGTGTAAAGCCGCACGCTGTTGAGCGACCAGACCAGGTAAAGCGCGAGCAGAAAGAGCAGCGTAAGGTGAAGAAACAACGACAGGACCAGGCGCCAAACCATGCGCACCTTGATTCGGGAGCGATTCGGGGAAGTCTTGCTCAAGCCCCTCCAGGCTAGCACGGCAGCGGCAGTCGCGTCCATTTGGTTGGCAGGATGTTCCAACGGAGCACGATACCCCAGTCAACCGGGAGAAGGGGCGAACCCAAATAGAAGCTTGGAATCGGGGGGGAGGGTGCCCAAAATCGCCCTCCTTACATGAAGCGTTCGTTCTGGTCACTGGTTGCCGTCCAAATTCAGGTTCTGCTGAATGATAATGCCGCCAAGCTGATGCTCATCACCTTGGGCGCGGCCGTTGCGCCACAGTTGTTTCCCGGCAATCCCGAGTACGCCGAGACGAGCGCCAAATTCATCAAGACCGTCCTGGCGGCCATCATCATCCTGCCCTTCGTCCTCTTTTCCCCGACGGCAGGGTGGATTTCCGACCGCTTCTCCAAGCGCAGCGTCATCGTCACCACCCTGTGGGCGCAATTTGCGGTCATGGGCCTGATCTTCGGCGCGCTCTATTTCCACTATCTGACGGTCGCAATTTTCGGCCTGTTCTTGCTCGGCGTGCAATGTGCAATCTTCTCGCCAGCCAAGCAGGGCATCATCAAGGAGATCGTCACCGCGACCAAGATCAGCGCGGCGGTCGGTATCGTCGAGGTGACCGCCATCGCGAGTATGCTGGTGGGCGGCCTCGCCGGTGGCGCGCTCTACGACGTCTGCTTCAGCAAGCTGGGTAATCCGTGGCATGCCGCCGACGTGACCATGGCGATCCTCGCCGTCTTGGCGTTGCTCTCATTAGTCGCCGGCTACCAGGTTCAACAAACCCCGGCCCACACCAACCAGCCGTTCCGTGCCGGCTTGCTCTGGGAGCATTTCGGCCAACTCCGCGACGTCTGGGTCAAGCAACCGATCCGTCTCTGCGTGCTGGGCATCAGTTACTTTTACGGGCTGGCCGGAGCGCTCTACCTGACCTTGTTCGAAGTATCGGCCTACGTGCACCAAAACGGCGTCGGGACCGCTTCCCAGACCGGCCTCTACGCCGCGACCCTCGGCGTGGGAATCATCTGCGGCAGCTTCCTGGTCACCCGCATGACCACGCATCAGGTCGAGATCGGCCTGATCCCGATCGGCTCCTGCGGCTTGATCGGCGGTGCGCTCCTCGCCGGGGTGGCTTATCCCAAGAGCGTTCTTTTCCTCGCCGCCCTTTTTGGCATGGGTCTCGCTGGCGCGCTTTTCGTCGTTCCGCTCAACGCTCACTTACAGGAACAGGTCGAGCCGGAACGGCGCGGGCGCATCATGAGCGCCAACAACCTGTTCGTGAATCTTTTCGGCATCGTCGCCGTCATTTTCCAGTACGTGATTTCCGCCAAGTTCGGCGTCTCCCCGCAGCACCAACTCCTCATCTATGCCATCCCGACGGCTCTTGTCACCGTCTACATCATTTACGTCACGCCCGAGGGCCTGCTCCGCCTCGCCATCGGCTTGGTGGGCAGGATGTTCTATCGGGTCACTCCGGTCGGAGTCGACGCCCTTCCCGCGACCGGCGGCGTTCTCCTGCTGCCCAATCACATTTCCTACGTGGACGCCGTCATCCTGCAACTCGCCTGCCCGCGTCCGATCCGCTTCCTCGTCTACGACCAGATCTATCAACATCGTCTGCTGCGCTGGGGCCTTGGCCTGCTCGGGGCGATCCCCATCAGCCCCAAAAAAGCCCGCACCGCCATTGAGGCCGCGGTCGACGCCCTGTCCAAGGGCGAAGTGGTCTGCCTTTTCCCTGAAGGCGCGCTGACCCGCACCGCGACGCTGCAAAAACTCAATCGCGGCTACGAGTTGATCGCCCGCAAGGCCCGCGTGCCCGTGATGCCGATCTGGTTGGAAAATGTCTGGGGCTCCGTCTTCTCCTACTATGGTGGACGCTTTTTCTGGAAGTTCCCCCGCGTCGTCCCCTTGCGGGTCTGGCTCTATTTTGGGCAACCGATGAGCGCCGCCGAAGCCACGCCTGAACGGGTGCGGCGTACTCTCTACGACATGGCGGAAGAGGCTTTCCAGGCCCGCCCCGAGCTCGTCTCGCACGTCGGCTGCGAAAGCATCCGCGGCCTGCGTAAAAAATTCCTCACTCCGGTAATTACCGACGCTTATGCCGGGAACCGGACCCTGACCGGCGGCAGATTGCTGGCGGTGAGCATCGCCCTGGCCTTTTGGCTCAAGAAAAACGTTCCGGAACGCCGGGTTGGCATCGTGCTGCCTCCGGGTATTGGCGCAACCATCGCGAACCTCGGCGTGATCCTGGCAGGCAAGATTCCCGTGAACCTGAATTTCAGCACGGGCCGGTCGTCCAACGAATCGGCCATGGCGCGGGCGGGCGTGCAACGCCTCATCACCGTCCCGGCGCTGGTGGAGCAAATCAAGGAATTCCCCTGGCTCGAAAACCGGATCGATATCGGTGAGTTGCTCAAGAGTTTCTCTCCCCTCATGCTGAAGCGCCTCTGGCTAACGTCGTGGCTTTTCCCCGTCCCCATCCTGCGTCGCTGGCTCGGCCTGCCCAAGCGCGGCGACCGCGAGGAAGCCGCCCTCCTCTTTACCAGCGGTAGCTCGGGCGAGCCCAAGGGAGTCGTCCTCACCCACCGCAACATCCTCGCCAACACGGCCCAGATCGGCGCCGTCCTGGGCCGGATCAACCTCGATTCCATTCTCGGTTGCCTCCCCGTCTTCCACAGCTTTGGCTTTACGGTGACGTTCTGGTGGCCGTTGTTGGGCGGACCACGCGTCGTCACCTATCCCAGCCCCCTCGACGCGCCCAAACTGGTCGAGACCATCGAGAAGCACAAACTGGAACTGCTCATCACCACGCCAACCTTTCTGCGCGCCTTCTTGCGCAAGGCCAAGCCCGAGCAATTGAGCTCCCTGAAAATGGTCGTCACCGGCGCGGAAAAATTGCCGCTCGACCTGATGAACGATTTTGAGGCGAAGTTCGGCATCCGCGTCAGCGAAGGCTATGGCATGACCGAGGCCTCGCCGGTCGTGGCGGTCAACCTGCCCGACGAACCTCCCTCTGCCATGAATCCCGACGGTGTCCTCGGCCGCCGTGTGGGCAGTGTGGGTCGCATGATGCCCGGCCTGACTGCACGCGTCCGCGATCCGGAGTCGGGCGAGGAATTGCCTCTCTTTCAATCCGGCATGCTTTGGCTGCGCGGCGCCAATCTCTTCGAAGGGTACCTGAAGGATACCGACCGGACGCAGGATGTCCTGCAGGAAGGCTGGTACAAGACCGGCGATGTCGGGCGTCTCGACGAGGACGGTTTCCTTTTCATCGAGGGCCGCATGACCCGCTTCTCCAAGATTGCCGGGGAAATGGTGCCGCATCTGACTGTGGAGCAGAAGATCGCCGAGGCCTATCCCCAATTGGGCCAGCATGAAGGCCAGGCCCTCGTCGTGACCGGGATTCCCGACGACAAGAAAGGCGAGAGTCTCGTCATCCTCTCCGTCGTTCCCATTGACCAGACCGAGCTGCGGAAAAAGCTGGCCGAGCTGGGCCTCCCCAATCTGTGGATTCCCAAGGTCATCAAGTTGGTTCCCGCCATTCCTCTCCTGGCCACGGGCAAGCTTGATCTGCGCGCCTGTCAACGCCTCGCGGCGGAAGCATCCTCGCCGAAGGAAGCGCCGGTCTCCTCATGAACATCCTCGGCGTCGGCATGGACATCGTCGAAACGAAGCGGATCGCGGAATCGATCGAGCGCTTTGGCGACCGCTTCCTGACGCGTGTTTTTTGTGACGGCGAGATCGCCTACGCCAGGAGCATGAAATTCCCGCCGCTGCACCTTGCCGCCCGCTTTGCCGCCAAGGAAGCAATCAGCAAGGCCTTCGGCACCGGTATTGGCCACCAGATGGGCTGGAAGGATCTCGAGATCGTCCGCGAACCCAGCGGCGCTCCCCGCGTCCAGTTGCATGGCAAGGCGGAGGCCTACGCGCAGGAGTTGGGCGTCACGGCGGTCCACGTCAGCCTCTCGCACACGACCGATTACGGGGCGGCGAGCGTGGTGATTGTGACGAAATAACGCGAAGTTATTCACAATCAGCGACTGGTGCTTGTTCCCGTCCGAAGCCTCGCTATGATGTGGGATTAGCGGGCGGCAACGCCTTTCCTGTCCATGAGCAAACACGTCGTTTTCGAGTTACATCCCGGCATCGTCCTCAAGGGACAGCTGAGCATGGCCAACGACATCGTGGTGACCGGTGTCTTCGAAGGCGACCTGACGACGCAGGGCCGCCTGACGGTGGCGGAAGGCGGCGTCGTTCGCGGCTCAATCGATGCAGGCTCGCTCATCCTCGAGGAAGGCAATCAGGTCGAGGCGAAAATCAAGGTCGGCTCGCAACCGAAGCGGAAGCCCGCGGAAGAAGTCCGCAAGGAACCAGGCGGCGAAAAGTGGTCCGGTCGCCTGAAGAAATTGAAGGAAATTGCCCTGGGGCGCAAATAACCATGAAAAAGCCCCACCTTCAGGAGGTCACCTGTCCCCACTGCCAGGCCACGCAGATGGAGCCCGAGGGCGCGATTTCCACCAATTGCCGCGCCTGTCGGCAGTATTTCAAGCTCGGCGGCACCAAGGGCCCCCGCACCGTCCGCACCCCGAAGGCGAACCGCGAGGTCTTTTGCGTCAAGTGCGGCGCCCCCAATCTCGTGGCCAGTGCCGCGCTTTCGACGCAATGCATCAAATGCTCCCACTACCTCGAACTCGGCGACAAGATCGTCAAGGGCGTCAAGGAAGGGAAGCTCTACGCCTACGACGACGTCATTTTTGCCGAGGGCTGTTTCTTCAAGGGCATGGAGGCCACGGGCCGCAAGCTCGAGGTGCGCGGCAAGGTCTTCAGCAAGTTGCGGGCGACGGAAGAGATTGTTGTCGTCGAGGGCGGCCAGGTTTCCGGCGAACTCCATTCGCTCGTGGTGCGGATCGAGCGCGGCGCCAAGGTCAAGGTGCAGACCCTCGAGTGCGCTCGTCTGCTCGTCAGCGGCGAAGTCGAAATTTCCGGCACACTCACCGCGACCGAGATCGTCCTCAGCGACGGCGCGACTTTTTCCGGTCGTCTGAACATCCCCGAGGCCAACCTGCGGGTCGAGACCGGCGTCGGCGCGCAATTCGATTCGATCACCTGCAATGAGATCACCATCGAAGGCAACGTGAAGTTGGTCCACTCCATTTCCGCGAAGAAAATTGTCGTCCTGGGTGCCGGCGTCCTTTTCTCGCCCGCCATCGGCGCTGCCCGCATCGAAGTCAGTCCCGGCGGCTCGCTCCAGGGCCGCATTGTCAAATTTGTGCCGAGGGAAACTCCCGTTGAACCTCCAACCGAGGCGCATCCGGAGGCGGAAGCCGCTTAGCTCAACTTCCCGTCGCGTGGGGATCGATAACGGGAAACAGCAGCTTGAATTTCGTCCCTTGGCCCAGCTTCGACTCAACCTGCACCTTGCCTTGGTGGTTCTCAATGATCTTCTTCACGATGGCGAGACCGATACCGGTGCCCGATTCCTTATAAGTAAGGAACGGTGCGAAAAGATTGTCGATCTGGTCCTGCGACATCCCCTGGCCATTATCACGGACACCAATGGCGATATGAGGCTTGCCGTCAAATTCCTCCGGCGAGGCACTGAGCCGTAGCGTTCCTCCTTTCGGCATCGCATCGGCGGCATTGAGAATGAGATTGAGCAGCACCTGCTCGACCTGCGGGCGGTCGGCGCGGAAAGGTGGCAATTCCTCAGCCACCACGCTGCGGACATCAATCCCCTGCTGCTGCAGCTTATGCCGGGTGAGGAGAAAAACGTCGTCGATGAGTTGCCGCGCATCGACCGGTTCCTTGATCGGCTCGGACGAGCGTGCGAAGGAGAGGACCTGGTCGAGGATGCGGTTCATCTGCCGCATCTTCTCACTGATTAACTCGGCGTCGCGCTGGGAGGTGGGGTCCATCTGCAGGGTCTCGACCAGCGCATGGAAGAGCATTTGCATGACCGTGAGGGGATTCCGGATTTCATGCGCGATTTCTGCTGCGAGCAGACCGAGCGCGGAGAGCCTCTCGCTGGCGCGAAGCTTTTCCTCCATGTCGACCACGCGGGTGAGCAGCCGGCCCTTCTCGATGGCCACGGCGGAGAGTTCGCCCAGCGTGGTCAGGAGCTTGATTTCGTCGTTCGAAAAACGATGCCGCTGCTGCGTGTAGACCGCGAGCACGCCGACCGCCTTCTGTCCGAAGATGAGCGGCACCGCGAGCATCGAGACAAGCCGTTCCTTCCGCGCAATATCGGTCTGGATGTAGCCCTTCTCCTTCACGACATCGACCACCGCGATCGCCTTGTGCCGCTTGACGACGCTGCCCAGAAGCGAGTCCTCCATGCTGAGATTCGGCTTCTCACGGTAGAGCTTGGACCCGCCGTGACAGGCGCGCAGGACCAATTCCGAGGCGTCGTCATTGCAGAGAAAAACCGAGCAGATACGCGATTTCATCAGCCGGAAGGTCTGCAGCGTGATCTGTTCGAGAATCTGGTCGAGGTTCGATTCGGAAATGATCATCTGCGCGATGTCGACCAGGCTGGTGAGTTGTCGGCTCTTGAGACGCAACTGGTCGATTTCCCAGGCCAGCTCCAGCCATTGCGCCGCCTCGGAGGCCATGTCGACCAACCGCGCTTCATCTGTCGCGCTGAAGGCGTCGATGTTCGTGGAATCCACGTTCAACAAGCCAACGATCTGCCCGCGGATTTCCACCGGTACCGCCATCTCGGATCGGACCTTGGCATTGATCGCCACGTAGCGTTTCTCATTGCGGACATCGCCCGTGCGCACTGGCTGGCCCGTGGTGGCCACCCAACCCGTGATGCCTTCGCCTGGACGCAACTTGACCTTCTTCGCCTTCTCGCTCAGTCCGTGGCTGGCCTCAATGTCGAGCAGGCCTGAGTTCGGATTGATCAAAATGAAGGAACCGGAATCCGCACGGGTCGAGCGCACGGCGGCGGCCAGAATGCGGTCGAGCGCCTTTTGCGGATGAAGCAGACTGCGTAGGTCGCGGCGGCGGAATTCGGAAAAGAGCGTGGTCCTTTTCATGCGGTGATCCGGCTGCGGACTTCCTTGATCAGGGCGGCGAGCACTTCCTCGGATTCAATCTTCTTCCCGTCTCGTCCGCAAAGATAGAAAGTATCGAGAGCGGCGCCTTTTTCCGTGGTGACGCGGGCGGTGACGAGGTCGAGCCCCGTGTCGGCGATGGCGCAGGCGATGCGATAAAGCACCCCGGGGAAATCGGCCGTCTGGACATCGAGCAGCGTGTAGGAACGCGATGCGCGTTGGTCGACTGACACCTTGACCGGAATTTCGGAGGCATCATAGGCGGGAAAGCGCGGCTTGGCGGCCCGCTTGGCGAAGGCGGTGTTGAAATCGAATTGTTCCGTACTCATCGCCTGGTTGAGAATCTTTTCAAAAGCAACGCGGTCCCGTTGATCGGTGACCGCCTCCAGCCTCTCCGTGGCGACGAAGAAGGTCTCAATGGCGATGTCGTCGGAGCGCGTGAAAATGTCGGCCTTGAGAATGGTCAGGCTGCTGGCGGTGAACGAGCCGGTAACGCGGGCGAAAAGATAGTCACGGTCCCACGTGACGACCGTGACTTCCGAGTGTCCCTGGTCGGGAAAATGACGCCAATGGACGATCGGCTTGAGCGAGGCGTCGTCGTGCGTGAGCTGGAACTTGAGGAAGCCGTGGACGATGCTGATGTGCTCGCGGATCAATTCCTCCGACATGCTCTCGAAATAACTCGGGGGCAGGTTCTCGAAATGCGCCACGATCTCGCCCGGGTCAAATTGCCGGTCCAGGTTCTTCAGGATCCGCTGCTGGATCTGCGCCCGCGCCTCTTCCGCCACCGAGATGAATTCTTTGACGCCGCTGAGCGCTCGTGTCGTGCGGTGGTAAAGCTGCCAGAGCAGGAGGTCCTTCCAGTCGGAATAGGTGCGTCCGGAGCCGGTGCCCTGCGTGTCGGCATAAGTCAGGAGCATCAGCATGTCGAGCCGCTCCTGGGTCTGCACAACGCGCGCGAACTCAATGATCGTGTCCTCGTCGTCAAGATTCTTGCGCCGCGCGATCTCCGACATCGTGAGGTGGTGGTCGACGAGAAAGACCAGCGTCGAGAGATCGGTGCCCTTCAGCCGCATTCGTCGCGCCACCCGCACCGCATTGACCGCGCTGGCCTCGGCATGGTGGCGGCTGTTTTCTGAGCGACCGGTATCGTGCAACAGCATGGCCAGATAGAGAATGTGCGGCCGGGCATTCTGCTGGAGCAGGGTCTTGTATTTGACGAATGGCGGATCCTGCGCATCGATAATCTTGTCGAGCATCTCCAGACAGACCAGCGTGTGCTCGTCGGCGGTGTAGCGGTGAAAGAATTCATGCTGCACGAGGCAGGTGAGCGGACGGAACTCCGGGAAAAACCGGCCCAGAAAACCGAGTTCATGCATCGTCCGCAGCGCATGCCCGACCTGTCCCTTGCGCGACAGAATCGCCAGGAGCGTCTCGCGCACCGCCGTCAGGTAAATGAAACGCCGGTCGATCATGTAGAGTCGGCGCCGGAGGCGGAGTTTCAATTCGGGCCCGATCTCCGCGTTGTGCTGCTGGGCCAGCAGGAAGACCCGGACCAGTCGCAAAGGATCGTCGCTGAACGTGGTTGTCGACAAGGCCTCGAGTTCGCCATTCTCCAGCACAAAGCCGTCGATTTCCTCGCGATGTCCAACCTTGAAAGGCAGGAACGCCCAGCGCGCCTTCGTGGGCCCACTCCCGCAAAGCCGGTTGCAAAGCGTGTTGCCCAGCGTAAAGAGCAGAGAGGTGTGGCCGTAATAATCGCGCATGAAGGCTTCCATGCGCCGGAGAATCGTGCGGTGCTGGTAGCCGAAAGTCGTGGCGATCTGTCCCTGCAACCGCAACGTCAGGACGTCGCCTGAGTGCTTTTGCTGGTAGTGCAGCTCCGTACGGATGCGCAGCAGAAAATCATACGCGCGATCAAGCTGCTTCCGTTCCGCAGGAGTAATGAGCTGCGCGTCGACAAACTGCTGTGTGTTGGCGAGGCCCCGTTTGACCCTGCCGACCCAGAGCAAATTCTGATAGTCCCGCAAGGCGCCGCATCCGTTCTTCACGTTCGGTTCCTGGAGAAAGACCGTGTTGCCCGCCTTCTGGTGCCGGTCGCGCTGGTCACTCACGCGCCAGTCGAGGAACTCCTTTTCATGCCCCCGCACACAACGCCGCTCGAAAGTCTTGTCAAATTCCGCATACAGCGATTCGTCGCCGGCGAGGTAGCGGGCCTCCAGGAGCGAAGTCTTCGTCCGTAAATCGCCGTTGGCCTGCGTCACCAGTTCCTGCATGGAGCGCGTCGCATGTCCCACCTGAAAGCCAATGTCCCAAAGGATGTAGAGGATATGCTGGACGATGTCGTTGACCTGTTGCGTCAGCTTCGCGTTGTCGTCCGGATACAGGAAAAGAATATCGATGTCGCTGAAAGGATTGAGTTCCCCGCGACCGAAACCTCCCACCGCCAGCAGCGCCACGCGTGGCGGTTTGTCGGGATGCAGCCGCGTATGCGTCTCCCACGCTCCCTTCCAGAGATGCCGCAGCATGACGGTCATCACATCCGCCCGTTTCTGGCAGATCTCGCGGCCGTTTTCGCTCCGTGCATGCTCCAGCTTCAGCCGGTGTTCCTCCAGTTTTAGGAACCGACGGTAGACATCAAGCAAATCGGTCGGCCGCAGATGGGAGTGATGGACCAACTCCCGCTCCGCGTGGCGTAGAACTTTTTCCAGATGGACCGGCGGCATCGGTTGAAACCTAGGGCCTATTGTACCAATAGTCGAGGCCCTGCCGGTCTTTTTTGGCCTTGGACGGACACCCCTGTGCTTTTCAAAAGCCATCCAGCCTCTAGCCTGTCTTTATGCCTGAACTTGGATTGAATATTGATCACGTGGCCACCTTGCGTGAAGCCCGCTACCGGGGCTGGAAAAAAGGTTTGCCGCCCGAACCGAGCCTCATCGAGGCCGCCCGCATCGCGGAAAAAGCCGGCGCCGATGCCATCACCGTCCACCTGCGCGAGGACCGCCGCCACATTCAGGATGCCGATGTGAAGGAAGTGTCCCGCCTCATCACCATCCCCCTCAACCTCGAGATGGCCGCCACCGTCGCGATGACGAAGCACGCCTTGAAAATCAAGCCGGAGGAAGTCTGTCTCGTGCCCGAGAACCGGCAGGAAGTTACGACCGAGGGCGGCTTGGACGTGGCCGGGGACATCCCCCGGCTCAAGGGCGTGATTGCCAAGCTCCACACCGCGAAGATCGAGGTCAGCGCCTTCATCGATGCCGACCGGAAACAAGTCGAGGCCGCCCATCGCGTCGGCGCCCAGACCGTCGAGCTCCACACCGGCACCTACGCAAACGCCACCACGCTTTCCGCCCGTCGCAAGGAACTCGCCCGGCACGCGCGCGCCGCCGCCTTTGCCCATGAAATCGGCCTAAGGGTCAATGCCGGCCACGGTCTCCATTACAGCAATGTTCGCGAATACATCGAGGATGTGCCCCATCTCCACACCCTCAATATTGGCCACGCGATCATCGCCCGCTCGGTTTTCGTTGGGCTTGAAAAAGCCGTGAAGGAAATGCTGGCTCTCCTGGGATCGCACGAACTGGCCCCCGGCGCGGACTAGCCCGGATCGCTGCTAAAGTCCCCGCAATTGCGCGGCGGGCTTTTGTAGGGTCGGTTTGCCTCCCGCCGCCTTGGGCAGGTTGTTTTGAATGGCCGGGGCGTTCGTGTCTCCCTGGTATTCGGTGCGAATCCGTTCGTACACGGCTTCCGAGTTCAGGTCGGTTGACCGTGCCAGCAGGTTGACTTGCTCATCGAGAAATTGCGTGAGCTGGATCGTCTTCGGCTCCAGGCGCGGCAGCAGGGACTGGTTCAACGTCTCATAACAAAGCGCCGCTGTTGAGTTCTCATCGACCGGTTTTTGGACCGAAATCCAACCGCCATGGACCGGCTGCCAGGCCAGGTAGGCCGCCAGCGCCTTCGCTGCCTCCTGCTGCGAGGACTTCGCCGGGACCGCCCACCCATTCACGCGCGCTGAACTCGCCCGGGCGATGTCCGAAGGCAGGAAAGTTACGCCATAGTGAAAGGAAGGCAGCGACGCGGTCATCTCCGACGGCCCGATGAACAGCGCCGCCCGTTGCTCCGCAAAAAATTGTCCCGGCGGTTGATGACCTTTGAGCAGCGGCGCCGTCACGGTCAGCTCTTGGAAAAACGTGTGGATGAATCCGAGCGCCCGCATCTGCGAATCCTTGTTGCCCGCGTCTCCCACATGCCATTCATCAAGGTCATGCGCCGGATGCCCCGCCTGCGTGCAAAGGATGTTCCAGAATTCAAACGTGGCAGGTAGTTCCAGCGCAAAGATCAATTGGTTCGCGTTATTCTTGAGCTTGAGTGAGGCCAGCGCGCGCGACATCGCCTCGAGCGTGTCCCACGTCCAATGCCGGCCGGGATAGCCGATTCCTGCCTGGTCGAAAAACTGCGGATTGTAAAAAAGCATGTCGACAGAGAATTCGTCGGGCACGGCTTTGATTTTTCCGCCAATCGTAAAAGCAATCGCGCTGCGCGGGGCCGTGCCGGGATTCGGCGTAACGTCGGCCAGGTCCCATGCCGGGTCAGTCCCGGAAAAATCCCGGGCATCAATCAGGCACAGGTCCGGCGGAGTATTGGAGGCAAGCGCTTGCTTCAAGTCCTGCCGGTAATCCGCCAGGTCGTTCTGGATCGTCAGGGACACGCTTCGACCGGTCGCGGTCTGGAATGCTTTCGCCTCGGTTTCGAGCACCTTGGCCTCGTCACCATTCGCCCACGCCATCACGTGCAGGGTCGGGCCCGGCGGCACCTTCGGCGTATTGGGATGCGGGACCGACTCGGGCACCGGCTGAGGCACGCTGCCCGGTCCCGGTGGTGTCGAAAACGGCCGCTGGTTGTTGCTCCTCGGAATTTGGTCCTTCGTCCGCGGGAAGGTGAAGTAGACAAAAATCGCCGCGCCCAGCAGCGCGGCGAGAAAGAAAATGGCGACAGCTTTTTTCGGCACGGGATAATTTACCTTAAATTGAGCGGGAACTCATCTGTAAAATGGGGAGCGCTGGAGGGCCCGTTACTTCCCAATGCAGAAGTTCTGAAAGAGCCGGGTGAGAATATCTTCGTTGTCGGTCTCGCCAATAACTTCCGCGAGATCGTGCAACGCATCGCGCAACTCAATACTGATGATCTCCAGCCCGGCTGAATTCCGCAGCGCCTCCAATGCGCGATCAAGTGATTGCGCAGCGCGTTGCAGCGTCGAGTTCTGGCGTGCATTGATCGTAAGGGCCGTCTCGGTTTCGTCGATCAGGTCGCCCAGCAGGGCCGCTTCAATCCGCATCTCGAGTTCCCCGAGTCCGTCGCCTTTCAGCACGCTCAGAAAAACGGCCTCCTTCGGCAGGGATTCATGCCGCCCCAAGTCCGACTTATTCGCGATGAGCAGACTCGGAACATTTTCCGGCAAATCAAGTTTCGCCGGCACGTAAGGCTGGTGCGCCTCGACCACCTGCAGGAGAAGCTGCGCCTTGGGCAAAAGCGCCCGCGCCCGCCGATTGCCCTCGGCTTCCACCGGATCGGTCGAGTCGCGCTGCCCCGCCGTGTCCACCAGCCGCAGCGGCAGCCCGCGCACATTGCACGGCGCCTCGATCCAGTCGCGCGTCGTTCCGGGTGTCGGCGCGACGATCGCGCGGTCCTCGCGCAGCAAGGCATTGAGCAGGCTCGACTTCCCGACGTTCGGTTCGCCCACGATCACCGTCAGCGCACCCTCCTGCAGGATGCGGCCCAGCGGCGCGGTGCGCAGCAATTTCCCGATCTGCGCGCGAACCTGCTCCACTCGGACGGCAAATTCCGGTCCGACCCGCGGCTCGATCCCTTCCTCCGCGAAGTCCAGGCTCGCCTCAAGATGGCTCAAGATATCGACCAGTTCGGCGCGTACCGCTTCCAGCGCGAGGCCCAGCTTGCCCTCCTTCATCGCCCGGGCGCTGGCCAGCGCGCGTTCCGTCGGCGCATAGAGCAAATCCAGCAGCCCTTCCGCCTGCGTGAGCGAAAGCTTGTCGTTGAGATAAGCGCGTTGCGTGAATTCACCTGGTCGCGCCGTCCGTGCGCCGAGTCCGAGACAGGCCTGCAGGATTTTCTCCACGATATGCGGATTGCCATGGCACGAAATCTCCACCGTATCTTCACCCGTATACGAGTGCGGCGCCTGCCAGAACGTCAGCACGGCATCGTCGAGAATTTTTCCCTGGGCCTTGAGCGCATGATACATCGCCTTGCCCGGCGTCCACTCCGCCTTTGGCAAAAGTTGGCTGACGATCTCGCGGCTTTGCGGTCCGCTCAGGCGGATGATCGCCAGCGCGGCCACGCCCGGCGGCGTGCTCAGGGCGATGATCGTGTCGGGAATCATGCGTAGGGATAGGGATCGTAGTCGAGCCCGTGCGCCTCGGCCACGGCCTGATAGGTGACTTTGCCGTCCAGGATATTGATGCCATGGGCCAGGCCCGGATGACGCTGGCACGCATCGCCGAGATCGTGATCGGCCAGCGCCTCGATGTAGGGATAGGTCACGTTGGTCAGCGCCTGCGTCGCGGTGCGGGCATACGCGCCCGGCATGTTCGTGACGCAATAGTGGAGCACGCCTTCCTCGACATAAACAGGAGTGTCATGCGAGGTGGGCCGCGACGTTTCCGCGCAGCCGCCTTGGTCGATCGCGATGTCGACGAAGACACTGCCCGGTTTCATCAATTTGAGCATCTCCCTCGAAATCAATTTCGGCGCCTTCGCTCCTGGCACCAGCACCGCACCGATGAGAAGATCGACATTAGGCAGCAGTTCGGTGAGATGCGCCGGGCTCGAATAGAGCGTATGGGTCGTGCTCATCGTGATGTCGAGAAAACGCATCCGCTCGACATCGACTTCAAGGATGGTGACGTCCGCTCCAAGTCCGGTGGCCATGCGCGCCGCATTAATGCCCGAGGTGCCGCCGCCGAGCACGACGACTTTCCCGGGCAGCACTCCCGGCACTCCGCCGAGCAGCACGCCCTTGCCGCCATGCGGCTTGGCGAGAAAATGCCCGCCCACGATGACCGACATGCGTCCGGCGATTTCGCTCATCGGCTCCAGGAGATGAAGCCGACCGTTGCGGCAGACGGTCTCGTAGGCGATGGCGATGACCCGGGACGCCAGCAGGGCATCGGTCAGTTCGCGGTTCGCCGCGAGGTGCAGATAGGTAAAAAGAATCTGGCTCTCGCGCAGCAGCGGATACTCCTCCGGCACCGGCTCCTTGACCTTGATGACGAGATCGGCGGAAAAGGCCTCTTCATGCGAATCGGTCAGCGTCGCGCCCGCCGCGGAATATTCATCATCGCAGTAACCGGAATCGGTGCCCGCGCCCCGTTCGACAATGACCTTGTGCCCGCGCTGGATAAGCTGGTACGCCGCCGAAGGCAACAATCCTACGCGATGTTCCTGCGTCTTGATTTCCTTTGGTATGCCGATGATCATTTTCTTAGTGTAGCGACGTTTATGACCATCGCACTCCATTTTCCATCATCCTGAGCCCGTCGAAGGATCAGCCTCCGGATTATGTTCAAAGACGCGATTTGACGCCTAAAACTTCAGGTCAACCATCACCTTCGTGCACCGATCGCACAATTCCGGATGATTCGCATCACTGCCGACATGGTCCCAATATTTCCAGCAGCGGATGCATTTCTTCATGCCGTGGTCTTCCGCGCGGGTGACAGTGATAGTCTCTTCGCCGTCGCTGGGCGTAATGATGACTTTGGAGACAATAAAGAGTTCTTCGAGATTAACTCCGGAAAACTGAGGCTCAACTTTGCCTGATACTTCAACTAGTGCTTCGAGGCTTTTACCGATTTTCTTGTCGCGGCGGGACTCTTCAAGTTTTTCATTCACCTTAGTGCGTAAATCGAGGTGCTTCTTGAGTTGATCGCTGGTTTTCGACATTTCTGAAGGCAGTTGTTGGAGGTGAATTGATTCGTCACGACCAGAGAGTTTCCATGCCTCTTCTGCGGTAAAAGGAATTATAGGAGCCAAGAGGCGCACGAGGCCTGTGAAAATCTTGTTCATTACCGTCTGAGCAGCGCGACGGGTGTTTCCATTCTTGGCATCGCAATACATGCGGTCCTTTAGGACGTCGATATACAACGATGAAAGTTCGACGGCGCAAAAACGGTTGATGGCTTGGTAGACCTGAGAGAATTGATAGCTCTCATAATTTTCACGGCATTCTGCGACGAGACCGAGATAAGCTGCATAGATGCTTCGATCCAAAGGCGTCCAACGTTCTTGCGGCGTGTCCATGACCTTATGATCAAAATCCGCAAGATTCCCCAGCAGAATCCGCAGCGTATTCCGGATCGAGCGATAGGTGTCGGCGACGCGGGCGAAGATGTCGTGGGAGAAGGGAATGTCGTCCTGGTAGTCCTGGCTGGCGACCCAAAGACGGAGCACATCCGCGCCATGCTCGTTGACGAGCGACATGAGATCGACCGGCTTCTGGTAACCTTCGTTGGACTTCGATAATTTCTTCCGCTCCTGGTCGACCACAAAACCATTGGTCAGGACCGCCTTGTACGGCGCAGCGCCCGTGGCAGCGACAGAAGTAAGCAGCGACGACTGGAACCAACCGCGATGCTGATCGCTGCCTTCCAGATAAAGATCGGCAGTTTTCTGGCCGTTGAATTCCGGACGCTTGGCCGTGACCGCCGCCCAGCTCGTGCCGGAATCGATCCAGACATCGAGCGTGTCCTTGCCCTTCCTGAGCCCGGCGGGCAGGTTGAGCGCGGCCGCCAATTCATCGGCGGACTTCGAGAACCAGATGCCGGTACCTTCCGTTTCGACGAGCTTGGCGAACGCCTCCACGATTTCCTTCTTAAGAAGAGGCTGGTCCTTCTCGTCGTAAAAGACGGGAAGGGGAATCCCCCAGGTGCGCTGCCGCGAAATGCACCAGTCGGGCCGGCTCTCTACCGCGCCCTTGATCCGGTTTTTGCCCGAGGCGGGAATCCAGGTCACTTTCTCGATTTCCTCCAGCGCATTGGCGCGGAACGCATCAACCTTGATGAACCACTGCTTCACCGCGCGAAAAACAATCGGCGTCTTCGAGCGCCAGCAATGCGGGTAATCGTGTTTGTATTCTTCCTGCGCAAAGAGGTGGCCTTTATCCTTGAGAGTCTGGATGACCAGCGGATTGGCCTTGAAGACGTAGACGCCGGTGAGTTCCGGCACGCCCGCTTCAGCGGTGAGGCAGCCGCGATCATCAACCGGGGCGAGAACTTCAAGACCGTGTTGTTGACCGAGTTGATAATCGTCGTGGCCATGGCCCGGCGCGATATGGACAAGGCCAGTCCCCGCATCGGCGGTAACGAAGTCGGCGGAAAAAATCTGCCGAGTGCGCCCGTCGGCAAGGAATGGGTGATTGTAGGTGAGGCCGACGAGATCAGACCCTTTCCAGGGGCCGGCGACTTGTTTGGGTTGCGAGAGTTCTCCGGGGGCTGATCCTTCGACAACCTCAGGTTGACGGAAAGGGGCGGGGAGTTTTGACGCGAGTGTTGTGCTCAGCAAAATCTTATGTTCGCCAATTTCAAAAACCGCATATTCCAGATTGGGCGCGACAGCGACCGCAAGATTCGCAGGTAAAGTCCAAGGCGTCGTCGTCCAGATGAGGAGAGAGACATCGTGGAGCTCGGCGAATTTGTGCGCGCCCGTGATGATCGGAAACTTCACATAGATCGCCGGATCAACCTTCTCCTTATACTCAATCTCCGCTTCTGCCAGGGCCGTCTGACAACCCGTGCTCCACAACACGGGACGCAGCCCCTGATAGACGAGGTCCTTGCCCACCAGCGTCGCAAAAACCCGCAACGTCTCCGCCTCATACTTGGGATCGAGCGTCAGATACGGATCTTCCCAAGTGCCAAAAACGCCCAGTCGCTGGAACTGCTCGCTTTGAACGGCGACGAAATGCCGCGCCGTCGCTTCGCACTTTTCGCGGATCTTGATCGGGTCGGTTTCCGCCGCGCCGAGTTCCTTCATCACCTTGTGCTCAATGGGCAGTCCGTGGCAGTCCCAGCCCGGCACGAACGGCGCGTAGTGTCCGCTCATGTTCTGGTACTTGAGGACGATGTCCTTGAGCACCATGTTGAGCGCGTGGCCCATGTGGGCATCGCCATTGGCGAAGGGCGGGCCGTCGTGGAGGATGAAAGCGGGCTGGCCTTTCCGCGCGGCCATGATCTGGTCGTAAACTTTTTCCTCGCGCCATTTGGCTAGAAAGGTCGGTTCGCGCTTCGGCAATTCAGCGCGCATCGGAAAATCGGTCTTGGGCAAAAGCAGCGAGGCTTTCAGTTGGGCGGCGTAGTCCATAACAGGGCGTAAACTCTCCACTATAACGCACGCGCCTACAATTCGGAAAGCATCTTCCGAAGTTGCCCCGGATCCGTCACCGGCAGCTGACAGGCGTGATTTTCGCAAAGATACGCCGTTGGCTCGGCTACCGTGGCCGGCAAATTCTCAATCACCACATGCCTCGGCGCGAAAGAAGCGCGGGCCGCCTCGTCGGCGATGACGATGACCACGAGTTGCGGGAGATAACGGCGCCGGACCTCCGCCAGCAGCGCGGCCAGTCCCGGATGCTCGGGATGGGGACTGTGGAGGATCAGGTGAATCGGCGGCTTCTCCAGCAAGGCAGCGACCGACAAGAGAAGTGGCATGGCAAAGGGCTGCGCCTCGAGACGCGAGGAGAAAGCCCGCACCGCATGCCGGGCGTGATCAAGCAGGACATCGTTGTGAAAGAGCTGGCCCATGCGCCAGAGATTGAGTGCCGCAACGGAAGTCGGCGTCGGTTCCGCGCCATCGTAGTCTTCCTTCATTCGCAGCAGGATGGCCGGATCCTTGTCGGTGGTGGAATAGTAGCCGCCCCGCGCGGCGTCCCAGAAATGGAGGTCGAGCGTATCCTGCAACTGCCGCGCCCATTTCAACCACCCGGGATCGAAATCGGCCTCGTAAAGATCGAGCAGGCCGCTGATCAGAAAGGCGTAGTCGGCAGCGAAGCCATGGATGCCCGACGGTCCCTCGCGATAACTGCGCTGCAATTCGCCGGTGGCGGCATCGAAGAGATGGTCGCGCACAAACGTCGCGGCCCGCTGCGCCGCGCGAAGATACGGCGCATGGCCAAGGACCTGCGAGCCCCGGGCAAACGCACCGATCATCAGGCCGTTCCACGCGGTGAGAATTTTGTCGTCGAGATGCGGCCGTGGACGCAGGCCCCGCTTCGCCAGCAGGACGGAACGGTCGTCACTGATCCGATGCTCCATATTCTCGAGCTTGCGCTTGAAACGCTCTGCCGCCTCGGGCATCTCCATCCGTTGGATGAGAACGTTCAGGCCCTCGAGTTCACCATGCGGATCGGAGGCCGCCGAAACGTTGCCTTCGCGCTCGACACCGTAGACGGCGCAGAATTCATCGAGCCGGTCTTCGCCCAAGACCTCCCTGATCTCCGCGTAAGGCCAGACATAGAACGCACCCTCGAGTTTGCGGGCCGCATTCGCCGTGGGCAGACTGTCGGCGTCCTCGGCGGAAAAAAATCCCCCCTCGGGACTGGTCAGGTCGTGCTCGACATAATGCAGGACGTTGTGCGCGACCTTCGCGAAAGCCTCTTCGCCCGTGAGTTGGTAGGCCGTCAGGTAGCTCTGCACCAACTGCGCCTGATCATAGAGCATCTTTTCGAAGTGCGGCACGTGCCACTCCGCATCGACCGAGTAGCGATGGAAGCCGCCGCCGAGATGATCGTGCATGCCACCCGCCGCCATTTTGCGCAGCGTATGCACCGCCATGCTGCGGGCGACATCGGCCTCCTGGCCCGCTTTGTTCGTCGAGGCCTGCAACAGGAAATGGAGATTCACGGGACGCGGAAATTTCGGCGCGCCGCCGAATCCGCCTTCCTGCTGATCGAACATCCGCGCGTACTGCGAGAGGCAGAGTTGCCATGTCTTCGTGGGATTCCACGCTTCAATGCCCGACGCGACGACCTCTTCCTCCGCCTCGCGCAAGGCGGCAAGGAGGGAGCGGGCCTTGTCCTCGATCTGTCCGCGTTCGGTCTGCCAAAGTTCGGCGATGCGGCGCAGCACGGTGATGAATCCCGGACGGCCCGGCACATCCGTCGGCGGAAAATAGGTGCCCCCGGTGAAGGGCTTTAACTCGGGCGTCAGCCAGACGCTCATCGGCCAGCCACCATGGCCGGTCGTGGCCTGGACAAAGGTCATGTAGACTTGGTCAACATCCGGCCGCTCCTCGCGGTCGACCTTGATGCTGACGAAATTCTCGTTGAGGAACGCGGCGATGGCCGCCGACTCAAACGACTCGTGCTCCATCACGTGGCACCAGTGGCAGGTTGAATAGCCAATGGAGAGAAAAATCGGTTTGTCTTCCTTGCGCGCCTTGGCGAAGGCCTCTTCGCCCCACGGAAACCAGTCGACCGGATTATGGGCGTGCTGGAGAAGGTAGGGCGATTTCTCGCGGGCGAGGCGGTTGGGGGACGGCGACGACATAGACCGTTACGATAGCGGAGTTATCCACTTCGGCCAGTGTAAGCCATGCACGCCCCCCTTATAATAAGAAGGCCGCCCGGGCTTACCATGGACCAGGGGGATTCGAGGCGGGCTCAGGATTCGGCGTATGGTTGGTCCGCGGCGTGTTGTTTTGGCTGTTCTTGCTGCTGGTGCTTTCGAGCGTCCCGGGAATGGGTCGGCCATCCCCTGAGGAAGCACAACCGCACAAAGTCAGCGCCGCAGCGAGAACCATGAGCGGCATATAGCGAGTTGTTTTCATACCCTCTCTCTGGCAATGGCGATGCCAAAGATACCGCGAGCCTGTAATGCCTTGCTTGGCAGAATCTTGTGGCTTCAGGAGCAAAGGGCCTAAGCCGCTATTTGCACGTTTGCCCGGAGGCGCGTCGCTTATTGCGGAAATTAAACCGCTGAGGAGCGCTTGCGCAGCTTGCGGAACACACCCAATGCGACCGCGCCGAGAATCAGGAGCGCCGCTGAATCGCGAGGCTCCGGAAGAGGCGTGTAGGTCCCGGCAAGCCCCTGCACCTGAAGGCCCGTGGTGGAATTGGTTGCGCCTGTGTTGATGACATCGAAATCCAGCGTATCCGAGGTGCTGACCAGGGATGAGTTAAAGGAGAAACTGAAAGGTGTGAAGCTGGCCGCATAACTGGCGTTTGTGGTCAGGGAGAACTCAAGGACACCATTGGCCAGAATATTGACCCGATTATCTGCGGCAATGTTACCCGTGATTGTGACCAGTGAATTTGCCGTGATGCCCTTCAACGTCAGTTGATAGTCATACGTGCCCGGAGGTTGCGTCCCGGCCGTGGCGCTCGTCGAATCCCAGCGTGAAGGAGGCGTCCCTGTCGAATTGGCTACCCAGCCCCCGGGCAAATTGGCTTGATGCACCACCAAGGCGTCGCCCAAGGTCACAGGAGCGCTGACAACGACATAGTGAGTATCACTGCTTCCGCCGGAGAGAGTCGCCGCATTGTTTCCAGAGTTGGCATCGCCCAAGCCCGTATCATAAAGACCGTTGTCGAACTCGGTCATGGTGATGGCCTGTGCATGCAAAATGCGAGGTAAAGCCAGAGAGATTGCGATCAGTATCAAGGAGGGCTTTAAAAGCTTCATGACGAATTCGTTGGTCGGAAAATGTTGCTACAGGATAATTTAAGCAAAAAAACCATAATTTCGTCAATATCGAAGGATTCCGTTTAATTTAGGAATGGCGACGGAATCGAGTCCTAGCTTTTCCGGTAGACGTGAAACGCCGGTGGAACAAAGTCCCAATCCGAGGCCTCGTCGACGGCGAGGCGGATCTGGCTCTCCATCACATCGAGTGCGACGGGCGACTGATAGTTGGTCAGGCTTCTCTGAAGGGCTTCAAGCGGAGTGATTTTTTCAGTGAGGACGCTTCGCAGCGTCTTGACGGCCAGGGTCTCCGCCGCACCGGGCGTGAGCCAATTGGGCACCAGCTTTTCGAGCTGGGCGAAGGCGCCTTCTTCAAGAGGAACGTTGCGTCGCTGGCAAAGGGCGCGCAGGAGTTCGAATCCCTCGGCGGGCGTCGAGGTCGGAAAAATCGGAATCTTGACGTCGACGCGGCCGGGGCGCTTGAGATCGATTTCGATCAGGTCGGGACGGCTGGAGGCGAGCACCCAGATGATCTTCCCGCGGTTGCGCCCGTCGCTCATTTCCTTGGCGATCATGGAATAGACGCGGCCGGAGAGGCCGGAGTCGTTCGAGCCGGAGTCGCGCTTGCCGAGGGCTTGGTCCGCCTCGTCGATGAAGACGAAGCAGCGGCCCAGCGCGTGGAGGAGGCGGAAGATTTTCTCAAGATTCCCCTCAGTGGTGCCGACCCACTTATCCCGGAAATTCTTGATCTTCACTACAGGAATGCCGGCCTCCCCGGCGAGGCACTCGACGAGATAGGTCTTCCCCGTGCCGACGGGGCCGCAGACGAGATAGCCCATCGGCAGCGCCTGGAGCTGGGACTGTTGCCAGAGCGCGACGTCCTGCCGGAGCCACGCCTTGAGCTTCTCTTGCCCGTGGACGTCGTTGAGCGTGCGCTTCGAGTCGATAAATTCGATCAGGTCGTCGCAATCTTTTTCCACCAGCGTCTTTTTCAGGACAACGAGATCATCCGGCTTGATCGATTCGCTGGCATGCTCCTTGAGTTTGAGGAGTTCCTCGATCGAATTCATGGAGGCGCCCACGAGTTGATCCGCGAGGAGCGACGACTTGCCCTTGAATTCAGGCAGCGCCTTCGGATAGGAGGGCTCAATCAATGCGAGCATCGACTGGAGTTCGCCGACTGCCGGTTGCGGGACCTGGATCGCGCCGACCCGCGGATTCTGCACGACGAGCGGGTGCAGGTCGTTGAGATTGTCGGCGATAAGACAGGTCACGAGCGCGTGCTGGACGAGGAGATCGTCCGTCGCCCAGTCGCGCAGGAGCAGGGCGAGGGCGTTGAGATCGTAGTTGAGCGCACCGGGCAGGTTGGGCGCGACGAGGTGGCTGGCCCGGACATAGCAGGCGACCTTCTGCGACGGCTTGCCGAGCCGCGCGAGGTTCGCGGTGTAACGGAAGTAGCGGGTGAGAAATTCGACGGCGGGGCGCGGTTGCTTGGGGAACTCAGGCGTTTCCTTCGCGCCCGCCCATTGGGAAAAAATCTCGCCGCCCTTTTCGACGCGGATGCCGTTGCCGAGATCGTAACTCAGGACGACATCGAACCGCGGCAGGAGGACGCGCAGCAGGAAGTCGCGCATGCCGCCCATCGAGGCCTGCGCGCCGAGCGGCAGGTAGAGGCGGTCGTTGACGTTGCCGTGCAGGATGAATTGGTTGACCGCCTGGCTTTCGTAGAGGGCAACGATGTCGCGCGCCCACTTGGGCAGGGCATCGGCGTTGGCGCTGGCGGGCAGGGCACTCATGAGGAGGTCTTCTCCGTCGAGGATGTGGAAGTCGTAGTGGGAGCCGGCGCGGCGTCGGTCGGCGCGTGCGTCTCGGCGAAGCTCTGGTCCATCGCGTCGACGGTGGCGGAGAGGTCGCCAAAGGAGGAACTGTCGAGAAGATGGCTGGTGAGCTCGACGTTCGCGGAGATGACCTCGGCCTGGCCCTGCATGGTGGCACTTTCGAGCGCGAGATCGACCTGGGCCTCGACACGGGCAAGGTCGCTTTCGATTTCCGCGTTCGATTCGCTGCGCCGGTTCAGGTTGGTCAACCGCTGTTGCAGGATGCGCAACGTGCCCTCCTTGCTCTCGCGCAGGGTGCGCGTGAGGCCGGTGAGTTTCAGGTCGCCCTCCAGTTGCCGGATCTTGGCCTGGATATCGCGGGCATTGGTGTCGGTCGCGCCGTCGTTGAGATAGTGCTGCGCCACGAGGAGCTTGAGGAAGATCCACTCGAGCCGTTTCAGCGCATCGGTATTGGACGAGACGGTGAATTCGTTGACCTGCTGGTCCTGGTAAATCTGGAGGACGTGGTTGCATTTGCCCTCCAGCGCGGCGAGCCGGTGCTTTTGGGCCGAATCCAATCGGGACAAGAGGGCGGCGCGCTGGGCCTCCGCGCCTTGCTCCACCTCCACCTTCCCCTGGGCATCAACGACATTTTGAAACCGGGCATTGGTGGAAAGAAAAAAAAGGAACGCGGCCTCGAGTCCCGCTCCCAGCGGCCAGAACGCCGGCTCGCCAAACCCGAGCAGCGCAAAGGCGACCAGCCCGACGACGTTAAAAGGAATGGAGCCGAGATACGGCACATCCATCTTCGCCCAAAAGGCTTCCTTGAGATAACGCATGCCCCTCCAGAATGCGCACCTCGGCGCAGTTTGCCAAGGTCAAGAAAGCAGGTCGCCGACAGGGCCGCTCAGCTCGCCTGCGGCCCCATCGTCCGAGTGGACGATTCCGTCGTCGTCGCGGGGGCGCTGGTGGAATCGAGGGCGATGCCTTCCTTGGCGGCGAAATCGGCGAGGGCCTGGTCGGCGAGCGCTTTTTGCTCCGCTTCCTTGACCGCGATGTCGCCGGTATTGATCGAATCGCGGGCGACCCGCGCGCGTCCGGCGGCCTTGGTTCGTTCTTCCTCGACCATGTTTTGGAGGCGGTCGAGCGTGTCGCCTGCGCCGCCGATCTGCGAGATCATGCCGCTGGCCATTTCGGAGAGTTCCGCCGTCGCCTTCTTGATCTTGAGGTCATCGAGACCAGCCTTGAGTGATTCAATCTTCGCCTTGGCCGCCTTGATGGAGACGTCGCGGGCGCGGATCAATTCCTTGTAGGTGTTCTCGGCTTGGCCAAGCTGGGTGCGGTTCTCTTCCAATTCGCGCGTGACGGTTTGCAGACGCAGGGCGTACTGGGCGGCGGAATCCTTATTGCCGACGCGAAGGTTGGCGGAGGTCTTGGCGCGGAGGTCGCGTTCATCAGCCTCCAGCTTTTTCACCTGAGCCATCAAATTTTCGCAGAGGCCGGCATGCGAGGCGAGGCCCTGGTTGTAACGCGCGATCTGGGTGCGGAGGTTTTCCTTCTCCACTTCCAGCAGCGCCTCGGGGTTCTGGCGCTCGAGGCCCGAGATGAAGAGACTGAGGAAACCACGGAAGAGATTGCCAATGCGTTGGAACATAGAAGGTGCCTTGTTGGGGTGAATCTAGCGCGAACCCTGCGATCTTTGCCAGCCCGCAAGCAGATTATTAATCACTTCGGCCTTGGGCGTCTCGCAGGTCTGGCCAACGTCCACCTGCAGCCCGTATTTCTCATATTTCACGAGGGGACTTTCCGGAAACTTGACCGGGACCTGTGGATTGCCCGGGCGGAAACCGTGGTCGAGCGCCTCTTTCTGAATCGGCTCGGTGAGCAAAAAGTCGGCAAAAGCCCCGCAAGCCTTGCGCTGTTCCGGCGTACTCCACGGCGCATCGATGACGAGGTACGGATTGTCATTCCAGAAATTGCGCTTGGGATAGACGACCTGCAGTTCGCCCCAGCGTCCCTCCGCATTGGCGAGGTAATCGATGGCCACGGCCTCATAGACAATCAGGGCGTCATAAGATGAAGGCCCGCGCAGGACCATGTCCCGCATCATATTGCCGGTGCTGTCGGAAAGGCCGCTGGTCGCGTTCTCGGTGGCGGTCATCCAGCTCTGGAAGCCGGGATCGAGGATGTCCTTCAGGGTAAGGCCCCGGTTCTTCTTTTGATAGTCATAGGCCATCAGCGCGAGGGTGGAGAGACCGCTGCTCGATTTGTTGGGATGCGTGTGGCCGAACTTGAACAGCCCCCATTCCGGTTTCCCCGCGATGGCATCCCACCCGCCCTTTTCCCCCAAGGCCTGGCTGATGGTATCGAAATTGACCGTCTTGTATTTTCCAACGAAAGCATTGTAACGCTCGGCCCAGAAGACGAAGACCATCGGCGTGAGGGCAAGCGATTCCTCCCGCACGACCGGGTTCTTCCCATCGTATTTGAGACCCCATTCCTGGACAAAGGTCTCCTTATAGAGGCTGCTGGCCGGCGTCCACGCATTGATCCGCGTGTCGCCCGCGAGCAGCGCCTGCGCGCCTTCCAGCGAGCCCATGGGAATCAGGTTCACCTTGATGTGCTTGCCTTCGCTCGTCTGGGCGAATTGCGCCACGGCCTGTTCCAGCCAGCGCTTTTTCTCGGTGCCGTAGGCAATGCCGATCTCAACCGGCGGTCCGGAACTGAACATGCCGCCCGACGAAGTGGAAGTCGATGTGGCCGTGCTCGTCGCCGCAGTCGTCCCCCCATGCGAAGCCGTGTAGCGCGAGTAGAAGAGAAACCCGGCCGCGCCGATGCACCCCAGGATAAACAGGAGAATGACGGCCTGGCCGAGGCAGGTGATTTTGGGGTTATCGGTAGACATGAAGCGTGGTTAGAAGAAAGTCGAAATGTCCTTGAAGACACTGCGGATATTCTGCGGCGTGCCAACGTAAGACTTGGCCTGGGTGGCGTCCGCAATCTGCTTGAGGATCTTTTGGTCCGCGTCCTTGCCGTAGGCAATGGTGAAAACGCGGATGGTATGCGTCTCATTGTCGACCTTGATCTTGCTCAGCAAATCGGCCAGCGACATCTTGCTGTTGGTGTCCTCCCCATCGGTGAGGACGACGATGGCCGCGATCTTGTTCTGGTTCAGCGCGGCATCGGCCATGAGCTGGTCGTAGGCGTAGGCGATCGAGTCATAAAGAGCGGTGCCACCATTGGCGTAAAGGCCGGACACCGTTTGCTGGATGTCCCCGCGATGGCTCTTGAGCAGCAGGTTCTTTTCCGCCGGATAGACCTGCGAATTGAAGGGAATGAGCGAAAAGGTGTCCGCATCGCCGAGCAGATTGAGGAACTCAAGCGCCCCGGCCCGCGCATTGTCCATCTTGGCGTCCTCGGTCATGCTGCCGGAGGTGTCGATGACCAGGCTGACAGACGAGGCTTTTTTCTTCTGCTTCCACAGCGCGAGGGTGGCATTGAGGATGTCGGCGCTGGGATCTTCCAGCACGGTCTTCGGCTCCTTGGGGTCGACGCCATGCGCGGCATCGAACGGAGCGCTCAGCGGAATCTCCGGCAGCGACGGACGGAAACCGTAGCCGAGTGCCTTTTCCTGGACCGGCCGGCTGAGCAGGTAATCGATATAGACTTTCGCGCCCTCCTGTTTGTCGGGAGTGACCCAGGGACGCTTCACCAGGCCGACCGGGTGATCGCTCCAGAACGTGCCTTCCTTCGGATAAATGGCGACAAGCGGTTGGGCCGGATTCTTCGTGTACGAATCGATGACCACACTCTCATAGAGCACCGCCGCGGAAAGATAACCGGGACCATTGGCCACCAGCTTGTCACCGAAGAACCCGGTCGAGCTGCCGTAATGCACGACCGATTGCTCGATGCCGCCGAGGTAATTCCCGACGGAAGGCTTGGCAATGTCGTCCAAGGTCAGCCCGCGCACCTTGCCGGCACCGGCGTAGACCTCGGCCATCAGGGAAATGAGACCGCTGTTGCTCGATTCCGGATGCGTGTGGCCGAAACGGAAGGGCCCCCATTGCGGCTGCCCCCGCGAAGCCCAGCCCTTCGGATCGTTGGCGAGGGCCAGGATGTCCGACCAGCCGACGGGCTTGGTGCCCCAGCCGATGGCTTCCGCCATGGGCTTCCACATCGCGATGACCACCGGCGAGAGGACGAGATTCTGCGTGTCGCCGATCAGGTCCTGCCCCGTCTTGACCCGCGATTCGGCGTTGCCCAGCTTGATAAAGGCCGCGGACGCTGGCGAGGTGATGTCAGCCTGCCGACCATCATTGAGCAGTTCATCAATGCAATCGCCGGAACCCAGGGGAATGGCGGTGACGAAGATCTGCTTCCCGTTCTTCAGGGTATGCTTTTCCGCGTTGAAAGCGGCGGTGGCGTCATCAATCCACGCCTTTTTTTCGGAACCGTAGGTGAAGATGATTTCCTGGGCGCCTTCCGGTGGCTTCGCGGGGGAGTCCCCGTTTTTGCCCTGGTCTCGGGGAGCTTCCTGGCAGGAAACCAGCATGGCCAGTACAGCCAACATGGCCCCGGCCAAAGCCGTGGGAGCCATTATTTTCCGGGCGAACAAGTGTTTCAATGGCCCCATAATGTAACTGGTTATAAGTAACATATATGGCGATTGCGTGACAATGTAGCGTCAATTCGGTGACGAAATAGGGTGATTATCACCTTATAAAGAGCCTAGGGGCCGGTGCCGGAACGAGTCCGGCACCGGCCTGAGCCCCGCATCATTCGACGAGGAAATGTTTCCAGGCGTCGATTCGGTTGACGTTGCGGATGAAGAGCGTGCTCGGCAGCTCGCGCGGCGCCGTCGGCGGTTTGAGCAGGCGCAGCCCGACTTCCTCCGGCAGGCGGTCGGCCTTGCGGCTGTTCACGGCCTTGCTCGCGAGCACGCAATTCTCCCACGTCGTCTTGCCGCCGCGCGAGCGGGGCAGGACGTGGTCGATGTTGCCCTCGCCGGGCCGCAGCGATTGGCCGGTGTACTGGCAGCGGCCGTCGTCCCGCGCCCAGAGCGCACGGGCACTGAACTTGGGCCGGCGCTTGGGCACCTTGGCAAAGCGGCTCAGCACGATCACATGCGGAATGCGCACGGGCCCGCCCGGCGTGCGGACGGCATAATCGTTCTCGCGCACCGGCAGCTTGATCCACTGCGCCCAGCGCAGTGGCACCATGTTCTCGCCATCGATGTCGAGAGCTGTCGCCACGTCGGTCGCCATCTGCACGAACGCCTGTTGGGGCGTGCGCACATTGATCGCCTGCCAGTTGCGGTTGAGCACCAGGACAATCGGTCGGTTCAGGATGTCGTTCATATCAATATCTCTTCATATGAACTCGTAGTGGTGTTCGTTCTTTATTGTAAAAATTGAAGTGGAGGGAGGATGGAACTCCCTCCACTTGGTTAGCTTTTTTCGCGGGCCTGAATGACAGGCGTGATCTCCTTGGGCAGGCCCACCATGAGAGTGTGGCCTTTACCTTCGGTGACGGCCTGATCAATGGTCTGCAGATAGCGCAGCTGGAACAGGCCAGGATGCGCTTCCATCAGCTGGGTCGCGTTGAGGAGATGGCGGAGTGCCGCCGTTTCTCCCCGGGCACGTTCCAGACTGGCCAGACCCTCAAGGCGCGCCTTCACCGCATCGGCGTAAGCTTGCTTGAGCTCACCCGACAGCATGAAGTCGCGCAGCGTCAGTCGAAGCACTTTGACTCCGACTCGTTCGGCCTGCTCGGCTACCAGAGGCGTCATGGCTTCGACAATCTGCTCACGCTGGGTCAGCAGGTCATCGAGCTTCTTCGCCGCCACGGTTGCGCGCAGCGCTTCCTGGACGGCGAGGTGAAGCTGCTCGAGGTAGTTCTGCACAGAACGCAGCGCCAGCTCCGTCTTGATGAGTTGGTAGCGCAGGACGACGCTGACCTTGAGGGTCAGTTGGTCCGCGGTCAGGATTTCCTGGCCGGCGATCGTGAGGTTGGCCTCGCGGACATCAAGTTCCACTTTGCAGATCTTCCAGCCGAACACCCAATGAGTGCCGGTCGTCAGGATGCGGACGTAGCGGCCACCGCGGTACAGGAGGGCCTCGCGGCCATCCACGACGATGATGCGCTGGATGAGGGTCGCGCCCAGCAGCATCGCGGCAACCAGAATCAGGATGCTAATATAGATGAATGTCATGTTGAGTTTTCCTTTCGTTGTGAAAATGAGTCCTGCCGCGACGCCACCCTGGCTAGGCGGGAATGTCTTCCGAAGAAGGCATCACAGGGCCGGGCCCGGGCTGTTCCTGCGAACAGGAACGGGAGTCACGACAGGACCGTTGAACGGGTTCGAACCGTCGGGTTTACCGATGTGAAATGCTTACTTCGCGGAACGGTCTTCTCTGATGGAGAGCCGCCGCATTCAGCATCACAAATTTTTAGTTGCTCCAGGCCGGCGAGTGATTGAGCGTGGACTGGCGAGTGCGGATTCTCCTCCCGTCTGCATTGCGAATTGACGCTGCCTCCGCGAGGGAGATAAAATTCGAAATGGTTTCTCCATTCGCCTGTCGTCATGCGAGGGAAACCTGAGGAAAAGGGAGCCCGCATGATCGTCTCGGACAATGGCATTTACCTGGGAAAGGGGCAGGCACCGGTTTCCCTTTTGTTGAAGTACGCGAACCGGCACGGGCTGATTGCCGGGGCCACCGGGACCGGCAAGACGCTGACGTTGCAGGGCCTCGCCGAGGGCTTTTCGCAGGCCGGCGTGCCGGTCTTCATTGCCGATATCAAGGGCGATTTGGCCGGTCTGTCCCAGGCGGGCAGCGACAAACCGCCGCTCGTCGCGCGCGCCAGGGAAATCGGCTTTCCCCTCAATTACACCGCCTGCCCGGCGATCTTCTGGGACATCTTCGGCGAGCAGGGACATCCCGTCCGCACCACGGTTTCCGAAATGGGACCGCTCTTGCTCGGGCAGCTTCTGCAACTCAATGACGTGCAGGAAGGCGTGCTCAATGTCGTCTTCGCCGCGGCGGACAGCGAGGGCCTGTTGCTCCTCGATTTCGAGGACCTGCGGGCGATGCTGACCCACGTCAGCGAGAATGCCGCCACCTACTCGGCCAAGTTCGGGAATGTCAGCGCCACGTCCATCGCCGCGATCCAGCGCGGACTCCTCACTTTCGAGCAGCAGGGCGGCCGGAAGCTTTTCGGCGAGCCCGCGCTGCAAATCGCCGACTTCATGAAGATCGCGCCCAACGGTTGCGGCGCGGTCAACATCCTGACGGCGGACAAGCTCATGGCCTCGCCGCGGCTTTACGCGATGTTCATGCTCTGGCTCCTCAGCGAATTGTTCGAGGACCTGCCCGAAGTCGGCGACGTCGACAAGCCGAAGCTGGTCTTCTTCTTCGACGAGGCCCACCTGCTCTTCAATGACGCGCCCAAGGTGCTGGTGGAAAAGATCGAGCAACTGGTGCGGTTGATCCGTTCGAAGGGCGTGGGCGTCTATTTCATCACGCAAAATCCGGCGGACGTTCCCCCAAACGTGCTCGGGCAATTATCGAACCGCGTCCAGCACGCCTTGCGCGCATTCACGCCGCAGGACCAGAAAAGCGTGAAGGCCGCCGCGCAGACCTTTCGCGCCAACCCGTCCTTCGATACGGGGAAGGCCATCACGGAGCTCGGTGTGGGCGAGGCGCTCGTCTCGGTTCTCGATGACAAAGGCTCGCCGACCGTTGTCGACCGCGTTTTGATTCGCCCGCCGCTTTCCGGCATCGGCGCGATCACTCCGGAGCAGCGCAAGGAGATCATCGCGCACAGTCCTTTTGCCGGCGTCTACGATACGCTGGTCAATCGCGAATCCGCCGCGGAACTTCTCACGGGCCGCGTGAACGGCGAAGCCGCGCCCACGACTCCGGTGACATCCGCGCCCGCCGTCCCCGCCGCGAAATCCGCCGCCAGCATCTGGGGCGCGGTCGCAACCACCGTGGCCGCCGCCGCCGCAAGTTCGGCGGGCCGCGCCATGGTCAACTCGGCCATCCGCTCGATGAGCAGCAGCCCCCGGCGCGGACGCGCGCCTGACAGCATCGGGATGACCGTGGCCAAGAGCGCTATCCGCTCTGCCGGCGGTTCCGTCGGGCGCCAGTTGGTGCGCGGCCTGATGGGCGCGTTGTTCAAGTAAAAGGGAAGCTCCGGCTCTCTCGCGAAAGCCGGAGCAATTCAACCGCTGCACGCCAGCGCCAGCTGCGGTGACCGCAGGCAATAGCTCTGGAAGAAGTGGTTGAGCACCGCCGGATCGGGCGCGGATTCCTCCTCGGTCTGGATCTTCTCCAGCCCGGCGAGTTCCGCGTCGATGTAGCGGCTGAGCACGACGTCCTTCGGCGCGCGGTCGAGCTCGTCGCCGGCCTTCTTGCGGGCCAGCAGCGAGACGATCGCGGCGCGGACGTCGGTATCCTCCACGATGCCCTCGACCAGTTCATCGAAAAGCATCGGCACCTGGCCCATGTTGCGTTCGATCCACCGGCACGCGAGGAGCGGACGCAGCACGTAGAGGTACTTCTTCGTCCAGACCAGGTCGTGCTTGAGGTAATCGCGCGCGTGGCCGAAGGCCATGTGCAGGTAATGCTGGAAGCAGCGGGCCGGCGAGTAGTACTCATCGGCCAGTTGCTTGAAGTCGTGCACAAACGGCTCGTCCCACGCATAGACCACCGGCGACTTGAGCCACTCCAGCAGCGGCGGGTTCGACTTGCGCAGGAGCCGGAGCGTCTTGCGCAGTTCCCAGCCGCTGATATCGAGGCTGTCGCTGATCGGCTCCTCGATCACATCGCGCCGGTCCTCGATCGAGAGATACCAGTCGCGGGAGTGAACATAGATGAACCGGACATCGTAGTCGCTGTCCTGCGAGGCAAAGCCCCAGGCGCGGCTGCCCGATTCGCAGGCATACAGGACGCGAACGTCGTAAGCCTGCTCGATGCGCTGAAGTTCAGCGCCCACCGAATTGAATACTTTGAGCGAGACCATGGGGCCTCCTTTCTTTGGGGTTGCGCGGCGTATAGGAACGTCGCATTTGGATTACTCAACTTTTCTCGACATCACAGGATGACGAGACCAACTTTGGGCAAAAGCCCATGAATATTGACGACTATCTGATCAACCAAGAAGGGCTCGATTGGCCAAGTCTTTTGGAAGATTGGAAGTGGCTCCTTCCTGAAAGCTATACTATTTGGCTGGTAAATAGACTCGGAGACATCGTCGTCGTAAATGAAGATGGATCAGTTAATTTCATGGAAATTGCGGACGGAAGCTTCGAGAAAATCGCAGAGTCCCGAGATGATTTCATTAAGCAAGTCGACCGAACGGAATATGCGAATGGCTGCTTCGCAATTCCATTAGTCGATCAGCTTGTTGAGTCAGGTCTGAGACTTTCCGAAAAGACCGTTTATAGCTTTAAAGTGCCTCCTGCCCTCGGAGGGCGACGATTGCCTGAAAACTTTCAAGTTACCGATATATCGGTTCACTACAGCGTATTTGGCCAACTCCTACGTCAGGTCAAAAATTTGCCTCCCGGTACAAAAGTTGGTCAGATCAAAGTAGTCGATGTGCCAAAACAATCGGGGCCGTCGCAGGGATTGTTTGGACGAATTCAAAACGTATTTCGTCGAAAAAACGATTGAGTTCATCACAGGGTAGACCGACCGTCCCTTAACCCCGGCCCTCCGAATTGAGAGCCGGGATAATGGATCAGTCCTTATACGGATCAAAGATATCGCGTCCCGCCATCGCCACGCCAATCGGCGTCAGCGTGTGCAGGACACGAATCGTGCCGTCGTGCGCGGCCAGGACATCCGGGAGACGGCGATAGGCTTGCGGCGCTTCGTCGAGGTCGCCCCCGCGCAGCTCGACCTTGCGGTCGTGCAGCCACTTCATCATCTCGTCGTGGCGGACCAGCCCCTCCTTGCGGACGCGCTTGGTCTTGCCATCCTCGCCCGTCTCGTTGACGAACTTACCCTTCGCCGCCGTGCGCGACATGATGCGGCCCGCGCCGTGCACCGTGGAGTAGAGCGCCTCTTTGGAAGCCTCGGAATCGACACCCTCAATGATGACGGCATCGTCGCCCATGCTTCCGCCGATGAAGCCCTTCTGCCCCGGAAACGCCGGCGTCGCGCCCTTGCGGACGACCAGATAATTCTCGCCGAAGTGCTCTTCCTCCCAGGCGAAGTTGTGGTGGTTGTGCACCTCTTCCTCAATCTTCGCCCAAAGGATCTTCTTCACGACATGGCGCGCCACGAACTCGCGGCCCGCGTAGGCATAACGGCCCGCCAGGTTCATCCCGGCGAGGTACGCCTGCCCCAGCTCGCTCTCGCGGCGCACGACCGCAGGCGCGACATCCATGCCGTCCTTGCCTCCCGCCTTCTTCAGGAAGTAAGTCGCGGTCTTGTGGCCCAGGCCACGCGAACCGAAGTGGACGCCCACCCAGACACGGTCCGCCTCGTCGACAAAGATATCGACGTAGTGGTTGCCGCTGCCGACCGTGCCGAGCTGCTTCTCCGCCATCGCCTTGAGCTGCACGAACGGCTGCTCCGCCCAAAGAGGATCGTCGAACAGCTCGTGCTCGACCTTCTGCTTGTTGTGGCGGCCCATCCCGAACGAGATCGTGCGGACCACTTCGTCCATGATCTCAGCGATCTTGGGACGGATCTCCGCCCCGGTCTTGTTCGTGCGGATCGCTAGGTTGCCGCACGCGATATCGAAGCCCACGCCCGAGATGGAAACGAGATCGCGATACGCAATCACGCCGCCAATCGGCTGCGCATAGCCCTTGTGACCATCGGCACACTGGACGGCGCGCGCTCCCCCGACCGCCATGCAGCGGTGGATTTGCTGCACCGTCGCCTCATCATGCTGACCAAAAATACGAACGCTCATACTTACTCCTTATGTTGTAGCGACGATCGAAAGATCGTCGCGGGTTAAATTGGTGAAATCGATTGGAATCCGGTAGAACTCCTCCCGGAAATGAAAAAGGAACAACTCGCCACCTTTAACGACGCGGTCATCGCCATCGTCATCACGCTGATGGTCCTCGAAATCAAATTGCCGGAAATGACGCCGGAAAATCTCTGGGCACTGGGCCAGCACATTCTGGTCTATGGCCTCAGCTTCCTCATGGTCGCGATCGTCTGGCTGAACCTGCGCATCATCCTCGCGCCGCTGGAGGTGGTCGATAACCGGATCATCTGGCTCGATCTCGCGCTGCTCTTCGTCATCTCGTTGATCCCGCTGCCCACCGAGGCCCTGGGCGAACAATTTGAACAGAAGCTCAGCCACGTCTTCTTCGGTATCGTGATGATGTCCCTGGCCATCGTCTACGCCGTGCTCCATCACCAGATCACGAAACGCGCGGCCGCCCTGAATGAGGAGTGCAAGTCCGTCAGTCTCAGCAAAAACTGGCTGGCGATCTTTCTCTACGGCATCAGCATCCCACTCGCCTACGTCAGCCTTTATCTCACGACCGGCATCTTTATCCTGGTCCCGATTCTCTATTTCCTGCCCTCCCACTATTTGGGTGAGGCGGCGGACTGAGTCTTGCGCCAGCCCGCGAGCAGAAAGTAGCCGGGCACCGGCAGAAAAATATCGGTCCAGAAAAAGACCCCGGCATTGCCCGGACTAAAATTGTCGTGCGCGATCATCTGGTAGAGATGCCCAGCCGCCGCTCCCCAAAGAAAGAATGCCGGACCGGTGACCGCCGCGAGCCGCAGACCAAAGTCCCGCCGAAAGGCCAGCAGCCCAACCACGCCAAAGCCCAGGCTCGCGAAACCGACTTCATATTGAAACGGACTGTCCGCCCAGCCGATATAGGCCGCCGCCATCTTCGCAAAGAAGACGTGCATGACAAAATTATAGAGAAAACTCAGCCCAATGGCGAAAAGGCAATAGTACGCCAGCAGCGCCTCGAACACCGTCGCTTTGTCCATCGGCTTCCGGCTCCGGCAAAGGGAAACGGCAGCAACGACCAATCCCAGGACGAGGAACGAGAGGGAATAGTTCGCGAGAACAAATTGGATGATGGCCGCAAGCATGGTCCGGTTCTGTACAGACTTTGGTTTAGTCGACGAACTCCCCAGGCTCAAGCGTGGGAAAAAAGTGGATAGGTTCATCTCAGCCTGTAGCGGCGGTCTATGACCGCCGTGCCTTCCCTTCCTTGGTGGCCGTCGACCTCCGGACGACGGTGTCTTTCTCGGGGTGGCCCGGGCTACTTGTTGCCCGGGTTCGCGTAGCGAACAGGAGGCAGTCCTTTTCCCTAAGCGAAACCAATTGCCGTAAAATCCTGGGGCCGCAGGGAGTCGCACCCTGACCATGCCGCTTAAAAGGCGGCTGTACTGTCTACTAATACTCCAGCCCCGAAAGGTACTCGCGAGAGGATTTGCACCTCCAACCTCCTGACTCTCGATCAGGTGCCTCTGCTGGTTGGGCTACGCGAGTGGAAACATTTTGTGCTACAACAATCCAGCGAAACAGAACTATGGAACTACTTCAGATAATTGGAACCCTAGGCGCAATCGGTGCAATACTTTGGCTTCAACTTCGAGCAAAAAAACCTGTCACCAGTTATCGATCAAACGGTGATTCGACGGTGTTTTCTAAACCACAACTCAGCAAAGAGGAGCGACGAGAAATAGCGGATCTCACAGACCCACATTTTGGCCCCCCTGTCCATGAAGCCTTTTGCTGGCATCAGGCTGAGTTTCGAGATGGAACTATTGTTCATCGATCACGTGAGTATCGAGCTCCCTGCAATCTTCTGAAGAGCGGATACGTCATGACGTTCTTTGATGAATTTCCAATTGAAGCACAGAAACGTGTCTTCTTGTGGTTGGAGAGACATCTTTCCGTCATTCCTCAATGGCTTCCTGAAAAGCTTTCTGAAACATCTGAAGTAAACCACCCGTACAACTTGGCCACACGTAGCGAGGTGCTCCGAGCTTTTAGCCCGGAAGGTATTATCGACATAACACTGACGGGCACTTGCCCGGTAAAATGGTTGATCAGGTACGACTCGGCATTCGAACAGGATGTCTATGGGGGTATCGAAGGTGAAGACGAGACGGTCAAGGTTGCGACTTTCTGGATGTAAGCAAATTAGCAGCCGCGACGGGACTCGCACCCGTTAGGTCCGGCTTGAAAGCCGGGTCAGGCGTGCCTGTGCTCGAACTGCTTTGCATTCGCGGCCTAATAAGATTTTCAATTGAAACGAGTTAACCTGCGTTTCAGCGACGTAATGAACGAAATGCCCATGCTCAGGTTCTAAGAAGGGAAAGGAGGGCATCGTGGAAGAACTACTCATCGCGCTGGTGCAGGGATTTTTTCAACTCATGGGGGAAATCTTTTCCGATACCGATTTCAGTTACTGGGAAGCCTCTTCCATGGTGGAAGAGCAGGCCTCCTTCTGGATCGGTTTCCTTGTTTTCCTGGCCGGTGTCGGCGTGGGCGTCATCAGCCTTCATTGCTGGCACGACGTCATCCTGCGCAAGAGCGCCGTCCGAATTCTTGCGCTGATTTTCAGCCCCATTGTTTCAGGCTCGGTTGGTAGGCAGATCGGCAAGATTCTCTCCAGTGCCCAGACCAGCTCTTTCTTCTGGCTGGCCTTTCTCTTCAATCTGGGGATCTGCCTCATCCGCTTTGGCTACTGCCATCGTCCCGTCTAGAGATTGCTAAAATCGTCCGCCCGGCAGGACTCGCACCCGCATTGCGCACTCATCTGGTGCTGACCGGATATAAGCCGGGGGTTTTACTTTAAACTACGGGCGGGAAAAAGGGGCCCGCGCCCGACGGAGTTTTGCCTTCCATCGGGCGGGGTTGATTAGAGGACCTTGGGTTCCGATTCGATCAGAGCGCCAAAGCCCATCTTCTTGCGAGCTTTCGCCTCGTAGGCCTTTTCGTGGAAGACCTCCGCCAGCGTATAGCTTTCGCGCTTGGGGTCGGCCCGGAAGGGAAGCTCCTTCTTGGCCGCAAGGCGCTCGGCTTGCGAGCGGGAGAGCAAGCCCACATGGCGATAGCTGCGCAGCCGTCCGGGCCGCACGATCGCCGGGTCCAGATGCTCCATTCCCTGGTTCAGGGAACAAAGCACGTGCACCCGCAGCATCTGTCCCATCAGGCCGTCCGCGATGTTCAACAAGGCGGAAACCGCCTCGTTGTTGTCGGAACGGCGCTGGAAGAGAATCTTCTCCGCATCTTCCATCACGATCACCTTCACCGCCTTGGGATGACGTCCATTCTGGCTCTGCCAGAAGGCGACCATGCCCGGCGCCGAGAGGGATTCCTGCTGGCCGACCGGCAGGGTGTAGAAGACATGGGTCTCTGCCAATCGCCGCATCATCAGCGAGATCAGCGTGCTCTTGCCCGTGCCCGGCGGACCATCCAGGATGGTGATGCCGCCCGATTTTTCGACGGTACGCTGGGCGAATTCGTCCAGCCAGGAAAGCGCATCCGCTCCATAGCAGAGGGTCATTTCCTCGTCATCCATGACGGGCGCCGAGTTGGCAATCTCCTCGGTGGAGAACTCGTCGCTGTCGCGGCGAAGCATGTAGAAAAAGGGCAGGTCCTTTTTCTTGTCTTTCGCCGGCAACGCCGCTCGCACCAGGGCTTCGACTTCGCGGGCGCGCTTCTCGCTTTCTGCATAAACGTGGGCGCGCTTGCAATAGTGGTTCGTCACGTGGACGAAGCTCGTCTCGTCGAACCGGAGCATTAACTCGGTCCATGACGTGCCGGATTCGTCCTGCCACCGGAACGCGCGAAAGACACGCTCCGGTAGTTTTTCCATGAGCAGCGGAATGGCCGACTCTTCCATCTCGAAGGAAAAGCGGATCATGGGCCGCACCGCATACAGGGCGGAAATATCGCCCATGATATTGCGTTCCAGATCGCCGTTAAAAACGGCGAACAGGGATGTTTTTGTTTTCATTGGGTATTTTCTAAAGACCTTGCGGTCTAAGGGGCGCGAGTCGAGGGACGGAGCCGAAGGTCCGGATTTCGCGCGAGGATTTTGACTAGGTTAAGCAGGCTCTCGATCAAGGCTTGGGTGGTGGAATAACTCATTTCATGGGTTCCTGGGTTGAGGGTTGTGGTAGGTGAAAAAATTGGCGGAGCACGGAGGACTTGCACCCCAGTCAGCCAACGCCGACCGATCTCGTTAGCACCGAGTCCCGGTTCGCGTGCCCGGTACATGCTCCTTGAAAAGGACTGCCGTCTGCAGGACCTGCCCTCCGCAGGTGCTCCCGGCCGGATTCGCACCGGCACTAAACCGATCTTAAGTCGGCTGCCTCTGCTGTTGGGCTACGGGAGCGGAAAGAGGGTCCCCACGGCAGGATTTGCACCCGCACTGGCTCCGTTCTGAGCGGAGTGCCTCTGCATTGGGCTACGTGGGGAAAAGGAAAGTGGTGCTCGGCCGGACTACTGCCGTGCGCAGCACCACCTGCGACCGTCTCGTTCGAAGCGAGCCGCGCTGATCTGCTGCGCTACGGGAGCGTAAGTTGGACGGGAAAAGGATCGCCCACGGGCCACGGAGCTGCTGCTCACACCTCCGTAAATGGGAGGCCTGCTGTTGATTCAGGACGATGGCCCGGCGTTGCACGTAACATGCGTGATACCAACGCGGGTCTGGGCGAAAAGGGGCCGCCTTATTTGAGATTTAGGTGTTGAAGGCGACGGTAAATCAGGTTGTCTGCAGGCTGTGGCAGATTACCATATAGAAGCGATGTCGAAATTTCTCCCATCTCAACTTGCATCCTCGACGTTGACATTAATGGGGAGAAAACTGTTTTGTCGTCCAGTATACGGATGGGGTTGGAATTATTTTGACGGTTCAGAAGCTGGATCAGTCCCCGGGCCATTTCACTTTCAACTTGTCGAACTCTTCGAATGGAATGGTGTACTTCGTGGGGGCTTCGGTCACGTTGCTGAACGGGATCATCGCTATCATGGCCGCTGGGTCAGCTTCTACACGCGGGGTAGTGGAGTTTACGATTTATGTAACGGCCCCGACTTCTCCTGTAATGTCTCTTTCTTTGACGACAAGCCTGTTCTACGCCCTGCGGAAACAGATCCAGAAATGGCAGAAAATTGGCCGCTGCTCGATATCAACCGCAATTCAGAAAACTGCTTGAAAAGCCAACTGGCTTTAGGTCAGGGAGAAATTGTTGCCGATGAAGACATTTTATTGGAACGAGACAGGAATCGTTAGATGAAATTTTCTTCTGCAAGTTCTCTATACTCTAGGGAGCTGGCAAAAAGTGGCGTGGCCCGGCTACCCGAAGGCAACCGGACCACGATTGATTGGCGTTGCCGGCTTCCGATGGGATCAGCTTCCGTCATGGCAGGGCGCAGAGTCCCCGGACATGACCTCCACTGCATCGGAAAGAAGGTCAACGCGCTTGAGTGTATTTTGTTTTCATAGGCGTAAATGCCATCGTGCCGACGCATGCGCGCCGGTGCCTGGATGGTCTGCAGGATCTTCGTTTTGAGCGGGAAGATGCCGCTACTCGTGGGTACTCGACTCCATGGATGACCTCCGGGTTGTGGGTTGAAAGGGATCCGGCTATCGGTGCTGCCCCGATCTGGTCCTGTTTACAAGACAGGTGCCTATGCTGCTCAGCCAAGCCGGAGTACTGCGTACGGCAGTATTGCCGATGAGAAAAATGGGCCCACTTGGATTTGCACCAAGACTTCACCGATTAAGAGTCGGGTGTACGGTCTGCCAATACGCTGGGCCCGTGAAAAGAAAATCGCTCCGGGTGGTGCCGCCCCACCGTTTCCTCCTTATGAGAGAGGCGTCGTGCTGTTGGACCACGGAGCAGGTCCTGCGGACGGTAGTAAGATGCGGCGGGAAACCGCAGATCCTGTCGCCCTAAAGATGCGGGACTTCTTCCGCAAGCGGCTGCTCATCGTCCGTGAGGACGGCATGCTCGTTTTCGCCGCGCGAGCCAATCCACCAGAGCAGCAGACTGAAGCCGAGGCCGATCGTCGAGCCCACCGAAAGAAGAAAGGCACTCGAAAAGAGTAACGGAACAATGCATCCGGAAATGACCGCGAAGATGACCAGGAAAATGAAACTCTGCAGCGACGACGGCAGCCCCTTGACGTGCGGAAACATCTCGAGCGTCAGCACCGTCATCGCTGGCGTCCCCAGCGCCATGCCGAAACCGTAGAAGAAGTGCGGGATGACCGCCCACGGCACGCGGATCGCGAAGTAGTAGCTGTAAATCAGACTGGCCGCCGTCGCCAGGACCATGATCACGTAGCCCGCGCGGATTAGGACGCAGGGCTTGAAGCGATGGCTGAAACGTCCCGAGGCCATGGATCCCAGCGTCATGCCGGAAATAAAGGTAACGAAGAGCCAGCCGAAATCCTTCACCGTGAGATGCAGCAGATCCATGATGTAGACCGGCGCGGCCGCCACGTAGAGCATGATGCCCGTGAACGAAAGCGCGATGCCCGCCGAGCGCGCCATGAACCGGAAATGGGAACCCACCTCAATATAGCGGCGCACCACGGCGCGAAACTCAAAGGAATGCCGCTTGTCCAGCGCGAGGCTTTCCGGCAGCGCGCGGATGCAGGCCATCCAGAGCACAAACGTGAACAGGGCGATGAAGTAAAAGATCGAGCGCCAGCCCCAACCCGCCAGGACCCAGCCGCCGAGGATCGGCGCCAGCGCGGGAGCAATGCCGAAGACCATCGAAATGTAGGCCATGATTTTCTGCGCCTCCGCGCCGGAAAAGAGATCCCCCACAATGGCGCGTCCCACGACTCCGCCCGCCCCCGCCGACAGTCCCTGCAGCAGCCGGAAGAAATAAAGCCAGCCGAGTGAAGGCGCACAGGCCGCGCCAAAGGAGCTCACAAAATAACAGCCCAGCGAAAAGAGAATGACCGGCCTGCGTCCGAACGAATCGGAAAGCGTCCCATAGAAAAGCGTCATGAACGCAAAAGCGAAAAGATAGACGGTCAGCGTCTGCTGCACGGCGGGCAGCGTGGCGGCGAAATCGCGCGCAATCGTCGGCAGCGCGGGCAGGTAAGCGTCAATCGAGAGCGCCCCCAACATGGAGAGCGCAGCCAGGATGACGACGAGAACACGGTGTTTCATGGCGAGCCCTCCAGCCTAGCACAAAGTTGGCCGCCTGCGTCCAGCGCCTGAAGAAAATTGCAGCGGAGGGAATCGACCCCCCTGTCATTTGGTTATGAGCCAAACAGCTCGCCACTTGCTTTCGCTGCGATAAGTGCTGCGCACGGCAGTAAAAAACACGCCCCCCGGACTCGCACCGGGTAAGATCGGTTTTGCAGACCGACGGCTCGTCGACTTGGCCATGGGCGTGAAAATTGGTCAGGTGCGTGGGACTCGCACCCACCCGGCAGGCTTCACAGGCCTGAATGCTGCTCGCTACATCATCACCTGGGTGCTCCCGCGAGGACTTGCACCTCGAACCTTCGCCTTCGCACGGCGACATGCACGACTCTTACACCTCGGGAGCTTCTGCGGAGGGCAGTAAACCCTGTCGGCTTACTGCCCTCCGCAGGAGTGGCTGAATTCGGAATTGCGCCGAACTCTTCTCCTCTTCAGGGAGACGCTAATCTCTCTCAGCTATTCAGCCTTTGCGCAAAAAGGTCCCTCCACGAGGTATCGCGCCTCGGTCTGTCGATTATCGGTCGACGGCTTTGCTTTTAAGCTATGGAGGGAAGAGAGTGGCGGGGGGGAACCGGGCGCGCTATAAGAAAACCATGGATGCCGATCAACTTGCCGCCTTGGTCAGCCTGGGTTCATTGGCCGCCGTTTTTAGCGTTGGCTCTTACGGGCTGCACAAAAGACGCTTGTGGGCATGGTACCTTGGCTGGGTCGCCCTAGGGTGCATTGATCTGCTCATCTTGCTCGGGGCACTCGGCCTTGGCTTTGATCCGGAGCATTCGCTTTTTGAAAATGGCGGTGCCCTCGTCCGGATGGCATTCCTTGCCGTGGCCTTTGGTTCTCTCACTTGGTGGTGGTCGCGGCAAAAGGGCCAGTTTCAAAAGAAGAAAAAAAATCGCCCGTGAAGGTTACGCTCCCTCGAGTCTCGGATGTAAGCCGAGCGTATTGCTATTATACTAACGGGCGGAAAGTGGTCACCGCATCCGGACTTTCACCGGATAGGACCAGGTTGAGAACCCGGGCGCTCGGGATGCTTTGCATTTGCGGTGGTACTGTGGACGACGAAAATGGCGGAGCACCAGAGAATCGCACTCTGGAGGGCTGTGAACCCAAGCGGTTTTCGGGACCGTTTCCTCGTCTATGCCGGACGTGCTCCGTAAAAATTGACTGCCCTGCGCAGCAGTGCCGTGCGCAACACCTCCCAGGGTAGGACTCGCACCTACACGCCTTGCGGCACCTGATTAACAGTCAGGTTCGGCTACTCTTTCGACACCTGGGAAGTGCTGCGCATGGCAGCTCCTGCGGAGGGCAGGAAAATCTCCCCGGCAGGACTTGCACCTGCGACCATGTGATTAGAAGTCACAAGCTCTGCTCCTGAGCTACAGGGAGGGGAAAAGGGTCGGGCACCCCGGTTACGCTCCGGGTGTCTCGCCGTCCCAAGCGGCGCGGATTGGCTATCTTCCTCGTGCCCGAGGTGCTGCGCACGGCAGCTTGGGGGGGACAGTTTTTAGCGAAGCATTACTGCCGTCCGCCAGGACCGGTCCCGACGAGACTCGCACTCGTTAATGACACGGTTGACAACCGTGCGCCTCGACGACTTCGGCTTCGGGACCCTGGCCTGGGTAAATGGTGGGAGTTGGTGGTAATGCTCCACCCGTCGGCTTCCGGCACGTTCAGTGACGGCCGATTTACAGTCGGCTAGCCGGGGCAATTCCCAGTGAAAAAATTCAGTTGTTATACTTTTTTCGCGATGCACGCTGACGAAAAGGACATTATGGCACCTCATCAACAGCATTATCGTGGAAAAATACAGTCTCGTGGCTGGATGGACGAATCCGGCAAGCTTCAGTGGCCAAATGACGAAAAAGCAAAAGCCGAAATGGCGCGTGGGCTCTTCGGTCTCGAACTTGTCAGCAATGTCGACTATTGGACAATGCTGGCTCAGGACGATCTCTATAACACATTTAACGCACCATGGGCCGACGAAGAGCGCTGGAAAGCCCAAGCCAGCCAGAATCTGGATAATGCTCCAGAGTATGTGCGCGAAAAAGTTCAACAGACGATTCGTTGCCGAGAAATGTTGGCCACGCTTTCCGAAGATCAGAGGGAAGTTGTTGACGAATTAATCCAGAAAACCACACGAGGGTTGCTTTTCTCTTTCTGTTGCACACTCGACCAATCTTTGGGGGCGAAACTGACAGTTCTCTTGAACGAAACTCCGAGCGAAGAAGATACTCCTATACAAATTTGTCCTGGAGATACTCTTGATCTTCACGACGAACAGGGAGGTTGGTTAGACGACTTCAGCATGGTCTTTGGAGTTGAGAGTGACTCTGAGGAAACTGGTGGAGATGGCGGGTAACGCTCCCGCATGAGACTGCTTGCAAAGCAGGTGCCTTCCTTGTCGAGCCACATCCCCGTGGGTGAAACTGCCCTCCGCAGGAGCGCAAGTTGCCCCGGTGCCGCCCCGGGCGTGAGTGATTTTGGAGATCTCTCTGCACGGCTGGTGCGCAACTTATCTGCAATCGGAAAAGGGTGCGGTCAGCCGGTTACGCTCCGGCATCTCAACGATGGCGTCGTCACGTCTTGGCTACTGGACCATGACCGCAAAAAGGGAAAGGGAGTGCCGGGCCTGGACAGATTCCAATGCCCCGGCGTTCTCTCTCGAAATCTATGTCCTGCGGCGGCTTAAGCAGAGCCCTCAGGCCGCTGCCGTGCGCTAGCACCTGCCGTCCGCAGGACCAATAAAGAACGAACACCATTACGAGCTCTTGTGTTCTCGTACCCGCAGGTATTTCACGGCGGATGTTTCGGTGTTTCAGGCACACCTCCCCTGCGACCCTTATCTATATTTTCATATAGAATATCGGGCCTAAGCCTTCTGTGATGTCATCGTGTGGTTGGAGGGGCCGGTCGATCGCAGAAACGTGCTGTCGTCGCGGTGTCAGTTGACACCGCACCGGTCTTGAAATATAACCTTCCTGGTTACTTCAGTGCCGCTATCCACGATTCTGTGAGTGACCGATCCGCCCCGCCGTTGGTTCGCGCCGACGGCGGGGCCTTCTCTTTGCCACTTAAAATGGTCTGTTGTTCAGTCTGTCGTTTGCTCCTTTGTTTTACCTCTCAAAATCACCAACAAAAAACCCCGCTCACCTCAGGGGTGGCGGGGTTGGAAATGGTCCTGAAAGTTCAGGCTATAACCTATCCGCGCACCTCCTGCGTACGATCTTCGGTACCGGTATTGGGGCCATACTTGACCATAAAACCCGACCAGATCGCGCTCGTGCCTTGCAACCGAAGGGCTGCACTGCTCGCGCAATGTTTGGAAATAAGGGCTATGGTGTTCATGGAAATGGAATGTGCTTTTCTTATATAGAATAAGACGCGCGAGAGCAAGAAATATCTCAATTTATTTTTAATTAATTTTGAACGTGCGGTCAGCGTCGGGCCTAAAAAAGGATGTTGTCGACGAAGTTCTGGATGTGCGCCGGTGTCTGTCGCTGCTTCCGAATGACCACGACCAACTCGCGGGCGAAGCGTTTGGGCCATGGGAGGCGTACGAGCGACTGGCGGCGCGAATACAGGGCGAGGGAACGTTGCGGTACCAGGCTGACTCCGACTCCGACGGCGACCAGATTGATGATCAAATCAAAGTTGTCCAATTCCATGGCGGACCGGACGCGCAGTTTCTGTCCCTTCAGCCAGGCGGTGAGTCGTCGTCCCGTCTGGGTGGAGTCCTGCAGGGCCAGCCAGGGTTGTGACTCCAGCCAGCGCCCCAGCTCAGCCGGCTTTTTGAAGTTCACCTTGGCACTGGCGAGATGGTCCGCATGGGCGATGAAGGTGAACGCATCACGAAATCGATGAGTGATGCGCAACCGCGGCGAAAGCCGCGAAGGAGGTAGAAGCACGCCGAGGTCGAGAGAATCTGATTCAAGCGAAGCAAGAATAGTCTGGCTCGATTCATGGGTCACACGAGAGACGACGGTGGGCCCCTGCCGCATATTGGCGGAGAAAAAGCCGGGGAGATAGGCCAGGCTGACACTGCGGGAAACGCCGACGCGCACTTCCCGGGGCGCATTCGCATACTCTTCCCGGAGTCGACGTAGCAGGATATCGACATCACCCAGGACAGGCCCGGATTCCTGCAACAAAAACTTCCCCGCCGCTGTGGTGACCACGGACCGAGTGGTACGGGTCAGTAATTTGAGGCCGAGTTGCTCCTCGATGCCCTGGATCTGGCGAGTGATGGCGCTTTGGGTCAGTCCCGTGATTTGGGCCGCACGGGTGAAACTGCCCGATTCCGCCACCAGCCGAAAAAGGTGGAGCTGATAAAGATCGAACGGACGCCGTATCAGCAATTCATGCGCTAAGCTCATTAAAGCATAAGACTAATGAATTTCCGTCGAAAGAAAAGCCATGAGATGCTTGGGCCATCAACCAATCAGAAAAAAACCTATGGCCAACCCAAAAGACAAAGCGCCGGAGAACGTGCCCGGCCCCTACTATAACGATATGACCTGCATTGACTGCGGTCTTTGCCCCGAAATCGCGCCCGGCATCTTCAAGCGGCAGGATGACGGTGGCTACAGTTACGTCCACCGGCAACCCGTCACGCCCCAGGAAATCGCCTTGGCGGAGGAAGCGCGGGAAAGTTGCCCGACGGAATCGATCGGTAATGATGGTGACGATGCATAGGCTCTGGTTCTGGAGCCCCGCTTTTGCTTCAGCCGACAGCCCGGTGTATCTTGAAGAGTCCACTCCAGCGAAAGGAAATTCCATGGCAGTCCAGGTCTACGGTTGCAACCATGTCGTTATCGAGGTCGACGACATCGAAAAGGCCGTCGCCTTTTATAGGGACGTCTTCAACCTGGAACAGCTTGATCACGGGGAGGGCGATGCCTTCTTCAAGCTCGGCGAGCACCAGTTCCTCGCCATCTTTAAGGTCGACCAGCTCCAACCCGACCGCATCCGCCACTTCGGCATCCTCGTGCGCAACGACGCCCAGATCGCCGAGGTCCGCGAGAAGATCACCACCAAGTACGGCCTCAAGCTCGAGCCCCCTTTCCGCTGCGACTTCCGCGATCCCTGGGGCAATCGCATCCAGGTGGTCGACCTCCACGACGAATCCCTCATCTGGCTCCTGCCTTACCGCGAAGTCCAAAAAGCCGGTGTTTCCTTGGCCTGAGGCTCATTAAGATACCTGTCCTCCTTGGGGCCGGGTGATATATTGCAGGTCGACCATGACCTCCTTGTCGACAGAGAGGGTGAGCAAGTTGCTGGTTTTTCTCGGCATCGTCGTCCTCCACCTCATCGTCCTGGGACTGCTTGGCCGAATGGTCCTTTTCCGCGAGGCGGCATCGGCAGGTGAAGACGGGGCGACGAACATGCAGATCGTAAAGATCGCGCCGGTGCCTCCACGGGCCCCGCCCTTGCCGCAGCCTTCCCAGGCCCCACCCGAAGGCGGCGGCCCGCCAAGTCTCTTTCTTCCGGTCGTCATCACGCCGCCCACCCCGGCGAACTTCAGCCTGATCAAAGTTCCCTCGACGCCGGAAATGCTGGCGAGTGTACCCAACCCGGGTTTCGGTCACGGCCAGAGAACCGGCACCGGCGAGGGCAATGGTGTCGGCGGCGGTGAAGGCAAGGACGAATTCCCTGCCTCCGCTGACCCCACTCCTGCTCGGCCCACAAGCACGACCCACCCCTGGAAATCCGGCTCCATGCGGATCTTCGACTATTTCCTGCCCGAAAAGATCGCCGAGGCGAAGCAATGGCTGGATGAAGGCAATGATCCCAACGTCGCCAAGCCAATGCAGCAGCACACGGCTGAAGCCCACTTGGTGCATCCGCTTGATCTGGCCGTACGCAATAATTACCTCGAAATGGTCATGCTGCTGCTCGATCACGGAGCCAATCCCGATCCCGACCCGTTGGAGAAAGATTACCCGGGCATCATTTATTTTGCGGTCGAGTACCAGGCCAGCCCGGAAGTCATCAAGTTGCTCCTCGACCACGGCGCCAGGCCCGACCTGAGAATGCCCTCCGACCCCGCTTATGCCCAAACCCCCGAATGGCCGCATCCATGGGGTTACAATTCCGCCCAGGAAGCTGTTGCCGCCCGGATGACCCTCGACGGTCGCAGCCCGCCCGGTCGCGCGGACCAGGTCGCCGTCCTGAAATTGCTCATGGAGCACGGTGCCGACCCGCTCCGCCTCGATAACCGGGGCAAATGCGCCCTCTCGATGGCCCAGGATCTCCACCGCCCCGATCTGGTCTACGCCATCGAGGACTACCTCAGCCACGCGCCTCCCAAGGACTAGCCGCGGCCTTTCGCGCTCCCGGTAAATCGCAAGAAAGCCCAAACGCGGCGCATGCAAAACGCCGCGAGGTTCCGGCGAGAATGCCCGGCAGGACAGCGGTGGGCCTGTTTTGACCAAGCCGCGCGTTGTCTCGGCACGATCTAAGCGGATAGTAAAGACGTGCATCATCACGACTGGCTCCACTATGTCCTTCATGCCATGCACCTGGTGCAGGCTGCCGGACCGACCGGATGGCTGTTTTTCGTCCTGATCTACGCCACCTGCTGCATTCTCTTCATCCCCGCCTCGATCCTCGCCATCTGCGCCGGAGCCATCTACGGGTTCTGGACCGGCGTCCTTTTGGTGCTGGCGGGAAACGGCCTCGGCTCCGTGCTCTGCCTGCTCGTCACCCGCTACCTTTTCCGCGAGAGAATGGCCGACTGGATCCATCGGCATCCCCGGATCAAGGCCATCAAGTGCGCCGTCGCCCGCGACGACTGGAAGCTCGTCTTCCTCACGCGCCTCTCCCCCTTCCTCCCCTTCACCCTCATCAATTACGCGCTGGGGTTGACGTCGATTTCCGCCCTCCGCTTCTTCCTCGCGACCGAAGTCGGCGCGCTCCCCGCCATCTCTCTCTATGTCTATCTCGGCACCCTCATGGGCAAGCTCGCCACCATCGGCCCCGAACTCCGCCAGCCTCCACCCGTCCAATGGATCTACGAAGCCGCCGGCCTCCTGGTCACCATCGCCGTCACTTACTACGTCACCCGGCTCGCGCAACGCGCCCTCGACCACCACCTCAAGCACGAGGAAAAAGGAACCGGCATCGCCTGACCCCGCCAGTTGCCTCCTCCCATTTCCCCTTTCACTTCCACCCGACCCATAAAGATGACTGTCTCCCTCTCCCCGAAAGCCCTAGAGTAAGCTCGACTCCCTATGATGCACCGCCTCCGTCCTTTCACCTTCGCTTTCCTCTGCCTCCTCCTGCTCGGGCCCCTGCTCCCCGCCCAGACCACCAACACCGCGGCCACCAACGCCCCCGCCGCCACCGCGCCCGTCCCCTTTGCCCTCGGCGAAGTCGTCACCCAGGCCGACCAGCTCTCCGCCCGCCTCGCCGGCATGACCACCACCACCGACGCCGTTCTCACCGCCTTCGAGGAGCGCGAGCCCAAACTCGTCCAGCAGATCAACGAGCGCCAGCAGGACAGCGACAAGCTCCTCGAAGGCAGCCCCTCGCTTCCCGCCCTCCGCACCACGGCCGCCGCCTGGACCGCCCTCCAGGAAAGCGTCGCCTCCCTCAAGGCAAAAATCGCCGAGCGCGCCGCCGCCCTCGACGCCCAGATCACCGAGCTCAAGCAAAAGCGCGCCATTTGGGACGCCACCCTCGCCTCTGCCAAAACCCTCTCCGCCCCGCCCGACATCCTCCTGCGCATCAAGTCCCTCATCGCGGAACTCGACGCCGCCGCCAAGGCCAGTAACCAGCTCCGCGCCCGCGTCCTCTCCGCCCAGAACCAGATCTCCGAGCAGGAAGCCCGCATCAACACCGAGCTCGCCGCCATCGCCGCCGCCCACGGCGCCGCCGTCAACCAGCTCTTCATCCGCGACAACCCGCCCTTGTGGGAGACCACCTTCCTCGCCCCCGCTGCCGACCAGCCCAAGCAACTCAGCGACCAGCTCGAGCACGTCCGCAGCTACGCCCTCGCCAAGCAGGAAACCTTCGCCGTCCACGCCTTCGTCTTCGCCCTGCTCCTCATGGTCTTCGTCTATTTCTCGCGCGCCACCCACACCCGCGCCAAAGGCGACGCCGCCTGGCAGCACGCCGCGCAGATCACCGCCGCCCCCGTCGCCACCGCCGCCGCCATCGCCCTCTTCTGTGGATTCTGGCTCTACCCCGAGGCCCCGCGCCTCTTCCTCGGCATCGAAGGCGCCGCCCTCCTCATCCCCACCGTCATCATCCTCCGCCGCCTCATCGAGCCCTCCCTCTTCCCCATCCTCTACGCCATGGTCGCCGCCTACTTCATCGACCAGTGGCGCTACGTCCTCGCCGCCTCGCCCGAGTTCTCCCGGTTCCTCCTCGTCTTCGAAATGGTCTTTGGCGTCTTCTTCGCCCTCTGGGCCATCCGCACCAACCCCTTCGACTCCCCCCGCACCCAGGCCGACCCCGTCCGCCGCATCCTCGCCCTCTACGCCCACGTCGCCCTCGTCCTCTTCGTCGTCACCGGTTTCGCCGAGGCCCTCGGCTACTCCAAGCTCGCCGTCCTCGTCGGCAACGCCACGCTCGAAAGCATCTACACCGCCGTCATCTTTTACGCCGCCGTCCGCGTCGTCGAGGGCGTCCTCATCATCGTCCTCCGCAGTTGGCCGCTCACCCAGCTCGGCATGGTCCGCCGCCACTACGACCTCCTCGGCGCCAACTTCTCCTTCTTCTTCCGCTGGATCGCCTTCCTCTGCTGGCTCCTCCTCACGCTCGAGATGTTCTCCGTCCTCCCCTACCTCTGGCACGGCGCCACCGCCGTCCTCGACTACAAGGTCGCCTGGGGCTCCATCTCCCTCTCCCTCGGTCCCATCGTCGCCTTCGGCCTCACCATCTGGGCCTCCTTCCTCGTCTCGCGCTTCGTCCGCTTCATCCTCGAGGAGGAATTCTACCCCCACATGCACCTCGCGCCCGGCATCCCCTACGCCGCGTCGACCATGGCCCACTACATCATTCTCATGCTCGGCTTCTTCGCCGCCGTCATCTCCCTCGGCCTCGACATGACCAACTTCGCCATCCTCGCCAGCGCCTTCGGCGTCGGACTCGGCTTCGGGCTCCAGAACATCATGAACAACTTTGTCTCCGGGATCATCCTGCTCTTCGAGCGCCCCGTCAAAGTCGGCGACGTCATCCAGCTCGGCACCGACATCGGCACCGTCGAGCGCATCGGCATCCGCGCCAGCATCATCCGCGTCGACAACGGCTCCGAGATCATCGTCCCCAACGGCACCCTCATCTCCGGCAACGTCACCAACTGGACCCTCTCCGACCAGCAACGCGTCATCGAGATCCCCATCGCCGTCGCCGCCCAGTCCGATCCGCAAAAAGTCAGCGCCCTCCTCATCGCCATCGCCCGGGCCCAGCCCGCCGTCAGCAAGACGCGCGAACCCGCCGTCCAGCTCATGGGCTTCACCGCCACCGCCCTCAACTTCAGCCTCCGCGTCTGGACCGACCGCTTCGCCGACTGGCCCCACCTCCGCAGCGACCTCACCATCGCCATCCACAACGCCCTCCAAAAAGAAGGCATCACCTGCGTGTAACTATATAGAAGGACTTATCTACAGGATAGGGTAGGGAACCGCATGGGGAGTCAATGCTCTGGTTGCTTCCAACAACAAATTCCAAGAAACCGAATACATCGCCATCCGAGTGCTATCGGAATATTTAGCTAGCCAAGAAACAATGGTAGCTTAATAGTGCTCGGGGGATCATTTCATGGCCTTGGGACTCTCGGGCATCTTACCTAATATCTCGCAGACCATAGATGGGATAGGTTTTATTTTTGGCGCGGGTACCTCTCGTGAAGCTGGCTATCCGATGATGCCTGATCTCACTCGAGCAGTTGTAAATGGGCTTTCCCGCGCTGAGCGAACTATCTTGGACGAGGTATTAACCGCGTCCAAAGCGGTATATGATGATAGCAAGGCCACTCCCAATATTGAGCAGCTGTCCGATTTGATAATAGCTCATTGGACTAACTCCAATGATCCTCGATATAATGTATTGGAGGGGAAAATGAGGGAACTAATTCTCGATCAAATCCTCGCAGTTTCAAATCCTAATATCGACAATCATCTCAAATTTTTTGAAGCCTTAAAAAAACGAACTTTCGGACTACCTTCGACAGTTTGGATATTTACTACAAACTATGACCTACTGTTTGAAACCGCTGCTGCACGAGCAAATGTGATCTTGGAAAATGGCTTTTCTGGGACCACTGAACGATTTTTTAATCCCGGTCAATACAGAAGTATATCAGGAACCATTTCTAATGGCAATTTTGCGCCGAACAGTCAATTGACCGTGAAGCTTGTTAAGCTTCACGGTTCAATATCATGGTTCGACGATGGTTCGAAATTTTATGAGCGTCATCCCGTAGCGTCGCCCCGTTCAATCCGTCGGATTATGATCATGCCTCGCCGTAGAAAAGTAATCGACACTCTCACGCCGCCTTATGACACGCTCTTCACGGAATCATCTAAGGCAATAGGAGGCAATTGCAAATATCTCGTTAGTTGCGGCTTCAGCTTTGGAGATGAACATATAAACCAACAGCTCATACTCCCGGCATTACAGGCAAACAAATGTCGCCTATTTGCCCTAATGCAGGATGATTTACCATCACTTGATGAATTTAAACTTCTCCCTAGTTTTAGTGCTGGATTTTCAAGTCATCTATATATCGATTCAAAAAAAACTGTGGATACAACGAGTCTCTGGAAGTTCAGTGAATTTGCTAAACTATTCTAAGGAATCATAATTATGGACAACTATCAGATCGGAAAAGTTGTTGGAGTTACGGGAGATGAGATTATTGTCACTCTCGTAAATCACGAGTCGCCTCCGACAGGGGAGCGAGGAGTTCCTGATTCAATGACGGTACACTTAGCCGGAGCTACGGGTCCAGTTCCCGTCCTAATCGGTCAACCAGGGACGTTTATAACGGTGGCTTTACCTTCGGGACGTTTACTTTGCATGGTAATCGGAATTGAAATGAGAGAGGGTAAGGTAAGCTCCACGGAAATGCGGGAGGCTGAAGCGGCTGGGGAACTTCCCCTCGATAAAGTTACCCGAGGCCTTTCTACAATCCCTGTCGGTACCATCGACGCAGCTGGACTCTTCGAGCGAGGCACCGATGTCCTGCCGACCGTAAACGCTCCAGTATTTGCCGTATCTCCGGATCTAATTGATAAAGTATACGCGAGTTACGCGGAAGGTGACTTTAACATAGGCAAGCTATCGTTACTTCCCACACAAAGAGCCAAAATCAATCTAGATGCTTTTTTGAGCAGGCACGCGGCAATATTAGGACAAACAGGTTGTGGAAAATCTTGGACAGTTGCTTCCTTGATTCAGAAAATGTGTGCTTTTCAGCAGGCAACTATTGTTTTATTTGATCTACATGGCGAATATACCAACACATTTGGAGATTCGGCGGATGTGATTGCCGCCACGGATTTAGAATTACCCTATTGGTTAATGAATTCCGAGGAACTGCTTGGGTTAATGGTGGACCGTAGCGAATCCGCCGCACCCAATCAGATAGCCAAGTTTAAAGAATTATTACAATCCGCTAAACAGTCCCATCCCGAAAATCAAACATTGGGGATTAAAAAAATTACAATCGACACACCTGTTTTTTTTGATTTTGAATCTATTCTTCGAGAATTCAGACGGCTTGATGTGGAAATGGTCGCGGGCTCAAAAGGGCCAAAGCAAGGGCCTCTTTTTGGAGATTTTACGAGACTTTTGATGAGAATTGATTCGCGGTTAAATGACAGGCGATACGATCTGATTTTTAAGCCAAAAACTTATACCACAAGCGCTTCTATGGAAGACCTGTTTCGGAGATTACTTGGCGAAAAAAAAGGGGATCGAAAGAAAGCAGTCATTATTGATCTTAGTCCTGTGCCGTTTGACGTCCGATCTTCCGTAATATCTCTTATTTTCAGGTGTTTGTTTGATTTTTCCTATTGGTATAGACGGGTAAATGCTTCAATATTCCCAATCGCTGTATTTGCGGATGAAGCCCACATATATTTACGAGATGGAGACCCTTCCACCGAGGCGGCTAAGCATTCTGCGGAGCGCATTGCCAAAGAAGGACGAAAGTACGGCATTAGCTTGGTAGCAATCAGTCAAAGACCCCGAGAAGTATCAGCGACGATATTATCACAATGTAACAGTTTTCTTTGTCTTCGCATTGCGAATCCTGATGACCAATCTTACGTAAAGAATATGCTGCCCGATTCAGTCCGAGGAATCGCAAGTATGTTTTCTACCTTAAGACGCGGGGAAAGTATTTTATTGGGCGATTCAGTCATGATGCCGACTAGAATTAAATTAGATCCTCCTGATCCAAAGCCAATCAGCGAGGATGCTTCATTCTATAAGTCTTGGAATGAAGCGCCTAAGGATTTAGATTTCGCAAAGGTTCTTCATTCCTGGAGAAATCAAGAAGTTCTTAAGTAACCGGATAATGGAGGATAAAGAGCATGGCCTTTATTGTCATTTATGTGCCCCAAGTCATTTTACTAGCTTGGGCTCTACACGAGGCTATATCGCCGGGACAATCGGAATCAGTAATAACGGCGTACCTTTCCGTTTGTGTGGGTTTAATATCTTCTTTAATCGCCACCGCGACCTTTCACTCGAGTGCAGCTGAACGTAAACGGGCCGAAAAGGAAAACGCACCTCTATTATTGCTTGTCGGAAAGGCTTTTGATTCTTCTTCAAAAGGTAACTCGAACGGCCCTCAGTTTGAATGGCAGCAAAAGCCGACTATCATACCGGGATTAGTTGAATACGGTATTCTGAATAAAGGTGCGGCGGTTATCGTGACTAAAGTTGAACATGCCGCTAGGAAATTTCGAGAACGGGAAATAAAGTGGAAGACATACTCGATGGGCAGTACAACACAGATAAGGCAACTTTACCATGGAAGGCACACAACGGCTGTACCTATTCCCAGTTCATCTGTTTACAGCAACACGCCTTTTTTCGATATGTGGATGAACCTCTCGACTGAATTCGGACAAGTTGTAACAATACATTTCATTGAGCCAACAAGTAAGCGCCTCTCACAAATTAGTTTTATGCCGGAACAATTGCCTGTGGCTTCAAGGAACGCATTCAAAGAACAAGACGAGGATTAGCGAAAAGGGGACAGGCATCTAAACGCCGCTCCCACTTACTTGATCTCCATCCCATTTGCCCGCGCAAAGGCCGGAAAATCCAGCGCCGTATTCTGGTCATGCACAATTCGCTACTGACCCTCTTCCAGGGCGAAGACATACGTCAGCCAGGTCTCGAACGGTGTATCTTCCTTTAACTAATCTTCATTCAACACGTCCAAATAGCGGGCATACGAAAACACCCGGTACCGCATCTTGCCCGAGAGCTCGCGCAGGATCCCCAGTTGGACCAGGTGCTTGGCCGAAGCATGCAGGGTGGGAACCGATATTTTCAACTCGCGATGGGCCTCCGGAACTGAGCCGATGGCGCGCTTTTGAAAGAAGCGGTGAAGTTCAAGGGCGGAACCGGAGGCGCGGCCCAGAGACTTGATTCGTTCCCGGTCCTGTTCGAAAAGCTTGTTCAGCTTTTGGGCTGTGGCAAAAGCCTGGTTGCTCGTCGTCGTCACCCCTTCAAAAAAGAAATTCAGCCACGTCTCCCAGTCTCCCTCCTCGCGCGTCTTCTGGAGCAAATCGTAATAGAGCGTGCGATGGCGTTTGAAGAACAAGCTCAGATAGAGCAGCGGTTGTTGCAGGGTTCCTTCCACGCAAAGCAGAAGGGTGATGAGTAATCGTCCCACCCGGCCGTTTCCATCCAGAAAGGGATGGATCGTCTCAAACTGGACATGCGCCAAAGCGGCCTTGACCAGGGAGGGCGTCTTTTCGGGCTGATCGTGCCAAAACTTTTCCAGCGCGGACAAGCAGTCCAGGAGGCGGTCCGGCGGGGGAGGCACAAAACGTGCATTGCCGGGCCGGGTCCCTCCCAACCAGTTTTGACTGGTCCGAAATTCGCCGGGCTGCTTTTGGTTGCCGCGTCCCTTGGCCAGAAGCTTGCCGTGAAGCTCCTTGACCAATCTCAACGAAAGCGGAAACCCTCCCTTGATCCGTTTCAAGCCATGCTCCAGGGCCGCCACATAGTTGGACACTTCCTGGACATCGTCCATCGGCACGCCCAAGGCTTGGTCGTTTTCAAAAAGCAACAAGTCGGATAGGGAGGATTGCGTGCCTTCGATCTGGGAAGAGAGAACCGCTTCCTTCCGGATATAGCTGTAGAGGAAAAGGTTGGTGTCCGGCAGGAATGAAGCGATGCCATCCAAACGCCCCAGCGCGGTGTTGGCCGCAGCGAATTGACCCTGAAGGTCGGCTGACCACGTCAGCGGAGGGTGCGGGGGTAACGGGTCCGGTACAAAGGCCCGGCACACTTCTCCCACCGTGGAGATAGTGACAAATTTGCCCGAGGGCCCTCGTTTCATAGAAACAAACGTACCCTTTTATCCTTAACGACGCCAGCTTTTAAGTTAAGGATAATGCCTTATCCTTAACTTAGACGGATCGGGCGTTAAGGCTGACGTTGTCTCGCCAGAAAGGCCTTCCCACCCACCCCACACCTCTATTTGATCTCAATCCCAGTCGCCCGCGCAAACGCCGAAAAATCCAGTGCCGTATTCTGGTCATGCACGATCCGCCACTGACCCTCTTCCAGCGCAAAGACATACGTCAACCAAGTCTCGAACGGCGTATCTTCCGGCTTCGCCCGGTACTGGTAGCGGACTAGGGCCATCGCCACATCCTCCCCGACCACCCTGTGCACCACGGTCCCTTCCCAAATCCAGTTCGGGTCCTTGAACCACTGCTCGTGAATGGCAATCGTCTCGGCCGGCGTCTTGAACGCGTATCCGTTCTGCACAATGGTATAAAGCGTCTCCCGCCGCGTCAGGTGCGACTTGAACGCCTCAATATCGCGATGGGCGATGGCATCAAAATGCTGCTGCAAGGCACGATCAAAATCAGGTTTCATAAAGGCTCCTCGGGTTGCCAGAGCATGTTGAGCAACCTCCCCACCCGACAAGCAAAAAGCGGGTATCGCCGCCGTTCACGCCCACCGGAAGAAGGCAGGCGCCGGTGTCTACGGGCCGGGTCTGCCTTTTCGGGGTGAAAAAGCCCCTTTTTTCACCCCTCACTGGTAAAAATCCGGGAACATCTCCACCACCCCCTCAGAGGTAAACCACCCCATTTACTGGTAGAAATCCGGGAAATCCAAAAAGCCCCTCCGGGCCGTCCCCAGCCCCCTACTTGGGCGGCCCCGCCTGGACCACCCAGTCCTTGTTCCGGGTCTCCAGGGACTTCACCGCCCACGCATCCGGCAGGAGCACCGCCAGGTTCCCAAAGGCATCAATGACCAGCCGCGACCCACTCGGCACATCAGGCCGCAACGCCTTGATCTCCTCCGGAGTTCCAGTGGCCGGAGGCACCACCCACCGGATCACGTTCCAGTTGGAAACCTCGACCCGGCACTCCGCCCCATACTCCGTCTCCAGCCGGTACTTCAGCACCTCAAACTGCAGCGGCCCCACCGCCCCCAGCAGCGGCACATACTGGTGCGAGCCCGGCAGCTCGAACGGCTGCGCCAGCCCCTCTTTCAGGAGCTGGTCCAGGCCCTCCCGGAACCGCTTGAACTTCGCCGTGCTGGTGTTGTGGAGGAAGGCAAAGCACTCCGGCGCAAACCGGGGGATCTCGTCGAAGTGGATGTCGTCGCGCTCCGCCAGCGTGTCCCCCATGAGGAAGTCGTGGTTGCCCACAATCCCCACGACATCCCCCGCAAACGCGGTATCGATCGTCTCCCGCTCCCGGGCAAAGAGCCGTTGCGAGTTGGAGAGGCGGATACGCTTCCCGTTGCGGGTATTGATCACCACCATGTCCCGCTCGAACGTCCCCGAGACAATGCGGATGAACGCAACGCGGTCCCGATGCTTCGGGTTCATGTTCGCCTGGATCTTGAAGACGAAACCCGAGAAGCCTTTCTCCGTCGGCTGGACAGAACCCCCATCAAACTTGCGCGGTGCCGGCGGCGGCGCGAGTTGCAGGAATCGATCAAGCAGGAGTTGCACGCCAAAGTTGTTGGCCGCGCTCCCGAAGAAGACAGGAGTGAGCTTCCCAGCCTGCACCGCCGCAAAATCAAAGGAAGAGCCGGCACCCTCAAGGAGAGAGAGTTCCTCGCAGACGCGGCGGTAGACACCAGGATCCATGGTCTCGCGAACGAGATCGTCCTCGATATTACCGACGGCGACCGGCGCGCGGTAAGCGCCAAGCGCAGTGCGCTCGAAGAGATGGACCTGCTTGTTCTCGCGGTCGTAGACGCCGCGGAATTCGGGGCCGTCGCCCATGGGCCAATTAAGCGGCATGGCGTGAATGCCGAGGACCGACTCGAGCTCGTCGAGCAACTCAAGCGGCGACCGTGAAGGGCGGTCCATCTTGTTCATGAAGGTGAAGATGGGGACGCCTCGCAGGCGGCAGACTTCAAAGAGCTTCCGCGTTTGCGTCTCGATACCTTTACCCGCGTCGATGACCATGACGGCCGCATCGACGGCGGTGAGGACGCGGTAGGTGTCCTCCGAGAAGTCTTTGTGGCCGGGAGTGTCGAGCAGGTTGATGACGCAGCCGCCGTATTCGAATTGCAGCACGGTGGAGGAGACGGAGATGCCGCGCTGCTTTTCGAGTTCCATCCAGTCGCTGGTGGTGGCGCGCTGGTTCTTGCGGGCAGTGACATTGCCAGCGAGGTTCACGGCGCCGCCGTAGAGGAGAAGCTTTTCAGTCAGAGTCGTCTTGCCGGCGTCAGGATGGGAAATGATGGCGAAGGTGCGGCGCTTGGAGACTTCGGCGCGCAGGGCAGGATCGAGAGTGGGAGCAGGGGCCTCGGCTTCGGACATAAGGGTGGGAGCATACCGAATTGCCAATTACTGGCGAGCATCTTACGTCGCCGCGTTCGTGACGGTGAAGCCAGGGCAGCGACTAGAGATAAATCTCGTAGTAATAGAATCCGGTGATGCCCGGAAGGTCATCGGACTCCCACTTTCTTACCTTGGGTGGCCCTTTCCCAAGGATTTTTTGAAACCACTGGGGATCGATCGCGGTTTGCAAATGCTTAGGTACCGACTTCACCAACATCTCATACCGCTCCTGCCCCTGCCGCAACCAAAGCGCGGGACCGTCATCATGTTGAGTGCGGATGAGACGGAATTCCTTTTCTGTCAGAATGATGTCCTTAGTCTTGAAACCGAGGCCGGTCGTGGCGCGGAAGAGAAGGGTATTGAGCGCTTCCTCGGCACAGGTGGGGCCCTCGATCGAGTCCTTCATCCAGTAGAAATGCCGTTTGACCTGGGACTGAATCAGCCAGCGGATCAACGCATCGAGGGTCTGAAGATGGAGACGACTGTCCCGATAGCGCACAAAGGCCTGATAGCCGGTCCACTGCTGATGCTTGTCCCGCGCGAGGACGAAATCGCGGAGATGATCACGGAGAATGAGGGGATCCTTTTCGCTTTCGAACAAGTAATCGTAGGCGGCGTCCGTTTCCTTGACCGTCCGGACGAGGGCAATGGCTTCCTTCACCATGTTTTTCCAGCTCTGCGTGATCAGGCTTTCCGCCCATGACACGGGAAGAGACTCGCCTTTGGTGCAGTGAACAAGGGCGAGGGAGAGGAGGCCCACGGACATGTCGAAGGCATGAGTTAGCGTGGTCCGGGACTGGAAGCCGAAGGTCTTCGCGGCTTCGCTAACCAAGTCGACCAGCTCCTTTTTGCGGAGGGTGAGGAGGTCCGGGGAGAATCGCCGGGTCGCAAAGGCATGGGCCAGCGCGATGGTCAGCGGAAAGCGACTGTCGGTCGCGACAAGGAACTTTGCTGGCTTGGCCATGGTCGATCAAATACCCCGGAAGACATCTTCCACTTCGTCCGCATCGACACTCTTTTCCGCGTGTTTGGCGGCCTGATCGGAGAGGCGTTGGAGCGTGCGCCGAAGAAATTTCACGCCTTCGGTCTTGAGGTCCTCGTTTTCGTCCTGCTCCTCATCCTGGTCCTCCTGGTGGTCGGAGAGCTCGTAAACATGCTTGCGGAGCGCGTTGAAAATTTTGGGATCCATTTCCTGGATGACCGCATAAAGCTCCTGCCAGGTTCCCTTTTGGGCCATGCCGGCATCGAATTCGCGGAGGAAACTCAGGTAGTCGGTTTCATAGAGGGGCAGGGCCACAATGATGTCCTCGCCGAGGGTGTCGTCGAGGATGGCTTTGATGAAGAGACGATCTTCGCGATGCAAAAGGGTGGGAAGAATAAACGTGGCGACATCCTCTTTCAGGCGCAGAAGCAATTCGCGCCCGTCGCTTTTGCTGATCTTGCCCCATTTTGCGCCGAAGCGGGCGAGGGCCTCCATGAACTGCTCCACGGTCAGGAATTGGGTGACTTCGGAAGGCTTGGAGTAATCGCCCTCCTCAAGGAACGAAGCGACTTCGCCGGGAGTCAGGTCAGCCACGAGCAATGCGAGGGTGTCGTCGCCCTGGTCATGGGCGATCTGGACCAATTGGCGCTCGGCATTGTGGGGACTGCCGACTTTCAGGATTTCGCGAACGGTAAGGATATTCATAGGGGAGGTGATTACTGGGCTTCGGATATTTTCTTCGCTTTCGGCTTCAGGGCCATCACGCGGACATGTTTTCTGGCCAGTGCGCAAAGGCTGAGAATGACGCACGCAGCGTCTTCATCGGTCGCGAGGAGATGGCCCCATGCGGGACGCGCACTATCGGCTACATTGACTACGCCGTGTTCGCGAAGTTTGCCGAGGGACGTCATGTCCGGCTTGGCCATGAAGTTGTTCAGGTGGGTGCTCTCTTTGAACTCGAGTTTGCCCAGGAGGCCGATGGCCACGCAGGCGGGTTGCGCCAGGAGGAATTCGGCGTTCATGCCGGGAATACTGGAGAGGACGTCATCCCGGTAGCCAGCAAAGGCGAGCATCGCCTCCCGCTCCGTCTTGGTGGCATTGAAGTAGCCGTCGATGTAGTCGTGCAGTGTTTCGATGGTGTCCATAAATGATGATCAAGAGCTAAACTGGCGGAAGTATTCCTCGACCAGCACGGAGCTCTCGCCTTTGAGATCGACGATGCGCGCGTTGTTGTTGGCCGTCTCGTAGGCTTGGCGTTTGACCGGGTCGCCCAGGGTCTCGTAGGCTTCGGCGATGGTTCGGAATTTAACAGGGTCGCCCTGCCGGTCCGGATGGTGCTGCCGTACCAATAGCCGGTAGGCCATCTTGATTTCGGCCTCGGTTGCATTCCGGGAGACACCGAGGTCGGCATAATAATCCTGTTTCATTGGCGGGGAGGGAGCATGGGGCAGAGAGCAAGCGAGGGATACATAAATCGCCCCTGCAGCAAAAAATTTGCGCTACGACTTGTGAAGCTAATGATGCGACTAACTGCTTATCAGGCAGTCGCTTCCATTTTGAGCGAGGCGTAACGCCCATCCAGAATAAGACCATTGGCATCTTTATTGGATTATCTCAGGACCGGAGCTATACTCTGCTGCATGATTGGTTCTGAAGAAAACGAATTGGCGCCCGGAGAAAAGATCAGCCTCATGGATATCATCTATGAGAGCCGATTTTTTATCGTCAATCTGCTGGGAATTTTTGGCCTGGGATGGATCGCCTACGAATTTATTGCTGGCTTTACGCAACCGCAGCGACTGCTGGCGGGCGCGGTGATGCTAGTGGTTTGTCTATTCAACGTCTATTGGCGGATGTTTTTTGTTACTGGATTCCGGCACCGCTACTTTTCACACCGCGCATTCAAGAACAAGGTGCCGGTGTGGCTCAAGTGGGCGATTCGTACGCCGAAGGCTGAGGAGAGATATCTCCGAACGGTACAAGCCGTTGAGGCGTTTCTGGCGACGGCGGACGCGCAGAAGGGTGTGATCTGGTGGGCGTCGCATCACCGGCATCATCACAAGTATTCGGACACGGCGGAGGACCTGCACTCGTTTGATTATGTCCACAAGGAGACCGGGAGTTTCTGGAAGGGGTTCTATCATTCGCACGTGAAGTGGGTAGTGATCAAGAAGTACAAGAAGGCGGATTACGAGAAAGTGCCGGACTTGAAGAAGTATTCGGAACTGATGTTTTTTGAGAAGTCACGGGGTTATCTCATCGCGCCAGTCTTGCTGGGCGTGGGATGTTTTTTCCTGGGGATCGCGACGGGGATTGGCGGTTGGGCGATGCTTTTCGGCGGATTTTTTGCGAGCACGTTCCTGACTTATCACTTCACTTTTTTCATCAATTCGCTGGCGCACATGATGGGCTCGGCGCGTTTTGAGACGGGGGAAGAGAGCAAGAATTGCGGCTGGCTCAACTGGTTCACGATGGGCGAAGGCTGGCACAATAATCATCACCACAAGGACATTGCGGCCTCGCAGGCGATTTTGCCGGAAGAGGTGCGCAGCGATATCACGTACCAGATCATCCTTTTGATGGAGAAGCTGGATTTGGTGAAGATCGTCTACAAGTACACCGATGCGGAGATCGCCGAGGCGCGGAGGCTCGATAATCTTGCGAAACAAAAGCGGAAATCGAAGAAGCGCGAATTGGAAACAGCGGGTGTGGCTTAGGCCGCCTTGTCTATTCTCTTTGGCAAATAAAACAGGAACCCGACTGCGCCGAGGGTGAAGAGGAGTGCCGGGAGGTAGAGCAAGGGCGCGGGCACGGGTGACCATGCGTATGCACCCCAGCCGAGGGGCAAGGCGAGGAAACAGGGCCAGGCGGGGCAGGCGAATTTCTTTGCCGTGACGATTCCCGCGAGAACAACGTTGAGGATGAGGACGTCATAATAGCTGTAGCGGATGGCGGGGAGAAAGAGATCGGCGAGGAAGAACCAGGCGCAGAGGCCGGGGAGTAGGCTTTCGATGGGGAAGCATCGCCACCAGCCCCACACGAGCCATGCGCCAAACAAGACGCCGATAAGCACAGGAAGCGTCGAGATTGGCGGAAGGCCGACTCGGTGGAGTAACGCATATGCCGAAAAATCGCTGTAACCGAAGGGATCGAAGTGGCTCAGGATTTTTGTAGGCGTTCCTTCGATGACGGGAGGGAAGGTCTGCGGACCACGCGCGGGATTAAAGCCGTGGCGGTAGTACTCTGAATTCGTCTGCATCGCGGAGGAATAATCGGTCCAGCATGACACATGAATGAGGAGCGGAAAAGCAATGCCGAGGACAAGTCCGACGAGTGTGCCGGGCAGTTGCCCGCGGCGGTGGATCGCGATGAAGGGGAGGAGCAGGAGGAAGGGAGGTCGGAGGGTGATGAGAATTCCCGCAATGAGGCCGGTGGCGAAATTGCGAGTTCGCCTGGGATCCAGCGTTGAAATCATCCAACAGGTGAAGATAAAGGATAGGAGCAGATAGGATTGTCCGCGTTCGGCTTCCCAACGCCAGGCTTGGGTGTAGGTGAAGGCGGTGACGAATCCGGCCACGAGCCAACCCGTGAGCGGGGTTGTGCAGAGGCGCAGCCAGAGCCAGAGAGTGCCGAGCAACAGGAGCCATTGGGCAAAGAGCCAGAGGAGTTGTGCCGTGCGGTAGGGGAGCAGGGCGAGCGGGGCATAAAAGGTAAGCAACGCCGGAGTGACGGTGGTTTTGCTGAAAGGCAGGTTGGGATTGTTGCGGAGGTCGCAGAATTCAGGCGGATCGTCCGCATGCCAGATGAAGTGGTAGGGATCAATGCCATGCTCCATGACGCGGATGCCGGTGATGCGGTTGCGGAAATCGACGGAGCCGCCTGCAGTGACGTTGGCGAGGTCGATACGGAAGCTGGCGAGGAGCGCGACAGCGAGGAGGATTTTGCCCAGGATGGGAAGGAAACTTTTCATGGGCTGTTCGTGAAAGTAAGCGGATAGAAGGTGAGGGGCAAACTCTTAGAAGAAAACAGACCGACGGCAATGGAGGGGCGCGGACAATGGAGTTTGGGAACGAGGGAAGGCACCGTCGCCCGGAGGTCGACGGCCACCTTATTAGGCGCGTTCGCCGGGCTTGAAGTTATAGACGAAGACGCCGTTCCAATCTTCCGGAAGATCGCGCGAGACCATGTGGTCACAGCGGGTCATCATCAGCAGGGCGGCCTTGTCCTTGGGCGCTTTTTCCGTGATCTGGGCGAAGATCCGGCGGGCATCGAAAAAGGAGCGGGCGAAATAAAGATTGAGGGCTTCGTCGTAGAGATTGCGGCAATGAATCCGGTCTTCATCGACGCCATCCTTAAGGCCCAGCAATTCGTAGATGTCCATGGCCCCCTTGCGTCCGGCGACGACGACGCGGTCGAGGTGCCGCCATTCGAAATCGTTCCCGGCATGCTGCCAGACTTCGCCGCTGGCGATGATCTGCGTGCCGTAGATTTTGTTGAGGTTCTCGAGGCGGCTGGCCACGTTAACGACATCGCCGAGAACGGTGTAAGCAAAACGTTCCGGTGTGCCGATATTGCCGACGAGAACGTCGCCGCAGTGGAGGCCGACGCGGGTGCGGAACGGAATGTGCCCTTCTTTTTGCCGCAGCGCTACTTCCTGGAGGCCGATCAACGTAGCGCGGCAGGCCTGGTTTTCATGGTTGGCGACTTTTTCGGGAGCATTGAAAAAGCCGAGCAAACCGTCACCGATGAATTTATCAATGGTGCCGGAATGCTGGCGCAACCGGCGGGAAAGGACCTCGAAGTAGTCGCCCAGTTCGTGGACGAGGACATTGGGCGTGACCTGTTCGCTATGGGCGGAAAAGCCTTCGATGTCGAAGAAGAAAACGGTCAGGCGCCGGATCTCGCCGCCGAGCACGGCTTCCTTTCCGGTGGAGAGTAGCTGGCGGACGAGGTCGTCCGGCACGTACTTGATGAAGGAGCGCAGGCCCGTTTTCATGCGATCCGAGGCATCGCGAAGCTGGTTGACCTCAAGGACTGACGAGGGGGGGATGTCTTCGGGGGCGAGATGGAACTGGCCGACTTTGGCGAGATCGCTGCCGAGCGCATGCAGGGGTGCGCTGACGCGATGGGCCAGGAACCAACCGATCAGGACAGCCAAGGCGAGCCCCGTGACAGCGACAATCAAACCGGTCTTGCTCGCGGCGCGGTCGACCTCGTTGAAGATGACCGATTCCGGCAGCATGCCCGCGACGATGCATTTGAGTCCCGACGGGGCCTGGATGTGTTCGAGGGCAGCAAGATAAGTTGTCGTGCCGACAGTGATCGGGATGAGGTGGCTGGTGGAGATGCCGTTGATGTTCTTAAAGTCCGGATCGGTGCGGACCCAATAGCCGAGAGCGGCGGCCAGGGCGGCGGCATCCGGGTTGGACGAGGAGCAGACGAGGTTGCCATCGGGCTCCATGATGACGGAGAAGCCCTGGATTTTGACAGCGACATCATCGAGGATCTTGGTGAGATCCCTGAGATAAAAATCGACGGTGAAGACGCCCTCAGCTGTAGCCGAATCGGAGGCTTTCCAAGTCTTGCTGGCAGTGATGCCCTTCACGTCGTCGAGAAAATTGTAAGGATGGCTCCAGACCATGCCGTCGGTGGCCATGGCGGCCTTGAACCAGTCGCGTTCGCGAGGGTCGTAATTTTTCGGGCGCGAGTGCTCGTAGGGAGTCTCCTTGCCGTCCGGCGCGATAATTTCCTCGCGTGCTTGACCCATGCCGGGCGTGGAGAGGTTGAGCACAATCTCATTTTGGTCGTTCCGCCAGACGCCGATGAAGTGACCGGTGGCCGCGTCGCTGTAGCTGATCCACGCGAGGTTGGGGTTGACGCGCAGACGCTCGGCGAGATCGAAGCCGAGGGCGCGGTCGTCCATCAGGTTCAGCATGCCGCGACGGGCACGGAGGGAGAGTTCGTTCAGGAGACGGTTGGCCGGTTCATTGAGGAAATGAGTGATCTCGTTCGCGGCGGCGGCATTCGCGACGGCGAATTCACGTTCGGTCAGATGTTTGATCGCGCGATGGCTGTTGGTGTAGCCGAACCCGCCGATAATGGCAGCCGTGACCATCAGGAGGATCGCGAGGACGAGGGAGAGAAGTGTGCGGAGCCGCATGTGCTAAGCCTAGGGTGTGATTTGTGCGACAAGAATCGTGAGTCAGATCATAGGGCGTCTTCTCAAGATAGAGCAAGGCCGGGTCACGACATGAATTCAGGCCGGGCCCGGTCATTTGTCGGGTTAATCAACAGCGGGCGGATCGTCCTCCTCGGGTGACTTGGTGCGAAGGACGATGGCGACCGAGCCCAGCACGATGGCGGTGCCGATCAACAGGCGGGCCGTGATGGTTTCGTGTCCCAACGACCAGCCGAGAAAGATGGCGACGATGAGATTCACATAAGGCACGGTCGCGGCCTTCGCCGGCGGACAGACGCGCATGAGCCAGATGTAAACGGGATAGCCCGCCAACGATCCGATGAAGACGAGGTAGGCGAACCCGAGCCACGAGGCCAGGCGTGCCTCCGTCAGGTGGAGGCGGCTCAAGTCACCATGAAGGCAGCCAGTCAAAAGGAGAACGCCTCCGGCCACGGTCATTTGGCGCGCCACGGGCAGGAGGCGCGATCCCTCGGCATGATGATGGCGCGAGAAGATGGCCCCGCTGGCCCAGGAGATACTGGCCACGATGAAGAGCACGTTAATGGCAAGGCTTGTCGTCTTGGCACCGATCTCACCGTGCGGAGCGAGAATGACGCCGATACCAACGAAGCCAAGGAGCAGGCCGAGGGCGACGGTGCGCGTGGGTGCCAGGCCGCCGGGACGAATCCAGTCGACGAGAATAATCCAGAGGGGCAACCCGCTGAAGACCATGGCCGCGAAGCTGGAATCCACATATTGCTGGGCCCAGTTGCCGGTCCCGACGCCGAACACGAGCAGGAGCAGACCGATAATGGCAGCATCCTTCCATTCCCGCAGCGTGCCGAGACGAAACCCGGCCCGGTCAAAAACGGCTATTCCGGCGAGGAGAAGGATTCCCGCGAGGAAAAAACGACCGCCACTCATTAGGAAAACGGGAAAATCGACGATGGCGAACTTCACGCCCAGGTAGGTCGCGCCCCAGGCGAAATAGATGAAGGCAAAGCCCAGCGGCAGCGCGCAGGACGATTGAGATGGGGATGAGGAGTTGGGATTCATGGCGGGGAAGGTGACCTCCGCCGAAATCCAGGAAAACTACACCCACCCCGAATTTCGGAGGTGGGCCACAAGTGGTTAGCTTACTGGCGCCTCCGGAGCACGACAATCGCGTGCCAGGCCATTTGATTGGCGGCTCGCTTCATCGGGACGGAGGCAATGATGTTCACGGCCCTTCTTATACCGTTCGTTTGCGTCCGCGAAAAGAACTTTCCTGAATCAGCGGGAAGGCAGGAGTTCGGAAAGGAGTTTCGGTTGGTGTCCGAATTGTCTGAGATAATCGTCAAAAGTCGGTTGGAGGCGATGAATGATTTTTTGGTCGTGCCCCTTGGCGATGTCGCTGAGTTTGTGATCGAGATAGGGATTCTGGAAGCGTTCGAGCGTTTCTTCCGCAAATTCTCTGGGGCTTTCGACCCGGCCTTCCAAGACGGGGACAACTTCCGTGAAGAGTAGTTTGCGCAACCACGGGCCGATTTTCGTATCTTCCACGGCAGCGCGGACGGTTTCGAAACCGAGAGGCAGCGCCTTAGCGACCAGTGCGGTGTGGGCACCGTTGAGGATGCGGACTTTGCGTAACTGGTAGTTTTCGACGGAGGGAGCAAAAAGCACCGAGGGATGAACCAAGGGGAAGCTATTGGGAGGAGTGCCTTCGAGGACCCACAAGGCGAAGGGCTCGGTAGCGATAAGGAGGGGATCTTTCCCCAGTAAGGGATGGGAGGCGGGGCGACCGGAGACGATGCGATCGACCAGAGTGTTGATCCAACGGCACTCGTGACGGAGCCAGTCGAGGAAGGCGGGTTCCAGGTTCCACAGGCTGGCCTGCTTTTCGACGAGGCCGCGGACGACATCGGCATTTTGCGGGACGAGTTCGCAGGGCAGAACGGCGACGGGAGTGCCGCCGAGTTTCCAGCGCTCGTGCAACCAGACGGCCAGCTTGGCGGGAAAGGATGCAGGAGGGCGTGAATCACGGCGGTCGTCGGGTTCGAGCTTAAGGCCGGACTCGGTGACGTTGGAGGTGATCCAGCGGAGCGACGGCAGACTGGCGGTGGCGAGAAAATCGTCCCATTCCTTGCGGGCGATGATCACCCGCGAAATCGAATCAACCCACTCGACTTGGTCGACGACCTGAGCTTGGGCGAAGCCGCGAATGGCCACGTGGTAAGCGCATTGGCTGGCCCGAAGCGCTAGGGCGCGGTCATCGCCGGTGGACTGTACCGCGATGACGCGGCCGGCATTTTTTCCAACGCGATTAGCCTGGGAGACGAAGAGGTCGGTGAAGGCCCGTTGAAAATTGCCACACCCAAATTGCAGGAAGGTCTCCGGGGCCGGGGTCTCGCTCATAAAGTGACGCCGTCTTTCCAGATGGCGATTTCGCGGTAGCCATTGGTTTCGTTGCGGGCAGGGGTGGTGCCACTGGCGGTCTGGAGAACGAGGTCCACCAAGTGGCGGGTCAGGTCGTCCATGGTGGTTCCGGTCAGAAGCGGGCCGGCATCGAAATCAATCCAGAGTGGTTTGCGCTCGGCGAGTGAGGAGTTGGAGGCGATTTTGAGCGTGGGCACCGGTGCTCCAAGAGGTGTGCCGCGGCCGGTGGTGAACAGGATCATGTGGGCTCCCGCAGCGGCCATCGCGGAAGTGGAGACGCCATCGTTGCCCGGCGCATTGACGAGGCCGAGGCCGCCGAGCGAGGCGGAAATCCTCTGGCCGTAATCGAAGATTTCGCACACGGGCGCGGTGCCGCCCTTCTGGACGCAGCCGAGTGATTTTTCCTCGAGCGTCGTGATGCCCCCATCCTTGTTGCCGGGGGAGGGATTCTCATTCACCGGCTCATGGTGCTTGCGGAAATAGTCTTTGAAGTTGGCGATCAAGCTGTCGAAGCGTGTGGCCACCTTCGCGGAAGTCGTTCGCTCGGAGAGCACCTGCTCGGCGCCGAACATTTCGGGGACTTCGCTGAGCAGGGCGCTCCCTCCTTGGGCGCTGAGCCAGTCGGAAACGCGACCTACCAGCGGATTCGCGGTAATGCCGCTGAGCCCGTCGCTACCTCCGCACTTCATGCCGAGAACCAGTTTGCTGGCTGGCACCGGTTCACGCTGGAAGGTCGCCGCATAGGCCGCGAGGTCGTCGATCAATTGCAGGCCAGTCTCGATTTCATCGGGTACATCCTGTGCATTGAAAAATTTGATTCGACGGGGATCGAAAGAGCCGACTTCTTCCAGGAAAGCCTTGAGTTGATTGTTCTCGCAACCGAGCCCCATCACGAGGACGCCCGCTGCGTTCGGATGCCGGGCGAGGCTGGCGAGAAGCGATCGAGTGTGGCCTAGATCGTCGCCCAGCTGCGAGCAGCCGTAGGGATGACTGAAAGAGAAAATGCCATCAATACCGCTGTCGAATTGACCGTATTTCTGGCGGGAGACGGTGGCGATCTTCTCCGCCGGAAAATTGACGCAGGCAACGGTGTTGATGATCCAGATTTCGTTGCGGATACCTACCGTACCGTCTGGACGTTGATAGCCAAGAAACGTGACTCCGGTTTTGCTTTCCTGGGGGGGCTTTGCCTTGCCGTTGTCGATTTTAAGATGAGCGGCCTTCTCTTCCTCAAGCGCGCTCTGGAGATTATGGGAATGAACGTGCGCGCCAGCTTTGATCTCCTCCGACGCGCGTCCAATAGGATAGCCATACTTCAATACCGGCTGGCCTGTCTGAATGGCCTGTAGTGCGACCTTATGCCCCATCGGTACGTTGTTGAGCAACTTGAAGCCGTCGATTTCCTGGCCTGCAGACAGGGCTTGGAGCGCGACGGCCACATTGTCGCGGGGATTGAGCTGGAGGAGCAAATTCATGGTTTGGAACCGAAACCAAAATAGGCGGAAGCGTTCCGATAGCAAATGTCCTGCACCATGTTGCCGAGCAACTCGGGGTCGCGCGGGAGCAGGCCCTTTTCCACATCGCGACCGAGCAGGTTGCAGAGAATCCGGCGAAAATATTCGTGGCGGCTGTAGGAGAGGAACGAGCGAGAGTCGGTGAGCATGCCAACGAAGAGGCTCAGGAGTCCCATGTTGGACAGGGCCTCTAGCTGCTTTTCCATGCCATCCTTCTGGTCGAGGAACCACCACGCGCTGCCATATTGGATTTTTCCAGGGATGGTCCCGTCCTGAAAGTTGCCGGCCATCGTCGCGAGCAATTCATTGTCGCGGGGATTCAGATTATAGAGAATCGTTTTCGCCAGGCGGTTCTCGATATCGAGCCGGTCCAGATAACGGGCGAGGGGACGGGCGATCTCGAAGTCGCCGATCGAATCGCAACCGGTGTCCTTGCCGAGCCGCTTCAGGGTGCGAGAGTTCGTATTGCGCAATGCCCCCAGATGGAACTGCTGGGTCCAACCTTTTTCATGGTAGAGAAGTCCGAGTTCGTGCAGCACGGCGGATTTGTATTTCCTGGCTTCCTCCGCCGACAGGAGCTTGCCGATGCGCGCGGCTTTAAATGAGGCGTTCACTTCCTGCGCGGTGTAGTCATCGGCATAGGGCTGTTCGATGCCATGATCGGAAAGGCGGCAGCCGATGGCATGGAAGAATTCGACGCGTTTGCGCAGGGCTTCGACCAGCGCGGGAAAGTCGGCAATGTCCTGCTGTGCGGCTAGGGCGAGCTTGTCGATCCAAGCGTTAAAGACCTCGGGTGTTTCCACGGCCAGCGCCATGTCGGGGCGGAAAGCCGGGATGACCTTGATTCCAAATGAAGGCTCGTGAGCGATTTTTTGATGATGGTCGAGTGAATCGACCGGATCGTCCGTCGTGCAGACCACTTCGACATTCCACTGCTTGAGCAGACCGCGGACGGAGCCCTCCGGCTGGGCGAGCTGGGCGTTGCATTCCTGCCAGATGCCGTCGGCGGTCTTGGCATTGAGGAGGCGGTCGTGGATGCCGAAGGGTTTCTTGAGTTCCAGATGCGTCCAGTGATAGAGGGGATTACGCAGGGTCTTCGGCGTGGTCTCCGCCCACTTCTGGAATTTATCCCGGTCAGTGGCGCCGCCGGTGATGAAATATTCGTCGACGCCGCAGGCACGCATTGCCCGCCATTTGTAGTGGTCGCCCGCGAGCCAGATTTGGGTCAGGTTTTCGAATCGATGATCATCCGCGATCTGTCCGGGCGGGAGATGGCAGTGATAATCGATAATCGGCATCGGCGCCGCATATCGATGATAGAGCTCAATCGCCAAGCCGGTTTCTAGGAGAAAATCTTCGGTGAGGAAAGTCGTGCTCATGCGTCTTTCAAAAGCGGACCAGGTCCGCAGTTCGAACGGGTTGTCCCGTGGCAAAGGATTGGTTGGCGGCAATGCCGGTTAGGATGGACTGGGCGCCATCGAGAAAATTGGCCGCGCGGCCAAAGGGGTCTTTCTTTTTTTCTGTGCCGAAAAGTTCTTCGAGCAGCAGGATGTCTCCCCCGCCATGGCCTCCTTCGGCTTGGACGCGATCGATGTGGTAGGGCTTTTGCCAATGCGGAAAAACGGTGATCCGCTGGGACTCTGTCAGTCCGTCGCCAATCTGGCTATTGCCCGCGCTGATGTAGGATTTTTCCATCTCGTCGAACTCCAGACGGCCTTTCGTACCGTTAAAGGCGACCCGGTATCCCTCCCAAGGCGAGTAGGCCGTGAGCGAATAAGACATCTGCGCTCCGCTTTGATAACGCACGACCAGGTTCATGGTGTCCTCGATACTGATGCCGTCGCCAAAAACATTTTGGTCGCGGATGTAACCGTCCTCCTTTTCGGCCGTGTAGTAAAGTCCTTCCAGCCCGTCGCCGTCCCGGAGGTCGAGAGCGAAGGGATCGCCTTTGGCCGCTTCCTCTCCTGTGCTACGAAAATAAGGGCGATGGACGCCGCGGGCCTCGCCGTTGGCCCTGCCATAGAAGGCCAGCGAACCGAAGCCGAATACGACCTGGGGCGTGCTGTTAAGCCACCAGTTGACGAGGTCGAAGTGATGCGTTGACTTGTGCACCATTAGTCCGCCCGAATTCTTTTTATCGCGGTGCCAGCGGCGGAAGTAGTCGGCACCGTGCTGGGTGTCGAGCATCCACTCGAAATGGACTGACTTAACCTCGCCGATGGCCCCCTGCATCAGCAGCTCCTTCACCTTGGTGCGCGAAGGAGAGTAGCGGTAGTTGAAAGTGACCCGCAAGTCGCGGCCGGTTCGCTTGACGGCGTCCACGATGGCCTGGCATTTTTCGGCATCGACGGTCATCGGCTTTTCCGTGATCACGTCGCAGCCCATGTCCATGGCCTGGATGATGTATTGATGGTGCGTGCGGTCGATGCTGGTGACGATGACGATGTCCGGTCTCTGGTCCTTGATCATCTGCCCGAATTCATTCGCGGCATAGGTCGGGACTGGCGGGTGCGAGTATCTTTTCGCAGCCCGCGTATTCGCAAATTCGAGACGCTTCCGGTTGGTGTCACAGATGCCGACTACCTCACTGGTGGCTTGGTACTTGTTCATGATGGCGTCGAGATACATGTGGGAGCGACCTCCCAGCCCGACGATAGCGTAGCGTTTTTTGGATTCGTTGGTCTTGGTCATATAGAGTTTGAAGGGTTGAGAAGATCGCTTCAGGTTTTCCACCAATTGAACTCGAGAAATTCCTCACCTGATTTCCACCGTGTTGGGCAGGCATTTTCTGTCCAATCGATCGGTTGAATCAGGGGTTGTGTGCGCGAGGCACGGTCGTAGGCGCGGCCCAGCGCAGTCCTTTGCTTTTCCTTCACGTATTCCGTCGGCGTGGAGACGAACAGACTGGTGCCGCTCGCTGCGAGCAGCTCCAGCCATTGCTCGTTCAGGCGCCAGGGAATCTGGGACGACATACCCACGCAGTCGGCATCAGTGGCAAAAAAAACTCCATGTTGCATCGCGCGAAAAGCCAGGGAATTGATGCCCATCTTGCGCGTCCGTTGCCATTCGCTGCCGCTGGTATTGTCGCCAATCCGCTGTACATGGACGTGGCCCGCGCAAAGGTGCCCCACCGTATTACAGCCCATGAGGAGGGTTTCACCTGCCGCCTCGTGAATCGTGCGGTAGATGGATGTCAGCACCTCCGCGTTGGTCTGCTTCGCATCGGCCAGACGCCAACGATCGTCGGTGACCTGGTGGTGCATGACTTCTCCCCATCGACCCAGCAAATCATGCGTGGTCCAATCGTACTTGATCAACTCATACCCCCATCCGACCAGAGATCGCACATCTTCCCGGATACGCTCCAGTACCTCCGGGACTGTGGGATCGAGAATGCAGGTTTCACGGTTGCCGGTTGTGCGACTGGCAAGCACCCACGTTCCGGGCACATGCGCATGGGAGAGAAGCGGACGGTAATGGATGCCTGGACGGGCCCCGGCCTGCTTGATCTTGCGGGCCAGTCCAGCCATGTCCGGAAAACGGTCGTTGCCCTTTTTCCATGGAGAAACTTTGCAATCGCCGAAGTCTTCCCATCCTCGGTTGATCAGGGAGAAGGGGCGATTGGCCGCATTGCCGGACAGGTCCGACGTCAGCTTGGCATCGAAAAGGATCTGCTCCGCTGAGCCATGGTGATGGGTCGAATACGAATTATTGGTTCCATAGACAGGCTGATCAGGCAGCAAAGGATGGTCGCAAAGCTGCGCGATGAATTTGTGAGCCGCTTCGCAGGTCGTCTCGCCCGGTATGGAGCGGCGTTCGGCGATGGTGGCGATTTTCAGGTGACGCTGGCCCAACTCGACCCCGACCCCTCCGGATCGCACATCCAGCCAAAGCGTCACTCCTTGCGGATCCACCTGCCAGGAACAAAACGCCGCCGCCCCCGTCTTCACACCGCAGCCATGAATATCTGGTCCATGGCACGCCAGAAAATACCACGGGAGCGGGCGGTCGGGCGTCATGCCCATCCAGGAAAGATCTCCGTAACCTCGCTCCCAGTGATCGCCCAGATATTTCATTCCTTCCGGCATCTTCTGTTGCCAGCGCATTTCGACCCCGCGCACTGGCTCGGTCGGACTGCTCAGGGTGACGTGAAGTTGACCGTCGGTCATGACGGTCGACACACTGACATCGGCGGAGAGCCAGACCTGGTCCCGGCGGGCGCGGATCATGTGACTATCGCCATCGGTATGGATGCGCACACTGGACGGATGGCGCAGGACGGTTGGATGGGAGAATGAGGCCATAAAAAGAGCGATGGACTAATTTGACCTTAGGCCTTTTCCTAATATGGAGCCATGGCCAGATCGAACGTGCTTTTGTCTTTATCGCTCATGCGCTATAACAGAGAGAAGGCCTTCCTTTTTACCTGTTATGCTCGTCTATCTCGCCACAGGTGTCCGCAATTATGACCAGCAAAATCTCAAGCCATGGTCACGGCCCTATTGGGAGGTTGAAGTAGTGGTGGAGGGGCGCATCCGCCCGCTGCTCGAAAATGGCACGACGTCGGCCCGCAAAGAGACGATGTGGGTATTCCCCCCCGGCCTTGTCCATGCGTGGCGCGGAGATCGTTTTCGTACGGCGAAAATCATCGTTTTCCATTTCGACGACTTTCCGAGTCCCGTCAATGAATGGGTTCTGCGCAAGGGATGGTTGGAATTGAAGCTGGATGCGACGGCGCTCAACCAGGTCAAGGACCTTCACGGGCGTGCGGAGAAGGAGTGGAACCGCCCGAGCATCATTCGCACGATGGTCTGGCAACAAGTGGCCATCGAACTCGGTCTTTTGGTCGCACGGCTTGAGCACTCCTCCGACGAGGCTTGGAATAAGGACGAACCCGGCCTACGCGTGCAGCAGGCGATGCGTCTTTTCGTGGGGCACCTCAAGGACCGGTGGAACGTGGAGCAAGTCTGCCAGGCCATGGCCATCTCGCCGGCCCATTTGCGACGGCTGTTCCATCAGGTGCTGCACAGCAGTCCGCGCGAAATGTTTGAAACCTTGAGGCTCAACCGTGCGAAGGAAAAAATGATGGTTTCCGGCTCAAAGCTGGAGGAAGTGGCGCTCGAGTGCGGCTACGAGAATGGCGCTGTTCTCTCCAGGGCTTTCAAGCGGCATTACCGGGTTACACCAAGCCAGTGGCGGGGGCAGAGGGACTGAACTATCGCTTGGCGTTGGGAGATGGTGCCGGGGTGGCGGGGGCCGAGGGTGGCGGCGCAGCGGCGGTCTTGACGACCTGTCCGTCGGAGAGCCTTTCGTGCTGCGTGCCGGGGCCCTGCTCGACGCCACCGAGGACGGTGACGTTGCCGTCATCCAGCTTAGTAAGGCGCGGGGGAACTCGTTCGATACCGGAGGGGCCACGTACTGCCTCGGTCTTAAAGACGACCTGATGCAACAGCTTCCCCAACGAATCGGTACGGGTGTAGATATAGGTTCCCAAGGCCGAGGGATGCAGGATGTGCAAGTTGCCTTGGGGATCGAAGAGGACTTCGGGATCGACGGAAGAAGCCACTTCGCCCAGCCCCAAGTTGGCATAGACGAGGTTTTCCGCGGGGTCTTCCACCCGCAGGTAGAGCCGGGTCGAATCGCTGTCGGGGGAAAAACGGACGAGACTATAGATACGCTGGGAGCCTTCGGAGGGGCGGCTTTGGCTCCAGGCCTTCTGTCCCCGCATGACCATGAAGGGGACGTAGTCGGAAACCATCTGGCCCTGGCCGGGCAGGTCGATTACGGCCGTGGCGCGGTACTGGCCTTCTTCCCGGAAAGTGAAAAGAGGAGTGATATTCACTTTGAAGGTCTTGTTTTCACCGGCCTTGACCGTGACGGGATCGAAATTGCTCTGCCGTTCCTGACGGATGGGCATGTAGTTTTGCCCCGCATGTTTCGAGAGGAGGAAGGAGAGCCAAGGATGCTTGTTATCGTTGTTCAGGACAACATCGGTGTTGCCGATATTGGTGACGGTGACGAGGAGATCGACCCGCTCGTAGAGAAGGAAGTTGGACCGGCTCGTTTGCGCGACGACCTGAAGCTGGGCCGTCGCGGGCATGGCTGTGGTCAACAGCCAGAGGGCGCTGAGGATGGCCAGAGATCTCATACTCAAATTGATGCTAGGGCGGCAATGGAGGAAAACAAGTCGAATTCACGTTTTTAACGTGAAATCTCCCGCGCGGCAGGCATGCTTGATTGGGTATGGCGTCTCCACTTCCTGCGCAGAAAATGACGGTCACGGTACTGGGGTCGGGGACGTCGCAGGGCGTTCCGATGATCGGATGCCATTGCCCGGTCTGTACATCCACCGACCCACGGGACAAGCGGACACGTTCCTCCATTCATGTGGAGACGCCGCAAGCCCGGATCCTCGTCGATACGGCTCCGGAGCTCCGGCTGCAGGCGGTGCGCGAAGGGTTGGACAATCTCGATGCGGTGATTTTTACCCATGCCCATGCTGACCATATCATGGGCTTCGACGACTTGCGGCGTTTTTGCGATGCCAAGGGCGGGCCGCTGGATATCTACGGATCGAGTGAGACCCTGAGCCAAGTGGAGCGGATTTTTTACTATGCCTTTAATCCCGCGACTCTTGTGCCCGGTTATGTGCATGTAAAGCCGCATATAATCAGGGGGCCATTCGAATTGGGTGGGGTGACGATAACTCCTTTCACGCTTCCGCATGGAGCGGTCAATTCGACCGGTCTGCTTTTTGCGCAGGGGGAGCGCAAGTTGCTGGCCTACCTTAACGACTGCGCAGCTGTTGCGCAGGAGATACGGACGAGCGTGACTGGCGTCGAGGTATTGATCATAGATGGGTTACGGGACAGGCCGCACCCGACGCACCTGAACGTGGCCGGAGCGGTGGAAGTGGCCCAGTCTATCGGGGCGAAAACATCGTTCCTGACGCATCAGACCCACGACAAGTCGCACGCCGAGCGGTCGAGTGAACTGCCGGAGGGAATCGGCGTAACTTATGATGGGATGAAAATTGAGTTTGAGTTACGGTAAGTGCTGGTGAGCCTGCTTTTACGATCCGGTCGATTTTTCGTGGTGGCCTGTTGGGGCCTGATGAGCAGCGCAATCCTTGTTCGTGCGCAGGATCTCAGTGGGACGCCAGAAACGAGCGCACCGCCACCGTCGCCTATGGTGACGAATGTAACGGCTCCGGACGTTCCCGAAAATCATTCCGGGCCTGGACCCGCAGACCAACCGGGACTTTCACTGCAACCGCCGGTGAAACCGGAAAACGTCACGCCTGAGCCGGGCCTGACCATCATGGACACGGCGGCGCCGGACGCGTTCAAGTTTATCAATCCAGCGAGCCAGGCTGAAGATTTGGCGAATCACCTTCTTGTGGTCTACAACTCGAACGACAACGACAGCAAGATTCTCGCGGAGTACTACGCCTCCAAACGCAACATCCCGGGGGAGAGGGTCCTGCCTATCGCGTGCTCTCTTGCGGAAGAAATCACCCGGAGCGAATACGAGAAAACAGTCCGTGGACCGATCCTCGATTACATCATGCAGAAAAACTGGATGACGCGGCAGGGAGCGGAGAGTCGCATCGGCTCGAGGGCCCTGAGATTGCTGGTTGCAACGCGCAACGACATCTGGGCCATCGTCTTAATGCGCGGAGTTCCGCTGAAAATCGCGCCTGATCCCAGTGACGACGACACGATGGAGCGGGAACCGGCGCTGCAGACCAATGCGGCCTCGGTCGACAGTGAACTGGCACTTTTGCCGGTTTTTGGTTTTCCGAAGGGAGGCTTCGTCCCCAGTGTTTTTTTTGATGTGAACGGAGTCGGCATCCATCGGGTGGGGGCTGAACTGGCGAAGAACATGATCCTGGTGGCCCGGCTGGACGGACCGGCACCCGGGCAGGTACGGCGCATGATCGATAACAGTCTCCTGGCAGAAAAAAACCGGTTGGCGGGACTGGCAGTCGTTGACTCGCGGAATATCACCGATGTCAAAAGCGGCTATTTTAGCGGTGATGCCTGGCTGCGTGCCGCGCGAAGCATGCTGGTACAGGACGGATGGACGGTGAAGTTCGATGACAAGCCGAACGTTTTGCCCGCAAGCGACCCCTGCAACCAGGTGGCCATCTATCTCGGCTGGTACAGCGGCCAGGCAGAGGGACCGTGGGTGACCTCACCTGTCCGGTTTGTGCCGGGGGCCGTTGCCTATCATCTTCATTCCTATAGCGCCGCCGGGATCCGGAACGAGACCAATAATTGGGTTGGACCGCTGATCGCGCATGGTGCCGACGCCACGATGGGCTGCGTTTACGAGCCCTACCTTGCGCTTACTCCGCACGAGGACATTTTCACCAAGCGGCTGCTTGACGGCAATTACTTCGTCGAGGCGGCTTACGCCTCGATCCCGGCGCTTTCATGGATGGTTACGGTAGTGGGCGATCCGCTTTATCGGCCCTTCCGGAAACCGCTCGATGCTGCCCTGGCGGATGTCGCCATTCCACACACCAAGCATGACGACTGGCTGCTTTTGCAACAGGTCAACCGGGACATCATTGCGGGGAAAATCGAGGCGAAGACGGGAAGTCTCCAGGCGAAAGTGACGGTTCCCGGTGCGGGCGCGGTAGCCGAGGAGTATCTGGGTGATCTGCTGGTCTCTCTCCACGATTCGCAGCCCGGTTCCTCGGTCGACCAGGCCTACAAGAAGGCGCTGGCCGCCTATACGCTTCCGATCGATCGCATCCGGGTGGGATTGAAACTGGCCCAATATTACAGCAACCGCGGCCAAGATTCCCGGGCCCAGGCGCAGATCGACATGCTGCGGGAACAATTTCCGGTCGAGGTCACCCAATTTGGAATGGATGGTCCGCTGGTGCCCACTGCCCCGCCGGTGACTTCTGAGCCAGCGGCAACTTCAACGCAGAGGAAAAAAGATGTGCCAGCACAAGCTCCCGGTGCTCCCAAGCCGCCGACTGCTCCACGCGCCTATCCGGTTCCTTCGACGCCGTAATCAACCCGCAAGTCGCTGGCGATTAACGAGGGACTTGCTTTTTTTCGCGAGGAAAAGAATAAGGACGAGTAGCAAGGCAATCCCTGCGCCCGGTTCCGGTATGGCGGCGGCGACTGGTTCCTCAAATTCAAAAACCTGCTTGTTCTTGAGCTTCAACTTTTCCTTTTCCTCCAGGATTCGCCACTGGGATGATGTTTCCACCACAATGTAGGAGGAATCGGGAATCAGGATGCCGGTCTTTTTACTCAATCCCAACAAGGAGCCCGCACCTTCCTGTAGGAGAGATGGATTGAGAGAGGCCTCGTCCTGTGCGGCCCAAGTCCTGACGCCGTCGGCGAAGCGTGAGGTTGAGGACGCCACTACGGCAGTCGCCGGCTGGCTAAATTTTCCCGTCGCGGCCTGATAGAGAAGAGGCGTTCCCATGACGTTTGCACTTCCGGGAAATGTGGCCGCGATACGGTCGCCGGCAGGACTGACGGCATAACGATCGTTCCACTGCCAAAGGACGACGTCGCTGGGTTGGGACGAGACAGCCGCGTCGTGGGTTGCGATGTCCTCGTAGTGGGAAGAAGTATCCGGATTCTGTATGTAGATGACGCGGGCGTCAGGGACCATGGCTAGGAAGGCATTGAAATGGCCTTCCCGGATGGGGGACTGCGTTTGCGGGGAGATAATCACAAACTGCGGACGCAGGGTCGCCTCGGCTCCGCCCTTTTGCATGAGATCATACGCCTGAAGTAGGCCGCGCTTAAGAAACCGGTCCTCGAGAAAACCGCCGCGGCTTGCCAGAAGTTTTTCATGCAGGGCATCGGCATGGAGTTGGTCCAGCGGGACAGGATCGGAAACCAAGTCACGCACCTCATAGTTAATGGCGGAGACGCGGGCGGTCTTCGCTTCGGGAAATGCCTGTTGCACCTGGGCCAGGGCAAGGGCGAGGATTTTCGGCGAATAGCTGGTGCCAGCCGAGCAATCGATCAACACATGGAGATAGGGCTTCCGCTGGAAGCTGAATCCCTTGAGATCCGGTCCCTCGGTGATGGCCAGACTGCCGGAGGGAGTCTGACATGTGGTCAGGACCGTGGACGATGACGAAGCGGAGGGGTTCAGTTCGATATTTTTCCCTCCGATTGAGACCGGGGTGGGGGCGGAGTTGGGATGGACCAGTTCAATCTCAACCTGCCGGGTTTCCTTGCTGGCAAAGGGGAAGACATGCAGTTCCAATTCGGTGCGGCTCTTGTAGACTAGGAGGGCTGGGTCGCGGCGGATGGCGCGGATCTTTTCGTAGACCCAGAGGGCGGTTTTCTTTTCAAAGATGCGACCGGGGACCAGGTCCTTGTCGATATAAAGGCCGAAGCCGGAAACGTAAACTCCCTCTGGAATATGAATGGTGGTCACAAATTCGCTTTGCGAAGAGGTAAGGTTTTGCATGACCAACGTCAGGTGGGAGGTCGTCGCGGCACCTTCCGGGCTGGCCGTGACCTGGACATCTTTCAGGAGGACGTCACTGGGCGGGACTCCCCGGGCACCTCCGTCCCAAAATGATGATCGAGACGGCGTCTGGAGCAACGCATTGGTTTGTTGCAGATCGACATTGCCGAAAAAGGCATGTTGCAGCTCCTCAATCTTGGCATCGGGCAGGACGAGGTTGTGGAAGACAACGGTATTATAGATGGGCGAAATGAACGGCAGGTAAATCCCGTGCTTCATGTTCCGCAGATGCTGCAGGGAGTTTTCGAGGCTCCCGAGATCGCCCTTGTAGGTAGTGTCTCTACGGTAGTCGGGAGAATAGACATAGGTAAGCGCCTCATTCAGGGACTGGCGGTCCTGGTACATGCCGAAGCCGAACGCGGCGGGCAGGACGCTGATGGCGATCAAACCGAGCAAGGCGGGTTTCCACTTCGGGCCGTCACGAACTTCCTCGCGATAGCCATCGACGAGCCGGTATCCGTGGACCAGTCCGAGGACGAGTGGAACGAGCATGAGGAAACCGGCTCCCACGGCGATCATCGCGAAGGGGCTGAGCGGAAGCCAGGGAAGAAAGACGAGGAAGAAATAGGCCGAGAATGGGAACATCACGCATTGGGCCAGCCAGATCGCGCGATGCCAGAAAATGGAACGAACGACCGGAAGCATCAGGATGATGCCGTTGACCAGGCTCAGCAGGTAAACGACCGGTGCCTGGAAATCGACGGGGAATTCAATTTCCTTGTTCAACCACAACCCGCCAATGGGACCGACGACCGCAACCATGAACATGAACGTTTGCTGCCAATAGGGCCGCAACCGGCGGATCGAGGTGTAGGCGACAAGTGTGGCGCGGATGATCGCGCTGCTGAGCACCGTGCCTCCCGCGAACATGGTCACGCAGAAAGCCAGGACTCCGACCCATCCGGGCAGATGAATGAAGAAAAAGGCGCCGAAAAGATGAGCAATACCGAAGGTCCCTCCCAGACAGAGACCGACTACTCCGGCAGCTTTGGCGAGTTCCAACGCGACATGCCTGCGTGCCGGGTACGAGGAAAGAATGAGTAAGGGATAAAACGCCCCCAACATCCCCAGGGCAAAAGAGCGGTAGAGAAGTTCGTCTCTCCCCACGATCCATTCGGGTAACGTCCACGGCAGGGTGTACTCGGTGAAGACCAGTCCAGCGGCCATGACCGCCAACGACATCGTCAGCAACGTCCAGCATTGAGCATTGGACACCGGTTGGCGCTGCAAGGCCCTGGCTGCCGAAACGAGGGTGATGCAAATGAGGGCCGCAGCCAGCCCCAGGCTGGCCCAGCGTTCACCTGGATTTAAATCCCCGGCAACAATGGAGTAAATGTATTGCCCCGATAAGAGAACCAACGTGATGGGGGCAACGTGAGACAACCAAAGCCAGGCTGGCTGACGAACGGCCTCGCTGATCAACGGGCTTGCTTCTGGTTGAAAGGGCGGGGGAGAAACCGTGGCTGCGTCTGTCCGGCCAACGGGTGGAAAAGGAGATTGTGTCGTAGGGGAATCCACGCCGGGTCCTTTCGGAAACTCTCCGACAGCGTAGAATCGGGCGGATGAATAGCACGTCTATTTAACAGACATTACCGCCTTTTAAGATGACGCGCTGCCATACCGCCGGAGGCCGGCCTGAAAAATGAGCGTGCTGAGGGCCACGAGGATGGCGGTAGCGAGGCCCATATGCGCGAGATCACGCGCGTTCAGGCCGTAGAGAAGCGTCCGCGCCGGGACATTGGCGATGAGCAGGAGCGGCACCGCCCAAGTGAAGGCGAACAGGGCGATGCCCTTGAAGGCCTCGCGCGGCAGCCGTGCGATTTGGAAGACATTATAATAGGCATTGATGAAGCCCTGCGCCCGCGTCATCCAGAACGAAAGCGACATCAACATCATCAGCAAGGCGTAGTGGATCAGGACGCCGAACATGACGAGCATGGGGAAGGCCAGCAGACCGGCAATGCTGAGGCGCATATGCAAATGGGCAATCGCGATGATGCAGACGATGGCGGAGACCAGAGTATTGATCACCGAGCCCGGCTCGAAGTTGCGCGTGCTGACCAGGAACTGCGCAGAGGCGGGTTGCGCGAGAAAAAAATCGAGCTTACCGGTGCGGACCAACTCCGGCAGCTTGGTGAGATTGATCATGAGGAACATCTGAAAAATTTGCTGTACGAGCATGTTGGTGGTGACGAGCAGAATCATTTCCCATTTGCTCCAGCCTGCGATTTCGTTCACCTGCAGGTAAAGAAACTGGATGAAGGACAGGTGCAGTCCGAACCAGCAGAGATCGACGATGATCCAGAGAATGAAGTTGGACTTGAACATCATCTCGCGCACGGTCGAATAGCGGACCTGCGCCAGCCAGATGTGGGCATAGCGGGCGAGGGGTGACATCAGGTTTCCTTGGGCGGCGCCCGGCGTTTGTCCTTGGCCGATCGGCTGATCAACTGGCGCAGGGAGTCGGGCATGAGGGGCTTGCTCAGGTAATCGTCAAAGCCCTTGGAGAGATACTCCTCGCGGGCGCCGGGGAAGGCATTGGCGGTCACGGCGGCGAGCATGGGGCATTTGTCGCCGAGTTTCTTGCGCATGGCCTGCGCGGCCTCGACGCCGTCCATTTCGGGCATCTGGATGTCGAGAAGCACGAGATCGTAGGGCTGCTTGAGCGTGGCATTCAAAGCTTCGAGCCCGTTGGCGGCGACATCCGCGCGATAGCCCAGCCGGGCGAGCAGCGCGAGGCCGACCTTCTGGTTGATCCGGTTGTCCTCCGCCAGCAAGATGCGGAGCGGCAATTTTTCGGCGAGTGGAGGGAGGCCGATGGGGCCGGTGATTTTCTGGGTGGCCGGTTTTCCGCCCATCAATTCGACGAGCACGGCCAGGAGATGCGTACGTTTGACGGGCTTGCTCAGCCTCTTGGTGAACAGGGCGGCCCGCTCCTCGCTGAGCTGGTCCCCGAAATCGAGCAGGATGCGCGGCACCGAGCTCCAGTCGGGATCGAACTGCATTTGCGCGGCGAGTGCCACCGAGGTGTGGTCGTAGTCGAGGATCACGGCGCCGAAAGAATTCTTCTTCATCTCCATCACCGCCATCGGATCCGTTACGGCGATGACTTCGGCACCCCAGGCTTCCAATTGTTGCTTGAGCAAATCCGGATATTTCCTTCCCTTGGCCACCAAGACAATGCGGGGGGACGTGGAGAGCTTGCCGTCGCTGCTGGCCGTGTCCGGGGCGCAGGTTGCGAGTGGGATGGTGAAACGGAAAACAGAGCCCGCCGAAAGAATGCTGGAGACGGTGATCTCTCCTCCCATCAATTCGACCAGACGTTTGCTGATGGTCAGACCCAGTCCAGTGCCGCCATGCCGACGGGTGGCGGAGGCGTCAGCTTGCTGGAACGGGCGAAACAAAGCGGGAAGGTCCTCGGGCGAAATGCCCAGCCCCGTATCGCTGACGGCGAACTCAAGTTGGTAACGATTGTCTTCAATGGACTTGGCGCTGACTTCCAGACTGACCTCACCCTCATCGGTGAATTTGAGCGCATTGCCCACGAGGTTGATGAGAACCTGCCGCAGACGTGAGGAGTCGCCCAAGAAAGCAGAGGGCACTTCAGGATGGACGAACGAAATGAGGTTGATCTTATTCCGTTGCGCAGTAATGGCGAGGAGGTTGATCACTTCGTCGATGCAGGGAGCCATCGCGAAAGGCTTGTTTTCCAAGGCGATCTTGCCGGCTTCCATCTTGGAAAAATCGAGGATTTCATTGACCAGGTTCAACAGCGCGTCGCCGCTTTGGCGGATGGTCTCGATATGTTCCCGTTGTTCCGGTGTCAGTTCGGTGTCGAGCAACAGGCTGGTCATGCCCAGGACTCCGTTCATCGGGGTGCGGATTTCGTGGCTGACATTGGCGACGAATTCCGATTTGAGCCGCGAGGCCTCGACGGCGCCACGTTCGCGCACATCGGCCTGGACGTGTTCATCGCTGAGCCGTTTGCGTTCCAGATCAATGCGGTTGAGTTCAAGGATGCTGCGGGTCGTCAGGACGCAAATGACGGCCATGCTGCCGATGACGATGAGGGAACACGCGAAGCCTGCGTCGTAATAATTTTGCGTTAGTCCCTCGAAGGTCACCCATCCGAAAACGATGGGAATCATGATGGCAGGGCCAATGAGTCGTCGGGCCACGAGACCACCCGGGCTGTCCGCCAGGATGCTGGCCATCACGCCCTTGTTGGGCCGTGCCAGGAGTGTCCCGAGGCCAATCATGCCGAACCCGAGAATGGTGTGCAGTGCCATCCGGGTCTGGGAGAAAACCGTGGTGAAGACCTGCGCGTTGAACATGTATCCGATCAATGCCAACAGCGCGATGGAGAGACCAATGAAGGAGAGGACCTGTGCCGCCCAGGCCCCGCGGCGTCCGCGTGTGAGGAGAATCAAGGCCCCGGCATGGAGCAGGAAATTGAAGGCCGTGTTGGGGGCCATGCGCCCGGGGCTGGAAGTGTTCGGGGCATCGGGAGACTCCGTAAAGAAGAGCTGGTCCAGTCCAATCGATAGTCCGCTGACATACTCGAACAAAGTCAGGGAACCGATGAGGAACACGAGGACAGCCAGTCCGACGGAAACTGCTTTTTTCCAACCCCGCGGGCGAGAGAGATACCCGAGCAGCAGCGACACCCCGCAAAGGACAAAGCCGAGCGCTGTGTTTGCCTTCATCGTCACATAGCCGGGAAGGACTGCTTTGAGGATTTCGATCTGGAAAGTCCAACCCACGAGGACGACGAATCCCAGGAGGATGACGAGGACAGCCATCAGGCGCGCCAGACGCAGCGCCGCGTGGAATGAATAATGATGAAATCCGTCCGGAGACGCGATCAGCGGCTTGGTTGAGGCGGCGGGCTCCATCATGGGTACAACATTAGAGACGGTTATCGTGCGATGTCCGGTTATGCCTATTATTAATAGGATGCACGGATAAGTCACGGAAACAAGAAGCGCGGTTCAGTTTCATCTTCGGCCCGAGGCGGCAACGCAGTCTTGCCTTATTTCGTCAACGCGGCATGCTGGATAGCCCCATGAACATTACCGTTGAAGATGTCGCGCCCTGCAAGAAACGCCTGAAGATCGAAGTCCCGGCCAACCGGGTCAAGCAGGCCTATGACAAGGTTGCGGGCGATTTCCAGAAAGAAGCGCGTATCCCAGGCTTTCGTCCCGGCCACGCGCCGCGTACCGTTGTTGTGAAGAAGTATCAAAAAGATATCGAAAGCGAGACGCAACGCACGCTGGTACCCGAGGCCTATGAAGAGGCGATCAACGAAAAGAAGCTGCGCGTGGTCAGCACCCCGCAGATCGAGGATTTGAAGTACCAGCCCGGTCTTTCCCTGAGTTTTTCCACCCTCGTGGAGCTCGTACCTGAATTCAAGTTGCCGGAGTACAAAGGCCTCACTCTCAAAAAACAGGAAACCGAGGTGACGGATGCGGAGATCGACAAGACGTTGACCAGCCTCGCCGACCAGCGTGCCAAGTTCGACGACGCACCAGAGCGCCCGCTGGCCATGGACGATTTCGCCGTGATTTCCTACACCGGCAAGCTCGACGACAAGCCGCTGGTGGATTTGGTTCCCGAGTCGAAGAACCTCGCGGTCAACCCGCAGTTCTGGCTCTGGATGAAGCCCGACGGATTTTTACCGAAGTTTGCCGAGCAGTGCGTTGGCATGAAGAAGGGCGAGACCCGGACTATCGACATTGAATTTGCCGCTGATTTTCCCCAGGAAGCGCTCGCGGGGAAGAAGGTGCAGTACGACGTTGAGCTTAAGGAGATCAAGATCAAGAACGCCCCGGCGATTGATGACGCTTTCGCGCAGGAAGTAGCGAAAATGGATCTCGCCGAACTGAAGAAACGCGTGCGCGAGAACATGGAGCAGGAGAAAAAGAACCAGGCCGACCGCGACTCCCGTGCGGAAATCGTGCAGAAGCTGATCTCGGCTGTTGATTTCGACCTGCCTCCCACCGCGGTGGATGAGGAAACTCACGCGATGGTCTATGACATCGTGGCGGAAAACCAGGGACGGGGCGTCCCGGCGGAGGTCCTAGAGGAAAAGAAGGACGAGATTTTCACCAACGCCGGCAAAAGTGCGAAGGAATCGGTGAAATTCCGCTTCATCGCGGCGCAAATCGCCGAGAACGAAAAAATTGAAGTGAGTAACGAGCAGATCGCCCAGCACCTCGCCTATTTGGCGCAACGCGAAGGCACCACCCTCGAAAAAATGATCGACCGGGTGCGCAAGAATAACGCCTTCGGGGCCCTGCGCGGACAGCTCATGCGCCAGGCGGTATTGGATTTTGTTTTGAAAGAAGCAAAGTTTGAGTAGCGTACCTTTATGCATCATCCCATGAACGCCTTCATTCCGAACCCGACCATTTACGAGAGCACGGGGCGGGAGACGCGCGGCTACGACGTTTTTTCCCGTCTGCTGCGTGACCGTATTGTCTTCCTTGGCACCGCCATCGATGACACGGTCGCCAACTTGATCATTGCCCAGCTACTCTTTCTCCAAATGGAGGACGCGAAGAAGGACATCAGCATGTACATCCACTCGCCGGGCGGCTATGTCACGGCGGGCATGGCGATCTACGACACGATGCAGTTCATGACCTGCGATGTGGCCACCTATTGCCTCGGCATGTCGGCCAGCATGGGCGCGGTCCTGCTCGCGGCCGGCACGAAGGGCAAGCGCTTCATTCTGCCCAACGCGCGAGTGATGATCCACCAGCCCAGCGGCGGCGCCAGCGGCCAAGCCAGCGATATCAGCATCCAGGCCAAGGAAATTCTGCGGCTCAAGAAACGCCTCAACGGCATCATGTCCTACCACACCGGCCAGCCGATCGAACGGGTCGAGAAGGACATGGAGCGCGACAACTACATGAGCGCCGAGGACGCCAAGGAATATGGGATTGTTGACGAAGTGGTGAAGTCCCGTCGCGAAGTCGCTGCTCTGGTTGGCGAAGCCAAGTAGAAGCTCGCCTTTTCAGGCGCGATGCAGTAAAGTTTAGTTACTTATGGCCCGTCCTGCCAATCTCACCATGTGCTCTTTCTGTGGAAAGAGCCATGCCGAGGTACGCAAGCTGATTGCCGGGCCAGGTGTCTACATCTGCGACAGTTGCATCACGGTTTGCAAAAACATCCTCGACAAGGAGATGAAGGAGGAGGCCCGCCGTTCCAACACGGAAGTGGCCCTCATCAAGCCGATCGATATCAAGCGCGAGATGGACAAGTACGTCATCGGTCAGGAGTTTGCCAAGAAGACCCTGGCCGTCGCCGTCCACAATCACTACAAGCGCATCGTCGCTGGTCAGGCCAATCGTCAGAAGACCGAGATTTCGCTCAACGCGGCCTCCGAGGTTGAAATCGAGAAGAGCAACATCCTGCTCATCGGCCCCACCGGTTCTGGCAAGACACTGCTGGCTCGTACGCTGGCCCGCATTCTCGATGTCCCGTTCTGCATTGCGGACGCGACCACCATTACCGAAGCCGGTTATGTCGGTGAAGATGTGGAAACCATCGTCTTGCGCCTGCTGCAAAATGCTGACTACGACGTGAAGCGCGCTGAGATCGGCATCGTTTACATCGACGAGATCGACAAGATCGGCCGCAAGACCGACAACGTCTCCATCACCCGCGACGTCTCGGGTGAGGGCGTCCAGCAGGGACTGCTCAAGATTTTGGAAGGCACCGTTTGCAACGTCCCGCCCCAAGGCGGCCGCAAGCATCCGCACCAGGAATATATCCAGGTCAATACGGAGCGGATTCTCTTTATCTGCGGTGGCGCGTTTGTCGGTCTCGATAAGATCATCCAACGCCGTGTGGGTAAAAATACCCTCGGTTTCGGTCGTCCGAAAGCAACTGAGACAGTGGATGCCTCGCTGCCTCCGACCGCGGTGCTACGCCAGATCGAGCCGGAAGACCTGCTCAATTTCGGACTCATCCCGGAATTCATCGGACGCCTTCCGATGATCAGCGTTCTCGACGAGCTGACCGAGGAAGAACTGGTCGAAGTTCTGACCGAAACGAAGAACGCTTTGACCAAGCAGTACGCGAAGCTTTTCTCGATGGACAATGTCGGGCTCACCTTCACCAAGGACGCGCTTAAGGCGCTGGCCCAGGAAGCCACCCGCAAGGGCACCGGTGCCCGCGCTCTGCGCGCCATTCTCGAAAAGATCATGTTGGATCTTATGTACGACCTGCCTTCGCGCGAGGACATCGTCGAGGTCACGATCAATCGCGCCGTTGTCGACGGCAAGAAATCTCCATTGATCCGCCGTAAGCAGGACAAGGAAGCGGCTTAGTCGCGGAACTCGCATTTTTTCCATGGCGCATCTTTGGGGCATTGACCTTGGCGGGACAAAAATCGAGGGTGTGGTCCTCGATCCTGCGATCCCGGACAAACCCCTTTGTCGTCTGCGGGTGCCAACCGAATCCGAGCAGGGCTATGCGCATATCCGGAGCCAGATTTCTCGGCTCTGCAAGATGATCAGCGAGCAATCGGGCCTGCCGCTGCCTGAACGGATTGGCATGGGAACACCAGGCGTCCTTGATCCGCAATCGCAAAAACTGAAGAATTCCAACACGCAATGCCTCAATGGCCAGCGTCTCCAGGATGATGTTGAAGCAGATCAGGGTGTGAAGTTTGTTTTAGCCAATGACGCCAACTGTTTCGCATTGGCGGAAGCGACGCTAGGCGTGGCGCGCGGCTATCCGACGACGTTCGGCATCATCATGGGAACGGGCGTTGGGGGGGGGATTGTGGTTAATGGCCAGGTCCTGGCCGGCTGTCATGGAATCGCCGGGGAATGGGGACAATTTATTCTCGAGCGCGATGGCCCCGTTTCCAATTACGGCACCAAGGGCACGGTGGAATCGATCTTGGCCGGTCCTGCTCTTGAACGTTTCTACGCGGAACAATCCGGGCAGCGCCGTCCCCTCAAGGAAATCGCGGAGCGAGCGAAAGCCGGAATCGATCCCGATGCGGTGCGGACCCTGACCCGTCTGACCGATTACTTTGCCCAGGCCATCTCCGTGATCATCGATGTCCTTGACCCGCACGCCATCGTTCTCGGTGGAGGCGTCGGCAACATCGATATCCTCTACACCGAAGAGATGCGAAAGAAAATTACCGCCGTCATCTTCAATCCCACTTTTGAAGCGGCGCTTTTGAAGCCGAGTCTTGGCGATAGCGCGGGTGTCTTTGGCGCAGCAATGCTCGTAGCGTAACTTGTAGCCGCGCTCGTGTGAGCGTGTTTTCACCCTTCGTAGTGACGGTTACGAGCAAAATTGGTCCAGCATCCCATGCAGGAATTTACGGTTGGCCTCGTGATGCTTGCTCGCATCGCTTAAAATCATTTCCGGAGTCTGCACATAACGCCCCTTGGGCCACTCGCCCTGGCCGTCCACGAATTGCTTCGTGAGACTCGGATCCACCTCAAGGTGAAACTGCAGGCCGAGGCACTTCTTTGGAATGAGAAAACCTTGTTCGGGACAGCCTGCGCTCGTCGCGAGTCGTGTTGCACCCGGAGGCAGTCCGAAGGTGTCGCCATGCCAATGCAGAACGGTGGCAGTGGAAAGCAGCCCCGGAAAGGTCGCACATGCCTCATTAGTCCAGGTAACCGGCAACCAGCCCAATTCGATTTCTGCATTTTGCACCACTCGGGTGCCGAGCGCATCGGCAATGAATTGCGCACCCAGGCAAATGCCGATCACGGGCTTGCCTGCTTCCAGGGTGGAGCGGATAAAGGCACTTTCCGCCTTCAGCCAAGGCCAATCGCGGTATTGATAAATATTCATCTCACCGCCCATGATCAGTAGAAGATCAAGTGATTCCAAGGTGGGCAGAGGATCGCCCCGGTACAGATGATGGATCGTCAGGGTATGACCGCGTTTAGTGGCCCAAGTCCCGATTTCCCCCGGCCCCTCAAAAGCCGCATGTTGCAAAACGCCTATTTTCATGGAACGAGAAACAACCTAGGAACAAGTTGCAACTTTTCCAATGGCCGAAGGCCTAAAGCTTCTCCGTCACCTCAGTCCAATCCTCAGTCAAACGGTACTTCATCTTGTTTTCCACTTGGATATGGGTCCGTCGAACGTAGGTATTGTGGTTGGTATCGGTGACGTGGATATCGGTCGTATAGGTTCCCACGGGGACGTCAGCATTGCCATGGCTGAGAAAGCGAATGTGCTCGGTGTGGATCGCCTTGGGTGGAAGGTCGAACTGGCTGAGCGGAGTGCGCTGGAAGGTCCGCAGAATGTCGGTGCGCGCAAAGCGCTCCAAGGGTAGCAGTCGCAGCAACAGCTCATCCTCTTTCTTTTTATAAACCATGACTTGGATTTCCATGATGGTGATGGGCTCCAAGGTCTTATTTTCCCAGCCAATGTTCAGCCCCAGAACGACATGAGTACTGGCCATTTCAACATGATCCACCGTGGCCAGAACATTGATGTTGCGACTCATCCGCCACTGCTGGAGGCGCTCCTTCGTTTCTGCGACCTGTTCATTGATCCACGGCAGCATAATAATTAAACCTGTTAGACAGTATAGGGTATTGCTCAGTTAAGGAAAAGGGATTTTGTCGGCGACAGGCAAAATGCGAACCATCGTCATCCTAAAAATCGCCAGCAAAATGGCGTAATTCATCAAGGAAAATTATTTTACCACATACGCCCGGGCGGCCTGCGTCGGCGTGATCGAAGTGACCTGCTTGAAGATCTTGCAAAAATAAGCGCAGCTGTGAAATCCGCACGTCTCGGAGATCTGTTGGACATTGAGCCGGCCTTCACGCAAAAGTTCCCGGGCATATTCAATCCGGCGCGAGAGGATGTATTTTGCCGGCGCGACATGGAGGTGCCGTTGAAAATGTTTGACCAGGGTTGGCCCGCTGGCGGAAAGAGCTTTCTCCATTTGTGAGACTCTTACCGGTCCGGCCCTATGCTTTTCAATATAGGCTTGGGCCCGGCGCAGAAGCGAATTCGGAACCATGAAAGCGTCGGTGGAGGTCCGCGCGACCACGCGGATGGGAGGAAGCAACAGCCGCTGGGAAATTGACCGGCTCTGGCGCAGGCGATCGAGCAGAGCTGCGGCTTGTCTGCCGATTTCACGAAAGGGAGGCTGAACGCTGCTGATGGTCATGCCTGCCGCCGCATTGGGTACCGGATCATTGTCTACGCCAATGACGCCGAGTTGTCTCGGTACGGCAAGACCTTCGAGGCGCGCGGCTTCAATGATAAAACAGGCCATCACGTCGTTGGCGGCAAAGATTCCGCAAGGCTTGGGAAGCTCCTGCAGGAGCTGTGCAATCTCGCGATGGTGCCGACCGATTTTTGAGTCCCAGTGGGCTGGCAGTACTTCGACCGACAAGTTGTAGTGAAGCGGCTCGCGGCCAGCGGCTCGACAAGCTTCATTAAAGCTTTCCGCTCGTGCCTGGGACCAATTGCCCTCGGACGAAGCGATCGAGGCGAGATGGGGATATCCGCGATTGATGAGATGCTCTGCGGCCATGCGCCCACATGCCGTCTCATCAAGCCCGACTGTTGGCACGGCCAGCGGATGCCTGGCCATTAAAAAGAGGTGAGGAATGGGTATGCTGGAGCCCTTTCCGAAAACAAGCCGGTGGGCCTGCTCGGTCACGATCATGCAGTCCGCATGACGAAAATCGGCGGATGAAGGCATCGTCTTCGCTTGGGGCACGAAAGGCCACGGGATGAAATCCAACTCTGGTTGGTTGGCGGCATATTCCGCGGCTCCAATACAACATTCACGCGAGTGGTGATCGGCCAGGTTTTCCAGAAAAACCATGTGATAGTGTCTCTTTTGTTTCATGGTTCGTCTAAAAGATGTGTTGTCAAAATAGTATAACAAAAATCAGCAAACGTGGCTATACGCTTTCCGGGTGGAAAGATAGTTTGCTCATCCACAGGCGCGGCAAATGGCGCAACTCTACCGAAGCCGCATAAATATCACACATCGGATCAAGTTACTTATGCAAAAGCACCATTCGCTGCGTTTTAGGTGGAACGCCTTGGTGGCGATGGCCACTTTGGCCTGGACTCCGCTTGCGTTTGCCACGCCGACAGTTTCGCCTGTCACGGCCAACAGCAACAACATTAGCCGCTACGATGTTTACGAAGTGACAATGACGGCCACTTCGTCGGGATATACCTATCCGCAAGACGGGGTCAATATCACCGCCGTTTTCACTGCGCCCTCCTCCGCCACCTATACGGTGCACGGTTTTTTCTACGACGTAAATACGTGGAAGTTGCGCTTTGCGCCCATGGAGACAGGAACATGGACCTATACCTTAAGTTTCGATGATGGGACCACCCCCGTGTCGCTGACCACCAGCGGCGGCAACAGTTTTTCCTGTGTTGCGTCAACGAATACCGGCTTCCTGCGCATCAATCAAACCAACAAACAGCGCTTTTTTACGGATGGCGATAACAAGGCGTTTTATGTCCTGGGCTTTGACAAGACGAACGCGGGGGGGATGGCCGGAGCTCTGGCGGGAGGCCTGGGAGACGGCGTGAATTACCCTTCACTCCTGGACAACATGAAAATTCATCGGTCGGCTGGCTTCAACTTTATTCGCGATAACTCCCAGGGCGCTTCCTACTACACGACCATCAATGCCAGTCAGACGGGTAAAAACCTCTACGACATCGCGGCTGGCCAATTGGGCGACACCTATATTCAAGCCTATCGCCAGGGGGGAATGAAGGTGCAAATGGGATTCTGGCTGAAACCCCCCAGCAACATTTATAATAATTCAACCTCCTCGTGGGACACCACGACTACGGGAAACATCGCCGCCATCCAGAATTATCACCGGTACATCATCAGTCGCTTCGGCGCTTACGTCGATATCTGGGAATTGTGCAATGAATCTTCGGGAATGACCCAAGCCTATCTTGATACCGTGGAGCAAGTCTGCACCAATTATCCGGATCCTTACCATCATCCGACCACCGTCAGCTATGCGCAGGGACAGATCGATGAAAGTGCGATGACGGTCTACGCAGGTAACCACAATTATCTCACCACAACGAATCTTGGGGTGGCTGGCTCGTGGGGCGGTAGTTTTAATACTTGGCACAACACCTACCCAAACAAGCCTCTCGTTTTCGGCGAAGCGGGAAATGCCAGTCCGGTGGGCAAATATGATCCGGAACGGTTTCGCGTTGGAATTTGGTCGGCCTTTGCCAATGCGGCGGCCATGTGCTGGTGGCAGGTGACTTTCGACCGCAATAACTGCGAATTCGGCGCCTCACTCACCAACATGTACCTTGGCCGCGAAGAGCGCATGCTGGCAAAAATCCTCTCCAATTTCACCTCTGATTTCGATCCCTTGGCGACCCAGACCACGGTGACGATAACTCCCTCGAACCAGGTGGCGGCGGCCTATTCCGCAGGTGGAGCGACCTCCAACCTCATCCTAGCCAGCAACCAGGACATCTTTGCGTACTTTACCCACAGCACGAACCACTACACGACGGTGCATGGGGCCACGGTGCAGCTTTCAATTCCGGCCAATGGCATGCAAGGGGTCTGGGTCGATCCCGCCACGGGCAATATCGTTTCGACCTTCACCGCGAGCGCGGGTACGCAGTCATTGACGATCCCGGATTTCAAATGTGACATTGCGCTGCGCATTCGCGCGGCCAGTGCCAATCCCAAGCTTGGCTTCAGCACCGGTGTCTACTCTGTCCATGAAAACCAAAGCACGGTCACCATCACGGTTAACCGGTCGGGCCCCTCAACCGGCGCCGTTTCGGTTGATTATTCGACCAGTGATGGACTGGCCGTGGCCGGAAGGAATTATCTGCCGGCGACCGGAACGCTTTCCTGGGCCAATAACGATTCCGCGCCCAAATCCTTCACCGTCACATTGCTTAACAACAATATCTACAATGGCGACAAGGATATTCGCCTGACGTTGAGCAATCCGACCGGTGGAGCAACGCTCGACAATAACGACAATGCGTTGATTTCCTTCATAAATGATAAAGCTTCCCAGCTTATCCTGGATGCGAACCAGTATACCGGCTTAAAAACGGATGGAAGCATTGTCGTTACCGTCAACCGGATCGGCAATTGCGCCGGGCCTATTCAGGCCATCTACGATGTCACCGCTTCCAACGCCATCGCTGCCATACCATCAACTCCTTTGGTTTGGGCGGATGGCGATCTCGCGCCCAAGACAATCGTCCTTCCTGTCCTCAATAACGGTACAGGCTACAGCTCTTCCACGATCGAAATTGTAGGAGAACACGGTTGTTCCTTTGGCATGCCCTACCGCGCCAATATCAAGATCGCACCGGATGCGACCAGTGGTGCCGGCATCTTGATCTTCAAGAATCCCTCTCTGTTGACCAATATGATCGGGGCAATTGGCTATATTGACGCGGGGTATGCCGTAACCCGTCCGACCAGCGGTAGCACCACGGTCAATGTCCCCGTCTCGCGCGTGGGTGGTTCCACTGGCGCCATCTCTGTGGCCTACACCTTGGTAGGAGGTACCGCCGTGGCTGGAACCGACTATACCAATGTTTCTGGCACCTTGACCTGGGCGGATGGTGATACGGCGGACAAAAACATTCCAGTGCCGGTGCTCGCCAGCGTCACCACCGGAAATGTCGTTATCTGGGCGACGCTGGGTACGACGACCGGAGGCGCCCTCGTGAATGGCCGCACGGCGAATCGGGCCGCCGTTTACATCACCGATCCCAATACTCCGCCGGTCCTGACCAGTCTGCCCTTCACTTCGGGCACCGTGGGCGGCGCACTTACCTATCAAATCACGGCGACCAACACACCCACCAGCTACAGCGCGACGGGGTTGCCGTCTGGACTTTCAATCAACACGGCGACCGGGGCGATCACCGGCACCCCGAATGCGGGAACGCAAGGCTCGTATGACGTGACCATGGGCGCGACCAATGCCGCGGGCACCTCTACTGCCGATCTCATGTTGACGATCTTGCCCAGTTCAGGATCGCCCACCATCGTTACCCAACCCTCCAGTATTAGTGTTGTCGCGGGGCAATCCATCACCTTCACCGTCGCGGCAAGCGGACCCGGCAACCTGACCTATCAATGGAAACTGGGTGGAGTCTCGATTCCAGGAGCCATCGGTTCCTCTTACACACTTTCTTCTCCGGCCCTTTCGGACAATGGAGGCCAGTATACGGTGGAAATCAGGACGAATGGCATCAATCCGGTGACCAGTAATGTGGCGATACTGACAGTGACGTCATCGGCCGTCGCGCCCACCTACACGGCGCTACCTTCCACCCTGACCGTCAACGCTGGTGCCAGCGTGCTCTTTAGCGTTGCCGCCAACGGCACTGCGTCGCAGAGCGTGGCATTTTTGCCTGCATCGCTGAGCTATCAATGGTTGCGCAACGGGACCGCCATCAATGGTGCCACCAGTTCCTCTTACATGATTTCGCCCGCCACCGCTGCAGACAATGGCGCTGCTTTCTCTGTCACCATCACCAACTCGGCTGGATCCGTGACGACCAATACAGAAACGCTCACGGTCACTGGTGGAACTGGATCACCTGTCATCAGCTCGATTTCCGTCACGCCCTTGAGCGCCAGCCTCCAGACCAGCACGACTCAGCAGTTCAGCGCCGTGGCCAAGGACCAATACGGCAACCTGGTTTCGCCTCAGCCTACCCTGACTTGGACAGTCAACAGTGGTGGAGGCAGCATCAATTCCAGTGGTCTCTACACCGCGGGTAGCACGGCAGGTCCTTTCACCATCTCGGCCACCGATTCGGTCAGCGGCGTTGTAGGCCATGCCGGAGTGACGGTCACACTTCCTCCGCCCGTATTGACCTCCATTGCGATAACTCCATTCAGTGTCAGCATGGCCATCGGTGGAACCAAGCAGTTCACGGCTGTGGCGAAGGACCAATATGGCAATCCCCTTTCGATCCAGCCCAGCTTCACGTGGAACGCCTCCGGCGGCGGCTTGATCGATACGAATGGTTTATACACTGCTGGCAATGTGGCCGGTGGACCCTTCTCGGTCACCGCTTCCAGTGGGACCGTGACCAGTGCCGCCGCCGGTGTTCTCATCACCGCGTCGTCCGCTCCGATTTTGACGTCTATTTTGGTGACGCCGACCAGCGCTGGAATCCCTGTCGGTACAACGCAACAATTCACTGCCGTGGCGAAGGACCAGTATGGCGTCAACATGAGCCCGCAGCCGTCGTTCATCTGGAGCGCGGCTGGCACCAACTCGATCAATACCAGCACAGGACTGTTTACCGCCGGTAACGTCGCGGGAAACTATACTGTCTCGGCAAGCAGTGGCGGAACGACAGGTGCGGCCAACGCCACTGTGACCGTACCGCTGGTCCTCTTTGATGACGCGTTGCGCAATGGATACACTTTTAATTCGAATGCGGCACTGGTGACCACGCCGGTTCATTCCGGCACCAGCGCGTATGGGGGAACAACGAACTCATTCGCAACGATAGGTTTGAGTGGTACCAAGCTCCTGACCAGCGGCAGCACGAATACCTGGGTCAAAACGTATGTCTATATTGCCAATTCCAGTGTTGGCGTCGCCTCCTTCAAAGTTTCCTTGCAGGTGGGAACATCATCGTTTCCGACTGTAACCTTTAACAATGCGAACAGCAATTTGTGGTATGCCGATGGAGCCGCCGGCCATGTCAATTTGACCAGCAACACCTGGCATGAGGTATGGTTCAATCTTCCGACAGCTTTTGGCAGTACCATCGTACCGGGCACGGGCACGACCAAATTGACCGGTGTCGTCGCCCAGGTAAACGTCAACGCGTCAGGGTCCGAAACGATCTACATGGACGACACGATCCTGACCACGCCCATGCCAACATTGACTTCGGTTGCGGTCATTCCGGCCATCGCCAGCGTAACGACCACTACTTCCCGGCAATACGCGGCCATCGCACAAGACCAATACGGCTTTGATCTGCTTTCCCAACCCTCCTTTGCCTGGACCTTGCTTAACGATCCGGGCACGGGCAGTTCCATCGGTGCCAGTACTGGGGCCTTTACTGCTGGCGCCACAGCTGGCGGTCCCTTCTCCGTTCAGGCGACGACCAGTAGCATTAGCGGAACGGCCAGTGTGTCCGTGGTCAACCCCCCGTCGCCACCGGCGGGGCCGACGGGAGTGGCGGCAGTTTGGATGGGCAATCAAGTGCTCGTCTCGTGGACTGCGGTCAACGGCGCCACAAGCTATAGCGTATTGCGGGGGACCTCCAGCAATGGACCCTTCACCGCAATCCAAACCAATGCGACCTCGACCAGTTATACCGACACCACCGCTGTTTCCGGCACCACCTACTATTATGAAGTCACTTGGGATGGCGGCTCCGGGGGAAGCCTTCCGAGCAGTCCGGTCGCGACGGCGACCTCCGGGCCTATGGCAGAATCCACCGACACTCCCACGATGCCTGGATGGGCCTTGGTGGTACTGGCTGCTCTGTTGATGGCGACGATGGCGAAATCCGTTCCCGGAGCCCGGGCGCGTCTGCCTTAGGCAGACGCTGCGAGATGCTCGCTATTCTGCAAACGAAGCTTGCTGCTTCCTCTTGCCATCTATTTTCAAAACGGTGTAGGATGAACAAATCGTTACGACTTGCAGTGATCAAGTCTGCTAGAAAAAGTGAGCTCACTGCAATCGTTCGACATCTCGTCGCCGCTTTAGCTCAGGGGTAGAGCAGCTCATTCGTAATGAGCGGGTCATCAGTTCAAATCTGATAAGCGGCTCACCTCTTGGACTCGGGTTTGACGTTGTCCAAGGAGGCCAGGCTCATGGCGCCGTAAGAGAAAGAGGTAACGCGCTTAATTTGCGGCTGGGAACAGTGACTTGGCCGATGACTTGATCGCCACGATAGATGTGGCAAACGACCGGGGCCTCGGTTTCATTCCATGCGACCACAGTGAGATTTTTCTCGCCGGACTTTTGATAGACGAGGCTGGCGGGTAAATCGGCATGGTAGGCCCACGCAACGGGACCGAGCTGGCGGTTCGCGTGCGAGAAATAATAGGTCAGCCCGGCGGTGTTCATGCTCTTGGCGATGGGATCATTGGCGTCCCACATTGCATCCATCTGCGTGACGACCGCTTCCGGGTCAAAAAACTGGACGAAGCCCAAGGTGGAATCGCCCCAATCCGCCCCCAGACTGGACATATTGAAGCCGGGATTCTTGATCTGTTCATCCGCGAACATGCTATCGAGTTCGTGCTGGCTGAACTTGGGATCGCGGCCGAGATAATAGAGGCCTGTTTCCAAGGGAAGCCACTGGATGCCATAGACGAAGTGGGGCTGTCCGCCGAAGAAAGTGCCGTAGTTGTAACCGCCATCATAGGCGTTGGCCGAGATGGCGTGCTTGAAGTCGGGAGGGAAGTTTCCTGATTGGGGAGCCTTCCATCCATAATAGTCGAACCAATACTCCTCGGTCGCAGTTTCCTCGATCGACCAACCCATCGCGCCGGCGGCGGTCATATCCTTGTCCTGCAGCATGACGCCGAGAAGAAAGAGACCGGTCCACGATTGCATCGCTTCCGAACTCGATTCCTGGTTGCCGCCATTGGGTGAACTGGTGGCGCTGGCATAGGATCGTCCCGCCCAGACGTCAAAGGTGCGGAAGTAAGGGAAGTCGGGATCATTGCGATCCCAGTTGGCGTATTGCTTCGCCACGAGTTTGGCCATGGGGCCATAGTCCTGCAAAAATTGTGGATCGTGCATGCCGAGCAATGCCGTGGCCAGAGTGAAGTAGCCATAGTGAAAATGATTGTCGACGAACTCTTCGGACCCATAACTGCCCTTGAAACCGACCATCGCTTTCCAGCGATCATAGCGCGCAAAGTACTGGCTCGCCTCGCCGGGAGTGTAGGTGAACCAGTCGGTGAGGGCATCACGTAAGGTATCGCTAAGCGCCTTGGCGTCATCGTCGAAGCCCAGTTGGTAGGCCATGTCGCCGTAGAGGCCATATTGAGTCAGGTCCTTGCCGCCCCAGTAGGTGTCCTTGCCGTAGCGTTCCTTGCCGGACTTCGTGGTGTGTGCCTGCACATAGCCATCCAGGTAGGCTTTCATCCGGTCTTTTTGAAAGGGATGAGGCTGGCCGGCGACTTCGATTGGAGCGGGCAGCATAGGAGGAATGCCGTTGAAGGGCCATGCGATGGAGAAATCATTGCCGACGGTGCAACGGAGTCGCCCGCGCACGGTGGCATATTCGACATGGGCAAACTTCAGGTCCTGTTTCGTGGTGCGGTAATGATGCGGCAACCAGCCCTGCAGGACGTCCTTGTTCGTGCCCTGCAGCGCGGTTGTTTCGATTTTCCACGTAGTCTCGACTTCGCCTTTCACGGGATCGTAGGTTGAGTTGAAGATCGTCTTGCGAGGGAGCGCATAAGCGCAGGAGGTAAGGAGTTCCAGTTGATCGAGGGATGGCAACGCTGCCACGACGAGGAAAGGGGTGGAGCCTTGCGCAGTGGTCACCGTGAGATGAGTGGCGTCACCGGCGAAGGTGGAACCATCGGGTGCGAAGATGGCGAAGAGGCGATTGCCTTGGCTGACGATCAGTCGGTTGGTATTGGCAGGCAGTTGAAGCGGCTGGCCCTTGGCGTCCTGGAGGGTGGCGCTGGCATCGAGGGCGATGCGGGGTTGAACGCCTTTGAATTCAAACCAGGCGTAAGGCATGCCCCGTCCCAGGGTCACATCCATCAGATGGTCGTCGTCCTGGCGATAACGGATGGCCAGGGACCAATCACTCCAGTTGAGCGCCGTGGCATCCTTGGGAGCGAAGCCATCGCCGGTGACAGAGATGCCCGGACCTGTTTCCATGTCGTTGCCGCGCTTGTTCCATTCGGTGGGATAGAAGACCGTGGCTCCGGCTGCATCCATTTGAACGGTCAAGGGATAAGCCCACAGTTTCCCGTGCGACTTCGTGGTCGGCTTGTTGATCAGGTAGCTCCACCAGTGATTGGTCGGGATGGGTTTGCCTGCCTGTGATGGATCAATGTAGAGAGGCCTGGTCAACATGTCCTGGACATGTTTGTCCGAACCCGGCGGAGATGAAGCGTAGGAGCCTTTGCCGGCGGGAACAGGTTGAGAATCGGCAGTGGCTGGTGGAGTCGCTGCGGGGGCATCATCGGCGCGAACCTCAAGAAAAGCCCCTCCGGCAAAGAGAACCGCGAAGACAAGAGGAAGTGTTCTCTTCATGGCCTTTGGAGGCTTCAGGGTTTCGTGAACTCGAGCGCGCTGACGATCATGCCGTTGGCGCTAAATCTAAGCCGGAGCGTCTGGGCACCGCCCGGCAGGGTGACGGTCGTTGCCACGGTCTGGACTTCGCTGCCCGTCGAATCGATGGATCCGAAGACCTGGTCCTTTTCGAGAATCTCGACCTTGCCGGTGCCGAAGACCGTCAGCGCAAGTTTATAGTCTCCAGCGTTGTCGACTTGGAGATTGTAGTCAGCGGTCGCGCCTGCTTCCTTGGTATTGATCAGGAGTGAATTGCGCGAATTGGCCATCACATCGGCCTTGTCGATGGTCACATAATTTCCAGCAGGGAGTTTTCCGGGAAGGCGGTAGTAAACATCCGCATCGTGGGTTGGCAGGTCGACGTAGGTTTGGCCGAGTTCGGTGAGCTTGCCGGATTCCTTGGCGAGCAGACTGATCTTCTGGTTGTCGTTGACTCGTTCCTTAAACCAGGCATAGCCCTGCACGTAAGGTGTGCGTTCAAGGAAGTCGGTGGCCTGGATGAGAAAGTCGCGCTCGTCTTTGGGACTACCCGCCTTCCACTCTGCATATTCCGTCACCCAGATCGGGCAATTGAATTCCTTATGCATCGAATCGACCGCCCACTTGAGCTCGCCGATCGAACCGTACGTGTGCACCGAGAGGGCCGCGACCTGCTTATCCTGCAGGTAGAAAAAGAACGCCTTCAGGAAGGGTACCATGAAAGTATAGGTGACCTCCTTGTTCTCGATCGGATCCATCGTCTTGATGCTGTCGTTGGTGGCGGAGCCGAGGGACATGTTCGGCCCGACAACAGGGAGTTGGTACTTGTCGGCGACGGCCTTGATCTTGGTATAGAGTTCCGCCGTAATCTGCGGCGTGATGAAGGCCTGGCCCTTAAGGTTTGGTTCGTTGATCGCCAGCACCACGCGGGGTTTCTTGCTCACTGAGCGCAGATAGTCGTCGAGCCCGTTCACGGATTCGGGACGGTTTCCCCATGCCATCGGAAGGTACTCCATCGGGGCATCCGAGGGCGGAATATCGTCAGTCTTGAAATGCCAGTTGTAGTACCATGAGACTCCCGGGGCGATGGCGCGAAAATCGTCCGCCGACAGGTGGTTCTCGCATATTCCGCGCTTATGGCTCTGGACTTTTTGGTCGCAGTTGAAAATCCGGATCGGTGGGGCGTCATCGGCTCTTATAATGGAAACGGTGAGGCCGAGCGCAGTGATGATGGCCAGCGCATACAGACTGCGGGGCAGAGAGAGCGATTTGACAGAAAATTGGCGGCGAAGAGTTTTCATGAGGATTTGAGAGCGGATTTTGTTGAGAAATTAGGCGCCAGATTGATAGACGCGGACATAGTCGACATCCATCGTTTGGGGAAAAACGGTCTGGGCTGAAGGCGGGCCGGGCCACGCACCACCGACGGCGAGATTGAAGATGATGAAAAAATTCTGGTCGAACGGTGCGGGAAATTTTCCGCCATTGGTGTACCACTTCGTCTGGGTCTCATAGAGTTGGCCATCAATGTACCAGCGGACTACGCCTTCCTCCCATTCGACGGCGAAGACGTGGAAGTCCTCGCTGAAGTCGCCGCTCGGCAGCGTGAACTTGTCGCCCGTGTGGGTGTTATGCGGCCAACTGTCGCCGTAGTGGAGCGTGCCATAGACAATATTCGGCTGGTGACCGATCTCCTCCATGATATCGAGTTCGCCGCTGCGTGCCCAACCGCCGTAGACGCTGTCCTGCGGCATCATCCAGAAAGCGGGCCAAATGCCCTTGCCCTTCGGCAGCTTGATCCGCGCCTCGAAGCGGCCGTATTTCCACGAGAACTTACCCTTCGTGTTCATCCGCGCCGAGGTGTAATGCTTCGACTTATTGTCGGGGCCTCGGAAGTCTTCCTTCCGGGCGGTGATGAGAAGGTGTCCGTTTTCGACGTGGGCGTTGCTCGAGCGATCGGTATAATACTGCATTTCATTATTGCCTCCGCCATCGCCATTGACTTCGAATCCCCATTTGGAGGAGTCGATCTTGTCGCCGTCGAACTCGTCGGACCAAACGAGCTTCCAATTCGTGTTGACGCCGGTGTTGGCGGTTCCCGGTGCGGCGGGAGTGCCGGGATTTACGGCGAATTGCGATACCGGAGCTGCAGGAGGCGGAGGGGGCGATGGTATGGCGGATTCGCTGGCGGGCAATGGCGTGGATGAAGTGACGATTGGAACTTGGGGCGCTGTTGCGACGGCGACAACGGGGAAGGGGGCAGTGGGTGGCGGAACTGCTTTCTGCGCCTGTTCCGCTTTCTTGGCCTCCGCGACGGCCTGCTGGCTGGCCTGCTCATCCTGTTCGCGCTTGGCGGCGGCGACGGCAGCCTTAGCGGCATCGTAGTGAAAGCGCCTTTGCAAATCGGGCGAAAGCACCATCAGCGATACCCGTGCGCCTCCATCCTTATCCAGGATGGTGACCGCGTCGTCCTCGACTTTGACGACCTTGATCCCGCGATAGGTCTTTCCGTCGGTTGTTGTCCAGTCCTCCCCCCGAACCTGGAGAAGAAGCAATGAGCCGAACAACATGAGGATGATCAGGCGCATAGGGATGGAGATTGGATACGTCGTTTTACCCGGCGACGAGACTGTCGGTCAGGATCGGCTCGCGCGCTGGCGCGGGTTTGCGGTGATGCAGACTGGCCCCGTTGGTGCGAATGATTTCGCTATACCAGAGAGCCGAATCCTTCAGCGTGCGCCGCTGGGTTTCATAGTCGACATGGACGAGGCCGAAGCGGTGCTTGTAGCCCTCGGCCCATTCAAAGTTGTCCATGATCGACCAATGGAAGTAACCGCGGATATCGATGCCGTCCTTGATCGCCCGTTCGACCTGGCGCAAATAGCGGGTGAGGAAATCAATGCGCGAGTGATCATGCACTTGGCCATCGACGCTGACCCAGTCGTGGCTGGAGAGGCCGTTTTCCGTAATGACGATTGGGAGTTTGTACCGCTCGGAGAGAAACTTCGGCACCCAATAGACCGCCTCGGGCGCCACCTTCCAGAAGAACTGGGTGTGGGGATGTCCGGAGGGGAAACCCAACTCGCGGGGATTTCCATGCTCGTCCGCCTCCACCGCTGCGCCGGAATAGATATTGCAACCGTAGAAATCCAGCGGCTGGTGGATGATCTTCATTTCGTCCGGCTTGATTTTTGGAGCGGAGTGGCCATAGGCCCGCAGACCTTCCTCAGGATAATGTCCGAGAAGAGGTGGATCGGCCCACCATGTGTTGCTCCAGAGATTGCTACCCTTGACCGCAGTGGCGCGTTCGCGCGCGGCAGCGATGTCCGCAGGGGATTCCGTCTTCGGATAAAAGCTGATCCCCACCGGGGCCCAGCCGATTTTTGCGGGACGTTTGGCACGTGAGCGAATGACTTCCACCGAGCGGCCATGGGCCAGAAGGCTGTGATGGCCGGCGAGCAACACTTCGCGCATGCCCAACATGAGACCCGGAGCATGCTCACCAGTCAGGTGCCCCATGCCGATAAAACACTGCGGTTCGTTGAGTGTAATCCAGTGGGTGACGCGATCGGAAAGACGATCGACGATCAGTCGGGTGTAATCGGCAAACCACTGCGGGCTTTCGGGATTGAGCCAGCCGCCGCGCAGGAAAAGGCCATAGGGATAATCCCAATGAAAAAGGGTGACCCACGGATCAATGTTGTGGGTGAGGAGTTCGTCGACGAGTTGGTCGTAGAAATCGAGGCCGGCTTTGTTCACAGTAACATTTCCGTCGGGGAGGACGCGGGACCAGGTGATGGAGAGGCGGTAGGCCTTAAGGCCGAGGTCACTCATCATGGCGACATCGTCGCGGTAGCGGTGGTAGTGGTCACAGGCGATGTTGCCGGTGTCGCCCTCCCAGATTTTGCCGGGCTGGCGGGTGAACATGTCCCAGACCGAGAGGCCCTTACCATCGGCGTCCCAAGCACCTTCAATTTGGTACGAGGCGGCGGCGGCTCCCCAGACAAAATCTTTGGAAAAACTCATGGATTTAAGAAACGTCTTCTTTGTGCTTCCAGGCGGAAGGCAGCAGAGCTATGTTCATAATTGTGCATAAAGGCTGCAATTGGTAAAGCCAATAATTGAAATTTAAAGTCCAAGGTTTTTACCAGTGAACGGGAGAGAGTGTTTTGCGATGTTATAGAGCTGAATATGGGAAAGAAGTGCATTCATGTTCGATTCAGCGTGCTAAAAATAGGGCTGGGATTTTCTTGACCGTCAATGTTGGCGATGGCAATGTGCATAAAGTCGCAGTGAAGAGAGGCCGGTGGATGACTCTTCTTTCAACCCCATGTTCCCGTCTTTCGATGTCCTTCCCAGCGCTCACAGGCGCTTAGTGAGAACGAAGCCAGGCTGTCATGCCTGGGGGACGCCTGATCTTTCCCGGGGATTTTCGATGATCGAGCTACTGATGGTGCTGGCCATCATGGCGATCATGACGGCCGCCCTCCTTTTTGCCGTGCCAGGGCTCAAGGGATCCCGGGACCTCGTGAAGTCGTCGGATGATGTACAGGGCATTCTGGAACAGGCCCGGACCATGGCGATGGCGGACAATACCTATGTCTGGGTCGGATTTTTTGAGGAAAACCCGAACTCGCCGGGCACGGCGGGGACTGGCCAGGTGGTGGTTTCCGTGGTGGCCTCCAGCGACGGAACGCAGCTTTTCACGAAAGCCAATCCGCCAGGTTTTCTGCCTTCGGCCAGCCTGACGCAAGTCAACAAGCTCATCAAGCTGCCGAACCTGCATCTCGATATTCTTTCGGCGACGGATGTGCCCCGGACGACGATTCCGGTGAACACCTATCAGGTGGGCAGCGCGAGTTTTTCCAACAACATCTATTTTTCGTATCCGATCAGCGGTTCCCAATACAAATTTTACAATATCATCCAGTTCAACCCGCAGGGGGACGCCACGCGCATCGGGGATTCGCCCACGCAACTGATGGAGATCGGCATGCGGCCGGCGAAGGGCAGCAAGGCGCTCAGCAACAGCAAAAACCTCATTGCAATCCAGATTGCCGGCATCAGTGGCCGGGTCATCGCGTACCGGCCATGAAGCAGAAACCCTCTTACTCCGCCGGATTCTCGCTGGTTGAAGTCGCCGTGGCCCTTGCGGTAGTCGTGATCTGCCTGGTGGCCCTTTTCGGCTTGCTGGCGCTCGGGGTCACCCAGATCCACACGTCAACGGAACAGACGGTGGTCCCCAACGTCATGTCGGCGATCGTGGCGGATCTGCAATCGGCTCCCAATCCCGCCCCGAAGGGGACGACCGCCACGCAGTCCCTGGTTTATGGGATTACGCTTCCGCCCAATGGCGCCGCGAACAGCACGACCCCGGCGGTTTCCTATATCGGCGAAGATGGACAGCCCAGCACCAAGGCGAATGCCCGTTACCAGCTGAATGTGTGGACGATTGCGCCCACTGCGACGAAGCAGGAGACGGTGGTGCGTCTCTTGGTGAGTTGGCCCGCGCAGGCGGCATATACGAACGCGCAGGGTTCGGTGGAAAGCATTATTGCGTTGGACCGGAACTGAAGCGTGTTGTCGAGGCGGGCGAGGACCGACGGGTGTTTGCGGGAATCAACTTTCTTTTCTGTCGGCGGTCATAGACCGCCGCTACAGGGGGAAGGCTGGTTTAATAGGGGCGTGGCGGGCGGGCATCGAGTTTTTTGCGGCCTTCCTCGCCTTTTTTGATCTGGTCGGCGAGGTCGGGAGGCAGGGCCTGCATGGAGGGAGCCTCCCTGGCGAATTGGTAGAACTGGATGATGCCGCCGTTGCGCACTTCAAGGGGCAGCCGGGTGTTGGCATCGATGAAGGCCACGTTGGGCAACTCCGCAAGAGCCGGATAAGGCGCACCGGGGCCGCCAAGTTTGATCGCGGCGGCTCCCCCGGGGAGAAAAACGAGGCAATTCCGCCCCTGATAGGAGATCACGCCTGCATAAGTCTCCGGGGTCAGCCATTCCAGGCCCCGAAAGCCGCTGGGGGGCAGGGGCGTGTAATGAAAGTCCTTTTGGACGTTGACCAGCGTGCTCGGTTCGTTGGCGAACCAGATCGTGGCGCCGGGATCCTTTCGATATTGCGTGGCACCGACGTACCATTTTTCCGACTTCGTCCCGCGACCCTCCGTGGTTTCCTCATGGACAATCGTCTTCGTTTTCGTGGTGACGATTTCCTTGGGGCGGCCGTCGGAGGCCGGGGGAATGGCCGGGGGAGAGTTCGGCGTTTTGGGGGCCCGTTGATCGGGATAGGAGAACGTGATGGTCCATTGCGCGAATTCCGGGGCGGCGTTCAAGGGGGCGCCTTCCAAGGGTTTGTTTTGCGCCAACGCCGAAGGACTGGTCGCGAGAGCGGCAACGATGGCTCCGAGGAATATTTTTCCGATCAGGTTCATTGGGTTACGACCTCCACTTGTTTGTCGATGACGGTCCCGGTGAGGCGATCGATGGCGACATGGAGCCAGATCCGTTTTTCTCCATCGACGACAAATTGATCGAGCCCGGTGGCCGAGGTCGGATAACGGCCTGTCTGCACGACCACGTCGATGAGCAGGTTCCAGACGCGCACCTGTCCGGCGTCGGCGAGGGGACGAATGCCCGCTTCCCGGAAACGTTGGACCTTTTGGCCGATACCAGCCCCCTGGGTGTAAACTGTGTTATCGAGCGCGGCGCTCAGGCCGGCGTAAACGGAGGTGCTGCCGGTGATCGTTTCCGTGAAGCTGAAGAGATCAGTGTTGGCGCCAATGGTCCCCGGACTGGCGATGTAGCGTCCGACCAGATTGCTGACATTGGTGAACGGCCCGCGCCAGGCATTCGTGGTGTCGGTGGTGATGCCGATGAGCTTCGTCGCGACTTTGTCGGCCTCGGTGGAGTTGAGGGGAGGAGTGGAGTAGTTGGGGGCGGTGGATCCCGCATCTGCATAGGAATTCTTGTTCTCGTCGTAGTACGCGCTGCTAACGAGGGCCTTGATCACGCCGGTCTGGCGAGTGTTGAGGTCGACCTTGCCGGCAACGATGCCGTTGGCGGGAGGTTCATTGAGGCAGAAGGTGTCGAGCAGCGCGGCGTCGCCGCTCTCGGGCGTGAAGAAGTCGATGTTCTTCCAGGGTGTCCCCCGGAAGGAATAACTCATCTCGGCGACGTTACGGAAGGGACGATTGAGAACGAGCGGGCGGCTCTGGGTCTGGGTGTTGAGGTTGAGATTATATTTCCCGATGCCCGTATCGGGACTGGGAAAAGTCTCGGCAGTGGCCATGGGCAATCCGATCTTGTCCGAGGTCGTATTATCGGTGGTTTGAGTGCTGACTAGTGTTGCTGTCGGCGTCAATGCATAGGCGCCCATGGCGCGCCGAGCCACACCATCGGGATCCTCGTAATAAAGGTGAACCAACGTGGCGTTATCGCGGGCCAGGATGGAGACATTCGGGTTATTCTGGCTGAGCATACCGTCAAATTCATTGGGGGTAAGCGCATCGTACTGGCCGCCATTCGAGGCGGAAAATCCGGGCCCGGAAAACCAGCGCATCTGGGCATTTTGACCTCCGTTGGCGTCGGTCGTCATACCCGGGTTCGCATAATTGACTTTGTTGCCTGCGTCGGCACGGGGCCGATTGGATTCCAAGACCGTAAAATTGGAGGTCAGCATGTTGTTGTTATTGGTGGTATTGTTGGTCGCTTGATAGGAACTGGCATTTGTCTCGAGCAGGAAAGTCCCGCTGACCGCCAGATACCCCATCGAACTTGCGGTCCCGATGCCGAAACGGCCGCTGCGCGGATCGAAGCCCGACGCATGGGAAGGAAACTGGCCATTGAGGAGCGGGTTCTTCCAGGAATTATTCGACGAGTAGTCTGCGGTATTGACGATCAGGTTGGGTGAGCTCATCCCATGCTGATCAAAGTATTTGGAGTCGTAAGGAATCCAATTGCCGTAGGCGTCTTTATACTGAAGGGTGAAAGTCATCTGGGGATAAGCGCCGGAGGGAGTGTCGAACGTTGCGGCGATGGAGGTGCCCTGAAGGACATAAGTGCCGTCGGTGGGCAGCGGGGAGGGCGTTGAGGTATAAGTAGCCTGGACCGAGACGGGGGCCTGGCCGCCGATGATTCCTAAGTATTTTTGGCCCGTGTTCACGTCGGTGACTGGTCCGACGGCCGTGCCAATAGCAGTGAGATTGACTCCGGTCGGCGCACTGGAGCGCCAGAGCAAGGTCGGTTCGCGGAAGGCGAGGCCGGTATCGTCGCTAAACTGGAGCGTAGAGGTTGCGGCAGTAAGGGACCCTGACGTCGAGACTGCCATATGGGCCTGATCAAAGGCCGAGGTGGAGATTCCTGGCTCGGATCTTGCCGCAATGTTCCAGGATGGAGTCGCGCTCTGCGGATCGGTCGTCGTGGCCACGAGCCGATAAAGGGTGGGACGGTTCGACGTGCTGGTGACGATATTATTCGGATCGTGGGGATTCCAGACATCGGGAACGTACATGTAGACCGCGGTGCCTGAAGAGGAGAGTGTCCCCAATTTGATATGGTTGCCAATAGCGGGTGAGGTGCCAGTCACGGTTAGTTGGTAGGCAGTGCCATTGCCCGGTGTCGTGACCGAAGTGGTGATCGTCCCGCTTTTGGTGAAGCTGACGCCATCCGAATTGGACAGAAGCGGACTGGGCAACTGCGTGACGACGGAGAAAAGGTGATAACGATAGAAGTAGGGCAGGTCCTCGTCGCCGCTGAACGTACGGGTCGTGGTGCCGTTGCTGAGCGAAATCCGGGTGGGGTAGCTGTCGCTGTCGTACTGATCGATGAGGTTCGCCATGATCTGCAGGACCTGATAATCGACCGAGGTGTCGAGCGTATATTGGTAGAGACTGAAGCTGTCCGGATGAAGATTGGGTCCGCCCTTGGCCAGTGAGCCGACATTGATGGCGGCCTTGAGCAACTCGGCGAAGTCGGGTTCTCGTCCGGCGGCGGCGACCTGGCTCAAGGTCATGATCCAATTCTGACCGTGATTATAGACCCATGGACTCGAAGGGTCGGTCCGCGTAAGACCAAAGCGATCATAGGCTGGGTCGGGGTCGGACGAAGTGGAGTAGGCGGTCTTGATCGTCGCAGTCGTGGCGCTGTAGGTGAACATGGCGAGACGGCTCAGGGCGAACTTGGTTTTCACCAAGGGTTCCCCAACCACGGCGGGGTTGCCATTCAAACGACTGAAAGCCATGGAGGCGCGGATGGAGAGAAACGACGGATTGATCTGGTCGTCGCCGCCGTAGCCGTCATTGTTGCCTTGATAAAAGTTAGCGTTCTGAGGATCCGGGCCATTGGCCGGGGGCGGTGCCGCGGTGCCGATGATCTTCGGACGGCCTGACGGGGGCGCAAAGGAGGGCTGTTCCAAGGCCCGCTCGAAGGTGCCCAAGTAGGGAAGGGCGTCCTGACTGATGCCGAGCGACTGGGTGAGATTGATCAGTTGCGCGCGGCTCAAAAGGGCCTGGTCGGTGGGCGGGGTGGTGACGCCGACGGGAGCGGTCACGATGCCCATAAAGCTGGTGGGATTGTTGGTGGCGAAATTGGAGAGCCAGCTTGAGGCCGTGGTGGTGCCGGTGAAGGAGACCGCGCCGAAGGAACCGGTACTGCTGGTCAAGCCGGCCGAAGCATAGTTGCGCCAGCCGACGAGGTTGTCGACTTGCGCAGCCGTCAATGCTGCGGCCGATGTTCCCGAGATGGTCAATTGCGTCAGGTCGGCCAGAGCGAGCGAACCTTTCTTGCTGATCTGGGTGGTGGTCAGGTTGCTGGGATATCCGGCGGCATTGACATCGAGCAGGCCCCCCTCGTTATAGATCGCGAAGGCATAGCGTCCGACCGCGTAATTGGTATTGGTCGCCGTGGCGTCAGCCAGGGACGAATTCCAGGTCACGGGATTGGCACCGGCGCGAGTGACGATAACCCAGTCGGGGGCGACGAAGGTGGTGGCCGGGGTGCTGTCGACCGATTTGGAGGCAACGGTCGCACTGGCATCCGGCGTTTTGCGGGGAATCAGAAAATGGCTGTTCCAACGAGCCAGGGTGACAGAACGCCCGTTGAGCGAAGAGGTGGCACTGCTGACCTTGGCAGGGTTCGCGGTGTCATCGGCGGCGCGATTGACGGGAGCGGTGGCCGTGGCGTAGTTCGCCGTGAAGGAAACAGAGGGCGAGGCGCCGCTGGTGTTACCGGGACGGACGCTGCGTTTGACGAGGTTGGGGATGTCCGGAGAGGAGGCCGTGAAGGTCCCCGTCGGTACGCCCGAACGAAAAGGAACCATGGTCAGGGGCGAGACGGGCAGATAGACGGGATAGGCGGCATTGGTGGAAATGTTCGAGGAGCCGGCGATGATTTCCTGCCGCAGGTCGCCGAGGATGATTTCGCAGGCCGTGTCGGCGAGCAGTCCCGCCTTGGCCTCGCTCGCGCTGCTGGTGGCGACCGAGCGCGCGGTCATGGAGCGGGAAAGAAAAGCGATGGTCAGTGCTGTCAGCAGCACCATGAAGAAGAGGACAATGAGCAGCGCGGAGCCATGCTCAGGGAAGACGGCATGGCGTGAAAAACGAGTGCCGCGCATAGTCCATTATTTCCGTCTTTAGGGTACGGGGGTGAGGTAGCAGTAGCGTTGGTAGACCCGCACCTGGGCATTCGCCGAAGCGGGCAGGCCCAGGCTGTTGCTGGTGATTTTGGCCTTCCAGGTCGAGGCGGGCAGGGCGTTGCCGCTGATTGTGGTGCCGGAGACATCGGGCAGGTTCACGGCTGCGTTCTGCAGCGCCGTGGAGTTCAGGATGGCACGGCTCTTCGCGTCGAGCACCGCGATATCGACCACGATGGCGACGACATCCTGCATGCCGTTGATGGCGGTGCTGGGGGCCAAATAAGGTTTGTCGGAAAGCTGGGCGTTGTTGGTGCTATTCTGGACCAGATAGGAGAACTCGAGGCGGAAGACCTGGTCGCCGATCACCTGGTAACTGGAGTCGGGAGTGCCGCTGCCGGTCGGCGCGATGCCAGGCCACGTCCCGAGGAGAGTCTGGGGAAGGAAGACCATCGGGGAGTCGCTGGCGGATACGCCGTTCCAGACGAGGGCCTTGTTGAGGCGTTCGAGCTGGTTGCTGCTATTGATGCGGTAGCCGACGAGGGATTGGTTGCTGACTTTCGTGCTGTCGGTGACGCCGCTCGGATAATAGCCGCTGGTCTCGCTGTAGAAGGCCATCTGGTCATTGCCCGGGAGGGTGCTGCTGCCGGTATTTTTCTGGAAGTAGTAATCGATGTCGGTGCGCTTCACGATGCGTGAGATATCAAAAGCAATGCGGTCGAGGACCATGCGGGCCTGGGTATCGGCGTCCATCCGTTTGTAACCGCCGCCGGTGGCCACCACGGCACTGTTGAACATCTGCGTGATGCAGGAAAGCGCGAGCAGGAGGACGGTGATGGACACCATCAACTCCACGAGGCTGAAGCCGCGTGTGGAACGCCGGAGACTCAGATGAGGGGCATTCATGTTGATTTGCTCAAACTGGTCTGGGCTGTGGCTGTCGGGGAGGAAAGCTTAAGTCCAGATATCAGTTATAACTTCATTTTGCGCGATGACAACTTTAAGTCAAATAGAAAATGCAATTTTATGCACACTGCATTTTCGCAGTCCGTGTAGTTACACGGACTATGGCACCTCAAAGGGGACGTTGGCCGTCGTGGCGCAGCCTTGGTCGTTGCGAACGGTGAGGAAGAGGCGGTAGGCGCCGGGTTTGGTGGGCGCGGTGAAAGCGAGAGTCGCACCGGGCTGGCCGGTCAGGCATTCGGGGTGGGACGGCGGGACGGCTTCGGCGTCGCCGCCGACACCTGCGACTTTGTTTTCCTCGGTCACGGACCACTCGTATTGGAGGGGATGGCCGCCGGGGTCGGTGGCTTCTGCGGTTGCGGTCGAAGGAGTGCCGGGGGAGACCGTCTTTTCCGTGACGCTGGTGGTGAGTGACTTGAGTTTGGGGCAGCGGACGTCGGGCCAGTGGCCGGTCCACGCGAAACTCATCGCATCGGCCTGGGGAAGGCGTTCGCCCGAGGCGAGAAACATCCCGTACCACGTGGAGGTCGCCTCTTGTTTGTGGCCCCAGAGAAACGCGTAGGTGCCGAGGCAAATGTTCCTGCTGTCATCCATCACCATTTTCTGGGTGGCGAAATAGCTGGCGGCTTTTTCGTTGGCAGTCGCCTCGAGGGGCGCGCCCCATTTCGTCTTGGGAACTTCCCATTGGCCGACGGGACCGAACTCGGTGAGGACGAACGCGCGGTCCCAGCCTTGCTGCACGACGGCCTTGCCGGCGCCGGCCGCGCTGGCATAGGCGTTGACGCCGAGGATGTCGATGTTGGGGCAGTTGGCCTGGAGATTCTTGATTCTTACGCCGCCGGTCCCGGCGATGACGGTCATGACGGGATGGTTCGGATCTTCTTCCTTGATGATGCCGGCGAGGACGTTGAGCTCTTTCCAGACGCGGAGGTCGCTGCCGTCGGAAAGCGGGCCTTCGGTCTCGTTGCCCAAGCCCCAGATCAGCAGGGCGGGGTGGCTTTTGTAGGTGTGGACGGCCTTGCGGACGGCGTCGCGCTGGGACTGGACGGCCTTGGGATCGTCGTAATTGAAGCCGCTGCGCTGTTGCTGGACCCAGATTCCAGCGGTGACCATGAGGCCGAGTTCCTGGGCGCGGTCGAGGAGGGGCTTGCCGTCGATGGGTTCGGCGAGGCTTTCGATGCCCCAGGTGCGGAGGGAATTGCCGCCGAGGTCGTGGAGGGCCTGGAGCTCGTGGGTGCCGCCGACGCCATGGATGACGAAGGGCTTGCCGTTCACGAGGAGCTGGAATTGGTCGCCCTGTTTGGCGACGGTGACTTTGGATTGGGCGTGAAGCGGGAGAAGGCTCCAGCCCGCCAAGGCGAGGGTGCTGAGGAGGATGGAAGGGCGAAGGGGGAGGTGCGAGGAAAATTGCATAAAAGTGCAGCCGGCGCTCTATTGGTAGCTTTTCCAGGGAGGGAAACCGGTGGCGAATTCGGCGTCGTGGGTGGGTGGGGTCGTGTAGGCAGCGATCTGGAAGATCGGAAGGATGGGATGGCCGCGGCGGTCGGTGTTGTAGCTGGCGCCTTGTTTTTCGATCATCAGGAAGGCGTTGAAGATGCCGCCGGGGCGTTCGCCGACGATGACGTCGAGGTCGATGATTTCGTCTTCCTTCAAGGGCATCCAGTCGCCGGGACGCAATTCGCCGTCGCCGGCATGGGCGCCGTCGCGCTCCGAGGCCTTCCAGTTTGTCAGGGGCAGCCGCGTATCGCGACGGTTGCCGACGAGGACGGTCTTGCCGTTGACGGCCACGGCCATGACGTCGTCGGCGATGCCCCAGAAGCGATAGGTGCCGGACTCGGGAGGAGAAACCTGTCCCTTGTAGTGAATGACCCAGCGGGAAGGCTGGACCGTTTTTTCCGCGCCGAAAGCCTTGGGGGCCTGGTTCGCGTCCATGCTTGGGATGAAAATCTGGGTGGTGTAAAGGGGACGGCTGACGCGGTAATAACGATTGAGGACCGTTTCATCCCAGCCCTTGGAGAGGAATTCGTCGATGACGGTGCAGTAGACTGCCGGGTCGACATTGGTCGGTTTGTGGTCCTGCGTTTGTTTCAAATCGTAGAGCACGCCGATGAGGGCCGCCTCACTTTGTTTCGATTGCCCGAAAGCCGAGGAATCATTGTCCGCGCGGGACAAAAGGGTTCCCAGAAACAAGGCCCCAAAAAAGGCGAGAGTCCCAAGCGCATTAGTGGAAAGACGCATGATGGGGGAAGATAATTCGGGTTTTAAAGACGGAGCCTATAAAGCAGTGTGTTCATTATTGTGCACAGTAGGTTGCTCGTAAAGCGAATAGTGCGATTGCACATGGCAGTGTTAGCAAGTCCTCGTGAGATCGTTTACAGACAATACAAGCATTTAACAGATGAGCACATGGGACAAAATTGTCGGGAGAAACCAGGAGCACAAATATTGTACGGCGGGGTAATAAATTTCTTGACGGATACAGTTTCGTTACGCATAGTGCGTTTAAGTGCAAAACTAATTTTGGAGTTATCACCCATGAAATTATCTTCCTCTAAGGTTCTTTTAGGCGTTTGCGCGGCCTTGGGGCTAATCACCTTGACCGCTTCCCGTTCGATGGCTGACACCCTGGCCTTCAATGAAAACGCAGCCTTTGATACCGACCCTGCCAACACGGGTCTGGTTGGTTTCCAATTTACGCTGAACCAAAATATCAACCTGACGCAGCTTGGCTTCTATGCGGAAAGCATTGGAGGTGGCGATCACCCTCACGTCAGTCTAATCGACGTCACGGGTGGGGCCACGAGCACACCGACGGTGATGTATGATACCGGTGACCTGTTGGGACAGCTGCCTACGATACCCGGTTGGAATTATTTCAGCGTAGGAACTCCGATCGCCCTGTCGACTGGTCACACCTATGCGGTGACGGCCCCTATCTATTTTTCTGAACAGTATAATTCGACGTCGGGATTCACCTATGGTTCCGCGATCAATACGCCGACCTTTCTGCTGGACCCCGGTTTTGCCGGCTGGGCCAATAGCGCGTACAACTTTGCCAGTCCGCCCTTTTCGGCCACAAGCCCGGGGGCAAACATTGGGGCTAATTTCCAGTACACGCTTGCGGCGGTTCCCGAGCCTTCCACCTACTTGATGCTGGGTGTGGGCCTGGTTTTACTGGGTGTTGGCTTTCGCCGCCGCTCTACCCGCTAATTTATCCCAAGCTCCGCTTCGGATTGGTGGCGAGGATCCACGCCGGATTTCAACTTTCAGGCGGAATGGCCGGGTGTTAGGATCGGCAACGCATGAGACGGAAGCAAATTCACCTGCTCAGTTTTGTGCTGACAGGGTTTGCTTCCGCGAGTCCGTTGTCAGCGCAGCTCATGCCATCGGTTCCCCTTTCAACCCCGGCACCTGCGTTGGAGGCGCCCAAGGCGACATCCGAGCAGATGGCCTATCGCGAGGCGATGGCACTGAGAAACAAGGGCGACTTTGACGGGGCCCTGGCCAAAGTCAGTGAAGTCCTGGCGAAATTCCCGGAGAGCAATCAACTCATGATCCTGCGAGGAGACCTCTACGCGAAAAAGAAGGAATGGACCGCGGCCGAACGGGATTTTGACGCGGTCATGAAAGTCGACCCGCAAAACACCCTCGCCCGCTTCAACCTGGCCGAGCTTAAGCTGATGCAGAAGCAATATGAGGCCGCCCGTCCGGGCTTCGAGATCCTCAGCAAGGACAAGGACCTGGGCGATCTTGCCTCGTACAAGGTTTTTCTTTGCGACCTTTACGGTGGAAACCGCAAAGGAGCGGACGAGGAACTCAAGGCTTTCGACAAGGTGCAGAGTGGACCGTCGTACTACTACGCGAATGCCGCCTGGAACCTTTACTTCGGCCGGCCCGACGATGCCCGGAGCTGGCTCGATTCCGCCACGCGTATCTATACACCCGCGAAGAACTACAATTATCAGTCGACCCTGAAAGAGCTCGGGTATTTGCCGTTGCCCAAGCCGTAGGCCTCAACTCAGGCTTCTGCCCTCGGAGCGGTGCAAGTCGTTGATGGGACGGCTGTGAACGATCAGAGAGGCATAGCCCAGCGCGAAACACCAAAAATAATTCGTACGCTTTTGCACCCTGCGTACACAGTTATTAGACAACACGTATGGAAGACTCTGAACTCATTGCCCAGGTGCGCGGCGGAAATTACGAGATTTTCGGCCAATTGATTGAGCGGTACCAGCGGCAACTTTACTATTTCGTGATCGGCAAGTTCCGCGAGCACGCGGAGGCCCAGGACATCGTGCAGAAGTCCTTCGTCACGGCCTACCAAAGCCTGAACACGCTGGCTGACGACGACGCCTTTTTCCCCTGGGTGAAAGGCATCGCCCTCAATCACTGTCGCAATGAATGGCGGCGCTATCACAGCCAGGCAACGATGAAGGAACGGTTGCTGGAGGCCAAGCGCGCGGAATTGGGCATGCTCTGGCTGGACAGGCATCCGGATGGAGACGAGGAGCGGATCGGGGCTTTAACCGAATGTATGCAGAGACTGAATCCCGAAGAGCAGGTTTTGGTCGAACGCCGTTTTGTGCAGGAACTTTCGATGGATGAGATTGGCAAGGAGCTCAATAAAGGAGGCGAAGCTGTCCGCCTCTGGCTCTATCGCATTCGCACTCGCCTGGCCGATTGCGTGAAACGCAGGATGGCGATGTATCCGGACTCGGAGACGGTATGAGTGTTTCCGAGCTCAATCACTTCGACGAACTGGTTTCGCGTTATCTCGATGCGTCCCTGGGGGCGGAGGAAGAACACGAGCTTTTGCAGTATCTCGCGGATGAAGACCTGGCCTCCCGCTTTTTTGAAATGACCAAACTTAATGCCGAGATCGGGGGATTGATGGCGGGAAGCATGCCGGACGAGGCGATGATCAATCTGGTCTGGAGTGATCTTGTTGGAAGGGAAAACTCCGTGCCTGTTGAAACTGCGGCAGCCACTCCTGTTGCCGTCCGGGCAAAATCGAAAAAGTACACGAGCCTACTCCTGGCCCTGGCGGCCATGGTGGTCGGCCTGCTTGCCATTTCGGCTCTCTTTTATTTTCGAACAGCCGCACCAATCGCTGGAGGAGAGATGGCGTCTGTGAGTGGCGAGGTGTCTTTCGTCAGTCCATCCGGTCAAGTTCAACTCGCCGACGGCCAGTCCCTCAAGGGTGAGGGCACCGTGAAGACCGTGGGTTCCGACAGCCGTGCGACCATCGAGCTGAAGGATGGCTCGCGGATAGAATTGATGGGAGAAACTTCATTGGCGGTGGGATTTTTTGCGGGGAAGCGTCGGCTGACGTTGGACCGGGGAGTGGTCCGCTCGACGGTTGCCCGGCAGCCGGAAGGTGCGCCCCTGGTTTTCAACACAGCGGAAACGGTCATTACGGTGCGCGGGACGGAGTTGGTCATTGTCGCAGAAAAGGACCAGACGTATTTGCTCGTGGCAAAAGGCGAGGTGGCGCTGAGGCGTTCCTCGGGCGGGCCTGAAGTGTTGATCGAGGCCGGTTACTACGGCCATGTCGAGAAGACCGGAGCATTCCGGCCCTGGCCTATTGCCCGTCTGCCCAAGGAATTCCGGGACCTGGCATATCCCTCAAAATGATCATGAAGATAGCAACCGTATTGATCGCGGCCGGGTTGGCCAGCTTGACGCCTGATCCGGGCGCTGCCCCGACCAAGTTTGACCTGGCGTTCGCGACTTATCTTGGCGGGAACAGCTTCGACGCAGCACGGGGGATCTGTGTGGACAGCGCGGGCAATATCATTGTGGTGGGCGGAACTTCCTCGACAGATTTTCCGACGACGGAAGGCGCGTTTTGCCGGCACCTGACCCCGGCTGGTCCCGATGTGGGGCGGCTCGGCGCGACCGACGTGTTTGTCGCAAAATTCAGTCCGAAAGGAGAGCTTCTCTGGTCCACCTACCTCGGAGGCCCAAATTATGACCGGGCCTATTCGGTGGATGTCGACAGCCACAACCGGATTTTTATCTCGGGGCGGGCGGGGCCGGGCTTCCCGACGACGAAAGGATCCTTTCAGCCGGACTATGTGGATACATTTGCCCAAGGGAGTGATGTCACGAGGGCTGAGTATGGTCGGCAAAATGGATTTGTCGCGTGCATGGATTCGGAAGGTCATCTGGTGTGGTCGAGTTATGTCCTCTCGACCCAGCTCTGCCGCGACATCACGGTGGACGACGCGGGGGACGTTTATCTTGTCACGACATGGAACGGCAATGGCCCTGCGCCAGCCCCGTTCGCCGCCGGCTTCCGGAAAGCGTCGAATCTCCCCGGTGGCAGCGCCAATAAAAACCAGTCTGGAGATACCTGCGTGATCAAGGTCAAGGGGGATGGATCGCGCATTCTTTGGGGCGGTTGGTTGGGGGGATCGGGGCAACAACAAGGGGAGTGCATGGTGCGGGTGAACGGTGCACACGAGGTTTACCTGCTCTGCACAACGACATCCACCGACTTGCCCTTTAATCCTGAGGACCACGGGGACCATCATTTTCATGGCGGTCCCCACGATCTGTACCTGGCGAAGGTTTCGGCTGATGGCGAACACCTGCTTTACGGAACTTATCTGGGAGGCAAAGGCCAGGAACTGACCGACACGCACAACCTGGCAATCGACAAGGAAGGCAATGCCTACGTGATGACGAGCACCGATTCGCCTGATTTGCCGGTCTCGCCGGGAGCGTTTCAGCCGGCACTCGGAGGAAAATCGAACGCGGGTCTTTATAAGGTGGGCCCAGACGGCCGACTACTGGCCTGCACTTACCTGGGCGGAAGCCAGAACCAAAAGGTGGAGGGCATCGCGGTCAGCTCGAACGGAAATGTTTACGTGACCGGGACAACCATTGCGATTGATTTTCCCGTGGCGGGCGAGCCATTCCAGACCGCCGGCTCTCCGCCGGTCCCTTTTGACAAGGATAGCGTGGTCACGGTCAGTGGTTATTTCAGCGTGATGAGTAACGACTTTAAAAAACTCATTTATTCCACGTATATCGGAAAAGGGGCGTCAATCCGCGGAAACACCGCGTTCGTCAACGCTTTTGGAGGGCCGCACGTCTGCGCGGTGGCGCCCGATGGGAGCCTGGTCGCGGCGGGGTCATGGTTGACGGATGGACTGCCCGTGAAGAATGCCTACCAGAAGAATTTTGTGGGAGGGCCCATGCCCACTCAACTTGGCGACCCGAATTATACCAAGCATTGCGATGCCGCCATCGTCCGTTTCGTCCCGAGCAGCGCCTCGGGTGAAAGCCACCGTCCTTCCTCACACAATGAACCAACAGCCTCACATCCATGACGACCAAGCCTAATTCTCCCTCTTCGGACAGCGCGCCAATCATCCCTGCGCAGCGAACCTCCCGCCGCCGATTCCTTCTGGGATTTGGCGCGGGCGCCGTGGCCCTGGGACTTGCCGGACATAAAATCTTTGCCTCCGACCTCTTTGCGAAAAAGCCCCAGCCCGTCGCTGGCGGATCGTTGGGCTCCCTCAAATTTGCCCACCGGACCTCGGTTGCGCTGGGGTCGCCAATATCGATGCTCGTGCTCCATGAGGATCGTTCGGTTGGCGAGCGGGCCCTGGATGATGCCTTTGGGGAACTTGCCCGGGTGGAGAACGTGATGAGCATCTACCTCCCGCAAAGCCAGCTTTCGCGGCTGAATGCGGAGGGGGCGCTGAAAGCTCCCGACCCCTATCTCGTGCAGATCGTCGGACAGGCCCTCAGCATGGCGGAGCAGAGCGCAGGAGCCTTCGACATTACGGTCCAGCCTCTTTGGACGCTTTATTCCGACGCGCAAAAAGGGGGCAGACTCCCGTCGCCGAAAGAGATCGCGGCGGTGCTGCCTCATGTCGACTGGCGGGGAGTCTCCGTATCCGCGAACGAAATCCGTCTGCGAGACAGGGCAATGGCGATCACGCTGAACGGCATCGCCCAGGGTTTCGCCGCTGACCGCGCGATGGAGGCCCTCAAAAGGCATGGCATTCAACACGCGCTGGTGAATGCAGGGGAAATTTCATCGCTCGGCAGGAAGGCGACCGGAGATTCCTGGGTGGTCGGCATCCAGCATCCACGAAAAAAGGACGCCTATCTTGGCCTGGCCGGACTCGATGGCCGGTGTCTTTCCACCAGCGGCGATTATGAGACGACCTTCACTCCCGATTTCAGCCGCAATCACATCTTCGATCCCGCAACCGGCAATTCTCCGGCGGCCTTCTCCAGTGTTACTGTGATCGCGCCGGATGCCACAACGGCGGATGCCCTTTCCACGGCCATTTTTGTGCTGGGGCCGGAACGGGGGCTGGAGCTTGCGGCCAAGACGCCCGGCGCCGATGTGCTGCTGGTGATGAAAGACCAACGGATGATGGCAACGCCTGGATTCCCGTGGTGCACCGAAAGCACCGAGAAACCTCAATCCCTCCCGAGCTAATGCATATGTCCCAAAATTATTCCATGATTTCCCGGGGCCGAGGCGACCGCTTTCGTATAGGTCTCGTGTGTTGCCTGGTCATCATCATTGGCTCGCAGGTACTGCGGGCTGGTACGGAATACACCACCATCAAGGACATCACGATTGATGTTTCCGGACAGAAGGTTGAATTGAAAGAGGGACAGAAAGTGATGGTGATGGGCGTGCACAACGGCATGGCTGTCATCCAAGTCGTGCTTCCCGACGGAAGCAAAAGCATTGTCCAGTCGCCGGAAGCGAGTTTTCAGGCGCCGGCGGCTCCGCCGGTCGTTGCCGCGCCTCCTGCGCCACCGCCACCGGTCGTCGTTAGTCAACCAGCCCCCGCGCCGCCTCCTGTGCCGCCTCCTGCGGCGGCTGTCCCACCCGCCGCGCCGCCGACTCCTGCCGTGTCAACCAGCACGGATAAACCGTCGCTTACCAAGGAACAGGTGGATGCGCTCATTGAGCAGGCCGGGAACACCAAGCCTGACTGGTGGGATTCCACGCCGCTGAATATTCCCCCGACCCTGGACCTGACCTGGAAAACCCAAGGCGGTAGTAGAAACGATATCGGGGCCTATCTCTGGAACGTTGTCCACCCGAATCCGAGCAAGTGGAAGGAAGCGATCAAGCTTCTCCAAGAGTCGCTCCGCGTTTGCAAGGGAGATCCGGTGGCGCAGGAGAAAGCCGCTACTTCTCTCTCGGGAATTTACACGGAGATGCTCGGCGATTATCCCCGGGGTGCATTTTGGGCAAAAAAATCATCGCGCCGCGAGATAGGTCTCGCGGAGTGCTACATGAAATTGGGCTGCCCTTCGGCAGCCATCGACATCCTGCGCGGCATCGGCTCGGACCAGACGCGCAACGGACAGGCGATCAAGCTCTGGGCGGAACTCGGGGACTTGAAGACCGCGCTGGACTGGGCCGACAAACTGGCCCCCAGCGATCCGACCGTGGCGAATCTTGCCGCCGGGGATGCCTGCCGCCGTTTCGGAAAAATCCCCGAGGCGCTCGCGTATTACCAGAAGGTGCTGGACGTTTCGCAACAGGTGCAACGGGACGATCCGGTGAACAAGAAGCGGGCGGCCGCGAGCATCGCCGCCATCAAGCTTTTTGACGGCCTCGACCTGCAAAAAATTCCCGATGGCAGTTACAAAGCAGACAGCATTGGTTATGTCGGGCCGGTGGAGGTGACGGTGATTGTCCAGGACCACAAGATAACGGACGTGAAGGTGACCAATCACCATGAGAAGCAGTTCTACAGTTCCCTGGTCGATGTGCCGCCGCAGATCGTTGCGAAGCAATCGGTGAAAGGCATCGATACCACCACCGGAGCCACGGTCACCTCGGAAGCGATCATCTACGCCACGGCGAAAGCGCTTTCAGGAGCGCAAAAATAGTCTTTGTTCACTTGCCGGAAAAGGTCCAACCCAATGCGATTAAATATTTTTTTGCCCTTCCCGCGGCGACCGAAGCCCGGAAATGATCGTCTGTTGAAGCGGCCGCTCCGGGGCTGGGCGGCACGCTTTCTTCCGGCGAGCTTGTTTTCCGAATCTGCCGGGAGGCCCGGGACGGTGCGGAAAGTCCTGAGAAAACTAGGGCCGACGTGGCAGTCGTCGCCCGTTCGGCGAGTTATCCAAACCGTTTGTTTCCTGGCTTTTTTCTGGCTCTTTTTTTACGTGTGCTGGCCGTATCAGGGCACGGACCAGTCGGCGGGGATGGCTCATCGTGAACGGATTCCGGCAGCCACTTTCCTGGCGATCGATCCGCTGGTCAGTCTTTCCACGGCGCTCGCGGCGAAGGCCTGGGTCTGGTCGCTGGTTTGGGCGGCGGGCATTCTTGTCGTCTGCGTGGTCATTCCGCGCGGTTTTTGCGGCTATATTTGCCCGCTGGGTACGCTCATCGACCTTTTTGATTGGAGCATCGGAAAACGGGTGGAGCGCTTTCGTGTCCGGCAGGATGGCTGGTGGATGAACCTTAAGTACTACCTGCTGCTTGGTGTGCTGATCAGCAGTTTTTTCGGCGTACTGGTATCGGGCTTTGTGGCTGCGATTCCCGTTATAACTCGCGGATTTCTTTTCGTGCTTGCTCCGTTGCAAATGGGAACACTGCGCGGATTCTACCAGGTTCCGCCACCGAATTGGGGCCAGTGGTTTTCAATTGCGCTTTTTTTCGGCGTGTTGGCGATGGGGCTGTGGAAACCCAGGTTCTGGTGCCGCTATGTCTGTCCATCGGGGGCGCTGTTCTCGTTGGGCAACCTGTTCCGAGCGACGGAACGCAAGGTGGAGGACACCTGCATCCATTGCAATAAATGTGTGGAGATCTGCCCGTTCGATGCGATCAAGGCCGATTTCACCACGCGTACTTCCGACTGTACGCTTTGCCAGACCTGCGGCGGCGTTTGCCCGGTGCACGCCATCAAGTTTGTCGACCGGTTTGATCTTTCCAACCTGAAAACAGTAAACGACCCGCCCACCTTGGAAACCCCGGTTTCGCGGCGAGGCTGGCTAGGAGGAATTGTGGCTGGGGCGACGGCAGCCCTGACGATACGTCTGTCGAGCGCGAAGGCCGCCGAGCCGGTCATTCGTCCGCCGGGAAGTGTGCCGGAACCTGAGTTCCTTGATCTGTGCATCCGATGCGGAGAATGCTTCAAAGCCTGTCCCAACAATGTGCTGCAGCCGATGGGATTTGCCGGTGGGCTCGACAACCTGTGGACGCCCGAGGCGGTTCCATCGTGGTCGGGTTGTGAACCGAGTTGTAACAATTGCGGCCAGGTCTGCCCGACCGGAGCCATTCGCGCTTTGCCCATGGCGGAAAAACGTGTCGCGCGCATGGGACTGGCCATCGTCAACGAGAACACCTGTCTTCCTTACGCGGGTAAGGAAGCCTGCCAGCTCTGTGTCGATGAGTGTACCGCAGCGGGCTACAACGCCATCGAGTTCGAACTGGTCCATGGAAACTATGACGCGCAGGGAGCCCCCATCGAGGGTACCGGCTACCTGGCCCCGGTGGTGAAACCCGATCTTTGTGTCGGATGCGGTCTTTGCCAGACCCGTTGCAGCAATGTCAATTTCAAGACCAAGGGCCTCCTGAAGGAAAGTGCGATCATCGTCCATGCAGGCGGGGCGTACGAGGACCGCATCTCCAGCGGGTCGTATCTTCAGCTCCGCACGGAGCGACAGGAGGCCGAAAAGAAAAAAAGCGTTGATTCGTCGTACAAAGTGAACTTCTAAGTCCGGGCTTTTGCAGAGGGAGGGCTACCCGACATGGATTCGAACCATGAATAACGCCTCCAAAGGGCGCTGTGTTACCGTTACACCATCGGGTAAGGAAGGGGCCTATTTTCCGGTTTGAGCAGCCAATGTCAAACACAAGACGCCGCTGCGGGCTCGACAAGGCTGTGATATCTTGCTTGGATAAGCATCCCGCGCGTGGGTCCACGCGCCGGTCAAAGGTCCCATGGAGTAGTGGTTAGCTCGCCTCCCTCTCACGGAGGTCGCACGGGTTCGAATCCCGTTGGGACTATGCCTGACCGCCCTTGGATGGCGGCTTTAATAAGCGGGGGCGCGTTTCTTGTGGATTGTTGACTAAACAGCTGGTACATTCCCCAACTTGTTTGCCTAGAAATAACCCTGCCCTCTGCACGCCACCATGCCCATGAAACGAATTTTCGCGTCCACCAAATTGGTCCGATTGACTTGGGTTGCGGTGTTTTTGGCCCTGATTGTGGTGGTGCCGTCCGCCCGGGCGCAGGATTCCGGAGGGGCGCAGGCTCCCAAGAATGTCCATTCGAAGACGAAGGCGCCTTATTCCTCGAAGGGTGTGGTGCTCCGGCAGTACACCATCAATGACCGCGTCCGTTATCAGCTCTGGAATTACACCTGGAAGCCCGATCCGGACAAGCCGATCACGCGGATTGAAGTGCGCATCGGCGAGCAAAAAGTCGTGGTCTATCAAGGGGATGATGTGGCGGGGGTGAGCCCCACGACGACCGGCAAGCCGGGGCATGAAACGCCGACCGGTCACTACACGATTTTGCTCAAGGACATCGACCACAAATCGACTCTTTACGGCGCTTTTGTGGACGAACACGGTTACATCGTCGATGGCAATGCCGAGGCGGGACAAAAGCCGCCACCAGGAACGGCCTATGATGCGGCGGACATGCCTTATTACCTGCGCATCCGCGACGACGGCGTGGGTCTGCACGCGGGATTTCTCCCAGGCTACCCGGCTTCGCATGGGTGCATCCGTCTGCCACATGCCTTCGCCGAGTTGCTTTTCTCGAACGTCTCCGTCGGCACGCCGGTCGATGTGGTGCCCTAAGGATTCCTGCAACGGGATGGACAGCCTCGGCGGGCTGGATTAGACTGTTTTCTTCATGGAAACTGCCGGGCCAACTCTTCCCGCGGACGCCGAACCGGCGCCGCTGCCACTGAACGCGCGCAAACCGAATTGGTTGCGGGCGAAGATTCCCGGCGGGCCCATTTACCAGGAGACGACGAAGATCGTCCACGAGCACAAGCTCCACACGGTTTGCGAGAGCGCCCAGTGTCCCAATCTCGGCGAATGCTGGTCGCGCAAGACGGCGACGATCATGATCCTCGGCAACATTTGCACACGAAGCTGCGGCTTCTGCGCGGTGCAGACGGGCCGTCCGACCGAACTCGACCGTGACGAACCGCGCCGGGTGGCGGAGGCGATCCGACTCATGGGACTGAAGCATGCGGTCATCACGTCCGTCGCGCGCGACGAGTTGACCGACGGCGGCGCGGGCATCTGGGCCGAGACGATCCGTGCAGTGCGCGAGGAGAATCCGAACACCGCCATTGAAGTGCTTATTCCCGATTTCAAGGGCCGCTGGCAGGACCTCGAAACGGTGCTGGCGGCCAAGCCCGATATTCTCAACCACAACGTGGAGACGGTCCCGCGCCTGCACAAGCAGGTACGCCCGCAGGCGAAGTATGAGCGTTCGCTCGAAATGTTGCGCCGCGCCAAGGCGGCCGGATTCGTCACGAAGTCGGGCCTCATGCTCGGCATCGGCGAGCGGGACGACGAAATCGCCGCCACTTTGCGCGACATGGCTGCCGACAAGCTCGACATCCTGACGCTCGGCCAGTACCTGCGCCCGTCCGCGCAGCACCTGCCGCTTTATCGCTGGGTGACGCCCGAGGAATTCGCGCACTGGAAGCAGTACAGTCTCGATCTCGGTTTTCGCGTGGTTGAATCGGGGCCGTTGGTGCGCAGTTCCTACCATGCGGATGAGCAGTCCGACGCGCTTGTGCCAGGGACAAGGGCGTACGGCCTTGTGTGATGTCGCGGACGAATCTTCTCCTCGGATTCACGCTGGCTCTGATGCTCTTCTTTTCCCCGCGACTTCGCGCCGACCCGCCGCTGCACAGCCAGGTCGTGGTGTTTCTGCCCGCCTACGAGGGCTCGAAACTTTACGATCCCGATCTTTTTGAAAAGGGGGAGGACGCTCCCTGTGTCTGGGGCGGACTTGACGCGATCCGCACGGCGAATCTCTATCTTTCCCTACGGATGCCCAATCCGCTCGTGCCGGGGCCGATGCTTTCGGCGGGGCCGATTGATGTCTACGGCAAGTTCATTGAGGGGATGACCGAGGACCATGACGTTCCCGGTTTTCATGCTTACACCCAGGGAGCCGATTTCTTTACGTTTTCCTACGATTGGCGGCAGGACATCGCCACGGTGACCGCACCGCAATTGGGGCCGGCGCTCGACAAGTACGCGAAGATTCACGAGGCGAGGACGGGCATTCCGGCTGAGGAAACCAAGTTCATTCTTGTCGGCCACAGCATGGGCGGCCTCATCGCGCGGACTTTTCTCAGCGAGAACCCGCAACAGGCCGACCGGATCGCGGCGATGTATCTTGTCGGCACGCCGAATCTTGGCTCGGTCAAGGCGATCATGACGTTGGTGGTGGGGCCCGGTGGTTTGAAGGAAAATGCGGTCAGCTTTCCCGCATCGTTGTTGAATCTGTTGCCGAACAGCGTGGATGCGAATCTTACGAAGTTGGTTGCGATCACCCGGCCCAGTCTCTACGAGTTGCTGCCCTTCGAGGATCCCCACTGGGAGTGTGTTGCGGCCAACGGCAGCCGGGCGACGATCGGCGCGCAGGACATCCTTACGGTCGGGCCGTGGGAACCTTATTGGCCCAGTCCGGAACTGGAACGGCGGATCTATCTCGATAGCTGGTTGAAGAAACGGCAGGCGGAGGGCCGCAAGGAGATCAAGCAGCTCGAGTGGGAATTTTGTCAGGACGCCGACATGAGCGCGTTACAAAAAATCCTGACCCAGGTGCGGGAATGGCGGCTGCGCATGGGCAGCCTCAGTTACACGAATACGCTGCTGACCCGACCTGGGGAAGAATCCCGCCTGAAGTTGGTCGTCGGCACCGGACTGAAGACACCGACTGGAATCATCACCGAAGGGGCGCACGATTCATCGCTGGCGCGCTATACCTACCAGCCCGATTACGATGGCGATGAGACGGTCACGGGAACGAGCGTGCTGGATGATCTCAAGGCGACATCGGACAACGTCAAGCTGCTTACTCGCGTTACGCACGGCAAACTGATGACCGACGACCAATTTCTCAGTTATATTTACGCCCAATTGGCGCATGAGCCGGTCGTCAAGGCCCGGCCTTCCACGTCGACGCCGGGACGGGTGAAGCTGGCGCCCGGGAGTCTCGTGCCATGAGAAATTCCGCGGATTGTCGTTCGGCGCGACACCTCAGGCTTGCGGGTAGGGGAGTTTGGTCTTTACTCTAGGCGACTTATGGCGGACGCCACTTATCCACGTTTGGCCGGCATGATGGTGCCGGTGTTCTCCCTGCGCCACGGGAAGGACTTTGGCATTGGCGACACGGAGGCCGTGAAGCAGGCGATCACTTTTTGCGCGGAACAGAAAATGGGATTGCTCCAGCTTCTGCCCATCAACGAGACCGGCGCGGACAACAGCCCGTACAACGCGATCAGTTCCGTCGCGCTTGACCCGGTCTATTTGACTCTCACGCCGGAGCAGATCCCTGGACTGTTCCCGGAGACATTGACGGAAATCTTTCCGGAACCGGTCGTGTCCAAGTTACGCGGAGGACCGGTGCAGTATGAGAAGGTCAAGGCGCTCAAGCTGGAGGTCCTGTCGCATGCCTATGTGGAATTCGAGGCGGTGGACCTGGAGACGGGAACAGACCAAGCCTATGAGTTCAAGGCCTTCGTCGAATCAAACATGGGTTGGCTGCCGGGCTACACGCTTTTCCGCACGCTGCTGAACGAGTACAATCGCAACGCGCTTTGGCATGAATGGATTCCCGAGCACCAGAACCTTGCGGCCGCCGAGATCTGGCTGGCGAAGGCAGAGGACCGCGAGGAACTCGTTCGCTACAGGCAGTTCACCGCCTACGTGCAATGGATTTGCTGGAAGCAATGGGGCGAAGTGCGGGCGTTTGCCGACAAGCACAAGGTCCGTCTGGTGGGTGACATTCCCTTTGGTGTGAGCCGTTACAGTGCGGATGTCTGGTCCGAGCGCGACTTGTTCGATCTCACCTGGTCGGGCGGTGCGCCACCTGAACCGTTTTTTGCCGGTGACGAATTTCTCCGGCGCTGGGGGCAGAACTGGGGTCTGCCGCTTTATGACTGGAAGGCGCACCGGGCGCAGAATTTCGCCTGGTGGAAACAGCGCGTGACCACAACCAGCCAGATTTTCCATGCGTTCCGCATCGACCATGTGCTCGGCTTTTTCCGCCTCTATAGTTTTCCCTGGCTACCGCAGGAGAACAACGTCTATGCGAACTTGACGGCCGAGCAGGCGAAAGAGAAAGCCAATGGCCGGGAACCGCATTTCATTCCGCGTCCCGATGAACCGGAAGAAAACGCGGAGAAAAATTGCGCCGAAGGCGAGGCGCTCTTGAAAATGATCCAGGAAGCCGCGGGCAAGACGGCGATTGTGGCGGAGGACCTCGGCGTGGTGCCCAAGTATGTGCCGCCGTTGCTGCAAAAGATGGGCATTCCCGGCTTTGCCATTCCGCAATTCCTGGTCGATCCGGAGACGCGTGAATTTATTCCCAAGGACAAGATGAAGGAACTGAGCGTCGCGACCTGGGGCACGCATGATCACTCTCCATTGCAAATCTGGTATCAGGAACTCACCCGCCGCTGGCATGGGCCGGATGGACATGAGGCGTGGCTTGAGTTGCAGCGGCTGATGGGCTTCCTGGGCGAGGACAAGGCCAATCCGCCGTCTTACATGACCGACAAGCTGCACGCCGCGTTCATCAGCTCCCTGCTCGAAGCAAAGTCGCGGTGGACGATCTTTGTCATCAGCGACATCCTGGGTGTCGACTGGCGTTTCAACCAGCCCGGAACCGCGACCGACGACAACTGGAGCCAGCGCCTTGACCGGCCTCTTTCCGAGTACGACCAGGACTTGATGTACAGTCCGAAGCTGAAGCTCCTGCGGGAGGAAATCGTCAAGTCGCAGCGCGTGCCGGAGTGATTCAGTCCAAGGGAACTTCGTTCGTCACGATCTGATCCAGCGTTTGCCGACGGCGAATGACGCGCAACTCGCCATTTTCGCGCAAGAGCACTTCGGCGGCCTCGGGGAAGGAATTGTAGTTCTTGGCCGACATGGCTGAGCAGTAGGCACCGACTCCCTCGATGACGCAGAGATCGTCGATGGCGGCCTTGGCCAGTTCGCGGGGGCCCAACTCGCCGGAATTTTCCGACGTCGGGCTGAGAAGATCGCCGCTTTCGCAGCAATGCCCGACGATGACATACGGCTTGGTCTCACTCGTTTCCTTCCGGGGCAGAACGATGATGGGATGCTGAGAAGCGTAGAGGGAGGGCCGGAGAATTTCCGTCATGCCGGCGTCGAGCTTGAGGAAGTTGTAGCCTTCCTTGCCGGTATCGACCACATCCTGAATCGTCGTGACCAGAGAGCAGGAATTCGCGAGCAGGAAGGTCCCTGGTTCAATTTCGAGACGAAGCGCGCGACCGGTTTCGGCCTGGAGGGCCTTGAAATCGTTGAGAATGGGCTGGCCGACTACACTGAGGTCAGTCGATTTTTCATAGGACATCCGGCCCACTTTGTAACCGCCACCCAGATTGAGAACGGTCGCCTCGGGAAACTGGCGGACGATATTGACGGAGAGATCCGCCGCCTTTTGCCAGACAAGGGGATCGCTGCCCGAACCGATATGGGTATGAATGCGGACGATGCGGAGACGATGCTTCGCGACGATTTCCTTCACCTCGGGAATGAGTTCGTGCCAGATACCAAAAGAGGACGACGGACCGCCCACGTTGGTCTTCGAGGTTCCACCGGAACCGAGACCGGGATTGAAACGGAGGCCGAGTTCGCTGCCGGGGAGCCAGGAGCCAAACTTTTCCAGTTGGGAAAGCGAGCAGGCGTTGAAATGAATGCCGGCCTTGTGCAGGCGGACGAAGTCGGCTTGCGAAGGCATTTCCTGCGTGCTGAGGGAAATCTTGTTCGCCGCGATACCGGCCTTGAGCGCGCGGTCGCATTCCCAACCGGAGGAGGTGTCGAAGTGGAGCCCGCAGGCGTCGAAGATGCGCAGGATAGCGGCATTGGGGCTGGCCTTCATCGCGTAGCGCACGGTCAGGCCAAAGGCATTCGGAAATGCGAGGGCTTTGGCGGCCTGGCTCTTGAGCGTGCGCTCGTCGTAAACGTAGGCCGGGGTGCCGACGGTCTGGCGCAGTTTTTCGGCGAAGGCTGGAGTGAGAAAATTGAGTTTTTCCATGGGAAGCTAAAGGCAAGGATTGAAGCGGATCACTGTAGCGAGGGGCGATGGATGTCGCACTTCAAAAATTCCGTCATCCTGAGCTTGTCGAAGGATCAGTTCGGCAGATAATTGCAGCCACAAACAATGTTTTCGCTCGCAAAATCTTGCACTTTGATTGTCTTTGATGTCGATGGTACCCTTCTTGACGCAAACATAGTTGATAACGACTGCTTTGGTCGGGCATTTCAGGAAGAGACAGGAGTGGTTCTTACTGCGCCTCTTTGGGAACAGTTTAAGGAGGTGACAGCGCAAGCCATCGTTCATCAGGCCTTGGGAAATGACTGGCCCGATATCGAATCGGTTAAAGCTCGTGTAAAAGATTCCTTTTTGTCGAAACTGCGAGAGAGCTACGACCAAGATCCAGCCTTGATTCGTGGTTTTGAAAGTGCCTCCGGCCTAATGTCTCACTTAAAGGCGAGCCCTGATTTTGTCGTGGCTATAGCCACCGGGTGCTGGCGGGAAACTGCTCAGTTTAAGCTGAATGCGGCTGGATTCGATGTTTTAGATGTACCCTTTGCCTCCGCCTCGGATTGCTATGGCCGGGCGGAGATCATTTCGCTCGCTGTTGAACGAGCAGGTGGTTCTCTCGATCGGGCAGTTTACGTTGGAGATGGTGTATGGGACCTGAGAGCTACCCAGCAACTGGGAATCCCTTTCATTGGGGTGGGACGAAAAATCGAGGCTCTGCGCAAAGCGGGAGCTCAGTACACGTTGGAAAATTTAAATGAGGCCGACTTAGTGGAAATACTGAAACAGATTCGGAACTGATCCTTCGACAAGCTCAGGATGACCGAAGGTTAAGCGAGGAACTTTTTTCGAGACGAGAGAATCTTCTGCCAGCGACCAAGCTGCTGCTTCACCAACTTGGGATTGGGCGAGCCGATGGTGGTGCGCGTGGCGAGACCGGTCTCGAGGGAGAACACATTGAGGGCGGTCGCGTCGAAAACGAGGCTGATCTTTTTCCAGTCGGCGAGGGGGATTTCGGTGATCGGGATTTTCTTCGTCTCGGCGAGGGCGACGGCTTCGCCGACGAGATGGTGGGCCTGCCGGAAAGGGACGCCCTTGCGGACGAGCCAGTCGGCGAGGTCGGTGGCGAGGAGGAGCGGGTCGGAGGCGGCCCTGGCGCAGGCGGTCTCGTCCACTTCGATGTGCTCGAGCATCTCGGAGAAAATGAGGAGCGTGCTCTGGACCGTCTTCGCGGTGTCGAAGAGCCGTTCCTTGTCCTCCTGCAAGTCGCGATTGTAGGTCATGGGCAGACCTTTGAGCAGCGTGAGCAGGGAGACGAGATTGCCGATGACGCGGCCGGATTTGCCCCGCGCCAGCTCGGCGATGTCGGGGTTCTTTTTCTGCGGCATCAGGCTGGAGCCGGTGGTGTAGGCGTCGCCGATGCGGATGAAATGGAACTCGGCGCTCGACCAGAGGATCAGGTCCTCGGACAGGCGTGAGAGATGCACGGCGAGCAGGGCGCAGGCGGCGTTGTATTCGATGATGAAATCGCGGTCGCTCACCGAATCCATCGAGTTGTCCGAGACCCGGGCGAAGCCGAGTTCCTTCGCCACGAAGGCGCGGTCGAGCGGCAGCGTGCTGCCCGCAATGGCGCCGGAACCCAGGGGCAGGACATCGGTCCGCTTCGCGCAGTCGGCGAGGCGCGAGTAGTCGCGCTCTAACATTTCGGCATAGGCGAGAAGATGATGGGCCAGCAGCACGGGCTGGGCCCGTTGCAGATGGGTATAACCGGGAATCACCACATCAAGATCGCGCGCGGCCCAGGCCAGCAGCGCTGATTGGAGAGAGGAGATGGCGTATTGGTTGGCCTTGATCTGGTCTTTCAACCAGAGGCGCATCGCGGTGGCGACCTGGTCGTTACGGCTGCGACCGGTGTGGAGCTTCGCCCCGGCGGGATAGCGCTCGGTCAGCGCCGCCTCGACGTTCATGTGGACGTCTTCGTGCTCAATTTTCCACTTGAACTTTCCGGCATCAATCTCGTCCCGGATTTCGCCGAGACCCTTGATAATGTCGGCCAGTTCCTTTGCTGTGAGCACGCCGATCTTCTTCAGCATTTTCGCGTGGGCGATGCTGCCCGCGATGTCGTGCCGGTAAAGCTGCCAGTCGAATGAGACTGACTCGGTGTAGTCGCGCAGCAATTCGGCTGCGCCGGACTTGAAGCGTCCGCCCCACATTGCCTTTGAGGAAGGTTTAGCCACGGGTCGCCTCCGGTAAAGTTTTGGATCGTGCCGTTTTGGATTTCGATTTTGGAGCAGGCCGTTGGGCGCCGGGCAGGGGGAAGTAGCGTTTGACTTCGTCCTGGCCGAGGATGCGATGCTGGCCGACGGGAAGTTTCTCGAGCGTAAGCGCGCCGATTTGCACCCGGACGAGCCGTTTCACTTCGTAGCCGAACCGGAAAAACATTTCGCGAATCTGCCGCTTGAGGCCCTGGGTCAGGACGACTTTCAGCGTGCGCGGACCGACCCGGAAAATGTCCTCCATTTTCGCGAAGCCTTCCTCAATGGGAAAGCCCTTCTTCATCTTGGGGCCGATGGCGAAGTCGAATTCCTTGTCGAGCGTGACGATGTAGGTCTTGCGCAGCTTGCTCGAGGGGTGGGTGAGCCGCTGGGAAAGGTTGCCGTCATTGGTGACGACGAGGAGCCCTTCGGAATCCTTGTCGAGCCGTCCGACGTAAACGACGCGCGGCCAATTGGCGGGAAGCAGATCGTAAATCGTTTTTTCGGTCGTCGCATCGGGCGAGGTGCAGAGATAGCCGACCGGCTTGTGCAGGATGGCAACGAGCGGCAGAGGCTGTTTCACCGGCTTCCCGTTGACGAGAACGTTGTCGCTGGCGTTGACCCGCGTTGCGAGTTCCCGCAACCGGTGCCCGTTGATCGTGACGGCACCTTCGAGGATGAGGGCCTCGCAGGCGCGCCGGGAGCCGAAACCGGCCCGGGCTAGATATTGGTTCAAACGCACGGGATGAGGATTAAGCCAACGGGGTGAAAATGCAATTCAGGTATTTTCCTCGTTGGATAGGCGAGGGACACCTGAGGCAACAAAGTTGCGGGGACAAGAGCGTTCCCAAGTACAACTTGGGAAACGAAAGGAAACTTACTGCCGTCCGCAGGACCGACTAAACGTCGGGCTTGGTCTTCGGCAGGTTCATCACGCTACGGCCTTCTTTCCAGAGGCCGCGCTTTTTGAGCAAGTCGACGCGCTCGAAACGTTTGAGAACGTTGCGCTTGGCTGCGATGGTGCCGGAGGAACGGAGGCTGCGATGCTGGGACATAAAAGGTTCTTTGGTTAAAAGGGAATGCTCATCCAAGCAGAATCGCGGCGGAGAGCAAGCAGAAAGATGGGGATCGATACTTGGTTCTTGTCGCAAAAGCGGGAATGGTTAGCTTCACTTAATGAAGATATTTTCCCTGGCTTTGGTCCTTCTCGCCTTCATCGGTTTGCAATCCGTCTCCGCCGAACCCCCGGGCACGACGATCAAGCACGTGAACTACGAAAAGAAAACCATCACGCTTGAACTCTTTCGACGTGACCAGGGAACCAAGATGGTTACCGACTATAAAATCGACATGGGCTGCACCATCACATTGGACGGACAGACTGTCGACCTGAAGAAGCTGCACCGGGGCCAGCATGTCCTGGGCATGACCATGGGCGAGCCCGGGGTGATCGATTCCCTGACGGTCCAGACCAAGGGCTGATTTGAGTCAACCTGCGGTTGGGGCGCTTCCCCGCTTGTTGTTCCGGCAATTTGAGGCATGCTAGTCGGTTCTTATGAATCGCGTAGGCATTGGTTATGACGTTCACCCGCTGGTCGAGGGAAGAAAACTCTTTCTCGGCGGCATTGAATTGGCGCACGACAAGGGGCTGGAGGGCCACTCGGATGCCGATGTCCTCATTCACGCCTTGGCGGATGCCATTCTGGGAGCGATCGGCTCCGGCGATATCGGTCAGCACTTTCCGAATACCGATGAGCGCTGGCGCGGCGTGAGCAGTCTCGTTTTTCTGCGGGAGATCCGGAAGATGCTCGATCAGCGCGGGGCCGTGCTGGAGAATGTTGATGTCTCGCTCATCGCCGAGGCGCCCAAGATTGGGCCGCATCTCGCCAAGATGAAGGCCGCCTTGGGCGAAGCTCTCGGTGTCACGCCGGATCGTGTGGGACTGAAGGCCACCACGAATGAGAAACTCGGTTTTATCGGGCGCGGCGAGGGGATCGCGGCGATGGCCGTGGCCAGCGTAACTTTGCCGAAGTGATTTCGGTTCAAAATGATCTACTTTGTATTTTGTTTCGTTTTAACCGGTTTGGTAATGCTTTGGATGGCTATCTTTGTAGAGAAAAAGAGACATCGCCGAATTATGTGCTTCCTAGCTTCACTTTTAAACTTCGTGATAGCTTATCGGCTTTTTAGCGGACATTTTCCACTTTTCTGACCATGTCCGTACCTACTTTGCAGCTTTACAACTCGATGACCCGGGCGGTCGAGCCGCTCGTGCCGATTGATCCCGCGGGCAAGCGGGTCAGCCTCTACGTCTGCGGGCCGACCATTTATAATTACGGACACATCGGCAATTTCCGCACGTACGTGGCGGTCGATCTGCTGCGGCGCGCGCTCAAGCATTTCGGCTATCAGGTGGATCACGTCATGCAATTCACGGACGTGGACGACAAGACGATCCGAGGCTCGCGCGAGAAGGGGCTGCCGCTGAAGGAATTCACCTCGATCTACCGCGAGGCCTTTTTGGAGGATGCGAAAACGCTGAACATCGAGATGGCCGAGCGGACGCCGAACGCGACCGATTTCATCCCGGAGATGGTCGCGCTGATCGCGAAGCTGATTGAGAGGAAGGCGGCCTATGTGTCGGATGATGGCTCCGTTTATTTTCGCATCTCGGCATTTCCCAAGTACGGTTGCCTCTGCCATCTCGACATGGCGAACCTGATCTCGGGCGCGCGCGTGAACCAGGACGAGTACGAGAAGGAAGGCGTGGGCGATTTTGTCCTCTGGAAAAAATGGGTGGTGGCCGATGGCGACGTCGGCTGGGATTCTCCTTGGGGCAAGGGCCGGCCCGGCTGGCACATCGAGTGTTCCGCGCTCAGCATGAAGCATCTCGGTGAACAGATTGACATCCATGGCGGCGGGACCGACCTACGTTTTCCGCACCACGAAAACGAGATCGCCCAAAGCGAGGCGGCGACCGGATTGACCTTCGTGAAACATTGGTTCCACGTCGAGCACCTGCTCGTCGATGGGCAGAAGATGTCGAAGTCGCTGGGGAACATGTACACGGTGCGGGACGTGCTGGCCAAGGGGTACACGGGGCGGGAATTGCGCTATGCGCTGCTTTCCGGAGCGAATTACGCCAAGAACCTGAATTTCACCTGGCAGGGGATGGATGATGCGAAGACGGCGCTGTTGCGGATTGATGAGTGGAGGAAGCGAATCAAGGCGGCGAAAAATTCAGAAATGGCCACGAATTTTGATCGCTTATTGGGCAGAGGCACACAGCAACACCCAGACTTAGTGCTACAATCTTTTGTAGCATTTGAAAATACCTCCTTCACGCCTGCAACGGCATTTCGTGATCAAGTCACACGCGCCTTGGGTCACGATTTGAATATCAACGATGCGTTGGGGCATCTTTTCCAGCTTATCCGCGAGACGAACAAGACGCTCGATGTGGGGCAGCTGACCTCCGCGCAGGCCAAGGAGATCGATTCGGCATGGAATGTTCTCGATTCAGTTCTCGGTCTCGGTGACGCCACCGTCACCATTCCTCCCGAGGTGCAGACTCTCCTCGATCAACGCGCCGCTGTCCGCAAGGCGAAGGATTTCGCGAAGAGCGACGAATTACGCAAGGCCATTGAGGCCCTTGGATGGAAGGTCAAAGACACAGCCAAGGGGCAGGAATTGCTGCCGGGTTAATTCTTCCCGTTCGTTCCGAGGTAGGCGAAGAGTTTGTTGCGCAGGTCGGTGAGGGTGCGGCGGCAGGCGGCTTCGTCCTTGTCCTTGGCAAACTGGATCAGCGCAAGGGCGGAGTCTTCCATCCATTTCGGGGGGAGGTCCTTCGTGGGGCTGTGGGTGGTGCCGTGCAGCCAGCCGCGGCCTTTGATGTAGACGGAAAAAAGATCGGTCCAGCCGTCCTGGCCGGTATGGGTCAGGCGGTCGTAGCGGACTTCCAGCAGCGCGTTGACCCACATCGCGTAAACCATGGAGACCAGGTCCACGGGAAGTTCCATCTTGAGGGAAGGCCCCAGCACTTCGGTGGGCGGACGGACCACGGTCTCGCTTTTCCATTCGCTCCAAGTGCGGACATAGAATTTACCGGTCTTTTCGTCGCAGGTAATCGTGAGGTGGGTGTACTGATAACCGAGCGCCGGTTCGCGGATGAACTCGATCAGGTAGGGGGTCTCGGGGATTTTCCGGTCGAGCGGTTCAAGGTGGTCCAAGCCGTCCGAGACGGCGGGGGCGCGCGGTTGCACGACGGCGGTCGGATAGGAATCCCATGCATGGAGGCACCCAGGAACCAGCAGAAAGGCGAGCGCGAGGTGAAGGCGCATGGTGTTCGTGGCTAAAGGGAGGCGTCCTTCCGGCCCTGCGCGAGCCGACGCTGTTTCCAATACTGGCCCAACTGCCAGTACCAGCCATACTTGACCGCCAGGAGATGCAGGCCGATCACGGTGAAAATGACCTGGGTGGCGATCACGGAAAGGAAGGGGGGCATCCGGTTGAATTTGCCGAAGGGCATGAAGAGCGCCTGGCAAACGACGTAGAGCAGCAGGACGGCAATCGTCCAAGCCCAGCCCCGGGCCGCGCCGCGGCGGTCGCTGTGCATGCCGTTGAGCAAAGCGAAGAGGAGCAGGACGAGCAGGCTGAAGGGCTGAAGGACGCGGTACCACCACTCGGTGCGAAAACCGGCCAGGTGTTCCGGACTCGAGGTGCTGGTGGCAATGTAGCTCGAAAGCTGGGGCAGGGTCAGCTGTTCGGCTTGCGAGACGATGAGGGAGAGCTGTTTCGGTGGAGTCGTGACTTCGGGCAGGTCCAGATGGACGAAATCCTTCACCACGTCCTCGTTACCGTAGATGATCTCGCGGACGCCCGTCAATTTCCAGTAACCATCGCTATAGGCGGCGTCGTGGGCAAAGTACTTTTGGATGTCACGGCCCATGGCGTCCCGGGTCAGGATTTCCACGCCCTGCGCGGTATTATGGCCGGTATCGAGCGTCTGGAAAAACCAGATCCGGCGGTTCGTATTGTCGACATAGGGAAGATTGTGAAAGACATTGGCGCGGGCGTCCTGTTTCTTGACCTGCTGGAGCAGGCGGTCACGCATGACCTGGGACTGGGTGGCGGGTCCGCTCAGATCATAAGCCAGAACCACCACCCAGATGCACGCGAACAGGAAGAAGGGAGTGAAGAGCCAGAGCGGAGACATGCCGCCGGATTGGAAGGCGACCAATTCGCTGCGCCGGTTCAGGCTCAGCAACGCCCAAAGCGAGGAGAAGAGCATGGCGGCGGGAAGGACCTGCACCAGCATGCTGGGGATTTGCAGCGTATAGAACCAGACGACCAGACCAAAACCGGCCTTGTTATCGAGGAAGTTATAAATGTTCCCGTAAAGGTCGACCATGATCCAGATCACCGTCCCGGCAAAAAGACAGACGAAGAAGGGGATGAGTAATGCGATAAACAGGTAGCGAAAATAAATCTTCATCAAACAAACGGGTGTTCCGGCCAGTCTCCAAAATAGGGCAAGCCGGACGAACCGCTATCTTAAAATGAGCCTGGGATGCGAGCGGTCAATGGTGCGGGACCATCTCGGTGGGCGACGTGGTGATGTCGGGCAGGTCGACCGAGTCGTGCTTTTCCACCTTGTCGTTGGCACCAAAGATCACCTCCGTGACGCCAAGGAGTTTCCAGGACGTGCCATTCCATGTTGCCTCGTGGGCAAAATATTTTCTGAGCTCATGCCCTTCCGCATCGCGAAAGAGGATCTCCACGCCCTCGGCCTTGCCACGGGCGAGATCGAGGGACTGGAAGAACCAGATGCGTTGATTAGATTTGTCGATGTAGGGAAGATTCGTGAAATTCGTGCGAGGCTCTTTTTCCTGGGAAAGCGGAGACGCGGATGGTGGAAAGAGAAAACTGTCGAGCCCGTAGAAATGGGCGGCGATCCAAAGGAGCGAGCCGACAAAGAACGCAACGCCAAAGGCCAGAATGGCCCGGAGCACGGGATGGCGAAAATAGGGACTCATGCGGTCACGCCACGAAAGGGCAAGCCGTAGGAGAGTCCAAGCAAAATACGTTCGACGCAGCAGTAGCGCTGCGACAAGATCGCTCTCTCGTCATTCAAGCTCCTTCACCATGAATCCCCTTATTTCCCAGCATTACGCCGAATTGACCCAGGCCGTGGCCGATGCGAAAGCGTTCCTGACCGATATCGACCGGTGCGCGGCGATGATTGCCGATACCCTGATGGCGGGAAACAAGGTCCTTGCGGCAGGCAATGGCGGGAGCGCCGCCGATGCGCTTCATCTATGCGAGGAACTGGTCGGTCGCTATAAGAACAACCGGCGTGCCCTGCCGGCCATTTGTCTTGCGGCGGACGGTACCGCGCTGACATGTATCGGCAATGATTTCGGTTTCGATCAGATCTTTTCCCGTCAGGTGGAAGCGCTTGGCGTCAAGGGAGATGTGCTCGTGATTTTTACCTCGAGCGGCAATTCCGCGAACTTGATCCTGGCCTTGGAGGAGGCCAAAAAGCGGGGTATGCGTGTGGTTGTCCTGACGGGCCGGGGTGGCGGCAAGCTCAAAGGCCTCGCCGATGCGGAATGGCTGGTGCCTTCCGAGATTGGCGCCCGGGTGCAGGAGCTCCATAGCTGGGCCCTCCATGTTATTCTAGAAGTAGTTGAAGCGCGACTTCTTACCTGATAAGCTGTTGCCCCTTTATGCTTTTCAAGCGGTATCTCTTTCTGGCCGGATGCGTCTTGGTTTATATCTTTGGATTCATCGGCTATTTCACGTTTGCGCGCGCGCAGATGGAGAGCCGTTTCCGCGAGGAACGGGTCAAGTTCAACGTCGAGGGAACAGTACTGATAGCCACCAACGCGGCACCCATTCAGCGAGCGCCCACAACGCCGATTGCTGCTGGATCGAGTACTTCCACGCCGATGCCGCCCGATGCGCCTGCTGCCTCGACTCCGGTTGCCCCTGCGGGTGATACTGCTCCGGCTGATCCGAACATCATCATCGGTCCCGTTCCTCCCCCGAGTCCGGACGGTACGACCAACGCCCCGACACCACCGTCTCCGGCCCCGGATTCCGGATCTGCGCCCATGGCACCCTCGACGATGAACGATTCGCGTCAGGCCATTTCATCCTTTCTCGTCCGTGCGGCGTACCAGCCATCCAAGGGCCTGAAGATCCAGGCACCGGGACTGGATTCGTCCAAGCCCGTCGCTCCCGCTGTGACGGCTCCTGCGCCTGCAACCACGACCAATTCCGGAACCGGGACGACCAATGGTGCGAGCGTCACTCCCGTGGAAACGACCGGTCAGGGAGCAGCCACGGCTCCTTCCACCAATGCTGCGACGGCCACGGTTTCCGGGACGAGCGTGAATAGTGGCCGGCCCATGGCCGTTGAGCCGAGCGTGATCGTCCTGCTTTATCACCAGTTTATTCCGTCCGGGGCCCATGTCTCGGCGAAGTTTCAGTGGACGATGAATGTCGATGTCTTTGAGTCGGAGATGAAATATATCCACGACAGTGGCTATCACGTCATTCCGATGTCGGACCTGATCAAGTTCCTGCATCATGAGATTGGGCTACCGCCGAACTCGGTGGTGATCACCATTGACGACGGTTATAAGAGCGCGATTGTCCACGCTGCGCCGATCCTGAAAAAATACGGCTATCCCTGGACGTTCTTTGTTTACCCCGAATTCATCACGGTCAATGAAGGCCCGGGGGCGGCCAGCTGGAATGATCTCCTGGCGCTGCAGGCGGACGGAGTCGACATTGAGTCGCATTCAATGACCCATCCCACCCTGACCAAGCACACGCAGAAGTGGAAGGGATCGACCCATCTTTTGTCGCCGGAAGAATACGAGGAGTGGTTGACCAACGAGACCCTCGGCTCCAAGACCCTCCTTGAGCAAAAGATGGGTAAGACTGTGACCTGTTTCGCCTATCCATATGGGGCCTACAACAAGGAGGTCGAGGCCAAAGCGATCGAGGCGGGATACCAGAATATTTTCACCGTGGCGGACAATCCGGTGCGGAACACGACGGATCCCCACAGCATCGGGCGTTACACCATCACGCAGGGAGTGGAAAAGAATTTCGCGGCCTATCTTCGCCAGGGCGCGCTGGGAGTGGCGGAGGCCGAGCCGGCACCGGGCGGAACCACGAGCGATCCGCGGCCGGTCATCACGGCGGTACTGAGTTATGCGGGCAATCTCGATCCCGCTTCCATCGAGACCACGGTGCGCGATTTCGGCGTGGTCAAACACGATTTCGACCCCAAGACCTCGACCATCCGCCTTTACCTGCCGCGTGATTTGGTCCAGGCGACGAATCTCGTTAACATCCGCGTGAAAGATGCGCAAAGCGGACAGGTGATGGTTGCCAACTGGCACTTTAATTATGCGCCTGCCGCCGGGGCAACACCGACACACGCGCCGATTGCCGGCGGGACCAATGCCGTCTCGGCGGCGACAAACGCGCCGACTTCGACTCCGGAGCCTCCGTCTTCGCTGACCAATAACGCGTCGGCGACCAACACACCAGCTGCTGTCCGGAATGAGCCGCCCGTGGCGCCGTTGAAGAGCGTAAACGGCATGCCTTCCGCGAACACCAAGGTCCACTAATTTTTTTGCCGGTCCGGGCAAAACTTGATTTGCTCATGGCGAGAGCGCGTGGTTGAGTAGCTCCTTCATGCGACCCTACGACGTTGTCATTGTCGGCGCCGCGCCGGCGGGATCGCTTGCCGCCCTGGTGCTGGCGCGGGCGGGACATCGGGTTGCCCTGCTGGACCGCGCGTCGTTTCCCCGCACCAAGGTTTGCGGCAACTGCGTCAATCCGGTCGCGTGGGACATTTGGCGGCGGCTGGGCCTGACGGAATCGTACGAAGCGTTACCGCACCACGAGGTCACGGGTTTCACGGTGAATTGCGAAGGCCGCTTTGTTTTTGGGCAGGATTTTCATTCCAAGAAGCGGGCTCCACGCGCGATCGGGCGCGAAGTATTCGATGACTGGCTGTGCCGCGAGGCCCGGAAGGCAGGGGCCGAGTTTTTCCCTGAGACCACCGTGACCGGGGTCGATCCCGAGAGCGGCACGGTGCAGACTTCCCAAGGTGAATTCACCGCGAAACTTGTCTTTGGTGCGGATGGACGTAATTCCCTGATCGCGCGGAGTTGCGGACTGATGCCGCCGCCGCAACGCTGCCACCGGGTCGCGTGGCAAACGTCGATTCCGGCTCCGGTCGATCTGGACAACCACGTGCACATGCATCTCTTCGAGGAGGGTTACTTTGGTTATTGCCGCTACAGCCCGACGCACGCGGTCATCAGCATGGTGCTCGATTCGCGCCGGACGCAGGACCCCTTCCTGCTGGCGCGCCGAATTTTCCCCCGCTTCGCGGAGCAGGACTGGCTGCGCATGAATCCCATCACCCGCGCCCCGGCCCGCAACGGTACCGGACGCGTGTGGCTGATTGGCGATGCAGCGCGGGTCGTCGAGCCGTTCACCGGGGAGGGGATTTCCTTCGCGCTTTCGACAGGACATCTTGCGGCGCAATCGGCGATCAAGGCGCTGGCACGGGACGATGTCGCCTCGGCGTTCAGGTCCTATGACCGGTCGCACCGGCATCTTTATCGCCGCAAGGCCTGGGTCAACGCCTTTGTCCGCTGGGGCCTGACTACGCCGAGCTACACTGTGCGCATCCTCCGCGTCATGGAACGCTCGCCCGCCATCGTCTCCTTCCTCTCACATCACGTCCACGCGACGTGAACAACATGGTACTTGTCAGGGGAGGCAGCACCAACTTAACTGCGCGATGGTGAAGTCTCGTATCATCTGCACCCTTTTGTCCTGCCCGCTCGGTGCCATTTTTTGCGCTATCGCTGCGGCCATCGTTGCTCCTGATCCTGGGGGTACCTGGGTATCGACTTCGCCAGGAACACCCAGTCTTGCCATGATCCTGTTCGGTTTTGTCGGATTTTTTCTCACGCCGATTGTTTATCTCATTCTGCTTGGGACGATGTCGTTTTATCGAAAGAAGAGACCCTTGCCCGAATCTGAACCTATTGACGATTTAATTCGGGATTTGTTTTACGCATGCATCCTTTCGCCTGTACTTCTCATTTTTGTTTGCAGCTTGCTGCCCAAATGAAAAGAGCACAAAAAAACCGGCTCAAATTAATGAGCCGGTTTTCTTGAAATTGGGTTACGCTTAGTAACGGCCGCCGCGATCTCCGCGGTCACCGCCGCGACGGTCGCCGCCGCGACGATCGCCACGGTCTCCACCGCGACCACCACCGCCGCCGCCACGATATCCACCGCCACCACCGCCGCCTTCGCGCTGTTCCATCGGACGCGCTTCATTGACGGTCAGGGCCCGGCCATTGATTTCCTGGCCATGAAATTTGGCAATCGCGGCCTGGGCTTCTTCTGCAGTACCCATTTCGACAAAGCCGAAACCACGGGGACGACCCGTGACGCGATCATTGATCATTTGCACCCGGGCGACATTGCCCGCCTGGGCAAAGAGATCGGTCAGGTCGTTTTCCGTCATGCTGAAGGGCAGATTTCCTACGTAGAGTTTAACGCTCATTTTTTCCTTTTGGATGGCTTGCTGATGTCTCCGGGATCGGATCTACGCTGCCACTGAGCTCAAACTCACCTAGCACCGAACGTCAACTTACCTTAAAGCCGGATGGTAAGATAAGACCGAAAGTGCGCAAGAAAATTCGGGCGGAAGAACTTTCAGGGAAGTTTACAACTTTTTCCATGGATGATGTCGTCCGCGTTTGTCGCTAAAACGACCCCATATCCTCACAGGCTAGAACCCAAGTTTGACGCCGGCTGTGGCCGATTGTCCAAAGAAGGTCGAGCCACCGGCTTCCGTCTGGTAGTCGATAAACAAGGTGAGGGTCTTGTTCAGTTCCGCATCGACGCCAAATCCGAGCAACGCGGTGTCGCTATCACCACGGGGTGTCTGGACGGAGAAGGTCGCGCCCGGCAATCCTTGGAACGCGCTGGTAATCAGAGCGGGACTATTGAGGAACTCATGTTGCCAGAAGGCACTGACGTGGGGAGTCAGGACAACGGAGCCGATATTGGCCGCATAGCGGACCGTTCCGCCGAGCCGACTGCGCAGGGAATCGGCTGACTGGTTGTTGATACTGAGGTTGGCCGCGCCCGCGCCGCTTTCGTTGAAGTTATCAATACCGAGATTGACGTAAGTCAAACCGGCGCTGGGCCCGAAGGTCCAATTTTTCCGGTGGAACTCATAGCCGCCATCGATATCAGCGCCGAACTGATTGCCACCAGTTGAACCTGTTGCGGTGCGGTTGACGCCGGGGATGATGATCTTGCGGTCGGTCGAATACTCGTTACGCGTGTAGGTGGCCACGGCATTGGCATAGAAGCCTTTCTTGTCGGCGTAGGTCACATAGAGTCCCGGCGTGTAGCTGTCGACTTGTGCTTTGCTTCCCTCGTTATCGAGCTTCGCATCGGTATGGCCGTAGGCCATGAGCGCGCCGACCCGGATGTTGGTCGAGATGCGGTAATCGAGGCCCGCGCGAACGCGCCCCGTGGTGTAGGAAGAGCGGTTCACATCGACGTTGCTGTCGAGATTGCCGAGGTCCACGCCGCCGTCGACAAACCCGTTCCAGCGGTTCAAAGGGGCTTCCAGTCGCATATCTTTCATCTCCTTGGTGTCGGTCATATCGACACCGCCAAGGACAAGTTGTCCTGAATCACTCAGCAGGCCTGGAACAGAGGCGGGAGACCAGGCCAGCAAGCGGCTCTTGACCTGGGACAACTGGGACCCGAGCGTGCGGTCATTGAACGCAAAGCCAGCCGTGTCGATGCCGCCTTGTCCATTGCGCTCGCGGGCGAATTCGTCGTCCAAGGTCTGAGTGTCGAGCGCGTAGTTATCGAAGGCGACGTTGCGCAGGATTTCAAAACGCTGGGGTGTGAGCTCGTCCAGCGAAGCTCCCAGCGAACCGGTATTGCTCGAGATGTTCAAACCCATGACAATGTTGTCGAAGAAGTCCTTGGTGATGCCCGTGGGCGTCCCGAGCGATCCATTGCCATTAAGAATGGCGAGGTTGCTGTCGATGTTCGCCGCCACGCTGCCTTGATTCGGCGTCAGTCCGGGGAACGAGGCGAAAGGCTTAAGCAACGTGACAATCGCGCTGTCTGCGGGCTGGGATCCCCCGAACGTATCGTTATAAGTGGTTATCGTATAGAATTTCGGATCGAACGCGGCCAGATTCGTTTTGGTAGGAGAGAGGAACTGAGTGGTCAATGGGGTTGCCGCCGTGACGGCGACATAGTGTTGTCCCGGACGGGGAACGCTGGAGGATGCGAAATTCAGGCTAAGCGTCCCGCCGAGGAAGGCAGCCCCCGAGGCCACGAGCGTGTCGTAGTTGGTCCCCGCAGTGCCGGAATTCATTGAGGGCGTGGGCGAGGAGACGACCTGCAGCAGCAGGTTGCCGCCCGCCGTCTGGGTATAGATACCGTTGACCTGAATGATCTCGGTTGTACTGCCGGTATTGCCGGCGAGGGTGGCCGTGGTTTCCAGTGTGCCGGAGTTGATGACGTTGCCGTTACCCAAGGCCGTGCTGGAGTGGGAACCTGCTGAGGCACTTCCCGCCACCACGGTGCCTGCGCTGATCGTGGTACCGCCATTGTAACTGTTGGCGCCGGTCAGGGTAATCGTGCCCGGTCCCTGTTTCACCAAGGCCAGGGCATTGGGACCGCCCGCATCGGTGAGGGTGCCATCGAATTCATAGGCGGGAGTTGCTCCCAGGATGCTCGAGTTCGTGTCGTCGATGGTCATGGTTACCGAGCCGTTGCCGGTATTCGTCACCGTTGTGCCGACGGCTCCCGAGAGAGAAGCGATGGTCTCGGTATTGCCATTGGTGTCGAGAAGACTGCCATTGGCCAAGGCAAAGTCGGAGTTCGGACTGAAGGCTTTGCCGGTTCCGGATAGAGTTCCGGCCTGGAGAGTACCTCCCATCAGGAGGGTAGGCCCCGAATAAGTATTGCCCGTTGCGTCGCCGGTCAGGATCAATTTGCCTGTGGTGAGACCGCCAACGTTGACGAAGAGTCCGTCCGTGCCGGTGATATTTCCGCTCAACGTGAGCGACGTGGCGGTGGGGACATTCACGGTCAAAGGAGGAGCGAGGAAGAAATTATTGGCCAGCGTGTAGCTATTACCCGTGGTCGCGCCATCCGTGGTCAAAGTCGTGGGTGCATTGACGGTGACCGTCGTTACCCCGAAAGGCGTGATGGTCGTCGGCGTGGCCGACGTGCTGCCATCGGTGGCGCCATTGCCGACTTGCACCGTGCCCGCGGTTGGGTCTCCCGCCAGTCCGAACGATGTGCCGCCCGTGTAGGTGTTAGCGTTCGTCAGATAAAGTGTTCCGGTGCCCTCTTTGGTCAACCCACTTGCGCCGCTCACCACGCCATTCAAAGTCAGACCGGCTGTGTTGTTGACCGCAATGCCCGCGATGCTCAGCGTATTGGGGCCGAGGAACAGGTTGCTATTGATCGTCGTCAGCCCCGCCCCGGGATTGATCGTAATCGAACTTCTCGTATCGGTCGGGCCGGAGATGGTGAGGAGAAAAGGCCCGGTGATCGTCACGGCAGCAGGATCGTTCATAGTCAGGCTGGCAATCGATTCAGCGGTATTCAGCGAGGTCGTCAGATTTTGCGGCACGACTCCCGTCACGGAAAAAACGGCATTGTCCCCAGCGGCAATATTTTCGTTTGTCGCGCCAGTGGCATCGGGAGACCAATTCATATCCGACCATTTATTGGTCGCGTTGCCGTTCCAATAGGTACCGGTCCCGGGGTTGGAGGGTGGCGGGAGAGGCGCAGCATTGAGATTCATCGAATTACCGCCCGCCATGGTAACGGCCCCTGTGATTGCCAGGGCGCGTCCGGTCGCGAGAGTGGCGCCGGGATCGAGGGAAATGCTGACTTGGGCAAGGATATTGCCGTCAAATACGGTCCCAGTGCCAAGGGTGGCAGAAGTACCAATCTGCCAAAAGATATTCGGGTCTGAACTGCCCAGCACGAGCACCGCTGAACTGGAGGCCGTGGTCAGGGTGCTGCCGATCTGGAAAACGTAGGCACCCGTCGGATCGAGTGTGTTGTCGAGTTTTAGTGTCCCGGTCAATTGCGCCGAACTGGCGAACTTATAGACTCCGGGAGTAAGGGTCAGTCCGCCGAGATTGATTCCCGTCAAAGTGGCGGTCACCGGTTCTCCAGCCAGTAAATTGTAGGCAGTGACGGTATCCGCATGAGCTGTCGTGGCGGATCCGTTGTTGATATTAATACTCCCGTTGATCACTGTCGCGGGTGGGAATCCCGTGATGGAAGCGCCCGGACTCACGCCTACATTTCCGTTGACGATGGTCGCACCCGTACTCGTGACGGCCGAGCCTCCCAAAACGGTGTAGCTCGCGGCTGAACCCAGATCCGCCACGGTCTGGGCCGCGACCGGCCAGGACGTCGCGAGCATCCCGGTAACGATCAATGCTGCCACGCCCACCGTCCGGGAATCTGTTTTCATGCGGTGAGATTTGCACCATCCCACCGCGTGCGCTATGGGGTGTACACCCCATAGGTTGGATACCGATAGAGCTTACCACCAAACGACGGCGCAGAGGATTCCGTGGCTTGCGCGCAGCATTAGATCGAGGCAGCGGTCGGCGAAACCGAAGGCGCGCGCGCCATGGCGGATGGAGCCGGTCATGGCGCGGAGGTTGTCGCGATCCTTTGCGATGCGTCCCGCTTGCAGACTCTTCCGCCGTGACCAGAAGTTCGGTGAGCGCAATTCCTTGATCACCGCTTTCCATAGACGCAGCCGGTGGGGATAGAGTTTCCAGACGCCGAGACTTAACGCGATTTCGGAGGCAAGAATCCACGGCGACAGAAGAACCAGCGTGGCCCATTTGAAATTGGAGACGAGGAGCAGGTAGCGGTTGCGCTCGATCCAGAACAGGCGCTCGCCGGTGGCGTCTTCACTGGGAGTCCAAAATTGGTAATCGTGCGTCACGTGGCTGGCTGGGGCGAGGCGGTTGTCGTATCCGGCCAAGCGCATGCGCCAGCCGAGGTCGGTGTCCTCGGCATAGAGAAAGAGGTCTTCCCAGAAGATGCCGGTGAGGCCGAGCTTCGCATTCATCGCGTCAAGCGTTGCCGTGCGAAAGGCCAGGGCCGCGCCGCTGCCGAAGAAAAAGCGTTCATTCTCTTGGGGTGAGGGGAGGGCCGCTTCCCCGAAACCCTGGACGAAGCCAATGCCGAGGAAGTGAAGTCCATCTCCCTTGGCGTTGATTTTTCCGTCCGGCATCAGCAGCAGCGGAACGACGGTGCCAGTTTGCGGATTTTCGAGCGCCGCCAGGAGCGGTTGCCACCAGCCCTCATGGACGACGGTGTCGGGATTCAGGAGGATGATGACGTCGCAAGGAGTCCGGCTCTCTATATAAGTGAAAGCCTCATTGTTGGCCCGGGCGAAACCGAGATTGCTTTCGCTACGCACGAGCAGCGCGGAAAGACCCAGGGCCTGGTTTTCCCTCTCAAAGACGGCCACGGTCGTGTCGGTGGAGGCATTGTCGAAGACGCATAGGGTCGTGCGGTCGCGATCAATCGTGGCGGCGAGACTGTGCAGGAGAGGGCCGATGTGGCGTTCACTCTGGTACGTGACGACGATGATGCCGAGCCGGCTTGGTACGTTTGCGCCCATGGGTCACCTGTCTCTCGACGGGAACGCTACCTTGGGTAAACCGGGGCTTTCGGGGAATCAAAATTTTTAACACAATCTCGTTGTCTCCTGAGTTTCTTGCGTTACGATGGCGGCGTTATGGTCGTTTCTCGCCCGAAACTCACTTGGTTCGAGAATCTGTATTTGCCCGGCATCTTCAAGGGCATGGCAATCACCGCGGGCCATTTCAAGAGGGTCCTTTTCAATCGTGGGAGGGCCACGATGCAGTATCCCGAGGAAAAATGGCCGATGCCCGACGGCTACCGCGGCGCGCCCACTTTAGTGCGCGACGAAGAGGGACGCGAAAAGTGTGTTTCCTGCCAGCTTTGCGAATTTGTCTGTCCCCCGCGCGCCATCCGCATCAAGCCGGGCGAACTCCCGCTCGATTCCCCGCACGCCAAGGTGGAGAAAGCACCAAAGGCCTTCGACATCGACATGATCCGCTGCATTTATTGCGGCCTATGCGAGGAAGTCTGCCCGGAAGAGGCCATCTTTTTGCTGAAGGACTACGCGATCACGGGCCTCACGCGCGCGGAGATGGTCCACGACAAGGCCAAGCTTTACGAGTTGGGTGGCATGCTGCCCAAGCCAGTGCACAAATGGGACAAGAACAAGTGAACTAGTTGGATTTGTTGACATTTTGGGGAAAGACAGAGCGGAGAATGAAACATGATACGCCGAACACCACCCCTGCATCCACGGCCCTTGGCCGCCAGGAAAGCTGACTGAGCCATGACCGCCCTTTTCTTCTGGCTCTTCTCCGCGGCGATGATTGTTTGCGCGCTGGCCGTTGTCCTGGGACGCAATCCGGTGACCAGCGCGATGTGCTTCGCCTTCACCATCTTTTTCATGTCGGGCCTGTTCGTGATGCTCGACGCCTATTTTCTCGCGGCGGTGCAGATCCTCGTCACCGCGGGTGCGGTGATGGTCCTGTTCCTCTTTATCATCATGCTCCTCGACCTCACCGAGGCGGAAAAAGTCCCGCGTCAGAAAGTGTGGATGGGGCTTTCCCTGCTCCTTTGCCTGGGCTTTCTCTATGTGGTGGCCCTGACGCTTAACGCGACGCCCGAGGGCGCGGTCAGCATAGAGAGCGTTCCGTCTTACTCGCCCCAACCTGGGGTGATGGATAATCGGATTGCCAATAACCCCGGGGCCTCCAAGGGCTTTCTCGCCGATCTGGGAGACGATACGCATCGGATTGGCCGACTTCTCTTCGGGACCAACGCCACCCCGACTGCCACCAATCCGTACCCAACCACCTACGTGGCTCCCTTTGAGGTCACCAGCCTTCTCATTCTCGTGGCGACAATCGGCGTGATTGTTCTTTGCAAACAAGACGAACGCCCCCGTGCTTCATCGCGTGAGCAGATCGCGCGGGAAGCGCCGCCAAAAAAGCCGGCGCCGGAGACCGCCTCGACCCGCTAAGCCGCCATGAACATTACGCTTAATCACTATCTGGCCGTGGCCGCGGTGCTTTTTGTCATCGGACTGATGGGCGTGATCACCCGGCGCAATCTCATCATTATTTACATGTCGCTGGAGATGATGTTGCAGGCGGCCAATTTGACCTTTGTTGCTTTCAGCCGCTTCAATGGGTCGATGGACGGCCAGGTTTTCGTTTTCTTTGTCATTACCGTGGCCGCGGCGGAAGTCGCGGTCGGCCTGGCCCTGATCGTTGCGCTTTACCGGCTCAAGCAGACCACACAAGTCCAGGACCTCACCTCGCTTAAGTTCTAAAGACCATGGAAAACTATCTCGCCTGGCTATTGCTCGCGACCCCGCTGGCGGCATCGATCGGGATCCTGTTGCGCTGGCATCGTGACCATGGCACGGCGATTTTCGTTTCCATCACCTCGGCCGTAATTTGTTTCTTTGTTGCGCTTGGCGTTGCCTTCGGCGGCGTGCCCGCGCCGGAACCCTGGACATGGCTTTCGCTCCCGGGCTCGGCGGAGTCCCCTGGGATGCAGATCGAGATCGGCATGATTTTCGACGCTCTTTCAAAGGGCATGCTGCTGGTTGTCACCGGTGTCGGTTTGCTGGTGCATATCTTCTCTTATGGATACATGAAGGAGGACTCCAGCCGGGGACGCTTCTTCGGTGGTCTTTCCATCTTCATGTTCTCGATGACGGGAATCGTCCTTTCGACCAACCTGATCGAGCTTTTCTTTTTCTGGGAAGGCGTGGGTCTCAGTTCCTATCTCCTGATCGGGTTCTGGTTCACCAAGGAAAGCGCCGCCGCCGCCGCAAACAAGGCGTTTGTCTGCAACCGCCTCGCCGATTTCGGTTTCATGATCGGCATCCTTACTTATTGGTTGCTGGCGGGTACGGTCTCGATTACGCCGGAGGCAGTGGCCAATTTCCACCCGCAGACCGCTCTTCCCCAGGTGCAAAGCACCCTTACCGCAGTGGAGCAAGCCGTTCATCAACATCACGGGCCGGCCATCCTGGCGCGGAACGGTGGAGCTGTGGCGGCCTCGTCCTTTCTCCTGGCCATCATGGTCCTTGGGCTTTTCGCGGGATGCGTGGGCAAGTCGGCCATGTTTCCATTCCACGTATGGTTGCCGGACGCAATGGAAGGCCCGACTCCGGTCTCTGCTTTGATCCATGCTGCCACCATGGTTGCTGCCGGCGTTTATATGCTGTGCCGTGTCTTTCCGCTCCTGATTGTTTCGCCTGCCGGCATGTTTGTTATTGCCTCGATTGGGTGTTTTACCGCCATTTTTGCCGCGCTCATCGCGGTGCAGCAAAACGACATCAAGCGCATCCTTGCCTACTCGACGCTCTCGCAGCTTGGCTACATGGTCATGGCCGTCGGTTGCGGCGGGCCGGATGCGGCGATGTTTCATCTTACCACGCACGCATTCTTCAAGGCGCTTCTCTTCCTTGCGGCGGGATCAGTGATTCATGCCCTGCATGACGAGCAGGACATCTGGAAAATGGGCGGATTGGGCAAGAAGATTCCACTTACTTTCTACACCTTCGTCATCGGTATGCTCGCACTCAGTGGTTTGTGGCCGCTGGCCGGATGCTGGAGCAAGGACTATGTCCTGGAAGTAGCCGATGCGTATCACCCCTCCTTTTTGCCCGAAGCTTTCCATTACATTTTTTATTGGACCGGGTTGCCGCTCAACTTTTTCACCGCCTTTTTCCAGCACATTTTTTATTGGACCGGCGTGTTAGCCGCCTTTTTCACCGCATTTTATATGACCCGCCTGGTCGTGGTGGCCTTCTTTGGGTCGGCCCGCACCCATGCGGCCGAGCATCCCCATGAGTCGCCGCCGGTGATGACCGTTCCGCTGGTGATTCTCGCTATCCTTTCCGTGCTCGGCGGGTTCATTGGTATCCAGGCTTACTATCACGATTGGTTCATCAGTGTCCTCAGTACCATCTCCATTGCCCCCACAGGCCCTGAGGCGTGGGGCTCAGAAGGTGGAGGCCTTCCCGCGTGGCTCGCTCCGCTGATCTCCGTACCTACGGCCTTTGTTATTGCGGGATTAGTCTCGGCCTACTTCCTATATGTCGGCAAAGATCGCGATCCGCTGCACATCGAATTCCTGGCCAAGAAATTCTACTTTGATGAGGCCTACGACCGCGGGCTGGTCGGCGGACAACAGTGGGCCGCCGCCGCCTTCAACTGGATTGACAGCTGGATCCTGGAGGGCCTGATCATTCGCGGTGCGGCCTACATCAGCGTCGGTTTCGGCGAATTGCTGCGGCTTTTCCAGACCGGAAGCCTGCAGACCTACGCATTTATTTTCAGCATCGGCGGCATCCTCCTGATCTACTTCACCCTCTTCGCCCACTAAGCCACCGTGAACATTTCTCCTCTCATCTTTCTACTGTTGTTCCCGCTGATTGCGATTGTGTTCATTCTCTTGAAGGCACCGGCCCGGCAGGCGGCGCTGGTTGCCACGTTGATTAACCTGGCTCTCTCCATCGGGCTTCTTTTCTATTATCCCGCGGCCCAAGGGGGCTACTACTGGACGATGGACTGCTCGTGGGTCAACCTTCAGGGACTGCCTCCGATCCGTTTCCATATCGGTGTGGACGGCATCAGCCTGCCGCTCGTTTTTCTCACCGGGATTGTCTCATTCGCGGCGGTCGCCATCTCACCAGGCAACGTCCGGCGCGCACCCGAGTACTATTGTTATCTCCTTTTGATGTCTCTTGGAGCGATGGGCGCATTCATCTCGCTCGATCTTTTCTTCTTCTTCATTTTCCACGAGTTCGCCCTCATCCCCACCTTCCTGCTCATTGGCATCTGGGGCGCGCAGAACCGGCAGTTTGCCTCCTTCCAGGTGACCATCTATCTCATGGCGGGCAGCCTGATTCTCCTCGCGGGGCTCATTGCTTTGGTCATGTCCTTGCCCGCCCCCGCCCGCACCTTCGACATCGTCGCGCTCCAGGACTATATCAATGTCCATCCCATTGCTCCGCATTCGCAGGGGATCATCTTTTTCCTGCTGCTGATTGGCTTTGGCATCCTTGTCGGGCTTTTCCCCTTTCACTCATGGGCCCCCCCGGGGTACGCCTCGGCCCCTCCCGCCACCGCCATGCTGCACGCGGGCATCCTGAAGAAGTTCGCGATTTACGGCATGATCCGCATCGCCATCCCGATGCTGCACGATGGCTTCCAGGATTGCCTGGGCATCATTCTCGCGCTGCTGGTGGGCAATTTTCTCTATGCCGGATTCGTCACCCTGGCGCAGAAGGAACTGCCGACCATGATCGGTTTCTCCAGTGTCATGCACATGGGCTATCTCTTCCTTGGCGTGGCGTGCTGGAATGTCATTGGCGTCACGGGAGCGGTCGTGCTGATGGTTGGTCATGGCTTGTCGGCGGCGCTGCTCTTCGGCCTGAGTGGTGAAATCACCCACCGTTCTGGTGAGAACCGGTTCTCCGAATTGGGCGGTCTCGCCGTACGCGCACCCATGCTGGCCGTTCTTTTCAGCTTCGCCTCGATGGCTTCGATGGGCGTTCCGGGGCTCGCCAATTTTGCCGGTGAGTTGATGGTCTTCTTCGGCTCCTATGTGGCGGTGCTGCCGATGCTCGGTCCGGGCTTCGCCATCATAGCGGTATACGGCACGGTGCTCACCGCGATCTTCCAGCTTCGTGCCATCAAACATGTCTTTTACGGACCCATGCCCGCCCGTTTCCAACCGCAGGCGGCGTCCGGCGATGTAGTCGCCTCGCCTGGGATGACCGATACGGCGCTGCTGACGGAGAACGCGCCCTACATCCTGCTCATCCTCGCCTCGCTGGTCATCGGGTTCATGCCCTTTCTGCTCATCCACATTGTTGAACCGAGCGTTTCACTCCTGCCCTTCATGCCGCCGCTGAGGTAATTCCGATGTTCAATTATTTTCCCCACACCGACATCGCCTGGCTTGCCCCGGAAATCCTTCTCACGATCTGGGCCATGGGACTGCTCCTGGCTGAGGCCTTTCTCTCCCTTTCGCCGCGTGTCGTGGCGGTCTGGGCGCTGATTGGCATCGCCATCTCTGCGCTGATTACGCTGGCCATTGAAGTGCCCGTGCCCGGGCCGACCGTATTTCCCCTCTTCTGGGGTGGCATGGCCAAGTGGGATGGAGCGGCAAAATTTTTCCATCTCTTTTTCCTCGTTGTCGCGGCGCTCGTCATTTGGATGGGCGATGAAGTACAGGAACCGGTGTCGCACGGCGGTGGCGAGTTCGTCGTCCTGCCGCTCTTCACCACGGCGGGCCTGATGCTCCTCGCCTCGGCGAACGACTTCATCATGCTCTTCATCGCGCTCGAGCTGGTTACGATTTCCTTCTACATCCTGGTTGCGTATCAGCGTCGGAGCGTCGTTGCCCTGGAGGCGGGGGTCAAATATCTCATCCTCGGTGGACTCTCCTCCGCCTTTCTGGTCATGGGCGTGGCCTACATCTTTGGCCTGAGCGGCTACACCCGCTTCGATCTCATCTGGCTCCATTTCAACCATCAACCGCTGTCGGCGGGGGTCGGTTTTGGTTTGCTTCTCGTTATCACCGGCATCGGTTTCAAGATCGCCATGGTGCCTTTCCAGAGCTGGGCGCCGGACGTGTACGAGGGTGCGCCAAATTCGATCACGGCGTTTCTCTCCGTGGGTTCAAAAGCGGGAGGACTCATCATCCTCATGCGCGTCGTCCTCGGGCTCTTCAACACCCAAGCCGCCGCTGCCGTGTGGATTCCGGTTCTTTCGCTGGGGGCCATCGCTTCGCTTTTGCTCGGCAACCTGGCCGCCATTCCCCAGCGTAATCTCAAGCGGATGCTTGGTTATTCGAGTATCGGCCACACCGGCTTCATTCTTGTCGCCGTCATCGGCGCGGCCACGGCATTGACCGGAAGGGTGATGCCACTCAACAACGACGCCGAGACCGGCCAGATCGCCGTCACGGTCTATCTCGTCAGCTATCTGCTCGCGACTTTCACCGCCTTCATCGTCCTGGCCGTGCTGGAGCGCCGCCTGCCCGGGCTCGAAATTCATCACCTCGCCGGACTCTCGCAACGCGCACCGCTCCTCGCCGCCGCTTTTGCTCTTTCGTTGATCTCCCTCGCCGGGGTGCCGCCCTTGAGCGGATTCATCGCCAAGTTCTACGTGGTCCTCGTCGCCTGGAACCGCGGACTCTACACACTTCTCTTCTTCACCATCTTCGCCGCGGTCGCCGCCCTCTATTATTACCTCGGCCCGATCAAGGCGATGTACTGGTCCGAGCCGCTTGACGAAACCCCCATTCGCGTCAACCGCACCATCAGCGGCGTATTGATTGTCCTGATCGTTCTCCTCATCGTCACCGGTTTTTGGGCGCAATCGATGGGCCCCATCGTCAACGGCGCGACCCTCGCGCAAGGTGAAGTTCCCCATGCTGCCGTGGCAGTTGTGCAGCATTAGGCTGTCACGATCTTCTTGAGACTGGCCCTTCGGCATTTTCGGGCACATGTTGTCGTGAGGAGCCATCGTCCGCCGTGAACGCCTCTTCCCTCAAAGCCCGCTTTCTGCTCCTCGGTTTTCTTCTGGTGATCGCGGCAAAATTCTGGCTCGTCTGGGAAAGTGAAATCCTCGATGCCACCGACGATCCGCACGAGTACGTCCTCCAGATTCTCTATCCGGCCAATGGCGGCCTCGCCTATCCGCCTGGCACCGGATGGGTCGGTCAGGCGTTCCACGGTCTGGGAATTCCTTTCCGATTGGGGCTGGAAATTACGTTTCTCTTCGCCGGCGCATTGATCATCCGGGCGCTCTTCGCCTGGCCATGGAAAAGCGGCATGGCTCTCGGCCTCTATGCCTTGTTCATTTTTGACCCCGCGGTGGCAGAACTCTTTTCCCATCTCTTTTCCGACGACGTTTGGCTTATCGAGACCCTGCTCGGCCTCGCTTGTTTCGTTCTCTCCGTCGAAACGGGGGTGAAGCCCCACTGGGGCCGCCTCGGCCTTGCCGTCCTTTTCCTGGGGTTGGCCACCATCACCCGGAGTGTCCTGGTGCCCACGATGATCAGCATCATTCTTTTTACCTTGGTCGTCATGGTCCTCGTGCTTTCGAAATTTCGGGCCAGGACACTCAAGCCTCAACTGGATTTGATGGCCCTTTCGCTACCATCGCTCATCTTCGGGATCAGCCTCATTTACGGAGGCACCTGCGTCTATAATTTCTCTCATCACGGCTACACCGGGATTTCCTTTCTCGACAGCGACCAGTACAAAAGGTTTTACCTCTGCCTGCAATCGGTCGGCGAACCCACGGGGGATCCCCACTTTCCCGTCGACGAAAACCGCCGGAAACTCATCGCGCAAGCGGGGCCGGATTCAAAGTGGTTTATTCGCCAGATGGAGGACAACAGCATCTACAAGCAGGCTGGCCTCGATCATTACGGCAAATATGACATCCCCGCCGGATGGTTTCATTGGGCCTCTTTCGCTGCGGCCATGACCCCGGCTTCCGGCGACTATCTCCACGCCTTTTCCCTCTTCCATAGTATCGAGGATGAGATCGCCGCGGCGGACAAACTTGGCATCGTGAAAGTGCGGCCTGTCGCGTCGTTGCCGGATAGCCGGACAGCCATCGTCATGGCCACGCTGCCGAGTGGTCTTATGAACGTCCTCAAAGAAACGGTGCACGAACCTGCTCCTAGTTCATTCTTTTACCTTATCGATTTGGAGGTTTATCCGTACAGCAGTCCCGAATTCACGAAGGCGTTGACCCGCCGTGCGGTCACCGCGAGTCCACTCCGTTCGTACATCTGGCAACGCCTCGCCGTGCTCTACGCCTGGATTTATACTCCGGTTATTTTTGCTCTGTATGGCTTGGCATTGATTGCCTGCACCGTCATGTTGATCTGCAGGTGGAGGCAACTTTCCGACTTTCCACGATCCCTTGTCGCTCCCCTGCTCTTCACAGTTTTCTTCGTCGTGTTCTTTCTTTGGTACGCGCTTTTCGATGCTTCCGGCATGCCGGTGTTGTCGCGATACATGATCCTGAACCATCTCCTGCTCGTGCTCCTGCTGTGCCGGTATGTGGCCGTGATCGTTTCGTTGCGGCGGACGCAACCTGCGATATAGGGGGCCGCCTCCGCCGCAGCGCTTGCGTCTTCCGCCTGTAGGCACCATATTAAGGCCATGGAAGTGACCGAAGCCCCCAAACCCGCCGTCAATTACAAGATCGGCAACGAGAAGCTTTGCCAAATCACGGAGAAAGCCTCCGAAAAGCTCAACTCGCTGCTCACGCGTCAGGGCCGTCCCAACGGCGCGTTGCGCCTCGCGGTCATCGGCGGCGGCTGCTCCGGTCTCCAGTACAAGATGGATCTCGTCGATGGTCCCGCCAATCGCGATTTCCTCGTCCGTTCCTGCAACGTCAACGTGGTCATGGACCCCAAGAGCGCTCTCTTCGTCTCCGGGTCGCTCATCGACTACAGCGATGACCTGCAAAAGGGCGGTTTCAAGGTCACCAATCCGAAGGCCGCCGCGCACTGTTCCTGCGGTGAGAGTTTCAGCGCTTAAGTTGGCCCTTACATTCCTCAGACTGCACACGGATACTCGCCAATCAGTCGTCCCGGGTTAGGATAAAATACTTATGAAGTCGTCTGTCTCATTTTTTCAGCTTGGTGTTGTCTTTTTCGTCCTGGGTCTGGCCGGTTGCCAGCAACCCAAAAAAGAGGATGCGTTGCCGCAAAAACAAGACCAGCCCGTGGCACCCGCCGCGACGAAGCCCAAGATCACCAAGCTTGATGACCTGCCGCGCCATACTTATCCCGTGCAAGGAAGTGTGATCGATCTCGTCACTTCACCTGACAAGTTTGCGCCGCTCGCCACGCAGGTCCGGGCCGATATCGAGAACGACCTCGCTACTTATGACATCGATGACAAGACCACGCTCAAGAACCTCAAGGGCACGCTGCTCAAGCTCGACCTGTTGGAGGAAAAGAACGACGACGCACGGAAGCTGATCGCCGAGTTGCAGGGACTTGAGGACAAGCCGGCCCTGAAGTTGACCACCGGTTTTCTCGCCCTGATCCGTCTCGACGTGCAGGACCAGACAAAAACCACCGATCTTTCCAGCCCCGTTTTTCAGCACGCGTTCCAGAAGGAGCTTGTCGTGCGGGCCAACGCGTTGCCTTGGGACGTCGTTCAGGACGTCCTCAAGCATACGAAGGGAGGTTACGAGATCATCAGTCGCAACCTGCTCCTTGGCGAAGTGCAGAGCGAGATCGAGCCCGCCGTGAAACAAACGGGGTCGCTTAGCAACGAATTGGCAGCAGAAATCGTCGGTATCCGCAGCAGCCTGGTCACCTCGATTCCGCTCAAGGAACCGGTGATCGCTGCGCTGACGGAGGTCATCCAGCCCCACACCGTGGCCAAGGCCGACATCTGGAAGGAGCGCGCGGTCGTGCTGACGGAAAAGGACAAAGGCACACCAGTGGTCATCGGCATTTGGGATTCGGGCGTTGATCCCAGGGTTTATCCGAAGCAGCTTTTTGACGATCTAACCTCACAATCCCCTCCGAAGGAAACCGATCCCCACGGCCTCTCCTACGATCTCCACTCCAACCGCGTTCATGGCGAACTCTATCCCATGGGCGACAACGCCAAGCGCCTCCCGCAGCTCAAGGAGCAGATCAAAGGTATTCTCGATATTCGCGCTTCGGTCGACAGTCCCGAGGCTGAGGCAACAAAAAAGAAGCTGGGTGCGCTCACGCAGGACCAGGTCCAGGCATTCCTCGAGGACATGGAGCTTTTCGGCAACTACATGCACGGCACCCATGTCGCCGGCATCGCCTCGGAGGGCAATCCCTATGCCCGCATTCTCATCGCCCGCATCACCTTCGACTACCATGTCATTCCGGAGAAACCGACCATCGAGCAGGCGAAGAAGGATGTCATCGCCGATGAGGCGTTCGTCGATTACTTCAAGCAGCACGGTGTCCGCGTCGTGAACATGAGCTGGGGTGGTTCGCTCAAGGATGTTGAGGATGCGCTGGAAAAGAACGGTGTTGGCAACGCGGAGGAGCGCAAGAAGCAGGCCCGAGAGATTTTCGACATCGGCAAAGTGGGGCTCTACAACGCACTGAAAGGTGCCCCTGATATTCTTTTCATCGCTTCGGCTGGCAACAGCAATAATGATGTCAACTTCGACGAGATGGTGCCGTCCTCGTTTGATCTGCCCAACTTCGTCACGGTTGGCGCGGTCGACCAGGCTGGCGACGAGACCTCCTTCACCAGTTTTGGCAAAAACGTCATTGCCTATGCCGACGGCTTCGAGGTCGACAGCTATATCCCGGGGGGGAGCCGTCTGAAGCTTTCCGGCACTTCGATGTCCTCGCCCGAGGTCACCAACCTGGCAGCGAAACTATTTGCCATCGATCCTTCCTTGAAGCCGGGGGATGTCATTCAGCTCATCAAGGACGGCCTCGAACCGAATGCGAAAGACAAGCGCATCCTGCTGCTCAATCCCAAAAAATCGATCGACCTGCTCAAGGCGCGGATGGCCGCAAAGAACTGACTACCATGACGATGCAAAATCAATTGTTACAATTGTGTGACAACTGGAAGCGTTTCGTCTAAAGGTGCTTATGCCCATCCGAAAGCGCAAACGGCGTCCCAACAAGGTAAAACCGAATTGCGCTAAAGAAGTTTCTGTCCTCGCCTGGATACAGGATGCCTATGGCAATGTCCTTCTGATTCAGCAAACTGCTGGTAGGCAGCTCTGGTCGCTGCCAGGGGGCAAGGTCAAAGGCACCGAAGCGCTTAAGGCTGCCTTGCGCCGTGAGCTCAAAGAAGAGATCGGCCTGACCCTCGTCTCAACGAAGGTGATTGATCTGTTTGACCGGGCGCAACGGTCCGGTTTGGCGGTGCTTTTCCGGACCACCTTGCGGAAGGGCAAACTCAAGCTGGGCAAGAACGAGATCAAGCAAGCCGCCTTTGTTTCCAAGCTGCCTCCCAATGCCACGCCTTCGGTGCGTTACTTTTGGCGCCGGCAATTTCCGAATGCCACGGACCGGGGAAGTATTCTCGATTTGTAGCGAATTTCTGGCTGCGCTGGTCTGTCTCGCGGGATGATCGAGCAAAATATTCCGGGGATGTCTTGGTGGCCATGGACCGTCGCACTAACGGAACTGATCCCTCGACAACAGCGGTGGGACAATGGATAAAGATCAGATGTCGCAAGCCCGTTCCGAAAAGCTGTTCGCTGAGGCTTTCCGCTATCTCCCCGGTGGCGTCAACTCGCCCGTACGCGCATTTCGCGCCGTGGGCGGAACGCCGTTCTTTGCGCAAAGAGCCTACGGCTCGCGGGTCGAGGATATCGACGGGAATACTTACATCGATTACGTCTGCACCTGGGGGCCGTCCATCCTGGGGCACGCGCATCCGGAAGTCATCGCGGCAGTCAAAGCCGCCGCGGACCGGGGGACCAGCTTCGGCATACCCAATTCGCTCGAAGTGGACCTGGCGCGCAAGATTTGTGACTGGGTCCCCTCGGTCGACAAGGTGCGCATGACCAACAGCGGCACCGAGGCAACCATGTCCGCCATCCGCCTCGCGCGGGGATTTACGCGCCGGGACAAGATCATCAAGTTTGAGGGCTGCTATCACGGACATGTCGATTCATTGCTGGTCAAGGCCGGGTCGGGCGCCCTGACTCTCGGTCAACCTGACAGCGCGGGTATTCCGGCGGCCCTTGCGGCCTTGACGCTCGCGCTGCCCTTCAATGAAGTGGAGGCACTCCGACTCGCCTTCGAGCAAAACAAAGGCGAAATCGCCGCTGTAATCGTCGAGCCCATCCCGGCCAATGCCGGATTAATCCTGCCTGCGCCCGGTTATCTTGAGACCATGCGTGAACTTTGCACCAGTCATGGCGCTGTCCTGATCTTCGACGAAGTGATGACCGGTTTCCGTCTGGGCCGCGGTGGCGCGCAGGAATTGCTCGGCATCCGGCCCGATCTCTCGTGCTTCGGTAAAGTGATCGGCGGAGGCCTGCCAGTCGGCGCTTTCGGCGGACGGGCGGAAATCATGGACTGCCTCGCGCCCCTGGGGCCGGTCTATCAGGCGGGAACACTTTCCGGCAACCCGCTCGCGATGGCGGCGGGGCTCGCTCAACTCAAGGTCCTTGAGGAGCAGGACATTTTCTCCAAACTGGAGAGACTGGGAGCGCAATTAGAGGCGGAAACACGCTCGACTCTCAAGGCCGCCGGGCTCGACTACGTCTTCTATCGCATCGGCTCGATGTTCTGCCTCTTCTTTACCGCGCAGCCCGTCCGCAACCTGGAGGATGCGAAGACGTCCGATCTCAAGCATTTCGCGCGGGTCTTCCATACATTGCTTGCCAGGGGAGTTTATATCGCCCCATCGCAATTTGAGACCGGATTCCTGAGCGCTGCTCACACCGATCAGGACTTGGAGCAAACAGCCCAAGCCTTGCGGGAGGCGTTGAAAGCCTAAGCCGTCTAGGTGGCCGTTGCGGGCGAGTGGACGCCGATCACCTCAAGCGCCTCGGTGCTGAGGTTCCGGATCGATTCGATATTATTCTCGATCCGTGCCTTGGTCAGGAGACCCTCGTAGTAGCTTACCAAATTGCGGGCCTTAAGCGCGGAGTCGTGGCCTTCCACTTCCCCGGCTTCCTGGGCATCTGCGATGGCCTGCTCGAAATAGCCGGTCACGCTGACCAGGATTTCGTGGATACGCAAGCGAAGGCGTTCGTCCTGGGTGGAGATTTCCGACCCAAGTGTGAAGAGCGGACAGCCCAGCACTTGCCCCGTGCTTTCATAGGCCTTGCATTGACGCTGGGAAACGAAATTGAGGTAGTGGCGCAGACGATCCAGCGGAGGTACATTCGGCTGAAAGGTTTTTTCAATCAGGGCCTGCCGTTCGGTCCACCATTGGTTGACGGCGACGAGGGCCAGATCGGCCTTCGAATCGAAAAAGTAGTAGAAGCTTCCCTTTTTGACTGCGGCGCGTTCGCAAATCGCGTCGATGGTTACCGCCCCATAGCTGTACTCCCAGATGAGATCGTGGGCTGCCTCAATCAAGCGCCGCCGGGCATCGCTCGTTCTTCCCATACGTTTTACTAGGTTAAACTGGTTTCGCCAAAGAACAAGGCGCGATCCTTCCAAATGAGGGTAAACAACTTCGGATCGGACAGTGGTGTCGGACAGGGGAACAGGTTGCGCGGATTTGTTTCCGGACTTGCTCACCATGATTCGACGCGGAGGAAGGCCAAGCGGCGACAATGGTCGGTCAAGGAGACGGATGAGAGGACCTATTTTTCTCAGCTATTACCCTTTGCTCAAACAATTTCCCGACATCCGGGATCGTACGGTTCATCACCATGATCAAGATTGTCAGGATGAGAAAAGCGAAAGCGATCAAAGACAAAGCCTTCAAAGGAGTCAGTGGTCTGGTGCGGGCGGAGAGAAATTCCGTTTTAAGATTTTTGCGTTTGAGATCCGCCGGTTCATAGCTGACGGCTTCCCCGGGACGCTGGGAACGTCGAGGCGGAGCCACCGTCTTCGGCTCGGATCGGGGCCTGCCCGTCTTCGGATCACGTGGGCCGATGTTTTGCCAGTCGGACATGCCCTCCCGCCAATGCAGGGTTTCTTCAGTAATCGTCCCGGCAACGTACATGTCCTGGACGTCTTTTTCTGAGTAGGGTCCCTTTTGGGTTTCTCCAACCAACAGATAGATATGGGGCATTACCGGGCGGCGATTATCGGGTTAATTCCATTATTGATAAAGGCACGTATAGCATCTTGTCTCTTGAGGGGAAAGCGTGACGATAAGGAGTTTCTAGAAAATGGCGATTGGCTGGGAAGCCGCCGCAAATTCTTTGCAGGCTTTACGCAACTCTACCCGACGGCATCCTTTGCCTTGATGAAGATTGCGATTCATTGGTTCCGGTGCGATTTACGGCTCAGCGACAACGTGGCGCTTCATGCCGCCATGGAAGCGTCGAAAGTCGTCGTGCCCATTTTCATTTTTGATCCAAAGATTCTCAAGGCACCGGAGGCCAGTGCCCATCAGGTCGCTTTCATGCTCGAGTGCCTGCGCTCACTGGAAAAAAATATCGAAGTGGCTGGTGGGAAGCTCATTTTCCGGCATGGCCCGGTTCTGGAGGAAATGCGCGCTGTTTTCAAGGAGACGGGGGCACATGCCCTCTATTTTAACCGGGATTACGAGCCCTACGCTCGCGAGCGCGATGGAGCGGTGGAGAAGCTTGCCCGCTCGCTGGGGATGGAGATCCATAGCCATAAGGACAGCGTCATCCATGAGGCCCACGAGGTTCTCAAGGCGGATGGAAGTCCTTATGGGGTTTTTACGCCATACAGCCGCGCCTGGCGGGCCGTCGGCAAGTTACGGGTGGTTCCCGCAGTCAAATTTTCGCGTCCGACTCGATGGAAGGATCCAACTGGGCTGCCGCTTCCCACGGCGGAGGAACTCGGTTTTTCCTGCGGAATCACCCTGCCACCCGCAGGGGAACGGGCCGCGCGCGATAGATTGCGGAAATTTGCCGCCACCGATCTTCTCACCTATGCCAAGGGACGGGATTTTCCCGCTTGCGACGCCACTTCGCGCCTCTCGCCTCATCTTCGCCTCGGAACACTCTCGCCCCGGACGATGCTGGCTGCTGCGGAAAAGGCGGGCAGTGACCATCCTGCCGCCAAGGCCTCGGCAGAGATCTTCATTAACGAACTGATCTGGCGCGATTTCTACCGCCAGATTCTCTGGCATCATCCCCATGTGGCCACGGGTTGTTATCGCCCGCAGTACGACAAGCTCCAATGGGAGAATAATGAAAGGCTTTTTGCCGCCTGGTGTGAGGGGCGTACTGGCTACCCGTTGGTCGATGCCGGCATGCGTCAGCTCAACACAACCGGCTGGATGCACAACCGGGTCCGCATGGTGGTCGCCACCTTCCTGACCAAGGACCTGCTCATTTCCTGGCAATGGGGCGAGCGATATTTCATGCAGAAACTGATCGATGCCGATCTCGCCTCCAACAATGGTGGTTGGCAGTGGAGCGCGGGTACCGGTACCGACGCCCAACCCTGGTTCCGCATTTTCAACCCCTCCTCGCAGGCGCAAAAATTCGATCCCGAGGGCCACTACATCCGTCAATTTGTCCCAGAAGCCGATACGCTAGGTTATCCCCCTCCCGTCGTCGACCACGCCCGCCAGCGGGTCAAGACCCTTGCCTTCTATCGTGGGATATGATTTTGAGTCAAAAGTCACGCAACGGTAACAATTGGGCCGTCAGATTGCCATAGTCGCATGGCTGACTATCGTCGCACGTATTGGTCTGGGCAACCGGAACGACTCCGGAAGCTGCGGCTAATGCAAACCGTTGGAGGAGAAATCGTATGGAACTTTGGGGAGAAACACTCACATTCGGCGCAGGCTTCTTTTTGTTGTTGGCCCTGGCCCTCGCCCTGAGCTTCGAGTTCGTCAACGGTTTCCATGATACTGCCAATGCCGTTGCGACGGTCATCTACACGAACACGCTGAAGCCAGTCTTTGCGGTCATCTGGGCCGGTTGCTGGAACCTGATCGGTGCACTTGGTTTTGTTGGATGGTTGCTCGGTTTCTTTGGCGTCGTCGTCGGGGGAAGCGCCGTGGCCTACGGCATCGTCGCCCTCCTTCCAGTGGAACTGGTTTTGAATTCGGGTACGGGGGCTGGGTTCGCCATGATTTTCGCGCTGCTCGTCTCGGCCATCCTCTGGAATGTGGGTACGTGGTACCTGGGCCTTCCGGCTTCGAGTTCGCACACCCTGATTGGTTCGATCATGGGAGTGGGCCTCGCCAATGCGCTCATGGCCGGCCATAGCTGGACGACCGGGATCAACTGGGAACAGGCTTATAAGATTGCCATGGCGTTGCTTTGGTCGCCGGTTGTTGGTTTTTGTGGTGCCGCCCTTTTGCTTCTTCTGCTCAAGTTGATTGTCCGTCGCAAAGATCTCTACGAGGCCCCCAAGGGAAAGAATCCGCCTCCGCTCTGGATTCGGTGCATCCTCGTGATCACCTGTACGCTGGTCAGCGTGTTCCATGGTTCCAATGATGCCCAAAAGGGCATGGGCTTGATCATGCTCATCCTCATTGGAATCATTCCCGGCGCGTTTGCGCTTAACATGGGGGCCGACACGACGACCATTCAGAATGCCGCAACGGAAATGCGTCAAGTCGTGACCATTGTTACTCCCTTGAGTAACGGGATGACGATGACCCGGGACGAGGCCATCACCGAGCTTTCCAATTTTGTCAAACCGAACGGCTCCAAAGCCAGCGAGAAGACCTTTGCGGCGCTCACCTTCGGAGCCCAAGCCATCGCCGACGCTCTCTCGACCATGACGGACTTGAGTTCGGTTCCCCACGATAACCGCGCCGCCGTGCGCACCGATCTTTACCTCGTTGACGAAAGTCTGGGCAAGATTCTCAAGGGCAAGGACAAGGAGGGCAAGCCTCTCATCGCCGACAAGGCCAACGCCGCCGCCCTCAAGAAAAGCAAGGGTGATCTCGATGCGCTCACCAAATACATCCCTCTTTGGGTCAAGGTCATGGTCGCTCTGGCCCTCGGCTGCGGCACGATGATCGGCTGGAAGCGTATCGTGGTCACAGTCGGTGAAAAGATCGGCAAGTCGCACCTGACTTATGCGCAAGGAGCTTCCGCCGAGTTCATGGCCGCGTCCACGATCGGCCTGGCCGATTTCATGGGGTTACCCGTCAGTACCACCCACGTGCTTTCTTCGGGAATCGCCGGCACCATGGCCGCGAACCGTTCCGGTCTGCAAAAGGACACGCTGATCAGTATTGTCATGGCCTGGGTACTGACCTTGCCGGTCTGTATTTTCCTGGGTGCGAGCCTGTTCTCCGCCGGTCTTTACGTGACGTTCCACGTCTTCGGTATCCATTGATCCGGAGATGGGCTGGAAAGCACTTCAACCTGCCTATTTCCGGTCCTCCCTGGTTTGCGCCGGGGGGACGGTTGGCGGGATCAGTTTTTGGTCCGCGTTCTTGATCCTGAGCAGGACAAGGACGCAAAGCGTGTTGACGATCATGCTGACAAGAATAATGGCAATATCGCCCATCAATTGCGCCCACCCGCCGAGCATGTCCCTTTCGTGTTGGAGGGTGAAAATCGCGGCGGCCGCCACCATGGAGAGAAGAATGCTGGTCACGACCAGCGTTGCCGTAATGAGGACAATCCGGGCCGTTTTTTGGAAGTGGGTCATGGACTTAAGCGGAGGGGGATTGACGAGGCTGACCAACCAAGTCAAAAAAGCGGTGGAGTGGCGTCCCATGGCAGGTTGGTAGCCAACGCTGAAAGGTGACTGCTGGCAAGTTCCAGTTGTGCGCGGACTTGGAAAAGGTCTTCCCCCAAAAGTCATTCCGTCGTCATGGAATCGTCACTTGCCTTGGAATAGATGACGAAACAAGCTCGTTTGCGTGCATAAGCCCCCTTTCCAGCCGTTAAATGGCCTGATCCGGTGGGGAATTCTCGGATGCGGTGACGTGACGGAAATCAAAAGCGGCCCGGCCTTGCGCAAAATTCCTGATAGCACGCTGGTGGCGGTAATGCGTCGCGATGCGGAAAAGGCTCGCGATTACGCCCAGCGTCATAATGTGCCACGGTGGTATGGCAAGGTCGATGCCTTGCTTGCTGATCCTGAAGTCGATGCGGTCTATGTAGCCAGTCCTCCCGCGAGTCATCTGGAACTGGGGCGTTTGGTCGCCCAATCGGGAAAACCATGCTACGTCGAAAAACCGATGGGGGCGTCTTCGTCCGATGCCCAGGGGCTGAGGGATGCTTTTACGCAAGCCGGGCTTCCATTGTATCCCGCTTTTTATCGCCGAGGCCTGCGGAAATTCCGGAGGATTGGCGAGGTCATGTCGGCGGGAACACTGGGCAAGATTGAGAAAATCGATTATCGCCTTCACTCGGGTCAGCACTTGACGTGTGGCAATTGGCGACTCGATCCGGCGATTTCCGGAGGTGGACTTTTCATTGATCTGGGAAGTCACGTTCTTGACCTGCTCGATTTTTGGTTCGGTGCGCTCACGATAGAGTCTTGCGAATCGGGCAACCGCAGTGGGCGGGGAGAAGTTGCGGATTTCGCCCAAGCCCGCTTGTCCGGCGATGGCCAGACTCGGATTGAAGTCGATTTCGATTTCAACCGACCGGGTGAATATCATGAGGAAATGCAGATTGTGGGACAGCAGGGAACCTTCTCCTTTGCCGTTTTTAACCAAGAAGTGCCGCAATGGGTCCCTCGCGATTCAGCACCACCGCCCCTTGCGCCGGACGAAGATTTTTCCGCCGAACATGTGCAACAAGGCCTGTTGACGAATGTAATGGATTGCCTTCATGGAAAGGCCCAGCCGTGGGCCACGCCGGAGGCAGCCTTGCGCACCTGGAAAGTGATGGAGACTGTCTTGAAGGGGCGACGCACCGCGTGACCTGTCGGCAAGTCATTCCGTCTTAGCACCATCATGTCTTTCACGGCCCGCACGGAGTATTTTTGGAAGGCCGTCCGCCAGGAAACGGTGCCAGCAAAACTCATTCCCAGCCTGGTTACTTCGTCGGTCGTGGCGATGATGACGGTCGTTCTGAGTGTCTCTTTTGTCTCCCTCATTTTCGTCGAACCCATCGAGGAGTATATCGGGGAGGGAACCAATCTCATGCTGCTGATGGCGGTGGTCTTGGGGGTCTTCATGACCATCTTCAGTTCCTACGCCGGGACCATCGCCATTCCCCAGGATCGTGTGGCGCCTGTTGTCGCGTTGATGGCCACCCTGATCATTCATGATATGCCCGGTGCGGACCCGGACAGGGTCGGCATCACGGTGCTCGCCGCCATCGCCTCCAGCACGATCATCGTCGGTTTGGCTCTCTGGATCCTGGGGATCTACAAACTGGGAAATATCGTTCGCTTCACACCCTATCCGGTCATCGGCGGTTTCCTGGCCGGATCCGGCTGGCTGTTGGTCACGGGGTCGTGCCGGGTCATCAGTGGGGAACCGTTTTCGCTGATGAATTTAAAGCAAATGATCACTACGGGCTTGATCCTGCAATGGATTCCTTGTGTGGTTTTTGGCATTGCGGCCTATTTTGCCGTCCGCTGGTTTCGACATTTTCTCACGCTGCCGGTTCTTGTCTTGTCTGCCATCGGTGGTTTTTATCTTTGGTTGGGGTTGGGGCACCATTCCTTCGGCGATGCCCGCAAGCATGGTTGGATTTTGGGGGCACAGCCCGATACCGGATTGTCGCATGTCCATACTTTTCCATCCCTGCTGGGCGCTGATTGGGGTGTGATTGTCGGCCAGTACAGCAGCCTGATCGCCCTTTTGCTCACCAGCATTGTTTCCATCCTGCTCAACACCTCGGCGCTTGAGCTGGCCGCGGACGAGGAAATCGACTTGAACAAGGAGCTTCGCGCTGCGGGACTGGCCAATCTTGCGGGTGGTTTTTCCGGTGGCATGGTCGGATTTCAATCGCTCAGCCTCTCTTCTTTGCCATTGGGCATGGGAGTGCGAAGCCGTCTGGTCGGCTTGTTTTCCGCTCTCGCTTGTCTCGGTCTGTTATGGGTGGGCACCGGATTGCTCAGCTATATTCCCAAGTTCATCCTGGGAGGCATTTTGTTTTACAACGGCCTTTCCTTCCTGGCCGAGTGGATCGTCGATGCCTATTTTCGCCTCGTTCGCGAGGACTACTATCTCGTCGTGCTCATCCTGACGATTGTGGCCGTGGCAGGCTACCTGCAGGGAATCGGCGCCGGCATCATCATCGCGACTGTCCTCTTCGTGCTCAAGTACAGCAGCGTCAATGTCATCAGCAACGCCCTCTCCGGTGACAGCCATCACAGTTCGGTCGACCGCTCCCCGATCGAGGCGCGACTACTGAACGACAAGGGAGGCCAGGTCCACATCCTTCGGCTCAAGGGATTCATTTTTTTTGGCAGCGCCAACAACCTGCTCAACACCATCCGCGAACGTCAGTTGGATCCGACTTTGCCGCGGTTGGCCTATGTCATTCTCGATTTCCAGCAGGTCAGCGGACTCGATACCTCCGGCATTCTCAGCATTTCCAAGCTCTCGCGTCTGGCCACCCGGACGGGCTTCATCATCATGGCCGCGTCGGTTCCGTCCGATATCCAGAACAGTTTCCGCGCCGCCGGGCTGTTGCGGGAAGGGCCGGGACAGGTGCGGATATTCCGCGACCGCGATTACAGCATCGAATGGTGTGAGAATGATATCCTCAAGCGGGAGTTGGTCGATGTACGGATCGAGACCAGAAGCCTGCCGCAGATCCTCGCCAATTTTCATCCCTGGCGGGTCGATACCGGGGCTTTGCTCAATTACATGGAGCGTCTGGAAATCAGCAAGGATTACTGCCTCGTCCGGCAGGGTGATTCGTCCAACGAGCTCTACTTTATTGAGTCTGGGAAGGTCAGGGTTACGGTCGAACTCGACAACGGGCGCTCCATGCGCATCCGTACGATGGGCGCGGGCACCGTGGTCGGTGAGATCGGTCTCTATCTTGACCAGCAACGACTGGCCTCCGTTGTCACCGAGGAATCGAGCATTGTCTATCGGCTCGACCTCCGGTCCCTCCACCGGATGGAACAGGAAAATCCTCCACTTGCCTCGGCATTTCACGAATTCATGGTGCGGGTGCTTGCTGAACGGGTCAGCCAGCAAAACAGGACCCTTCGTGCCTTGGTTGAATGAACTGACGCAAGTCTTTCTTTGACAAGCAAAAATCAAGGAATGACGGGTAATAAAATCTATCTAACAGTAGATATCAAAAAACGATTGAACATCCCTATTACTTCTTGTTACTAAGGTGGTAGCTAGATTTGCTCAATAAAACCAACACCAACCAAGCGCCTACCTTTATGAAATCCATCCAGAAGTATTCCGTGGCTTTGTTAATTGTCCTGTTCACTATCATTGCGCAGGCCCTTCCGGTCCATGCCGACAACGACAAGCTCGACTTCACCTTGGTGAACAAGACCGGGTACGGGATCAAGGGAGTTTACGTCTCTCCGACCGAGTCGAAGGACTGGGGTGACAACCTGATCTCCAAGCCGCTGGAAAATGGGGAAGCCCTTGATATCTCTTTCAACGAAAAAGCCAAGGCCGAGAAGTGGGACATCCGCATTGAATGGGTCGATGATGATACTGCTGTGGTCTGGAAGGGTTACAAGCTGCCGGAGATCAATAAGATCACGCTGCACTACAATCGCAAGACCGACGAGACCACGGCCGAGACGGAGTAAGTTCCGGACTGGGGAGAGTCCTCTGTCGGGCTCTCCTCCGCCGAAATTCAACTGAACGAAACCACCGGGAACAACAGGAAGTGTTCCCGGTTGGAGTCGAAACTGAACGGGACGGAAAGTACTCCATAACGGAGCGGCCCTCCGTTAAGCCACGTCGACGGAACAAACGACATTTGACGTGCGAAGGAGTGTCTTTTTTGCGATAGATGTCGATGCCTGAAACCAAGTCCCGCCGCCGCGTTGTCCTCGACACTGATACCTACAACGAGGTCGACGACCAGTTCGCGCTGGCCCATCTTCTTCTCTCTCCGGAGGAAGTTGAAATCGAGGCGGTCTACGCCGCGCCTTTCTTCAACGAGCGCTCGAGCAGTCCCGCTGAAGGCATGGAAAAAAGTTACGATGAAATCGGGCGCGTGATCGATCTCGTGGGCGGTTCCCGGCCCCCCGTTTTTCGCGGCAGCACATCGTACTTATCCAGTTCCTCGCAGGCTGTGAAGAGCGACGCTGCGGTCGACCTCGTTGAGCGTGCCCTGGCCGTGAAGGAGGGCGAACGGCTTTACGTTGCGGGCATCGCCGCCGCGACCAATCTCGCCTCCGCCCTGTTGCTCGAGCCTAAAATCGCGGACCGCATCGAAATCGTCTGGCTCGGCGGTCACGGTCCCCACTGGCCCGATACGCGTGAATTCAATCTTCAACAAGACTTTCACGCCGCGCGCGTCCTGCTTGATTCCCCCGTGCCGCTTACCCTGCTTCCCTGTTTCCCGGTTGCATCGCACCTCATCGTCACCGTACCCGAACTTGAGAAGTACCTTGAGCCCCAAAGCAAACTTGGCGCCTATCTCACCGATATCGTTCGTCATCACGGCGACAACTCGCCCGGCTGGTCGAAAGTCATCTGGGACATCTCTGCCAGCGCGTGGCTGGTAAATCCCGACTGGATTGCCGCCAGGGAAGAGCCGAGCCCTCTCCTGTGCGACGATGTCACTTGGGGCGACCGGACGGGACGCCGTTCTGTTCAGATCGCGCACGGACTCAACCGTAATGCCATCTTCGCCGATTTCTATGCCAAAGCTGCCCGTGCGGGAAAACCAGCGTAGCCTCTCCGTCTTTAATCCGATTCTGGCACATTTTGAAGACTGAGAGATTCGCGATCTTTTCCCTGAAGTGATGAAAAACCTCGTAGCAAAAGTAAATCCCTTCCAAGGGACGTCTTCGGACAAGAACTATTCGACTGGAAACACCTTGCCACTGGTCGCCCGGCCATTTGGCATGCACCACTGGACTTTGCAAACATCCAAAGGACCGTGGTTGTTTCATCCATCGCATCGTCAACTTTGGGGCATCAGGTTGACCCATCAACCCAGTCCGTGGATGGGCGACTACAGTGGTCTGCTGGTGACCCCCTTTCATGGACCGGCACAAACGGAAATCGAGCATCAGGCCTCTGCCTACCGCTTGCTCGACTGCAAGCCGAACTTTGTCTCGGTGGATTCCTTGCGTTACGGAATCCGGACAGAGTCATCACCTACAGAGCACGGCGCGTTATTTGTTTTCACCCTTGGTCAGAATGAAAAACTGAGAATCCGACTGAGTTTTGAAGGTGGCCACAACGTTGGGGCATCCTCCTCGGAGAGGACTTTTGCGGGGTTCACCGGTGACTACAGTTGGGGCGTTCGCGAAAGCTATAAACTTCACTTTTGCGGTGAATTCAACGAAACGCCTGAAGAGTTTTGCAAACTTGCTGACGGTGGTTACTGGACTTTTCCCGCCTCCGTCAGGCGGGTCGAGCTCCGTCTGAGTGGGTCTTTCATCAATCCGGAGATGGCCAAGGGGGCCTTGAATCGTGACTTGAAAAACAAGGGCTTGCCCCAGATTCGCGATGAGGGAGCGACCATTTGGAACGAACTGCTCGGGCGCATCCCGATTGAGGGCCACAGCGAGGAACAGGAGCGGACCTTCTACTCGTGCCTGTACCGATGCCTCCTCTTTCCGAGATTTCTCAATGAAGTCGACGATGAGGGCCGAACAATCCATCGCAGCCCGTACGACAATCAAACGCATTCGGGCCCGCTTTGCACGGACAATGGATTCTGGGACACCCACCGTACGGTCTACCCTCTCTTCGCGCTGTTCTACCCGGACAAATTGAAAATGATGTTGGAGGGCTGGTTGAATGCGTGCCGGCAGGCGGGGTGGTCGCCAAAGTGGGCAAGTCCTGGCCTGCGGGACTGCATGATCGGCACGCATTTTGATGCGGTCGTAGCCGATGCTGTCGCGAGAGGAATCGTGGACTGGGACGTTGAGGAAGCATTTTCCTATCTTTGGAAAAATGCGACGGTTCCCAGTGATAACGGCTGTTATGGACGGCAGGAGCTGGAGGACTATCTGCGCCTCGGCTACGTCCCGGCAGACAAGGGATATCACGCTCCGGTTTCCTGCACCCTTGATTACGCTTATAACGATTTTTGCACCGCCCAAGTGGCACGCTTTCTGGGGCGTCAAAAAGAAGCGGAGATTTTAAGGTCGCGAACGCTCAATTACCAAAACGTCTTTGACTCATCCGTGGGGTTTATGCGGGAAAGATTGTCGGATGGAACCTGGAAATCGCCTTTCCGTGAGTTTGCCTGGGGCGGCGGGTTCGTCGAGGGCGGGCCATGGCAACATACTTTCAACGTTCCCCATGATCCAGGCGGCCTTGCTTCCCTATTCGGGGGCCCCGCGCAACTCTGCCGTAGGCTAGATGCGATGCTATCTTTGCCGGCAGATTTTGAAGCGGGAACCTATGGTTTTGAAATCCACGAAATGACCGAGATGGCCTTGGCCGGTTTCGGTCAGTACGCGCACTCCAATCAACCGGTGCACGGCTTTCTTTTTCTCTATGCGTTGCTGGGAGAGCCTCAAAAAACTTCAGATTGGGTGCGCAAAATCGCCTCTGAACTCTACACCGTGGACAGGTTCCCCGGTGATGAAGATAATGGCGAAATGTCCGCCTGGTACATCTGGGCAACGCTGGGACTGTATCCACAATGTCCCGGAAAAAGCGGATACGTCCGATTTGAACCGCTGGCGAAATCCGACTGTCTGTCGCAATTAACCTTGCCGCTGATCGTTCCTTAACGAGTCACGAACACGGTTAGCTGATTGCGTTGGACACGGCTGGTTGGACAATTGAATTGCCGGTATAGAGAATACGGGGAGGTTCCGCGTGGGGCCAGGGCATGCTGTATTTTATCCCCGGATAGAGATCGAAAAAGTTGTCGGCGAGGGGAATCCCGCCGGTCAGGTCCAGGCAAACGCCCCAGGTAAAAGCATCGCTGGAAAAGCTGGCGATTCCGTCCCTGGTTTCGACATTGACTTTGGCGGCAGGCCACGCCATCTCCAGGAACTTGCGAACAAAAAGCCGGTTTCTGGCCACGAGCTTCCCCTCAACTTCGAGCAGGGCGAAAGCGGCGACGTTTCCTTCCAGCACGGCAGCATCGTAGCACGCGAGAACGGTGGAAGAATTGGACGGCAACGTCACCATCCGGTCGCTGTCGAGGGGATAGGTACCCGCCAAATGAAAGGCGCCGAAACGGAGTTGAGCGGTGAGGGGAAATTGCGTTTCATTGATGCCGTAAATCCTGACCTCGTTGTCCTGACAGGCAATGACAACATGCACCGGAGCGAAGGAGCGCCTGACCGGATGGAAGCTCGGTGTCCGGCGCAGGTTGTAATCCACAATCGTCCAACTGCGGGTCGTGGGCCAGCAATCATTGAACATCCAGAAGCAGGCGCAGGAACTACTGAACATTTTGCGGCGAAAAGATTCGATGTATTCTCGCAACGCTTCGCCCTGCAGGAGCCCGCCCCAGTAGGCATATTCCTCCACCGTCATGCCGCGAATATTCCGGCCCAGCCATTCCGTGGTCATCCTGTCCACGGAGCTGGGCTCGGCCCAGCTGTCGACCGAGTTGTCATGAAAATGCCAGGCGTGCGATCCAATATAATTTTGTTTGTCCTTCAGGCAGCTGAGCATCGTTGGCTGGGAGACTGGGCCGAGAAATCCGCCTTCGTTCGGAAAGCGGCAGATCATGTCACGGTACTTGTAAAAATCGAGGTCGTGAAAGCCGATGGACCACGGATGTTGATCGCCGATGTCGTCCGCGTTGGGAGGAAGATTGTCCGGAGAGTAGGGCGAGCTCGGCTGGAAATAGCGGGCCGGATCTTCTTCCCGCATGATCTTGGGAAGGGTCGAGTGGAAAAAACCGAAATCGGGGCGGATGACGCCCTTCTCGGAGATGGGCCAGGCATCGAACATATCGATCTCGTTGTTGCCGCACCACGCAATCAAACTGGCCCGGTGGGCCAGGCGGCGAATCTGGTAAACCGCCTCCTTTTTCGCCTCGTGGTAAAAGCCCTCGTCATACATCGGATATTTTCCGCAGGCATAAACGAATTCCTGCCAGACAACGATTCCCTTCTCATCGCAAAGATCGTAGAAATCCTCGCTTTCATAGAGGCCGCCGCCCCAGACGCGGAGAAAATTGAAATTCGCGTCCAGCGCCTGCTGAACCAAGACCTCGTAGCGCTCCCGGGTGATGCTGGCAAAAATCATGTCTGCCGGGACAAAGTTGGCGCCCTTGAGAAAGATCGGACGGTTGTTGATTTCGAAAACCATGTAACGCCCTGACTCGGGATGGGGTTCCTGGTTCACCCGGACGCGTCGAAAGCCAATCCGCCGCGTCTGGTGGGCGGTGACTTGGCCATCAAGGGAGACCTCAGCTTGGAGCACGTAAAGCTCCTGGGGGCCATGGTTTACGGGCCACCAAAGACGTGGCGTGGAAACTTCCAGCTCCACTTCGTAGCAGTTTAGGCCGTCGACCAGCGCGATGTTCTTTTCCGCCCGAAAGGAGGTTCCTTCCAACGAGATCGAGACCACGGCGGAGGATTCTCCGGAGATCAGCTTCTCAAGGAAAAAGCGGCCCCGGATCGTGCCGCGAGTGAGGTCCGCATTCACGTCCACCAAGGCGACGAACTCGTCTAGGCGCGCAGGCTCGTTTGTCCATTCCAGATGGACATCACCGCTGATGCCGACATTGATCAGCCGGGGCGCCCAGTCCCAGGAGAACTGGCTTTGCGGCTTTCTCTGCCACTGACGTTTGTGCAGCTTTTGCTCGAATTGATCGATTTCTCCCAGCAAAAAGCCGGTATGGGGCCGCTCGGAGACGGCGATGAGACCGGATTCGGTGTGGACGGTCAGCAGGTTGCTGCCGGCCTTGAGCCTGCCGGTCACTTCCACGCGGCAGGGACGAAAGACGTTCTGATGCGTGGCGATCACTTCCCCGTTGAGGACGATTTTCGCGGCCAAATCGAGGACTTGAAAACAAAGCCACGCCCGCCCCTGCAGGGCTTCTGCCGGAACTTCAAAAAAGCGGCGGTAACTCCAGATGCAATCCTCGACCCAGCGACATTCCCTGGCCTGGGCATGGACGTACGGATCCGAAATAAGGCCCTCACGGAGAAGATCGAGATGAACTTCGCCGGGGACAACGGCGTCGATGTAGCGAAATTCGTCCGTCTCCAGCCGTTCCGCATAACTGGCGCGACCCCGTTGACCATCGCTCCAGCGCACTTTCCATGTACCGTTCAAGTCCAGCTTGTTCATCATATCCTCTGTTTACGAAAAGAAGGTAATCAAGGCCGAAGGGCCTAGGGGGTGAATTGCTTCGTCTCAATCACCCGGAATTTATAGAAATTGTCGATCGACTGGCCGGCCGCGAGCGGCTGGGCCAGGGTGGCGTAATCGGGAATATTTGTGGAGGAAGTGTCCAGGTACCGCTCAATGGTCGATGAGCCGCGATACTCTCCCGTGGTGAGGTCCGAGCCTTCCACCCAGCTGGCAAAAGTGGGATCGACCGTCTTGACCTGTTTGAGGGTTTGCACCCGCATGTGCACGGTATAGGTGTTCGATTTGGTCGTGAGCTTTTGATAGAGATTGGCGTAGGGCCGTTCGCGAGCATTGTCGCCGGTGAGAAGGCCGCCCTTATTGGCCGTGGAGTCCAACCAGAAAGCCTGCATGGTCGAATAGGTCTGGCTGAGGCCTGACGGCACCAGCCAGATATTGCAAATTTGACTGGCCGATCGAAAGATGTCCGGCGTGCTGCCCGTGCCGTCCGGTGTCCCGGTGGTGAACATGTTCGTGAAGCCTGTGAGGGTCTGGTCCAGGTCGAGAAAATAACGATAATTGAATGCCCCCGCGGACTTGTACCCGATACCCTTGTTTCCGGGAACAGCCAGGATTTGTTCGGACCGCATGGCTGCTTGCACAGCCGTGCTTCGTGTAAGGTAGGTGAACGGAACGATCTGATAATTCATATTCACCTTACCAGCGGTGGAGAAGGGATCGCTGATCGCGTAAGGCTCGACCACGGGCATATTAAATAAGTCCATCAGGAGATGGTCCTGCGGACTCTTGGCTCCCAAATGGCCGGGATTTTGGGCTGGGAGAACTTTTCCGTCAGGGCTGGGCCGGAAAAGCAGCGTCTGCCAGGGATTGTTGGCGAAAACTCCGGTGGGGAGCGAGCCGAACATGCCAGCAGAAGGCATCTGGCGATTGGGAGAAAAATTGGCGCCGGGTGCGATAAGAATGGAGCCCGTGGTATTTGACGTCGAATATCCTGCGCCAAAATAGGGAATTTGGAGGCTCCCCTTATTGTAGGGAATCGCTCCTTCGTCGGCTTTGTTGATATAGGGGCCGTCCTTGTCATTGCCATTGCCGTTATCCCAGTCACCGGGAATCGTGGTCGATCCTGGCTGAAAAACGCCGGTCACGCCCACGGCGTAACCACTACTGTCCAAGGTAAAGGCGCTGACATTGCTGACTGCGGCGGCGATTGGGATGCCACTCGCTTTAGTTGTGGTACCGCTCACTGAGTTGATGGCTTGGGGTTGTATGCCCGTACCATACGAGGCCGCCAGAGAGGTGGGTGAATAGGTGAAGTCGGGTTCCGGAGCGGCATTGCCACCCGAATAGGTTGTGCCGCTGACCAAGGTGCCTGCGACCGTTCCCATGAAGCCGCGATGGTTGCCGTTCACAAAATCGGTGATGCCGTGGGCCTGCATGATGCTCGTGTTGTCGTAGCCGGTTACCTTGGCGAAAATATTCTTACCGGAGTTGGAGCCACTCGTATACTGAAGGGGTACCGTCGCGAGGGCTGCGATGGTGCGCGGATCGGTCGTGGCCGCAATACTACGGATGACATCTGCGCCGCAAATAAAGGTCTGAAGCATTTGGCTGTTACTGGAATTAAAGCGAGAAGTCAGGTTGCGGAAATCGGCGGTGCCGATGGTCGGGGAACTGACCGTGGTGTCGGTGACGTAGGGAGCAAGCATGGGCACGGGAAAACTGCCGGCGGGAAATTCCAGGTTGTAAGTTTGGAGCGTGGCGCCCGCGGTGTCTGTGATGGTGACCGTAAAGTCGGTTTTCGAAATCGAGAAAGTTCCCGGCGCCGTCAGGGTGCCGGTGGCGGTATCCAAGGTGTTGACGCCTATAAAGCCGCTCGAGGTGCTGGTATATCCCGAACCAAAAACGCATTGGGCAATCCCCGATTCTCCGCCGGTGCCTCCCGACGGGCAACCTACATACGAGGTGACCGTGATGGTGGCTGGACTCTTGAAGCCTACCGGCGCCGTGGTGCCATCGCTGGCGGTCCAATTCATGTTGCTGAGGTTGGTGACGCTTACTTTGAAGTTGGGCGAATAAGTCGCGTAACCCTGACTGGGATCGAAAAACTTGAGGAAAAAGGCCGCCTGAATGCGGGTAAAGCCCGGGGTAATGGGGCCCGACGAGGCAGGGGCGGGAGGAGAATACATGGTGGTCGATCCCGTCACCGAGGATGTCTGGCCAATCCCGGCAAAAAGAAGAGTAGCCTCCGTGATGATGGGCATATGGCCGAACCCGCGCAACGCGCTCGTATTGCTGTCGGCATGGACGGTGTCCGTGATGGGGAAGATTTGTCCCTCTCCCCTCGCCAACCAAGTGGAAGGAGTATAGGGCGTGGTGACCGAGATGTCCTGGGTATTCAGGGCTCGGATATAGTCAAAAATTTCGGTGAGAATCTCGTCCCGGTCCTGGGGATATTTCGACAGAAAGGTTTCTCCTGCGGTGCTGAAGCCGGGTACAGACAAGGCGGTCAGGTTGCGCAGATAAGTGATGAGCTGCCGGTTTCTCGTCAGGTCAGTCGCGGGGGTGGTGGTCGATGCGGCCGTGGGCAGGTCCCCGGTGGAGGAGTAGGCCCCCGTCGAGGTGGTACTTGGGGCCCGTTGGAAATAATAGAGATTGCCGTTGAGCGTTCCGCAGTAGGCGATCAGGTTGTCGTAGGACGTACGATATACGCCTGTCGCAGACGAGGAATTCGAACTTACCGGCCAGACGACGACTCTGGGCTGGTTGAATAAATTGACCTCGGGTGCACGGCTAACGGCGGTCAGGAAGAACTTCCCCCGTTCGACATTCGACTTGGTCAAAGGTGAATTGAGGTTGCGGGTGGGGGGAGAGCCCGCCGTGATGTTGGTCGAGGTCAGAAGTTCATCCACCGAAGCGTAAAGCCGGCTTGAAGCCACCTGACCCGCCGTGAGCATGGAGGTCGGAGGATAGGTTGTTCCGCTCTGCGATCCGCCGAGGCTGACACGCGGAGTGAGAGCATAAATCTGGGCGGGAGTGGTCAAAACATTGGTGAAGACGGAACTGAGATAGACGGTCGCGGGGTGGCCGGGATACCGCTGGTATTCCCCGTTGGCGGGCTGGAAACTCGCCAGATTGGTTTCGAAATTGTCATAAATCCGTGGCGTATCCCAGAACGACCCGGGGTTGCCAACGCTTCCCACTGCCGGGCCGCTGCTGGCACTGGAAGTATTGACCCACGCATCACCCGCGGCGGTGTTGATGTTGACCTTGCAGGTGTCGTCGTCCGTCCAAAAGGCGATACGACCGACGATCTGGTTGGTCGCGTTCGGCTGGATGGTGGATTGCAGGAAAGTGGCCGTTGTCCCGTTCCCGCCGGGATCCGGTCCAATGACCTGGCCTTGCTGGAGGACGTAGAGCCATTGCACGGGCATCGGCGCGGCGTCCGAGGCGGAGGTCGGGGCGTTGGTGATGCTAAAGCCTGCCACCATGTTGGTCGCCATCGGATCGACAACGGGATAGTTGGTCGTGGCGGAGGTGCCACTGCCTACCACGAGGGGTTCATTGAGGTCCGTATAGAGCGCGGTGCTCGCCGCCCAGCCCGCCGGGACCTGTTCGGTTGAACTGTAGGGATTGAAAGAACCGGTGCCGACCATGTTCGTCGAGGAATAGAGTTTGTAATATCCGGCCGCGGTTCCCTGCAGGTTGTAGTTGCGGATCATGCCTGGCTGGGAGGCCCACGAGAGGGTACTGCCGCTCGCATCCGATCCCCGCGTGGCATTTACAATCTGTCCCATGACAATGCTCAGGGTCGAATCGGACAACAGTTTGACGGAGGAACTATTGGCGTAAAATTGCGCGGACTGGCGCTCCGTGGTCACGGAGGCAAAAAACGCGATGATGAGTACGGAGATAAAGACGAGGCAGGCCAGGACGATGATCAGGGCTGAACTTCTCCGACTGCGGTAGGACTTGCCGGAATACGGCGACCGGGAGAGAGGCGAGGAGTTTGGTCTCATTGGGTACTCCATTTTGCGCCCCGGATGGCAATGTCCGTATCGAAGACCCGGTAGTTGATCTTCTGCGCGCTGAGCGCCTGGGTCAGGGTGTTTATGTCGTTGTTAATATCGGTGTTGGGGCTGAGTGAACTGGTCGTCTTAAAAAAGTTGAGACTGCTGATCAGGGTCGGCGGTGTGTTGCTTCCGTTCGGATTCAGGCGAATGGCGGAGGGCTCGTCGATGGCGACCATCACCACGCGCAACAAGGGGGGAAGCTGGTTATGGGTCAGCTTGTTGGTGAGGATATCACCCGCCCGGGTGTCGTAGGTGTAGCTGCTGGTGACGAGATTAGTCTGGCTCGAATTGGTTTGGGGAGAAAGTTCCGGCACAATGGCCAACGCGATGATGTTCTCCGCCAACATCCGCAACGGCGCCTGTGACTGGGTGGTATTCGGCGGCAGAAAGCTGGTGAACCAATTGTTCCCGCTGGGCGTGCTGAAAATGGCATTGGATTCGGTCGGCTGGAGGAACTCCATCAAGCGATAGCGATAACGCTGGTGGATCGCGGACGAACTACTCAGAAAAGAGGGCAGGTAGGGCAGGTCCGTGTTGAACTCCACATAGTAGCCGCACGCATTCAGCATATTGGCCAGCCCTCCATAGGTTCCGCTGGAGGTCGTGAATCCGAGGGGAGCCTGAAAGAAAACAGCGTGCCCCGGATGACACGACGCTGTTTGGGCCGGAGAGGCGCCGGTGTCCAGCGGAACGAGCGTCGTGGCCTGATTGACGACGAAATGAAGCTCCGAACTACGGGCGTAATTGACCGGAACGAAGGTCCCGCTGGGATTGGCCGCCAGATAGGCAGTGCGTGACTGGTTGCTCGAATTGTAATAGTCGAGATAGGTGTTCAGGGTCGCCTGGCTCAGACGCATGGTCATGGTGTCGTAGGCGGCGCGGGCATTCTGGAAAGCCTGGATTTCCGAACTGGAGCGCTTCCAGATCCTGCTGGTCTGGTCGGTGATGGATAGCACCATGACCATGATCAGGGTAAGGATGACCGTTGCCACTAGCATCTCGACCAAGGTGAACCCGCCACATTGGAAGTCTCTGACGGAACCGTCCTGACTAGGAGCCGTTGTTGGCAATTTGGATGGAAATCGCATTGGTTGTCTGGGGAGAGCTCACACACCAGATCGAAATGACGAAAGTCAGGGTGTTGGTCGATAGCGTTGATGAAGTGCTTCCCCCGGGGACAGTAAACACCGAGGGTGCGCTTACTTTGGCAAAATAGAGGGCATTGGCCGTGTTGGTCAGCAGGCCCTCTTGCGTGAAACCGTAATTCGTACTCGCACCTTGCGCAGAGACGCTGGAGAAGTTTGCCAACTGCAACTGATTGGCCATCTGCTGGGCAATTTCGGTCTCCGTGGTCTGGCTGATGGTATCATGGAAGGTCTTGAGACCGACCGTCAGAAGTCCCATCATCGCGATCAACCCAAAGCTGGCAACGCCGAGCGCCAGGACCACCTCCACCAGCGTAAAGGCACGCTCCGAGACGGCTCCCCGGGACCTTGTTCTCAATAGGTGGTGTACATTCATTTTATTCGTCTTGAGCAGGATGATCTAAGATATTTTAAATCGACTAAAAGGTACTTTGAGAGATCGTCGTCAATGGTTTTTACATTGTTATTACAATTGAAGCCAAGGTATCAATAGTGGTGTATGTCTCAACTTCATTCTTACTCTACTTATAGAGTCCTTTTGAGAGGGAGAATTGAGATGGGCAAGCTCTTCGCTAATTGGGACGGAAAAATCTCACCCGACCAGTAAGGGCGTCTATCTGGAGAGTGACAAAATTGGTGGGCAGGCCTGTGCTGCCTTGATTGACATCGTGCTGGTTCGCAAGACTCAGAAACCAAGTCTGCGCGGAACTCGGATTCAGGTCCGTGCTGCCATCGGGCTTGAAATGGAAGGAGGTATAGCAGTAGGAACTGGCGGAATATGTCGCCAGCGAAGTTCCTGCGGACGTGCCTGTGACAAAGTAAGGAGGGCTGAGGGGGCTAAGCAAGGTCGAAACAGTTGTGTTGTTGACGATGCAAATCTGGTCCGGAAGGAAGACGAGCTTGGTAATGGCTGCGGCGGTCGAACCGTTGTTGTTCAGGGCGTAGCTTTGATAGGCGCGATAAACAGTAGGTGTGGTCGCCGAGGCATTACTTGCGTCCGGCAACTCGTAAAGCCGGACTTCAACCTGGCAGTTTTTTGCCATGGCATACTGCCGCGACAGGGCCAGGTGATTGGAAAGCTGGCTGCTGCCGGTCGACAATCGCGAGCTGCGGAGAAGACCGGCAACCGAGGGCAGACTGATGGAAACCAGAATGGCCATGATACCCATAACCACGAGGAGCTCAACGAGAGTGAACCCCTGATGGGCACCGGAACGGTCTTTTTTATACATGGCAAAAGGCTTGCTCCCACGAGCGGGTTCGAGTCCCTGGATCCATGTCAACCATTGAGTCAGGAAGGCAAGACAGGCGTTTGGCTCGGGCAAGGATACAGCGGAACGGATGTTACGGTCAAACGATAGGCACGAGGCAAACCTGTCCAACCTCAACTTGTAGAGTAGATCGTCCTCGGAAAAATCGAGGCTGGGCCCCAATGCAGGTGTTGGAAACGGGTTGGGAGCAAGCGCCAGCACGGCCTAAATTCTATTGGTAGCACGGAAAACAGCACGTGTCCCTGCAGCGTATTTGCTAGCAAAGAGTATGCATGCTTCTTGGATTCGATTTTTGATTTTTGCCACCTGGTGCCTGACGGTTCCGGTCTTTGCGGACAATCCGACGCTAACGGTTGTGCCTGATCACGCCAACGGCATTTATGCGCCCAATGAACAGGTGACGTGGCAAGTCGATGTCAAAGGGGACCGGGCCGGGCTCACCGCCTTGCCGTATGTCGTCAAAAAGGACGGGCAGGGGGAAGTCACCAAGGGAACTCTCGATCTCTCGGCGGGGCCGGTGACCATCACAGCCACGCGCGGGGAACCGGGCGCTTTGCTGGCCTACATCTATGCCGCCGACAGGGTCAAGCAGCCGTTGCCCCTGGCCTTCGGTGGCGCCGTCTTTGCGCCGGACAAAATCGGGTTCTCCGCTCCTGAGCCTGTCGATTTCGATGCCTTCTGGCAGGGCAAACTCATGGAGCTGGCTGCGGTACCGATGAATCCCGTGGTGGCAAAGGTGGATGTGGCCAGCGTCAAGAACTCCGAGGGTGTCGACTATTACAAGGTCACGTTGGATAATATCAAGGGAACGCATGTGCAGGGACAGTTGGCCCGGCCGGCAGTTGGGGAAAAGTTCCCGGCCATCGTGATGTTCCAATTTGCGGGAGTCTATGCCTTGGACAAACCGCAGGTGATTGCGCAGGCCAAGCCGGGCTGGCTGGCTTTCAATATCAGTGCGCACGACCTGCCGATCGACGAATCGGATGAGTATTATAAAAACCTGAAAGAAGGCGCCCTTAAAAATTACATGTACATCGGAAACGAAGACCGGGAAACCTCGTACTTTCTGCGCATGTTTCTTGGTTGTGTTCGAGCGGTGCAGTATGTCGTCTCCCGTCCGGACTGGGACGGAAAGACGCTGGTGGTTACAGGTACTTCGCAGGGCGGATTGCAATCATTCGTCGCCGCGGGACTTTGTCCCCAAGTCACTGACGTGATGACCCTGGTTCCCGCCGGATGCGATGTCTATGGTCCACTGGCCAATCCGCCGCGCGCGTTCTGCTGGCCTTACTGGCTCTCAAACTGGGGCCCCAAGGACCGGGACATGAAAAAAGTCCAGACAACCGCCGGCTATTTTGACGGCGATTATTTCGCATCCCGCATTCATTGTCCGACGCTCATCGCGGTTGGTTTGCTTGATGAGGCCGCGCGCTCCGCCGGAGTCATCGCCGCTTACAACGCCATCCAGGCACCGAAGGAATTGTTGATCATGCCGGATTCTGACCATTACGGCCGAGGCGGCGCCCAGGCCATTTATTTCAAGCGTTTCAACGAATGGAAAACGGCCCTGCAAAAAGGGCAGCCCGCGCCGGTCCAGCCGTCGATAGGATCCGCAGCGACGACCGATGCTGCGACGGCGCCGAAATAAGGATCATGGGCGGGTGACCAACTCCACCACGCGTACGACCATGTCGTTGCCATAGATGTACCCTTCGCAATCCAAGGTCAGCAAGGTGTTGTCGGAGGATTGAGTGAAACGCGCCTTCCGGTTTTCATCAAGCCAGCGGGCCGATTGGATCTTGGCGGGAAAACCATCGATGGGACGGGGACCATTGCCGGAGCCTTTTTTCACCACGTGTTCATCGCCGCGTCGGGCGAGGCCGTGGGCAAAGTAGTAATAGCGGCTGTTTTTTTTGAGCAGGAAATCGCGTCCGTGGCAGGAGACATTGACGGGACGCCCCTCGTACAGCAGGTCGCCGTGAAATGCGATCCATTCGCCGACCTTGCGCAGCACCGCCGTCTCGTATGCGGGAAGTCCACCCGTGGCGGTGGGGCCGACATTGAGTAGATAATTGGCGCCTACTTTTCGACAGCCGCACAGATGTTCAATGATCTCCGCCGGACTCTTGAAGTTGAAGTCCCTGTGGCCGGTGCCCCAGTGGCCATTCATGGTTTCGCACATCTCACCGGCGACGTATTTGGGCCAGCCCGTGCGATTGGGAGCAGAGGGCAGTCCTTGCTCAAAAGTCGTGCTATCGATTTCCGGATGTCCCTTTACTCCCAGTGCGCCGAGGCCGGTATTATTGATGATCATCGCCTCGGGTTGGTACTTTCGGATCATGGCGTACAGGCGGTCTTCCTTCCAATCCGCGTGGGGAAGGGACCAGTTTCCATCGAACCACAGCCCGCCGAGTTTTCCATAGTGGCGGCAGAGCACCTCAACGGAAGCATGCAAGTAGTCGAGGTATTGGTTGAACCTGGCTTTGCTGAGATTGGCCGAGTCCCAACGCCAATCGAGAGTCGTATGATAGAGGAAGGGAACGAGCTTTTCCTCCCGGCAGGCATCGACGAACTCCGCGACAAGATCGCGTTTGGCCGGGGAGTGGGGCGCATCGAACTTGGAAAGGCCTCGGGTGTCGTAAAGAGAAAAGCCTTCGTGATGGCGCGTCGTCAGCGTGATGTAACGCATGCCGGCATCCTTGGCCAACCGGGCCAGTGTGCGCGCATCGAAATCCTTCGCTGTAAATTTGGCGAAGAGCTTTTCGTAAGTCTTTACCGGAATCTTGGCCTGGTGTTGGATCCACTCGCCTTGGCCGAGTTGCGAGTAGAGTCCCCAGTGGACAAAGAGTCCGAAGCCGAGGCGTTCGAAACGGACGATGCGAGGGAGGGGCTTGGGGATGGAGGGTTTGCGGTTGGACATAAGCTTTGAGGCAGAGAGGTGTGCTGATGCGAAGGTTGGGAGCAGACAAATTGATCGCCTTTGGTGCTCTTAGACAAGACAGACGTTATTCTATTAGTAGGATGATAAAGCCATTGGCTGTTGACGCTTCCCTCTCTACGACATCGAATTGTCGTAACCTTAAACCGATCCACGATGAACACTTTTGTTGTTACCGATTTTGGTGCCGTTGGGGACGGCAAGACTCTTAATACCCACTCATTTCAGGATGCCGCCCAGGCGTGTCGAAAAGCGGGTGGGGGTATTCTCCGGGTTCCGGCGGGAACATTCCTGACCGGGACCTTCGAGATTTTCAGCGGCACCACGTTGTTGGTTGAAAAGGAAGGGAGGATCCTGGCGAGTCCGCGGTTGGAGGACCATATCGTTGGCGAGACCAGCGTGGGACTCCTCTGCGCCCAAGATGCGCAGGACATTGTGCTGACGGGTGAGGGCACCTTGGACGGGAACGCATCGGTCTTTTTCGATGAAGGAGCCCTGCACCTGGATGAAACCGGTTTTCACGGCAACGACACGTGGCAGAAGCGTAACGGACTTCCATTTGGCTCGCGGGAATCGATTCATGGCCCGATGGGCATCAGCTCTGGCGGTCGGCCCGGCAACATGCTGGTTTTCGCGCGCTGCCATAATGTACGCATCGAGAAACTCACGATTACCGGTGCAGCCTACTGGACCCTCCATTGTGCCCACTGCGAGGATATCCTGATTGAGAACCTGCGTATCGATAATGACCTGCGCCATCCAAACAACGACGGCATTCATCTTTCGAGCTGTCGCCGGGCAAATATTCGGGATTGCTGGATTTCCTGCGGTGACGACTCCATTGCCATGACCGGCTTTCGCGAACCGGGGGGTGAACGGCAGATTGCCTTTGGCATCACCGGCCTTGCCGAGCCATGTGAAGATATCGAGGTCTCCGATTGCGTTCTCATCAGCCGTTCGGGAGGGATACGTATTGGATACGGACAAAATCCGGTCCGGCGTATTCGCCTGAGTGGCCTGGACATCCGAAACAGCAACCGCGGGATCGGCATCTTTGCGCGGCAGGCTGATGTCGAGAATGTCATCGTCGAGGATTGCCGTATCGAGACTTCCCTCTTTCACGGGAACTGGTGGGGACGCGGGGAGCCTGTTCATGTTTCCGCTGTGCGTTGGCCAGGCGAGCCTCAGCTTTTTCATATTCGGCATCTGATGTTCCGCGACATTGAAGCAACGGGAGAAAACGCCGTGACCTTTTTTGCTGAGGAGCCGGGTGCGATTGATGACGTCAAAATCGTCCGGATGAAATCGACGCTACGCCGTGGGGAACTGTTCGAACAATGGGGTGGCAACTTGGATCTTCGTCCAGCGGCCACGGCGGAAAAAGGCATCGTGGCCGGAGGCACCGCGCCTCTCTGGGCTATCGGCGTCTCCCGGTTTCAATACGAAGATTGCGAATGGAAGTTGGACGAAAAAGCCGGGGCCCCTTTTTCGGCGGAACCGGTCATTCGGGACAATCCCTAAAACTATTGAAAGCGGGGCAGCTCATTCTATCGGTAGAGTAGAAAACCCATTGTTAGTTGCAGTTGCGATATCTAACGACATTGGAAGTATGTCGTCTCGATCCTCCGACAGGTGGTCTATCTAAAACCTTGGGCCTGGATGGGCCCTGAAGCCGAAAGCTTCTGGCCGATTCTGTCGTTTCCTTCCCGACCTTCTCAACTCTCCCTCTCATGCATCATCGTTTCTTCCTGTTCACTCTGATTTTTATTGCGGCCCTTGCTGCATCGTTGAATTCTGCGCTTCGCGCCGACGATGCGCAGCCGACGATGAATCTCGCCCCGGCGGACGTTCTGCCCAACATCAAGCCCTCGGACAAACTCTCGGAGGGACAAGTCACAGCCGCCCTTGGGCCGAACGGAGCCGCCTTCACCATCTCCATCCAACCGGGGGAGGCGCCTTGGCCCGGTATCAAGTTGATGCCGGCCAATGGGTTCTTTGATCTCTCTGCCTACGGCTATATCGAGGCCCATGTCACCAACCCGAATACCGAGCCCCTCACCATCAATCTGAGGGCCGACAATTACCAGCATGGCACCTATTGGGTCGGTGACTTCACGAAGATTGCCCCTGGCCAAAGTGGAACCGTCCGCACGTATTTCACCAAGCCCGCCGATGGATTTCGTACCGATAAGATCAATGAAATCCTAATGTACATTGGGACGAAAGCGACTTCGCCCACTTCGGTCCAGGTCGATTCGCTTATCGCGGGTGGCAAGCCGGGCGACAAAGCTCCGGTGGTGCCTGCCGATATCCGCACCACTCCCCAGGGCGGAGTCATCTATGCCGCCGGAACCTCGGTGGATCTGGCGCAACTGGCGGGGAAGGGCAACGGCGGAATGTCGTTTCAGGACGGGGTGCTCAAGGGCACCCTACCGGCCACGGCTGCTCCCGATGCAGTTTGCATCTTCCGTCCACCTGCAGGCGCTTGGAATCTTCGCGATCATCTCGAGGTTCGCGTTTCACTCAAGAACACGAGCGCTTCGCCGATTACTCCGCAGGTCCGACTGGACAGCACCTATGGGCCGACCGACACCATCGCTGCATCGGCCCCGGTTCCACCGGGTGGAGAAGTTGAGATCGTCGTTCCCTTCATCCCTCTCAAGTCATGGCATGCCACCGCGCAGGACGCGACCGCTGCGCCCTCGTCCGCCAACAAACTGGAAGGATCGGGCAACGCGTTTCTCAGCAACTCAACCTTGGATATTGCCATCTCCGCACTGCCCGCCGGGAGTGATCGCAGCCTGGTCGTGACTTCAATCAAGGCCGATGTCCCTCCGGTGCCTCCGATGCCTGATTGGATGGGCCAGCGTCCTCCTGTTGAGGGAGATTGGGTCAGGACCTTCAACGAAGAGTTCACGGATTCCGCGCTCGATGCCGCCAAATGGAACAACACCGGCGATAACTGGACCGACAAGATCACCCACTACAGCAAGGACAACGTCATCGTCGGAAATGGACAGGCCATTCTTCGCTACGAAAAAAAGACCGGCTTCCATAACGACGATCCCAAGACTTACGAGACCGACTACGTCACAGGCTACCTCGACACCTGGGATAAATTCTTCCAGCGTTACGGCTACTTCGAATGTAAGATGAAGACGCCGACGGCCCCGGGGATGTGGCCCGCTTTCTGGTTGATGCCGGATCGCGCTGGCCCCGAAAGAAAAGGAATCCGCGGCAGCACTGCCGATGGAGGCATGGAGCTGGACATCGCGGAGTTCCTGACGGTCTGGGGCCCCTATCGCTACAACATTGCCATGCATTGGGACGGCTACGCCAAGGACCACAAGTCGACAGGCTCTAAAGTTTACTTCCAGCCTGATAAGGACGGTTATATCACCGCGGGGCTATTGTGGACTCCCGGTCTGGCCGTCTACTACGCCAATGGGCGCGAAGTACTCCGTTACGAGTCCCCTCGTATTTCCAGCGTTCCCGAATACATCATCTTTACTTATCCCTCGGGCGGTTGGGACAACAATCACCTCGATCCACAAAATCCCCAGTTGCCGGCCGATTGGATCATCAAGTACGTCCGGGTCTGGCAACGCAAGGACCTGGCCTCCAGCGTCGACAGCGTGAATATCTCAGCTCCCTCAAAATAAGAGCTTCCGCTGTTGAGAGAATGCAGGCCTTTCCTGTCTTCGGGCGGTCGGCAATTCTCTTGCAGACGGATCAATTTTGTATGTATCCCCAACCCCATTGCTGACAATTTGATTCGATGACTCCTGCCGCCACTCTTCCGCCTTTGGATCCGTCTCGCATCCGCGAGATCGCAACCTTTCTTGAGGGCCGCAACTCCAGCCTGGCACCATCACGGAAGAACCGACCGGTATGGGACGGTCTTGCCAAGGACGATCCTGCGGTGCGGGAGCGAATCCTTTCCCTGGCGGAAGAATACCTGGAACAACCCGTGCCTGTCCTTACTGACCGGCAGTACCTGGAGTCACGCCAGATTGATGATCCCACCGGCTATCCGCGCCGCCTTGAGCAGCGACGGTCACGGACGACACTTTTTGTCCTCGCCGAAGCCCTGGAAAATGGCGGTCGATTTCTCCTTGCGATCAACCGTGAGCTCGCGGCGATTTGCTCGGAACGGATCTGGGTCTCGCCGCGGCATGATTGGAATCGCCTTAATTTCGAGGGAACCCGGATCGATGTCGACCTTATCGCCGCCATGACCGCGTGGACCCTGGCCACCGCCGATACGATTCTCGACGAAGGTCTCGATTTCGACGTGCGCCAAGCGATACGCGGCAGGATCCGTCAAACGGTCACAGGGCCCTACGTCGGTGCTTTGCGGGGATTGCGCGAAGAGGAATGGTGGACGCGCAATCCGAACAACTGGAATCCTGTCGTCCACGCCGGAATTGTCGGAGCGGCGCTTTTTCTGGGCGATGAGTACTCCATCCTTGAGCAGGCCGAGATAATTGCCGGCGCTGAAGAGAACCTGAAGTACTATTTCAAGGGATTTGCTGCGGACGGCTATTGTCCGGAGGGCATCGGTTATTGGCGTTACGGTTTTGGCCACTATGTTCTCCTGGCCGAGGTCATCCTTGTCGCGACACGCGGGCAGCTCTCGCTCTACGGTTCGGACCACGCCCGGCTCGTCGCCTGTTTTCCTGAGCGCTTTGAGCTTAGTACTCAGACTCATTTTTACCCCCCGTTTGCAGACACACGGTTTCCAGAGCCGACCGCTCCCTGGCTTTCCTATCTCCTCGATCAACGCTTCGGGCTGGGGCGCGGGGTTTCACGCGTTTTCATGCCGGAGGGAGACTTTGCGTCCGGTTTTTTCAGTACCTTTCTTCACGCTTGGGGCGTCATCCTGAATTTCGATCCGAAGCTGACTGTGCCCTGGACGGGGGCCGGCACAGATCTGACGTTTCCGCATTTGCGTGATTGGTTTGAAGAGAGCCAGGTTCTGGTCTCCCGTCTGCCAGAAAATGAACGGGGCCTGAAATTTGCCTTGAAAGGCGGCAACAACGGGGTGAGCCATTGCCACACCGACCTTGGCACATTTATCGTCACCATTGACGATGTGCCTCTACTCGTCGATCCCGGAGTGACGGATTACGGCCCGGGGACTTTCGGGCTCAATCGGTATCAAAATCAAATCATGGGTTCATATGGCCATCCGGTGCCATTGGTCGCCGGACTATGGCAGGGATCGGGAGCCACTTTTCATTCCACCGTGATCGAGCGCGAGTTCACAGCGACTGCCGACCGGATGACGCTCGACCTGACAAAAGCCTACCCGGTTCCGTCCCTCAAGGGACTGACTCGCCATTTCGAATACGGGCGGACCGGTGGCGGCGTGCTGACCGTGACTGATCGCGTTGAGTTCGATTCTCCCCAATTGTTTGGAACCGCACTCGTGAGCTATGATGAGTTTCGTGAAGAAGGGAACGGGGTTTGGATTGTTGCCAGGGACCATGTCTCGGCCCGGGTGGAAATACATGCGGGTGGACTTCCGTTTGAGGTGACAAACGAAATATTGCGCGATGAGTCGCGTATTGGAAAAGTCCGGCGCATGGGCATTAATCTTCTTTCGCCGGTCGAGCGTGCGGAAATACAAATCCGCATCGAGCCGCACCTCCCGTAGTTCGCTTCGAATAAATTGTGCCAGCTCACCACCACCTGAGTCATACTCTACAGGTATAATTGAAGTGCCATTGTTTGTTGCTATCGCCATATCTAAAACTTTGGCTCACACAGCTTCTGCGCCCATCTAGTCCTTCTGAACATATGAAGAGAAAATCCGTTTCCTTAACCGTGCGTGCAGGCCGATCCATCTTTTCCCTGCTGGTGTTGGCGGCTTCCCCCTTTACCAATCTGGTGCACGCGGCGTCTTCATGGGATGGCAAGACATCGGTTGAGTATGTGGTCACGGTTGAGCCTGATCGGCCCGACGCCATGTATCATGTGGGCGAGACGGCCACCTTCACAATCAAGCTGGAGCACAATAAGCAGCCATCGTCCGAGGGGAATATCGACTGGGTCATCTCGAAGGACGGTGTGGTCCCGCCGATGATGAAGGGATCGACCACCTTGCAGGATGGAAAAGTGACCGTGAGTGGGACGTTGAGCGAACCTGGTTTTCTGCGCTGTGAGGCCTCGTTCAAAAATGGCAAGGATACCATCATGGCTCCGGCCGAGGCGGCGTTTGATCCCACCGATATCAAGCCGAGCATGCCAGTGCCGGACGATTTCGATGCCTTCTGGGCGGAGAAGAAGAAAGCGCTCGCTGCCGTGCCGATCAATCCCAAGCTGACACAGGTGGAAGTTCCCGCTGTTTATACGGCCAACAAGCCCGTGGAGGCTTTTGATTTCCAGGCCGACTGTGTCGGCAATCCCGCCTCCGGCTACTATGCGCGTCCCAAGGATGCGGCTCCGAAAAGTTGTCCGGCCATTCTTTATGTGGAGGGAGCCGGCATCCGTAGTGCCGAGATCGGAGTTGCGGCCCGTTTCGGCAACCATGGCTTCATCGGCATCGACCTCAACGCGCATGGTCTCCCGAATGGACAGTCCAAGGAGTTTTACGAAGGCCTGGCCAATGGGGAGATGAAGGATTATCGAACTCGTGGACGGGAATCCCGCGACACCGACTATTTCGTTGGCATGTTTTTGCGTGAAATCCGGGCGATCGATTTTCTCACCTCCCAACCCGAATGGGATGGGCACACCCTTATTGTAGAAGGAGTGAGCCAGGGAGGAGGCCAGTCCCTCGCAGCCACCGGGCTTGATCCCCGCGTGACCTTCATGGTCGCCGGTTTTCCCGCCCTTTGTGACCATACCGGCATGGTCGCCGGGCGGATTGCTGGTTGGCCCAAGTTGGTTCAAATCGGCGCCGACGGTAAGCCGGATCCCGCCTCACTGGAAACATCCCGCTATGTTGACGGGGTCAATTTTGCGAGCCGCATCAAGGTGCCGATCTACATGTGGATCGGCTTTGTCGATTCAGTCACCCCACCCACCTGCAGTTACGCCGCTTACAATGCAATCACGTCGAAGAAGGAACTCGTAACCGGCCCTGCTTACGGGCATGGTCGGGACGCCCCTGATTTCTGGCAGGTCTTCAATAAAAAGGCCTTCGACGAAGGTGCTGCCGAGCATGCCGCAGCCCAATCTACTCCTGCTTCCACCCAGTGATTTTGCGATGAAAAGATCGGCGAACCTTTCCTTTGTGGCCGGACGGGGAGAGGCATCGGTAACTACATTTTTTAGTGACCACGCCGCGGCAGCGGCTTACTGGAACAGCAGTCCGCCAACCGTGCGCGTTGATCTCCTGACGATCAGGACCGACCAGCCCGAAGCTATCTATCGCAAGGGCGAAACGGTCACCTTTAACCTGCGGGTGCATGATCCGCAGCACCCTCTGGCCAGCGGTTCGGTCGACTGGGTTCTTTCCAAGGATGGAGTCGTGCCCGCGATCGCGCAGGGAACGGTCGCGGTGAAGGACGGCAAGGCATCGATCTCCGGCGTGATGGATGAGCCCGGTTTTTTGCGTTGCGACGTGACCTACCGGAATGGAAAGGACACGCTGACAGCTCCGGCCGTCGCGGCAATTGATCCAACGGAAATCAAACCGAGCCTACCTATTCCTGACGACTTCGACGCCTTCTGGACACAGAAAAAAAAAGAACTCGCGACCGTGCCCATCAACGCCGCCCTGACGCCCATTCCTCCACCGCCTGACTGGTGCGGGGTCGAGACTTACGACCTCCAAGCCGATTGCGTGGGTGTTCCCGTCTCCGGTTATTATGCGCGCCCTATTGATGCGAAACCGAAGAGTTGTCCGGCGATGCTGATGGTGGACGGAGCAGGGGTGCGGAGTACGGACCTGCTCTCGCCGACGCGCTTTGCGCAACAAGGCTTTCTCACCCTCGCCATCAATGCTCATGGTATTCCCAACGGGCAATCGGACGAGTTCTACGATGACTTGAACAGGGGAGAGCTGAAGGATTACCGAACGCGCGGACGGGAATCGCGGGATGCCTACTATTTTCTCGGCATGTATTTGCGGGTGGTCCGCGCATTGGATTTTCTCGCCAGCCAGCCTGAGTGGGATGGGCGCACATTATTCCTGCAAGGCGGAAGCCAGGGAGGAGCACAGGCTCTCGCCGGTGCGGCACTCGATCCACGAGTATCGTTTGTGCTGGCGATCTTCCCGGCAGCCTGCGATCACACCGGAATGTTGGCGGGCCGCATCGCGGGCTGGCCCAAGTTGATCACGATGGGACCGGGTGGCCAACTGGATCCGGCCATCCTGGAGGCGTCCCGATACTTCGATTGTGTCAATTTTGCCAGCAGGATCAAGGCACCCGCTTTTGTTTGGATGGGATTCCTGGACAAAGTTACTCCGCCCACATGCGCTTACGCCGCTTATAATCGTATTCCGGGCCGCAAGGAGATCATCAACGACCCCTATCACGGCCATGACACGCCCGATGATATCCAGTTCTGGTCCATGGTTGCGGAAATCCTCCTGGCCCGTCGTGACGAACAAATGGGGCTCAAACCCCAGACTGGGGTTGGTTATGGAAACGAGTCGAGGTCGTAAACCACCCTAGAGGTGCAGGCGGGGAAAAGAATAGGGCCTCTTATGCTACAAGTTGAATGGAGGCGGATTTGCTTCGCCTCGCCCTTCCGCCAATTCTCGTACGTCGAAGTATGAAATCCATATTTCGTGATCCGACGGACTTTCGCCTTTTTCTTGTATTATCTATGTCACTACTAGCCGAACAACGGGAAGTAACCTCGGCTCCGCCGGTTCACGTCGTTGATCCTTCGCAGGAACGGGTTCTCTTTGCCTTTTCCAAGGGTGATCGCGCTCAATTTTTTCCCGCCTATTGCGATTCGTTTCCGGGCGAGGGGAAGCGGACATGGATCGACTCGGCTACCTTCAAGTCATATGAAGATTGGATGGAATGCCTGAAGGAGCTTCTTCCCACGGTGGTGGTTTCCTGCTGGTCCACGCCTGCGCTGCCTCCGTCACTGCTGCTCTCGGATTCCTTTCCACTTCGTTATCTTTGTCACACGACGGGCACGGTCAAATCGAAGGTGCCGAGGGATTTCATAGCGCGGGGCGGTCTTGTCACGAATTGGGGCAATGTGATCAGCCACAATGTGGCGGAACACGCTCTTTTGCTCGTTCTTGCTTCTCTTCGGAAAATTACAAACTGGCGCGAATCGATCGTGACAAATAACGGTACTTGGGGAAATGCCTACCTCATGAAGACCAAGTCCCTTCGCGGTAAAAAGGTTGGCATCCACGGGATTGGTAATGTCGCCAACGAGCTTGTGCGTCTTTTGAGGCCTTTCGATGTGGAGTGCAGGGCCTTCTCCCAGAATGTTCCGCCTGATTTTGTGAAGGAAAGAGGGTGCATCCCCTGCCGGGACTTGAAGGAACTTTTTCGGGAGAGTGAAATCGTTGTGGAATGCGAGGCGCTGACACCTCAATCGACGGGCTCCGTTACCGAAGAACTTTTACGGGCCATGCCTGAGGGGGCCTTGTTCGTCAATGTGGGGCGAGGGGCTGTGGTCGATGAAAAGGCCTTGATGCGAGTCGTCGCTGAAGGCCGGATTCGGGTGGCGTTGGATGTTTTTGATACGGAACCTCTCCCCGCCGATTCGCCCTTTCTCAAGCACGAGGACGTTGTCGTTTCGCCCCACATCGCTGGGCCGGCGGGCGATTGGTTCCATCGCTGTGGGGATTATGCCTTGGAGAATGTGGACCGGTATCTCGCGGGCCGACCGCTCAACGGAGTGGTCTCGGTGGAGATTTACGATCGCACCACTTAACCGGAGGTATCAACCGCCCTTGGCGAGAGCGGCTTACAAAATCTCCTGAATCTGGAGATCGTCGACGTAAAAGGTCGTCTGACCCTTGAAGCGAAACTGAAAGCCGTATCCCCAGGTCGTGACCGTCTTGTCATCGCATCGAACTTCGACTTCCGTGGTGAATTCCGCCCAGTTGGTCCCGGTGCTGATCGGTCTCACGATGTCCGTCGCATTGAAACCTTCTCGATTCAGGACGTCGGCGCTCAAAAGCGCGCGTAGCTCGCTGACATTGCCGGCGGACTTGATCCAGCAATGCACCCGGTATTTTTTGTTCAGCTTGAACGTAAAGCGCTGATTGCAGGCGATCACGTGTTCCCTCAGGCCATCCTCGATGGGAGGATAGTAGCGCTCGGGAAAATAAGTATTGGTGACGGGCCAGACAAAAAATTTAAGAGCATACTTGGAAGTCTCGTGTTCCGGGAACGTAAATCCGGGTTCGAGCTGGGGATTGACGACTGCCATCAACTCGTCCGGTGCGCCCCACGCCCCGGTCTTATACCAATTGGTCAGGGTCGTGTAATGATAGGTGGGAGGAAAAACGCCTTTGATCGGTGTGGCCGGGGTATTGAACGCGGGTGAGCCGGGCGTGCCGGTGTTTAGGGCATAGACGATTGTTCCATCGTCCTTGCCGATCACCAGATTAGGCAGGTGGTTACCCGTAAGATCGGCGAGAGTCACGGTTATGGCATTGCCCAGTTTTTCTACGCCTCCAACCCGGATGTGCGTGCCCGCGGCAAAGGTTGGATGAGCGGGGTCTGTCGAAGTATTAAGGAAGAGGTTAAGATAACCGGTGCGTTCCCCGCAGAGAATATCGGGTTTGCCATCATTGTTCCAATCAACCACCACGGGTGTGAGTTGCTCGAGCCCCATTCCGGGAATGATCTTTTGCGTGTGTTCTTCGTCGAAAGAGGGGGCGGTATTTGCATTCATGTTATGGAGCAAATAGATGCTGTTCGCCGAGTAGGTGCCTTCTCCCATGATCAGGTCAAGGTTGGCGCCCGCGCCGAACAGGCTTGTCATGCACGGTGCCAGATAGTTGCACCAGAGCATGCCCCTCTTCCTGGTATTGATCAGCATGTTGTCCCGGTTGTAAGTCGGCTTGAAAGCGGGCTGTGAGGAAGACCCAACATTGGGGATGTGGAAAAGTTTTCCGGCATAGTTTCCCGCAATGACGTCCAATCGTTTGCTGCCATCAAGGTCGACCAGCTGGATGCGGGGAACAACATTGTCCACCCCCTCGGTGTTATATTCCACTCGCTCTTCGCCCAACCAAATTGGAATCACTTCACCTTGCGTGAACGCGGGTGCCTGCGGGGTGCCACTATTAGGAAAGAGCCAGAAAAAGCCTTTGCTGTCGCCTACGACAAGATCGGCCTTGCCGTCACCGTTCATGTCGGCCACAGCCACACTGGGGCCAAAGGTATAGGCCCGTACCGTCCCATCGTCCCCGGCGGCATATTGTTTGCCGTCCAGTCCATGGATATTCCCCATGTCGTCCACGCCAGCCCAAGGAACATAAGTGGCTTTCACGCTCTCAAAATTACCCGCCGAAAGAAGGTTAGGGCCATAGCCTTGCGCCTGTGCCAGCAAGGGCAGTCCCAAGGTCAGGGCCGCGACCTTGAGGCAGGGACGGCAGGACGAAATTCGATCAAGTACCGTCGCGACAACGGAGCAGGTAAAACGCATCCCCGTAGGTCGTAGGTGTAGCGATAGCGATTAACAATGGATTTTCCACTCTACCGATAGAACGTAACGATCTGGTCCACGGGTTCCAGAGGCAGACCTATTTCGAGGGATTTGTTGCGCGAACACCGTCTTGCCCTGCCCGGTTCTCCAAGGCGTTTGACTACGAGCGCTTCCTTGCCGTCTTGGCGAGGTTTTGGTGAAAGACGGTCTTCCCTTCGATCCACTTTCCTTCCACCAGGATCCGGAGGGCAGTGTCCGGGACGCCGCGTTCGTTGCGATGCATCATGCCGACCAGAAAGTCGACTGCGCTTCTGCCAATCAGGTGGTCATTCTGGTCAATGCCGGCAAAATGGCCGTCGTGGGTGGAGTCCAGAATCAATAGGGCCAGTCCGCATTCGGAATAGGAAATCTTCTGTTCCTCCATGAAATCGGGAATGCGATTGTACATCGTCAAGATAACGGCGGGGCGGTGCTTCTTGTACCAACGGGCAAATTCCTTCTTCTGCTCCTCAGCATCAATGTCTTTAAGGATCAGCATCGGAATTTGTTCGGAGGGCTTGACCCTCCGCTGTTCCGATAAATAACCGGAGGAGAAATTTTGATCGGTTCGCTCGTCCGTATTGTGTGTCGTGACAAAACCGATCCGGCGATAGCCGTACTTTCGCAAGGTCCGTACGCCCATGCGTGAAGAGGTGTACTGGGCATTGGCCACCTTGTGCAGGGAGGGGCGGCTTAAAGAGTAGCCAAAAGCGACGGCAGAATATTTCTCCCAGTCAAAACTAAAATGGGCCCGGTTGTAAGGCTGGGGCGGAAGGAGGATGCCCTGGATGTTGCGGGCCTGGAAGATATTGGACAGCCGGGTTTTGCTGGTGTCGGCAAGGTTGAACTCCTCCAGTTTGTAGCCCAGTTCTTCGCAACGTTGTCTGGCGCCTGCCAAGTAGACCAGGGTGAACTTCCCCTTGTAAAGTTGGCTGGGAACCTTGTAGGTGTTGATCCAGGCAATCGTGCCCACGAAGCTGGACGATTTCACATTCTTCCGATAGGCCTGCAGAGCCGTCAGCATCGGATCAGGACGGTACCCCATTTCTGTCGCCAGTTTTTGAATGCGCGCCCGTGTTTTCGCGGGCAGGGACGAACTGTTGCGGAGGGCCAGGGAAACGGTGGTAAAGTGGACCTTCGCGATACGGGCAATGTCGCGCTGGGATACTCTTTTCGGTTCCATTTCCGACCGTATCGCAGATTTTATTCTATAGGTAGCATAAAAAGAGAGTGATTCTTCCTCGGAATGCCTACGCAGAGATCTATTTACTCTACAAGTATAGTAGCGGATTCGTTGCTCAATCGAGCATGTTTGCAAAGATGTAATGAAAGCAACCATACTGCCGACCAGCACAACACCTTGGTAAAGTAATTATCCTCGTCCACTAATCCCTTTTCGCCTCACTCCAACTGATTTCGAATCCACCCAACCCGCAGGAAAAAAATGAAACGTACCCTCACTCCCTCCACCCACCAGGCGTTGAAGTTAAATAATTTTTCCCTGCTGAAGCGATCCGTCGCTGTCGCTCTTGTTGCCTTGACGGCGACATTTGCTTCTCCTTTCGCCAACGCAGCGACGAATACCTGGAGCGGATCGCCCGGTAGCACCGACTGGTCGGCGAGTGGAAACTGGTCGGGTGCCGCGGTGCCTGTCAGCACGGGCTCTCTCGTTTTCACGAGTGCGAACGCCTCCAGCAGTGGAACGTTGACCAACACGCTGACCTCTTCCGCGTTTAACATTGCCGGCATCACTTTTGGCCCGGGTGCTCCCGCCTACACGATGACGGGTAACACCTTCAATCTCACTGCCGGTATCACCAATAACAGCAGCAATCTTCAAACTTTCAACAACAGTGCCTTGAGTGCGACCGGTGGCTTGACCTACTCCGTCGGATCGGCGGGCGTCACCATTACCAATGGACTGACGACTAACTCGATCACGGCCCAGACGACGACGGTCAATGGTACGGGCGGCACGCTGACCCTCGGCTCTCTCGGCTTGAGCGGTACCGCGGGCACGACGAGCTTCGCCGACGTTTTCACGGGGACTGGAAAAATCGCCATTACTGGTGTCGTCTCAAATGGTGGGGGAACCGGAAATAACGGCATCACTTACAGCGGCCTCGGCACGCTCACGCTTGCGGGCTCCAATACCTACACGGGCACAACCACGCTGAACGCCGGTGGTGGTAATTCGACGGCCTACGGCGGTGCCGTCAATGCCGGGTTGAACATCAATAACTCAGCAGCACTCGGTGGAAACGGCGCGGTTGTCCTTAACTATGGGACCTTCGATAACACGAGCGGGGGCTCCATCACTTTATCCAGCTCTAATGCCATCAGCTTCGGCACCACCCCCTACATCACTTTTGGCGGCTCGAACAATTTGAATTTCGGTGCCGGCAGCGTCGTCAGCCTTCCCAGTAATGTTGTTCTTAACCTGAATGGCTCGGGAAGTGTTCTTACCTTCGGCTCCTTGGTTAATGCTGGTAACGCTGGCATTTCTGACACGGTCAACGGGGCGGGTAACACGCTTGTCCTCGGCAGCTTTGGCCTCAGCGGCGGTGCTACCAGCACGGCCGACGTTCTGAATGGAAATGGTAATATTACCATCACCGGCTCCGTTACCAACGGTGGTACGGCGACAGCTTCTAGTCTCACCTATTCGGGTATCGGCACCTTGACTTTGGCTGGCTCCAATACCTACGCCGGTGGCACCACCCTTAATCATGGCAATATCGTTCTCTCGGGTTCTATTGCCAGCGGTGCCACGATCAACGGTGGTCTTTTCAGGGAAACGGCGACCGGCACCCTCGGTAGCGGTACGACGACGGTCTCCCTTACCGGAGGGACGAGCGCAGCTGCGGGTGGTGCGCTCATTCTGGCCGGAAGCAATGCTAATACGGTCAATCCTTCATTGGCTCTTAATACGGCGCTGACTCTCGATTTCAGCGCGGCGGGTGCGCCTACCTCGAATATCCTGAGCAGCGCCTCAACCATCAGCGCTGTTGGAGGTACGGTGACGATCATCGGTGCCTCCGGGGTGACCAATAGCCAGACTCTCAAATATACGCTCAGCGGGCAAAGCACGAATTCCTTGGTTTTTAATCAAAATGGTGCCACCGGTTTGAACCTGACGATTTCGACCATGACTCGAAATGGCAATGCGGGAACACTTGATATTACGTTGGCCTCGACGGGTACGTTGATCATGACTACCGGCGGAAGTGGAGCAGCCGCGTCCACCAGCGGCATTTTGATTAATACTGCCGGCAACGCTTATGCCACGGTCAATGGCGGAACATCCTGGGCTACCTATAACGCCGGCACCGGCATTGTGGGGGCGCTCACCACCTACAGCGGCACCTATGTTACCGCGAACAATGTTGATGTGGGAGCGAGTGACTCAGTCGCTACTGTGACCGCCGGTTCCCTCCGCTTTAATGGCATTAACCGTACTTTGACAGTCAGCGGTACCCTCAGCGATTCTTCCAACGGTATCCTCGTTACCCCGGGATCCTCTGGCAGCATCTCGGGCGGAACGCTTTCCAACGGCAATAAGGAATTGGACATCATCAATAACGGTACATTAAACATCGGTTCCACCATTGTGGGTTCCGGTGTCAACTCTGCTGTGTCAATCGGAGGCGCGGGCATCACGACGTTGAGCGGTTCCAACACCTTTTCGGGAGCAACCAATGTCAACCAGCTCGCCACCCTTGTCATTTCCAACACAGGAAGTACCACGAATGGCGCGACGAATAACGCTTTGGGCACCAGCACGGTCAACTTGGGTGCCTTTAGCACAATCCAGCTTCGTAACGATGGCGCCGGTGGAACCGGTACAGGCACGGTCAATTTTGGCAATACCTTGAGCACGAACGGAATCGGTACGATTGACGTCAACAATATTACGGGTGGCGTCACTAATAAGACGCTTTCGCTCGGCGCGCTTTCCTTGTCTACGCAACAGCAGGTTAATATTACGGGCGGTAACGGATACTCGTTGAGTGTAGGAACGGTCAGTGCCCCTTCTTCAACGACCAGCGCCAGCTTCGTCTTGAATCCGACCACAGCCAACATCACCGTTGGTGCCATCACGGGCTTTGCCGTTGGAGCTGCCGTTCATACGGTTAAGCTCGATGGTACCTCCTCGGGGAATTTCGTCACGGGCGTCATTAGTAACGGTGTGGGTGGGGGAACGGTGGGACTGGTTAAAGAAAATACCAGTACCTGGACCTTGGGCGGGACCAACACTTACATGGGCTCGACAGCCGTCGGCGGGGGCACATTGAATATTACCGGTAATCTTCTCAACACCGGCACTTTTACTACCCTTACCATGAACGGATCGGCCACGGCTAACTTCAACGAAGCGGCTGGCTCGACCCAAAACATGGGTGCGTTGGCCTTCACCAGCGGTGATGGCACGGTCCAGTCGACCTACGGTGTCACCGGTACCACTACGCTGACCTTCGCTTCTCTCACGGCCCGCTCCGTAGGTGCCACGCAAAATTTTGTCGTCTCCGGTGGCGCCAATGGAACCAGCAACAGCATCAACCTCACCGGTGCAGCCTCGGGCTACATGAACCAAGGGGCCTTCTTTAACGGTGGGACGAGCGGCGCGAATTACGCCTTCGTGAACACGAGTGGAGGTTTCGTCCGTGGAATCAATTATGGCAGTGATGCCGGATCCGCGACCACCACGGGCACTGTCTCTCTCGGGACGGTTAATAACTGGCAGGCTTCCGGAGCGGTCACGGGCCAAACGACGGCGACGATTGTCACCCTGAATCTCTCGGGTACCAGCACGACCAGCGGCCAGAACGATTTGACCCTGAGCGGAACTTCGAGCCTGACGCTCCTCGGCATCTTGCGGTCTGGAAACGCCGCTGGCAGCTCGGCGACGATTAGCGGTGGCAATGGCCTGGCTATCAACGCGGCTGACTTGGTCGTCCGCACGGACAGCGTCAACGATAGTCTGACAATCAACACCCCGATCGTCGGGGCAGCCTCAGCCGACAATCTGGTCAAGTCTGGTGCGGGCACGCTGACGCTCGGTACTCTGGCGGTTGATACTTATCAGGGCAATACCTACCTCAACGGTGGTACCTTGAACATCTCCCAGGACAGCAATTTGGGTGGCTATACTGGCATTTCTCCCTCGATTGTATTCAATGGTGGTACCCTGCAGGCTGGCGCCAACAACATCTCTCTCGTGGCAAACCGCAATATTGCTCTCAGTGCCGTCAACAACGGTCAGACAATCGACACCCAGGGTAACACCATGACTATCAACGGAGTCATCAGCGGCGGTATTGCTCCGGTTACGAGCGCCAGTGTCCTTTCTTCCAGCACGCTCACCAAGACCGGCACCGGCACGCTGATTTTCAACGGCACGAACAACTATATTAGCCAGACCGTGATCAGCGCGGGTACGCTGCAGTTGGGCAATGGCGGTACTTCCGGCGCCATCATCGGAACTGGCGCGATTATCAATAATGGCACCCTCGCCTTCAATCGCTCCAATACGGTGACGCAAGGAACCGATTTCCTCCCGGCGATTACCGGATCCGGTGCGGTGACTCAGATGGGCACGGGCGCGGTTATTTTGAACGCGGTGAACACCTACACCGGAGCGACCAACGTCAATTCCGGCACGCTGGTGGTCAACGGCAGCCTGACGGGTAGCGGCACAGTGACCGTGGGTAACAACACGGCAGTGGCGACCCTCGCGGGTAACGGCACGATCAACGGCCCGATTGTCACTGCAACGACGGGCGGCAACGTCGCCCATGTCGCCCCTGGCGCCACGGCGGCAACAGTTGGTACTCTGCATGTCGGCAATCTCGGTTTCACCATCGGCGGCGGCACGATCCTCGACTACGACTTGAATACCGCCACTACGGCTGGCGGCGTCTTCAACGACTTGATCACCATGGGTGGCGGCGTCCTGACCTTCAGTGGTACGACGACATTTAACTTCAATGCGATCAGCTCGCTCACGACGACCGGAAGTTACACCCTAATCAACGGGGCTGGTTCCATCTCGGGCTTCAATGCGGGCAACTTTCTGGCTACCAATACCGGTGGCTTGACGGCGACGTTCACCAGCAGTGGTACCGCCGTCTTCGTGAGTTTTTCTTCCGGTGCGGTTTCTCCGACGGTAGCCTACTTCAACGGCCTGGGAGCCAACCTGAACACTCCCGGTAACTTCGACACGAGCGTATCCGGCACGGTGCTGACCTCGTCAACGGTGTCCGGCACGACGAACGTGTTCTTCAGCGCGAACCGCAATGGCTTGACGACGGCGAACACGAGCGGGGCGCTGGCGGTGAACAGCCTCAACTTCGGGGTGGGCTCTGGAACGAACAGCGGGATCACGGTGTCGGGCACGTCGGCGATCACGATCAATGCGGCCGGGGTCAACGGCAACACGGCGGGCAGCGGTATCACGACGACGGGCACGGGCAGCAACACGATCAGCGCACCGCTGGTCCTGGGCGCGAACCAAACCTGGACGGTCGACACGGGTGGCACCCTGACCGTGAGCGGCACGGTCAGCGGCACGGGCACCTCCTTGACCAAGGCTGGTGCAGGCAAGTTGATCCTCAGCGGCAACAACACCTACGACGGTGGCACGACGCTTAATGTGGGCACCTTGGTCGCCGCCAACAGCACGACGGTGAGCGCCGGCGCGATCGTCAACGGACCGTTCGGCAAGGGCACCCTCACGTTGGCGGACGGAACGACGCTCAGCGACAACGGCACGGCGATCACGCTGGCCAACAGCCTGAGTCTCAACGGGACGATCACGCTGGCGGGCACGGGCAGTTTGACCTTTGACGGGACGAGCCTGAGCACGCCGTCGACCATCACACTGACGGGCAGCACGACGCTGATCGTCAACGATACGGCCACGATTGCCGACAACATCAACGGGAACTTCGCGCTGAACAAGCTGGGCGCGGGGACGTTGAACCTCACGGGCACCAATTCGAGCACGGCGGGGACGAACGT